>Ga0160441_100012_pt1 | contig 400311 bp, 328 predicted proteins | sample HID1971K_E1MG_FD_108260 | JGI IMG/M metagenome (GOLD analysis project Ga0160441, IMG submission 108260) | Enriched millipede-associated microbial communities from UW Madison campus, WI, USA - HID1971K_E1 MG | ecosystem: Host-associated > Arthropoda: Insects > Digestive system > Unclassified ... | reverse complement strand
CAGTTTCGAATTTCAACGTTTCAATCTTTTTTATTCCGTTACCAAACTCCGTTTGGCAACCCCCGTTCTGTTTGGGATTGCAAAGGTAGAAATCTTTTTAGTATTGTCAAGCTTTTTATTAAACTTTTTTCCTTTTTATTTTACGCCGCTTTTAAACAGCTTAAGGAAAATAACAACATCTCTCTCTTTCTACTTTCAACAATTCAAAACCACCTTCTCTTTATCCCTTTCACTGTTTCCCTTCCTCCGAAGCGGGATGCAAAAGTACGAAAATTATGCGTCCACACAAACATTAACCCACTATTAATTACAAGTAAAGCCTAACTCCCTATTCCTCAACCAGAAAAAATGAAAGGCAGTTGAACAAGTCCCAGTGACCGGTATAAAAAGGGGGTATCCGGAACAGAAGGACAACAACCCGGCCGGCCAGCGGCAATGTACAACCATCTTTACACAAGAGCTGCTGTAGGAAAGAAGTCATCCGCTCCACTCCTCTTGCTTTCATTTTGCTCATTTTTTACTTTTCTATCGGTCTGAGCAAAAGAGGAGCAAAAGAAATGCAATAGAGGAGCAAAAGGATAGCAAAAGAAATTAGCCGTTTTTTGTAAGGTAAAAAACGTATAAAACAACTGTCAACGCTTTGGCTACAATCTGCCCGTCCTTCGGTCATCCTTAAGGTATGCAAGGTGTTTCTAAGGTGTTTGATGGCTGTTTGATGGCTGTTTGTTAGGTGTCAACACCTTGTAAACAGCCTTCAAAGACCTTTCAAATAGGTTTGACACCTATGTCGACCTACAACATACCTAAAATGTTAATGAATTTATTCGAAAATTGACACATTCGCGCTGTCTTGAATACTGCAAAGAAGAATGTAGAATGGCTCATCGTAAAAGACAAAAAAAGCCCCTGCAGTAACCTACTACAGGGGCATATCTAAAATTAAAACTGAGTATTAAAAGTTGAAATACGATTTAGCGTTATTATAACAGATATCTTGTACAACTTGTCCAATCCATTCTGTATCATCAGGCAATTCCCCTTTTTCTACATCATCGCCAAACAGATTACATAAAATACGTCTGAAGTACTCATGGCGAGGATAAGAAAGGAAACTTCTCGAATCGGTAAGCATCCCCACAAAGCGGCTCAATAACCCCATATTAGACAACGTATTGATTTGTTTAATCATTCCGTCTTTCTGATCAAGGAACCACCATCCAGATCCCCATTGTACTTTACCGGCAACAGTTCCATCATTATAGTTACCGATCATGGTAGCCATTAACTCATTATCCGCAGGGTTAAGATTATACAATATAGTTTTCGCAAGACGGTTCTGTGAATCCAGATTGTTTAAAAACTTAGAAAGTTGTTTGGCCTGACTAAAATCACCAATCGAATCAAAGCCTGTATCTGGTCCTAACTGACTCAACAATCTATTGTTGTTGTTTCTTAAAGCACCCAGATGATATTGCTGTACCCAGCCTTTTTCATGGTCCCACAGCGCAAATTCAAATAACAAAGCCGATTTAAACTTCAAAACCTCTTCCAAAGTCAATACAGCATTGCTCCTTATCTTCGTGAAAATTATTTTTACTTCATCTAAAGTATAATCTTCCGCATAGATCTGCTCCAAACCATGATCAGAAACCGAACAACCGTTGGCTGCAAAATAATCATGGCGGGCTTTAAGGGCCGACAGATATGCATCTAAATCATCAATCCCCGTTCCTGTCAGTTCAGCCAGCTTATTAATGTAAGTATTTAATCCGGCTACATCATCCGCATTCATCGCCTTATCTGGTCTAAAAGCAGGCAATACCTTGATATCTACGCCATCATTTTTTATTTTCTGATGGAATTCCAGACTATCCAGCGGATCATCTGTAGTACATAAAGTCTCCACCTTCATCTTACGTAAAAGGTTCTGCACCGAATACTCAGGTGTTTGCAACTTAGCCGTACATTCATTATATATACGTTCGGCATTATCACCCGATAATACCTCATGAATATCAAAATAACGTTGAAGCTCTAAATGCGTCCAGTGATATAAAGGGTTTCTTAAAGTATACGGAACCGTTTCCGCCCATTTTTTAAACTTCTCCAGGTCGGTCGCCCCACCAGTAATGTAATATTCATCTATACCATTGGCACGCATCGCACGCCATTTGTAATGGTCACCATATAACCAAACCTGCGTAATGTTCTCAAAATTAATGTCATTTGCAATTTGCTCCGGAATCAAATGATTGTGATAATCAATCACAGGCATGTGCTTTGCATAATCATGAAACAGCTTCTCTGCTGTTTTAGTCTCTAAAAGGAAGTTCTCGTCTAAAAAATTCTTCATTTAATGCTATTTATATATAGTATATATATGTTTCAATATTTATAAAGTCGTTTCTATAAAGAAACACCTCTTTTCCAGGGGATAAAATCGTCCTGAATATGGCGGACAGCACTAACCGTTGTCGTACCACTTGCTACACCGATTACATAATCCAAAATACGACTACCAGCTTCTTTTATCGTTTCGTCACCATCTATAATAGGCCCTGTATCCAGGTCAATGATGTCACTCATCTTATTAAACAACTTGGTATTGCTTGATATTTTGATTACCGGAGCAATAGGATTTCCTGTTGGTGTACCTAATCCTGTAGTAAAAAGCACTACGTTAGCACCCGATCCTACTTCAGCAGTGGTCGATTCTACATCATTGCCAGGTGTACATAACAAGTTTAACCCGGGTTTAGATACTTTTTCAGGATAATCCAATACCGCAACAACCGGCGATGTACCTCCTTTTTTGGCCGCACCAGCAGATTTAATGGCATCCGTGATCAATCCGTCTTTAATATTTCCCGGCGAAGGGTTCATATCGAAACCAGAACCTGCTTCTGTAGCCCTTTTGCTATACGTTTTCATCAGGTATTCGAAACGTTCCGCATCGTCTTTATCCACACAACGGTCACTCAGGTTTTGTTCCACCCCGCAAAGCTCCGGGAATTCAGCAAGAATTACCGATCCACCGAGTGCCACAAGTAAATCTGAAGCATAACCAATTGCCGGATTTGCTGATATACCAGAGAAACCATCCGATCCACCACATTCCAATCCGATACACAACTTGCTCAACGGAGATGGTTTTCTTACATTCGCATTGGCCTGAATTAAACCGGCGAAAGTTTGTTTGATGGCCTGGCTTAACAATTCCGATTCTTTACCTATCGTTTGTTGATCCAGGATATAAAGCGGCTTATCAAAATTCCGGCTTCTTTTTTCAATTTCTTCTTTAAGGATACTTACCTGCGCATTCTGACAGCCTAAACTTAAAACCGTTGCCCCCGCTACATTTGGGTGGGTAATGTAACCAGCAAGTAAACCGCAAAGGGTTTCAGAATCCTGACGTGTACCTCCACAACCGCCTGTATGTGTTAAAAATTTAATCCCATCTACATTCGGAAACATGCGGTTTTGCTTCGCAACTTTCTCCGAATAAGTAAGCTGTGCATTTAAAATATCGTTTACACTGGCTCCTTTTTCGTAAAGCGCCATTAATTCTTTGGCTTGCGACTGGTAGGTTTCATTCCTCCCATACCCCAGGTTATTCATCAGCGCTTCCTGCAATACCTCAAGGTTTCTGTTTTCACAGAACACCATTGGGATAACCAACCAGTAGTTTGCTGTTCCCACCTGTCCATCATTACGGTGAAAACCATCGAAAGTCCTGTCTTTCCAATCAGTAATATCTGGCTTTTCCCAGTTGATGTGTGCATCTGTAGTGTTAAACTCAGTAGCAGCATGTTTGATATTACTTGTCGTAATAATTGAACCTACCGGAATATCTATCTGTGCTTTACCTACTAAAACGCCATACATAATCAATTGATCACCCGCAGACAAATCTGTGGTGGTGAACTTATGTTTCGCAGGTACATTATCCGTTAACAAATAAGATTGGCATTCATAAATCACCTCTTCCCCTTTCACAAGGTCCGTAAGCGCAACCAGCACATTATCCTTAGGGTGAACCTTTAATATTCTCTGTTTCATTATTTTGATACTTGTAACGTTTTATCAATGGAAGCCAATGCATTGGTCATTCCATTTTTCAATATGTTGTTATAATTTTCGTTTACTGCTGCGTTAAAACCATGGAGCGCATTCAGATCTGTATTCCATAATTTCTGATCAGCCAATATTAAATTTACGTAATCTGCTTCATTGCTAACGGCTTTATCATAAAAATATGCAGCTTCGTCATCAGTAATTACATATTCCTGACCTTCATAATTTCCGAAATACTGGTTACCGTCTTTTCTTGATGCTTTCATAAACAACAGGAACGCGGCAAAACCAAAGGCAATATGCGCAGGTATTTTACCATTTAATTTATAATAGTTCAACAATACCGGCAGCACACGGATTTTCATCTTCATCGTATACTGGAAAGTAATGTTGATCCACAGATGCTCAATATTAGGATTTGCAAAGCGATCAATTACAGTATTGGCAAAAGCTATCGCCTCTGCTTCATCAACAGGATAAGGTATAGCACCTACAATTTCCTGCATCATTAATTCTTTTACATAATTGCGGGTAGCCTCGTTGCTCATGGCTTTAGTTACCGTATCTATACCCGACAGATAAGCAATTCCAGAAGTAAGTGTATGCGATCCGTTTAATAAACGAACTTTAAGTTCTTTAAAGATTTCAATATCCGGTCTTACAATTACACCATGATCAGCAGCCTCCAGTCCGAGTAATTCCGAAACCTTTTGGTCCCCCTCAATTGCCCAAAGGCGGTAAGGCTCGGCCATGATGATCAGTTCATCAGTATAACCCAGCGTGTTTTCCAGTTTCGCTAAAGCTGCAGCATCAGGTTTACCGGGAACAATACGGTCCACCAGTGAATTGCAAAAACGGATATGCTTGTTTAACCAGGCCGTAAATTCAGCTTCCAGTTTATTAAATATTGCCAATTCAAGCACTATAGCTTCCAGTTTTTTCCCATTATCAGGAATCAATTCTGTCGCAATTACAGCAAGGTCGGCCTGCTCATCTGAACCTAAAGCTTTGTACCTGGCGTAAAGTACCGCAAGTAACTTGGCCGGAAAAGATACCGGTGGTTTCTGGTCAATACTTTCCTTTACCAATTGTATCCCTACTTCTGTAGTGTTCGAAACAATGATATTTAGTTCCGGAGATCCGGCGATAGCTAATATAGCATCCCAATCCTGATCAGCGGTAAGTACCCTGCTTATGGCAGATGAAATGATGTTTTCTTCAACAGGTTGTCCGTTCTCAATCCCCCTCACACATATGGTATACAAACTGTCCTGCTCGTCAAACTCCTTAGTACCGCCTTTACTGGTCGATTTTACTACCGCTACCCTACCGTTAAAAAGGCCATTTCGGTTCGCTTTATCTATAAAATAATCTGGCAGGCCGCGCAATAATACTCCTGTTCCAAATTGCAGTACTTTTTCAGGAAGATTAAATAATTCTTCTGTAGGAATGATTAAGCCGGCAGTATTGATGCCACTCAATGTCTCTTTTGATAAGTTCATATTTAGTTTTAATATGGTCGTAAAACAAGTCTACGTAAATATTATAAGTTAAAAACGCTGTTTCTATGTAATTATTTACGCAAACGTTATCGGTAACGTTTGCGATAAAAGTATATAAAGCGGTACATTAAAAAACAAACCCGCCAGGATATTGTTGCCTCCGATATCTAAATAAAAATCATACCTTTTTCAACCAGGCCGGATATTTCGTTTCAAGTAAATTTGCAGGCCATACACCATACCAGGCATAGCCTACACGTCTTTCTTTCTCTATCTCGGCCACAGTTTTCACTTTTACACTATTTCTTCCGCTAAAGAAAGGTTCATTCGTATCAATATCATAAAAGCGGGCCCAAATTACCGATCCTGGTTTGGCTACAAATACCTTGTCTTTTTCTTTAGGGTTCTGCGGGTCTTCAACCCATACAAAATCATAACCTTTTATCTTCGATTTCTCAAACCATGCAATTGCGTTATTGACGGCCTGTTTAATCTCTTCAGATGGCTTTTTAACGCGCATCAAAAATTCGGTTATCCCAACGGATTCCATCCCGCTTAATGAAATCAGCTCAAATGCCCTTGCCTTTGCAGGCTTCAAGGTTTTCTCATCGTATTGTGCGCACCATACCGTTGGCTTTCCATTCACCACTACCTGGGTTTTTAAGATGCAGGAAATCCCCTTTTGAACAGCAAGTTGTGCTTTTGCTTTATAAGCGCTGTTCAGCTGATCAAAATCATTCTTCCCTTCTACTATATCCTGCAAAATATTTAGCACATTGATCATCGCATTATCATTGTAGGTGATCTCTCCACGATACGAACTATGATCAGGGTAATATTGAGACCACCCTCCATTATCATACTGCGCCTCCAGGAGATAATCAATCCCCTTCTGCACAGCGGCAAGGTAACGTGGATCAGCTTTAGTTTTATAAGCTTTAATCAGGTACCTGATTTCCTTTGAAGTTGCTTTGTTATCAATTGTAGCATCATTATGCAAAGAATCGGCTTTGATGGCCAGTCTTTCACTTTCAGAAAGCACCTTATCATAGTTCAGTACTACTTTACCAATCGCTTTGGGCCAGCCACCAACACTTCGCTGATAGACCAACATGTTTTCAGCTACCGGATCGGCCGGGATATTCTTTTGATTAACATCCGACTGCGCTTGCGCAGTCATGTAGAAAAACCCAAGTCCTGTGGTTAGTAAACCAATCAATTTGATACCTGCCTTCATAAAATGCTATTTATTATTTTTTTATTTGCAATACACCTGGAACTGCACCATGTCCAAATTCAGTCTGCGCTTTCGCTTTTTTTGTATCTGTTTCAGATAATTTTATATCTGAGTTTTTATCTCCATTAATTCTGAACAACAAATCGGCATTACTGTAACTAATATTCTTCAGTCCTATAGACTTTCCATTTTGGATATAGATTAAAGGCTTAGCGTGCTTAATGTCCAGATGCGCATTGCTGATCTGTATATTTTTCGCTTCCTGAATATCAATCCCTTCTTTCGCTTTGATGATTAAATTGTCCAGATAAATATCACTGATACTCATCTCCGGAAGCCCTCTTACAAAAACAGCCTTTTCTGCACCGTCACAAACTACATTATTAATGTAAAACTTTCTAAAAACGGGCGTTGCTTCAGTAACGGGCAACAATTCTACTTTTGGGGCATCTCTCTTTTCGCCAGTTAACGGCACCGGATCAACCGCAGCATAATACATGTCAAAAAGAATTGCTTCGCCGGCAATATCTTTCATATTGATGTTCCTCGCATAAATATTTTCTACTACACCACCACGCCCCCTGGTTGTTTTAAAACGCAAACCAATGTCTGTTCCAATAAATGTGCAATCGGATATAAAGATATTTCTAGCACCGCCGGACATTTCACTACCGATGACGAAACCACCATGTGCATGGTAAACAGTACTGTTACGGATCACCACATTTTCTGTTGGCATACCACGTTTACGCCCTTCAGCGTCACGTCCCGATTTGATACAGATTCCATCATCCCCCACATCAAATGTACTTCCCTCAACCAATACGTTTTTACAGGATTCCAAATCCAGGCCATCACCATTCTGTGCGTACCATGCATTTTTAGCATATACATTTCTAATCGTTAAATCTTCTGTCATTAATGGATGCAGGTTCCATGCCGCGGAGTTCTGGAAAGTCACACCTTCCAGCAAAACCCTTTTACATCTGGTTAACACCAACAAATTAGGACGTAAAAAATCTTTGATACCAGCATAGAAGGCGGCATCCTTGCCTTTCATAATCAGCCCTGCATCTTTAATTTTAGATCCTTTAAGTGATTTTTCTGAAGGGTACCAATTCTTTTGGTTCTCACTCAGTACACCTCCTGATGCCACTAGTTTCTTCCACTGGCTTTCGGTAAGTTTATCTTTTTTCACCATTCTCCATGCATCTCCACCACCGTCAACGATACCATAACCGGTAATCGCTATATTTTGCTGGGCTACCGCCCATATTGGCGATTGATTGCGCATTTGCGGTATACCTTCCCAGTTACCTTCAACCAATGGATATTCATTAAAATCTTTAGTAAATTGTAGTAAGCAGTTCTTGGCTAAATGCAGGTTTACATTACTTTTTAATTCTATAGGGCCTGTAAGCCACATACCTTCCGGAATCACGACCACTCCCCCACCACTTTTACTGCAATCTGTAATGGCCTGGTTAATACTCTTGGTATTTAAAGTTAGCCCATCATTTTTCGCACCATATTTAAGAATACTGATGGTATCGCTTTTAAAAGAAGTCGTTGCAACTACCGGCAGGTTATCAAAAGAATAGGCTTTCTGACTTTGCGCAATGGCATTAAAAGACAAAAAAAACAGGGAAACGGCGAATATGGCAGATACACTCTTTTTCATATTTAAACGTATGGTTTATATTTGATTATTATTCAACAATAACAAGTCTACGCAGTTTTAAATAAGATTTAAACTAAAAGACTGAAAATAACTGCGCAATCGTTGCCAAAGACAAAATTGGACATGCTTCTGAGACTGCGGATGTTAGGTGCTCCTTTGGAACACCAACTTCAAAAGATCCCTTCAGCAGACCCAATTTTGTAGTTCAAATAGCAAACAGGAAGTAGACAGCAGGGAGTAGAAATAGCATCATGGTTCCCCGCAAACTACTGTGTAGGATCCCAACCCCTGAATACTTGTAAGGTTATATAATTTTTAGCTTCCTCGTCAGTTAGCTGATGTGACCAGTTCACTCTTTTTGATTGTACTGCCCCCAGTCCTTTATTTTTATATTCCGCATAAAAAGCCGTCTTTTCGTTGCTTTCCTTACCCCAATTATGCCAACCTTCAGGTCTGATAACCGCACTCAGCTCGCAGTTTAAGAATACAGTCTTTGCAGCTGGTCGCCAGGGCCTGCCCAGATATACCGTTCCTTCTGGAGCAGCACCCTCAATTTTGCAGTTTTTAAATACATAGCCGTATTTCGATGTATCGGGGGTCGAAGCAGCGGTAACATAACCAGGTTTCTTGCAAAATATATTGCAGTCTTCAAAAACAGCTGTTGCTGAACCGAATATAAAATCAACTGTACCGCTGATGTAGCACTTATAAAAGTATTGCCTGCTTCCCTTGCCATAAGTATATAGCGTATCCTGGAAGCCGAGCATCCTACAATTTATAAACCTTGCTTTATCTCCTGCAACCCAAAGCGCAACAGCCTGACCAACCGGGCCGGCGGTATTTTCAAATGTTATATTTTCGGCAGTGAAACCATCACCATAAATATAAAAGCCAGATGAGCCTGAAGTTCCCATTTCTTCGCCAAAACTATTCTTCTTTTGGGCGTAATCATCATAAGTCAGCACTGTTTTATCCCTACTCTCTCCAACCATTTTTACCATCCGTTTAGAGGCAGAAAGATTTAACTTTTCTTTGTATACACCATTTTTTATGAATATAACAGTAATTGCATTTCTAAAATCAGGAACGGCATTTATGGCTTCCTGTACAGTTTTAAAATCCCCAGTCCCATCTTTTGCCACTACAATCCTATCCTTTACATCGCTAAATGCGGTAAAAAGAATCAATATCCCTATAAAAGTTAGTAATAGCTTCTTCATCAATAATATCCGGTTAGCAGTTTTAGTTTAATTCACAAACAAATTACATTGTTTACTGCATAAATTTCTGAAGAATACGAGCTAAATTTGTGCAATCGTTCCCGATCGTCCTTAACCCGCGACCTATATTATCTATAAAACCTTATATTGCATATTATTTTGCTTCTATGTTTGAGCCACCTACCTTAAAAGATATCGCAAATGCCTTAGGACTATCTACCTCTACTGTTTCCAGGGCTTTAAGAGACACCTATGAGATTAGCGCGAAAACTAAAAAGCTGGTCTTCGATTATGCTGAAAAGATCAACTACCAGCCTAACCCAAATGCACTGAGTTTAAAGGAGCGCAGGAGTAAGTCTATTGGCGTTGTGGTGAGCGAAGTTGCCAACCATTATTTCTCGCAAGCCATTAATGGCATTGAATCAATAGCTTATGATAGGGGTTACCATGTTATCATTACACAAACCCATGAGTCTTATGACCGTGAGAAAATAAACATTCAGCACTTAGCCTCCCGTTCTGTAGATGGTCTGCTGGTTTCTTTATCCGCCGAAACCTCAGATACAGCACATTTAAAGTATCTCCATGATCGGGGCATGCCTATTGTTTTTTTTGATCGTGTGCCCAATGACATCCATACCCATAAAATTACCACGAACAATGAGCTGGGTGCTTTTAATGCTACTGAACACCTGATCAAATTAGGCTGCAAAAAAATTGCGCACCTCACCAGTTCCGATCACTTGTCCATCAGTATCGAACGTTTGCGCGGCTATACTGAAGCACTGAACAAACATAACATACAGGTTAATCCCAATTATATTAAACATTGTCCCCATGGCGGTATGTTTCCGGCAGAAACAGAACAAGCGGTTGTTGAACTGATGAACCTTAGGGATAAACCTGATGCGATATTTGTAGCTGGTGATCGTTTATCTATCGGTTGTATTGAGGTATTAAAGACCTTAAATATTAGGGTGCCAGAGGAAATTACCCTTGCAGGCTTCAGCAACTCTGATGTATTGAACCTTTTTGAATATCCAATCAGCTCTGTAAGGCAACCGGCATTTAAAATGGGAGAAACTGCAACAGAAATGCTACTGCAGCTTATTGAGAGCAAATATCCCGTAACGGAGTTTGACAATAAAGTTATTGATACCAGCTTATTTGTGAGGTAGTCCTTAGTATCAATCTACTGCCGGAGGATAAGGATCAGAATTTAACTGTAAATGTATGCAGGTTATTCACATAATCGTATTGAATATCCCAATTGTAGCGTTTACAAATCTCTTTAACAATGGAAAGTCCGAGACCGCTTCCCGGCGTTTGAATGGCGGCAGCGCTAAACCTTTTGAATAATTTTTCCGTTTTTAATGTTGACGAACCGGTATTGGAAATAATCAGACGATCTTCTTTAAGCTCAATATTTATTTGTGCTTCAAGGGCGGTGTGGCGAATACAATTCACCAGCAAATTGGTCAGCATAATTTCGATCAGGATCCTGTTCCCCTCTACAAAACATTCACGATGAAGATCAATCTGTAAAGACTTATCCTCCAGCATATCAGAAAGCAGCTCCAAAATTTCCTTTAATGGCTCAGCGATGTTGAGCCGCTCTTTCTCTAAAAACTGTTGGTTCTCAATTTTAGCGAGTAACAACAGGTTTTTATTTATCCTCGAGATCCTTGATAGCGCATTATTTGTTTCTTCTATGATCGTAGATTGTTTGTCGGTAATGCCGTCCGTCTGAATCAATAGGTCAAGCTTCCCTTGCACCACCGCTAATGGGGTTTGTAATTCATGCGAAGCATTCTCAGTAAATTCCTTCTGTTGTCTGAATACAGCCACATTACTTTCAATGAGCTTATTGATACTGGTATTCATTACTTCAAATTCGTTGATATCACTTTTCTCAAATGGTATGGCTTCCTGTTGATTGAGGTCAAAAGCTTTGATCTTTTCCAGTGTCTGATAAAAAGGCATCCATAACTTTGCGGATATTCTTTTATTGAGTTTGATAAACCCGACCAGCAAAACAATAAAAAACAATACTGTTATTGCTGTTATTGCAGCAATGGTTTCATAGCTCTCTTCAATATTGGTTTCTACAGTAAGGCTATACGGCTTACCACTTATGTCAAAATAGGTGACCAGACCATGATACCGATCATACCCTTTATCAGGCATATATGTATTTTCACGATAAACGTTATAAGTACTATCCGGCTTCAGCTTTTCTGCAGGTTGTAATTTAGTCTCCGGTTGCAGGCTATTCCATAATTTAACTGCCTCCGCCAGCTGCTCGTCATTAAGATTTAATTTCAGCAGGTTCTTTTTAGTTGATTCAGCGACAATAAGATTATGTTCGTTTATTTCATGTACCCAAATTTTGTCTATGATTAAGAAATAGACAGGAATACTGCAAGCCAATACGATCAGCGCATAGCTTGCAAAAGCTTTAAGGGGTTTATCCAGCAGCTTCATATTTCCCATTTGTAGCCATTACCATACAATGTTTTCAGATAATTCCCCGCTCCCGCCTCCTGCAATTTCTTCTTTAAATTTTTAATATGGGCATATATAAAATCGTGGTTATCCAGCATATCCGCGAGGTCACCAGAAAGATGTTCTGCCAACGCACTTTTAGAAATCACCTTGTTCTTATTGCCAATAAAAAAAACCAGCATATTGAATTCTTTCTTGGTAAGTATTACCTTTTCATCCTTCACGGTAACAGTCTTTGCCAATAAATCGATTTTAACTTCATTTTGCTCAATGACATTGGAGTTTCCGAAATGCCGTCTTCTGATTACGGAGTATATTCTTGCCGCAAGTTCGGGTAAATGAAAAGGCTTTGCCAAATAATCGTCGGCCCCGAGCTGTAAGCCGGTAATTTTATCCTCCAGTGAATTTTTAGCAGATATAATAATGACACCATCTTCTTTATGTTCAGCCTTCAATTCATCCAGGATTTTCATCCCACTTCCTCCGGGCAACATCAAATCCAATAAGATACAGTCGTAAGTATAAAATCTGATTTTATCCAATGCTTCCTGAAAATCAACAGCCAGTTCACACAAATAATTCTGATCAGAAAGATAGCTGATCATATCCTTCGCCAGTTCTGGTTCATCTTCTATTATTAATACCTTCATCTGCCGGGTGCTTAAAATTATTTGTTTAAGGTAGTTAAACTATTAAAATTTATAACTGTATCCAAGTCTGAAAACCTGCGTTTCAAAATAATCAGTGCTGATCAGTTTAAACCCGTTTCCGCTGATTTCCCTTTTTGGCCTTAATGTATTAAAAAGGTCTGTACCATTCAGGAATAATTCTCCTTTTCCTTTCTGAATTTGTTTTTTTGCACCCAAATCTACAGAAAACCTGGAACCAATTTTCCCTTGTGGTATAATATCCGGTGCCAGGTAAACTGCTGAAAACTGTAGCTCGGTGCTTTTCGGCAGTTTGAACATTCCGTTAAACTTGGTATTCCAGGAAGTAAGACTTTCTTTAGGCATACTATAAACTGTTGGTACAGGGTATTTATTCTCCACAGTAAAAGCATCAATCGTATTTTTATATAAGGCTGCACTGGTGTTAAAAGAAAACCATGGGGCCAATTGCTGTTGAAATGACAGTTCGGCACCCGATTGCCGGCTCTTACCTGCATTTTGAAAAATGTTATAAATCAATGTACTGCCAGGCACTACCGTTGCGATCCTGCTGATGGTAGCGTTAATCATTTTATGGTATACGGCAGAATACAAACTTCCTTTGTCCCAGGTTAACTTATGCCCCAGTTCAATATTTTTAGTAAACTGTGGCCTAAGCGTAGGATTGCCTACTTTTATGACCTCTGGCTCATCATATTTAGGAAAGATACGAATATCAACTTCATTAGGACGGTCCACCCGTTCATTGTAAAACAAGGAAATCTTATGCTGAGTATTTAATTTATACCCCAGTCGCAAGTTTGGAAATGGGCGCGTATAATCATAACCATCACTCTTATAAGTATTGTGGTTAGGGTTTACATCATAATTTACCTTCACATACTCGAACCTAAGCCCTGCTTCCAATTCAAAAGTATTACTTTCAAAAACATAGTTGCCGTATATCGCAGGAATGGTTTCTTTATAATCTGCCCATCCACCCGCATTCACGTCTAAGGGAGAATTCAGGCCCGGAAAAAACTGCATGTTCGTAGGAATCGTTCTTCTTCTGAATTTAAAACCACCTTCCAACCGGCCATGTTTTAATGGTTTAATGTAATCCATATTCAGGTCGGCCACATGTTCATCGGATAACAATTTAAAAGCATCTTCTCCGGTAAACGTGGGCATAATGTTGGTAAAGAAATACTTTTCATCTTCTCTATGAAAGGTATAATTGAAACTTGCGTTCAGCAAGTGCCCCGGTTGCTTAAATTTATGCTGGTAAAGTACCGCAGCAGTTGCAGTATATTTAACCTCATCTTCTAGGAATTGCCACAAGCGACTGCGCACACTAAAATCTTCGTTAAAATAAGGTATATCTCCCCGATCTAATATTTTCTCCCTGTTTAAATAAGCTGAAACCGTAAAAGAGTTGTGATCATCAGGGTTCCAGTCTATTCCTGTCTTAACCGTAGAAAATGTGGTCGTCCTGTTTCTTTTTACCTGTTGATTAATAACCGTACCATCATCATAAATCCGCTGCGCGAAATCGTTTCTGTTTAATGTTTGTGTATATAGCCAGTCTGCCTGTAAAAAAGTATTGACTTTATTCTTTCTGTAATTCAACGACAATGAAGGATTAATTTTTGGTGTAGCCTGATATTGCGGCCTGATGCCTGGAAGGTTTTCTTTTCTGATCCATAATGCACCCAAACCGGTGGTAAGGCCAATTTTTCCATTCAAACCTTCCTGCCTGCTTTTCTTATAGATAATATTTATAATACCCGCGTTTCCATTGGCGTCATATTTGGCAGATGGGTTGTTGATGATTTCAATCCGTTCAATGGCTGAGGCCGGTATGTTATCGAGACCGGTCTGACTACCAAATCCAGTAATTGCATTTTGTTTTCCGTCAATCAGTACCGCTATCTTATCATTCCCCCGCAGTTGTACCTTACCATCCTGTATCGTCACCCCCGGCAGGTTTTGCATCGCCTGTAGTATCGAACCACCAGACTGTGCTACATTATTGGCAAGGGTAAAGGTTTTCTTATCTAATTTATCAGAAATACCATCAAGGGTAGTACCGGTAACTGTTACTTCGTTCAGTGTTTTAGCATCATCTTTCAATTCGAAAACGCCTAAATCTAAAAATTGGCTCAGCGTACCTACCGTATATTTTTGCTGATGGGTTTTAAAACCGATCATTGATATTTCAACCAGGTAACTTCCACTCTTTACATTGGCCAATGTAAACCGTCCCTCATCATTAGAAACGGTTCCCATTACAAAACTGCTGTCCTTCTGTGTTTTTAAAACCACGTTCGCATAAGGAAGCGATATTTTTTTTACATTAAGTATCATTCCTGAAATGGTAATACCAGGATTATTCTGGGCCATACCAAACAGGGGCAGCGATAATATTAAAAAAGAAAATAGTCTATGCATAAGGGTTGTTTTTTATTTTTAGAATGTTCCATTGAATGAGAATCCAAAACTATGTGCCTGATAAGAGGGAACCAGATTGTAATTGGGTTTACCTTTACCCACAACAAGTTGTTTTAGTTTAGGATATATCAGATAAGCGACTTTTGTTGATAATATTCCAAAACCTGCACCGGCCACCACATCACTAAGCCAGTGTTTATTATTGTACATCCTTAGAATGCCTGTAGCGGCGGCCACCGTATACCCGGCATAACCATACCAGGGCGAAACATCTTTATATTCCTGGTTCAAAAATTCGGCAGCAGCAAATGCATTCGCTGTATGTCCGGATGGGAAAGAGTTAAATCCTGAATGATTTGGACGCTCCCGATGGGTCAGGCTTTTCAAGCTCGATACTGAAGCTCCCATAATTCCTTCAGATAGTAAATAGATCCCCGTAGCATCAAGTAAGTTATTTTTACCTTTTATGCCGGCCAAATGCAGACCGTACACGGCAAGGGCCGGTACAAACTGCATATAGTCATCCGCATGGACAGCAAACAATGGATGGTCTTCCTGAAGCTCATCTTTGGTAGTCAGATCCAGGTCCCTGATTGGATTTTTGCCCATTAATGAAACCAGCCCATAACTAATAAATACTGTAGGGATGATAAATGCCGTAACTTTTGGCTTGTAATTAAGTGTGTCCTGCACTTGCGCTTTACTCAGAACAGGTAAAGCCAAATACAATCCTAAACACAATAATCCGGTTGACTTGAGTTTCATAGGTAAGAATTTTAAACCTAAGCTAGCCCTCAATTATGTAGAAAATCTGTACTTCCTGGTGAAGGAGAAAATTAATTCGATAGCTTATACTCCGGCTGATACTGGAGTGTATATTAAGCTAAACGTCGATTCGGTAATTTCTTTAATATACCGATTAAAGGAGATTTAGCCCTAAAGCCTGCATCATAAGCCAGGGACGATACATTTACAGGGATTTTCTTACCATGTAAAACCTGGCAAAAAGGAACGTGCAATATTAAAAAAGAAATATACTTCGTAAGCTATATCCTGATACCTAATAGGTTTACACGATATAAAAGTCACCCGTTTAGAAGACGGGTGACTTTTATGCTAATCAATCTTCGCGCTTCTCAATCTCAATGAGTTCAAAATAACAGAAACAGAACTAAAGCTCATGGCCAACGCAGCAATCATCGGTGAAAGTAAAATCCCGAAAATTGGGTATAAAAGGCCTGCAGCAACAGGAATTCCCAGGACATTGTAGCCTAAAGCAAAAAACAGGTTTCCTTTAATATTCCCCATTACTTTATGGCTTAATAACCGGGCTTTAGCGATACCATTTAAATCGCCTTTTACTAGGGTAATTGCGGCACTTTCAATAGCCACATCCGTCCCTGTACCCATTGCAATTCCAATATCGGCCTGCGACAAGGCCGGAGCATCATTGATACCATCGCCCGCCATCGCCACTTTTTTCCCCTGGGCTTGTAATTTCTTTATTTCGCTTAATTTATCCTCAGGCAACATCTGTGCTTTAAAACCGTCCAGGTTTAATGTTTTACTTACTGCACCTGCCGTATCTTCATTATCGCCTGTAAACATAATCACCTGAAGTCCCTCCTCCTGGAGCTTACGAATAGCCCCGGCACTAGATGCTTTAATTTTATCTGAAATTACAACAAAGCCAACGGCATTGTTTCCTACGGCTAAGTAAGAAACTGTTTTACCTTGTCTTTGCGCAGCATTAACCTGTTCATCCAGTTCTGGTGCAATGGCCGCATTTACATGCTCCATTAATTTCTGGTTCCCTAGTGCCAGTTGCTCCGCTCCCAGTTTACCAATTACACCTTTACCTGTTACAGCTTCAAAACCAGTTATAGATTGAACAACGATCTTCTGTTCTTCGCCATAACGCAGTGTTGCCTGCGCAAGTGGGTGCTCACTACTTTTGTTCAGGGCAACGATTCTTTCTAGTACATCTTTTTCCGTAAAATCAGGACTTGCACTGGCTACTTTTTCAACAGAAGGTTTCCCTTCAGTAACCGTTCCGGTCTTATCAATGATCACCACGTCAATGGCATTCATTTTCTCCAGGGATTCGGCATTTTTTATGAGTATACCCGACTGCGCCCCTTTTCCTACACCAACCATAACAGACATAGGAGTTGCCAGACCCAAAGCACATGGACAGGCAATAATCAATACCGCAATGGCATTTACAAAGGCGTAAACATAAGCAGGTTCAGGACCGTAAATTGCCCAAACAATAAATGTAATTATAGCAATCAATACCACCACAGGCACGAAATAACCTGAGATCCTGTCCGCCATCTTTTGTATAGGTGCTTTAGAACGGCTCGCAGAATTCACCATTTCAATGATCTGCGACAATAGTGTTTCTGAGCCTACTTTCTCCGCAAGCATCACAAAAGTTTTAGTCCCATTTATGGTACCTGAACTCACTTTATCGCCAGGTTTCTTTTCAACAGGAACAGGCTCACCTGTAATCATTGATTCATCGATAGTCACCTCACCTATTTTGATGCTCCCATCAACAGGTATTTTTTCGCCCGGTTTTACCCGCAACAAATCACCTTTTTGAATGTCATCGATAGAAACAGACATTTCTTTATCACCAACAACTTTTGTAGCACTATTTGGCGCCAGTTTCAAGAGTTCTTTTATGGCACTATTCGTCCTTCCATGCGCCCTTGCTTCCAAAAGCTGTCCGAGCAACACCAACGTAAGAATAACCGTTGCAGCTTCAAAATAAACATACACCGTACCATGATGCGTTTTAAACTGATCGGGGAAGATATCGGGGAAGAATAAGGCCACCAGGCTAAAAAGCCATGCTACGCCGGCACCAATGCCAATCAGGGTAAACATGTTTAAATTCCAGGTCACAACAGACCTCCATGCCCGTTCAAAGAACATCCATGTTGCGTAAAAAACTACGGGAATAGAAAGGATCAATTGTACCCAGTTCCAATACTGAAGGTCCATCAATTTGAACAACGGATTATTCGGTACCATCTCTGTCATAGCAATGATGAAAATCGGAATGGTAAAAGCAGCGGCTATTTTGAATTTAAACAGCAGCTTTTCATATGTCTTATCCTCTTCTTCTTCATTTGCGCCCATAGGTACCAGGTCCATACCACATAACGGACAGGAACCAGGTTCATCCCTGATAATTTCCGGATGCATCGGACACGTGTATTTTGTATCTTTTTTTAAGGAAGGTTGCTTTAATAAATCCATTCCACAAACAGGGCAGTTTCCGGGTTGATCATAGGTTTTATCACCCTCGCAATACATAGGACAATAGTAAGCTGCATGCTGATGGTTGTGATGGTCATGATGGTGGTGGTCATGATGCTGCGAATGATCATTGGTTTTGTCAGTTTCTTTCATATGTTTCATAATCAATAATATTTAATAGGTTAGCGTAATTCCACCTCCATAGCCCATATCACTATCATAATGAGTAGATAGCGAAAAATATTTAGTAACAATATAACGAAAGCCCGTCATATATTCTTTATCTGTATTGGCACTGAAATTAAATCTTAACCGGCTGGTAACGGGGATATCTTCACGCTTCAACTGAAAACGAAATTTCCCTTTACTATCTACCCTTGCTTCTGCAACGACCAACATCGGTAAGGTATATTGAACGCCTGCAACCACGGCCTTCCTGTTTTTCTGATTGCTCAACTGCCCAAACATATTTTTCTCTGTTTCATCTCGTACCGGGTTGTAGTGGTAGTCGAACCCAATAAATGGAAACAGCCATTGCATTTTACCTATGTATTTACCAAAATAGGTCTCACTTTCATTGCCATGATGTTTCTTTAAGCCAATCCGCCACTCGGTAGAAACACGGTAGCGGGTATTGCTCAGCATAAACTCTCCGTCACTGCCATTACTTTCCAGTCCAAGCGTTAACATCGGATGAAACATCCTGTCGTCACTGAATAGTTTTCTTTGCGCGAATGCTGGATCCGGGATTTCGGGGTTTGGAGGAGAATTTTCGTAGCTGAATACCCTGCCCATACCACTCATCATATGATATAGAATATGGCAATGAAAAAACCAGTCTCCGCTTTCTGTTGCCGCAAATTCTAATGTATCTGTTTCCATGGGCATGATGTCAACTACGTTCTTCAAAGGAGCATATTCGCCCTGCTCGTTTAAAACCCTAAAATCATGGCCATGAAGGTGCATAGGATGGCGCATCATAGAGTTATTGAAAAGTATGATCTTTACATTTTCACCCTTTTTTATCATAATCTTATCAGACTCTGATACCGTTTTATTATCCAATGTCCACACATAACGGTCCATATTTCCGGTTAGTTCAAAACGCAATAGTTTTTCAGGGCCTTTTCTTAACGTAGTTTTTTCCGTAGCCCTAAGCATGCCATAATTTAAAGTAACAATGTCTCCACTTTTCTGCTCCATGTTCATTCCAGGCATACTTTTATGATCCATCGGCCCCATATCATGTGCTTCACTTGCATTCATTTCAGGATACATCACACTGTTCATGTCCATTTGCTGATTGCTCATTTTCATCCCCATAGGCTCCATATCCCCGTTCATTTTCATCATGCCGTTCATCATCTTCATACCTTCGAAGTACTTTAATTTAGCCAATGGCTTCGCCGGCATTTTCATCCCTGTCCCAAGCCATAAAGAAGTAGATTTGGTACGGTCTTCTGCCGTGGAGAGGAATTCATACTGCATGTTTTCGGGTAGGGTAACAATTACATCATAGGTTTCAGACGTAGCGATCAGCAAACGGTCCACTTCAACCGGTTCAACATCATTTCCATCGTTAGCAACCACGGTAATTTTGCCTCCAGACCAGGTTAACCAGAAATAAGTTGATGCCCCACCGTTTACAACACGCAGTTTAACCTTATCACCTGCTTTGTACTTTGGATAGCTAATATCGGGTTTACCATTAGTCAGGAACTTTTCATAATAAACATCACTCACATCCATTGCGTTCATTCTTTTCCACTCGTTTTTTAGCTTGGTGGTAAAATATCCCTTTCCAATAGCTTCTGTATAACTTTGAGTAGTACCCTTTTTAATAGCAAACCAGTCGTTAGCAGTATGCAGGAACCTTTCAACTTCATGCGGGTTCATATCTGTCCAGTCGCTCAATACAACAGGAATTGCGGGTATTTTCGGTTCATTAGCTTTATTAAAGATCAACGCACCGTACATGCCACTTTGTTCTTGCAATTTAGTATGGCTATGGTACCAATATGTACCATTTTGGATAATAGGAAACTTATAAATAAAAGTAGCATGCGGCTTTATCGGCATTTGCGTTAGATAAGGGACCCCATCCATTTTATTCGGTAAAAACACCCCATGCCAGTGCACAGACGTTTCCATATGCATCATATTGTGCACATGTACTTCGGCTGTATCACCTTCAGTGAAAGTCAGCATTGGTGCAGGAATGCTTCCATTAATCGCAACAGCTTTTTTAGTTTTCCCCGAAAAATTAACCAATGTATCTTTTACATACAGATCATATCGCACCGTTTTGGGTTTCCTTTTTAGCGCTTGCCCATCTATTTTATTCGTCCCTTGCCTTATTTTTTGCTGGTTCTCTAAGTTTTCATGCTCCGCAGCCGGTCTTTCATTTGCTGGCTTTTCATCTTTTACAGGAGCTTTAGATGGTTCAACCTTTTTTTGTGAAGACTTCTTTACAGGCTTATTCTCTTTGGACGGCTTAGCGTCTTTCTTTTTAACCAATGTCATTCCGCATTTGGGACATTTACCCGGCCCGGCCTGTTGAACCTCGGGATGCATTGGGCAGGTATAAATGATATCCCCTTGTTTTTGTTTCGGCTGCGGGTGTTCTTCATGCTGGGCAAAAGCCAGCTGACCGAAACAAAATAGCAACACAATTATTAATATCCTTTTCATGGTCTATTGTTTAGTGACAAACTATCCCTTGTATTTTTAACCCAATTCAGGATTAGGGTTTTCTCATTTTTTGAAAGCTTGGCCGCTTGATGCATCAGTGTGTAAGAAGGTAAAGGCATTGCTTCATCCTCAATACTTTCAGCGATTGATTTCAATTTACTAAGCTGCCTTCGCCTGGAATAAGTATCAAACTCATTAAAATTCAACTCTTCTTTTCCTGCGCTGATGTGCGACCTCATCCACCAGCCTAAAGGCTGGATATTGGTATACCATGGATAATCAGTATGATTGCTATGACAATCATAACATGATTTTTTGAGTATGCCATTTACACTTTCGGGTACACTTAAAGTCTTGCTAAGATCTGTAGATACAACCTGTCCGCTTTTATTGCGGGCAGGCTGTATCAGCTGAATGGCAAGGATAATAATCAGTAGGACCAACAGTCCAGCTTTTATCCGGCCCATAACAATTAATTTAGCTCTTCTTTTACCGTTCCGCAGGTTAACATCGACTGTCCAAGGTAAGGGTTGCTGATTTCCTTCGTGGCACTAAGCCAATTCGCACCCTTTTCTTTGTTATACATCGGGCAATGGTCAACATAAAGTTTTTGTCCAGCGCCAAATGCTTTCACCAGGTCGTACATATCCTGGCTTAAGCTTTCGAAATGCTCGCGCTGGTGTTTGATGTTACCCACGTTTTTGCCAATATGTTCGGCATGTTCTTTTGAGCTTTCAGCAATATCAGTGTAGATTTTTGCTTTATCTGGAGTTAAAGGTGTTTTATCGAAAGTGACAATTGCAGTTTCCAATTTCTTACCGGCTGCCGCCGCACCTTTGTCGTCATCTTTGGACAATGCATCTTTGAGTTCCAAATACGCAGATAATATTTCTTTTATGGGACTGGCTACTTCCGGAGTATTCGTTTCTGGTTTAACAACTGCCAGGCTATCTTTTGCCTGCTCTGTTTGCTTTTGTGCTGTATTGCTGCACGCTGCGAAAAACAGCGTTGAGAACAGCGCACTATAAATTAATATCTTCATCGTATGATAATTATGGATTATTGATTAAATAAAAAACAATGGGCACGAACGATCACGCTCGGCCAAAAATTATGAAATCACTAATATCAAATCTGAAAACTCTGAATGCTTATCCTAATGTCCCTTATGGGTGGATGATAGCTTTTTACAAAATACTTATTATTAGGTGTATGTAAACAAATTGATGATATGCTTAACTGATGAAATACAGGAACCAATGCTATAAACGCTAAAGGCTGCAGGGTTAACGTTTCTGAAACCGGCGCCAGTTTATCGTCCTTTACTAACTTAGCCACTTCATCTTTACAGCAGTTGTCCTTAGCTTCCGGGGCCAAATGGTGATCCTGATGAGCATGATCGTGTTCATGTGCCATATCGGAATGATGATGGTCAGCATGATCGTGCTGGTTCGTAATTGCGGCACGATGAGCGGTATGGTCAAGATATGGGTCCAATCCAATAGCACAGGCAAAACCTACTACTGTATTTAACAAAAATACCAGGAGTAAAAAGACTGCGAATGGTATAGAATGGTTTCTTTTCATTAATTACGTATAAACTAATAATACATCAGCTGATCATCAACGCTTTCAATTCTCAAAAATAAACCTAAACAAATAACTGGATTTATATAATTACATTATAATTTTATACAATTCCTATGGCTATGAAACTAAGGACCTTTTACCTGCAAAACAGTTTTTTAAATAAAATTGTTCAAAATATTTATTAAATAATCTGAAATGTTGAAATTACGACTGATTGCATTCAACTGCACCTCAATATTATTGCGGTTTCAATTCATACATTTATACATCGTTAAACATCAGATATAGATGATAGAACATTTTCCTTTTTACCTGAGTTTGGTTATAGCCATTGTATTACTGATTATGCTGGCGAACAAAATAAAAGTAGCGTATCCCGTCCTTCTCGTTGTGGCAGGATTGATCATCAGCTTTATTCCGGGCATCCCCACCATGCATATTGATCCCGAACTTATCTTCTTTATCTTTCTACCCCCCTTATTATATGAAGCGGCCTGGGGGATTTCCTGGAAAGAGCTGTGGCGCTGGCGCAGGATCATTACCAGTTTTGCCTTTGTCGTAGTATTTCTTACGGCGATGTCGGTAGCATTTGTAGCCAATCATTTCATCCCCGGTTTTTCATTGGTACTCGGCTTTTTGTTAGGTGGCATTGTGTCGCCCCCGGATGCGGTAAGTGCAGGTGCAATATTAAAATTTGTAAAGGTACCCAAAACGTTGTCTTCGATTCTTGAGGGAGAAAGTCTGCTAAACGATGCGTCATCCCTGATTATTTTCCGTTTTGCACTCATAGCAGTGGCTACCGGCCAGTTTGTCTGGTATGATGCAGCGCTAAGCTTTGGCTGGATGCTGATTGGCGGTATAAGTGTCGGCTTGCTCATTGGCTGGATCTTTATGAAAGCGCATAAATATTTGCCGACCGATACCAATATGGATATTGTATTGACCCTTGTAACTCCTTATGTTATGTACCTGGCTGCTGAAGAAGTGCATAGTTCAGGGGTATTAGCCGTAGTAAGCGGTGGACTTCTCTTGTCGAACAAACGGCATCTTTTTCTTAGCAGCACCTCACGATCACATGGAGTAAATGTTTGGGCAAGCATTTGTTTTGTGTTGAACGGATTAGTGTTCATGCTAATCGGCTTAGACCTACCCGAAATTACTGCAGGGTTAGAGGGCGTCAGCATGTCCTCAGCCATTGGTTACGGGATATTGATAACCGGCGTATTGATTGTAGGTAGAATATTATCAGCATACGGGGCCGTATTCGTTACGCTTATTGCACGCAATTTTATTACAGTAGCAGACTCAAGAAATCCAGGTTTTAAAGGCCCCCTTGTATTAGGCTGGACAGGTATGCGAGGTGTAGTATCGCTGGCCGCAGCATTATCTATTCCAGTTCATTTGGCCGATGGCAGCCCCTTTCCACAACGTAACCTCATTCTTTTTATCACTTTTATTGTCATCCTGCTAACCCTGCTTGTCCAGGGATTAACCTTACCTTATTTAATCAGAAAAATACAACTTCCTAATTTTGATGAGCCTATATCTGAAGAGGAAGTATACCATACCATCAGAAAGCAGCTGGCCGAACATGCCCTACTGCATTTAAAAACCCATTATAGGGAGCAATTAAACAATCAACCTGTATTACAGCAGATGGCGCTAAAATGGGAACATAGTAAAACTATAGCTGGCGATGAAATGATGGCAGAGGAATGCAAAACTGTATACCTTGATATTTTGGATCAGCAAAGGCAATGGCTATTGCAAAAAAATAGTAGTGACGATAGATTGGATGAAGAAATCATTCGCAAACATTTAAGACATTTAGATCTGGAAGAAGAAAAACTACAATTTGTCTGAATCAATTCACCACTACTTCAAAATCATCCGACATATCCGAATTATAGACCCTAAACCTAATTTCCCAGGGGTCTTTGATCAATTCACCAATATATCCCCCGAAAAGCTTTTTAAACCGGTCAAAGTCAACATGCTCTTTACAAACAATTAAATACAAAGCATCACTTTGGTTAACGACCTCATGAACATAAGATTCCCAATGTTCTTTAATTTTAGCGGGCAGCCTATTAAAATGTTGATTTTCTATCAATATTGCAATACCGGTAACCAGGCCATCGGGCACACTACATTGTGCCTGTAAACTCCATAGACCCTCTTGTTTCTGCATGCTTCCAATTACCTCATCGCCATCGACAATTTGCCAGGGTTCTCCAGGATTAAACTGAATCACCTGATAAGCTGGTGTTCCAATTTGCTTTTCTGAGAAATAAATCAATTCAATCATAAAATTTTACTTGCCTGGGCTGTTGGTACATTATTCGGCCCCAGTATCAATTACAAAATTAAGCTAACCGGATTGGCAATTCCAAATAAAAAACTAAAAATATTAGCATAATTAATACTAAAAGAATAAATTTGTGTTATTAAAATCAAAAATTAACTATGTATAGAAGTATTGAAGATTTCATGAAAGACTGGGAAGCAGAATCAATAGGATCTGCAAAAGTATTTTCTACCGTTACTGAAAGCACCAGGAGAATATCCTTTCATCCAGATGTACGTTCACTCGAGCGACTTTCATGGCACCTAATACAAACCATTACTGAAATGGGCAATCGTGCCGGATTATTTAGTGAAGACGAACTGGAACATTCTGCAATCCCATCTACTGTACAGGAACTTGTAGTAGCTTACAAAAAATACAGTGAAGCATTGATTAAAGCTGTTCGCTCCAAATGGACAGATTCCTCATTGCTTGACAAAGTAGAAATGTACGGTGAATCCTGGGAAAAAGGGAAAATATTGCGCGTATTGATTGCACATCAAAGCCATCACCGCGGTCAGATGACAGTAATCATGCGAATATCCGGCCTTCAGGTGCCAGGACTTTATGGGCCATCGAAAGAAGAATGGGCAGAATTCGGTATGATTGCTCCTGATTAACACACATTATTGAATGCCAGGGACAATCAAATGCACATAATTATCCAGTTGTTTTGAAATATTTCAAATGTTTAGTTTTGCTAAACAAATATTTATATACATTTAACTTTTGAAATTAAAGTTTGATTTTAAACCAAAACAACAACAAATGAAAAAATTAATTATTGTCTCTTGCCTATTCTGCTTTGCAATACAGCTCAATGCACAGGTAAAAAAAGTAAAGCACATTGTTTTAATTGGATGCGATGGATTCGGAGCTTACGCTGTACCTGAGGCAAAAATGCCAAACCTTAGAAAACTAATGGAAACAGGAGCATCGTCATTGAAAGCAAGGTCAGTGCTACCATCTTCAAGTGCAGTTAACTGGGCGTCAATGTTGATGGGTGCCGGGCCAACAGAACATGGTTATACGGAATGGGGCAGCAAAACTCCGGAAATCCCTTCTGTAACCACTACTAAATACGGCTTGTTTCCTTCCATTTTTAGTGTAATCAGGGCTCAAAAGCCCAGCGCCAAAACTGCAGTAATTTTCAGCTGGCCGGGCATCGGGCCATTGGTAGAGAAAGACGCAATCAGTATATTTGTACCAGGCAATGATAATGATGATTTCTGTGCTGATACCGCAGCTACGATCATTAAAAGAGATAAACCTTACTTCACTTTTGTACACCTTGATGAACCGGATCATACAGGCCATTCAATTGGACATAGAACTCCTGCTTATTATGAGCAACTGCAAAAAGTTGACGTAAGAATCGGAAAGATTGTGCAGGCGGTAAAAGATGCTGGAATCGAGAATGAAACCATCATTATTGTAACTGCTGACCACGGTGGAACGGGCAAAGGTCATGGTGGAAAATCTTTAGACGAGGTTGAGATCCCATGGGTAATAAATGGTCCGGGGATCAAAAAGAACCATGAAATTAAAGATGTTATTATCACCTATGATACGGGAGCTACTATTGCATGGATATTAGGATTAAAAGCACCGCAAAGCTGGAGAGGAAAAGCTGTGGCAGATAGTTTTCAGTAAATAACAGAAATCCAAAACACTATCATCATTGCGAATTTTATTACTTTTGGACAAAACGCCAAACAATGGAAGACGACATCATCCTCAAGATCAGCTACAGAATAAAAGAAATTCGTAGGGAAAAGAACATCACAATCCAGGAGCTGGCCGATAGGGCCGGGGTAAGTAAAGGTTTGATCTCGCAAATAGAAAACAACCGCACCATTCCATCGTTACCAGTGCTAATGAATATCGTACATTCCTTAAAACTTGATCTGACGGTTTTCTTTAAAGACATTTCGCCTGCCAATCATCAGGAAAAGGTTTATGTAATACGCGCAAACGAATACAAACCACTTAAAAAGGAAACAGCAAAAGGATTTAACTACCAGCGCATCCTTGCCCGCACCATACATGGTGGTCCCATAGATTTTGTATTGCTGGAACTAAAAAAAGGTGCACGCCGTAATAAGATGGTAACTACTGATGCTTTTGAGTACAAATACCTGATAAAAGGAAAAGTAGACTACCTGATTGAAGAAAAAAACTATATTCTTGATGAAGGAGATTCCATTTTCTTCGATGGAAGACTAGGTCACAATCTTTCTAATGTTGGCGATTCTGACGCGATTATGTTAGTTGTTTATTACTTTATTACAAACGATTAATTTACAGCTCGCCCCTCCTCATAAAGTTTACAAATGCTAAATAACAATAATACAAATATTAACTTTAGCTTAAATTTTATCTAAAAACATATACAACAAACACAAAAATGACACTAAAACTACCTTTAGTGTCATTTTTTGCGTACAATTATATTTTTAAATGTTTAGCATTTATTAACTTCATATACGCAAAGTATTTATATTTGTATATACACTGAACAATAGTATAATTAAACTAAACCCTTGAAATATGAAAACCTATTACTTATTAAAAAGGCAAGCCTGCTCAGGATAGTGATATGGCTGCTTGCTTTAAGTGTCACCTAGTGAAAAACTCCCCATTTGCAGGAGGAATAATCGAAGCCATCAAGTGCTTCTCTTGTATAAAAACATTTTCAATGCCCTGGTAATTATGACAAAGAATATTCAATATGATTTAATGGTGGTAGGCTCCGGTATATTGGGCACTTTCCACGCGATACATGCTTTGCGGTTAGGCAAAAGTGTACTACTTACAGAAAAGGACCAGTATCCGGTTAATGCTACGGTCAGGAACTTTGGCCAGGCTGTGGTATCCGGCATGCCTTCCGACTGGTTTGATTATGCCCGAAGGTCAACCGCGCTGTATAATGAAATTCAGAAAGACTACGACATCAGTGTACGCAACAATGGCACCGTTTATCTTTCTTCGGATGATGAAGAAACCCAATTGCTGCACGAGTTAAAAGAATGCATGGATGCAATTGATTATGAGGCCAATCTATTATCCCTTGACGATTGTTTAGCAAAATGGCCATCACTAAAAAGAGGATATTGCAAAGGCGGTTTGTTCTTTCCGCAAGAAGTTAGTGTAGAGCCGGACAAGTTGATCTATCGCGTAATTGAATATGCCATTGCAAAATACCCTAAACTAACTTATATGCCATCTACAGCAGTTGTCGATTGCACTGTAATTGGGGATCATGTAGAAATTACAACCGCCACCAAACAGGTTTTCACAGGGGAAAAGGCTGTCATTTGCAATGGAGGGGAATTTAAATTGTTATTCGCAGATCTGTTTAGAGAAAGCGGCATCATTTTGAGTAAGCTACAAATGATGAGGACCGTGCCGATGCCGGAGGTGCAGCTGGAAGGGAATATACTGACGGGTTTATCAATCAGAAGGTATGAGTCCTTTCAGGAATGTCCGTCCTACCCGGGAATTTCTAACCCTGATCATTATGCTGAATGCAAAAAATGGGGAATTCATATCCTGTTTAAAAAAGCAGTGGACGGTTCTATTATTATTGGGGATTCACATGAATATGCTGATGTAAATCATACTGATGATCTGGGCTTTGGTATTAACAGCCATATTAATGAACTCATGTTGCAGGCAGCACAAGAGATTGTAACTTTTGATGTACGCAAAATAGCATCAACATGGGCCGGCTTCTATCCTCAGCATGACAGCAAACATATTGTAGAATATGATATTGAAGACCGCATTCATATCCGCACTGCAATTGGCGGGAAGGGCATGACTTCCTCGGCAGGGTATGCAGAAGCAAGTATTAAAAAGATTTATGGCTAGGCAGACCTAGATAAACGCTACAATCCACCACTATGAAGCGAATAAACCATTTACTGGCCAACTCGAAACCTTTCTTTATTATCTGGTGCATGATTGCCGCTTTTGGCACTTATTTTTGCATGTATGCCTTTAGAAAACCATTTACCAACGGAACTTATGACGGATTAACAATTTGGGCACTCGACTATAAAGCGATATTAATAATTGCCCAGCTTTTGGGCTATATGCTTTCAAAAATACTGGGGATTAAGATTATTTCAGAGCTTAAAGCAACAGGAAGAAAAAAACTAATCATCTGTCTTATTCTTTTTGCGGAGGCCGCGCTTGTTCTTTTTGGACTTGTACCAAGGCCTTATAATTTTTTCTTTTTATTTCTAAATGGTCTGCCATTGGGAATGGTATGGGGAATAGTTTTTAGTTATCTTGAAGGTCGCCGCTTTACTGAAATGCTTGGCATGGGACTAAGTATAAGCCTGATCATCTCTTCCGGCATACTTAAAACTACTTACTTTACCGTACATGAGTGGATGCCTTTTATATCTGAATTTTGGATGCCCGCATTGATTGGCCTGATTTTCCTTCCTATTTTTCTCACGTTTGTATGGATGCTTTCCGTAGTTCCAGAGCCATCCACGGCAGATAAACTGCTTAAAGTTGAACGTTTGCCCATGACTAAAACAGATAAACGCCTGGTACTAACAGAATATGGTTTCGCAGTTTTCGGTATTGGCTTAGTCTATATGATGCTAACCACAATGAGGGATTTTAGGGACAATTTTTCTGTTGAAATCTGGAATGAAATAGATAGCCACTGGGATAAGGGCGTGCTGTCATTAACGGAAACCATTTCGGGGATTATTGTATTGATTGCTTTGGGCAGCCTCTCCCTTATACGAAACAACATCCGGGGCTTTTGGGTTACACAATATCTGATTGCCCTTGGTTTGGCACTTAGTGGTGGTAGCACCCTCCTCTTTCAATTGCATTTATTAAGCCCCTTTTGGTGGATGCTATTAGTAGGTATGGGTATGTTTTTAGCCTATACACCAATCCAGGTCGTATTATTCGACAGGATGATTGCCTTGTTTAAGATAAAAGCCAATTCAGGCTTTTTTGTTTACATCTGCGATTCTGCCGGATACCTTGGCAGTGTATTTTTGTTACTTTATAAAGAGTTTTTCATGAGGGATTTAAGCTGGTGTAATGTATTGATCCGGTTCAGCTATATGCTTACAATTGTTTCCCTAATATTAATGGCGATAGTTTCCATATTTTTTAACCGTAAAATTGGCATTAAAGGGCCTATTACGGGAATATTAGACAGAAGAGCTTAGGCCATTGTGCATAACTGCCCAATTGTGCAAAACATATATCAAACAATTTCATTCGATTTCATCTTTATCAGATATTAAACTTTCAAATTATATGCAGAAAACAGAGAATAATATCAGTTCAGATTTACAAAAATTCATAGAAAAGTTTGAACCTAACAAATTTAAAATGTTGGCCAGGGGCATTGAAATCAGGGGTAACAGTGACCTCCACCGCAGCATTACTTTTGCTAAAGAATTAATTGAAAAAATGAAGTTAAAGCTCACCGTTCATCATTCTGCGGAAATGGCCTTATACGGTGGCTTTGAAGTCGTTTATGCTTAAATTATAAAAAAGGCTATCCTAAAAGATAGGTTAGAGATCCTGAAATAAATTCAGGATGACGATGACCATAAAAATCGCAAAAAACATCTTTTCGGATAGCCTCTCTAAATATAAACTTAGCAAGTTTCGGGTGATATAGAGTATTGCCCCTGCGTAGCTTTGTGATGTAATAAAAACATCATGAAAGTCCAGGAACAAATCACTAATATGGATTGGCCCACCATAACAGAAAGTATGCATCAAAAAGGCTATGCGCTTGCCTCAAACATATTAAGCACCGCACAGTGCGATGAACTCATTGACAACTACAACGACCACCAATTGTACCGTAAAACTGTCGTTATGGAGCGCTATCGGTTCGGTCTTGGTGAATACCGGTACTTCGACTATCCTCTTCCCAATCTTATTCAGGAAATCCGACAGGGAATATATCCACACCTGGCACCTATAGCTAATTTATGGATGAAAGCACTAAATATAGACCGGCAGTTTCCAAATGTACTGGCCGAGCTAAAAATGCTTTGTGATGCGCAGGACCAGACAAAGCCTACTGTACTCATTCTAAAATATGGTAAAGGCGGTTTCAACACTCTGCACCAGGATTTATACGGAGAGATTTACTTTCCCATTCAGATTGTTTTGTTTTTGAACGAACCCGATCAGGACTACCTGGGTGGCGAATTTGTCCTGACGGAACAAATTCCCAGGGCACAATCTAAAGCCATTGTACTCAAGCCGAAGAAGGGGGATATACTTATTTTCACCACAAACTTCAGGTCTGTTAAGGGTGCAAAAGGCTATTACCGGGTAAACATGAAACATGGGGTAAGTGAATTACATAGCGGTCAAAGACATACATTAGGGATTATATTTCATGACGCATTGAGCTAACATCATGTATAAACATTCCGAAATTTCATCAGCAACGCTTAAAAAGTATTATAAAAGCGGTAACATCTGTTTCGCCGGAAATTTAAAACTGAAAATTTACGGCACACTAAAATGTAAATCCGGCAAGCGAATGAAAGTAGAAAACCGTGTATTTTTCTCAACAGAAAAAGAAGCAATAGAAAATGGGTTCAGGCCATGTAGGCATTGCCACTCCTTAAGGAACCATCCGGGTAACTTAGGTGTATAAAAGCCCTTTTATACCTTAACCGTTTCAGAACAGCGAACAAGGTTAAGCCTCACAGTTACTAATTTTCTGCCCTGAAAGTGTTGGAGACCAATTTCCTTGGCCGCTTATTTTTAAATTGTTCAGAACTACCTGTACGCTGTTGTCCGTCCTCAGGGTGAAAACGGTTTGGCTTGAATGTTCTCGGTTTCTCCGCCCTGTTTTCATCCGCCAGTTTAACACTCATCTTCCTACCCCTCAAAACCATACCGTTTATAGCTGCAATTGCCCTGTCGGCACCTGCCTGATCTACCATTTCGACAAAGCCAAAGCCTTTATGTCTGTGGGTAACTTTATCCGTTAATAGCTCAATACTGTGCAACATTCCATGTATGCTAAAAATCTCAATCAGTTCAGTTTCCTGAATATCCAGTGGATAACCCACTACAAATAATTTAATCATGAATTTATTTAAGACTGCAAATTTAAGGTTTAATAAATGATTAAAAGTATACTTTTTGCCATATAAACACATGCAGAACTAAGCTTTTATTCTTTCTTTGTCACTTTTAAATCATCAACAATTAACTTTGACTTACCAACATTCGTAAACTTAATTTTAACAGTTTTCATATAATCTCCGTATTCTTGACCTGTTCTAAATTGTAGCGTATGCTTATTAAAAGTTGTTTTCCCAACCGAAATCTGCTTAAAACTGCCCTCAGATTTTCCCTCAACCTGTTTTAGATTTTCTATTTCCAGCTCCATTTTACCTTCTCCAATGAGCCAGTACTGCAAATCATACAATGTGCTATTGTTTAGATAAACGGTCTGTTCCATACTTTGCCCAGGTTTAAGCTCAAGCCCATAATTACCGTTTCGTTTTGTAGTTGTAGATAATGATCCTGTACCTTCCCATGGCAGTAAGTTTGTATTTGCTTCAAAATCAGCATTAGGTAATTCATTACCGCCATGTAACGGCCATTGATATCCCCGAATGTAATCAACCTCCATATTGACAGATCCACCTGCTCCGTAACTTCCCAAAAAGACATTCATAAAGTGATTTGGAGAATACACCTGATTTTTGTCGGCATAAGATTTAATTAAATTTCCATCTATGTAATGCTTAATGCTATTTGGAGTCCAAAGAATTCCGTGGGTTACCCAATTGTCAACGTGCGTATAACCTTCGGCGATATGTGTTGCCAGGTTGTGCACAAATTTACCATGTTTATCAACATGGCCATGTAGTACAAATTGAGCGTCTAAATTTTCAAATATATCTATTTCAAAAACCTGTCCCTTCGGCCGTATTCCTTTGACGCCATCTAATTCAGTTCCTTCTTGCAGATAGTTTTTCAGATCAGGTCCCGGAGAGTCGAACCAAAAAGCAGTATTTACTCCTTTCGGATTACCTGAGCTACCCCTTTTTACCCTTACTTCAAAATATCCGCCCCGGCTGTTGTCCAGATAATTCTCATTTGTTCTCCAGTCGTAAGTCTGTATAGAAGATATCTTACGCCCGCTTTCGGGGTAAAAGCTCTTTAGCGGAAAAGCCGCATTTGTAAATAAATCAATACTGCTGCCATTGAATGTCATGCCGGGTTGGGGAAGACTATCCTGCAGCATTAATGATAAATTATCCTTTTTAAGGTAATCAATGTTCGAATAATAATTGGTTGACCACTTGTTTCTGTTTAGCAGTTCGTCGTTAAACTCGTCGTTCCAGAACAACTCCATTCCCCATGGCACTGCTTTCGAACTTTCTATACTTAAAGATTTTATTTCATCTGTGTCCAGCGACCAGTTTTTTACCGTGGTAACTGTTGCGGTTAACGACTTACTTGTACCTTCTTCGTTAAAAGCTTCTACCCATACATGATAGGTTGTTTCTGCTTTTACATCCTGAATATAGAAACGTTGGGCGTTAGCAGCAGTTGTAGCACCTGGATTTTCTGGCTTTTTATTTACGGTTGACCAGTAGATTTTAAACCCTTGTTCGTTTGGGCCCTGATCAAGCCATTGTAGTCTGATCCAACTTCTGGTACCCATCACCTTTAAGTTGGCAGGAACTGCAGGGGACTGCGCATAGGCCCCTGCAGTAAAGAAAAGAAATACAAATAAATATTTCATGACTTAATTATATCCAAAGTTTTGTTTGATGATGTTATTGCTCTGATTGACTACTGTTCTCGGCAGCGGGTACAAAACTCTATAACTATCGGCAGTGGTTGAGCCATCATTTGCAGCACGCTGTGTATACATATTCCATCTGATCAGGTCGTCCCTTCTCCAGCCTTCTGCCCAAAGTTCAAACAATCGCTCATCCTGGATCTTCTCCAAAAACTGGCTTTTGCTTAAACCTGGAGCCAATTTCCCAAGACCAGCCCTTTGTCTCACTTCGTACACATAATCATAAGCTTCCTGCGTAGGTCCATTGTTCACTTCGTTGATGCTCTCTGCAAGCATCAACAAAACATCAGCATAGCGGTACACCGGAAAGTCAACACCGCTATTTTGTGCGTTTGCTTTTGAAGGATCCGGCGCAAACTTCATTGGTACAGCGCCCAGATCGCCCGCCGCTCTGGCATCTTTATACAGCACATTTCCATTTGCGTCTTTACCAATAGGATATTTACTCAGCAGTCTTTTCAGTCTTTTATCTGTCTGATCAAATTTATCATAAGTTTTCCATGGCATTTTGTAACCTCCCCATGCTGTAAGACTAATATCGGATGGATCCTTATAATCGGAAGGTAGTGAATGTGCCAGCCACATGTTTGTGTATTGGTCGCCACCTGTTGGTGTACAAACGATCGCTAAGATAATCTCAGTTGACGCACCTCCTTTATTGGCCACACTAAAAAGATCCTCATAATTACCCTGAATACCGTAACCCAGTTTTTTTATTTCGTTACCAGCTCCTACCGCCTTTGCCCATTCCTTTTCATGCATGTAAAGCTTCATCAGACCAGTTAAGGCCGCTGCTTTTGAAAAGCGACCGTAATCAATCCCCGTAAATTTACCAGGCAATACCGCTATTGCATCCTGATAATCTTTCTCTATCTGCGCAACAGTAACACTGCTTGCTGGCCTCGGTAAAATCGGCGCATCTGGATTTGCCGCAATTTTTGCATCAGTAACAATATTTAAAGGGCCATAAGCAAAATACAACAATTGTGAATAATGTGCCCTTAGTGCTTTTAATTCAGCGATGTATCTTTTCTTGAGATTCTCATCCATCGTTATACCTTGTATATCCTCCATCGTTATGGCAATCCTGGAGATATAAGGCAGATATCGGGTATAATTATGTGTAATCCAGTCGAAATCGGGATTGTAATTCAGGTTACGTAAGTTTCCCCAATCACCGCCCCAGGCACATACACCTTCATCAGTAGTCATCATTGACTGCGTACGCCATGCATAGGTACCTGAAGTCCATCCACCCTGCCAATCTGTACCTCCCGCCAATCCGCTGTAAGTGGAACTAACAGCCCCGCCCGCTCCTTCGGCTGTTTTCACTACACTGTTCAGATCACCGTAACTTACATAATCCAATCCCTTTTCACAGCTAGCAAGCAAAAGCGAGCCGCCAAATAAGCAAGTCAAAAATAAAGACTTAGTTAATTTTGTATATCTATAATTTTTCATGATGATTTCTTTGAAGGTTAAAATGATGCGTTAATACCGAAAACATAACTCTTTACCAGCGGATAAAAATTATTAGGATCTAACTCAGGATCCAAGCCCGGATAATTGGTAATCGTAAATGGGTTCTGGGCATCAAATGAAATTCTTACTTTAGAGAACACACGTTGTTTAGCCATTATTTTTTGAGGTATCTCGTATCCCAGTGTAATATTTCTGCAACGTAAAAACGAAGCATCTACCAACCAGTAGTCAGAATTGCTTTGATAACCATTGTACGTTTGATCGTACAGGGAGGTAGGGAAATTGCCACTGGTATTCTGGAAGTTCCAGCGTGTAGCTGATACCGGCATCGCATTAAATCCAAAAGAATCCATCGTTTTCTCGCCTGCCCGGCCATCCGCAAGAGGTGACCATTTTTTTTGCCTGATACCAGACATAAAGATGTTCAGGTCAAAATTCTTATAACTGAACCTGTTACCAATACCGAAATTAAACTGTGGATCCTGGTTGCCTATATAGGTTTTATCAGCAGCAGAAATTCGTCCGTCAGGAGCAACTAAATTATTCGAAGCGTCATAACCATGGATATCTCTTATGATGATCCCACCGGGAAGCATCCCTGGCATCTGGGCCGGTGCAGTACCGAATTGACCTTTAAATAAGCCGTCAGACTGATAGCCAAAAAAAGGACTAAATATAGCGTCTTTACCCGTTGCGATTTCATATTTCTCCAGCACTTTTAGCGCGGCATCTGATCTTTTAACCCAATAGTTCTTATAATGAGAAAAAGTCAGATTGGTAGACCAGGTAAAGCCATTCCCGGAATCCGATACAATATTTTTCGTCTGAAGGGAAATATCGTAACCTGTAGAGCGCGTCTTCCCTGCATTTGTAAATACTCCGTCAATAATAAATCCCGTAGGGTATTTTATATAGGAAATCAGGTCCCTGATTGTTTTGGTGTAATAATCGAACGAGCCTGTAATTCTATCCTGAAATAAGCCATAGTCGAGTCCGATATTTAATTCACCCGCAGTTTCCCAGGTAAGATTGGGATTTCCCGCCCTGAATAATGATAGCCCGGAAACTACACTGTTAGATCCAAAGTATGCTTTAAGGTCTGATCTGTACTGTGCGAAAGCGCTACTAGGATTATTATCGATCCTAAATTCACTATTCCCCGTTTCACCGTAGCCCGCACGAAGTTTAAGAAATGAAATAGGTTTAACAGATTTAACAAAAGACTCGTCTGAAAGTACCCAACCTGCTGAAATGGCCGGAAAATAGCCCCATTTTTTATTTTCAGCAAAATTAGAAGAACCATCTCTTCTTACAGAGGCCTGCAAAGTGATATTTCCATTGTAAGTATAAATCGCCCTTGCGAAATAAGAGGCCCAGGTGATCTGGCTTTTACTGGATCCCACTGTAGGTTTATCTGATTGTCCGGACTGTAACGCATAATATTGACTGATATCTGCTATGAAGTTCTGATTGCCGGCATTAAAACCTTCCCAGTCGGTCTGCTGAAAAGTATATCCAGCTACTGCATTAAAGTTGTGCTTCGCTGCCAGTTCTTTATTGTAAGACAGCGTGTACTCAAACAATTTTGATTGCGTGTCTGATTGGGCGATGCTTGCCGCTCCATTTGCCTGGGCACCATACAAAAAGGTTTTAGGGAAGTAAGATGATCTTTTTGAATTTGACTGATCGTAGCTAAAGTTTCCTTTTGCTTTTAAACCTTCTAAAATAGTCCATTCCGCATAAGCTGAAGTTAAGAAACGGTTTGTTTTTGTTTTATCTGTAACGGTAGCATACGACAATGGATTAGGGATAGTCGGGTAATACGGACTTAAGGGATAACCACCATCAGCCCCTCTTAAAGCTACTGAAGGTGCCCAATAAATTGCGGCAGTTACAATACCTCCGTTTTCATTTTGCCCCCTTGTTATGGTATTGTCTGCATCCGAATTGGAGGCGATAACATTTGCTCCTATTTTAATTTTATCAGAAACTACCTGATCGATGTTAATTCTACCATTGTACCTATTGTAATCTGTACCAATGATTACCCCTTTCTGTCCGAAGTAATTCCCTGATACAAAATAGGAGGTCTTCCCGTTGCCGCCCGAAAGTGAGAGATTGTGTTGTTGGGTATATCCGGTTCTTGTGATTGCATCCGTTGCTGTTTTATTATTGGCGAGCGGACCGTTGATTTGGTCTGCTGTAAACACTGGTACATAAGGAGTAACTGTCCCAGCTGCTACTGTGCCATAATAAGGTGCAATTTTATTATCTCTGTACCAGCGTTCCTCACGAAGCAGGTTACGTTGCATCATGTATTCTTTTTCGCCAAACACCTCGTACATTTTATCTGCATTTTGGGTTCCGTAAGTACCCGTGTATTCCAGTTTAGCTTTACCTTCGGCGCCCCGTTTTGTGGTAATCAAAACCACACCTGCACCTGCTCTTGCACCGTAAATTGAGGCCGCACTTGCATCTTTCAAAAATTGAATAGATTCGATGTCATTTGGATTAATGAAGTTCAGCGGAGATTTATCCACACCGTCGTTTGCATATCTTGAACCACCGACACTGCCACCCAGAGCAGGTTGCCCAGCGGCATCATTTACCGGTACACCGTCAATCACATACAATACGCCCGCATCAGCAAAAGAAGGGTTACTTCTGATTTTAACCTTAACCCCTGCACCCGGCTGCCCGGTAGCCTGGATCACCTCAACACCGGCTGCTTTACCTTGTAAAGTCTGCTGAAAACTGGAAGCAACGCTGGAATTCAAATCCTTACCCTTAACTTGTGTAATCGCACCGGTAACATTTTTTTGTTTTACACTTCCGTATCCGATTACAACCACTTCTCCTAATTCATTGTTCAGTTCTTTCAAGGTAATGTTTAACTCCGGTTGGTTGTTGAAAACTATCTCTTGCGTTTCAAATCCTATATAGCTTAAAACCAGGATATCTCCTTTTGCCAGGTTCAATTGGAATCGTCCCTCCGCATCAGTCGTTGTACCTCTTGAAGTATTTTTGACCTTGATACTTACACCAATGATCGGAATTCCTTTTTCGTCTACTATGCGACCACGTACATCGACATTGGTAAATACAGAGACTAGACGATCCAGCAAGTTTTTTTCTTTTACTTTAATGACAACTACTCTGTTTTTTAACTCATAAGCCAAAGGCTGTCCGGCAAAAACCGCTGCCAGCGTTTCTTCCATCGTAGCATTTTTAAGTTCAATGTCTACCGGACGGGCATTTTTAAGATTGTCCTTAATATAAAAAAAGTCATACCCACTTTGTTGCCTGATTTTAAAAATCACCTTTCGCAAGGTAGTATTCTTTTCTGACAGGGTGATTCTCTGGGCACGGCCTGCAGCGTTTACCTGCATAAGTATCACAAATAATAAAAATGTTGTAATTCGCATAACGAATAGAATTTTCGAGAGCAGGCCAGGTACAGGCACTACAATCTTGTGAAAAGCATTTAAATTCATACTTTTGTTCTGTTTGGGTTAATACTAGATTCTGTTAGTTATTTATCCGGATGCAAATCCAGATAGGGTGACCCATACATTTAGCGTGGAAGTGGTAAGAACACTTTCACGTTTTGTTTTTTCAGATCGCCCTTTGCAAAATTAATGTGGTGGCTGTCGTAAACTTCTTTTCATATTCATTTTGTTTAAGGTTAATATATTTGGTTATTAATGGGGCTACATTATCGCTATTTGGCTGGCCCTTTACTGATGTATATTTTCTTCCCTTCTACCCTGTAAGACAGTAAACCTGTGCTTTCGAGTACATCGAGTATACGTGATACATTTTGGAACCTCGACATGGTACCTTCCATTTTAGTTAATGGTATTTGATCCTCATAGATCACTTCTACATCGTACCATCTGGCAACTTTACGCATAATTTCATATACGTTTTCGTCATTAAACTCGAAATTCCCTTTTTTCCAGGCAATCACATCTTCAACATTTACCAGCTTGATTCCGACTTTTCCTTCCTGGCTAATCGTAAACTGTTCGCCTGGTTTTAAAATATAGTTCGTATTTACTTTTACTGCTCCTTCTAAAAGTGTTGTTTTAACAGTGGGCTCATCTTTATAAGCATTAATGTTAAAATGGGTCCCTAGAACTTCAACATCCTGCTGATCTGAATGTACAATAAACGGCTTCTTTTTATCTTTATAGACCTCAAAATAGGCTTCTCCGATTAACGTTACCTTTCTTTGGGACAAACCCGCAAATGTGAGTGGGAATTTCAATGAAGTTGCAGCATTTAACCAAACTTTAGTCCCATCCGGCAGGATAATCTGATATTGTTCTCCATTTGCTGTAGATAGTGTATTGAAATCTGCTTTACCAGTATTTTTCTGATCTTTAATGCTATACATGATTTGTCCATCAGCGGTTTTGGACACGCTAACACCTGCCTGTTCTGCAATTTTCCCGTTAGCAGCATTATCAAGAATGATCTTTTGTCCGTTTGCCAAAGTTAAAGTCGCATTGTTGATCCCCGGGCTTACATCATTCAGCACAGATGTATTTAAAGTCTTTTCTCCGTTTATTTTATTTAAATAAAAAATCAATGACGCCCCACAAACCAAAAGGATGGAAGCTGCGACAGCTATACGTGGCCATAATTTTAAGCTTTCTTTTGGAACTATCCCTAGAGCGGATTGCAATTTAGCATCTGCTTTTTCAAAATCAGGCGCAGCCAGGTCACTATCATCTGCATTTGAACTAGCATTAAGGTACCAGCTCTCCACAATAGCTTTCTCTTCTGCTGTGCAAGTTCCTTTAGCATACTTCTCTAATAATTTATCCGCAGTTTTGCTTTCCATAAAATCGAACAATAATATTCTTCTTTATGTGTAAGACGAACAAGGCTACTGAAAGTGGTAGATTTAAAAAAATAAAAAATACAGACTCCCTAATTTGATTTTTAAAATCTTAATTGCATTGGAGATTTGTTTCTTCACAGTGCCCTCCGAAATTTCAATTTCATCCGCAATTTGTTTATAAGAAAGATTCTGTTTCCGGCTCAATTCGAATATCTGCCGCATCTTTTTTGGGAGCCGGGCAATTTCGCTTTCAATCTGATTAGACAACTCGTGCTCACGAACGGCATTGTCGGTAATGAACTCGCCTTTATCAATAAATGTCTGTAAAGAAACCAGGTAATTGGTTTTAAGCTTGTTTCTGTTAACCAGATCAATTATTTTATTTCTTGTGGCGGAGTAAAGATAGGAAGAAAGAGAAACCGTAAATATAAGTTCAGCAGATTTAGACCAAAAAGAAGCAAATACCTCCTGAACAACATCTGTAGCTTCATCATCGTCACGAAGCATTTTCCTTGCGTGACGGAATAATATAGACCAGTACCTATGGTATATTTCTGTATATGCAGCATGGTCACCAGACTTCAACAAGTCAGTCAATTCGGTGTCAGACAAGCCATTATACTTAACCATAGCAATTCATCTCATATACTGTACCGCCAAAAATACATATTGTAAATAGATTTACATATATAAGATTAATCCGGTACTGATGTTAAATCACATCAGTACCGGAATAATGTAGGTTAAAACAGCAATAACTAATTCTTACTATATCCAGGATTCTGGTCCCCGATAGTAGGATTGGTTAAAAACTCCTGTGCCGGTATCGGCAAAATATATTGGGCTGTATTTGAAATAGTAGGTTTCAGCACTTTAACGGTTGCCAGCGGAAACCTTAATAAAGCCATCCATTCCTGACCATCTTCTCCAACCAGGTTACGACTAAGCTCATAAAACAGTTGCAGTTGCAGCGTTTCATATGAACTGATCTGATCAACAAAAGCAAAATCGGTAACCCCGGCATGCTGCATCATTAATTTAAGAATCTGCTTTGCATCATTCATATTACCCATTGAACGGGAGATCGCTTCGGCTTTAAGCAAGTATACTTCCGATAAACGGAAGGCATAGGCTGTTTCAGAAACTACGGTCGGCTTTCCATTTACTACAATATACTTACTAAAGAAATGCCCTCCATCAGTGTTGTTATCCGGGATCAAGTCACCAGTTACCCAATTCCGACGTGGATCAGTCGCGCCGAACAAATCATACAGTTTTTTAGTTGCATGATGGGTTACAGTAATCTGGCCTGTATAATGTGAATATAAGACACTTAAGTTGTAGCTGTTATTTTCCTGGTTTGGCTGTGGCCGGATTCCCAAAATAACCTCGTTGCTGCTTAGCCCTTTGGCCCTGAAAATATCTTTGGGATCATTTTCTAAACGATATGGACTATTTTGAATGACCTGATCGGCAAGTTCAATCACATCAGCGTAATCGCCGTTCTGTCCTCTGCTCATCAGCACTCTCATTTTTAAAGCCATCGCAGCCCATTTAGTCGCATAGTAGTTTGGATTTTGCGAAGGTGCATTTGTTATTGCGTAATCCAGATCAGCAAGGATAAAGTCATAACTATCTTTCACGTTACTCCGTGCTTTCGCAATGTTCCCAAGATTAGCCAGTTCTTCACGTATCAAAATACCATAACGACTATCGTACTTAAACCATTCTCCATAATAGCTTAAAATTTTAAAATGACTATATGCTCTTAAAAATCTGGCTTCGCCTAGAATGCCTTCTTTTCTTTTGTTAGCGAAAGATGCATCCGGCAGCACATTTAAGCGATTGATGATCCCATTTGCCGCGTTAATTGTCGCGTATGACTCATTCCATACGGAACTGATCATGGATCCTTCAGCGTATCTGTTTTCCTCTTCCGGGCCATCAGACGCTCCTGCAAGATAGCCGGCATAGTAAGCAGGAAGCCATTGATGATTGTCCCAGCAGGTAATATTCGTACCTCGGCCAGGAATATTATACAATAAATAATAAGCACCACGCAGTGCAACTTCGGCCGTTTTCTGGTCCAGGATGGTATTCGCATCTACCTTTGCATTTTCGGGCAATGCATTCAGTGTTTTTTTACAAGCATACTGTAGCAATAAAAACATGCTGCAAAAAGTATAGGTGAGTATTTTCTTCATTTCTGATAAATTAACATTGATTAAACTTAAAACCCAAGACGAATACCTAAACTGTATTGCCTTACTGCCGGATAAGCCCCTGCATCGGTATATCCACCAATGATACTGTATGGATCATCCGTAACTTCAGGATCTAAACCAGGATAGTTTGTGATGCTGAACAGATTTATTCCTGACACATAAACGGAACATTGGTTAATCTTCAGTTTATTTAACAATGATTTTGGCAACTGATAATTTAGGGTTACTGACTTCAGTTTTACGTAAGAAGCATCATATACATCTGCACTCGAAGGTGTAGTATTCACTAATGAAACCAGGTAAGCAAGCTTTGGTCTGTTTGAATCAGGCGTCTCTGGTGTCCAGCGATCTAATATACGGGTACCTTTATTGGTCAGATTGGTCACCTGTTTATTCATGGCGTCACGCAGGTATAAAATGTCCCCTCCGTAAGAAAAAGTAAAGAGTGAACTCAGCGTAAAGTTTTTGTAAGAAAAGGTGTTGGTATATCCCCCATAAAACTTAGGTTCAGCACGACCAATGATTTCTCTCTTGTTAAATCCCTCTTCATCCAGTTTATACTTAGGACTTCCAATTGACAGATAAGGGTTTGCCCCCCACTGATAAAGCATATCAACAGCTTTGTATGCTTCTAATTCTTCTTTGTTATTTATGATGCCCAAAAATGGTACACCATACAACAAGCCTAGTGGCTCCCCAACCTTTAAAACAGCATTTCCAAAGGTATAAACGCCTGGATTGGAAAGATCAGGAGATACATTGGAAAGTTTCAGCACTTTAGACCTGTTCCTGGAAATATTAAGGCCGCCCGACCATTGAAATTTTTTATTATTGATGAACCCTGCATTTAAATCCAATTCCAATCCTCTGTTTTGGATGTTTGCAACGTTGGCAATCACCTCTCCAAAGCCGGAACTTCTGCCAACAGGCGTATTGAACAACACACCACTGGTATTTTTCTGGTAGTAACCGAAGGTACCCGTTAATTTCGATTTGAATACGGAGAAATCTATACCCAAATCTTTCTGTAAAGTAGATTCCCATTTTATGGTGTTGTTACCTAGCTGACTAGGAATTAACCCATTCTCTCCACCAAACGAAACCGGGCTATAGAGTGTGTAGAAAAGATTGTTACCAATATTCTGTGTACCAGTATACCCGGCACTTGCCCTTAGTTTCAATTCATCAAGCCAGGTGATGTTTTTCATAAAATCCTCCTGCGATACCCTCCATGCAGCACCTCCGGATGGGAAATATCCTACCCTGTTCTCTTTCGGAAACTTAGAAGATGCATCGGCACGTGCAGTAAATGTCAGCAAGTATTTGTCTTTCCAGGCGTAATTTCCCCTCAGGTAAAAACTAAGTAAAGCATTTTGTCCGGATGCATTAAAAGGCGGTAGTGGAATGGCCGCTGAGGATAAGCCATTCAAAAACTCATCATCAGGAAATCCTTGACCACTTGCCGAAAATGAGTTGAAACGATTTTTTTCAAAAGATGTCCCTACAAGTAAGTTTAACCTGTTGTCTTCATTAAACTGTTTGTTCCAGGTAAAGGTATTTTCAAAAAATACGACATTATTTTCCGTCTGTCCCTGTGTTCCCACTCCACCGGCAGAACTTCTTACCCCAGTTTGACTGCCCAAAGCCAATATACTTGGTGCATAATTCAACTGATGATAACTGCTATGGTTAACCGATACGGTACTTTTAAATTTCAAATCCTGTAGCAATTCATATTCTAATGATAATGATCCTATCAATGAGGTGTTTTTACCCTGATTAATTGCAGTAAGCAGTGCTATTGGACTCTGAATACTGGATAACCTTGAATCAGGGAGAGCGTTCCCCAATTCTGTATTGGTGATGACATGAATACTCCCGTCGGCATTATAAGGTGCAATTGTGGGTGGCGCCATCAATGCTTGAGGATACACACCATTGCTGATATTATTTTTGGTAAATCCATAGTCAAGATTAGTGCTGATCCTGAATTTCTTACTCAGTTGATTGTCCAGGTTAATTTTCCCTGAAATCCTATCGAAATCAGATCCTTTTACTACGCCTTTTTGCGAGGTATAAGATAAAGAAGTGTAATAACTGGAAGCCACTCCACCTCCTCTGACAGAAACATCCGCATTCTGGGTAATTCCATTTCTCAAGACCAGGTCCAGCCAATCGGTATTGTTAGTTCCAAAAAACCCAGGATTATTCAATATGTTACTTGCGATCGCATTGGGGGCCCTCCCGATTTCGGCCCTGATGTCATTAAAGTTTTTCGCCGCTTCTTTCATGATCGTGATATATTGATCTTTATTCAGCAGTTTTTCTTTTACAGGTGAAGATAATCCAGTATAATAATTTGCTTCCAGTACTGCTTTCTGGTTCACCTTTCCTTTTTTGGTGGTAATGATCACTACTCCATTGGCTGCCTTAGAGCCATATATGGCAGTAGCTGAAGCATCCTTTAAAATATCAATACTCTCAATATCATTGATATTTAATCCGGCAAGGCTATTTATTCCTCTTGCAAAAGAGCCTGACACACTCGTACCACTTAAATTACCGGCCTCATTAGCCAAAGTAGCTTCAACCGGGTTGATCACTTCTGCAGCAGTATTTAAAAACCTATTCTGGATGGTAACAGGAACCCCATCAATGATATATAGCGGATCATTTCCGCCTAATAAAGATGCTCCCCCACGAATACGTATTTTCGCAACTCCACCTGGTGAACCATCTCCCTGTACGACCTGCACACCGGCCGCCTTACCGGCAAGTGCGTTATCAAGACTTGCAAACGGTACATTTTTCACTTCCTGCATGTTCACAGAAGACACCGAACCCGTAAGATCTTTACGTCTGGTACTACCATAACCTACTACAACGAGGTCATTAAGTTTATTCAATTCTGCCTCCATATTCACTACCATCCCTTGTTTTACAGGCAACTCTTTGGAAATATATCCGACATAAGAAAACAACAAAATTGCTTTTTCATTAGGAACGGTAATGGTAAACCGACCATCAATATCTGTAACAACAACCTTATCGGTTCCCATTAACCTGACACTTGTACCAGGTACTGGTGCTGCATTTTCATCCAGTACACGACCATTAATAACAATAGCTGCTAGAAAACTGCTCACTTTATCCAGAAAAGAACGGTCGCGGGGTTTAATGATAACTGTTTTACTTTCAATTGTAAAAGTGAGACGTTGTCCGTCCAGACATTTCTTGAGTGTTTCTTCGAGACTTTCCTGTTTTACCTTTATGGTAATCAGATCAGCATTTTTTAAAATCCGGGCATCATAAATAAAATCAAAGCCACTTTGCTTCCCTATTTCATCAAATACAGCCTGCAAAGTTACCTTTGTTTCGTTCAATGTAATTCTCTGGGCATATGAAGCTGCACTAACCTGGATAATTCCAGCGGTCAACAACACAACAACGAGTTTAATTCGCATAATCCATTTGCTTTTATTTGCTTCCAATAGCCTAAAAACATCATTTATTGGCAATAGAAGTTTAGCTATGTACCCATGCGGGGCACATAAAATTCTGGTAAAAATTTTATACATTTGATATTCTGGTTTTAGCGTTTTGCCTGCTTTTTTTCAGATCAGTGGCAATTCCGCTGGGTTGAAATTTGTGAATACATTTTTTAGCGATCAGACGGAAACATGGGGCGTTGGTAGCGCTCCTGTTTCATCTTAGCATTACGTCTTATTAGGTTAGGGTGCTCTTTTTGAAAGTTTCACGTTGGTTTTGGTTTTTGGTTTAATTAATTGACTCATTTGTTTTCACCACAAATGCTATAGTATAATCCTTACTTTATTTTCTCTGACCTCAAAATGTACCTGATCGGTTTGTTCAATGACCCTGAGCACGGTACCTAAATCTTTATAACGGGACACAAAACCACCTAATGCAATGTGTTGATACTTTTTAACCCCGCCTTCGTATACTAAATCCACATTATACCAACGGGATATTTTATTCATAACGCTGGTTAAAGATTCTTCATTGAATCTAAAAAAGCCATTTTTCCATGCGATAACTTCTTCCGTATCTGTCTGTTTAACCAGAATGGAATGGTCTTTAAAAAGAGACTGTTCACCTGGTTTCAAAATATGTGAACCAGTGGTATAACCAACAGGCCCTACACGTACGCTCCCCTCCAATAAAGTAGTTTTAACAATCGGTTCATCAGGATAACTACTGATATTGAAATGCGTACCAAGGACTTCCACACGCTGCCCAGCCGAAAATACAACAAAGGGATATGCTTTATTTTTTGCGACCTCAAAATAACCTTCGCCACTCAACTCAACAGTTCTTGTTTTAGCTGTATGTTTTAATGAGTTTTTATACGTTAAACTGGATGCTGCATTTAACCAAACCCTGGTGCCATCCGGAAGCACAATCTGATAGCTACCCCCACGTGGGGTAATCACCGTGAGATCATCTTTCAGATCCATAACAGCATTAGCTTGAACAGCAGTTCCATCGTCATAAGTTAGTCCAGCTGCATTCAACGTAATGCCAGATTTATCTGTACTCAGCGCTACAGTCTTTCCATTTCCAATTATTAATGAAGCAGTATTTTTTCCAGGTTTAATGTGGTAGGCGGCTGCCATTTTCAACTCAGCATCCCTTAAACGACTTTGTGACACCTGAAACAGGTACAAACCTATTCCGGCTGCAATAATCAATACCGCAGCGGCAGCAATTCCCTGCCATAAAGTTAACCGACGATTTGGCCTGATCTGTGCTTTACTCGCAATGGATTCATAGAGCCTGATTTCTGCCTGTTCGCGTTCCTCTCCATTGTCCACCTCAAGCAGATCATCAAAAGAAGTATACCAGGTATTGAACGCTAATAGTTCCTCCTCTGTAATCCTCCCTTCTTGCCACTTTTGTGCTAAAAGGTTGATCCGTTCATTAGAAATAGGTGCTTTCATCAGGCTTGTTTAAATAGATAGTCAAATCAAATTCAAACAACCCTACCTTTTTCATTGATTTATTTTATAAAAAATCAATATCTAATCAATAACATTAATACGGGAAGGAGATTTCCGAAACGCGTTCTCAAAGTTTTAAGCGCGCTGGTCATATGTTTTTCAACGGTTTTTTCAGAGATATCAAGTGCTTTAGCGATTTCCTTATTGGACAGATCCTGCTCCCTGCTCATTTTAAAAACCAATTGGCATTTTGGTGGCAAGGTATCTATGGTAGCGTAAAGCTGTTGTTGTAAAAGCGCTAAATCGAACTGAATAGCAACAGGTTCTGTCACTTCTACCCTACCAGTTGCAAATGCTTTATTTCTCAAAGATTCCCTGGAACGTTTTGCCAGTCTGTTGATGATCTGGAACTTCACTGCGACAGCAAAGTAATTATCAAAACTGATACGGAGCTGAAAGTCTGCCTTCCTTAACCAAAGGTTTAGAAAAATATCCTGCAGCACTTCTTCTGCTTCCTGCAGGTTATCGAGTCGTTTGCCTGCTACAACCAGTAGTTTGTCCCAATACTTTTTATAGATAGCCTTGAATGCAGCAGTATCGCCAGACCGCAAAAAAGCGGCAAGCTCCTGGTCTGAATACTTACTGAAATCCTTCATCATCTGCTAACCCTATAAAAAAACAAGAATTTAATACTTCCAATATTAAAAAATTAAATTGAAAATACCTCAATAATCAGTATTTGTCTACACTAAAAAATGCACTGGCAGGAAGATGATCTGAAGCATAATTCTTTTCTCGTGTTTTACAAATAAAGCTTCAAATAGGCTAAGGGGGTCTTTCCGGTATATGTTTTAAAATCTTTCAGAAAGTGATTGTAGTCATAATATCCATTGGACAAGGCTGTCTCCATCAAGTTAACCTCCTGGTTTCCCATTAGGCCAAAGTAAGCATGGATAAATCGTTGAAGCTGGATATACTCTTTTGGCAACAGCCCGATATTCCTTGCAAAACTTCTTTCCAGCCATTTATAATTTACGCCCACATCATCGCTCAAATGTCTGACAGTACGCAGCCCCTTTGTTTTATGGATGTAGTCCAATGTCTTATTTAAAGTTTCAGCGGTGTCAATCTTTGTAAAGCAATTTTGAATATATTTTTCTACGAATGCAACCTTTTGCTCAATGGAATGATAGCTGAAAAACTCTTTTATACTGAAATGATTGGTTCTCGCAATCTCTTCAAATGAGAGGATTGGCTTATTTCTAAAGTATTGGGATTTCAATCCAAACAACTGATAGAAAGCGGCAGGATAGAAACGAATGATAAAAACCTGGCTCGTATTGTTGTTATATTTTATATAAACATTCTTAATTGAACCGGCACTAGCCCATGCGCCTTTGATTTCGAATGTATCGTTTGCTGTTTTTACAGTTATGCTATCTTCTTCATTCTGTAAAAATACGATCACCGGAAAACCATCATTGAAAATCAGATGTGTATCGTTCTCTTGCTTTTTGGAGAAAATATAGCATCCCTCGATCACCGATCCAACCCCATGCGAGGGAGCAATCCTGTAATCTTTCTCGTTGAATTCCCCTAATTGTATCTGCTTCAGATAATTTATCGGCATACCGCAAATTTACGGGAAATGTAAAACCCAAACGAATATTTTGATGTCTAATATTTACTATGAGCGTAAGAACAAGGTCTATAGCTTTGCATAAAATTGATTCAATGAATTCATGATTGTAAAAACAGAAGAAGAACTGCAGGGCATCAAAAAAGTAAGTGAGGCTGTTGCGCTTACTTTAAGAAAAATGCGTGCATATGCGAAAATAGGGATATCCACAAAAGAGATTGATGAATATGGAAGAGAAATCATGGAGCAACTTGGTGCAAGATCTGCTCCATTCGAAACCTATGGTTTCCCTGGCTATACCTGCATTAGCGTAAACAAAGTTTTTGCCCATGGTATTCCTTCTGATCATGTTGTTCTGAAAAATGGGGACCTCATTAATATTGATGTATCAGCCGAATTAAACGGTTTTTGGTCCGACAATGGTTGTTCATTTGTAGTCGGAGAAGATGAACAGGGCTTACAACATTTGGTAAATACTTCCAGAAAAATATTACTTGACGCTATTTCTCAGATCAGTGGAGGAGTAAGGTTATCTGATATTGGAAAATTCATAGAAAACACAGCAAAGAAAGATGAATATCTGGTTATCCGAAATTTAGGCGGTCACGGTGTGGGCCGCAGTTTACACGAAGAACCAGATGGTGTAGTGAATTACTATGATAAATACGATAAATCCAGACGCTTCAGAAAAGATGCGGTTATCGCTATCGAAACATTTATCGCTACCAAATCCACACTTGCCGATACGGCAGCCGATGGTTGGTCTTTCGTTGGAAACAAAGGAGGTTTCGTAGCACAACACGAGCACACGATATTGGTAACTTCAGGAAAACCAATAATTTTGACAGCTGAAAACGGGATATAAATAAACCCGCAATCAAATCTTATACTGATTGCGGGTTTATTGTATTAATGAGAAATAACTACTCTTCGGTATTACTATTTACCTATGTTAAAAGTCGCAAGTACCGGCCGATGGTCTGAGGCATAAGTCTCTTCGATTACTTTATGCTCCGATAATGTCCATTTTACATTTTTGGTAGCAATAAAATCAATGGTATTGCGTGGGTTAATCTGCGGCGATGTAAATCCACAATTTTCAATACAGGTACGCTTAAACTCTTTATCCAGTAAGCTGATTGCCTCAGAACCGGGAGTACTATTTAAATCGCCGCAAAGGATTACCGGTAAAGCAGCATTTTCGAATTCTTTTAAGATACTTTTCATCTGCACAATACGGTTTTCGTGTGTTCTTGTAGCATCCAAATGCGTGTTTGCAAGAATGAACTGTTGTTTACCAACCTTTACGGTGAAGTAACCAAGTACGCGTTTCTCTGCAGTAATTTCCTGCGGAAGTGGGACTAGTTTAACATCGTCAAATTTATAGCGGCTTAATATAGCAATACCGTAGTCGCCGCCATCATGGTCAATGGCTTTAAAAAACTGATAATGCAGGCCTGTTTTCTCCCCAAGTATTTTCGCTTCGTCCACACCTCCGCTACGGTTAGCACCTCTTTCAACTTCTTGTAAGGCTACCAAATCTGCTTTGGAATCTTTAATCACACGGGCAATGGCATCCAGGTCGATCAGATCTGGCTTAGACGGTGGATTACCGTGGTGAATATTGTATGTCAGTATACGTAAAACCTGCTTTGGGCTTTTATCGGCAGATTTGTTTTGCGCCTGTATATTCTGTAGAAAATACAGCTGTAAAAAAAGGGAAATGATAAATGTGGTCCTGTTCATAATTATTGTTTGTCAAATATGGGGTTTGGTTTCATGAGTACTAATCTACAACTTTAGTTGGTACCAATCCATCGGTATTACCGGTTCCAACAGGAAATTCTTTTTCAAGTTCATCGAGTACGGATGTAATTTCTAAATCTACCCTGTTTTGTGTTCTCGCTGTTACCCAGCGTCCGAGACGGATGTTGTACACGCCACCCAATTTATAGAAGAAACCTGCATTTGTTGGCGCCGGGCGGGTTAAACAAATTGTGTTTGAACCTTGCTTATACAGGGGCTGTGGCTCTAATGTAACCGGGTTTACAATGTCGTACCAATCTGTATTGGCTATACGTAAACCAGCTCCTTGCGCCAGGTTATAGATTGCTCCGTTTGCACCCGTAATAATCACATCTATCGGGGTTGTATTTTTCGTAACAGTAAGTCCCTCAAACACTGCAATACCATCTGCAAACCCGCTGGTTCCATTTAACAACAAATCTGCATTTATATCACCCAGGCCATCACCTGCCGAGCTTCCGGTGTTTTTAGATACGATCCACTTGCCATTGGCTATACTTGTCGATCCAACTCCGTTAATTAGCTTGTTTGAGTTTCCGCCTACATAAAAATATTGTCCTTTCGCTACGGTTCCTGTTTTTAAATCAAACTTGTATGAACGTCTGCCAGTTGTAGCCCATCCATTCAACGGCACACCAGTTGGCTGATAGGCAGAATTGGTATTATGGGTTACCACACAATATGGTGTTATAGAGAAATCAATATCGCGTGTTGCCAAAAATTGCATGTATTCGCCATTGGTTGATGGTGTTCCTTCCGGCATAGCCAAAAAGCCTGAAATTACAATGGCTGCCCTTGTAATGGTAGAGCTTAGTACGCTGATATCCTCCGGCCTGCGTATACGCAAATGAGGGACGTATTTACCATCTGCGCTTTTTGTATATTCTACTACACCAAAAAAATTGGCCATACCAGGTAAAGCTGTATTGGCAAAGGTTGCCGCTGCTTCGGTATGTAAGGTAAAATTACCAAAACCGTCATTTACTAATTTATCGCCCCTGTAAGTATCTGTTGGTGCCGGTATAGGATCAAAACCACCTTTAACAATTACCACTTCGGTACTTTCATATTTATCCGGGTTTGCCAGAATGTAACTACTGGGGACCCGGTTAACCGGAATAGTTTTACCAGAAGCAACCTTAACCACGGCCGAACCGCTTACCCCGGTCACCTGCAACATTCCATCAACCTGCTTCATCACGCCGCCAACCAGGTTTACAGTTACCGAATCACCGGGAACATAGTTTGCAGCGTCGGCCCCAATATGAATGGCAATTCCCCTAAGCTCGTTTAACCTCCACTTGTTTTGTACCATTAGCAGGCCAGAAGTCATATTTTTACCGCTATGATCTGACACAACTACGCCGGTAACACCAATAGAGCCAAGCATAGACGCTTGTGTAAGTGGATAATCAGCTCCTTTATAAAAGCTTCTTAAATCATAAATAGCTATATGCGGATTAACCTCAGCTCCGGGAAAATTCCCTGTTTTATCACAGCCAGCCAAAAGAAACAAAGCTGAAAACAGCAATGAGATATTGAGTATTAGCTTTTTCATCATTATAAATATTTTAAAATATCTTAAATCTTATTTATTAAGGCTTTTGCCACCAAACCAAAGTGTTCATATCATCGCCGCCCATATTGGCTACAGCCTTACTATAGTTGGTTGGGTTGGCCGATTGTACATACACCGGATAGTTCATTCTCGCCGGCATTTTCCCTCCGTTTTTTAAGCCTTCACCTTTTGGCAATATGGGATGCCCCGTACGACGGTGTTCAAACCATTGCTGAAAATCGGTAAGAAAAAGGCTGTAATACTTTTGGATATGGATCCGCTCCATTTTACTATCGCCCGCAGCAGCATCCAGGGGCAAGCTATTGTCCCATGCAATACCTGCGTTAGCTATGTAACTGGTAAACACCGTACCCGATATATTGGTACTAAAGTTTGGCACCCAATAATTAATAGCATTCGCAATACCGGTATAATAAAATGTTTGGGCGGAACCCGAAATCCAACCTTTGGCTGCTGCCTCTGCCAATATAAACTGTAATTCCGCATACGTCATAACGATACCCGTTAGCGGGCTTTTCTGCAAGGAGAAGTCCGAATTGCCAAACGAATAAAAGTATGCCTGTTTTAGTTCCTTAGTGCCGGGTTCATAACCGCTGTCAATGCCAACAAAACCACCATTACCTGCTGCTATACCCAGCCTGTTACGGGTATTAGCTCCATAAGGTGCACCAATATCTATGCGTGGATCATTCCAGTCATTCAGCTTAAGTATAAAGAAATTACACATAGAAGGTATTGTGAAGTCATTTTCACGCAGATTAATCACATAAGGATTGGTGTAAGGATCTGTAGTTGTCGTAGTCCCGTTCCATTTTAGCACAGCTGATTCGGCATTTGAAGCAAATACCGGATATTTTGATGGATTGGTATCTACCATTTCCTTGATTTTAGCGATTACCGTATTGGCCACTTCCTGTTTCCCGGATAAACGCAACAACAGGCGAAGGTGCAAACTATTACAGAACTTACGCCAAAGCGTAATGTCGCCCTTGTAAACCGGATCACTTACTGCATCAATAGCAACATTTTCTGTCAATAAAGCATTGGCTTCTTCTAGCTTAGCCAGCAAGGCGGTATAAATTTCCTTCTGACTATCAAACGCAGGCTCTACCAAGCCTGTCTTTCCCTGGTTGGCCTCCTTAAATGGCACATCGCCGTAAGTATCGGTAAGTAAAGAAAAAACCCAGGCTTCGCATACTAATGAAATACCTTTATACGAATTATTCTGATATTCGGGGCTGGAAGCGATCTGATAAATGTCCCTAAAGTTAGTCAGTTCAGGATACCAGATATTCCAGGTATAATCTGCGGTATTTGGTCTGAAATTATATCTGAACACCGTAAAATCATCTTCACTTTGTGTTACCGTTACCTGCATCAGTTCGTTATTAAAGTTACGGTTACGCACCATATTTCCTGTTAAAACGTTTACCAATGCCGGTGCCAGCAGTTTATCAGGTGAAGACCCTATAATGTTTATCGGGTCGGTATTTTCGCGGTCAAACCCCTTATCGCAAGCAAAAAAGCCAGATACAAATGATAAAAGGGTAATGATGTATATTGTTCTTTTCATTGCTATATTAATTAATACCAATCACTAAATTAAAACCATAAGTACGGGTTGAGGGGAACTGCCCTATCTCAAATCCCTGTACAATATCGGTACCGCTCAAAGTACCAAACTCTGGGTCGAACATCGGCCAGCTAGACCAGATCACCAGGTTACGTCCATAAACACCTATGGTGGCCCTGGATATTTTTATCGATTTTAACAGCGACTTAGGCAATGTATAATCGAACCTTGCTTCTCTAAATTTGATAAAATCTGTTTTATAGGTTGCGCCTTCACCATTAATGGTTCCCATTGAGGTATTGTAAAACGATGTAATGTCTGTTGCTATAGTCGTATTCGGACTATACGTTCCGTTGCCGTTATCAACAACACCTTTTCCGGTTATACCGCTGTAACGACCTGGCAAAGTAGCAGAAAGTTTACCAAAATCGGCCAGACGGCCATGGGTATAAGAGTGGGCTACCCCTCCTTTTTGTGCATCAAACAGCACATTTAACTTAAACTGTTTGTAACTAAACTCCGTACCGATACTCGCTTTATACTTAGGAATGGTATTGCCCAGATAAACAGGGGTACTTGATAGCAAGGGAATACCTGTAGTAGCGTTGTAGATCACCTGACCATCCGGGGCACGTAAAAAGCCTGTGCCATACATATCACCCAGGCTACCGCCAACCTTTGCTATAATTTGCGCACCGCCAACGGCACTTGAGCGCAACAATACTGTTGTATCGTTATTTGCTAAGGCAATGATTTTATTCTTATTAGTAGCAAAAGTCATAAACGTTGTCCATTTAAAACTTTTACTTTGTACCAGTGTGCCATTCATTGCCACTTCCAAACCAGAGTTATTAATCTGTCCGGCATTAATAATTTGACGGGTATAACCTGACGACCGGTCGACAATACGTTCTAAAATTTGGTTTTTGGTATTTCCGGCGTAAGCAGCAATATCAATAGCCAAACGGTTTTTAAATAACTTAATGTCTGCACCAACTTCGTAAGCAGTAGTTTTTAGTGGTTTTAAATCGGGATTGGGTATCGTAGTTGGATTTTGTAACGAACCATTTGGATAGGTTCCGTTAGCCGCCAAACCATATAAATATGCTGTACGGTAAGGGACTGTACCTCCACTACCAACCTGGGAAACAGAAAGCCTTAGTTTTGCAAAGCTTATGATTTTAGGCAATTTAAAATAATCAGAAGCAATAAAACTCAAGTTCGCAGATGGATAGGAGAAACCTGTACTTTTCTTTCTTAACGGATTTGCCAGGGTACTGTTCCAATCCATACGGCTGGTTAAATCCAAATAAAGATAACTTCTATAGGAAGCAGAGAATAAACCATACACACTGTTCAGTGAGAAACGTGAAGCATCAGGCACATATACCAGTGGATTTTCTGCATTATCAAAGCTATACACATTTGGCTCTATCAATCCATCGGCACGGGTTTCGTTTTTTGAGTAGCGGTTCTTAAGCATACTCCCGCCAACGGTCGCCATAACATTAAAATCCTTATTTAATTGCTTACTGTATTTCAGTAAAAAATCACCACTGTATTCTTTAGAGATAATATCCTGTGTACGGTAAGACCCAGTGGCCAAACGTGCGGCCGTCCAGGGACGTTTTTGTACCCTATCGTCAGTTGTGCGGTCCAAAGTTGCCCTTAATTGCAAACTCAGCTCTTTGGTGAACGCATAATTTAACTGCGCATTACCAGTTATACCATTACGTTTCGAGCCATTGATGAACTCATACGAAATGGCGTAAGGATTTTCTGGTGAAGCGGTAAAAACATCTTTCAGTTCTCTATACTCTTTACCGTTTGTCCAATAGTTACGCAACCAGTTGATATCGGCATTTGGTACCCAAAACACATACCAATACATTACAGATTGATTTCCGTATCCCATCCCTGGTAAATTATCACTTTCCCTATTTGTATAACCGGCTTTTACAGAAAAGCTTAATTTCGAGGTTATTTTACTGTTGGCCGAGAAGGAAATATTGTTACGTCTGTAGCCCGTATTTGGAATAATCCACTCATTATCAGCATGTGTTGCAGAAACACGAAAAGTGGTATTCTTTTTTATGTTACCGCTAAGACTGATAGAGTTTGTAAAGGTTTTTCCCGTTTCAAAAAACTCCCTGACCTGGTTTTTATAAGGTACCCAGGGCGTAGCTTCTGTAGCAGCAGTTTGGGTTACAGGATCATACTGTATAAATTTCTGACCGTTAAACCTTGGACCAAAAGCCAGACTGCTTGCACTGTTCACACCATATCCATAGGTATCGGCACCACTTTGTCCCTGTCCATATTCATATTGTAAATCTGGCCAGCGATTAGCGCTTTCCAATGCAACATTAGAGGTTAACGTTATACTTACCCCTTTACTTTTTGCATTACCCGATTTAGTCGTGACAATAATGGCACCATTTGCGCCACGTTGCCCGTATAAAGCAGCAGCGCCAGGCCCTTTAAGTACCGTAATACTCTCAATATCTTCGGGGTTGAGATCGTTAATCCCACTTCCAAAATCAGTTGGCTGTACCCCGTCTGATGGTCCGGCAGCCGATCCTCCCGTTGCAGTTCTCCTGCCGCTACCGTTATTTACGACCACTCCATCTATAACAATCAGGGCTTCATTGTCAGCCCCTCCCGTCAGGTTGTTCTCTCCACGTAAAATAATTTTGTTTGAACCCGCAGGACCTCCGTTTGACCTGACCATATTTAAGCCGGCAACTTTTCCCGAAAGGGCATCAATCCAGTTTCCCGAAGGCGCATTGGTAATTTGATTACTGTCTAACTTAGTAATGGCATAACCTAACGCTCTTTCTTCTCTCTTAATACCCAATGCAGTAACCACTACCTCATTAAGCTTGCTGTCGGCAACTACTAACCTGACCGTAACATCCCGTGTATCTTTAGTCACTTTCAGCTCTTTTACCTGGTATCCCAAATAAGAAACCTCAAGTATAGCATTCTCATTGATACCCCTGAGTATAAATATCCCCTCGCCATCTGTCGTCACTACCTTAGTGGTCCCTTTAACCCTTACTGTGGCCCCGTACATTGGCTGGCCATTTTCATCCAATACCCGGCCACGGATATCAATTGCCTGAAATCGGGCGGCAATGTTTTCAAACAAGTTCTTGTCCTTTTGTTTGATAATGACGGTTTTACTATCTATAGAGAAACTCAAAGGTTGATTCCTGAAAATCTGTTTCAATACCTCCTCAAAATTACCTCCCTGGACATTAATTGTGACAGGAATTGATTCTTTAAGAACACTTTCTGTGTATATGAACTCATAGCCACTTTGAGCCCTGAGCGCTTTCATTACAGCTTTTAAAGGAGCATTGGTTTTAGACAGACTGATTTTCTGGGCTAGCGTTGAAGCACTAACCTGCATAAGGGATGCTATTAATATAACGGTGGTAAATCGCATAATTAGCAAAATTTTATGGGCATACCGTTCAGGTATGACCAGTTTCTTCGTATAAATTCTATACATTAGTACTTGTTTGGTTGAGCAGCATGCCTATTGCCTCGAAAACTCCAGGCATCTGCGATTAACGGTTAATTTTTATTGGCGTAGACCGAACATAAACCAGGGGTGCTAGTAACACTTCTGGTTTTTTTCATGGCACCTTTGGTGCCTTAGCTATACTTTCGTAAACATTTCTCCATCTTTAATTTTAGGTTTAACATTCTGTCCATTATTCTATAGTTGGTGATTTATTATTTTGATACCAAAATTTTCCTGCCCTCAATTTTAAAATGTGCACCTCCGGTAGACTCTAGTATTTTCAGTACCTGAGAAACATTATCAAAGCGCGACACGCCACCTCCAAACTTCTCTGTTGGCATTTCCCCTGTATAAACCACCTCTACGTTATACCAACGTTCCATCATACGCATGATATACTGTATGTCATCATTCTCAAAAAGGAACTTGTTGTCTTTCCAGGCTATTGCGCGCTCTGTATCGACTTCGGCAATAGAAATTGATTTTTCATTTACCGATGACTGATCTCCCGGCCTTAAGATTTTAGATCCTGGCTTTCCTGACACTTTTACACTGCCTTTTAACAGCGTAGTCGTTACTTTTTCTTCATCTGTATAAGCATTTACATTAAACCACGTTCCCAACACCTCAATGCGCTGTCCATGGCTCTCCACAATGAATGGACGGGTTTTATCTTCGGCTACTTGAAAATAAGCTTCCCCTTTAAGTATTACCTTACGCTCCCGCTGATTTAAGCTGGCAGCATACGTCAGGCTTGATGCCGCATTCATCCATACTTTAGATTTATCGGGTAAGGTTAAAACGTAGGTTTCGCCTTTGGAAGTAGTTAAAGTATTGATTTCATTCGGATCAGCAGTTCCTTCTCCTATCTCGTAAACCAACTGTCCGTTTGCCGTTTTGGTTACGTTGATTCCTGCCTCTCTGGCGATTTTACCGTTTTGAGCATCGGATAGCCTGATTGTTTTTCCATTTGCCAACGTTAAGGTGGCCCCAATTTTTCCTGGTTTAATATCATTAACATATGGAGCTCCTAAATCCGGTTCAGGATACTGGGTTGTATTCAGTAAATAAACACTGAGTGTAATTAAAGCTACCGCTGCGGCTATGCCCACAGCAATTCGGGGCCATAACTGAGCAGTTCTTTTTTCTGGTTTGGCATCAATCGCATCGGTAACCTTTGCAAAAGATTGGTTCAATAAAGCAAAAAGTTCTGGTTTACCCAACAATTGATCGGCAAGCGGACTGTCCAATCCATCTTCTATCAACTGCAAAAATGCTTCGTTGTCACGGCCAGATTGCATATGCTTAAGAAACTGTGTTGCCTCTTCTTCCCCCAGCTCGTTGTTAAGGTATTTATTAAAGGAGGCTTTTATCTTATCTAAATTTTCCAAGGCTTATCCGTTTATTGCTAATACACTTGAAAACAGGCGGACATCTGCCCGGAGATAAAATATTTTTAAAGATTTTTGAAGAATACCGAAATTACGGTCAAAGTAACCGCAGCATCAAAAGATGCATGCCTTTGTTTTAAGAATTTTGTTGCCTTAACAATATGATCATTGATCGTTGAAGCCGAAATACCTAGTTGTTTACCAACCTCGGCATAACTTTTACCTTCAATTTTGCACAATTTATAAATCTGCCTGCGCTGATTGGGCAGCTCCTCGATTGCATTTAAAATGAACTGGTCATTTTCCCTGCAGGCAATAGTCTCTTCGATGTGCGTATATAGCTCAGTCCTTTCCAGGCTAAGATAGGCTTTTAACTTTTTATCCAGGTTGAGCTTGCGGATGAAATTATATACTGTGAACTTTGAAATCTGAAACAGATAAGATTTAAAGGATTGTTCCGGATCTATAAGGGCCCGTTTCTCCCAAACCTTAATGAATACATCCTGTAAAATTTCCTGCGCATCTTCAACCGATTTCACCATTTTTAAAATATTCAAAAATATTCTAGGGCTATAATGCTGGTAAATCTTTTCAAATGCAGGCCTGTCCCCCGATTTAAGTGCAATCAGCAGCTGAATCTCATTTGAATTATTTACCCCTTCCTGATGCATAATGGATGTCCCGCTCTCTTCGCAAAAGAACATACCCAATATTAACTAAATTTTTCCAAATTATTAACAAACAGGTTTCGCGTGTTTTAACGAAGATTGTGGGTTAATTTGAAGTATTCAATGTTGTGGGTTTACACCTGATAAACTTCAATTCTCCATTAGCCGGCCCAGATAAATCTAAAGTATCCCTGGGTACGATGAATTGTACATTATCAAAAACAAGTTTGCGTACGCCCAATAAACTGATTTTGCCTTCTTTCGATTCGATTTTGGCATTTCTCACTAAAAACCCTTGTACATCGGTTGCTGCAAATAGCTTATTTGACTTGACATCAGCATGGTCTATGAGGACATTGGTCAACGGGCTTTCAGGAATACCATTAATCTTTACAAACTCGCTTGAACGTTCAACCACAATATTACGGGCTTCAATATTTCTAAACACTGGCGTAAGCGGGTTGATTTCCCTGAACGGAAGTCTGTTTGCTAAATCACCCACATGTTGCTTGCTGCCCAACATATCCCAGTTAAAAGCACTCCCCTTAAGGGTCATTCTAATGCTGTTGTAGTATATATTTTCAGCACCTCCACCACGGGGCCTGCGGGTTTTAAAACGAATGCCACTACCGGTTTCGTCAAAAACACAATCATGAACATATAAATTCCTGATCATTCCCGCTGTTTCACTACCCACCGTAATTGCCCCATGACCTTCTCTGGCCAAACAATAGCGGATTACAATATTTTCTGATGCTTTATTGACCCTAATCCCGTCCTCGCCACGACCGGCTTTAATGGTAAAACAATCATCACCGCTACTTAGTGTACTGTATTCGATCAATACATTTTTTGACGATTCGATATCTATACCATCGCCACGGGGAATGCCTACAGAATTCACCGTTATTCCTCGAATGATCACACCATCGCAATATACCGGGACAATATTCCAGAATGCGGTATTCTCCAAGGATACCCCTTCGATCAGCACATTTTTGCAGTTGATGGGTGAAATAAACATAGGTGGAAGAACCGGGCTCCCTCCATGCCCTTCATAAATCCGCTCGGATACTGGTTTACGAAGATCTACAAACTCTTCGATAACCTGTGATGTCATGGTCTGTTTGCGGACAGAGCCACCCTTTTCAGGCCCGATTAAACGCCCCTTTCCCGTAATGGCAATATTTTCCTGACCATTGGCATAGATACAAGCGCCAAGCGACATGACTTCTATTCCTTCATTCCGGGTAAACACAGCCGGCAGGTAATCTTTCACCTCCCCACTGAAGTACAGCTCCGCACCCGTTTCCAAATGCAGGTTTACATTGCTCTTTAAACTGATGCGACCTGTTAGCCATTTCCCTTTTGGGATGATAGCCGTCCCGCCTCCCCGAACATTTAATTCATCGATAGTTTGCTGGATTTCTTTCGTTACCAGTACGCCTTCTTTTGCCCCCTTTTCTTTAATATTCGTACTTAAAGCAGGAAATGAGGGTCTTTTTAACTGCGGCATTTGAAAAGGGGCATGAATAACCGCGATATGCCCAGGAAGATTTAGCGCACCAACCTGCTCCTTGAAAGGGACTGTATCCAACTGATTTCGAGATACCTTTTCTTTTCTAAAAGAGCAGGAAATAAAAACGACAGTAAGAAATACCAGTCCTAAATAGCCTTTAAAACTTCTGCAAGAGGGATTATTCATTTGGCTAAGTTCGGCTTCCATCCTTAAGTTTCCTAGTTGTAAACAATACGTTACTTATAATAAATAAAAAACCCTTTCCTCTTTATTGCAAAATGTACGAGATGACTAAAAAAATATCTATTTTGAATTTTCTTAGTATAAATTATTATGGGATACAATCGAAGGGATTTTATAGGCGCTAGTGTAATCGCAACAACTGCCTCATTTTTAACATCAATGAAAGCATTTGGGTCTCCCAGCTCCATTTCAAAGACAGCTGCCGAAGGTTTTGCATTAAAAATTATGGCTCCTTATTGGGGATTCGAGGGCTCTGTAACTGATTTTTGTAAAAAAGCTAAACACGATGGATATGATGGTGTAGAGATTCTCTGGTCTTCTCAAATCGCAAATGAGTTGTTTAATGCACTAAAACAATATCAATTGGAGGTAGGCTTTCTTTGTCGTGGTGACGAGCCTGTTCCGGCGACCCATTTTGCGACTTTCCAGAAGGTGCTAAAAGAAGCTGTTGAAAACAAATATCAAAAGCCCTTGTACATAAATGTACATTCAGGAAAAGACTTTTTTAAATACGAAGACAACAAAAGGTTTATTGATTTTACAGTTCAATACGCAAGAGAAACAGGCGTTCCCATTTATCATGAAACGCATAGATCACGCATGCTTTATTCTGCGCCGGCCTCTTTACCTTATTTGGAGAAAAACCCGGACCTGAGGATAACGCTTGATATCTCTCACTGGTGTAACGTGAGTGAAAGTCTGCTTGAAGACCAGCCGGAAACAGTTGACCTTGCTATTTCCCGGACAGATCATATTCATTCGCGGGTTGGTCATGCACAGGGGCCTCAGGTTAGCGACCCACGTGCCCCGGAGTGGAAATCAGCGGTGGAGGCCCATTTTGCCTGGTGGGATAAAGTGGTTGCCATAAAAAAGCAACAAGGTAAAATGCTGACGATGTTAACTGAATTTGGGCCGCCAACTTATATGCCTACTATTCCGTTTACTAACCTTCCGGTCGCAGATCAATGGGCAATTAACACCTATATGATGCAGATTTGGAAAAAAAGGTATTTATAGCGAAGTTTTTTTCGTAACTTAAATCGCAATTTAATGAGCATATGGACATATTACAAACAGTTTACAATGAATTAATTGGTTTCTTTGGTATTGGTGGGATCATAAAAATGGTACAAACTGGCGACTATGGATCGCTGGCGACATTGAGTGGGATACAAAGTGTGATCTGGCCCATTATTCCATTTCTATTGCTTATTGAAATCATAAGGGCTGCTTTTTACAAACGTTTTAAGATCGATGACTATAAAATACCTTTTCTTGTATTTGTATTAAACCGTGTTATTTCCAGGTTCATTTCCATTGCCGCTGTTGCGTTCTGCATCGGTTTACTTGAAAAATGGGCTATTTTTACCACAACATTTACCTGGTACTGGTTTATTTACGGGTACATTGTATGGGAACTTTCGCATTTTGTTTATCATTATTTCGGGCATAAAGTCAGGGTCTTGTGGTGCCTTCATTCTACCCACCATGCGCCACAACAAATGAACCTCACGGTAAATTTTGCACATTTCTTTTTGGAGGCACCCTATGCCGATGTGGTCCGTACTTCGATCTGTATATTACTGGGCGTTAACCCTGCCCTTTTGTTTTTTATTATGTTCATTGATGGGTTCTGGGGATCCTTTATTCATATCGGAGAAAATATTATTAAAGATGGCAGGCTCGGATTCTTAAATAAAATTCTACTTACCCCTTCACATCACCGGGTACATCACGCAAAAAATCCACTGTATATGGACACCAATTTTTGCAATCTTCTGAATATCTGGGATAAGGTTTTCAAGACCTATCAGGATGAACGGAGAGATATTCATATTGAGTATGGCATCACCAGGAAAATGGATCCCAATAGTTTATGGGATGTCTATTTCGGTGAGTTTGTTTGCCTTTTTAAAGACATGGCCTCGGCACCCAATCTTAAAGTCGCAATACAGTATATTTTTATGCCGCCCGGATGGAGCCCCACAGGAAATCATCAAACGGCGAAGGTAGTACGCGAATCATTTATAGCGGAAGAGAACGATAGTAAAACTATTGGCTTAGTTAATGATCAGCCCAACGATAATAATTTAGAGCCCAGTTTAAAACAGGCTTAAATTCAAAAAGACATAAAAAAACCGGGATTGAATAAATTCAATCCCGGTAAAGCACCCTATTCTGCACTTAAATCGATTCGATTTTTGAATGACCTGGCAGAATTAAAGTAGTTTCTTTAATTGTTCAATTTCGATGCCTTGTTTTACAATAACCCCGTCCTTATTAATCAGAAAAGTTGAGGGCAATGTTTTTACATTATAATCTAAAACAGCTTTAGATTTCATAGATGCTGAAATTAACTGCGGCCAGGGAATCTGGTCAGATTGAACAGCCTTTTTCCATAGCTCTTTATTTTCATCTACAGAAACCGAGACCACCTCTATTCCCTTATGTTTTAAATCTGCATACAATGGCGCTATATTTCTATTTGTCGCCCTGCAAGGTGTGCACCAGGATGCCCAAAAATCAAGTAGAACATATTTGTTATTTTTTATCAACTGATCGAGTGACACAGAATCACCCTTAATTGACGACAAGGTAAACGAAGGTGCTTTTTTTCCGACCAACAAATTACTTTCTAAGACCTGAAGTTTGTTTTCGATCTCTTTAGACACATAGTTCGTTGTCCTGGTAGAGGAAAAATAACCTTTAATCGTTTGCAAATCTTTCTGTTGCCATAGGTTTAAATTATTATAGGTAAGCCACTGACCAAGTAGATTATTGGCATTGTTTTTTATAAACGCCATTCTCGCAGACTGCACTTTTTCGGCTATCACCTTATTTTCTTTTTCTGCTATTAACTTTTCTTCAAGATTAGCTGCTTTCATGTATTTATTACCTGTCACAGTCCATTCCTTCTCCAAAGGCTTCATCATTTTCAAATACTGTTCCAAGCTATTCTGTAAAGCTCCTCCCTTAACAACTATCTGGGAATCGGCTCCAATTGCAATGGTACACATACCTTTCTCCAATATAATAGTTTGATTAAGGTATGGTTTTCTGGCTTCCAGCGTAAAAACAGCTGGCAAAGTATCCGTAACATGTAACACATATTTGTGTTGGTTATTCATACTGCCAGTATCTACCAAGCTTCTTTTGGGCCATTCTTTGTATAATTTCAATTTAGTGCCTGCAGGATGCAATGCAGAACTAAATTCAATATCCATACTTTCTGTTTTTACCGATTGGGCTTTTACCCTGTTAAGGCTAAAAGCTGTTGTTGTGATGATCATCGTAATCACAACAACAGTTTTATTAAAGTAAAGGTTCATTCTTCTTAATCTAGCTTATTATTATGCCTAGGGTAAATCACTATCTTGGATTTTGAATAATTAACGGATTAATGCTGATAATTTTCGGTGCAATCTGCAACATATATCTATCGCTGTTAGGCTCCAAAGTATAAGTTTGCCCACTAACCACACGGCTAAGGGTTTTCTTAAATCTATCATCACGGTTTAACCTTTTTAGCTCAAACCACCTTACCCCACGAAACAGCAGTTCTCTTCTTCTTTCGGCCAATACTTTTGACAATGCATCATCTGCAGATGATGCCGTTAAATCAGTGTAATCTGCCGTTTTAAACCGTTTTACCCTTAATGCATTCAGGATGGTCACAGCAGCATCTTTCTCCCCTGCCCTTGCCAGGCACTCTGCTTTGATCAGCATCATTTCAGGTACGCCTATGCTAAAATTAGGTGTAACACCCAAAAAATCAGGATTAACGCTGGGACTTGGTGCTCCTGTTGAGGTTAAACGGGTAAAATTGAAAACATAACGCAGGTCTTTTGTATCCAGCACACTTAATAAATCGGTGCTGGCCATAAAACGCACCAACAAGCTAGGATTCGACGCCGTTTTGCAGTAAATATTTTCTATGTTATTTTGTGGTAATGGGATATTCGTAATTGTAGCCGCTGTTGGCTTTTCGGGATTACTAAAACTCATTGAATTCCAGTCAAACAACGTACTTTTCTTTGCCAAAACATCATTCGCATATTTTTGTGCATTCACATAATCGCCCTTAAAAAGATAAACCCTTGCCAATAAAGCCATTGAGGCCAATTTACCGGGATGAATATAATTCTTACCAACTTCAGGAAAATCAGCTATTGAAATTGCTGTTTGCAGATCATTAATTACCTGATCGTAAACCTCCTGTACCGTTGCACGTTTAGCTACAGCTTCAAGATCCGCCTTAAGCATGATAGGCACAGACAAATCTGTGGCGGCTGTTGCCGCTACGTAATCTTTCCCATAAAGATTAGCTAATGTAAACAGATAATATGCGCGTTGGGTAAGCGCTTCTCCCCTTAATCGGTTTCTGGTCTGATCTGTGCCCTCTGTTGCAGTCTGCAGGTTATCAAGTACCAGGTTACAAATATAAATATAGTTATAAGGCGTATTCCACTCGCTATCATCTTCTGTTGCCAGCAAAAGATCTTTCTGCCAGGTATAAGCTCTGGGTTGTCTGCCCGAAGTAGGCGTCGTAACTGAACCAATTAATACATCATCCGTCATAAACTCCGGATAAATGTAACCAGACTGAGAAAGTATAATATCATTTAAAAACTCTTCGAAATCGGCAAGGGTTTTAGGAACGACTTTACCTTTTATAGGTGTGGCGTCTAAATATTTTTTGCAGGATCCAAAACCAGTAAGGATAAGCGCTGCGATTATAAACAATTTAATTTTCATTGGAATATAATTTATTGGTTAGAAACCTGCACGCAGGCTGATCGTTGTAACTTTAGGATTAGGTGTATAATACGCTCCGGTCTGCGGATCAATAGCTTCAGGATCTATGCCATATTTGTTCTTTGTCCAGATGGCGATATTGTTCATTTGGGCAGATATAGATAGATTCTTGATCGGTGTTCTCTTTAATATAGAAACCGGAATTTTATAGCCAAGCTGTACTTCCCTTAAGCGTATAAAACTAGAGCTTTCAACACTATTACTTGAATACATTGCCGCACGCTCACGTCCATCATATATTAAGTTGGGAGAAGCTTGATAAGCCGCAATATCTGTATGCGCCTCGTCTCCTGCGGTCTTCCATCTGTTGGCTACCTGATAGTTTAAAGCCGGGTTCCAATCATATCCGTACATTGATGGCATTTCACGACGGAAAACACCGCCGAAATTATAGATCACTACCGCACTTGCAAAAACTCCTTTATAATTAAACACGTTGGTAAAACCACCAGTGTATTTAGGCCTGTAAGAGCCACTATATTCTAGCGAGCCTAAAACTGGCACCAAAACCTTATTGCCATTACCGTCATAAACCTGCGGATCACCAATATTGCTCAAGCCTGCCCATTTATAACTCCACAATGCTTCACGGGTATATCCTTCAACGTAATAAGGTACACCCGCGGTAACACGTCCGATAACCGGACTACTTTCCGCAATTTTATTTTCAGTAATTTTATTGGTGTTGTAAGCAAAATTGAATGTACTTGTCCATGAGAAATCCCCAGCTTGTAAAACCCTTCCCGTTAAGGCGGTTTCTAATCCTGTATTGGTCATCTTGGCCCCGTTTAACTTGGTTGATGTAAATCCAATGGTTGGATCAAGCAATTGCGTGCCCAACAAATCGTAACCATATTTTTTGTAAAAATCTACACTCAGCTGGAACCTGTTTCTCAAAAAGGCTATATCAGTTCCAAAATTATAGGTTTTTGTCCTTTCCCATCTCAATTTTGGGTTATAAGGATTATTGGCATCAACCCTGGCACGGTAATCACTGGTTCCTGCCTGAAAAGCTCTTGTTGCGACAAGTAAAGGGGTAGTTGAAGGATCGTAATTCCCCGTTAATCCTACGGTTGCCCTCAGCTTCAACAAATTGATAAAATCAACATGGAAGAACTTCTCCTGGGTGATATCCCATGAAGCACCAATAGACCATAAAGGTGTGCGTCTGTATTTAGGGTCCACACCAAATAAGTTAGATTCATCAAAACGTAAACTTCCCGTTAAAGTATATTTATCATCATAAGTATAAGTACCTGTAGAATAATAAGAGAGTTCTCGTTTGTTTGAATAGTTGAATCTATCGTATGCACTGGCATCATAAATGGTCCTGGTTCCAGTTTGACCAATTACACCATTTAAAAGTACAATCTGATCAATCGGCGACCATGACTGCAAATCATCTATGTAATTGTATTTACGGTTTGTTACCCCATTGGTTAAGTATTGTTTAACTTCTACACCAGCACTAAAATTAACGAAATGCTTACTTCCAAATAAATTGGTGTAATTAACCTGAGAACGAACAGAAGTATTATCATTTGTTGTTTCTGTCAGATCCAGATAATTCCCTTTTGGAAGGTTAAAAAATGCCTTTCCGTTCGCATCTAAACTGGCATATCTATTCAACAATGCCCTGGCATCAGATGAATACTCATTGGTCAGCTTATTACCTGTGTTTTTCAGCTTATCATAAAGGAAGTATGTATTAAGGGTTAGGCCTTTAGTCAGCGTGGCTTCCAATCCAAGTTTAGTCCTTAAACCAAAAACACTGTTGTTGTTATCTGCCAGCCTTGCGTCCTGTAATAAGTTTTTACCATTATCATAATAGCCTTTCGCCATCAATGTTGCGTTGGCATTTTTATTAAAAGAATTGTAGTTGTAAACATAATTCCCATTCGCATCAACCTGCATCTGATACGGTGCAAGGCCATAAATTTGTGACCTCAAATCAGTGCCTATGTTTTGATTGGTAAAAACCGCATTCAAATCCCCTATCGCATGTAACCAGGGCGTGATCTCATAATCGTTACGCATATTCATCTGAATGTTACGCGACTCAGAACCGATAAAATTGGCTTTATCATTATCATATGAACCTGAAAACATGAAACGATATTTGGCCGCTCCGCCTGACATCGACAAAAAATAATTCTGGCGTACCCCTATACGCATTAAAAGGTCTTTATTCTGTTGAATATTAGATAAACCCGAAAGCGAATCTTGTTTTCTGCTCAGATCTCCAGCAGAAATTAAGCCTTTTTCTTTTTGTAAAATATAATCAAATGATGGCGAAAATCCATTTTGTGAACTTTGAAAAAAAGATGCATCAAAGTATCCTTTTTGATAAATCTCATTATCCGAACTAATCATATCTGCTGAACTGGCACGTCTGAGTTTGCTGAAATCACTTTTTTGTGTCAGATAAAGATTAGACGAAAAATCAATCTTTAATGCGCCTTGTTTTCCTCTTTTGGTTGTAATCACAAATACACCATTGGCCGCTCTCGCACCCCAGATTGCTGAAGCAGAAGCATCCTTCAATACATCTATTTTCTCTACATCATTAAAGTTATCCGGTAACTGGTTAACAGGAAAACCATCCACAATGATTAAAGGCGCATTTCGATCGCTCTGAATTGCACTTCCTCCCCTAACCTGAAAGTCAGATCCAACCGCAGTTCTTACACCATTTACTGATCTGAAACCATTATAAACTGATAGGCCAGGAACTGCTCCTTCCAGAATGCGATCCAGCGACTGGCTACTTCTACGTTCAATATCTGCCGTTGAAATAGTAGAATAACTACCTGTTGAATTCTTTTTAGCCAAGGTTTGATAACCGTTAGATACCACTGTAACTTCCTTTAAGGTATTTTCATCCTCCTTTAAATTGATGTTCACTAAGGTGTTGTTCATTGCCTCAATTACACTGGTGTGATAACCTATATAACTGATCGACAGTTTAGGACTGGATGAAGTTGTGGTAATCCTGAAATTACCTTTACTATCTGTTATTGCCGAACTACTTGATCCCTGTTCGCGAATTGTGATTCCTTCAACATACACCACCTCATTGCCTTCAACCAAGCCAACCTTCCCCTTCACTTCACCAGAACTTCTTGGTGCTGTATTGTTACCAGCAGGTGTAGTATTATTGCCAGAAGGTAATTCCTTTGGCTTTTTACTTACCGCAATCATATTGTCGTTGATTTTAAATACAAATCCGTAATTGGTGGTTAGATAGGCTAAAATTTCATTGAGTGTACGTTGCTTTGAAGGCATACTGATCACTTCTTTTTTATCAAGTATATCTGAAGAGTAATAAAAACGCACGTTAAATTCCTTCTCTAATTTTGAAAAGGCTGCAGACACCTGCTCCTGATTAAATAGTACTTGTTTTTTTACCTGGGCAACTGTATTCAGGGAAAACACCATCAATAAACAGCTGATCAATAACAGCCTGTTTACCGATGTCTGGAAATGTGTAATCCATTTTAGTTTTTTTAGATTCATAAAATGTGGTTAGTTAGTTAATTAGTAAATAATAATATGGTTTGAGTCGATAAATTTGAATTGTTTGTTTACGGAAAAACATATCATTTCCATAACGGATTGAAGAGAATCGTGCCTGAATGTTCCATTAAAAGTTCTTGGGGCTACAGTAGTATCTTGAAGTGAGATGTTAACGTTGTAATAAATTTCAAGCTGTAGCAGTACCTCTTTCATCGGGGCATTCTCGAAAATTACCTCCTGTGTTTTCCATTTGCTAAACTCCCTATCAGAGAGCTTTTGACTGATTGGCAAATGGGATTCCTCTCCGAGCGTTACACTTTCTTTAGGATTTAAAGTAGCAACAAGATGCCATAAATTGCCTCTTTTTTTCTCTACGGTAACTTTTCCTTCCTCTAACTCTACCTTAAGCTTGTGAAGTGTGTTATTGGCCTGCAACTTAAACGCAGTACCTACCGCAGTAGTCACATATTTACCGGTGTAAACTTTAAAGGGGCGTATTTTATCTTTAGCCACTTTAAAGTAGGCGATACCCGATAGCTGCATCTTTCTGTCTGACTGACCAAAAGCAGGGTCGATTGTTAATCTGGCTCCTTTATCAAGTATTACAAAACTCCCATCCCATAAATTAACAGTTTTCCTTTCGTTCGTACCGGCCTCATAAAAATATTTATGGGTAGAAAACTTTGCCAGTTCGGGTTTACCAGGCAAATTTTTAGATGGATAAAACAGAAAAACAAGTGATGCCAAAATAAACAGGACTGCTGCGGCAACGGCAACATACTTCCATAAATATATGGTATGCTTTCTCTCCCTTGCTTTTAAATGTTCCCTTAAAGTTGAAACTGCCCCGGGTTTTAATTTTTCAGCGATTAACAGCAGCTGCAGGTCTTTTATCAATTCCGCAGCTTCCCCCATATATGGCAGTTTATCTGGATTTTTAGAGGCATACTCCTTCCAGAAGTCAACGTCCTCCTGATTTATTTCAAGGCAAGAATTAACAAAAGATTGATTTTTAAGAAAATCGTCACTTGATTTAAACTCCATATTTGTTTGCTCTTTCTAATACAGAGAACAAACCATATTGAATTTACCACAGCCAAAGAAACTTTTTTTCATTTATTTCCGATCGGAGCTTACTGATCCCCCGATGGAGTAAATTATAGGTGGTACGAATGGTGGTATTTTTTAGATCGGCGATTTCCTGTAAAGATTTATTTTGTAAAAAGCGGAGTTCTACCACCTCTCTCTGAGCAGGACTGAGTAAGGTTAACGCCTTTTCAAGCTTGGAAAACTGTTCGGTTACCAATTCGGCTTGCAGAAGTTCGGATTCATCTGTTTCAGAAAAATCAGTAAATTCTGAACTAGGTTCAATCTTTTTATGTTTTTTCCATTGATAAAACAATTGCCTGCGGAAAGAAGTTAACAAGTACGCTTTGACATTGATATCAACAGAGAGTTTAGCCCTCCGCTCCCATATATAAATAAAAAAATCGTGAAGCTGATCTTTTACAAAATCATGTTCGCCGCCCAGCCATTTACAGCCCCAAACAAAAAACATACTGTAATATTGCTCATACAGCTTAATGAACGATTCTTCGTCACCCGCACAAAATGATATCCAAAGTTCAGCATCGGTACGGTTTACATTCATTTACCAATATATTAACGCATAAGAATTAGCACTTTATCATCGCCGGGAGCACAAGCATACTAACCATTACAAATATAAATATTCATTTTAATCAATTTTTAAATTTTTCCAATCCCCTTCCGGGCCATTTCCTACCCAACAACCGATTATTTTCCAACGTGTTTGGGTCAATGAACAATTCATTGTTTTAAGGATTTATATAATTAGTTTTTTCATAAATTGCCTTAATTTTAAATAATTAAGCTCTGCGAATCCGAAAAATTATCTGGGAACAATTAATAGTAATCTTAAAAAACCATAATGAAAAAGACAAGTTATTATAGCATTATCATATGTCTTCTATTACTGGTTCATGGGCTCGCAAAAGCACAGGAAGCGCAGCCATTGATCCGTTTCGGGGTAATTGCTGATATTCAGTATGCGGACAAAGATGATCACGGAAGCCGCTTCTATAGAGGTTCTCTTGCCAAATTGGATAGCTGCATTGTAAACTTAAACAAGGAAAAGCTGGCTTTTAATGTAGTATTCGGCGATCTGGTTGATCAAGGCCCCAAAGATCTTAAGCCTGTAATGGAGCATCTCAAAAAGTTAAATGCAAGCTATCGGAATATATTGGGTAATCATGACTTTGTTGATGTGGGCGACAGGGACATGCTATATAAACAGTTTAATATGCCGGCACCGTATTATGCCTTTGAAAAAGCGAACTGGATGTTTATTGTATTGAATACAAATGAAGTTTCTGAATACGGATCAAATGATGGTTCACCTTTTCGAAAAGAGTGGAAAGACCTTGCTGCAAACTTAAAAAATGAGGGGAGAAAAAATGTTCTTCCATGGAACGGTGGGATTAGCTCCCTGCAACTGATCTGGTTGGAAAACAAGCTAAAGAAGGCTCAAAAAACAAAGAAAAATGTACTGGTGTTTACCCACCACCCTCTTTTTCCTGAAAATGGCTATGAAGCACTCAACAATCGGGAAATCCTGAAAGTATTGGAAAAATATCCGAACGTGAAAGGCATACTGTCCGGACATCATCATGCCGGAAATTTCGCCTATTATAATAAGATTCCTTCAATTACATTGGAAGGAATGGTAGAAACGGCTAAAGACAATGCCTATGGGGTGGTAGAACTGTATCCCGATAAAATAGTATTAACCGGAAAAGGTAGAATGACCTCAAGAACGCACAAGTTTAGCAACTAAATCTCCCGTACCATATGTTACCTGTGTCCCTTTTACCCCTATAAGTTGTCGTATATGCCACCCAAAACACGTTAATAATCTTTAGAAATTTGTAATCAGCAAACACTACTAAATATTATGGGCAAACTAAGTGTATTTAATTTTATAAGCCTGGATGGCTATTATAAAGACATTAATAATGGTATTGACTGGCACCAACACGGCCAGGAAGAAGGTGAGTTTAGCGCCAAAAATTTAGGCCAGGATAACATTTTGCTATTTGGCAGGGTAACTTACCAAATGATGGCATCATGGTGGCCAACCCAAAACGCTATCGATACCATGCCCGATGTAGCTAAGGGTATGAATAACGCTGAAAAGATAGTATGCTCCAACACCTTGCAAACTGCCGAATGGCAAAATACACGTATAATCAGCGGCGATATATTCACACAGCTGGCAGAACTAAAAAAAACATCAGCCAAAGACATTACCGTTTTAGGTAGCGGCAGCCTGACCACGCAACTGGCCGAAGCCGGCTTAATAGATAACTACCAGATCATGATAGACCCCGTAGCTATTGGTAATGGCACCTCTATATTTAAAGATATGCGGCGTCAGCTAATGCTAAAACTAACAGGTACCCAATCATTTAAAAGCGGCACGGTATTACTAAGTTATGAGGCTAAATAAAAATAATAATCAAACACCTAATAATTATGAAAGCTCAGATATCGGCCAATTTAGGCGTTAAAATGTAGATCGGCCCTCGCGTTCTTGCGCAAGTATTTTGCTATATTAGAAGTTAAATAACTAAAGTTTTTCACAGGGTGACGTTATCAGTAATGCTATTATCGACAGTAAAACACTTAAAAGTTAGGCAAAAAAATGGACGACAAGAACGACACAAAACGACTTTCAAGACTGATCGCAATTCTCATCCGATTGCAAACAAAACGACTTCTGACTGCTTCAGAACTTGCCAACATTTTTTTGGTAAGCAATAGGACAATTTACAGGGATATCAAAGCATTGGAGCAGGCAGGTGTTCCTATTTTAACGGAAGAAGGAAAAGGCTATACATTAATGGAAGGTTACAGGATTCCACCAGTGATGTTTACCGAAAGTGAGGCCAACGCATTGATCACAGCAGAGCAACTGATATTAAAAAATAAAGATGCATCACTCGTAAAAGAATATTCAGATGCAATCAACAAAATAAAATCTGTCCTACGAAACAACACCAAGGATAAAGCAAACTTGCTTTCCAACCGAATTGTATTCAGGCAAAATGCAGACAACGACCGAACAAGCAATTTTCTATCGACTTTACAATTAGCCTTGACAAATTTTAACCTCGTAAAGATTAAGTATAATTCACCCGGTATAAACCAGACAACAGAAAGAACGATTGAACCTTTTGCTATTTATAGTACACAAGAAAATTGGTTGCTAATCGCATTTTGTCATTTAAGAAAGGATTTCAGGGCATTTCGTCTTGACAGAATCCTAAACCTGATGACACTCAACGAGCAGTTTGAACCTCATAAAATAACTTTGCAGGAATATTTTGAAATCTGTAAGGAAAAATACAGCGCACAACCCTTGACATAGGGTTGTCGCAACAGCATTTTAGTTTTGGGGCTCAACAAAAATATTATAAAATGAATAAATTAAATATTGGGCCTTTTAAAGTAATCGGCATTTCGGTAAGAACCACAAACGAAAACAATCAAGCTACAAAAGATATTGCTGATTTGTGGGGACGATTTATGAATGACAACATTTTGGAAGCAATTCCAAACAAAATCGACAACACTGTATATTCCATATACACGGATTATGAAAGTGACCATACTAAGCCCTACACAACAATATTAGGTTGTAAAGTAGAAAGTTTAAACACTATTCCTGCTGGGATGGTTGGCAAATCTTTTGATGGTGGAAACTACGTAAAACTTTCTGCCAAAGGAGATCTGATGAAAGGTTTAATAGTGAACAAGTGGTCGGAAATTTGGAAAATGGATTTAGATAGATTGTTCACTGCTGACTTTGAAGTTTTCGGTGAAAAAGCACAAAATCCGACAGATGCGGAAATAGATTTTTTAATTGCTGTAAAATAGAGAAAAATGGTGGAGCAACTTTATAACTATTATCTGGATAAAGAAGAGCCAAACAAGAGTTGCTTGCTTGCAATGCGGGACATTATTCTCAAACAGGACACAAAAATTACTGAAACGCAGAAGTGGGGAATGCCCTGCTTCTGCTATCATAAAAAAATGTTTTGCTATTTGTGGACAGATAAAAAAACAGGTGAACCATATATTCTAATGGTAGAAGGAAAATATCTTGACCACCCCGAACTGGAAGAAGGCGAGCGTACACGAATGAAAATTTTCAGGGTTAATCCTAATAAAGATTTGCCCATAAAGACAATGGAGAACATTTTGCAAAAGGCTTTGGACTTATACAGAAAAGGAATAATAAAAATCAAAGCGTGATAAAAACCAAAAATCCCTCTCTACTTTCGTAAAGAGGGATTTGTACTCGGAGCAACAATTGATCCAAAACAGTTTGAACATGATTTGAAAATGTTGACCTATATACCACTAAATTTATTACCATTTCCCGAATCTTTTGGAGATATCTTAAAAAATCGACGAATTTGATGAAAAGTCGGTAATGAACTCTTCAAAGCATCTAATAATTCAACTCTAGACCATTTTTTATCTAGAGCTGAATTATTATGCTTTAAATGGAATTAAACCTATTTGCCTCGTGGAATCATGAAAAGAATTCAAATGGTCTATACATTTTTTCATAATCATATAACTATGGATTGCATTTGTTCAGTGACGCCATAATTTCTTTGAGTTTGGCGGCTAGATCTTTCAATTCGTCGGGCGCTTTATTGTAATCGTACGTGACTTTTTTAGTTGTACCATTGGCCGTAATTTCTATCCATTCGGCACCTCCGTCCGCACAGTCCGGACATCCGTAGGTATCTTTCATACCCATAAATTTATCGACCACGAAACCATTTTTCAAGCTGGTCCATTCAGATTCTGTCAATACCCTTGAGCAGGTTTTTACAGCTGGTTTTTCATTTCTGGAAGTACTGTTGAGCACGACCGTTTTGGCACTTATCGTTGCTTCATTGATACAATATCCCATGCACATACCGAAGGATGTGCCGTATTTAATTTGCAAGTCTGCAGGAAGCTTTTTACAACCAGAGAGGGAGAACAGCAGTAAACTTAGAAACAAAAAATTTTTCATATATAGAAGTTTATAAGTGAAACGGATTTACCTGCATCAACGCTACAAATTTGCTAAACTTTCTTTCGTAGCGCCGGAAACTCAAATTTCATCAACTTATCAATTGACCATTCGACACGCTTAACATCAGTCAAACATTTTGCCTGCGAAAAATCCAAACATCCCAGATCAGTGTCTGAATTGGCAACAAACTCATAATACTTACTAAACCTGGACTCCATCTCCCGAAAGATTAACCTCGCTGTCCAGCTCATATATCAAATAAACGCAGCTTTTGGACATAAAAAAGCCAGAGTTAGAACTAACTCTGGCTTAGTACCGAGTACGGGAAATTCTTTGAACACCTTTTGCGGTTTTTGAGTGTTTTAGACGACATTAAAGACACTGAAATTGATACTAATGTAATCCCAACCCCCGCCCCCAAAAGAAACAGAAGATTAAAACCTTAGTCTGTAAAACCTATACGTTCTTCTAAGCAATAATAAGTTAAGTACTCATCATGAACTTGTAAAGAACAAGGCATAATAATTAGAGATAACTTCCTGTTTTTTTCATTCAAATCGTCATCTTTTTAAATTAATCACTCCATATTTTTTTTCTAGAAATTTATTGACATCATTGGTGGTAAGCAGGGTCGCTTTTTCTTTATCATTGAACTGGTAAACACCAAAATTCTTAAGATAGTTCCTACTCATTGATATGTAGCCTGATGCGTAATCTTTGGTGGTGTTCCTAATATACTCGTAGAATAGATTCGACTCCAGTATTTTTTTAATGACTTGCAATTCTTCTAAATTATCAGAAACAATTCCTATTCCATTGTAAAAAAGCAAGTCCATATCTTCACAAATAACAAATGTAGGTCGCTCACAAATATGAGGGAAAAATAGCTTATAGGCATGTATATCCATCGATTGACGGCGACCATAAGCATACCAGGTTTCATATTCACGGGTGCCTTTGTCTCTCGCTGATAAAATAGTCTTCTTTGTTTTAAGATATCTGTAAGCTTTAGGATATTTTTCTTTCATTATTTTTTCCGGAATTACCCTAGTTTTTTCATCGTATGGAAAGATAATCTGCTCTCTCAAACGAACGATATCGATTTCTGATTTGAGTTTATTTGCGTTTATTATATTTTTACAGATACCAATCTCAATAGAATATGTATCATTCTCATCTTTGAGGTAATAATAGTTCTCATCCGCATTAATGGGCTTAAATTTGTAAACGTCATTTTTTAAGGTAGCAATGCCATTTTTCGTATTATACAAATCTTTAAAAGGACGACCGGTACTTTCTATCAAATTGATAAAATTGACCATAGGAAGATCATTAACCAGATTCCAACCATCATGATGATCTAAATTATCATAATCAAATGTATGCAGGCCAGTTAAGTCAAGGCTGTCAAGTTCAGTACTCTTTGTTCGGACATAATGAACCCTTCGCCCCTCGTGTTTCAAAAAGCAAATGCACGTGTATGTATTACGATCTTGGAAAACTTGCTCCCCACCAAAACTAATTAACGTTAATTCAATATTATTAACATCAAGATACTGCCTGATAGCTCTACCATTAACACTTTTAATAAAGGTGTTTACTGTTATAAATCCAAGAATACCCGTTTCGCAAAGATTCTCCAGGCCAATCTGAAAAAATGGAATATAGAGATCAGGATGCCCACTTTTAGCTACCTCCCAATTTTGTAATAACGCAATTGTTTCCTTATCCATATTCCTAGAACACACATACGGCGGGTTACCCACAATTATGTCAAAACCACCATTTGCTCTTATTTCCGCACATGCCTCATTCCAGTTAAATGATAACGAATTATCTGTAAATAGGTTAAATCGGAATTCATTTTGATCTTCACCATTCATTATGGCAAATAATGAGAGTAATATTTTGGTCCGCTCAATACTGTACTCAGCAATATCAATCCCGTACAAATTTTCACTGTAAACATCATAAAATGTTCGCCCAGTTTCGTCAATAATTTTTTGAGCAAGCGTCAATAAAAATCCTCCACAACCGCAAGAGATGTCAGCAGCCCTAACATCTCTTAAATCCCCGTTGTAGCTTGATAAGCTATTATCTACAATGTACTCTCTAATGTTTTCAGGAGTAAAAACTGCACCGTTAACTACTTTATCAGAGGGAGATACAACAAATTCAAAAAGTTCTATTAATGCCTCCAGATTAAAGGCTATTTGCTCAGTTTGAATAATATCTAAAAAGCTCAATAAGAGTTCATAATTGGCTTTCTTTTTTTTTTCGATAAGGTGAGAAATGATGAACTTGTTACTCTTTACTCTTAATTGATTGAAATTAACATAGGCTGAAACTATAAGACTATCTACTAGTTCAGGAGTGGAAATATTTTGTTGCTTTAAAAATGAATAAATTTTACTAGTCATGAAGTTATATTCCTACATTACAAAAAGAAGTAGGTATGGTAAATAAGTAGTTAGCTATGATATTCCATAAGTTCAATATGATATTGAACATAAGTCTGGGAATAAGATTTTAATCTTTTGTCTATTTCCAAATAATTTGGATTATCTGCTTCAAATTTTGGTTGGATGATTGTCAACTTTTTCATGATCAACCTAAGTTTATTCAGATTCCATAGCAATTGCAAGCCCCTTTCTCTTTCATCAAATTTAAAGGCAATATTATGCATCCACTTACCTAATGGAGTCTTCCACATAATTGCGCCATCATCTGTCCTAAATAAATGGTCGTCATATTCTTCAGAACAAGGATCGATAAATCCTTGGCTACCGTCATGATAAACGACCTCATTCTGTGAAGGCCATTTGTGTTTCTTGTTATTGTTGCAAAACTTACAGGAATAAACTAAATTATCATATTGTGTTAGCCCAATATTGCCTAAAGGCTCAAAAAATGACTTTGGAACAAAGTGATCCACTTCATAATAGGTATGACGATACCCATCATACGATCCGCAATAGGCGCAATACGCATTAAAATCGATTCTCAAATCTTTTTTATGCTTGGTCCAATGGCTTACCACCGTTGTGATTTCCCTTCTTTTAGGAGTTTTCTGCCGTACTGGAGTCATCATTATCGTTAATTAATGAATTCAAAAATTCCTCCGCCTCATTAGTTGTATCTCTAAGTTTATCAAGTTTTAAATCATTAACTAAAAAACCTGGCGTTTGCTTAGATCGATTGTCAAGATTATTTAGATCAAGTTGGCAGGAAAATAACTCTTCTTTCTCTTTAGAATCAAGGCCCTTACTTTCTCTTTTTTCGATCAATTCTAAGATCCTATTCTTTCTTTCGGAAATATAAGCCTGGTAGTTCAATATGTTTTTTTCAATCATCTGAATCAAATACGGCTTATCTGAGTTAATAATATCTTTTTCATAAATGATATTTGGTGTATCAACTGCTGGAAAAGCATCAGTTTTGTTATTGGTAAAGATAATCATAGGAAACCGAGGCATAATATGTTCATAATCACGAACTATCTCATCTCCGTTAAAAGTCACGTGGCCCTTATCTCTCATCAAAAAATCTACCATCAAAAAATCTACCTTGGAATCATAAATTTGATCCAATAGTTGATCCTTGCCTATGCCTTTGGGTATATCATACCCAATTAAATCAAAGTTATCCCTTAGCTTCCTTTCAAACTTAATAACCTCTTGCGGATTTTCGTCCACGTAGCCTATTTTATACATAACCTAATTATTTCTAGTTGGAAAATTCAATTTAATACAAAATCCTTCGTCGGAATCAAGAATATCAATATCACCACTATTATCCTGGACAACCATCTTTACCAGATACATTCCTAACCCTGTGCCAATATCATTGCCCTTAGTGTCTTTTTTTGAAGTGGTAAATGGAAGGAAAATATCATTTTTATCAGTAAAGACATCTGGTAAACCAGTTCCATTGTCCTTATAAGTGAGAACAATTCTCCCATCTATTAAATGATGGTGAATTGTTATTTTTCTTTGGATAATAGTATCGATATTATTAAAAGAGTCTATGGAATTTGTTATGAGATTACCAAAAATTGTATCCATATCTATTTCAAAAGCTCTGAATTGATATTCGAAACTGCCTTCCTCATAAATTTCAAAAATAATTCCTCTATCATTTAATGGCACTTCCCAATTTTTCTTGAGACCTTTGAAATAATCTTTAAAATTAAAAGAAGAACGTTTTCTTTTATCTTTCTTAATGGCTGTAAGCGAATAATCCACCCAATGCTTCGTCTTTTCTCCCCCGCTCTTAAGTAAATCAATAATGTTTAATCCATCTACATACAGTTGATTTGTTCTAAGTTTTAAAGGAATAATGCTCTTGTAAATATCCTCCAAATCTTTGATCTCCTCAACATTGTTTCTGATTTCTCTGAGCTCATGAGCAAATGATGAAACGATAAGACCTAGGCTTGCTAAACTACGAACTTGTGCGAGTTCTGCATCCTTATCATCATCAATCTGAAGATTAGTCAATTGCTCTTCAAGAATCTTCTGAAATTGCTCTTTTTCCTCTTCAAATTCGTCCTTGTTTTCACCGCTACTACCAGTATCAGACTCTGCTTTATTCTTCGCTTCTTCTTCCGCTTTTCGTTTTGCATACAATTCATCAGCTATCTTCTCTGCAGCTTCCTGAATTTCTTTCTGACGTTGTTTCTTTTTCTCAGCATCAAAATGCAAATAATATGGATTAAGGATTTTAGAGCGATCATACTCAAAATAGTGAATTGTATTTTCCACAATCTTTTTCAATAGATCAAAAGAAGTATTTTCGACAAGCGAACCCCGATCCGACTTATCAACTATTTTCGAATTGGCTACTCGTGATATATTGATAATGCCAGCGATCTGATTTGGTCCTACACGCCAATCGCCAATACGCTGTCCTGGACCAGCTGGACTCCTTTGAGCCCTCTCTCCAAGTTTTAACCAATCATTTCCCGAATCACCGTAGGGCCTAACTCTAAAAGAATCACGATAAATTTTTATTCCTCCAAATCTCGATATGACTTTTTGTCTTTCTTGATAGCTTATGCTTAAAAAAGGGTAATCTTCTTTAGATGAAACTGTATTTTTCAAAAAATAGAAACTAAAAGAAAAATCGCCCACCTCTTTCAATAAAGCAACATTACTAGCTGTTTTGGGCCACTTCATTAACTCATTAATATCCTTTGAATCCTCAAATTCTTTATCTTTAAGGGTGTCCAGATCATAAGGCCTTTGAGTATTTTCGTACAAAAATCCAAATTTACTTTCGACTAACTTAAGATCGAGTTCATTCCTCGTAATGTGTAATTTCACTTTAAGTTCTTTGGCATCGTAAGAGGCCAATACTTTATAATCATAGTCATTAAAAAAAGCGGTATCAACTTCACCATATGCTTTGGAATCCTGGACATAACCTTGGAATACTTTAAAAGGAATAGCAAGTTCTTTTGGGGGAATTAGTGCCTCTAAATTTTTAAATGAGCTATCCAAATGCGATTGTTCCCAATCATCGCGCAGTTTAGAGATCTTTATTATTGTTCCATGAGAAAATGAGCCGGGTGTTAGATTCTTAATAAATTCAATAGTACCGAAGTTTTCCTGTAAAAATTGACTAATGTTGATATCACTAGTTTCCAAGTCTGCCTTAATATCAGCTAGAGAGGAGTCCGGAGTTTCAAATTGCTGCCAGTCCATTTTCCAATAAAACCCTTTATCCTTTTTCTTAGGTATCGTCCACATTTCAGATAAAGAACCTAGTCTATCTAACGCAAAACGTCCAATTCCTTTAGCGCCTGTTTTAATTCTCCCATCAACGGAAACATATTCAAATTCTTTATTCCCCGTCCCAATTGTCATCCAATTTTTTTTAATAATTGAATCGTCCATACCATCCCCGTTATCAATAATGAATATTGAATTCTGAGAGAACAGAACCTGTCTTATTCGCTTGTAGTGTCTTTTGAGGGACGGTTCCGTCAGATGGAAAGTTCCTTGGTCAAAAACCAGAATGTCATATAATTCAGGGTCATTTTTTTTAAGGGCCTCAACTTCAACATCTCTTAAAGGATTTCTAAATTCCGGAAACGGTATATTATAGATTACCAGACACACTTTTGCGTCAGCATCATAGGAATTTTTGACAAGCTCCACTATTGCACCTTCTGCATTGGTGAAATTTTCTTGACCAATCAACCTAGCTGTTCTTGCGGAAACCGAAAAAGGAATTTTTGCCATAATTTACAAAGAGCCATAAATGTAGATAAAATTTGAGAGATTAGGTTTACCCCCGAGAACTTACCCCATTAATGTTTACAAACTATTCACACCAAACAAAGGGATTCAGCTTTCATGGAAACGTAATTAATATGCATATTTCTTGTGAACTTCCGTAAGATATTCAATAGTGGTTCGCAAGTCGATTACTTTCAAGTCCTGTTACCGGGAGTTCTAGTAATGCCACGCCCAAGGATATTTGCGACTAAATCGTTTGGCCGGATCACCCAAACAATAGACGATATCCGGTTTTTGTTATTCAATGTCCCACAACATCACTATAAAAGTAGGAAGGCTGGTATGTACATTTAAAAAATGTTAGTTCCCAATCAATTAGGTCGGCTTAATTTTACAGAAATTTCAACTTGGCTTAAACCGCAATTAATCTTAAATGCTGAAATTAATCTTACCAAAATCAGGTTATGAAAGCGGTAGGATATATACGTCTGAGCTTTAAAGACCAGTCAAGGTACTCTCTGGATGCCCAGGAATCTTCCATCAGAGAATACTGTATAAAAAATGGCCTTGAACTTATTACGCTCTTCAAGGACAATGGCCAACGAAGTACAACCTTTGATAGACTAGACTTCAGGGCACTGGAAAGCTTTGTAAGAAGACATAAGGGACTGATACGGTACTTAATCATTATGGAACATGACCGTTTCAGCAGGGATCTTTCAGAGGCGCTATCAAAAATAAACAAGCTTGAAAGGGATTATGGAATCAAAGTAGTATCCGTGGATGAACCGTTAGATATTGACCCCTCAGATCCCTCTACATTCATAAATCGGGCTTTCCGGTATGCTACCGCCAACACGGAACTTCTAAATATCCGTTCCAGGACAAAGAGAGGAATCAAAAGAGCCAGGTTAGAAGGGAGATTTATTAATAAAGCCCCATTCGGGTACCGGAACGGCAGAGACCATTCTGGAAAGGGCATACTAATCCTTCAAACAGAAGAAGCTAAAATAATCCGTTCCATCTTTAAGGACTACATAGCTGGCCTCACCTTCAAACAGACAACATTCAATGCGCAACAGATTGGATTCAAGCTGACAGGTCACAATGCTATTGGTCGTTTGTTGAGTAGCTGTCTTTATGCCGGGCTAATAAAGATAAAAAAGAATGACGAGGCCACGAAGTATATAAAAGCCTTGCATAAAGCCATAATATCCGAAGCTGATTTCTGGCTTGTACAGGAAATGATGGGAAAGAATAAACCATCAAAGCTTAAACTCAGTAAGGATTTCCCATTAAAGGGATTGTTGAAATGCCACTGTGGTAAGTACATGACCGCGGGATGGAGCCGGGGTAGAAAGCAATACTATCTTTATTATCATTGTATTACACACCGGGCGCTAAATGTACCGGATAATATAGTCCATAAGCAGTTCGAACAAATATTAAAGAGCCTAGAGTTAACCTCAGAACAGATACTTTACCTCAAGAAAGAACTACCAGCAAGGCTGGAAATATTATTGAGTGAAGAAAAATATCAGATTGATGCAAGACAAAGAATGATCCAGGAGCTGGATCAAAAGATGAATTCTCTCGAAGAGCATTTCATTGAAAAGCACTTAGATTTTGAAACCTTCAGTAATTGGTCAACAAAGTACAATGTTGAACGCCAACAAATAGAACAAAACATCGCAGAATTGGAGAATTATATTTCAATCCTGGTACAGACAGTCCAGCTATTATTGAAAGAGCTGCATTCCGTTTATGACATCTGCAGGCAATGTGGGCAGATCCAAAGGCAAATGATACTGAAACTCGTATTTAGATATGGTTTGTCCTTTGAAGATGGCCGACTTGCAACATATAAAATCTGCCCTACCTTTGGCCATAACATATTTAAACTTATAGAAAATGAGCAGCTTAAAATTAGCTTGCAAGATGCCGTCACACACAATAATGATGAGGGATATTTTTTAAATTTCATCGCAGAACAACTAATAGGTCAATTGGTCGAACACAGAAATCATAAATGTTAATACTTCTAATAGCATCTGATGAAAATCCTCATAAATTTGTGATGGACCAAATAATAGAATCCAAGATAAATTTGAATTCCCCAACCTCTCATGAAAGAAAGAACAATTAGTTACGCATACGGCACTGTCATGAGTTCAATTATTGATATTAATAATTCTATCTCATCTCAGTACAAAAACTATTGGGCCTATACAAAGATTGTACTATCTAAAACTGGCTTAGGCAGAGAATTGAAGTTGTTGGATAAAAAAGGTACTATAAAGAGGAAAATTGTTGAATTTGACCTGGAGCAAACGCCGCAAAGCGGAGATATCCTTAACCCGTTAATGAAACTTTATCCTGAAATCTTTGCGGACTAATAGCGCACAAAAAAAATCTTTTGTACTACAACATGCTAACGAGAATAATTGATACGATGAATTCTCTTCTAAAATATGCCCTATAATTTTGGTAACCAGATAACCACGTTACAGTTGAATGGATTATTCGTCTGGATTATCTCCCTCCAAAAATTCAGCTTGCATAAATATTGATGGTTCTTTTACAAAGCTTTCAATGCGCTGTGTCAGCAAATAATCAAACTGGTCTTTACTCTCCTTTGCATATCCGATAAAGCGCATAAATTCTTTCATATCCATAACGTGGATCCAAATTTTTCCTTCAATCATAGCCTCTATTAAGGCCCGAACCGTCGTATCCCAATCGCCGAAAGGGAGTAATTCGGATACCAAGACAATACCGTGGGGGAACAACTGTCTGTTGAATACTATTTCAATACCATTACCGTCATATACCGGAGTATTTTTAGTAATTTTTTTAGCAGCACCAACAAGTTGTTTAATGCCCTTAGCGATTTGATTCTGTAAACCCACCACTTTTCTTTCCATGGTACGCTCACCTACAACATTATTTATCCCCAAGGCTTTTGCTTCTATAAGAAAGAGGCCATAATGGGAATACGCAAGTATATCAATCAATTCACGAGAGTCGCCTTTATGAGGTATTTTTGGACTTTTATGAATATCTTTTCCAAAAATCGAACCCAGTGTAGCCAATATTTCATGCTCTAAAACATCCCCTTCAATTTGGTCGGTGATTGTCGTATTTGCCCTTTCGTGATCACCTAAAAATGTATTCTCCATAATCTGCCAATCAGAAAGATTTCCTCCAATAACCAAAGTCTTAATTCTGCACGGATTATTAAAAATCTTGTCGATCCCTAGACTATATTGAAAGCAATCTAGCGAATGAAATAAATGCCTATCAAAATCGCCCTTGTGTAATTTCTTTGGATTACCAAGTAATGATAAAACATCGTTTTTATCTTTTGTCTCTAAAGTCAAAGTTGCTGTAGCCTGGCATACAATTAGCTCGTTATGAAAATGAATATAAACCCTTTCAAGATTCATAATTTTACCAATGGATAAATGTTCATCTGAAAATCTTTGAACGCATGAAATAGTAAGGTAATGAATAGGATCGTCGTAGATTCTCAGTCCGATATGAAACACATTGGGGTTTTGATTTTCATCCCTGCCAAAAAGAAACTCAATTCTGCAACCCTTTATTAAAGATTTGATGGATGGAGAGAGTGTTTTCACCATTATTTTCGATCCATATCTATCACTAATATACCAGATAGCTGCTCGTTCGTGTAGCAATTCCAGGTAAATCCGTTCGGCGGTATCCAATGTCCTACTGTTCATTTTTCAGCGTTAAAAATCTTTTCCCTTTTGCAACGTTCTTAAAAAAAATCTTTAAGTCCTTCTTTATAAGGACGACTTAACGTAAGATAACCAAACCTTTCGTCTTCAGAAATACATGATGAAATGAAATAGAATATGTTTTACGAATTTAGTATTATCAACTAGGTTATCAATTAAGGTCATTAAGGTCGATCAATGATACGCAGGTAAATTGACAAAACCTCACAAAAACACCTAAACGACTAAAAATCAATAATTTAAATAAAAAACATAGAAGGTCGGGAATCGAACACTAATAATACACTGTAAATCAAACACTTAGTATATAGTCGAAAATGCTACCTGTCGCAGCATTTATAAGTAATGAAAAACATCGAACAACTTAACTGCCTGAAAATCAACAAAAAAGCCCGCTTTTATAGCGGGCTTTTTTAATTTTGAAGTGTTAAAAACCTTAACATTTCGTTGCGTACCCAGCGCCGGAGTCGAACCGGCACGGTTTCCCACAGGTGTTTGAGACCAGCGCGTCTACCAATTCCGCCAGCTGGGCATTTGCTTATTCAGCGGGTTGCAAATGTATAAATAGAAATGATAATTACCAACTTTTATTTGAATTATCTTCTTTTAGCCTTTTATCCACCCAAAAAGGGGCAAAAGGAAGCAAAGAAGCCACTCCTATCATTGCCGATTTTTTGAAACTCCATTTATATTCTACCCATGCCATGATTAAAAACACTAAATAAAGCATAAACAACAGACCATGTGCCCATCCGGTATATTTCACTGCCAGTGGCATCTCTGCCCAATATTTTAAAGGCATGGCAATAAATATCAATAGCACATAAGAAATTCCTTCGGCAACAGCTACTTTTCTAAAAATTGATAATGTATTCATACAATTGAGTTTGAGGCCGAAAATACCTCAAATAAACAGTGTAAAAAAGCTTGTAAGCGCTTTTTTACACTGTTTCAACAACTATTACTGGGCAGCAGTTGCTTTATTTATGCTTTCACCTATGCGTGAAAGATACTTATTGCGATAATATAAATCTTTTATAGCAGCCAGGGACTGTTCTTGTGTTGTCAAATCCTGGGCATCAAAAGAAGCTGTTAACGAAGAAATTTCTTCAGTTATGGCCTGCTCAATCTGCTTAACCTCCTCCTTCAATGAGGCCAAACCAGTAGGGTTTGGATCAAACTGTAAATCCATCAATGCTTCGTTCACCTCCATCATCTCCATTAAAAAACTTTGGGGAAGCACATAATTTTCTCCTTCTACAAGAAGTCCTTTTAATTCTAAAACGTAATGTAAGCGTTTCTGTGGGTCACTAAGTACCTGGTAAGCCTTATTGTTCAGCGTACTCAATTCGAGTACTTCAGCCTGCTTCTCCTCACTTTCATTGATATAAAAATCAGGGTGGTACTGCTTGCTCAACTTGTAAAACTGTTGTTTTACAGCTACAGGATCAGGATTGAAACTGACCGGTAAACTGTAAAACCCAAAATAATCTATCATATGCTTTAATGCTTACTTAAAGAAAGCCTTAAAAATATCATTCCCCAACACAAAGACCATCAACGACAACAGCATTACAAAACCTACGATTTGTGCACGTTCCATAAATTTATCACCAAGTGGTTTTCCTTTGATCATTTCGATCAGCAGGAATACTACGTGCCCGCCATCCAGTGCCGGAATTGGCAACAAGTTCATAAATGCCAATGCAATTGATATAAAGCCTGTAGAAGCCCAGAACCTTGTCCAGATCCACTCTCCTCCATAAACCTTGCGCGCAATCTCTACAGGGCCTGAAAAAGCCTTATTTGCCTTAATTTTACCGGTAAGTACTTTCCAGATACCTTTAGCATTGTCGCTAAAAGTTCTCCAGGCCTGGTTCGCACCAATTGGCAATGCAGCAAAGAAGCCATATTTTATCGTTTCTTCTTTAATTTCATTGACGTTAAACGCGATCCCTATTGTACCCAATGTATCAATAGCAACATTGTATTTTAAATGTTCGGCACCCCTGGTCACATCAAAAGTCACTTCCTTCCCTTTAAATTTAGGAACTATCGAAGTTACATCCACATTGTATTTAACAGGAACCGAATTGATCGCGGTAATTCTATCACCTTTTTTAAGACCTGCTTTCTCGGCCGGTCTACCCGCTACAACACTGTCTACCGTTGATGTCAATAGTGGTGCCCTGCTAATGAACTCTTCAATACCAAGGTCAGAAACCTTGTTAAGGATATTTTCGGGGACATGAATATCCATAGTTTTATCACCACGGATAATAGTTAAGCTGGTATTGCCCAACAGAACTTTAGAACTCGTTAGTTCCTCAAAGCGAATGATCTTATTGCCATTAACGGCAATAACCTTATCTCCTCTTTGCAGACCGATTTCTTTACCAATACTACCAGGGTTAATTCCGTTTAGTACAGCACTGTTCGGAATATAGGTTTCCCCGTATTTAAAGGTCATCATCCAGAAAATGAGGATACCAACAACGATATTTACAAATACACCACCAAGCATAACAATTAAGCGTTTCCATGCCGGTTTGGATCTAAATTCCCAGGGTTGTGCAGGCTGCGCCATTTGTTCGGTATCCATAGATTCATCTATCATACCCGAGATTTTAACATAACCACCAAGCGGCAGCCATCCTATTCCATATTCACAATCGCCTCTTTTAAAGCTAAACAGTTTAAATCCCCAGGCATCAAAAAACAAGTAGAACTTTTCTACCTTAATTCCGAAGGCACGCGCCGCCAAAAAATGTCCTAATTCATGTAAAATTACTAATATCGATAGTCCCAGAATTAACTGGGCCGCCATAATCAATCCACTCATATTTTTATTTTAATGTTCTATTTTGATCTTAAAAGTTCTAATTTGTTACCAGTTGACCGGCAAATATACGTGTATGCCTGTCTGTTTCTAAATAATTATTCAGACTAGGCTTTTCAATAAACTCAATTCCTTCCATACAAGAAGCGATAACATCGCTCATTTGCAGAAAACCTATCCTATCCTGTAAAAAAGCCTCCACTACAACCTCATTTGCAGCATTAATGATACAAGGCATATTCCCTCCCCTACGTAAGGCAGTATAAGCCAGATCTAGATTTCTAAAGGTATCCTGATCGGCCCTATAAAAATTAAGTTCCGGATAATCCATGAAATTGAAACGTTTAAAATCGCTGCTTATTCTATCCGGATAAGCCAAAGCATAATGAATAGGCAGGTTCATATCCGGAACACCCATTTGAGCTTTCATAGATCCATCATTAAATTGCACAAGCGAGTGTACAATAGATTGAGGATGTACAATTACATCAATCTGGTCAACCTCCAGGTCAAAAAGCCACTTAGCTTCAATAACTTCCAACCCTTTATTCATCAGTGATGCCGAATCAATGGTGATCTTTGCCCCCATCACCCAGTTCGGATGTTTAAGTGCCTGCGCTTTTGTAACATCTCTAAGAAACGAGCTATCCTTTCCTCTAAAAGGTCCGCCAGAAGCAGTAAGGTAAATTTTTTCTATAGAAGCTGTACTTTCGCCAACCAGACATTGAAAAATTGCCGAGTGCTCCGAATCTACAGGGATAATCTTTACACCATGTGCCTTCGCGAGCGCAGTAATCAGATCACCTGCAACCACAAGTGTCTCCTTATTAGCCAAAGCAATATCTTTTCCCGCCTCAATAGCCGCGATAGTAGGTCTTAAACCAACTGAACCGACAATTGCGGTGAGCACAAGGTCCACACCATCCAATGCAGCAGCTTCGCATAAGGCGGTTTCTCCCGCCAAAACTTTAATATTCGTTCCCGACAAGGCATTCTTTACAGTCTGATATTTACTTTCGTCGGTAATAACAACCAATAAAGGTTTAAATTTCAATGCCTGTTCAATCAATAAGCCGGCATTGGCATGTGCTGTAAGCGCTAAAATCCTGTACAAATCAGGATTTGCAGCTATAACTTTTAATGCCTGGGTCCCTACAGATCCTGTAGCCCCTAAAATGGATATGTTCTTCAATTAAATTCTCCCCTGTTTTTCGTCATCATGACGAGTTATAAATCCACTTAAATCATCTGCGATCTTTCTGTCATTGGATAAGCGGGGAACTTTATTTTGTCCGCCAAGCTTACCCTGTGTTCTCATATAGCTCACAAACGCATCTTTTTGCAAAGAACGAATGATCAAGGGCTGTAATATTTTACCTTCAATAAGGTCAAAATAGTAAATATTCTTCTTTTGTAAAGCCTCATCTACCTTTTTACTGAACGATAGGATGTCTGCCGGCGGAACCGAAAACTCAATAAACCATTCATGGTAAGGCAGTTCCCCCACAGGAGTACTTACCTGTGGCGCCACGGTAAATTCGGTAATCCCAACACCTTCTTCATTGGCAACAGAAAGCAGCGCGTGCTCCACCTCCTCACCAATCACATGTTCCCCGAAGGCGGAGATAAAATGTTTGATCCGTCCGGTTACCATAATCTTATACGGATCTTTAGATACAAACTTAACGGTATCGCCAATCACATATCCCCAAAGACCGGCATTTGTATTTAAAACCAATGCATAATTGGTGTCCAGCTCTATTTCGCCAAGGCTCAATCGTGTAGGGTGATCGTTGTAAAATTCATCGACCGGAATAAACTCGTAAAACATCCCTGCGTTAGCGAGCAATAATAAACCTTTGTCCTGCTGACTATCCTGGTAGGCAATAAAGCCTTCAGATGCAGGATAAGTTTCGATAGAATCTATCTTTCTACCTATACTAGTTTCAATTTTAGCACGATATGGCTCATAGTTTACACCACCGTAAACAAACAACTCAAAATTCGGAAAGATATCTTTGACCTTTTTACCCCCTGATTTTTCTGTAAGCCTGTCAAAATACATTTGTACCCAAGGTGGGATCCCCGAAATCAGTGTCATGTTCTGATCTATCGTTTCATCAACAATGGCATCTACTTTTTCTTCCCAATCTTCAATGCAATTGGTCTGGTAAGAAGGTAAGCGGTTTTTCTGTAAATAAGCAGGCACAAGGTTTGCCACAATACCCGACAAACGGCCAACATTTATGCCGTTCTTTTTACTCATCACGGGGCTACCTTGTAAAAAGATCATCTTCCCGTCAACAAATTTCACGTTGCCTGTCTCATGCACATACGTTAATAAGGCATTGCGTGCCGCTTTAATATGTTCAGGCATGGAAGCCGCAGAAATGGGTATATATTTGACACCCGAAGTGGTGCCGGAAGTCTTTGCGAAATACTTAGGCTTTCCTTTCCACATCACATCAGGCTCACCAGCAACTACCCTGTCTATATAAGGTCTTAACTCCTCATAATCCTTAATTGGCACCTGCCTTTTAAAGTCTTCATAGTTTTTTATAGACGCAAATTTATGATCCTTACCAAAAGAAGTGCGCCGCGCAGCATTAACCAGTTTTTTAAGTGTATCGTGCTGGGCCTTTACCGCATTTCCTTTCCACTTATTGATACCGCGTACTACAAAGGCAGCAAATGGCTTGCTTAATGCCGCTTTTAGTCCCATAAATATGTTTTAAACTATATTATGAATAATGTCAGGTTCACCTTCACCTTTATACTCGCTGATCATCTTCCTGTAGGCGATGGTTAAAGCTACACTAGATAAAGGAACAATAATAAAGGAGCTGAGTACATTGATAAAAAATGCGACAACCGGCCATTTTAAGTAGCTGAAAAACAAATACAGTACATGAAAACCTCCTAATACCAATAACAGCAATAGGATTTTGGTAAAATTACCCTTTGTAGTAGCCAGACTAAATTTAATAGACAAAAACGGAGGAAGGTTTTTATCAATAATAAAAAAAGGAAAGAAGGAGATTCTAATCCAGGTAATAAATATGGCAATGATCCCTACAGAAATAGCGATATTGGTAATGATATCCAGTTTAATACCCGTATATATAAATGGAAAAGCTATCAGTATCACAATAGAATAAACGCCTATAATACAAAGCATAAAATAAAGCATAGCTACCAGGAAGCGTATAATCTGCTTTCTTGTAGGAATGGTATCAACGATACTTACATTCAGCTCATCATCCAGCAAATGGAAAATGTATTTAAACAGCGACAAGTTAATGGTGAAATAAAACATGACGAAAAAGAAGGCCATCAATATACTTAGGCCCATATTCACATCTTTCAAAAAAAACGCCATTAATCCTGATGCATTGGACGTAATGAACATTAAAAAGCAAAGCGTAGCAATGGAAAAATAGTTCCTCTTGGTTACCGCCCAGGCTTTGCCAATCACCTCATTTACAGTAAATGTACTTTCCTTTAAAAATTCTATCATTGTTGTTTTAATACTATTCTCTTAATAAAATCCTGCATAAAACCTAAGCCATAGGCTGTCAGTTGAATAAACGCAGCAATAATACTCAAAAATGCAACCTTTAACGATTTATTAACCTGCCACGAATGAAAAAATATCAACATCAGGTATAATAAAAATATAAAGTTACACAAATACGCTAAAGGCCAATAAAATATATTCATCAGCACCATAAATATAACGCCACAGGTAAAAACCGCTGGAAAAAAATGTACCAGCTTTAGCTCTGCCGGAAAATGTTTATAAATATTTATCCTTGCCCTGCCAAAAAAATGCAGTTGTTTGTAAAACTGCGCGAAACTTGTACGTCTTTTATGGTAAACTTTTGCGCCCGGGACCAATCCGATCTTAAATCCGTTTTCATGGATCCTGATGCTATATTCAATATCTTCACCAAGCCTGGTTAAAATGAAACCACCTACCTTTTCCCATACTTCACGGGATACCCCCATATTAAAGCTCCTTGGATGAAATTGTCCGATGTGTTTTTTATTTCCCCTGATACCACCTGTGGTAAAAGGAGAAGTCATGGCGTAACTGATGGCCTTCTGTACCGGCGTAAAACTTTGATGTGCTGCATCAGGCCCGCCATAAGCATCCAGCTTATGTTCAAAAAGATAATTCTTTACCGTTTCCAGGTAATCTTCAGGAATGAGACAATCAGAATCAAATACGACAAAGAAATCACCTTTAGCTCTTTCAAAACCATAGTTCCTGGCAAAACCTTGCCCCTCGTTCGGTTTAAAAAAATACTTTACATCCAGCTTGTTGGTATATTTTTCAACAACAGCCTTTGCATCCTTTACAGACCCGTCTTCAATTACCAAAACCTCGAATTGCAGGTATGTCTGTTTAGTCAGCGTATTCAGTAATTCGTCTATTTCCTGCGGACGATTGTAAAGGGGAATAATGATGGAAAAAAACATGGATTATATGATTTCCTTTTCAATCAGGTAATGGTTCCGTTCAGTTGCGTTTCTGGTAACCAACTCCGCCACAAAGCCCGTAAGGAACAATTGCGAGCCAACGATGATCGCCACCAAAGCAATGTAAAACAATGGCTGATCAGTTACATCTCTTTTATAAGGTATACTCACCGCAATATGATACAGCTTCACTCCTATGATCCATAAGGACATAAATGTTCCCAGCAAAAAGCTCAGAACACCCAGTGAACCAAAAAAGTGCATCGGCCTTTTGCCAAACTTACCAACAAAAAATATCGACAGTAAGTCCAAAAAACCGTTAATAAACCTGCTCAGCCCAAATTTGGTTACCCCATATTTCCTTGCCCTATGCTCAACTACCTGCTCGCCGATCTTTTTAAAACCTGCCCATTTGGCAATTACAGGGATATAACGATGCATTTCCCCATATACCTCAATGGTTTTCACCACGTCTTTCCTATAGGCTTTTAAGCCGCAATTGAAGTCGTTCAATTGAATACCCGACATACGGCGTGTTGCCGCATTAAATAACTTGGTAGGTATGGTTTTAGAAATAGGATCGTAACGCTTTTTCTTCCAGCCCGAAATGATATCAAGCTTTTCTTCGTTAATCCTGCGGTACAGTTCAGGGATTTCATCAGGGCTATCCTGTAAATCGGCATCCATGGTAATGATCACATTACCTTCCGCAGCGGCGAAGGCTACATTTAACGCCGCCGACTTACCATAATTTCTTCTGAATTTTATTGCTTTTACGGCATCATACTCTTTTTTAAGCTCTTCAATAACTGCCCAGGATGAATCTGTACTTCCATCATCAACAAAAAGAACTTCATAAGAAAAGTTGTTTTCCCGCATCACCTTGGCTATCCAGGTTGTTAATTCGGGAAGAGACTCGTCTTCATTATATAATGGGATTACAACAGAAATATCCATGTGTGCTTATAAACGCTAAAAAACCAGATGCAAACTTAGAGAAAAATTATCTTATAAACACGAAGGTCGTGACTCCAAATTGGAGTCACGACCTTTAATGTTAATCTGGGCTTTTGTAATTAAAGCTCACATATAGCAACGGCACTTAGGCTAGTACCGACTCCTGTACCTTCTTTTTTTAATTCTCCATCTATGTATATCTGTACTTTAATTGTTGCCGCAGCATTCGGGCCCTCGCCTCCAGCACTTGCACTAACATAACTTGTTCCGGCGGGAACGGTAAATTCCGGACTGGTCCAGGTAGTGCCGCTAAGACCGGTAACAGGTGTACCCGTAGTTTCAGTTCCATAACTGGCAGAATAAAGGTTACTACCAGCGGAAACTTGCGCTTTCACCACAACTTTATGTGCTTTATTGCTGGGTTTAGGATCATCTTTCTTACTTCCGCATCCGCTTAAAATCGCGACAGCAGCTAAAATCATAACTGCATAATTCTTTAATATTTTCATAGATATATAAATTATAAATGCCTACTCTTAAATCCAGTTTTCGGCTTCCCTGACGGCAATATTCAATCCTTATTATACCGATCCACAAAGTTATATTGCGTTAAATTCGGTCACAATCCCAACTAACAAGGGTTTACATCTACCTGTTTCCAGGTATTTTTTAAATAATGCACCTGATTTACAATTCCTTCTATTATACTTGCATATGATGGCCAGAATTTTTTATCTGATATTTCTTATAGCTGGCACATTCAGCTACTGTAAGGGCCAGCCAATTTTAGATACAAGTACACGTTACCAGAATAAGCTCATCAAAAAATTACAACAATCATATCTGGATAGCGACAAAGCCATTATTAATTTTCAATTGTCGCGTTCCTACCAGGGAATTGATTCCAATAAAGCAAAAGCATATTTACTTGAAGGTCAAAGGTTCAGCAAAACATCAGCCTACATGACTGCTTTTTCATATTACCAGGAAGGCTTTTTTTATTTTTACACAAACCTGGCCAGGAGCGAAGTTGCCTTTTTAAAGGCAGATCAATTATTTAGTAAATTCAATACCAAAGATGCCTACCTAATGCGTTCAAAAATCTGGAACAATCTGGGGCTTATCGCACAGGATAAAGATGATGAAAAAGGATATGTATACATCGTGTTAAATAAGGCTATCCCTATGGCGGTTAAGGCAGACAACATTGACTTGATCACCAGTCATTATTTAGGACTCGGATATACTTTTTCAAACATCAGGCAATATAATATTGCCGAAGGCTATTTTAAGAAGGCCATAAAGTCTGCCAAACAATCAAATTCCAGTGCCTTCAATTTGTTAGGTGCATATAGCAGTGCGGGAGAGAATTATATTCTTATGAAAAAATATAGCCTGGCAAACCTTACCCTTGACACCATGAAAATGCTGCTTTCAGACTCCCTGGACCAGGCATATTTTTCAGAATACTACCTCATAAAAGGTATGTCTTACCATGCCTTAAAAAATTACCAGGCGGCGATAAATGAATTTGACAAAGGATTAAATCTAACTCAGGATAAAAAAAATGAATCTAACAATCACAGATTATTGTTCTACAAAGTAAAAAGTCTGCTTGCAAGTAAGCAATATGAAAAAACCAGGCAGCTGGTAAATAGCTTCTTAAATGATGACGATTTTTTTTATTCCTATAACCAACAATTGGAACTGTATAATGCAATTGCCGAGAGTTATGCGGGATTAGGGAAGATGGACCTTGCTTACGAATGGCAAAAACGCTACAGTAAGCTGAGCGACAGTCTGTCTGAAACACGTTTGATCAGGGACATTAATGGACTCGAATTAAAATACAAAAACGCAGAACGGCTAAAAGAGATCGATGGATTAAAAGCCGAAAACGAACATGCTGAACTTGCCGCCAAAAATAACCGCTTGATTCAATGGCTGCTTATCGCAGCTGCCATATTTTTACTGATTGTTGCGTTATTTTACATCCAGTACAACATCAACAATAAAAAACTAATCGCCCAAAAAGAACTCAGCCACCTACAGCAGCTCAATGAGATAGAACATCAGCAGGAACTTCAATATAGCAAAGCCATGATACAAGGAGAAGAGCAGGAACGCCGGCGTATGGCCAGGGACCTGCACGACGGACTTGGTGGTATGCTGGCCGGTGTTAAAATCAATCTGTCAGCTCAATTAGATAACCAGGACCATGGAAATATGAAGCAGCCGCTGCAAAGGGTACTTGGACAAATAGACAACTCTGTTACCGAACTAAGAAGGATTGCGCACAATATGATGCCCGTAAACCTGCTCAACTTTGGCCTTAAAACTGCCCTTAAAGATTTGTGCGAAACGCTGATGACCGCAACAACAAAGATAGATTTCCAGTCTTTTGAGATCGACAACAACATCCCGGAACAAACACAAATCAATATTTACAGAATTGTACAGGAAATGCTGGCCAATTCCATACGCCATGCCGATGCCACAAATATCATCTTACAATGCAGTCAGAATGGCCATACATTCTTCATTACACAAGAAGACAATGGAAAGGGCTTTGACGTCAATGCTAACCTGGCAGAAACAGGTATCGGTCTAAGCAACATCCGCAATAGAGTGGGCTTTTTAAAGGGTAAAATAGAAATAGAATCAACTATAAACCAAGGGACTATTATTAATATAGAACTATATGTGGATTAACAATGCAACATTAGCGATTGTAGATGATCACCTCATTGTATTGGAGGGCTTACAAAAGCTGTTAACAGACATAGAAGGAATTACAATCGCCGGATGTTTCACAAAAGGTGTAGATTTCATTAATTTTCTTAAAGAAAATAAGGTTAACATCGTTTTACTCGATATTACACTTCCTGATGCCAATGGCATTGACCTTTGTAAAGAAATTAAACGGATTTCTCCGGCCACCTATGTATTGGCACTAAGTAACCATAGCCAGCGCAGTATGATCCTGCAAATGCTGACGAACGGGGCAGCTGGATACCTACTCAAAAATGTATCGGCCGAGGAACTCATTGCCTGCATAAACGAAGCCCTGCAAGGTCGCATCACTTTCAGTAATGCGGTAAAGGAGATTATGGCCCAGCCCACAATTGGTGAACTAAACGGGCCACCTCAGCTCACCACCCGGGAAAAGGAGATATTGCGCTTAATTGCTGACGGACAAACTACTCCGGAAATTGCAGAACAGCTACACTTAAGTCCGCTTACCGTGGAAACACATCGTAAAAATTTATTGCAAAAATTCGAAGTAAAAAATGTCGCTTCCCTTATTAAAACTGCGATGGAACAAAGATTGGTATAATTGACCTGTACCCGAAAACAGGTAGAAATAAACCCTGTTTCCTGGTATTGTCCTGCTGGCCTAGACTCAATATTTTTGAATAAAAATTAAATTCTAAAAGCCATGAAAATTATTTCAATGATGTGTTTAGCCTTGTTGTTAACAGGGTCCACATCGCTAAAAGCACAAGGTGTATTTGACAAGATCGATAAAGCATTGGGTAAAGTCGACAAGGCCTCTAATACCGCCGACCGCACCAAAGGGACTGGGGATAAATTACTGGGATTCTTTTCTAAAAAACAAAAAGCAGGTGAGGTAGTGAAAGCTGAAAATGCAACGGTCATCACGATCAGCGGAATTGATTTTGGGACTTTAAAAACCCTCAGCGAAAATATTCAGAAATGTAAGGGAGTGGAAAGCGCCAAAATAAAATACAATGCAATTTCTTCTACCGTACAGGTGCAACATGCAGGCACATCTGAAGATTTGCTTAAACTGTTGCAAAAATCAGACTCAAAAGACGTTTTTGAGGATAAAAACCTGGAAGGCTTAGAAGAAGGTGTAATTGCACTTAAGCTTCCAAAAAAGAAATAGTTAAAATTTAAGCTTTCATTTATATAAAAACGGTCCGGCTACTCATTTGTAGCCGGATTTTTCTTGTGGCTTACTTTAATAACCTGTCAAACTCTTTCCGCAGCTCCGGATCAGAGGGCCTCTTCGCATCTCCCGATACAATCTTTCCTTGAGGATCAATCAGTATGAACCTTGGTATAGAATTGATGTTAAATTTCTTCACAAAACCCGAATTAAAATCCTGATCGGCCAATAATTGAATTCCCTGCAATTTATTGTCTTTTACATAACTTATCCATTTGGTTTTATCAGTCATGCGATCAACCGAAAGACTTACAAAATGAATATTTTTACCATGGTAATCATTTTCAATTTTAGTCAGGAACGGAATCTCTGCTTTGCATGGGCCGCACCAGGTGGCCCAAACATCAATGTAAACATATTTCCCGCGTAAGGATTTTAAAGAAACCTGTTTGCCATCTACGTCGATATAATTAAAATCAGGTGAAACGGCATTTGCTGTCATCATTTTATAATTTGCGTACACCTCCTCTATTTCCTTTTTATAAACAGGATTGGTAACCTTTTTCATAAAATTACGGTAAGCATCCTCCTTAGCGGCTGTGTTTTTTACCATTTTGATTACGGTACCAGTCGCCTGGTAAGTAAGATAGTCCTTTACAAAACCTGCCAGCAGCTCCTGCTCAATTACCCTCAACTTTACTATATGGTTCCCCTCATAACCCAGTGTGGTATCTGCTTTATATTTCGTATTCCGTAGGTCTGTAATCTGTTCGTCCACCCAGTTACGGTAAGCGGCTGATCTTTTAAACAACGCTTCATCGTTCAATTCAGCTTTTCCAGTAGTTATAGCAACTAACTTTTTTCTTTCTTCCGGCGCCATACGTTTCAAAAAAACCTTTTTGTGTGCAGAATCAAGCAACTGGTAAAAATTAGGGGCACCTTTTTTCTGTGTCAATATTTTTTCCATGTTCGCCATTCCGACAGAATCCATACCATAATACACGATATAGCGATCCAATACACCACGGGTATAAAAATCTACATCTTTCAACATCAATGTTTTTACCGCAACATCCTTTTCTTTATCGGCTTTGGATTTCATTGCCATTTTAAATGTATCAAGTTTTGCCAGCACTTCAGCCGAAGGCATCGCATAAAATTTATACAGATAATCACCATTGACCATAGGAATATATTTAGCCAGCGTTTGTGCCTTATCTTTCAACAAATCGTCATTTATTTCTTTTTTTTCAGATTGGGCATAGCTGCTCATGCTTAGTAGTATCAATGCAGCACAAATATTTTTTTTCATCATTATATCTTTAGTAATCATTATTAGTTAAGTTCCATATTCGGGTTAAAATTTCTAACCCTCGTAGGAATCTGAAAGGTATACTCTTTACTATGTGGCTTTAAGCTACCAAGTGTTATTCCTAATTTTTTATTAACCCGGATAACTTCGGGCATCCGACTTTCTTTATCCAGTCGCTTCATGTCCATCCATCTTTGACCACTAAAAGCTAATTCTCGTCTGCGTTCCGCCAATACAATGTTCAATGCGGCTTCAGCAGTGGTGGCAGTTAGCGGCTGATAGGCAGCAGTCTTAATCCTTAGTACCCTGATCTTATTTACCATCTCCATCGCTTTCGTAATGTTATTTGCATGAGCTGCTGCTTCCGCCAGATTCAGGTAAAGCTCCTGAAAGGTAAGCCCAAAATTAGCCCTTCCCGGAGGGGCACCCCTTTCTATTCCATTTGCAGTAGTAAACGAAAACAAAAAAAGGCGAAGATCATCTTCATTAAAATAAGTAAGCAGATCATCTGAATAGCCCAGAAAAGTAGGTATTGTATAGTTCACACTTCCTCTTTGCCATAAAATCTCAGGGTTTACATCCGAAATAGGTATTTCGTTGTCACTTTCAAAAGTGTTATAATCCAACAGCTGATGGGGAGCTTTAAGTCCCAGCTCTGAATATTTTGCGGCATTCGGATAATCCCCCATATACAGGTACATCCTTGCAAGTAAACCATGTGCAGCCGCTTTCGTTCCCCTAATTCGGTAAGTGGTACTTACAGGCAGGTATTCAGATGCTAAAATGGTATTGTTGACGATGGAATCTAATGTCGCTTGCAATCGGGTGCGTGGAGGTGTTGATTCTGTCACATTATTCGAAGTAATTAAAGGAAGTCCTGGATCTGTAGCGGCAGTTGTAGGGTCGTAAGCTTTGGCAAATACAGTTAATAAGTTAAAATAAGCATCAGCTCGTATCAGCAAAGCATCCCCCAAAACCTCTTTTTTTCTTTGCTCAGTACCATCTTTGGACTTCATCACATTCCTGATGATCACATTGGCATTATAAATAATCCGGTACATTTCTCCCCAAATAGCAGGACTTACCTGGTCGTCGACATCAATTTCTCTACGCCACATAAACATGTTGGCCGAAATACCTCTGTCTATAGGTCTATATTCCGCATAGTAGTCATCCGTGCAATACATCAGCTCTGCCGGAAATGTTAGCGTCATGGTAGGTGCAGTCAACATACTTTCATAATCAGAAAGTTTTTCCGGGAGCACTACTCCCTTTGGTTTTACCTCTAAAAAATCTTTACAGGAAACCAGACAGAAGAGTACAAGTACAGGAAATAAGAAGTATGATATCTTTTTCATCTTTGAATATTTTTTATCAAACAATGGTTTGGTTTATTAAAAATTGGTAGATAAGGTTAAACTATAAAAAGCCTGTTGAGGAATCATCCTTGTCCCCGTTCGTCTATCAATGGATTCCGGATCAATACTGTTTCCGCTAAAGGTATATTTGAAAGGGTTTTGCGCCTGAAAACGAATCTGTGTATTGCTGACCCCTAACTTTTTAATGGCTTCGCTTTTCAGGTTGTACGTCAAAATGATATCCCTTAACCTGATGTAATCTGCTTTCCTTACAAACTGATCAGCATACGCAAATCCACGTTTCGCGGCATAACCGTAATCACCAGGCGTTCCGAATACAGGATACCCAGGTACATTTGTAAATAACTCATCGCCTTTTTGCTTCCAGTAAACAGATGCTCCTTTTAGAGGAAAACCATACTGGGCATCATCAGGATTAGGTTGTTGTATGCGCATGACATGTCCGCCATAATACATAAACAGAAAAGAGAAATCAAATGCACCTACCGAGAACTGATTGTTTAAGCCCAAAACATATTTCGGAGTCGTTGTACCACTATATTCCAGATCCTCGAAATCAACATCCACTTTGGCATCATCATAAGCCTCCATAATTTTGATGTTACCAAAACGATCGTAAACTCCGGGCTGCCCTAATTCATTCAAACCTGCATATTTATAACTAAACAATGCATTTATTGGATAACCTTTCTGAGGATCATTTCCGGTAACAATGTCGTAAGATTCTACATTATCCTTCCTTTGAACCGCTACTACTTTATTTTTATTAAAGGATGCTGTAATACCAGTACGCCACTTAAAGTTAGTTGTACTGATATTTACCGAATTAATCATCAATTCAAGTCCCTTATTCTCTATAGAAGCAGTATTAGCATTGTATTGGTTAAAGCCGAGTGTCGGATCAGCGGACCTCAACCCAAAAACATCTCTTGTCTTTTTTAAATAAACGTCAACTGATCCCGAAATCCTGTTTTGAAACAATCCATAGTCTAAACCCAGATTATAATTATCCGTCGTTTCCCATCGGATAGATTGATTTTCAGGCGACTTCACATCATAATACAGATGAGAAGTATTGAAAGCATTGCTCAATCCAGATTGTAACAGTAAAAAAGGTCCGTTAATACTACTAGGTACATTTCCATTGAAACCTGTAGCAGCCCTTAATTGTAAGTTGCTGATCCATTCAACTGGCTTTATAAATTTTTCCTCCCCCATAATCCAGCTTAGCCCGACGGACCACAAGGGGTTATTTTTATATTTCGGATCTACACCAAAAAGATTAGATTGATCTATCCGTAAACTTCCCGTGGCCACATAACGTCGATCATATACATAAGTTCCCTGACCGTACAAAGAACGAAATCTTCGATCATCGGAAAATTCTGAAAAATAATCTGTACTTCTAAACCCGGCCCCATCAAAACGTCCCAGCTCAGAGAAAGCCGGCCTTGTACTGGTGTTCAGTACCTGCAGGTTTACTAGTTTACTGATCAGTGACTGTCCGTCATATCCAAAAAAGGTCGACTTATAAGAATCGCGTTGTGTTTTACGCTGTTCTACACCTAGAATACCTGAAATATTGTGCTTATTGTCTTTTGAATAGTAATTGATATTAAATTGTCCACGTAGTGTATAAGCCGCATTTTTTAAAGTCTGTTTTGTTAAAATATCACCTTGCGGCAGATCTGTAAAAAGCGGCGTTCCTTTTACAGGGTCTTTTTTCGCTTTCATATTCACCATTAAACGAACCCTGTAAGCATCTTCTGTACGCAAAAAATCATCTATACCCTGCTCATTTTCATAAGCCCCACCCAGATCCAGCGTCAGCCATTTGGTGATTTTGCTATTTAAACGACCTTGCGCCCTAAAGGAATTGAGTGCACGTTTGTTGGTATTCGCATTTAATTCCGCATAAGGATAATACAGCATATCGTAAAGACCTTTTGCCTTTAAAATTTCATTGAATTCTTTGTTAGTTGCATAAAAATTATCTCTATTTTCCCCATTCGTAGCAGGTAAAGCATTACCATTGTAGTCCACCAACCGATCATACGGAATGAGGTCCTCATAAGCAACAATCTTTCCATTTTTATTGCGGTTATTGGTATAGGTTCCCTTAAAATCGAAAGAAAAGATCTTACTCAGCTGATAGGTATTCGCGACGTTCAGGATCACACGTTTAATTTCAGATGCCCGCTCCTGAGGCTGCTCAGTAAAATAGTTTAGCCCCAGCAGATAAGTACTTTTATCATTCCCCCCACTTACATCAAAATTGACCTGCTGAGTTAATCTTTTCCTATAAAACAGATTAGTATAATCATTAAGGTTATTATAAGACCCAATAGCAGCTAACTTTTCGTCTGCCTGCTGCTGAGTGATCAATTTATCTTTAAGGTCAAACAAAACTAGTTTTGCTGGGTCTATAGGACTGTTAGCTCGATAAAGAGCTCGAAATTCATTCCCCGTATTAACGAGATCTTTGAGCAAAGTGATAAGCTCTTCCGAACCTGCGTAGTTCAGATAGCCAAAATCAGGTTTATCTTCTACACCAAATGTACTTCTGAAATTAAAAACAGGCTTTCCCGCCTTACCTCGCCTGGTTTCGACCACAATTACGCCATTTGAAGCCTGTACGCCATATATAGATGCCGCAGCTGCATCACGCAATACAGATACGGAAACCACATCATTCGGATTAATAGTACTCAGGTCTATTTCAGTAGGAAATCCATCCACTACAATCAGTGGCCTTTTTACCGCATCAAAAGTACTGACACCACGGATAGAAATCTCGCCCGAAATGCTATTATATACTAGTCCAGGCACTTTTCCTTCCAAATTCTCCAGAAAATTACCTGTTACCGCTGTACGCTGGTTATAATCCTCCTCGCCAATGGTACTAGCTGCCCCTGTCAGCCTATCTTTTTTTATTTTCTGATACCCTGTACTGATCACCCCTACCTCTTCCAGATTTGCATCCATAGGCTCAATACTAATGTTCATTACTGCCCGGACAGGCACCTCTTTCGTCTTATAGCCTAAATACGAAATCACTAATACCGCATCTTCATCAATACCATTCAGTAAAAAACTTCCATTGGCATCCGTAATCACCAACCTGTTTGAGTGCTTAACCTTTACCGTTGCTCCAGGCAAAGACTTTCCTTTGTCATCCATGACCCTTCCCCTAACATCAATCCTTGTAAAAAAAGCATTTACTTTATCCAATAAAGAAGGCTCTTTCATCGCCACAATCACTGCCCTGTTCTTTAACACGTAAATCAATCCCTGCTGATCAAAAATCTGATCAAGAACCACAGCCAGCGACTTACCTTTCGCATGTATACTAACTGGCTTAGCCATTTTTAGCATTTCGTCTGAATAAAGAAAATCATATCCTGTTTGGTCTCTTAACTGATTAAATATCCTCACCAAAGGCGCATTATACTCAGATAACGATACCTTTTGGGCGATACTTTTAGCACTTACCTGCATCAGTAAACAGGTCATTATGATGATGGTTAACCTCATAATACGTATTATTTGACCCATCCAATAGGTTTTAAACCTATGACGGGTTAGATCATAAAAATTCATAAATTTGTTTAGTTTGGGTTATGTTGATAATTATTGTTTTTCGCAATTCAGTAAATCGCTTCCCGAATAATAAACCAGGGGCCTCTCACCGCCTCTGGTTTTCTTCGTTTTTCATATTTTGGATTTTACCCCACAACAAGTAGATTTTATTTCACTATGATTTTCCTCCCTTCTACTTTAAATTTCACCAGTTTTGTTGATTCCAACATCTCCAATACATCTCCTACATTTTTGTAGCGGCTGATGGTTCCACCCAGACGATCATTACTCACTTCTCCTTCATATACTACATCCACATCATACCAACGTGCCAGCTTGCGCATAATAGAAGACAGAGGTTCACTATTAAACTTAAAATATCCATTTTTCCACGCAATGGCTTCTTCAGTATCTGCATTAAACACTTCAAGCCCATTATTTCTCTGCATGGCTTGCTGACCTGGCTTAAGTATGGCCGACTCCTTTCCAGATAAAATCCGAATACTTCCTTCCAACAGGGTAGTCTTTGTACCGATCTCATCTTCATAAGCGCTGATGTTAAAGTGAGTACCTAAAACTTCTACTTCCTGTTTATCCGTTTGCACAATAAATGGATGTTGTTTGTCTTTTGCTACTTCAAAATATGCTTCGCCGGTTAAATAAACACTACGTTGGTTAAGATTTGCAAAAACAGTTGGAAATTTAATACTTGAAGCAGCATTTAACCATACCTTAGTCCCATCAGGTAATACAACCTGATATTGCCCACCTTTTGGTGTACTGACGCTATTTAACAGATCTTTATTAACTCCAGTAGCTGCGCCCTTATTCATCTCATAAACCAGCTGTCCATCTGCCGTTTTACTAATAAAAACCCCTGCCTCTTCGGTCAAACGCCCATTCACAGCCGCTGATAAGTTAATCTCACGGCCATTGGCCAGCGTTAAAACAGCTGTATTTTTACCGACGGCTATATGTCTCGCATCTGCCAGATCATTACCATTCCAGCTCTTGATATCATTACTAAAAAAAAACAAAGCAGTGCCAGTCACCAAAATCAAAACTGCGGCAACAGCTGCAATGCCGCGCCATCGAATGCTTTTATGGATTAGAGGCACCGCCTTCGGATCAATATGTTGTTGTATATTATTGTATAACCTTGATTTAACCTCATCGGCACTTTCTGGTTTCGAGGTAAACACAAGCTCTTCCCCATCTTCCACTGGAAACGCAGACCAGTCATGCAGCTTCCTTTTCTCTTCAACAGTCGCTGTTCCGTCTAAAAATTTTTTCGCTAGATCTCTTACATCCTCTTTATTCATAACCTTAAATTGGGCATTTGAATGTATAGAGTAGGGCTAGGTCAATTTACCCTTAGTACAAAATGAAAATATTTTTAAAATTCTTAAAACAGCAAATGCATGGTGTTACCCATATTGCCCCTTATCGTCTTGAGCGCTTTTGTTAAATGTGCTTCAGCTGTTTTTTGAGAGATATTTAATTCCTCTGCTACATCCGCTAATGCCCTATCCTGTAATTTCACATACTGAAACACCAGGCGGCATTTTTCAGGAAGCTGATTGGATAAGCTTTCAATAATCTCCAGTAATAGCTTATTCTCCAGGTCACCGTCTATTGACATATAATCCACCAGCGTGGTCTGATAAGCCCTCTCTTTTACTTTGTCCTTCTTATCCCTGGCTATATAACGATAAACCTCATACCTAACCATCGCGGCCAGATACACAGGCAAAGACTGAATTTCAAGTGTCAACCTCTTTTTCCAAAGCAACACGAACACATCCTGAACAACTTCTTCAGTAGCCTCCTGGGATTTTAAGATCCGGTGCGCGATATAATACAACTTGTCCCAATACCTATTATAAATCTCCTTATATACACCTTCCTCCCCATCTTTTAGCATGGCAGCAAGTTCACTATCACTTAGCGCTGTATAAACGGTCATAAAATCTTCCGCTTTAAAATTAATCAATTCGGACAGCAATCTTAAAGATTTATTACCAAATTATCATCAACGATCCTAAACAGCAGCTATTCCTTTTATTGCGCCATCGCCGTTTCTAACCATGATAGCTATTCTGCCCTTACTGATCGATGGCGAGTATATGATGGGCTTTAGTGTATCACATATGCGTCTGGCATGCGTCTGGTATGCTTCCAATACTGAAAGGGGGTTGGTTCAGGGTTGAGTGCATATTGACACAGGGTTTAGTGCATCTGGACTGAACCAACCCCATCTAAGCCATATTATAACCCTGAAGCTGGAAAAGAGACACAGTAGACGGATGCGCAAAGCATCTTTGATGCACTACATTCTGTGTAGTACTTGTCTCCCTGCTTAAATCATCCCCCCTGTCTGCTCCCTGCTGAAATAAAAATCAGTTTCTCAGAGGGAGACCTCAGGCGCTTTTGCTTTTTCTGCAAAAGATGCCAGTCCCCGAAGAGAATACTTATTTTTATCCTTATTTTTGCTCATTGCATTTTGCACCTCGTATTTTGCCTTTTGCACCCTATCAATGAAAGTAACTTATACTAAAACCCTCGCCAGAAAGGTAATATTAACATTCCTCGCTTTTGTTATTATTCTTGCTGTGGCGGCCATATTTGTCCGTAGCTCCATTACTAAAAAACTGGAAGACATATCTAAACTGGCCAGCAGCGTAGAACACAGACTTAAGCCAGAGCAGGCACTTTTGTTACTTCACCAGGCCGAAGATGACTTCCAGGCATCTTTATTAGACATCAACGGTCCCAAGAGCAATGAGTACAAAATAAAGTTAACACAGGCCTTCAACAAAATAGATACCCTGTTAAAAACCCATACCGATACCACACAGTTAACCGCCGCACAGGGTGATCAGGTGAGGGTATGGTATAAAAAGAAACTGGAACTGTCTGACCGGCTCTTTCAACTGAAGCATAATTTCGATTCTTTGCTTACTGTTTACGCCGCTTTTAATAACCAGGGTGATTCTGCCCCCATAATTGAAACCAGCACTAACCTTAGCACCCGTAAAAAGAAGATCAATACTAAAACAGATACGGTACGGAAGAACATCTCGGTAGAGAAAAAAGGGCTCTTCGGAAGATTAAAGGATGCGATCTATAACAAGAACGGCACTGCCAATGGTGTTGTTGAAATCAACCATAACAACAATATAAATATCGCAGACCAGACAACTCAGAAAATTATAGCGAGGGACAGGACCAACAATGCTAAAAAGCTAAAGCAGTTGCAAGAGCACAATGTAAAGATGCTTGGGATGCAAAGAGAACTGATTTCGCTCAATAGCCATATCAGCAATGAATTGGAGCGGATTGTAAATGATTTAAAAGACCTGAATTACAAAATGGCCGATGAACTAAAGGAAATGGCCTTTAAAAACTATCAGGAGACTACTTCCTTGCTTAACAAATTCTACCTGGCCGCTTTATTTTTGGTATTGCTGTTCGCTACGCTGCTCATCATTTTTATCATGCAGCTAAATAAATCGGAGTTGCTATTGTTGAAAGAGAACGAAAGGTCTGTGAATATAGCCCGACAAAAAATGGAGCTGCTTACCCATATGACCCACGAGATTAGAAATCCATTAACTGCTATTAAGGGCTTCATTTATGTATTTGGAAAAACCCCGCTTACACAACGCCAGAGCGACATGCTTCAGTCCATCAACGGTTCATCAGAAATGCTGTTGCGCACGCTAAATGACACACTGGATGCCGCGAAAATGGAAAACAGCGAGCTTAAAATAGAAAGCGATCCATTCAATCCTTACACAAGCATTAACCAGGTAATTGATAGCATGGGTTACAGTGCTGCGAAGAAGAAACTGGAACTCAGCTACAACTTTAAAGGTGATACCGAAGCAATCTTGTTAGGAGATGGTTTCCGGCTAAAACAGGTAATGGTTAACCTGCTGAGCAATGCAATTAAATACACCAATAAAGGACAGATTACCGTTAACGCTGAATTGCTGGGTGAAGATACCCGTTTACAAGTAGACGTTATAGATACCGGCATGGGAATAAGTGCGAATCAACAGGCCAATCTATTTTCTCAATATTATCAAACCAGTTCTTCAAAAGGCCAGGTAGGCACAGGCTTAGGACTTTTCATTTGCAAACAACTGGTAGAAATGCAGAAAGGAAAAATCAGTGTTAAAAGTGAGCTGGGCGTAGGTACAACCTTCAGTTTCTATATTCCTTATTTAAAGAACGGAACCATTTAGCAATTGGCCGGTACTCAAATAACTGATAAAAAAAGGCCTTCTTTCATTAAGTAGAAAGAAGGCCCTTATAAAATAAGTTCTTGCGCAATTTATTCGTAATGTGGTGGCAACTCTTTTTTAATTACAGCCGCACCTATTAAACTGGTAACAAGGCCAAGTATTGTATAAGTAATCGCTGCACCGAAACCAATAAAAAGTACCATGTACGATTTCATCATCTCTACACCTTTAAGTTTTGTTTCGTCGCCCCCTGCTGCCTCACGGGCACCATCCATCAAACGCTCAAAAGCGGAAGGGTCCAAAACCTTATAATACAGCATCAATACGATTGCAATAAACAGTCCCGCATACGCAGCAACTTTAAATCCGGCAGAAAAAGCCTTTCTAAATGAGATAAAGCCTCCCAGTTCGTTTTTGAAATTGGTTTGCACATATACTATAGCTAAAATAAAAGGAAGGTAAGAAGCGATAGAACTCAGCATCTTCTCCGCTGTAGAACTGTGCGGATTATTCTGGTCTATACCTGCCAGTTTAAAAATATAGATCAGTGCTAAAAAGTAAATTGCATAAGCAAGCGCACTTTTAAATGCCAGTGAATTCGGCGTTTTTACAGTTTCAACAGTTTTTTCTTCCATTTTTAAAATGACTTAGTTATTAAATGCCGCGATTAGCGAATAAACAGCAATATCGAATTCTTTATTAGGACTATAAGTTTCCAATTCTGCGATCACCTCCTCATTAGTTTTTGGCTGATGGAAGAATACCATAAAAGGCACAAATAGTTCTTCCATTTCTTCGCCTAAATCTATCATACCGGCATGACTGCAAATATCTTCCACGCTACTATCTACCAATTGCTGATTGCTGATCAGGTCTTCATAGATATGGAACTCGTCCTGAAACTCATCCTCCTCAACCAATAAAAACTCTTTCAGGAAATCATCCAGTTCAGGCTTGATTTTTTCATCATGACACTCATTGATGTACAACAGCAGGTTTAACAATTCTGTTCCCCTATCAATCGTATCCTCTTCAATATCCGCCCATTCTTCTGAATCCAGGTAATCCTCTTCCAGCTTTTTCACATCATTGGCAAAAAAGTTGATCATCAACAGGTCAAAGAAAACCTCTCTCAATGCATCAAAGGCCGGGTATTCATCAAAGGCCGCATCAAACTCTCCTACTTTTTCTAAAAAGCCAAGATCTTTACTAAACACTTCAATTAAACTGTCTTGAAGTTTAACTGAGTCGTTTCCCGATACTGCCGCAAACTTATCCAGAGATGCGATCAGCGCAGCTTTTACATGATTATCCATACGATTGTAATTGTTTGTTATTGTATACCAGCTTTACTTTACCGGTTAATTTTTTATTTAATAAGGGCGAATTAGCAGACTTAGAAAGATTACTTTCAGCATCGTACGTCCACTCCTCAGTCGGGTTATATACTGTAAAATTAGCCTCGCCCCCTTTTTCAATGACCGGCGCAGCGATCCCCAGCACGGTGCGCGGGTTGATGGCCAATTTCTCGGCAATCTGTCCGGCATTTAGTCCGGCCTTAAGCAATAGTGGCAAAACGGTCTGCAAAGCTATAATACCATAAGCTGCAATCTCAAATTCCACATCTTTAAATTCAATTTCATGCGGACGGTGTTGTGAGCAAACGGCATCAATAACACCGTCTTTTAATCCCGCCAATAAAGCCTTCACATCGGTTTTACCACGCAAAGGAGGTTTTACCTTGTAATTGCTGTCAAAATCACTTAAAAGCTCTTCTGTAAACACCAGATGATGTGCTGCCACATCACAGGTAACTTTAAGTCCGTCCTTTTTAGCTTTCTTAATCAATGCCACAGAACCTGCTGTAGATATATTGCTGATATGGATTGGCGCATCGTGATAAGTAGCCAAAAATATATCCCTGCTAATATGCATCTCCTCAGCTAAACCTGGCAATCCTTTCATGCCCAACAGCACACTATTTTTACTCTCGTTAATCTGTGATTTCCCGGCGATTGATTTATTCTCAGGATATACCATGAGTAAACCTTTAAGACCTTTGGCATATTGCAACGCACGGCTCATAAAGCCATCATCTGTTATTGGCTTTGTGCCATCAGAAAATGCTACTGCCCCTGCCTGTTGCATATCGTACAATTCGGCCAGTTCTTTCCCTTCCAGGTTCTGGCTTATGGCACCCACAGGCAGTACATCCACTAAATTACCTTTTGCTTTGTTAATGATATAAGCTACCTCGCCTTTAGAGTGTACCACAGGTTTGGTATGGGGTAAAACTGCCAGTCCCGTAAAACCTCCCGCAGCTGCAGTTGCTGTAGCTGTATAAATATCTTCCCTGGTTTCAAAACCCGGATCGCCGATAGAACAGTTCAGGTCAAAAAATCCGGGAGACAGGATCAATCCCGCACCATCAAATGCAGTCTCATCTTTTGAGGCACTTAATTTACTGTCTATATCCTTTATCTTACCCTGTTCTACCCTTACATCGCATTTCTGCTGGTTAAACTTACTGTTGGGATCTGCAATGGTTATGCCTGTGATGAGAAGGTTCATGTTGTCTGTATATTTTTTGTAGGATTAAAAAATCTGATCAATACTATTTCAATGGCTAGAAAAACAACAGCCAAAATTAGACAAAGTTTCCATAACTCGCTGCTGTTATTTTTCAACTCCACATTCATAGATAAAGCGTCTTTCTTAGAATTGTAAAACGTAATATTTTGTTTGCCAAATAAGGCCTTAATTTCATTTTCGCTTGCATAATGCATATCCGATTCCGTGCGGTCATCATTAAAAGCCACAACCGATAAAATATCATCAGCTTTTTTCAATTCGTAAAAACCTGATTTTTTTACCTGGTCGGCCACATATAATAACGTCTTTCCTGGTGTTTGCCTAATCTCAGGTATCACTTCAAAGCCATCAGATACTAATTTTAAGGACTGGTTACCCGACATACTGATCCTTCCGCTCTCTAATAAACTATTTTTACCAGTGGTATAATAAAGAGGCTGTTCTTTAGTACTTGCGAAAGCTATTTTAAACATTAGGGGTACAAAAACCGGGTGTTTGGCAATATTGCCATCTTTATCGCTCAAAGAACTGGCAGATAAATAGACTTTACCTGCGCCAATATTATACTTAGCAAAAAGGAACCTGTTAAGTGGCAGGTTAAGGATATTTTCCTTGTTACTTGAATTTCGTTCCGCATAGCTGAAATACCTGCTTACAACAGGCAAATCAATATTTTGTGGTACCTGCTCAAATACATCCTTAAATATTGAATTTTTAAGATCTATGGTACTTGCTATTGCCGGGCCAACATTTAACTGCTGAACAGCAGGCAGGGATAAACCGGTTAAAAAGGGTGAGTATACAATTGCATTAGCATCCAGGTCAGGAAAAACAATTACTGAACCTCCATTTTCTACATACAACTTCAGTTGCTGGGCCAACCCTGAGGAGGGCTCCTTTAAGCCGTCAAGCACAATCAGGCTATAATCTGCAAAAGCGGCATACCTGATGTTCGACTCTGGCATTTCCGTAAGCTTGAAGTAAGGATCGGCAGAGAAAAGTGAACGGATATATTTTTGGGAAGGATTACTGCTAATACTTAAAACCTTCAGCTCCTGCTCTACTTTAAAGCTAAAATTCAGCTGATCATCAAAAGTTAATGGAAAATCTTTTATGCTAAGCATTCCCTTTTGCCAGCCGCCGGTAAGTCCGCTAAACGAGAGGGTATCTTTCAATGTTTTGCCAGCAGCAATTTTTACATTCCCTATCGCCTTCTGCTGTTTATTGATCGTTAATTGCAATGGAATATCTGTAGCATCCTCCGCTCCGAAATTGCGTAGTTGAACAACAAACTGTTCAGATTGGTTGGGCAGATGAACGGGCGAAAGGCTCCAAACACTGTCGACCGATATATTTGGCAAACTATTGGCATTTAATTTTATAAACGAATACGCTATTGGCGCATTTGTTTTCAATGCCTGCTTGCCCACAAATGTTTGCTGAAAATCGGAGAGCAGATAAGCCACCTCATTTTTATTGGCCGAGGGATCTGTTTCAATCCGGTTAATTACCTGCTGCAGCGACCTCGATGAAGCTGAAATCTTTATACCTTCCAGCAAACTTATAAATTCTTCTTTATTGACCGGCTGTTGGTGTTTACCTTCAAAATCATTGGTAACCAATCGGAACTGATCAGTCAAAGCATATGCGCCTAAAATTTCTTTAGCTTTACGTTTTGCCTCTTCCAGAAGATTACCTTCTTTGTTCAGGCTTTCCATACTATAGGAATTATCAATATATAAGCTAACCACGTTACTTGTAGTGTTATTGTTCTGCTGATTTGAAGAAGGAACAAAAGGTCGTGCAAAAGCCAGCACCAGAAAAACGATAGCCAGTATCCTGCTTAACAGTACCAGCAAATGTTTTAGCTTTTCTTTTGATGAATTCTGTTCCTCAATAGTAGCCAGGAACTGCACATTACTGAAGTAAACTTTTTTAAATTTCCGGAAATTGAACAGGTGGATTACAATAGGAATCGCTATTGCCAGCAGTGCAAAAAGAAAACCTGGATATAGGAAATTCATTAAAAAACAAAGTTAGCACTTTTACATGAATTTCTTCATAGCTATATATAAAGTTTCATCCAAACCATAAACATCTGGTCTGAACTGGATCACCCCATTTTGCGGCCATGCGGTAATATAATTGATAATCAATGGCACTTGCTTTTTGGTACCGAACCACTTAGGCTTTAATTGGAATATATTTAGTGTATCTGCTTTTTTAGCCAGTTTTTTCTTGTAAACCTCCATTTTGGTCGTATCAATCGGTGGTAAGTTCACCTCCATCCTTAGCTGGTCATACTGGTATTTATCTTTAACCAGCATTTCCGCAAATTCCAAGGGTTTTTCTACCCGTACACAACCATGACTGATGGCCCTGTTACTACGTGCAAACCCACTTTTATTATTCGTATCATGCAGGTATATACTCGATCCGTTATCGAATATAAATTTAAATTTACCAAGCGCATTGCCTTCACCAGAACCTTGCTTAAACTGATAAGGTAATTTTTCACGCGGATATTTGTTCCATTGTATCGTATCGGGATCCATCACCTGCTTACCTTTATAATACACCTTAATGTTGTTATTGGAAAGGTAATAAGGATCTCTGACGGCCTGCCAGTAAATTTCACTGCGGGCGATGCTCACCGGAATATTCCATATCGGGTTTACCTGTATAGAGTTCAGTTTACTGTAAAGAATTGGCGTTTCGTGATTTTTGGGTTTGTCATCAAGATTACCAGATTTAGCATAAAGCTTTAATTTCTCATTATAGTCTTTTTCGCGGGCACCACCTACACACACTTTCATATGGCTTAAGGTATCTTGCTTGTTAAACCAGGTCAATGAAAAATCAGGAATATTAACTTCCACGTATTCTTCCCCAAGATCGGGCAATTTCCACCTCAATCTTTCCATATTTACCTTTATGGCTTTTAACTCCTGGTTATCTCCCCGGCCTTTCCGCTCTTCTTTTAGCATAGCCGTTTGCAGTTCCCGATAGCCTTGTGAAGCAGGTTGTATATCTTTTAACAATTTTAGCAAATCAGTAGTTGCCAGCACCGCAGACATACTTGCGCTATCTGGTCTTTTTACCGGCACATAATATCTTGAAAGCAGTTTACGGGGGTTTACACTACCATAGTAAATGAAGTTATTGTATTTAATCAGGCTTTCCGCAGCATTTAGCTCCAAATCGGCCACCACGGGATAAACCTCAGCTATAGTCGAAAATTTATTGGCTGCCAGTTCATCCAGCAACATTTTAAGCTTTTTATAATGAAATATACCAGGGTTAAAACCATGTTCCTCACTCCTGCTGATATAAGCTGCAAGCGTATCTAAAGCACCGCCGGCAAAATATTTGGTAACCAACTTCGGCTCGTTATCATTTTGCAAGTAATAAGCCTCAAGTGTATTCGGGTTAGAAAAATTGCCTTTCAGCGAATCAAAGTGCCTTTTAAAAATAAAGTTGTATTCCGCGGTGTCAAACTTTTTGTAAAGTTTATTATCAAAATGTTCTGCCAATACCATTCCAACTTCTGGCGTCTCTCTAAACCAGTTACAAGCATGAAGTGTTAAACAAAAAGGAATTAGTAATAATAAGGTTCTCTTCAAAATGGCAGGATTGGATACAAAAAATGACGTTATTTTAATTATGTTAGCCACTACTCAAATTAAGTGCCACAAAATAGCCCTTTCCCCCTTTGAACAGGAAAAAGCCATAAAAAAATAGTATCCCAAATGAAAGAAGTAATTTAGGGGTTTTGAATTGGGAATTGTAATATTTGTGATATATTTATACAATGTAGTTAACAATTATGAAAACCTATTCTTGTTTTACTGATTCGGAATTGATCACATTGCTTTGTGAGGGGGACCAATCTGCCTTCACAGAAATATATAACCGCTATTGGAAACAGGTACTCCATTATGCAGCACACAAAACGGGCGACATCACGGCTGCAGAAGACATTGTTCAGGATGTATTTGTCTCCTTGTGGAAAAGAAGAGAACAGTTAGAGATCAGTTCAGAATTTAAAAACTACTTAAATGTTTCCATAAAGTACAGGGTACTGAAATTCTTAAACAGGGAAAGGACCAAAAGATTAGCCGAGGAAAGTAATATAATTGATTATGATATCCTGGACGACTCTACCCAACAATATCTTGATTTTGATGAACTGCGCTCTGCCCTTGAAGAAATGATAGGTAAACTTCCTGAAAGGAGTGCCCTCATCTACCGCATGAACAAGGAAGATGGGATGAGCCACAGAGAAATTGCCAATGAGATGAAAATGTCAGAAAAGGCAGTCAATGCCAACCTGGTACGAACAAAGAAAATACTTCGTGCAGGGCTTCACAGCATCCTTGCCGGCTTCCTACTTTAATAATATTTATTTTTTTTTTTTGTGTCATTTGCCTGAGTTGTGGTACTTGTTAATATATAGGCATTCATAACGATGACAAAAATAAAGGATAAGATCAGACTTCAGGAGCTCGCTCATAAATATCTTCAGGGGAATATTACCCGAAAAGAAAAAAATGAGATGGACCATTGGTTTAATCAAACTCCTGATGAACCTTTGGATATTTCACCTTTGTATGCAGAAGACGAAAACGCACACCGGCAGGCAATTCTTAGTCGCATAAGACAAGAACTCGGTTTCGCCCGCTCAGGAACAATCACCTTATGGAGAGGCATCGCCGCTGCTATATTAGTCGTTATTTCTATTGCTGCCGCACTATTTTATTTTAAAGGCGATCAGCCCACAACCAAACAGACTGCAATAGTTAGTAAACATGATATCGCTCCGGGCAGTAGTCAGGCTACATTGACCCTTGCCAATGGAAAACGGATCTTACTATCTTCAAAAGAAGAGTCTGTTTACAAACAAGTGGCAGATAGCAAACCGGGGCAACCGGAATTCAATACGCTAACTACGGCAAGAGCGGAACAATACCAGGTGATTTTACCGGACGGCTCTCATGTATGGTTAAATGCTGCCTCTTCAATTAAATTCCCGGTTAGTTTTTCCTCTTTGAAAGAGCGCAGGGTATTCATCACCGGCCAAGCCTATTTTGAGGTCACAAAAGACAAAACAAAACCTTTTAAAGTGGTTTCAGACGGGCAATTGGTAACAGTTTATGGAACCCACTTCGATATTAACGGATATAAAGACGAAGGTAGGACCAAGACAACGCTCGTTGAAGGAAGTGTAGACGTAAATGGGACGCTATTAAAACCAGAACACCAGGCGATAAATGAGAACGGAAAGATGAAAGTGATACCTGTTGATACTGAAAATATAATAGCATGGAAAAATGGTTATTTCAGGTTTAAGTCTGAAACCCTGGAAAGCATCATGCGGAAAGTATCAAGGTGGTATGATCTTGATGTTGAATTCCAATCCCCATCACTTAAAGAAATTGAATTTGGGGGGATCATGACGAAAACAAAATATGTAAACGTTTCTAAGATATTAGAAATGCTTGAGCTCACCGGAGAAGCTTCATTTGAAATTAAGGGGAGAACTGTAATTATTAAGGAACAAAAATAAACACACTATAAAAACAACCAAATATTTAACCTAACCAAATAAACTATGAGCAAAAACAGACCTTCCACTTAGCAATTGAAAGTTATGGTTTAGGAAATAATCAGAGGCGAAAGGACGCCCCTGATATATTCTGGTAAAACCGAAAACAATTGAAATCAACTATTTCCTGCTAATTAGAAAAGTGTTCTTAAGCCTTGGACAGCTAACGCTTTTCGCTATTAACCAAAGAACCAAATGTATAAAAAATATGCTAAAGATTTTTGTACGCCTAGTGGCTACATGCTTAAATTTTTGTTAACCATGAAGTTAACCTTAATTATTTTAATCGCAGGTATGTTACACGTTTCTGCCGCGGGCTTTGCCCAACGCATTACGCTTGTAAAGAAAAACATATCATTGGCGCGACTCTTCGATGAAATAAATAAACAAACAGGGTATGATATTATCTGGTCAGAAAAAAAACTAAATAATATCACTACCATCGATGCCGACTTCCATGAAGCGACCGTGGAAACCGTGCTTAAAGCCAGCTTAAAAAACCTACCTTTAAGTTACATCATTAAAGATAAAACCATTGTTCTCCGCGAACGGGCCCCGATACCAATCAACACAACAGCTTTGGTTATTGCTATTGATGTCCGCGGAACGGTGCTGGACGAGGAAGGCAAACCTTTGGCCGGCGCAACCGTAAAAGTAAAAGGCAGCTCAATGACTACAATTACCAATGCTGTTGGCGCGTTTTCCTTAAAAGGGGTTAGCGAAGGTGCCGAACTTATCATCTCTTTTTTAGGATATAACACGAAACAGGTAAAGGCGACTTCGGGAAATATGGTAATCAGTTTGTCGCTAATGCTAAATGATCTGGAGACTGTTGAAGTTTCTGTGGGCTACGGCACGCAAAAGAAAATTAACCTCTCTGGTTCTGTAGCAACGGTATCAGGAAAAACGATAACAGAACGCCCTGTTCCCAGCGTACAAAACTTATTACAGGGGCGTATTGCGGGACTAGATGTGGTACAATCAACCGGAGAGCCGGGAAGGGACAATACCGGTACTTTAAGAATAAGGGGCTTTGGCTCAACCGGTGCTTCTCCGGCACCGCTCATCCTGGTTGATGGAATAGTAGGGACCATTTCCAATCTTTCGCCACAGGACATCGAAAATGTGACCGTGCTTAAAGATGCTGCTTCCGCATCCATATATGGATCAAGGGCGGCCAATGGGGTAATTTTAGTCACCACAAAAAAAGGCAAGGCAGGTACCAATGATATAGAATACAGTGGCAGCTGGAGTACCAGCGAAGCTACAAAGTATCCCGATTTGATCACCAATTCGGTTACCTATATGGAAATGTACAACCAGGCAAAAGCCAGAAGCGGACAACCGGCCCAATATACCCAGGCACAGATCGACGCTTATAAAAACAATCCCAATAATGATAAATACCCGAATTTTAACTGGCTCAATTATGTTTTGGGTAAAGGCCCTATACAAAACCATAACCTCAGCTTTTTAGGGGGCAATGAAAAAAGCAAGTACAACGTTTCTTTCAATTATCTGGACCAGAATAGTATCACTAAAGGATATCTATACAAAAGATATAATGGTCTCCTGGATTATTCTACCCAGGCACACAAGCGAATAGTAGTCGGTACTAACGTTAATTTTTCTTACGAGGATTTTAAAGCCCCATGGCTAACTAACGATGATTTGTTGTTACTGGCTTATGCATCAGCTCCTACTTTTGCACCTTTTTTACCCGATGGTAGCGGCAGAATAACCAGTCGTGACTATGTTTCAAGCGGAGGAACAAACAGAACTGTGGAGGAAGTATATAGTACCGGTGGGCAGTTTACCAAAAACTACAACGTAAATGCCCAGGCTTATGTAGATGTTGACCTTGCGAAAGGATTAAAATGGTATTCAAAAGCTGCTTTTACTTTTTTTAACCAAGACTATAAGCAACGTCAATTTGCGAACCCTTCATTTGCTTTCCAACCCGATGCAACAGGAAATTATGTACAGGTTAGTAATGGAAACCCCTCTTTTTTCGGTCTCAGACAAAGTTCGGCCAGAAATATTACCAAAGTATTTTACAGCACTTTTAACTATCGCAAAACCATAGCCAACGACCATAATATTAATGTATTGGCAGGGTATGAACAGCAGGAAAACAAGAACACCAACCTGGGCGCTAACAGATTTGATTTTCCTAACAATACCATTATGGAGCTGGACGGAAGCTCTCCAAAAGACCAGTCACTATCTGGGAATTCGACTGAATTAGCGCTACAGTCCCTGTTTGGAAGGGTCAACTATGATTACAAGGGCAAATATTTATTAGAGGGTAATTTCCGTTATGACGGTACATCAAGGGTAGATCCAAGATATAGATGGGGAACATTTGGTGGTGGATCTGCGGCATGGCGGCTCTCGGAAGAAAGTTTCATAAAAAATAAAATATCCTGGATTGACAATTTAAAACTAAGGGCGTCTTATGGCGTACTTGGTAATCAGGAGATGCGGGATGGAACTACCCCAATTTATTACCCCTACCAGGATATACTTGACAATACCACTTATCCATTTTCTTCCTCCAGTTTAAGTTCTGGGGTACAACTGACCAGATTAACCCAAAAGAATTTAAAATGGGAAAAAACAGCCATTACTGATGTTGGTTTAGATGTGGATTTGTTTAAAGGATTATTTGGGGCAACCGTTGATTGGTATTATAAAAATACCACTAATATATTGGCTAGACGTACAGATCTGCCAGCGAGCGTTGGTCTAATCGCACCTGTCGTTAATGCCGGTGCTATGGTGAATAAAGGAATAGAGATAGAATTAAGGCACCAGAACCAAATCGGTGAGTTTACTTATGGGGCCAATTTTATATTCAACAGGTATAGAAACAAAGTGACGAAAGTTTTAGCAGAAACTGTGGGGACTTTTGAAGTTGGCCAACCTTATGACAACTTTTTTCTATACGATTGGATAGGTATTTTCCAAAGTCAGCAAGAAATAGACAATTCTCCAAAACAACCAAACTCGGGGGCACTTAAACCTGGGGACCTAAAAATCAGGGACGTAAGTGGAAATGGCACTGTAGGTCCTGAAGACAGGATCCGCATCAGCCGTTTCCCGGATTACACTTATTCGTTCAGCTTAAATGCGGGTTGGAAAGGATTTAACCTAACGGCTTTTTTCCAAGCTGTAGAAGGTCAGAAAGTACAGGTAAGCCAATGGGGATACGAACCATTTATGCAGGGATCTGCTCCTCCAACAAGGTTTTTAAACGCATGGTCGCCAACCAATCCAAGCACTACAGTTCCAGCTGTATACCTTACCGGTTATTCAGGAGTAGCGGGATACACGTCAACCTATTTCCTTCAGGACGCTTCTTACCTGAGGTTAAAGAACCTTTACCTTTCTTACACATTTCCCGAAGCGATCACAAAAAAAATTATGGCGAAAGGAATAACAGTATATGTATCGGGTGATAATTTAATTACATGGACCAAATATGAAGGTAATGATCCTGAAAGGGCCGGATCTGGCAGATTTGCCCAGTTCCCTCAATTGAGGATTTATACAGCTGGTTTAAAAATTAAGTATTAACCGGCCGGTAAAAAATAATGATCACATGTATTGTATTCAATAAAAAATTTTATAAAATGAGAGCAAAACAAACCAGCATATACTTAATTGTTGTAACAATAATTAGTATGCTAATTTCATGTAAAAAAGACTTTCTTGATAAAAATCCTACCGACAAAATTGCCAGTGAGGAATTCTGGAAAAGCGATGCAGATGTACAAATGGGTTTAGCCGGCGTATACAGGCGATTACAAAGTGGGTTTTATGGCAATAGAAAATCATGGCTGGACACCTACTCAGACAATGCGCTGGACAGGCATACCTTTTATGGTTTTAACAGCAACCTAACATTAGGTGTCGTAAACCCGACCAATATTCCGGCAGACTTTTACAATGCTCCGTATGCGGGCATTGGAGGGTGTAATTTCTTTTTGGATAATATAGACAAAGCCCCTATTAGTGATGCCCTAAAAACTGGTTACAAAGCTGAAGTGAGATTTATTAGGGCAATGTTTTATTTTGATCTGGTACAGGCTTACGGAGGGGTTATCCTTTATAAAACCGCTCCCCCAACGGTTGATGATGCAAAAATAGCAAAGAGCTCAAAAGAAGATGTTTTGGCGTTTGTACATAGCGAACTGGATTTTGCTATTGCTAATTTACCAGATGTGCCTTATAGCGGACATGCGGTAAAAGGTAGTGCGCAAGCCTTAAAAGCGAGGGTTTATCTTTTTCAGCAGAACTGGCCATTAGCGGCAAGTACAGCAAATGCAGTAATGACGGGTGCCGGTGGATTTAAAATCTATCAGGGCGGCTATGCAAACTTGTTCCTTACCGCAACCCAGCAAGGTAACCCGGAGATCATATTCTCGACCAAATACCTCGCGCCAAACAACCCGCAAGGTGGCGAGGGTGTTTTGGTAGAAATAGGCTGGTATGGTTCTATTGCCCCTTATCAGAATTTAGTTGATGATTATGAAATGGCGAATGGAAAAATGATTAATGAACCTGGATCAGGCTATGATCTGGCAAATCCTTACAACAATAGAGATCCACGTTTAAAGTTTACCATTAAAGTACCTACAGAAAAATACATTAATCCGGATGGATCGGTATTTAACGAGTCGGACCCTCTTTTGACCACCTATTCACAAAAAAAATATATCGATTTAACTAAACTTCCCTTTGATAGAAGTAAGACACCAATTACCGATCAGAATATCATTCACATTCGCTATGCCGATGTACTGTTAATGTACGCAGAAGCAAAAAATGAAGCAACAGGACCTGACGGGACCATCTATGCAGCGTTGAACGAAATCAGGCAAAGAACAGGTGTTAATTTACCCACGGTAGACCAAACCGTATACAACACCAAAGACAAGCTAAGGGAGTTTATCCTCCATGAAAGAAGAATAGAATTGGCATTAGAGGGACATCGCTATTATGATCTGAAACGTAGAAACCTAATGGAAAGCAGACTTGCAACAGTAAAAAATCCAGGGGGCGTACAACTAAAGTTCGGCGAGAAGAATAATGTGTTGCCTTTTTCACAAACTGAACTGGACAGAAATAAAAAACTGGAACAAAACCTGGATTACCCCAAATAATAAATTAATCATTTTAACCGCTCCATACCACTGGCTAATAGAATAGTCAGTGGTATTTACCCCCATTATCTACTAAAATCATATAAATTATTTGGTATTGTAATTTCAATCCCTATATTTGCAGCTCCTCATAATGCTAGTCATTGTTGATAAGGAACTTAAGATATTATATGAAACACCTTTTGAACCATCATTTACATTTGCACCATCGCCAATTGGCGATGTATATGTAATGTTTTGTACTTCAAAACTTGTTTCCGAAATATTTTCTTGTTCAATCAATAATTCTAAAAGCACTAAGTGAAAACACTAAAAATTGCTATCCAGAAATCGGGTAGGTTAAACGAAAAATCAGTAGAGATCCTTAAAAATTGTGGTTTATCATTCGAAAACTACAAAAGCTCATTAATATCAACCGTTACAAATTTCCCATTAGAGATTCTTTTTCTAAGAGATGATGACATTCCTGAATATGTACAGGACGGAATCGCAGATTTGGGTATTGTTGGTGAAAATGTAATTGTTGAAGCCGGTGCTGAAGTTACCTACCTGCAAAAACTGGGCTTCGGTAAATGTACCTTAAAAATCGCCATTCCTAACGAAAGCCAGATTACAGAAATCGCACAATTGGGTGGCAAAGCGATTGCTACCTCTTACCCGGTGATCCTGGAAAAATACCTGAAAGATAACCATGTAAATGCAGAGGTCCGGACGATTTCCGGATCGGTTGAAATTGGCCCGGGACTTGGGTTAAGTGATGCGATCTGCGACATCGTTTCCACTGGTGGAACTTTAAAAAGCAACGGACTAAAACCTTTCTCGGAAGTGATGAAATCTGAAGCTGTACTGATTGGAAAAGAAGGATCAGAACTGCTCCCGGAAGTTCAGGAATTACTGCAACGTATCCGCTCGGTACTGCGCGCAAAGGAAACAAAATATGTAGTGCTTAACGTTGCGAAAACCAACCTCAAAAAAGTAGTGGATTTACTTCCGGGTGTAAAAAGTCCAACTGTCGTTCCCTTGTTTGATGAAGACTGGGTTGCCGTACATTCTGTAATTGCCGAACACGATTTCTGGGAAAAGATCAATAGTCTGAAAGCTGCGGGCGCCGAAGGTATCGTAGTAATGCCAATTGAAAAAATCATTGCTTAAACACCCGATTTTATCTAAAAATCTAGAATTTTTAAGCTCGAAAGAGCAAAACAAGCATTAACCAATAGTTAAACTAAAAACATAAAACATTGAAAATCTATAGTTATAAAGATTTAACTAAACAAGAGATTGAATCAATCTGTTTACGACAGCTGGAAGATGATGTAACTATTGCCGAGCGGGTAAAAGGCATAGTTGACCGGGTAAAAACAGAAGGTGATGCCGCCTTGTTTGACTATGCACTTGCTTTCGATAAGATCCAGCTTCAACAACTTTTTATAGAAAAAGCGGAGATCAAAAGCATTGCCGAGACTATCCCTGCGGAAGCGAAATCCGCCATCGACACGGCTTACAGGAACATCAAAACTTTCCATTCGACCCAACTGCACAGGGAAGATAAGGTAGAGACCATGCCGGGTGTTACCTGCTGGCGCGAACCCCGGGCAATAGAGCGGGTTGGCCTTTATATCCCAGGTGGAACAGCAGTATTGCCGAGTACATTTTTAATGCTGGGTATACCAGCGATGTTAGCCGGATGTAAGGAGATCGTAGTCTGCTCTCCACCACAAAAAGATGGTAAAACCAATTGTTATCTCGCCTATGTGGCGATGTTACTTGGCATTGAAAGGATATACCTTGTTGGTGGCGCACAGGCAGTAGCCGCAATGGCCTATGGAACAGAAAGTGTACCGAAGGTTTACAAAATCTTTGGGCCGGGAAACCGTTACGTTACACAGGCCAAGCAACTGGTACAAGCAGCGGCGGGCACCGCAATCGATATGCCCGCAGGACCATCGGAGGTTTTAGTGCTTGCGGATGATACTGCCAATTCGTCATACATCGCTTCAGACCTACTTGCGCAAGCAGAACATGGAGTTGATAGTCAGACTATTTTAGTGGCTACTTCAAGTAAAATTATAGATGAGACGTTAATCCAGATTGAAGCGCAACTTAAGGAATTACCCAGACAGGACATTGCCGCACAAGCTATAAAAAACTCATATGCTGTATTGGTCGAGAGCCTGGAACAAGGAATGGAATTCAGTAATGTTTATGCACCTGAACACCTGATCCTTTCTTCTGACTGCTTTGAACAACTGATCCCATTGATCAGCAATGCGGGCTCAGTTTTTCTTGGAAACCTGACGCCTGAAAGCGCTGGTGATTACGCTTCGGGAACCAATCACACCCTTCCTACCAGCGGTTTTGCTAAAGCTTATTCTGGCGTATCAATGGATTCTTTTGTAAAAAAGATCACCTTTCAGCACATCACGCCACGGGGATTAAGGAACATTGGAAACACGGTTGAAGTACTTGCAGCTGCCGAGGGTTTGAATGCCCATAAAAATGCCGTAAGCATTCGTTTAAAATCAATAAATTGAAATAATTAATACGATCGTCATCCTATCCCGGACTTGATCCCGATACAGCCCCTAAAGCCATGACGATAGAATAAAAAATTGCAATGGATATTAACAAATTACAAAGAGAAAACATCAAAAACCTTCGCCCCTACTCTACCGCGAGGGACGAATATAAAGGGCAGGCCAGCATATTTCTGGATGCCAACGAAAACAGCTACGGCTCGCCACTTACTCAGGCCACTTCGGGCGACAAAAACTATAACCGTTACCCTGACCCACTGCAACTGGACCTGAAGGATGCAATTGGAAAAATCAAAGGTGTTCCCATTGAAAATACTTTCCTTGGAAATGGCAGCGATGAAGCGATCGACCTCCTGTTCCGTGCCTTCTGCGAACCCGGCCAGGACAACGTAATCATCCTTCCCCCAACGTATGGAATGTATGAAGTTTCGGCAAACATCAACAACGTCGAAGTACGTAAAGTAAACCTGCTTCCGAGCTTTCAGTTAGACCTGGACGGCATTGCCGAAGCTATAGATGAAAACACAAAACTGATCTTCATCTGCTCACCGAATAATCCTACAGGGAATTCAATTGTGCGCACCGATATTGAAACCGTACTGGCCAACTTTAACGGCCTCGTAGTTATTGATGAAGCTTACATCAATTACGCCAAACAGCGCACTTTTATCAAAGAGCTTACAGAATATCCAAACCTGGTAATCCTGCAAACTTTCTCTAAAGCATGGGGACTGGCAGCATTACGTTTAGGAATGGCCTTTGCAGCACGCCCGGTTATTGACGTGTTGAACAAGGTAAAACCACCTTACAATATCAACCAGGCCACACAAGACATCGCTTTAAATGCCCTGCAAAACATTGAACAGGTAAACGAGTGGATAAAGATTACAGTTGCGGAAAGAGAAAACCTGAGCAATGAACTTGCAGCCCTGCCAATGGTTAAAAAGGTATATCCATCGGACGCAAATTTTATACTAATTGAGGTCGAAGATGCGTTAAATACATACAACTCATTGGTAGATGAAGGCATCATCATCAGGGACCGCTCTAAAGTAACGTTATGCGAAGGATGTCTGCGGATCACGATAGGAACCTCAGAAGAAAACAAAACACTCTTAGAAACGCTTAAAACCCTTTAAAACCAGACCAACCTTAAATTATGAAAAAAGTATTGTTTATAGATAGGGACGGAACCCTGATTACAGAACCAGAAGATGAGCAGATAGATTCTTTTGCAAAGCTTGAGTTTTACCCGAAAGCCCTGTTTTATCTTGCAAAAATCGCTAAGGAGCTGGATTACGACCTGGTAATGGTAACCAACCAGGATGGCCTGGGTACAGGTTCGCACCCTGAGGAAAACTTCTGGCCGGTACATAACTTCATTCTTAAAACCTTTGCCAGTGAAGGTGTAACATTTACCGAAGTCATCATTGATAAAACCTTTGCACATGAAAATGCCCCTACCCGTAAACCCAATACAGGGTTATTACAACACTTTTTTGGGGAAGGTTACGACCTGAAGAACTCTTTTGTAATTGGCGACCGTATCAATGACGTCATCCTGGCGAAGAACTTAGGCGCTAAAGCCATCTGGTTACGCAACAATGACCTGCTAGGTGCCAACGAAGTATTGGAAAAAGCCGATACACTTGGCAGTACCATCGCTTTGCAAACACAGGACTGGGTAGACATCTATACTTTTTTAAGGGCCGGAAGCCGTGTGGTAGCCCATGAGCGCAATACCAATGAAACTAAGATCAGCATCAACATCGATCTTGACGGAACCGGCAAAGCAGATATCCATACCGGGCTGAACTTTTTTGACCACATGCTGGACCAGATCGCCCGTCATGGTAGTATAGACCTGAAAATAAAAACAGTTGGCGACCTTCACATTGACGAACACCACACCATTGAAGATACCGGAATTGCATTGGGAGAGGCTTTTGCTAAGGCTATAGGTAACAAATTAGGACTGGAGCGTTATGGTTTTTGTCTGCCTATGGACGACTGTCTGGCACAGGCAGCTATTGATTTTGGTGGTCGTGCATGGATCGTTTGGGATGCAGATTTTAAACGTGAAAAGGTGGGCGATATGCCTACAGAAATGTTCTATCACTTCTTCAAATCATTTAGCGATGCCGCAAAATGCAACCTGAACATTAAAGCAGAAGGAGATAACGAACATCATAAAATTGAAGCTATATTTAAAGCTTTCGCAAAAGCGATAAAAGTAGCGATTAAACGCGACCCGGATAAGTTAGTCTTACCGAGTACAAAAGGGATATTATAATGATTGGAATTGTAAATTACGGGGCCGGCAACATCTTTTCGCTCACATCAGCACTGGAAAGATTGAACATTCCTTTTGGAATGGTCAACACAGAAGTCGATCTGGAGAAGTATACCCACATCATCATTCCCGGTGTGGGGCACGCGGGAGCTGCAATGAATAAACTGCAGCAAACGGGACTCGTTGGGCCGATCAAAGCATTAAAAAAACCAGTATTGGGTATCTGTGTAGGCATGCAACTGTTAACTGAACACTCTGAAGAAGGAGATGCCGAATTAATGGGCATAGTACCGGTAAAAACACGGTTATTCAATAAGAGTCAAGGCATTAAAATCCCACATATGGGATGGAATAACATCGGGCACAAAAACAATTTGTTGTTTGAAGGTGTTAAAACAGGCACACAATTTTATTTTGTGCATTCGTACTTTATTGAATATAACGCTACTTTTGACATCGCGACTGCAAACTATGGGATGCCATTCTCTGCAGCCGTACAAAAAGATAATTTCTACGGCGTTCAGTTCCACCCAGAGAAATCTGGTACCGCCGGAGAGCTTTTATTAAAGAATTTTTCAAACTTAAAACAGTAAAATGTACATTATTCCTGCAATTGATATTTTAGATGGAAAGGTTGTCCGCCTTACAGAAGGTGACTATAACAAAAAAACAGTATACGATGTTTCCATCGCTGAAATGATAGAGACCTACCGGTCTAATGGCACAGAGTTTATACATATCATTGATTTAAATGGCGCTAAAGGAGACTTTAGTAATCAGACAGCCTTATTTGAGGTGATCAAAAAAACCGACATGCGCGTTCAGTATGGAGGTGGTATCCGTACCATTAAACAAGTTACCGATCTGCTGGATGCCGGGATTCACCGTGTAATCGTAGGCACACAAGCCATTACCAATCCTGATTTTTTACAGGAACTCAGTACTGAAGTTGGCAAGAAATACGATTATGCAAACCGCATTGTAATCGCTATTGACGTGTTGGATGAAGTGATCAAATATTCGGGATGGATGGAAAGCTCACCGATAAAACTGATGGATTACGTTGATAAATGTCTGCAATTAGGTTTCTTCCGCTTCCTGTGTACCGATATCAATAAAGATGGTAAACTGGGTGGCGCGGCAATGGACTTATACCGGAAACTGCTTGACCATTCGCCTTTCATTAAACTGATCGCTTCGGGTGGTGTAAGCTCGATGGCCGATATTGAAGAGCTGGCTACACTTGATATCCGCTCGGTAGTGGTTGGTAAGGCCATTTATGAAAACAGGATTACCATTGAAGAGATTAAAGATTGGAATTTAAAGCAAATGACCTCTCTTTAACAGATGCTAAGTAAACGTATTATCCCATGTCTGGACGTGAAAGACGGGCGCACGGTTAAAGGGGTCAACTTTGTAGACCTCAAAGATGCCGGAGACCCGGTTGAACTGGCCTGGCAATATGCACAACAAGGCGCCGATGAGCTGGTATTCCTGGACATCACTGCCACACACGAACGCCGCGGAACAACTATTGAAATGGTAAAATCTGTTGCCAGGCAATTGAACATTCCTTTTACCATTGGTGGAGGGATCACCTCTGTTGCCGATGCGGAAGCGCTTTTAAATTCGGGCGCCGACAAAATCAGCATCAACTCCGCTGCGGTTAGAAACCCTCAATTGATTGAAGACCTTGCTAAGGCTTTCGGCGTACAATTTGTGGTGCTCGCCGTAGATACCAAACTGGTAGACGGTCGTAATATGGTTCATTTAAACGGCGGCAGACTAATTACAGAACTCGAAACCGAAGACTGGATCTTGAGAGCTGTTGATTTGGGTGCCGGAGAAATTCTCCTCACTTCGATGGATCATGATGGCACGAAAAATGGCTTCGATTGTTCTTTATTGGATAAGGTAGCCAGGTCTATCAACATCCCTGTTATCGCTTCAGGTGGTGCCGGGAAAATGGAACATTTTACTGAGGTATTTTTGCAGACAGGTGTAGACGCAGCATTAGCGGCATCGGTTTTTCATTTCGGTGAGATCCCTATCCCTGTTTTAAAAGAAGAATTAAAAAAACACAATATACCAGTAAGGTTATAGCCCCATGGAAATAGAATTATCATCTGAAAGGCTGCATTTAAGGGAAATGAATGTTGCTGACGCAGAAAATTTGTTCCTGCTAAACAGCGATGCTGAAGTTATTCAGTATACCGGAGATGTGATGTTTACCAGCATTGACGATGCTTTTAACCTGATCAAAAACTATGATCACTATAAAAAATATAAAATGGGGCGGTTGAGCCTGTTTGATAAAACCAATGGTGAATACATCGGTTGGTGTGGCTTGAAATTCCGTGAGGAACTTGGGAAAGTTGATATTGGTTATCGCCTCCTAAAAAAACACTGGGGTAAAGGCTATGCTACTGAATCGGCATCAGTATGTTTAGATTATGGTTTCAACATACTAAATTTAGAAGAAATAATTGGCACTGCCATGCTTGAGAATACCGCATCATTAAACGTATTCAGAAAACTGGGAATGAAATATGACACGGACGAACCTTGTGGTGGCATGCCCGGGGTCATTTACAAGATTAAAAAATCAGAATGGAAATAGATTTCGAAAAAACACAGGGTTTAGTGCCTGTAATTATACAGGATGAACAAACCCTGGAAGTTTTAATGCTGGGTTATATGAACCAGGAAGCATGGGACAAAACACAAGCAGAAGGAAAAGTAACCTTCTTCTCGCGTAGTAAAAACCGTTTGTGGACTAAAGGCGAGGAGAGCGGAAACTTTCTTTTTGTTAAGGAAACACACATAGATTGTGATAACGATACGATATTGATTAAAGCGAGCCCTGTTGGCCCAACTTGTCATACCGGCTCCCGCAGCTGCTTTAAGACAAACTATAACCAGAACTTTATATTTGAACTGGAACAGATCATTAAAAGCCGTTACGAAAACCCTTCTGAAGAATCGTATGTAAATAAACTGCGTAGCAAAGGGCTGAACAAAATAGCACAGAAAGTTGGCGAAGAAGGTGTAGAAACCGTAATCGCTGCTTTAAATGAAACCGATGAAGACTTCATCAACGAAAGCTCTGACTTGATTTTCCACTTACTTGTATTACTAAGGGAAAAAGGGAAAACGCTTGCCGATATTGGTTTAAACTTAGAAGGAAGACATAAAAAATAATACAGTCACATAAAAATGCCCCCATAAAGTATCTAACTTTTTGGGGGCATTGTCATTTATGACAAGTCGGTTTTTAGGAGTAGCGAATACCCCGCTGCTAAGGATTTTTAACAATAGCAGCTACTTTTAAGCTATCGGCAATGTGGCTAACCGTTTTAATGATCTTAGCACCATCTAAATTGAGCGAGCCATTTATGCCAACATTGAAATTCGCAGTATTGACACTGGTATTATAGGGAACCCTAAGCATTGCAATTCCAGGATACTGATCCCCTACTACGGCATTTAACACATTTATGCGAAGATTGTTAAGGTTTACATTTAAATCTGATGCGACTTCCAAATCCAGTTTATCAATCTTATAGTTTTCTACAGTTATTTGTCCCCTGGTATAAGGATCATCAATTTTCATTTTCGTATGTATAGTCGTAAGGCTGTTCATTTTCTTCGTGATCACAACAACAGTATTAGCAAGAAGCCTCCTTTTATTTTCAATAGCGACATTCAGAAAATCTATGTTCAATACAGGTCCATTAGCGCTGAACTGAACATTATTTTCAAACTTCACATCAACCCAAATTCCTTCTTTATCGCCTTGCAATACCTTAATATTCATTGTATTTGCTGACTGCACATTGATTTTTTCAATACCAGATAATGGTGTAAATTCCATCCCATTGTAGGGATTTCTGTAAGATTTAGTATCGTACATCCCTTTGAGTTTAAAATTATAAGTTATTAGACATCCCATGATCACCAATATGGCGCCCAGGATTAATGTAGTACTTGTTTTCATGATTGATCAGATTGAGGATTAGTTAATGTAAATACTTCAAAGCGCTTTTTTATCTCCTCCATACTGATATCCAGTAAGGAAAGGTTCCTAAAAAAACCCGGCAGCTCCTGTCCTAAAAAACGTTCTTTTCGATAACTCTTTATTTTTTCTTTTGCATCTGTTTCCACGAAAAAACCAATCCCCCGCTTATTCACAATCACACCTTTCCCCTGTAAAAACTCGTATGCGCGCATGACCGTATTCGGGTTCACCTGAAGCTCTACAGCAAGATCGCGTACTGACGAAATCTTTTCATTTAAACTCCATTTACCAAGTAGTATATTTTCGCCAGCATAGTCTGCTATTTGCAGATATATAGCCTCATTTTCTCTAAACTCCATCTTATACCTGTTTTTCTTTCAATTTAAAATAGGCCGCAGCCCACAAACACAATGCGCCAACCGAAAGCATAATCGTTAAAATTAAAGGCATGGAAGCATGGGTATCTATGTAATACATTGATGTTCCCTCTTTAATAAAAAGATTTGACAAGGGCATCCTAACTGAAACATGATGGTCCATAATTAAACGGGCCAGCGCTTGATTAGCAAATACCAGGATAGTAAGCACAAGAAAAAAAACAAGTGCTGTTTTAATAAAATGAAGCTTCTGAAAAAATACAGAGCCCAAAAACGAAACCCCGTGCAGCAACCAAAAACACAGAAAGACAATGTACATCCTTGAATCTGCGGAAATAATGTCAAAAACTTCAGTCTTAGTAGTGGAATTATGATTACTTATATTAATGATTGCGATATCCACCGCATAAAAACAAGCCACAAAAGCAATCTGAAAAATAACAAAAGAATAAATCCAACTGACCAGAAAGCGTTCAAAAGTGGAAACCGGAAGTGTAAGTATGGATATTGCATTATTCTTATGGCCAAGGTTTGAAAAAGCCAAACTGGCAAAAACACTACCTGAAAAAACCAGAAAGACGGCAAAGAAAGCTTCCTGGATTCCATTCCCTAATCCCTCGAAATAAGCAACATAGCCCAACGAAATAAATAAAATGCCTGCTACCACACCTAGCGACATTAAATAGGTTTTATAATTCTCTTTTGTGTGTTTACTGAACAGCCATAAAAAACGCTGCATATTAAAAGTATTGTTCATAGCTGGTTATTTAAGGATGTCAATTACAGTTTGATTACCTGATATGATGGCATTAAAAAGAAGTTCCATATCTACTTTTCCGGGTTCGGCAGTGGTATTTATACTAATGGTATTCAGTCCAAAACCCGATTCTGCAGTGTATAATACCTGATCTTTATCTGCCTGGGCAGCTGTCGTGAACTTTACACGTTCGGCAATAGCTTCAAGGCTACCGTTCAACACAACCTCTTGTCCCTGTAAGATAACGAGTGTATCAATCAGACTATCCAGGTCCCTTACCTGATGCGTAGAGATAATGATGCATCTTTCATCTGTTAATACGGAAGCTATTACTTTACGAAATTGGGTTTTTGACGGAATATCTAAGCCATTAGTTGGCTCGTCCATAATAACCAATGCTGTATTTGTGGCCAGGGCAAAAGCAATTGCAGCCTTCTTTTGTTGTCCAAATGACAAACCTTTTAGCATGCTGCCGTCCGGGACGTCAAATTCCCCAAGCATTTTAAAAAACTGGTCCCGGTTAAACCTGGGATAAAAATGCGCTGTACTTTCCATGTATTGTGTTACCGTTACATCAGGCAGGTACAATTCTTCGGGAATAAAAAATAATTCCTGCAAAAAGGAAGGTAAGCGGTCAGCCGCTTCATAGCCATTTACCTTACAACTCCCTTGAATGGGATAAACAAGTCCGGCCAGATTTTTTAACAGTGTTGATTTACCTGCCCCGTTCTTCCCTAGTAAGCCATATATATGGCCTGCCTCCAATTTTAAATTCAGGTTCTTAAACAACAATGATTTTTTATTGTAGCCAAATGTCAGATTAGTTACTTCAATCATAATTAAGAGTTTTAGTGTACTAGTTATATAATACACTACAAATGTATTGAAGTATTTATATTTTCCAAGTTTATTTTAAAATAATTTTACAAAATAGGGTGCAGACAAGCATTAAATTAATCAGCATCTTTGTATAAAGCAATTCAGATTCTTCTATGATTACACACCTGCATACCCTTAGCGGCCACCAGAACCCGATTTATGCCTTAGCGAATTCAAACAAAGCGAATGCCTTTTTTAGTGCTGGTAATGACAAAGGAGTAGTAGAATGGTCACTCGGGACCATGTCTTTCGTAAAGATAATTTTACCGGTACAAAGTTCTGTATACGCCCTGCACACCCATCAGAACTTACTTTTTGTGGCCCAGAGAAGTGGATTGATCCTGGTATTTGACCTGTTGGAACAGAAATTAAAAGCGACACTGAGTTATCATCAAAAAGGTGTTTTCGATGTAAAAGTCATTGCTTATAAAAATGAAATCCTCAGTACAGGAGAAGATGGAACCGTGGCTGTATGGTCGTTAACCGACTTTTCCTTATTGTACAACTTCCCGGTCCTACAAAATACAGTCCGGACAATAGCCTTAAGCAAAGATGAAAAAGAAGTCGCCCTGGGTTGCAAGGACGGCGTCATCAGAATTTACAATTCCGAGGATTATGGATTGATCAAAGAACTGGCAGGGCATAAGTTTGCAGTTACTGCGGTACAGTATTCTCCCGATGGCAGCTATATGATTTCGGGCAGCAGGGATGCGCAATTAAAAATATGGAGCTTACCAGATTACAGTTTGAGGGAAAGTGTTCCCGCTCACATGTTCAGTGTTTATGCCATAGTTTTCCATCCTACCCTTCCCTATTTTGCCACTTGTAGCCAGGATAAAAGCATCAAACTATGGGACAGTAAAAACTTTAAGCTTTACAAAATATTGAGCCTGGAGAAAAACACGCCCGGTCATTTCCACTCCATTAATAAGTTAATATGGAGTACTGATGGCAAATACCTGATTTCAACCGGCGATGACAGACAAGTCATGGTATGGGAATTTGAAGGTTAGTAAATTACCAAAATTCAAGACTATAGGAAATTTTCCAGGCAACCTGATACTTAACTTAGATCTAACTAAATTCACACCAATTCAAGACTAAGCAGTAAATTAGACAAGATGAAATTATCAGAACAAAAAGGGATGGTTATCTGGATGCTGGGACTATCAGGTGCGGGAAAAAGCACTGTATCGAATTTACTGGAAGCCCGGTTACAAAAAGAGAATGTCTTTTCCATTCAGCTGGACGGTGATGAACTGAGAAAAGGCTTAAACTACAATCTTGGCTTTAGCATGGAAGATCGTGCGGAAAACATCAGAAGGGCTGCTGAAACCGCAAAAATCATCGCCTCCAAAGGCATAATTGTCATTTGTTCTTTTATTACCCCGTTAAATATGCATAGGGCACTTGCGCAACAAATATTACAGGAAATGTATTTTGAAGTGTTTGTTGATTGCCCCCTGTACATCTGCCAGGAAAGAGATGTGAAAGGGCTCTATAAAATGGCGCAACACAATACCCTCAAGAACTTTACCGGCATCAGCTCGGCCTTTGAAAAGCCGGAAAATCCAGATCTGGTTTTACTTACCGCTGATCATACGCCACAACAGTGTTGCGAACAGCTATACGCAGCAGTAAGCACTAAAATAACAAATATCCAACTGGCTTAACGGGCCTGGCAAAAGAATCCGGGATTTAAAAGTGAGGGTTTATTGTAACAGAACTTCTCCTTTAAAGCGTTTAACATCTTAGCACCAGCACTCACTGCAATGGCTTGTCCGGCAGCGGTATCCCATTCCATTGTTGGGCCTTTTCTATAATAGATGTGCGCCTTACCTTCAGCGATAAGGCAAAATTTCAGCGAACTACCAATGGAAAGCTTTTGGGTTACCGGAAATTGTTTCAACACCTCTTCCTCCTCCTGATCTGCATGGGACCGGCTACCTATAGCAGTCCAGTTGTCCAGCTCCTTACCCACAGAAATAGGTTCGGCCGCAGCTCCGGGTATCATTTTAAAACTCCCCTTATCCAGGCTTCCATAATAGATTACATTTAGTACGGGACTATAAATCACCCCCATCACAGGTTCATTCTGTTCCATCAGGGCGATGTTTACCGTAAACTCTCCATTGCGGTTAATGAACTCTTTAGTTCCGTCCAGCGGGTCTACACACCAATACTGCGTCCAGTTTTTTCTAATTTCATATGCAATCTCCGCACCTTCTTCAGACAATACCGGAATATTCGGGTATAATGCGGTAAGTCCTTCTATGATAACTTCATGTGAAACCTTATCCGCGGCAGTTAAAGGAGAGCTGTCTTTTTTTGAGGTAACCTGAAAATCCTGACCGGGATCATTGTAAACTTCAAGTATGGCTTTCCCTGCATCTACAGCAATTTTAAGAATTGGCGCTATGTCTATTTTATTCATTTGCAAATTTATTGAACCTCGCAGGCTGTTCTTGATTTTATTTCTTTGAGGATTTGTAGCTGAGGTGCCCTGTTTTCCAGATCGCTTGGCCTGGCAACTACCAAAGCTTCTTTCTTTAAAATCTCATTCTCTTTATCATATTTACTCAACTGAATGGCATCAACTAAGCCTTGATCTGCCACCGGAGCATATCTTTTATAATTAAGCGCAGTCAAAACGTCACCAGCCACAAGCTCAAAAATCTCCAGGTCATTCTCCTTAAATTCGTTTAAAAACTTGCCTGTATTGTTACTGATGATCGGTTTTTCAAGGTTGCTCCACATCTCCCCTGCCGCAGCGGTAAGCTTTGACGTTTTTGATCCGTGAAATTGCAACATATTAGGATGGTATTCAATATCGAGGAAACCGCAAAGTCTGCGGATCTCATTTTCAGGTGCCGTGATCAACGTTTCATAATTGAGAGAGAAAAACCGGTCGGCCGGAAGAATTTCCCTTAAACGGATACAGGCCAGCTGATCTTTTTTCCATTGCTGCGCAAGATGATAAATGTGTTTTTCCCCCACGATTGCTTTTTTGAATGAACAGGCAACATCCCGGCCATCCCTATAAAGAAAAACATATTTTGGCCGCAAACCAAACTCCTCCATTTCTTCGGCGTAGTGCACATTGGCCATACTTTTACAACACCAGTATTTTGCATTTTTACTGATCGCCGCCTGCTCATAGATCAACCGGTTTAACGTAAACAGATGATAACTTTCTGATTGCCTGAAAATCTCCTCTTCGTCCAGGACTACCCCTTCCCAGGGTACAGGATTAACATTTACATAGGCAACCACATCTTTTACCAATTGGCGGTAGGAAACCGCATCCAAAGTTCCGTAGGACGCTAAAAGCGGCATAAAAGTAACCAGAATATGAGGTGGATGTGGTGAGGCAATTTCTGCTGATTGATCCAGCATCACCCTTAAAAGATTAGACCCCGACCTTTGGGTCCCTATGATTTGTATTCCATTATTCATCATACCTTTATATATTATGACATTTACATTTAACAATTAAGCACTAAAATGGAGGACTATACCAACCGTTAAGGCGATCAGGATTAAGTATACCGGATTAAACTTAAAACGGAAACTTAAAACAAAGGCAGCAAAAAACAAAGCAATGCTAACAGGTGTGTATGCGGCAGAAAAAAACAGCTTAATTGCCGATACAAGGATCATCCCTACAACAACCGGTTTAATACCTGCCAATGCATTTTTCATCAGCATAGAACCGGCATTCTGTTTAAATATTTTAGCCGCGATAATCATCAGGATTGCCGAGGGCAAAAATATTGCAAGGGTTGCCAGTAATGCTCCCGCAATGCCTGCCAGCTTATAACCCGTAAAAAAGGCACTCACAAGAATTGGCCCCGGGGTAAGCTGGCTAAAAGCGATACTATCTATAAACTCCTGATTGGTCAGCCATTTCAGTTCGGTAACAAAAAGCGATTGCATGATAGGGACCATCACGTAACCTCCTCCAAAAAGTGATAAGCTAATACCAGAGAATACAGAAATGATTTTCAACAGCATCTGGTCGGCATATTTATAAACACCAGAAATAAAAGATGTATACAAAATGGCTAGTGCCGACAAGCCCGCTTTGGCACTAAAGCTTAGTTTCTCCCATTTGAAACGATGATTTTGGGCATTGGTCAGATTTCCAAGGTTAAATACAACCCCACTGATCCCCCCGGTTACCATCAACAAAACAATGATAAAATATCCTTTAACAAAGTAAAGCAATGCTATGGAAAGAAAGCACAAGGCCAGCTTGCCTTGATGCCCTTTTACTTCTTTTAAAAAGATGTTTAATCCCGTACTTAAAATAATCGCACTAACCGCCGCAACGGTGTAGACCATTATGTCTGACAGGCCTTTAACGTGGATATAATTAAAATAACACCAGGAAAGAATATACATAAGGATACATGCGGGCAACAGCACTCCCAACATGCTAACCACCAGCCCTGATTTTCGCTGCAGGTGATAACCAATATAAGCCACTACATTAACCGCTAAAGGTCCGGGCAGTAAACTGGCTATACTAACAGCATTAAGGAGGTCTTCGCGACTGATCCGTCCATCCTTTTCTATCATTTCTTTTTCTACAACCGCTATTAAGGCCATATGTCCGCCAAATGAAACACAGCCGATTTTGAGAAAAGTAAGAAACAGGTAATTTAAACCTGTATACTTATCGGTCGCATTTATATGTGGACTTGCCTTAATCATTCGATATAGGTTTATCTGTTTTAAAACCCTTAATTTCTTCCAGCCTGTAAGGGTCTCCACCAACTTTCATATCCCATACGATTTTACCTTTAAGATCGGTAATTAGAAAAGTGCGGGGTTCTGTGAGGCAGAATAACACGTACGCATCATCTATAAGGCTAATATTTCCTTTAGCAGGGGTAAAATAATCTTTAGGTAGGGGGATGATAAATTTGGAAACTGCTTTTTTGTTCTTTTCATCTAAAGCGAATGCCAGCCCTCTGCTTAATTTATTTTTAAGCCCATTATCCAATATCAGGAACCAGCCATTATCAATCGTATGGGCGGCATGCTGACCGCTAAACAATTCATCTTTTGTTAAAGCAAAATCACCCTGTTCGCCTAATTTCCACATTACTTTTCCCGAAGGATAATTGACTTTCCACACCTGGTTAAGGTCCCGGTAAGAGATCAGGAAGTTTCCATCTTTATCTTTAAACACCGAATTGGCATGTACCCAGTCTTTCTTTCTTTTCAAAATTAAAGAATCCTTTAAAGGGTCAAGGTGGTCCAGCATAGACCATTCCCATACCTTTTTCCCGGCGGGATTAAACATAACAATCCCATCTCCTTTTACGGTATCCCTCTTGTTTCCCCCTACGGTAGACAAATCAAAAATCTTTTTATCAAAGGTAAGGGCATAAATATTCTTGTTTTCGTCGTGTCTTACTTCATGATGAACCATCTTATCCATACCCCCACGACCAACTTTAAGATTAAAGATCACTTTCCCGTTCAAATCAACTTCAACAATCTCGTCCCCACCTGAAGAGGGGATACTTTCAGCCCCCAGAATAGCCAGTACCGTATTGGAAGGTGTCCAGTGTGATACTTTTACAGCCTTTTTAAATGGCTGGTACCAAACAATATTCCCCTTATAATCAATAATAACAATAGATCCCGGTTCAGTCAGGATCTGTGTCAGAAAGAAATGGTCTTTCAGCTTCTTTTCTACAATTGGATCGGAATAGGCCAGATCAAAATAGGGTGTCGCCTGATAAATTGACTTTGTGCTAAACCCATATTCTTTACTTTGCACCATTTCCGATCCTTTTAACCCGACCACCTTAAACTTATAATCCGTTTTGGCTATGGTATTGTTAATATATATTGTATTTACTTTAGCATCGGCAGATAAAACCGTATAAAGTGTATCCGTACCCTTCTCTACCCAGTATTTCAGATAGGCCTTACTGCTTCTATTTGTTGTAACCACAACTTTAAACCGCAGCCGGTTGTCAGGTATATGGAAAAATTTAATATCTGCTATCCTTAGTGGTAAAATGATTTTTTTGACCGCGTTCAGCTGCCATAAACCTCCGGCGATTAAGCCCAGCACAAAAAAACACAGCAGAATTATTTTTCCTTTTTTATTCATTATCTTATTCTTCCAGCATTAATACCAGTATTTAAAGAGGTATTGCTTTGTATTTCATTTAAAGGATATGGGAATACTTCATAATTTACCTGGTCCGAATAACTACTTTGATCTCTCAGCAAAGGTTTCACCTTTTCTTTAAATTTCATCATGGGATCTGCACCGTTTGATGCGCTTCTGCCCCATCTAAACAGGTCTTCCCTTCTCCGGCCTTCCATAAAGAACTCTTTATGCCTTTCATTAAAAATCAAATCCCGTAGGGTGGCTTTGGTATAACCGTTAAGACTGATTCCCGGCAAGCTGCTCCTGGTCCTGATTGCATTAATCAGGTCGATGCTTTCGGTATTTGGCCCTTGTAGTTCATTTAGCGCCTCGGCCCTCATCATCAGCACATCCGCATAACGCAATATGGTGATATTATTAAAACCTGCATAATTATAATTATTAACATGCGGATATTTAAGATTATAAACATAGGTAGACAATACCGTATCAGGTGGGGTCCCACCTTTACCACCATATTCTTTTGGTACGCTCATTACCTTACCATACAAAGTTTTATAGATCCCGGTAAGCAGGTTCCTCCTATCATCCGCAGGATCAAATACCGAATAAAACTGCAGGTGTAAAGGAAAATTACCATAACCACGGTTAAGGTCCCAGGGTGTAGAATTGATCCCAAAACTATTGGAATTAACGCCATATGATCCTGCTTCGTTAGAAGACTTCAACACGAAGATAAATTCATTATCAGATCTGTTATTCGTATTGAACATCGAAGCAAGTCCACCTTCGGCTTTAGTACGCAGGTCATAATTCTTACCCATCACTTCAGCCGCTTTAGCAGCTGCTTTCTGCCATTCTCCCCTTCTCATATAAAGCCTTGTCAGTAACGATTTGGCAGCACCACTGGTTGCCCTTGCCACTTCATTGGCCCCGTAGGTAAGTGGAAGGTTTTGCTCACAAAATTGCAGGTCGGTAATAATAGCTTGTTCTACAACGTCTTTCTTGGTTAAAACGGGATTGTAGTCAGCATCGGTAAATTTCGAAGATGATTTAAGGATCAGGGGAACATCTCCCCATAAAGTTGTTGCATCGTAATAAGCCAGGGCACGTAAAAACCTGATCTCACCCAAATGTTGCTGTTTAAGTGCTGCCGGAGAGCCTTTAGCCACATAATCAATATTATTGATCAACTCTTCCGCCTCGTTCGCCCTTGATACCATTTTAAAGATACTCACCCAAACATCATTGATGACAGAGTTCGATGCATCGTAAGTCAGCTGATCAAGTTGTACCCCTTGTCTGGCGGTAAGTGTAGTTGTAACCACATCAGTGGGATATTCAAACAACCAGTACAAAAACCCGGCATAATAACCATAACCACCATTATCTTTAAGCGCAGCATACACACCTACCACTGCCTGGTTTCCATTTTCAGGATTAGTTAGCTTACTGACATCATATACGGAAAATGTTTCTTCCTGCAAGCCCTTGCTACATGACAAAATAACGGCCATGGTAACGAAAAACGCAAATATTTTTAATGATTTTCTCATTTCTTTATAGTTTATAGCTTTTTAGAATTTTACCTTTGCACCAAATAAAAACATCCTGTTAACCGGGTAGGCATTAAAATCAATCCCCCTACCGGCATTCTGGTTTGCCTGTGAATTATTTGGCATATTACCAACTTCTGGGTCTAAGCCTGTGTAATTGGTTATCGTAAATAGATTTTGTGCATTTACGTAAACATTAAGTCCGGTAACGCCTATTGATTTCAATTTACCCACATTAAAAGTATAACCAAGGGTTACATTTTTCACCCTGAAATAATCAGAGCTTTCAATGAACCTCGAATTGGCCCAGCCACCATACGTAGTTCCATAAAAACCAAATTTAGGAACGGTACCACCAGGGTTTTCGGGCGACCATAGGTCGTTAATTACGCCTTTTAAACCGTTGCCCTGTGAAACGGGATTTAAAAGGTCTTCCTTTTGTAAATTCAGTAAACTTCCGCCCATCTGGCCTTGGGTAACAATATCCAGGTTAAAACCTTTATAGCTAAAGTTATTGGTAAACCCGAAGAAGGAAGTAGGTATGCCTTGTCCAAGTATTCTCCTGTCATCAGCATTTACAATCCCATTGCCATCGGCATCCACGTATTTAGGGTCCCCAGGATGTGCATTTTTATGTGTAGTCTTTAAAACAGGATCATTTTCCTGAATGATACCATCATAAATGTATCCGTAAAAAGAACCTACGGGCTCGCCCACCCTAATGACAAAAGGGGTTTCAAAATTTGCCGCGCCATCAGGCTTAACACTTCCGACATATATATCCGAGTTGTTTACCCCCAAAGACAACACCTTATTTTTATTAGCTGAATAGGTAAAAGTGCTGCTCCATTTAAAACTACCATTGGAAATATTTGTGCTTTGCAGGGAAAGCTCAAACCCTTTATTCTCCGCCCTTCCTGAATTACCAAACAAGGTCTGGAACCCTATAGAAGGAGCAATACTCCTGTCTAGCAACAGGTCATTCGTTTTTTTGTTATAATAATCCGCAGTAAGGATTAAGCGGTCATTAAGGAAACCTACATCAAGCCCTACATCCAGTGCAGTCGTTTCTTCCCATTTCAAATTGGGGTTAGAAAGCCTGGTTACCGCAATACCACTTACACTTGTCGTTCCATCAAAAGTATATTTAGTTGAATTGTTTCCTGAAAATGTGGCCAGGGCAATACCAGAACTAATCCTGTCATTTCCTGTAATACCATAACTCACCCTTGTTTTTCCTGAAGAAAAGAAACCGAGGTTTTTAACAAAATCTTCTTCCGTAAATTTCCAGGCCACTGCGGCTGAAGGGAAATAACCTAATTTGTTATTAGGACCAAAAAGCACAGATCCATCAATCCGGTAGGTTCCGGTAAAAATATACTTGTTTTTATAATCATAATCGATCCTTCCGAACCAACTCTGTCTTTTGATTTTTGACTTACCTGAATAAGCTGTAAACTGTTGTGCAACACTCAGGTTATCGTATCCCAGTTCATCACTGCTAAAATTTGTCCCCACACTTCCAGATTCGTCGTATACATAAACCTGTTGGTTATATCCCATTAATAACTGAAAGGTATGACCTTTTGTACTGATGGTATAATTGGCTGTCGGGTTAAAGATCAACTCTGTTTCGGTAGTATTCGTAATGGTACCTATACCTTTTGAAGCCACACCGGCAGGAACTGTTGAAGGTGCAAAGTAAAGAATTTTTGAGATGTTGATATCTGTACCCACATCGGCTTTAAACACAAGGTTTTTTATGGGCTCGTAATTAAAAGAAAAGTAGCCATTAGTCCTGTAAACAGAATTTTGTCTTTTCGTAGCAGCTAAAAAGTGTAATGGGTTCTGTGCGTCACGTTCTGCCGCCACTCCCGAATCAAAGGTTGATGCCGGGTTCGCTTTCAATACCTGTTTTACAAAACCATTGATAGAGGACGGTGCCAAAGGCAGATCGTTCTGAATACCATAATTACCGAATACCCTTCCTGAAGCTTTGAGCTTATCACTGATCTTATGATCTATATTGACCCTGGCACCAAATCTTTTAAACCTGGAATGGATCACCACCCCCTCCTGATCCAGGATATCAAAGCTGGAATACACAGCGGTATTATCATTGCCCCCGGTAAAACTCACTACATAGTTTTCCATTTTACCGGTCCTATACAATTTATCCTGCCAGTCTGTACCCAACAATCCAGCTTTTAACGAATCCAGTCGCGTGGCGGAATAGGGAGGCCTGCCCCCATCATTACCAATTAATTTATTAAGTCGCAAGGCATGGTCATAAGAACCGACAAGGTCAAACCGTTTGGTCACATTGCTATAACCTCTGTAAGTATCTAGGTTGATACTGCTTTTTTGTCCTTTTCCACTCTTGGTAGTGATCATCACTACGCCATTGGCACCCCGGGCACCATAGATAGAGGTTGAAGAAGCATCTTTCAAGATAGATATGGAAGCAATATCTTCAGGGTTCACAGAAAACCCTACACCATTATTGGTTGGAAAACCATCAATTACATATAAAGGCTCACTATTTGCATTGATCGAATTTGTGCCCCGGATCCTTATAGACAATGGAGCACCCGGCGTTCCATTACTTTGCGAAACCTGGACACCTGAAACCCGCCCCTGCAACAGATTCGCTACAGATAGCGAAGATTTATTAAGGTCTTCCGTACTCAACGTTACAGCAGAACCCGCGTAAGTGCTCTTATTTTTACTCCCATAACCAATAACAAGTATGTCGTTAAGCACTTTAACGTCTGTGGCAAGTGCTACTTTATATTCGCTCCGGCTGTCTACCTTAACTTCTTTTGTAACGTACCCGATCATTCTGAATACCAGCGTGGCACCGTTGGGAACAGACATATTGAAAGCGCCTTTAGCGTCGGTAACGGCAGTATTTGACGTTCCTTTTTCAACTACATAGACACCCGGTAAAGTTCCCTGGTCCTCAACGGAGGTCACCACACCACTTATCTTTTGTTGTGCTTTTGCCGAAAAAGCACTTGTCAGGAAAAGAAATCCCAACAACAGCATCAGGTAGCGTTTGCCAATACCCGGATAAAAAGTTGTTTGATAAAAATCGATCATATTAGTTTGGTTAAGTTTTTATTAGTTTATATCATTTAGTTTACATCATTCTTTTCTTTAAACGGCGTGATTTTCACCCAATCTATATACATATAGTCTGTATCGAAATCAGCCTTTTTTATCCATCCCGGAAACCATATTCCCAGCCAGAATTCTGATGCATGTGTAGGGATATGGCTGTACGACCGGTGCATCAGTTTGTTATCGTAATACCATTCCACCCTTGGCTTTTCTACTTCGTTGCCGGTATGCCATTCAAACCTGTAAAGATGATACTTACCATCGGTATGGTTTCCAAAATATTTATCAGCGGTAACGTGCAGACTGTCACTCACTCCCCGCCAGTTAGACATCAACCCCCATTTATGATCTGAGTCTTTTGCTGTAAACGGAGATTGATTACGACCTGGAAATTCAAAATCAATTTCATGATTGTAATTGTCATTCTCATAATAATAGGTCCAGAATGCGGATAATGCTCCAGGCCTCGGACAAATTTTTGCCCGTACCTCAAAGCTCCCGGAAGCAAACCTTTCCTTTGTATAGATCACACCACCAATTTTGGTGTTTTGCCCATGTCCTTTTATCGGCCCCTTATATTCATTACCTAAAGCTCTGATGACCAATTTTCCATCTTTTATAAAAACATTATCAGGAACCACCCCGCCATGTGTACCCTGCTTTGGGTTCTCGCCCCATTTCCTATCCGCAATATGCCATAATGTAGTATCTACCTTCTTTCCTTTAAAATCATCGAAAAAAACCTGGGCAGATAATGTCGATGTAAAAGAAAGACTAAGTAAGGGTATGCATATCATAATGCGTAATTGTCTGGTCATACAAATCGGTTTTGTTGGTCATGTAAAACTAAACGTTATCACTTTTAGATATTTTCCAATAGTCCCGTTTTATTGCAAACCCATCCCTAAAAGTCAGTACTATATTACAGTTTTGCCCGTCCAAGCCAAATTATCCCTATATTCATCCGCCAGTTAACCAATTTTATGTTCAAAAATTTTTACTGTACCCTTTTTTTATTTATCCTCTTTACCCCCTGGTATGCTAATGCACAGATCAACAATCTGAAGTTTGAATCCATCGGTACAAAAGATGGTTTGTCACAGAGCAATGTTCATTGTATCCTTCAGGACCAGACAGGCTTTATGTGGTTTGGCACAAAAGACGGGTTAAATAAATACGACGGGTATAATTTTACGGTTTATAAGAAAAGTTTCCAAAATAAAAGTAGCATTAGCTCCAATGATATACAGAGCATCACCAAAGATAAAAATGGTTTCCTATGGATTGGAACCGGAGAAAGTACATTAAACCAATTGAACATCAACAAGGAAACATTTAGAAATGATATTTTTAATGCGATAAAGGGTGTTCAATGTATTTACCATGATAAAGCGGGCAACATATGGATTGGCACTAAAGAAGACGGCCTTTATAACTATAATCAAGCCACAAAGAAGCTAAACAGATATGCCCATCACCCCAATAACAAGGAAAGTCTGGCCAGTAATGAAGTATCCTGTATAGCGCAGGATAGTGAAGGGAAGATATGGGTTGGAACACCCAGTAAGGGACTGAGTGTATTTAACCCGAAAACAAAAACCTTTCAACGGTTTTATAACAGTTCATTAACTAAAAATGCGTTAACCGATAACCACATCAAATTTATTTTTGAAGACAAAAAGAAAAACACATGGATTGGCACGTATGGAGGGGGCTTAAATCTATTCAGAGAAGCAACAAGTGATTTTATACGTTTTCAGCAAGATGAAAACCGCCTCATTTCAAACCTCAACCAAAATTACCTGTTGTGTATGGAAGAGGACAATGCCGGCAACTTATGGGTAGGGACTGAAAATGGTGGTTTATACATATTTAACCCCGAAAAAAACACCTCTATAACCTACCTGCATTCAGAAAGTGACAATAAAAGCATTAGCAGCAATACCATAAATTGCATCAAAAGGGATGTGTCTGGCAATATGTGGATGGGAACCTCCAATGCTGGCATCTGCATGGCAAATCCTGACGCCAGCATGTTTGTGCATTACAGGCATAAGGATGGCTTAAATAGCTTAAGTAACAATATCGTCAATTCGTTTTTTGAAGATGCCTCTCAAAATATATGGATTGGTACAGATGGTGGTGGACTCAATAAATTCAATGAAAAATCAGGTACATTCAATGTGTTTAAACACCAGCCTGGTAACCCCCAAAGTATCTGTGGCAATTATGTATTATCTGTAGCGCAAGACAACAACAAAAATATCTGGGTGGGCACATGGGCCAATGGCATTACTTTAATAACACCTGATCAGCATTTTAAACATTTTAAACACAACCCTGCAATACCTACAAGTTTAAACAGCAATTATGCTTTCTATATTTTCAAAGACAGCAAAGGCAGAATGTGGATCGGAACATATGGTGGTGGTTTGGATTTATATGATGAAAAACAGGATACCTTTAAACACTTCGTTTATGATGAAAAAAATCCTGCAAGCATCAGCAGCAACTACATTTTAACCATCGCTGAAGATAGAAAAGGTAATATATGGATTGGAACAGATGGCGGCGGACTGAACCGCTTTAATGAAGAAAAACAGGATTTCGTTTCAAAGGCATACCAAAAAGCGGGAATTAGTAATGATAGGATAGTTTCCATTTACGAGGACCCAAAGGGATATTTATGGCTGGCCACAAATTTCGGATTAAACAAGTTCAACCCTTCCACAAATCAGAACAAAGTATTTTTTACTGAAAACGGACTGGCAAATGATGTGATCACCGCGGTAATAGGTGATAAAAAAGGCTATATATGGGTAAGTACCAATAAAGGGACCAGCAGATTGGCACCTGATAATTCCATCAAAAACTATACAGTTGACGATGGATTGCAGGATAATGAATTCAGATATGGCAATCTGATGAGCAGTAGCGGCCATATGTATTTTGGAGGGAAAAATGGTTTCAATACTTTTATTCCGGAGAAAATCAAAGAAGGGGCAGCTACCGCTCCTATTGTATTTACCAATTTCCAGATTTTTAATAAAAATGTTGCCGTTGCAGCACATGAAGGTGATGAGTCACCTTTAAAAGAGACCATATCGCAAACAAAAAAAATCACCATCCCTTACTACTCTTCTGTATTCTCTTTTGAATTCGCCTCCCTTAACTATGCCTCAAAGGAAAAAAAGAAGTACATGTACCAATTGAAAGGTTTTGATGATAAGTGGCATGACCTGGGTAGCAAAAACAGTGTAACATTTACAAATCTGGATGCCGGGGATTATGAGCTGCAGGTTAAAGGGACAAATAATGAAGGTCAATGGTCGGAACATATTTCTCAAATTGCGCTTACCGTTACCCCTCCGTTCTGGAAAACATGGTGGTTTACAGTAATTGAGCTACTTTTTGTAGCAGGGATAATCATTTCCATCTTTTACCTCCGACTGGCTTCTATAAAAAACAGAAATATACAACTGGCGAAAGAAGTAGCCTCAAGGACCCATGAACTCTCAGAAACCAACTCGTTCCTGCTGGAAAGTAATGAAAAAATACAGGTACAAAATGTTTATCTCGAGGAGTCCAATAAGGAAATCCAACGAAAAACGGAAAAGATCCTTGACCAGCAGCAACATATATTAGTACAAAAGCAAAACCTGGAAATCACCGTAAACGAACTGCAGGGCAGTAATAAAACTAAAGACAAGCTTTTTTCTATTATAGCCCACGACCTTAAAAACCCGGTTACCGCCTTACATGGTATTTCAGAGGTATTGTACAAAAAATTGCCGCAGCTGGACAAAGAGGAAATTCATGCACAGATCAAAGACATCAGTAACGCATCCAGTTCAATCCATGAGCTCGTTATAAACTTATTAGACTGGGCAAGGACCCAATCTCAAAACCTTGTTTATGATCCTCAGGAAATCAATGTCCATCAGCTGGTGATGAAAAATATTTTTCTCGCTGAAACACAGCTCACAAATAAAAATATCAGCGCCCACCTGGATATAGATGTCTCCCATCTGATCCATGCAGACAAACACATGGTGGATGCGATGGTAAGGAACCTACTCAATAACAGCATAAAGTTTACCAATAGAAACGGAAATATCACCATAACATCAAGACAAACCGATGCTGAAGTGGTTATAACGTTTGAAGATACCGGTATTGGCATGACCGAAGACCAGATCCAGGAGATACAGCACCATCCTAATAAATCCATTTCCTACGGAACCCACGGGGAGACCGGCACAAGATTTGGCTTGCAGATTGTTAAAGAATTTCTCGAAATAAATAAGGGCAAACTTACTATAGCGAGTGAAAAAGGTAAGGGATCCATATTTACAATATCCCTGCCTAAATCTCAAGGCAATACAGGCAAAAATCAAATACAGTACAAACCGGAGCTGACAACATATGGGCCTGAGAAAGTAAAATTCCCCCAGGACCACATCGGTCTTTTAAAAGGGAAAAGAATACTCATTGTAGATGACAATGAAGAAATCAGGAATTTCCTAAAGCTCTTACTTTCCGGGACCTTTGAAATTTTTGAAGCGGTAAACGGTAAGGAAGGGCTCAAGATCGCGTTGGAAGCCCAACCAGATATGATGATTACCGACATGATGATGCCGGTTATGAATGGCCTGGAATTTTGTAACCATATTAAAGCAGATTACAATACCAGCCACATCCCGGTCATCTTAATAACTAGTGACATAGGGGAACACGGACAACTAGCCTCTTATGAAGCTGGATCTGATGCATTTCTCACGAAACCCATTAATCAGAAAATCCTCTTCCAGGTCATTTTGAATCTGATTAAGAACCAGGAAAATGCAAAAAAACGATTCTCCGGATCGGAGGACTTGCTACCAGAAGGTGTAAATTACAATAAGCTGGATGAAGAGTTTATTGAAAAAATAAATGATTATGTAGAACAGCACATTAACGACACCGATCTGGATTATAAGAAAATATGTGAATTAACAGCAATGAGCAGAACTGTCCTTTATGCAAAATTTAAAGCGCTGACAGGAATGGGGGTCCATGATTTTATTAAAAATATAAGATTGCGGAAATCCATAAAGCTTTTGCAGGAAGGTAAATTGAACATCAGCCAAATCGCTTACGAAGTTGGTTTTGCAACCCCCTCCTATTTCTCAAAGAGTTTTGTGAAAAAATATGAGATCGGCCCTAAAGAATATGTTGCTAAATTAAAGGCCAGGCTACCTAAGGATAAAAAACCATCAGCTTTGGAGACCGATCAAATCGACTTTGATTAGAATTACATAGATTACGGACTATTGGAAATAATTGACATCGCATAAAAAATAGCTTTGTTTTATGAATTTCCATGCAAAAACCAAGATCATCGCAATAAGTGCATTTGTACTTTTAATCTGTATCCTATCTTTAAATACTTACGGCCAGTTTTCAAAAAACACCCTGTCCTACCAATGGAAAATAAAAAAAGAGGGGAATGCCACGCATCAGGTCAGCACTACCTTACTACTGGTTAACCGTGATGGAAATGCAATAAACAATTCAGACTGGGGCATCTACTTCAACTCCATTAAAATACCGAAACTTAAGCCGGCATCGTCATTGATGTATGACTTAAAACATGTTAATGGCGATTTACATTACCTCTATCCAAATAAGAACTTCAAATCCTTAATTAAAGGGGAAACACATGAGATAGAATTATTAATACCGAACATCAGAAATTATACCGAACTCCCTTCAGGCCTTTATATAGTAGAAAAAAACAAACCCGAAAAAGGTTCATTATTAAAAAATATGAATAAAAAAACAGATACTGTGGAACTTCATATTGCCCAAAATGCCTTTATTAAAAATAGTAAGATTATAGCTATGGCCGAAGATAAACTAACAAAAGTCTTCCCAAGCCCTGTCAGTTATCAGGAAAAAAGTGGTTTTTATGAAATCACTGCCCTTACAAAGATTAACACAGCAGGAGCTTTTAGCGGAGAAGCCCAGCTATTACAGCAAGACCTTCGTAAATTACTAACTAAAAGCATCACAATTAATACCGTTACCGATCAGGTAATCAAGGAGGTGAAAAACGGTATCACATTGAGAAAAAATGAATCTTTGGGCAAAGCTTATCAATTAGAAGTATCCGGCAAGGGTATCCTGATCAGTTCTGGTGAGGCATCGGGAATTTTCTATGGCATACAATCGCTAAAAACACTCTTATCACCTGCGGCTTTCGCCACTAAACAACCTTCAATAAAAGTAAAAGCAGTGAGCGTACTGGATTCGGCAAGGTTTGCCCACAGGGCATTGCTGGTTGATGTGGCAAGAAACTTCCTGCCTAAGTCGGAGATCATGAAAACACTCGACTTGATGGGGCTTTACAAACTCAATGTGCTCCATTTTCACCTCAATGATGATGAGGGTTGGAGACTGGAAATCCCCGGACTTCCGGAGTTGACAACAATAGCGGCAAAAAGAGGTTATACACCTAATGGTGAAGGAATGTTACCTCCATCCTATGGTTCAGGCCCGGATGTGAACAATCCAACAGGAACGGGTTATTACAGTAGTAGCGATTTTAAAGAAATATTAAGGTATGCCACCGCCAGGCACATTAAAGTGATCCCTGAAATAGAAACACCAGGGCATGCCCGCGCGGCAATTAAAGCTATGGAAGCCCGCTATACAAAGTTTATGGCTGCCGGAGAGGTAGAAAAGGCCAATGAGTATTTGCTGAGTGACCATGAAGATCAATCGACCTACCGTTCTGTACAGGGTTGGAGAGACAATGTCATTAATGTTGCCAGTCCCTCCTCCTATCGTTTTTTAGCCAAAGTAATTGATGAAATCGTCAGCTTATACAAAGCCTCCGGCGCGCCGCTGGAAACCATACATATGGGTGGTGATGAGGTTCCGGCAGGAGTATGGACAAAATCTCCTATGATTGAAAAATTGATGAAGGAAGATACCAGTATAAAGGATGCAGATGACTTATGGAGGTTTTATTTCAAAAAGGTAAATGCCTTGCTTAAAGCACGCAACCTTTATTTATATGGATGGGAAGAAGTTGACCTGAAACATGCCTATAACCAGCAGGGCAAGAAAATACTGGTAGTTGATTCAGCCCTTATGGGCTTAAATTATCAGGTTGATGTCTGGAACAACATTGTTGGTACAGGCTTAGAAGACCTGGCCTATAAACTGGCAAACAGGGATTTTAAAGTAGTGCTGTCCAGTGTAACCAATCTTTATATGGATATGGCTTACAATAATAGTTTTTATGAATTGGGAATGAACTGGGCTGGTTATGTAGATACGGATAAGCCTTTTAACTTTATTCCTTTTGACTATTATAAAAGTATTACCGAAGATGAGATGGGAGCACCCGTATCCCAGGATTTCTTTAAGGATAAGGAACGGTTAAACGGATCCGCAAAACAAAACATCGTTGGCTTACAAGCGGCGCTTTGGAGTGAAACGCTGACTGATACTTTAAAATTTGAATATCTGTTGCTCCCGAAATTACTGGGGTATGCTGAAAGGGCATGGTCTAAAGGCCCGGACTGGGCTTCGGCACAAGTACACACACTTGATCAGCCTGATTATGATAAAGCCTGGTCGGCATTTGTGAATGTTGTAGGAAAAAGGGAATTACCCCGACTGGATCATTACGGCGGCGGATATGCTTACAGGATTCCAGAGCCAGGTGTTTCAGAGAAAAATGGCGCCATCATCGCAAACTGTCAATTTCCGGGCATGACGGTCCGCTACACGGTTAATGGTGATATTCCAAATAAAAACAGCAAAATTTATACTGGGCCAATCCCGAAAAAAAGTAAAATAACACTAAAAGTATTTAACAACAAAGGAGAATCAGGCAAGGCAGTGGTTGTCAATTAAAACCAGGCTATTTTACTTCCTATGCATCTTGATCACCTGCAAAAGGTGATTAAGATCTGCTTCTGTATTGTAAAAATGAAAAGCTATACGAACACCTTTACCCCTACTTATTGAAATGATATTTGATGCGTCAAAATGTGTGATCATTTCATCGCTTACCTGCAGGTTAAAAATGGATGAGTGCTGTTTTCTACCGACAACCTGTTCTGACAAGAGGCCCAGCTCAGTAAATGCAGCTTTTGCCTTTTTTGCAAGGGTACTGATCTCATTTTCTATAACATCCATGCCCAGCTTTTTCATAAATAAGATGGACTCGTTCAAAGTTCCGAAATTTAAAGTATCCAGATGACCAGGTTCAAAGCATAAAGACAACATACTCCTGCCTTTCAGGAAGTTCTCTACAGGCAAAGGATACGAGTTTCTATCCCGATATAGATGATTTACGACCTCATCTTGAACCAGCACAAATCCGTTACCATATCCCGACAGCATCCATTTATATCCGCTAGCCACCAATACATCTATCCCCGAAGACTCAAAATCAAACTGCTCTGTACCACAAAACTGTGTACCATCTGCCACAATCAGCAGATCGGGGTTTGCCGTCTTCAGCTCTTTTATAAAATCCAGATCTATTTTAATACCATTGATGTATTGCACCAGGCTAATGGCTAATACCGTTGGTTTAAATGCTTTAACTTTAGCCAAAATATGATCTTCAATATGTTCGTCAACCCTAACATAGTCATGCGCGAAGCCCCGGCTTTCTACCGGATAATTTACTGATGGGTAGTCACCTTCAAACAATAAAAACCTATGTTCACCCAACAACCCGTCCAGAAATGTATTTAAACCAAAGGAACAATTTGGGACCAGGAATGTATTTTCAACCTTCGCACCAAAGAAATCCGCGACATTCGCCCTTACTTCCTTCAAAAAACTATCCTGGGTCAACCTGAACCCGCTTCCAAGCTTTTCAAAAGTCTCGTCATGAGTCCTTCTCCAGTCGGTTACGGCTTTTGATAAAATACCGGAACTCGCCGTGTTTAGGTAAGTACAATTGTTAATGATAGGAAACTGATCAGAAAAATTCATAAACAAAAGTATCTGATTATTTTAAATTATTAGTAATTAATATTTACACGTTTTAATGCCTCTCGCCCATAAAAAACGGGAAAATACATCATTTCCGCTTTGGCAGGATTTAAGATATAACTACCCGAATACCTCGGCATCAGCTGCACATTAAAAGTATATTCACCTTTTTTAAGTTTGGTACAGAAAATTGATGTTTTATGCTTAAAATATTCCCTATGTGTTTCTACGCCCCAGAAACTTTGCATTTTATTTTCATACGAACAGCCTGCCGGAATAGGAATTTCAATCATCACATAATCGGCATCGGCACGAACATTCACATTTACCTTTAAAGTTGTTAAAGTACCTGCTTTTAGCTTTTTAACAGTTGCTCCGTTCTGTTCAAAATAGGTCTTCACGGTAAAATCTTTACTCACCTTTTCAGGCTTAGGGTTATTGAATTGTTGGTATGCCGTAAAATACACTGGTGCATCGCCTTTTTTATTTACGATCAGCGCTGCAGGTTCCATAACTTTATCAAATGGAAAAGTTGTTACCGTCTCCGTCTTGTTCAACACCAAAGAAGCAGGCTGATATTTTTTACCCGGCGAAGCGATCAGTTCAGGTAGTATTGTTTGCAATATTAACGACGATTCGTAAGTATTGCGCCATTGTCCATCTTTCCTTTGCTCTAAAAAGTAACGCTGAATACGGTCCAGCTCAGCAACATAACCACCATTCGTTCTGAGGATCTGATAAGCCAGCAAGGTATTCTGGATGTTGTTATCCCAGAAACTCCTTCCATCTTCGCCCCAATAGATATTACCGAACATGGTTTCACTTTTCAGATCAAGTAACCATTTCATATCAACAGGCATCCCTGCTTTTTGTCTCAATTGTAGCAGTTGAAGCTTTTCGTATAGCGGCTGTTTTGCAATTAACGGGACATTTGAATTCCCCTTTCTCTCCAGCCTGTTTTGCTCCTCCAGCTTTGCCCTTTGTTTCTCTATCGCCAAAATCCAATCGTTTACATAGTGTTTCTCATCCAGCATTTTTAACAACCTAACCCCGTAAATCTGGTCAAAATTTTGCGCATTGGTCATTTTATTAACCAGGTAACGGTACAGTTTATCCTTATCCAGCACCACAGCATATCCTTGCTTTTGGGCCTCCAGCAATGTCTCCACAACATGTAAGCTGATCCAAAGTTCTTCCCTGCTATTTTGCCACCAGCCCCATGTACCCTCAGGCAGCTTATTATTCTGTAGTTTTTTAAGGATTTCCTTGATGTTCTTTTCTTCTTTAAAAGGTTCGCTAAGATATTTTCTGACCGATTTTTCCAATAACAGTGCCTTTAACTTAGAAGCCAGTTGTTCATTACATAAGTACTCGTAATTACGCAACTTCTCCATTTCATCCAGTAACGTAGGAAATAAAGAAGCCTCGGCCCGCAGTTTAACCTTACCTAATTTCGGGTCAAACTGATACGTAACGGTGGTATCACGGGTTAAAGCATTAAAAAAGCCCTTGGTTTCAGTTACACCGGCCTGCAGCAATGGAATTTTACGGATTTCACCATCAAAGTAGCCATTGTCCTGTTTCATGGTATACTCAAACTTCAGACTGTCTACAATGTTCAAATGATCGGGATGCATTTTAAATCCCGCCCCTTTAGCAACAATGCCGACGGTATCAATCTTAGCATTTTTAAAACTCACTTTGCCGGTCAACAGTTCTGTTCCGTTAAAGCTAAACTTCCTGTTTACAGTTTCTTCGATATTGTTATAGTTCATCAACTTGCCGATCACCTTAATACTATCCCCTGCAAGGGCAAATAACGGTGAAACAAAATTGGCGCTTAAAGTTTTAAAAGACTTGATATTTGTTTCTGTAACGCCACTTTGTTTACGACCGTTCATGGCTATCAGGTGTGTACTCCAATTGGTAATATCATCCGGAAACTTCACCGTAAACGAAGCCCTTCCATTCTCATCAGTTATCAATTTAGGCTGCCAAATGGCATAATCTGAGAAATTAGTCCTTAGCGTTTCCTGCTGTTGCCCCAGTTCACCCGTAGCTGTTGTCGCCATATTACCGCCTTTAGTCTTAATAATAATCACCCCGTTCGCAGCCCTGGCACCATAAATAGCGGTAGCGTCGCCCCCTTTTAACATATCCATAGATACAATTAAATTTGGGTCCAACTTGTCCATATCACCACTATAAGGCAGCCCATCAATAATTATCAACGGTTTATTATTCCCGTTCAGTGATGAATTCCCCCTTATCATCATGTTCAAATCTGCACCTGGGGCACCGGCAATATTTACCCCCGCAAGTCTCCCCTGCAATGCCTCAGCGGAAATTGTTTGAACAGAAGCAGTGAGGGTCTTTTTTTTCTGTGTACCATAACCAACCACTACCACTTCATTTAAAAAGGCTGTAGCCGCATCCAGTTTAATATCACCTGCGTCCCCATTCTCTACAGCAATCTCCTTTGAATCATAACCGATAAAAGCAATTGTAAGCTTTCCACGTTGCGGTACTTTAAGGTTAAAACGTCCGTTAGATCCGGTAACAGTAGCGTAATTCGCTCCCTTTAATTTAACGCTTACTCCCGGTAGTGCTTCTTTAGTTTCTGCATCTATAATACGACCTGTCATTTTCCCTGTTAATATCGCAGGATCAAAATACTTTTCATTGATATTTTCAAGGATGCTACGTTCTGCAACAGCTGCGTCATTATTATAGGAACGGCTGCGGACAGACTTGATCTGTTCATCGATCTTCCTGCTCATTTGATCTGCAGGGTTTATTGGCATCCCTTTCCATTCGAAATAATTTATACCCGAAGCCTTAATGTTAACCAACTCAGCAACAAAGTAGCGATTGTCCTTAAACAAGTAAATGATGCGGTACTCACTTGGTTCCAGCGCATTAAAATAACTTGTATTACCCGGATAAATCTGAACGAAATCTGGTTCATCATACTTATAAATAATGATGTTCTTCAAATAAGGCATGTGTTTAGAAATGCTTGTATCAAGGGCCATCACCAGCTTGCCATTATTCCTGTTGTATCGGTACCCTGGGTTAAACAACGGGGTTGTACGGCTTCTTAAATCCAGGTATTCATTCCAGATACTATCCGTCTCCCCTCTTTTAAAAGGATACTGTTTATAATCATCAATACTGCCTAAACCAATTAATTTTGTATTAAAGCCATAAGTTGTGGTATAAGATTTCTGCTTTAGTAAACCGGGTAAAAAGGTGTAAGAATAGCCCGGTTCCTTAATAAAATTCTGCTGAAGTGACCCCGAGTTAAATTCAAGAAGATTTTCGGCAAAAGGCCCGATTAATAAGCTTGTTCCATTATTAGCGGGAGCAGCGGTCCTCAGATCAGACCTTAGTTCAGCGAAGCCCTGCCCAACCCCCGGAAGGTTTAATAAATGTGTATTGTTACCCGACTTTATGGTAGTCTTGTTCCCATTGAAATTATTTTCAATGCGCATCATGTATTTGGTTAAAAAATCCGATTCAGAAGCACTAAGCTCATTCGGTGCAAGACTCACATTCGCCTTATTGTTCAATACATCTGCGGCCACACTTATAATGGTTTTTTTTCCTTTCACCAACTGATATCCGGGTAAGTGAATGTTATAGCCGGCAGTGCGCATGCTAATATCATGCTCCCCCGGGGGAACCCTGAACGCATAACGCTGAAGCTGATTGGTCTGACTAAAGTATACAGGAATTCCATCAATATAGACGACATGAACAGGTTCTATCGCACCATCCTTAATCACAAAAGGTGCAACAATTGCAGTATCGGGCTCATCTGTATCCTCCTGAATGGCATACAGTTCCTTCGCCTGGGTAAATTTGTAGTATTCGATGGTATCAAGGTTCAATTCTTTACCCCATTTATCCCATGTAAGTTTCATTTTGCCCGACAAGCCCAGTGCCTCAGCTTCAAAGCTAGATTTAAGCGTACGCGCATAGAAAGGTTTCCCGAAATAAGGTGCCCTGGCGGGATAAACATTTTTAAATTTAGTAGTGTAAGCATACGCGGTAACATCTGTTCCCGCTACCGGTTGTTCATTAAGATCGGTGACCTTTACCTGCATATTAACAGTCTGCCCGGGATAAACCAGATCAGGAGCGAGCAGTTTTACATTTAATGCATTTGACGCATAAAAAGCACTTGTCTCTGTACTTAATTTCTTTTCTCCCCATACATAATTCAATTTTATATGCGCGGCCTTTTTACCATTGTGCCTGATCACCGTATCCAGGCTGGATGCATAGCCCTTTAAAAAAACCTCGTTACCAGAAAAAACCGTGTACCAAAAAGGGATCCTGTGAACATTATTCACGGCAATAGTTAATGAATCTTTGTTTTGTTTCGCCGCAACGCTCAATTCTGGCTGTAAGTCTTCCAGAAAAATATCATCTGTATAACCATCAGCTGTTTTCACACCATAAGACTCGGCCTTATAATTCATCTTGATTTTTGCTGGTAAGTCGACAGTAACGGAATCCTCCTCATCACTAAGTAGATAGCTCAACGTAACTACAGCTTTTTGTTTCGTTGATTTCCCATTAACAAGGTAATCAATCAACAGGCTGTCCTTGATAAATTCAGTCTTAATTTCCTGTCCTTTCAATTCATATTTCAGTGATTTATATGCCGTCTTATGCTCATTATTACTATTTAAAAAACTAAAATTCATAGAAAAATTAAGGTCTGCTTTCGGAAAAATGCTATCCGGCAATACCATTTTCGTTTCCCCAACAGGATCAAGTACAATACTCGTTTTCCACAAGGTATCCCTTACAAAAACATGCGGACTGTAATATTTAATTGGGGAGTTGGCCCTTACGATCACCTCTACCCGGCCATCTGGAACTGCTAAATCGTTCTCGTCAGTAGCTTTCAAAAATACCGTAACCGGACTACCAGGGCTATGCACTTCCTTATTCGTCCTTACCCCAAAGCTTAAAGATTTAAGCTCATAATCTTCATATTTAAAACGGCCCTGATAAACCGTGGCCCAGCCTTTTTTATCCGCCTCTTTTAATACAATATTATAACTTCTATCTAATGTTAGCTGTAAACTATCTGCCAAAACAAAACTATACGCATAACCGCCTTCTTGATAAGGATTTAAAGTAGTTAACACCAGTGCCCCGGCATCACTCCCTTTTTGCAATTCAACACGAAGCGGCATGTTCCGCAAGGCTTTCCCGTTTGCCTTTACTAAATATGCTTTAAATTTTACCGTGTCGAATGGTTTATACATCGGTTTATTAAAAACCATATATCCGGTATACTTCTGCTTATCCGGTTTTACCGGTTTTCTCTTTTGCGGACTAAATATCCTTTTAAAAAACGAAGTGCCTTTTTCATGTTCATATGGCCTGTACTCCTCCTGCTCTTCATAATTAAAATAATTATTTATACCGTCGTGATTTACTGTGACCACCGTATTTTTGGCTGCAGAGGAACTTACATATAACTTAGCCTGCTTATTATATCTTACGGTCTTTCCCTTGCCTACTTTCACGGATGCACTGGTTATCTCGTTTCCTTTCAGGTCTGTTACTGTGAATTGAAAATCCTTTTTATTGTTAATAAACTGAAGGTTTACGTTGTTTTTGGCGAACAGTCTATAAACAAGTTCATTTTTGATCGCTTTAACCTCTAAATAATTACCATAAGGAAACTTTTTCGGATAAAAGTTACTTTTTACATTATAAAATGAATCCACAAGTGTATGCAGGAATCCGTCATTAAGCGTCATCTTCGTCGCCGACGCGATAGAGAAAGCCTCTTTATCCGTTAATTTATAGATATAGGTATAAGAACCCTCCGTACGGCTGTGGGTTAATTTTTTTTGCGCAAAAGCAGCAGAAGTTGTTACTATAATCAGTAAGAAAAAGCGTAAGAGATGCTTCATATAATTGTATTTGTAATATGGATGCAATAAGTCGTCAATTCCATAAAACTAATACAATTTAATTGAGATGATAAATTCTTAATAAAATTTACCAGTACTTATACTAGGCAAATCGTTTAATAATCCGCAACTTATGGGTATACCTACCCAGTTCAGCATTATAAATCCCCTGGTTATCCATTGGGTCTATCCTTACCTTTCCAGAAGCGTGAATAATTTCATTGGCATTCAACATGATCCCCACATGGGTAATACGTCCCTGGTCATTATCAAAAAATGCAAGGTCCCCGGTTTTTACTTCAGGTAAAAAATCAACCGTAGTTCCTTGTTCCGCCTGTTGCGAGGCATCACGGTTTAGCTTTATACCATTTAATTTAAATACAATCTGTGCGAGGCCTGAACAATCGATTCCAAATAAGGTTTTCCCGCCCCATAAATAAGGTGCATTTTGAAAGAAAAGTGCTGTGGAAATAATTTTATCCATGGATATAGCCGAGTCAGGTTGTTCTGGCGTAAAAGTAACTTCAAATCTTTCGTCACCCAGGTAGCAGTGCCCGTTTTCATATAAAGGCAGGTTGCTCCCCGCAGCCAGGTAATATTTACTACCATCGGCAGCAATGATTTCATTTGTCACTTGTGCTGGCGCCATAAAATTGCTTTCACTACATTTCGCAAACTGTTCCGCATTCAGGTCGCCCAGTTGTTTATAGTCCAGCCAACCTTCATATCCATCATAGGCATTACGCACCAACCACCATTTATCCGTTTTTTCCAATATCTCTACATGATCACCGAATAATAGCTGAGAGGTAATCTCGGCCCTATCCGACTGTTCTGCCCTTAATGGTGATACAGCAACTCTGCAAATCCCGTAATGTTGTTCCATAGTGATAAAATCAATGGTATAAATTTAAACTTTTGTAGGCTTATTTTGTTATTTTTATAAGTAACATTTACTTCAATTGTAATAAAATACTTCGGATAATAATATTAAACCTTTAATTCAAACACCATGAACCTCAAAAAGATTTTAATTGCTGTAGATAATAGTACCTGCTCGGAAAAAGCGGCAAAAACAGGTTATGAAGTGGCAAAAACCTTTGGTGCAGAGGTTGCACTGGTAAATATTATAGAGCCTATACCTGCCAATATCAACCCCGATCTGACACTGGCACCTGTTTTTCTGGAAGCATACGACAATAGCGAAGAGAACAGCCACATTCTATTAAAGGAAATAGAAGCCAAATATAGTCATGGCATACCCACTACATATCTTAGTGTTATGGATAGTGCGGCACATGGGATTATTAAACAATCCGATGAATGGGGCTCTGATTTAATTGTGATTGGCACTTATGGCCGTACAGGTATCTACCATTTTCTGATGGGAAGTGTAGCAGAACACGTAGCCAGAAAATCGGCCTGCCCGGTACTAATTGTACCCAATAAATACGAAGAAAAGTCGTAATCGGGCATTGGCTAAAAAACGCCGTTAAGGGGGGCTTGCCGGGGTCTTGTGGGGGCGTTGCTGCGGCATTGCCGGGGCCTCTTACCTTACGAAGGCCTTAAGAACAATCCTGGAATATATAAATAAAGCCAGTCCCAAATATGGAGCTGGCTTTATTTGTTTATAGCTTTTGAGCTTATCCTTCCTGATGTAACCAGGCTTTTTTAGCAAGCAGTTCTTCTTCGGTTTCACGAACATCTTCATCATCAACACAACAATCTACAGGGCATACCGCTGCGCATTGAGGTTCATCATGAAAGCCTTTACATTCTGTACATTTATCGGATACGATGTAATAAACTTCATCAGAGCCCGCTTCCTGAGCAGCTTCCGCATCCATTTCCTTACCTCCGAAATCAATAATACCATTTAAATTGGTACCATCGGAAAATCTCCAGGCAGTGCCTGCGTCGTAAATTGCATTATTTGGGCATTCAGGCTCACATGCTCCGCAGTTAATGCATTCGTCTGTTATTTTAATAGCCATGTCTTCGTCTATATCTATTGCTAAGTTTACCTTTGCAGGAGCAAATATAACACATAAACTTTAAAATCATTGGAAATATGCCAATCCTTAATAGCGAAAAACTAATTATTGCATTAAAAAAACTTAGCGACTTCATGATTGAACCCAGCGAAGCGTTCAAAAATCTGATTTTATCTGCTTCAAATAGCAATGCCTGGTTTACTGCAGAAGAGGTAGAACGCGCATTAAATTCACTTCATAAGATGCTAAACCAGCAGGATCTTGAAACCTGGTTTAAAGACATTCAAATAAGTGAAACACCAAAAAAGGTAGGTTTAATTTTAGCCGGAAACATTCCAATGGTAGGCTTTCATGACGTAATTGCAGTACTCGCCACGGGAAATACCGCCCTGATTAAACTTTCATCCGCTGATGACAAACTGGTGCCGGCACTACTTGCAGAATTAATTAAAATAGAGCCTTTACTTTCAGACCGTATTGTATATGTAGAAAGGCTAAAAGATTTTGATGCCGTAATTGCGACTGGCAGTAACAATACATCCAGGTATTTTGATTATTATTTTGGCAAAGGCCCTAATATCATCCGAAAAAACAGAAATAGTGTAGCCGTAATTACCGGGGATGAAACAGAAGAAGAACTGGCATTGCTTGGACATGACATCTTCGATTATTTTGGCTTAGGTTGCAGAAATGTATCTAAACTGTATATTCCCGAAGATTATGATATCAAAAACTTTTTTGAACCCATAGAAGGTTTTGCGGGCATCATCAATCATTTCAAATACAATAACAACTACGATTACAATAAGTCTATTTACCTGGTAAACCTGAAACATCATTACGACAATGGTTTTTTATTGTTAACAGAAGGAGAAAGTCTCTCCTCTCCATTGGCAGTTTTATACTATGAAACTTATTCTAACATGGAGCAGGTTGAAGAACTGTTGAATGATAAAGCAGACGATATCCAGTGTGTGGTAAGTAGGGCTCTGTTAAAGTTAAAAACACCTGTATTGGGTTTTGGACAAAGCCAGGCCCCGAAACTATGGGATTATGCAGATAATGTAAATACGATAGATTTTTTGAATAATTTATAATTGAAATAGCATTATCTTTAATTTTCGATAAAAACGTTGATATCTAGAAACATCTTTTTCTTGTGCTTGATATTGGGATTGACTGTCAGCTATGCCAAATCGCAAACTTGTGCAGGTTCAATAGGAGATCCCGTAAGGAAGTATGACTTTGGCAATGGGCCTGATAGCCGTGGCCCCGCTATCCCGGATAAAACCAATTACGTTTATAGCAATGTAGATGTTCCTCGCGATGGACAGTATGCCATTGTTAAAACAACGGCAGGCATGAGTCATGTTACCCAGGGCAATTGGCTAACAGTTACGAATCATACCCCAAACGACCCAGACGGATATATGATGCTCATCAATGCCGATGAGTATCAGGCTGGAATATTTTACCAGGCAACAATATCAGATCTTTGTCCTGGAACAACCTATGATTTTGGGGCATGGATTATCAATGTCATGGCTAAACCAGGCATTCGGCCTAATCTTAGATTTGTCATTGAAACGACATCAGGAGCTCTAATTAAGCAATTTGATACGGAAGAAATTCCGGAAGGAACAGCGACCAACTGGATAAGATACTCCAGAACATTTACCACCGGCGCAAATATCGATGCAGTAGTGGTAAAAATAATAAATAACGGTTTAGGTGGTGGCGGAAATGATTTTGCATTGGACGATATCACCTTTAGTGCTTGCGGCCCCATAATTATCCCCTCAATTGACGGCACAGTAACAGCCAATAAAAGCTTATGTGTCGGTGACCACAAAAGTTTCAATTTAACTGCCGAAGCCACTCCTGGAGTATACACTGCTCCTCAATACCTTTGGCAAGAAATGGATATGAACGGGCTTTGGCAAGATATGCCGGCAGAAACCACTAATCAATATACAAAACAATTTGTCAATGCTGAAGTTGGCAGTTACAAATACCGACTTTTAGTTGCGGAAAATGGCAATATCAACTCACCAAACTGCCGTACAAGCTCGCCCGTATTTGAGCTCAATGTAAGTCCCCTGCCACCAACGCCCATTGCCAATGGGCCTATAACAGTTTGTGTGGGTGAGCCTATTAATTTAACTGTAAGCGATGCAAGCAGTTATAAATGGACGGGGCCAGCAGGATTTAACAACACGGTAAAATCACCTGTTATTCCTGTCGCAACACTTCAAATGAACGGAACTTATAATGTAACCATCACCAATGATGCCGGATGCGAAGCCAGTACACAGACTGAGGTTACTGTTGTTCCAAGACCTGTTGCAGTAGTAACTCCCATATCCCCTATTTGTAAAGGAGAATCAGTAACTTTAAATGCAAGTGGTGGTAGTTCGTACCGTTGGGTTCCTGCTACCGGTTTATCAGCGGACAATATTGAAAATCCCATAGCCAGTCCAACACAAACAACAGTTTATACAGTATATGTTTCTGATGGGCATGATTGTGAAACTCCCGCATCTATAACAGTCGAAGTCATAAAAGAACTTAAAGCTGACGCAGGCTCCGATGTAAAAATTATTAAAGGGAATACAGTTAAGCTTGAGGGTGCTGCAACAGGTGAAAATATTGACAGGTTCTTCTGGACACCTTCTGATTACCTGGATGATCCAACAAAACTAAATCCCATTGCCAGCCCTCCGGTTAGCACCACCTACACGCTGAATGTATTTTCAGCTTCCGGTTGCGCAAGCAGCACCGATGACGTTTTTGTTAAAGTGTATGAAAAAATGGTTATACCGAATAGCTTTAGTCCGAATGGTGATGGCATCAACGACATCTGGAATATTATTACCATTGATACTTACGCAAACCCAACGGTAAAAGTCATTAACCGTTATGGGCAGCTGATGTTCGAAGGAAAGGGCAGCAAGACCGCCTGGAACGGAAAACACGAAAATAAAGATGTTCCTGTAGGTGTATATTACTATATGATCTATTTGGAACCCGGCCTAAAGCCCATCACCGGATCATTAACAGTGATCAGATAAATAAGCCACATACCTTAATTCTCATTTTGAAATACTATTTTTGAGCGATGTATGTTATAAAAGTAAAAGGCATTGCCAAAATTCCGGATTATGTACAATTAAGGGATGATAAATTCACCTTACTGGCCTATTTCAGAGTAGACAGACCCGATAAATCATTAGATAAATTAGGTCTTGCCGATAAGCTGCCATACATTATGAACTTTGTAAATGATTTGCCTTTTGGACAAATTGCTAAATTAGATATCTAAACCATGACAGGAAGCACAGTTATAAATTTAAAAAATGTAGATGTATTTCAGCAAAAACATCTGGTTTTGTCGAACGTAAATTTAAATATCGACAAAGGTGAATTCGTTTTTTTAATCGGACAGACAGGTTCAGGAAAAAGTAGTTTGCTTAAAATTATATATGGCGACCTTCATATTGGCAATGGAGATGGACAGGTAGCAGGTTTCGATTTAAAAAAACTAGGCAATAAAGAAGTTCCTTTTTTACGCAGAAAACTGGGTATTGTATTCCAGGATTTCCAATTGCTTACAGACAGGACGGTTGACAAGAACCTGGAATTTGTACTTAAAGCGACTGGCTGGACAGACAAAAACCTGATTAGTGAGCGCATTAAAGATGTATTGGAAAAAGTTGGACTACGTTCAAAAATTAAAAAAATGCCCCACGAATTATCTGGTGGTGAGCAACAACGTGTAGTTATTGCCCGTGCATTGCTAAACAATCCGGAGATTATACTTGCTGATGAACCTACGGGTAACCTTGACCCGGATACTTCCGAAGAAATTGTAATGTTGTTAAAACAAATCAGTCAGAGTGGCACGGCTGTTTTAATGGCAACCCACGATTACCACATCATCAGAACATTCCCTTCAAGAATTATAAAATGTGAAACCGGTGTTGTTCATGAGGATGCCCAGATTGTGTAATACAATTCTCTGACAAAATTTTCTTATTCGGCCATTGTGTTAGTTGTTTTCATGTTAAAACTGACAGCATGACGGATATTCCCTATTGGCAAACCTTTTGAGTTTATAACCAAAAATTCTACTATACTATGTTTAGCAAGAAGAAAAAACACAATAATCAAGATACGACTATGCAAAATCAAGACACTGCAGCAGAACACAATGCTGAAGATCAATTGATAGATGATACAAAAGAAATGAATGCTGAAGCTACGGAAAACACCGAAGAGGCTACAGAAGCTGCACCAGAACTCTCTGCAGAAGAAAAATTACAAGAAGAAAATGCTGCCTTAAATGACAAATATCTAAGGTTATTCGCAGAATTTGACAACTTTAAACGTCGCACACAAAAAGAGCGCGTAGAATTACTGCAGACTGCTGGAAAAGACGTTATTGTTTCTCTATTGCCTTTACTGGATGATTTTGACAGGGCGAATAAAGCTATGGAAGGTGCTACCGACATTACTTCTATCCGCGAAGGAATCAACCTCATACATACAAAATTAAAAAATACGCTGGCCCAAAAAGGCCTTAAGGAAATGGAAAGTATCAATACCGTTTTTGATACTGACAATCATGAAGCTATTACTAAGATACCTGCCCCAACTGAAGAGTTGAAAGGAAAAGTGGTAGACGAATTGGAAAAAGGATATACTTTAAATGACAAAGTTATACGCTTTGCCAAAGTAGTAGTAGGTAGTTAATATTTTATGAGCAAAAGAGATTATTATGATGTGCTTGGCGTATCCAGAAACACATCTGCTGACGAAATTAAAAAGGCTTATCGTAAACTAGCCATTAAGTATCACCCGGATAAAAACCCCGATGATAAATCCGCTGAAGATAAATTTAAAGAGGCGGCCGAGGCATATGAGGTTTTAAGTAATCCTGAGAAAAAGCAGCGTTATGATCATTACGGTCATGCTGGTGTTGGTGGTGCTTCTAGTGGCGGCGGATATGGCGGCGGCGGCATGAACATGGAAGATATCTTCAGCCAGTTTGGTGATATCTTTGGTTCTGGAGGCGGTGGTGGCAGCCCTTTTGAAAGCTTCTTTGGTGGTGGCCAGCAATCACGTGGCGGCAGAAGAGTATCAAAAGGTACCAACCTGCGTATCAAAGTAAAACTTACGCTCGAAGAAATTGCGAACGGTACAGAGAAAAAAATCAAAGTAAATAAACAGATCGTCTGCAAAACCTGTGATGGCAGTGGTGCTAAAGACCGGTCATCGGTAAGTACCTGTAAAACCTGTGGTGGAAGCGGCGCTGTACGCAGGGTAACCAATACCATATTGGGACAAATGCAAACCACCTCTACCTGCCCTACCTGTAATGGAAGCGGATCACAGATCACTGCGAAATGCGGTTCATGTCATGGCGAAGGTGTAGTAAGAGGTGAAGAGACCATTACCATCAATATACCTGCGGGTGTAAGTGACGGCATGCAATTGAGCATGAGCGGAAAAGGAAATGCAGCCCCTAACGGAGGGATTCCAGGTGACCTGATCATCTTAATTGAAGAGATCCCTCATGAAACCCTGAAACGTGAAGGAAACAATATCGTTTATGACCTACATGTTTCTATTGTGGATGCAGCGTTGGGCTATAGTGCAGAAGTACCTACTATTGATGGTAAGGCGAAAATTAAGATTGAGCCAGGTACCCAAAGCGGAAAACTATTACGCCTGAAAGGAAAAGGTATTCCTGAAATCAATTCTTACCACCGTGGTGATGAGATTATCCATGTAAACATATGGACGCCTAAAATTCTGAGTTCAGAAGAAAGGGCGATCTTAGAAAGATTGAGAGACTCTCCAAACTTCAAGCCCCAACCGGGCAAGAACGACAAGAGCTTCTTTGAAAAAATGAAAGAATATTTTGAATAATTAATTAAATACTTCGAAGCCCGCAATTTTTGCGGGCTTTTTTTGTGCCTTTTATTTAGCTTTATCCCGATATCTTTATTAAAACATTATCCTATGACCGCAGCCGTTATTGACCTTGGTACCAACACATTTCACCTTATCATCGCTGAAGTATCCGCCACAACCATAAATGTTTTATTTAAAACCAATGAACCGGTAAGATTGGGACAGGGAAGAATTAATGAAAATATCATTATTCCAGAAGCCTTCGAAAGAGGAATAAATACGCTCAAAGCATTTAAGCGGGAAATTGACAAACATCAGGTAGCTATTGTCAAAGCGATAGCCACATCAGCCGTACGCAGTGCAGGTAATGGTGCAGATTTTGTAAATGCAGCAAAAGAAGAGGCAGGAATACATATAGATATAGCAACAGGAGATCAGGAAGCCGCCTATATATATAATGGTGTTAAAGCTACTGGAGCAATAACAGAGACTTCATTAATTATGGATATTGGCGGTGGCAGTACCGAATTCGTTATTTGCGATGAAGCACATATCCTCTGGAAAAAAAGTTATGACGTTGGTGCAGCGCGATTGATGCAGGCTTATTTCAAATCAGATCCGATTAGTGAGCATGATCAGTCAGCAATCATCCGGCATCTGGATACCGAGCTTGTAGATTTAAAAGATGCGTGCCAATTACATCGCCCCAAACAATTAATAGGCTCTGCTGGAGCCTTCGAAACCTTTGCCGGAATGCTTTACGAGAACCTGGATTTAAAAGCCATTAAATCCGCTCCTATTGATTTAATCCGCTACCAGAACCTGGCTAAACAATTAATTGCTTCTACACATGATGAAAGGGACCGCATGCCAAACCTGATTAAATTAAGGGTAGACATGATTGTCATTGCCTCCATCATTACAAACTATGTCATCGGCAATTGTAAGCCCGAAAACTTAAGCCTTTCCACCTATGACTTAAAAATGGGCGTACTATATCAACTGGCTAATTAGAAGTTTAATAACATCTTATATAGTTTCTCTGTGGGCAAGCCCATTACATTGGTATAAGAACCTATGATCTTCTCTACCGCGATAAAACCGATCCAGTCCTGAACACCATAAGCGCCAGCTTTGTCCATAGGGTTATAATTACGGACATAATAGTCTATCTGTTCGGCTGTAAGCGTATTAAAAAATACTTCGGTTACATCATAAAATGAATGAACTTTATCGCCATGTGCGATGCTCACCCCTGTATATACCTGGTGATTGGTTCCCGATAGTTTTCCGAGCATTTCGGCAGCATGGTGTGCGTCTTCAGGTTTACCTAATATCTCTTTCCGGTAAGCAACAATTGTATCGGCCGTGATCACTATATTTCCCGGACGTTCATCCGCAAAAGCTGCTGCTTTTTTTTCCGCGATATAAACCGCGATTTCCGCAGGCAACAGATCTTCCGGATAACTTTCATCAACCTCCTTCAATACCACCTTAAAATCCAGGTCCATTAATTTCATCAGTTCTTGTCTGCGTGGAGATTTTGAGGCGAGTATGATTGGAAACTTTTGTATATACATGGGGCAAAAATAATAAAAGCGGCCGTAAGCCGCTTCTATTATTTCAAATGATTTACAGGTTATGGTTTTGCATCACCAGAACCACCATTGCCCTGGCCCATACCTCTTTTTTTCATGTTTTCTTTTCTTTCAGCTTGCCATTCTGCAAAAGCTTTTTTCTGATCATCGTTTAATATTGCATTAATCTTTACATCATTAGCTTCATTGATGGTTTTCATTTTAGCCATCATTCCCTCACGATCACCTTTGCTTTCTTCTCTCATCTTAACCATAGCTGTCGCCTGATCTAAAAAGATAGTTTTTACTTTGGCTTTCTGATCTTCTGTAAGGTTTAATTTCTTGGTTAGCTGTGCTGCGGTTCTTTCAGCTCTTTCTTCCGGAGTAGGCATTTTACGGTCACCATCCTGTGCTTTTGCAAATGTTATTACACTAAATAACAGTCCGCAAATAATCAATACTTTTTTCATCTGTTTATACTTTTTATGGTTAAAAGCTATCGTAAGCTCAGACGTTAGAGACAGCAAGGGCTAAATAGGTTTAACCTAGCTATGTAACATAATTGTTGCAAACGGAAAGTATTAAATTATTTGCCGGAGTCGGCAGCAGACGGATTTTCATCAAACCACTTTTGTTGTACTTTAAGTACCTTTTCTATCACATCCCTAACTGCGGTCTTGCCACCAGTATAGGGTGAAATATATTGCGATATCGCTTTAATTTCAGGAACAGCATCGGCCGGACAAGTAGCAATTCCTACCAGCTGCATTATTTTCAGGTCGGGGATGTCATCGCCCATATAAAGTATTTCAGCAGCAATAAGCTTATGTTCCTCACAAAAGCTTTTATATACCGCAACCTTATCAGACACACCTAAAAAGATATCCTTTATGCCAAGCCCTTCAAAACGTTTCTGCATCGCGTCCCCTTTACCTCCGGAGATGATGCACACACGATAACCTCTCTTAACAGCGAGCTGTAACGCATAACCATCTTTGATATTAAAAGTACGTAGAAACTCGCCCGAATCGGACGCGATGATATCACCGTTCGTCAATACCCCATCAATATCAAAGATGAATGTAGTAATATGCTTTAGCTGTTCAAGAAACATTCCTTATTACTGGTTATCTCTCCACTCGTAAACCCAGGCCGACTGGATTTGCTCCAGGTGTCCTTCATTACTTTCTTCTTTAGTTCCTTTGAAGTTAGGCAGGGACAGCACCCATTCTAAAAGCTCAGTAAATCTGATACGGTATATTTTGGCTTCATTAAAATCATCACCAAATTTCTCATATAACTCCTGGGCAATATCCTCATGATCATTCCAATATATGGGTAGGGCAAACTTATCCTGCATGTTCTATTTATTTATCTTTAATAATTAATGACCTAAAAATTCAGACTGATCAGGTATCGTAACCTCAATATCACCGCTGATTACAACGCACTGACAACCTAAACGGGAAGTAATTTTCGGACGAACTGCCCTATCAATAAAATCTTCTTCTTTATCTGAAATTTCCTGGATGTTATCCATTCCTTTATTCACATATACATGACAGGTACTACAACCGCATACGCCGCCACAGTTATGCTGTAATTCTATTCCGTGATCATGGCAGACATCTAAAACAGACTCTCCGCCAGCAATAGGTAGTTCAACTGTTTCTTTTCCTTGTTCTTCGAAATTTATCTTTAATTTAAAAATGCTCATAATATGGTTCAAAAATAAGCACCAAAAACCGCAATTACCTAATTAATGCGTTTTTTTAATGCTATTACTTAAATTTTTATAGATCTCCTGCAAATGCGGCATTCTTTTCAAGAGTTCTTCATGTTTTAATATCGTCTTTTTGTCGTTACGTATGGCCGGCCCTGTCTGTACATCTTCAGGTAAAGCCTCTTGTACCTTTACAGCCGTTTCCATAATTAATGGCCGCAGCATCTCGAAATCAAGGTCGTTCTTCTTCAGGACCTGATGGCTCAACTGATACATATGATTTACAAAATTACAGGCAAAAACACCCGCCACATGCAATATTTCACGTTTCTTGGTATCAACTTCATAAATCAAAGGGCTCAGCTTCATGGCTGCCAATTGTAACAGATCCATGTTTTCTTCTGTATTCGCCTCCAGACATAAAGGAACATGAATAAAATCTATGGGTTGCGACTTAGAGAAAGTTTGTAAGGGATAAAATACGCCAAACTGTTTATGGTTCTGCAATACATCCATTCCGGTTGCTCCAGAAGTATGGACCACCAGGCCATTTACATTTTTTAAAGCTTTCGATACCTTTTCAATCGCATCATCCTTAACAGCGATCAGATATAAATCGGCGTACTCATCAACCTCTTTTAAATCAGAAATTGCCTGAGCCCCCGTTTCTCCGGCCAACACTTTCGCGTTTTCAAAGTCTCTGCTCCATACCTGGGCAATATCGGCACCATTATCTCTAAAAGCATTAGCCATGTGTGTGGCTACATTACCAGAACCTAAACAAACAATCTTCATAGGGATATAATTATTGAATTTCTTTTTGTCTTCTAAATATAGAAATAAGAAATCCAATAACCATTACAATTGTTCCTACCCAATAAAGATTGATATAAGGGAATTCAATTGATTTAAATACCACCCAGTCTTTAGCTTGTTGTGGCTTTTCATAAACCTGCAATTCCACTTTTTTCTGCTCAGGTAATACTTTGGTAAACCTGAACCTTAGTCCAAGTTCATCAATGTTACGTGCAAAATCGAAAGTATTGTTTCCTTTGATCAGGAATATAGGTTCCGTTTTATAAACTTTACCGTTCAGCTCAATTTCTAGCGGTAAACCTACTGCTAAATCGCCAGGGGCCAGAACAAGGCTTTTTGCCTTAGGCTGGTTATTTAAAGCTTTAACTGTGATGATTCCGCTACTGGTATGCAAAGTATCACCCACCGCTACATTTACTATTCTTGGTGCTTTGTAATTTTCCTCTTCGCTATGCCCTTCGTGATCGGCATGGTCATCCTTTTTCTCAGGCGCACTGGTAATGTGCGTATAAATATCATAAGTAAGGTAGTGTTTGGTATCCGGAGAAGCAATAAGCCCCATTTTCTCATTTACCTGTACGTGTGGGTTCAGTTCAAAGTCTTCCTTTACCTCACCTGTTTTTTCATTGATAACCTTAAAATTAAGCTTGTAGAATGTGTTAGGCTTAACAGTGGTGTCACTCACATAAGTTACGGTATAACGGCCCATTTTCTTAGGCTCGTTTTTATACAATACGATGTTCTCACCTGGTTTTTCAACCTTTTCAAAATCCTTAACAGGAATAAAGTTGGTTGCGTTCAGCGAGATCGGCCTGTTTGTAGCAGCAGCTACAAGCGCACCTAAAAGCAATAAGGCAAAGCCAATATGCGCAACGGCCGCTCCGGCGAGTTTACGTTTCCCACCAAAAGCCTGTCCTAATACCCTGGCATTGGATAATACCGCGAATATACAGCTGAACGTAAGCAGGATATACATCAGGTTGTGGTATACATTGGTGATGTAAACAAAACCTGCTGTAATCACAATAGCGAACACAATGGAAGCGATAAGACTGCTGTAAAACTTCCTTGCATCCGTTCTTTTGTATTTCATGAACTGTGCAAAGCCCGATATAATTGTCACCAGGATAGCAAAAGGTGCCTGCCACTGGTTGTAATATTTAATTGCGTCAATCGGCGGGGCGAATTTCGTTCCAAATGCCTGGTTAAATACAGGAACCGAAGTGGAGAAAATCACCTGTATACAGGCAACAGTAATTACCAATGCACCGATAAACATCCAGAACTCTCTTGAGTAAGTTTCTTCATCCTTATTGGTAATCGGCAATTCTTTCCATCTGCAGATCAGCAGTACTGTTGGGATTGTTAAGAAAACAACATTATACAAAATCAAGTGCCAGAACATCCCTAAATCTGTGAATGAGTGTACTGAAGTTTCTCCAAGTACACCACTACGGGTTAAGAAAGAAGCATACAACACCAATACAAAGCTAATGAATATCAATACGATGGCCGTAAAATACGCGTGTCCCGTGTTTTTAAAGGCAATCATAACATGAACACCCGCAATTAAGGTTAACCATGGAATGATAGAAGCATTTTCTACCGGGTCCCATGCCCAGAAACCACCGAAGTTCAATGCTTCATATGCCCAGAACGAGCCCATGATAATCCCTGTACCCAATATCATTACCGCAAACAATGCCCAGGGCATTGCAGGCTTAACCCAATCTTTATAACGTTTTTGCCATAATCCGGCAACACCATAAGCAAAAGGCACAATCATGCTGGCAAAACCAAGGAATAAGGTTGGCGGGTGTATCACCATCCAGTAGTTCTGAAGAAGCGGGTTTAACCCTTTTCCATCAGTAATAAATTTAAGGTAGTTTTTATAGTTTTCCGGGTCGGCAAACACAACCGGTGCCATTTCTTTTAAGTTTACTGCATCCCTAAGCAAGATGAACGGAGAACTTCCTAAGCGTTCGCCAAAGATCTCAACACCCAGCAACATGGAAGTTAAAAACACCTGTGAGAATGCCACAACTGTCATTACTCCATTTTCCCATGATTTCGCTTTCCAGATCAGGATACCACCCAGCAAAGACTGCCAGAATGCCCATAACCAGAAGCTGCCCTCCTGCCCTTCCCAAAAGGCGGATACGATATAGTATACAGGAAGTTCTTTTGAAGAGTGCGAGTACACATAATAATACTCGTTATAATGATTTAAAATCAGATAGAACAGGGTGGCACCTATTCCTATGATACTTGCCCAGTTGAGCAGGAATGATATACGGCCTATACGTGTCCAGGATTGATCTCCAAGGTCTTTATTTCGGGTAGCAAAGAAATAGGCTATGGTTGAGAGTAAAGAAGCGGCAAATGCCAAAACAATAAAAAATTGGCCGATTTTACCGGGAAGGAGGTTCTCTCCAATAAACTGTATATCCATTAAAATTATTTGTATTTTTCTACTGTATCGTCCTGCTTCACTTTAGTACCATCCTGCTTTTCTACAGTACCATCCTGTTTAACCTCTACAAGGTCATTGTTGTATTTAGACGGACACTTCATAAGTATCTTAGAGGCATAAAATGTATCCTTGTCCATCTTACCGATCAGCACCAATTTTTCTGAGCGCTCGAAATCCTGGGGTTTGGTTCCGGCATATACTACTTTATTCACTTTTCCCTTTTCGTCTTTCATAAAAAACTCAAAGCGGTTAGCATCTTTCAGGGCATCATAGTGCATGCCTTTTGCCTTTTCCCAGTAGCCCATTACGTGAAATTCTTTTGGATCTTTCGCCGCTTCACTAAAGGTAGAATAGGTATTTGTATCTGCGTTAAGACTTACTAAAAACCCTACGCATAATGCTATCGTTATTAAACCAATAATTGCACTTTTTCTCATGGACGTAATAAAATTTTAAAAGAAACTTCACAAAGATAAAAAATATAAGTACCTAAACCCCTTCGTGACTATTCAAAACGCTTTGATGACAGTTTATTGATAGTTCTCTGACAAAAAGGAGGTTTATACTCAGTTTAGATATTCTTTTTTAATTAACGCAGGCATTTCCTCCCTCAATTTCATCACTTTTAGCCTTGAAACATTTCTGATATAGGGGTCCCAGGAGTTCTTTTTATAATAATCCTGATGATCCATCTCCGCTCCATAAATCATTTGATAAGGCAAGATTTCAGTAACCACGGGTTTGTTATAAATGCCGCTTGAATCAATGTTTGTGATAATTTTTCTGATGGTATTATACTCTTCAGGGGAGCGAAAAAAGACTATCGAACGGTAGTCTGGACCAATATCCGGCCCCTGTCCATTTAACTGTGTAGGATCATGTGCATAAAAGAAGGCTTTCGTAAGCTGCTCAAAACTGATCAGTTGGGGATCATAATATACCTGTACGGCTTCCGCGTGTCCGGTAGTTTTCGACAACATTTCAGCATAAGTAGGATTTGCCTTGCTCCCGCCCGAGTAGCCGCTGATGACTTTATGAACACCTTTAAGCTCAATCAGACACTCCTGCATTGCCCAAAAACAGCCGCCGGCAAAGGTGGCCACTCGTTCTCCCTGCTTTGCAGCAGGCATTACCGCAAAGCCATCCCTACCCTCCAGCTGTTGCCCTTGTCCGCCAGAACAGGAGATCAGCAATGCAATAAAACAACAGAAAGTAAAGTTCCAGCTAATGTTCATAAATACAAAATACGAATTTTATGAGCGGGAAATTTTCGTACGGATATTTATGACAAAGCCGTTAGAAAAAGTATGCATTCAGCATAACGGGCATAAAAAAACCGCGATGCCTTGAAGACATCGCGGTTCATTTGAATTGATGGTTAGCCTAAGGCCAAACACCAAGGTTCATATACGATACAGCGATTTTATCGATTGAGCCTACAAAAGCAGCAGTTCTCAATGTTTTAATCCCTGCCTTACTCATTAAGGTTTCCCTGATCTCGTGGTAAGAATGGATCATAGTATCTTCCAAACCTGAATTTACCAATTCCAATTCCGAAGCACCTTTAACAATCATCAAGCGGTTTTCAGCAGGAATACTTTTACCGGTAAGGCCCTCCAGTGTATTGATTAAGTTTGCATTTGAGTTTTCCGCATAGCGGTTCTCCATACGGCCAAAAGCTACGTGAGAAAGGTTTTTCAACCATTCAAAATAAGAAACCGTAACACCACCGGCATTACAATACATATCGGGAATAATGATACCACCCATTTCAGTATAGATTTCTTCAGCTTCCGGTGTACAAGGCCCGTTAGCACCTTCAGCAATAATTTTTGCTTTGATGTTCCTGATGTTCTGTACGGTGATCTGGTTTTCAAGCGCTGCAGGCACTAGGATATCGCATGGCTGCTCTAATCCTTCCATAGAGTTCTTAAACTCAGTAGCTCCCGGGAAGCCTAAAATTGACCCCGTTAATTTGCGGTGTGCAAATACTTCGTCAATATTTAAACCATTTTCATTGTAAATCGCACCTTCGTATTCACAAAGGCCAACGATAGTTGCACCAAACTCGGCAAGGAACTTAGCAGCATGGTATCCCACATTACCCAATCCTTGTACAATCACACGTTTATCGCCTAAACCAGCTTTAAGGCCAATTTTCGCCATATCTTCAGCAACGTTTACGCATTCTTTTACGGCGTAAGCTACACCACGACCGGTAGCTTCCTTACGTCCACGTATACCGTGTAATGCAATTGGTTTACCTGTTACGCAACCCAAAGCGTCAAGCTGACCAGGGTTCATGGTCATATAAGTATCAGCGATCCAGCTCATCTCACGTTCACCAGTTCCATAATCAGGAGCAGGAACATCAATACCAGGACCGATAAAGTTCTTTTTAATTAGTTCAGTAGTATAACGGCGTGTAATATTCTCCAACTCACCGATTGTATAATTCTTCGGATTTATACATATCCCCCCTTTTGCACCTCCAAATGGTACGTTTACAATCGCACATTTGTAGGTCATTAGCGCTGCGAGTGCCATTACCTCATCCTCATTTACCATATCACTGTAACGGATACCACCCTTTGTCGGGTTCATATGCTGCGAGTGTTCTACACGCCATGCATCAATAACCTCGAAACCGTTACCCCTACGGATAGGGAACTGGAAACGGTACACACTGTTACAAGCTTTAATTTGAGTTAGTAAACCTTCCGGATGGGAGGTGAATTGCGCGGCATTGTCAAAATTCTTGCAGACATCTGCAAAGAAATTCGTCTCATTTGCTGTATTAGCCATTATTTGTTTTTTATGAATTTGTAATAAGTTCTCAGTTATGAGTACAAAATTGCACTAAAAAAAACGATTATTACAAATGGTTAATGACTTAGTGTATGTGTCACACCACATGAAACTACAAGGAAAAACAAGCTTTAAAACGTTTAAAATTAGTTTTTGGCAGCAGATTTCTGTTCTAATTTTTTTAATCTTTTTTCGATCGTGAACAGAAAAAATAGCAGTCCCAGCAAAATTAAGACTATGCAGGCCACAACAACATATATTTTGCCTGAAGCATATACGCTATCAGAAATTGAGGAACCCCCATTTTGTGCAAACAATTGAAGGGATAATACCAACATTAAAATGGTTACTGAAAATTTCTTCATGGCTATAATGTATTCTTTTTTTCTAATGAACGAACTCTGTATAAAATGGTATAGATCCAATATCCGATTAAAATCCAACCCAAGCAGGCAGGATAAAATACGGCACGCATACGGCTATCCAGATCATACGAATTGAAACCAGGATTACCACCATTGCCCGGATGTAAGGAATCAGATAAGCGTGGCAATACAAAAAGTAAGACCACCATCATCGGGAAGGCAAATATGTTATAAATGGCCGATATTTTAGCCCGGTTTTGTTCTTCATCAATTGCATTGCGCAATACAAGGTAAGCGAAGTATAACAACAAGGCAATGGCAGCGAAGTTTTGCTTCACATCAAAGCTCCATGCTTGTCCCCAGGTAAACTTAGCCCATATCGCACCGGTTACAATTCCAAGGATACCATAAACCACACCAACATTGATACTCTCTACAGCCTTAAGGTCGTGTTCAGGATTCCCGTTGCTTAAAAATTTAATACTATGATAAACAGATACACTAAACAACACAATCATTCCAAACCACATGGGTACGTGGAAATAAAGGTTTCTGATGCTTTCATGTAAAATGGGAAGTTCGGGAACGCTAGATAAAAACCCGGCGATAGTTGAGTAAATAACCAACAAAGCCCCTAAAATTTTCCACCAGTTCTTGTACATTGTATACGATTAAATTCGGACAAAGGTAATAAAGCCCTATTGAATTTTCATCATAAACATGTAAATCAGATTGTGGCGTTATTTTTCCTTCTATTTTAGCTCAGTTCCGTCTTTAATTTCTTCAGATGCCGACTTTATCAACACAGTTTTCGATGTAAAAGGACCAAAAATCTCAATTTTATCTTTAAACTCCCTTCCTTTCTGCACTTTGGCCCTTGCGGTTTTGTTATTTTCTACAGCAATAACAAATATACCTTCACTTGAAGTCACTACGGCCGACTTAGGAACCACATAGGTACTGTCTTTTGCATTAAGTGGCAAAATCACTTCAGCAACCATACCGGGCAATAGTTTGTTACCAGTGTTTGTCACATCCATCTCTACCCTTTCCGCGCGAAGTTTACTGTCCAGCGCGCCCGATTTACGGGCGATTTTAGCACTAAAGGTTTGCCCCAGTACAGATCTCACTGTAAAGTGCATTTCATCCCCCACACTCAAATAGCCCACATATTGCTCAGGCACAGACACCGATAAACGCAATTTACGCTGTTCCTGAATGGTAAATAAAGGTAGTTCAGAACCTTTGCCTGAAGGCCCTACATAAGCACCGGGATTAACATTCCTTGCCGCAACTATCCCATCAAAAGGCGCACGGATCTGGAGATATCCAAGCATAGTCTGCACTTCCCTATATGTTGCTTTCGCCGCCTGCAACTGCGCAAAGTCTGCATTTTTACGTGCTTCTGCCTGCTCCAGGTCGTTCGTTGAAACTGTACCTTCTACCTTACTGGTTTCCAGCAATCTTTTATAAGTACTATTACTTGCGGTATATACTGATTGCTGGGAGTGCAGACGAGACTCAGCGGCATTCAACTGCGAACTGGTTTCCGGCGCATCCAGTACCAGGAGCAGTTGCCCTTTTTTAACCTGTGCTCCAATATCCACTTTTAATTCCTTCACAAAGCTTGCTACCTTTGCATATAGGTCTACCTGCTGGAAACCTACCAATTCAGCAGGCATGGTCAGCTCCGTAGATAGTTTTTCTTTTTTCACTTCAAAGGTCTCCATTTTCGGAGCTTCTTCAACGGGCGCACTTTCTTTTGGCTTCTCAGCACAACTTGTTAAAAAAAGAACTGTGCTTAAAATAGTTGTGGTTATATATATAGGTTTCATCTAATTAAGGTTTTATGAGTGTGGTAAAGTAGATATATAGTGTTTACTTTCTTGGTCTTCAGGATCAAGAGATACAGATTCGGTAGTCGATTTGCCCATTACCCAAGCGAAAATCATTGGCAGGATAATCAAAACCGTGAATGTAGAGAATAGCAGGCCGCCAATCACGGCCCTTCCTAATGGCGAAACTTGCTCCCCTCCTTCACCATGACCAATTGCCATCGGCAACATACCGGCAATCATCGCGATACTCGTCATGATGATCGGGCGCAGCCTCAACGAAACTGCTTCCCTGGCCGACAATACGGCATCGCCATTGTGTTTTCTCAACTGCTCTGCATTGGTAATCAAAAGTACCGCATTCGCAATCGATACCCCTACAGACATGATGATCCCCATATAGGATTGCAAATTGAGGGTTGAACCTGTCAGCAACAATAAGATCAACGAACCCAGCACTACCGCCGGCACTGTAGTAAGGATGACAAAAGAGATTTTGAACGATTGGAAATTGGCCGCCAGCATCAGGAAAATCACCACTACTGCAACCAGTAATCCCGATTCAAGGCTAGTCATTGTTTCCGATAATACAGTACTCAATCCGATAGGCTCAATAAACAATCCCCTTGGTAAGGTTCCCAATCCTTCAATGGCCTTACCAACCTGTTTTGCGGCCGTACCCAAATCAGTATGGTCAATATTCGCAGTTACTGACAGATATGGCATTGCACCAATATTGTCGTTTTCCCCATACGTAACAGAAGGTATAATTTCCGCAACATCACTCAATACCGGCCTGGAATTGTTTTTTAGTAACGGTATCGCCCCCATATCATTTTCGGTCATCATCTTTTCCAATGGCACCTGCACCTGCACATTATAAGATAAACCGGCCTTTTCATCTATCCAGGTATTTTTTTCTGTATATCTGGACGATGAGGTCGAGGCGATCAACGATCGGGAGATATCGCTCATATCCACACCCAGCTGCGCAGCACGCACCCTGTCAATATTAATGTCGAGCGAAGGATAATGAATGGGCTGCGCAATCTGAACATCCCTAAAATAATCCACCTTGTTTAATTTAGCAATGATCTTATTTGCGTATTCTTCGTTTAGTTTCTTATTCTTTCCCGCAATCCTGATTTCAATGGGTGTGGGCGAACCCTGGCTTAATACTTTATCCGTCAACTCAATTGGCTCAAATGACACTTTGGTATCAGGCAAAAGCTTTTTTATCCGCTTTCTCAGCTCATCCTTAAAAGTATCCATATCGGTATGGAAATCTTTAAGCGCAATTTGAAAAACAGCTTCATGTGGTCCTGCTGTAAACAGGTATATCGGCGATACAGAAAATTGTGCCGGATGCTGACCAATGTAAACTGAAGAAATGGCAAGGTGTTCTTTTCCAACCATCTTTTCCAGATCCTGCAGTACCAGCTTTGCCTGATCTTCTGTTCTTTCCAACCTTGTACCATCCGTAGCCCTCAATCTCATCTGAAACTGACTGGAATTTACCTTTGGAAAAACATCCTGTCCGATAACGTTTAACAGGACCACAGCTATAGCCGAAATTCCCAGGAGATAAAACAATGTAACAGGCTTTTTGAAGTTAAACAGCCTATCGATCATTGCGACAAACTTCATTCTGAACCTTTCAAAAGCACCAATCTTCCCATTATTGTTCAGGTCCTCACGAATCAGTATTTCCTTTTGCACAACGATATCTTTTTCCGATTCAGGTGTCAGCCCAGAAGCATTAAACTCAGCCTCATCATCGGTGATCCCTGCCGGATGTTTTACTTTCGGGTGTGCTTTCATCAGCCAGTTGGCCATAATCGGCACAAAAGTCTGCGACAACAAGAAGGAGACCAGCATCGCACAGCCTATGGCCAGCGCTAAGGGTAAAAACAGTGCACCCGGAATACCTGTCATGACAAATGCCGGTGCAAAAACTGCCAGGATACATAAGAGGATCAATAGTTTAGGCAAGGCAATTTCCTTACAGGCATCCCAGATGGCGAGTGCCTTGGGTTTCCCCATATCCAGGTGCTGGTGTATATTTTCTATGGTTACGGTACTTTCATCTACCAGAATTCCAATAGCCAGCGCAAGACCACTTAAGGTCATCAGGTTAATCGTTTGACCAAACAGCTTCAACAGCAAGACCGAGGAAATCACAGAAATAGGAATAGTCAGGATTACAATCAATGCCGCCCTTCTATCACCCAGGAACAGCAATACCATCAATCCGGTCAACACCGCCCCTATCGCCCCCTCGGTAACCAGACTTTTTACAGAGTTGATGACATATACCGACTGATCAAACTCATAAGAAAGCTGTACGTCATCAGGTAAGGTACTTTGTATAACAGGCAATCTTTTCTTTAACTGTTGTACCACCTCCCAGGTAGAAGCATCGCCTGCTTTGGCAATGCTCACATAAACAGAACGTTTTCCATTTACCAGCGCATAACCAGCGGTCACATCAGCCCCATCTTTAACTGTCGCCACATCGCCAAGGTAAAGGTTTTGTACGCCTCCTTTAAACAATGGGATCTTTTCAAAATCTTTGACCTGCTTAATGGTATTGTTGGTGGGCGTAATGTAGTTTTTATCGCCAATCCTCACATTTCCGGAAGGGGCCGTCTGGTTATTGATCCTTATCGCCTCAACTATCTGATCAGGTGTTAAATTATGCGTACGCAGCGTTACCGGGTCAACATTGATCTCTATCGTTCTCGGACTTCCCCCAAAAGGTGGCGGAGAAAGTAAGCCTGGCACAGAAGTAAAGGAAGCCCGCACATACACGTTTGCCAGATCCTGCAGTTCGTTATTGCTCTTCGTTTTACTACTCAACACCAACTGTCCGACAGGTAGCGAGGAAGCGTCAAAACGAATGATAAAAGGCGGCTGCGAGCCGGGAGGAAATGACGCCTGCATCCGATTTGCAAGGGCACTCAGCTCTGCTGCGGCCTGCGCCATATTGGTATCCTCATAATAGCTGATCTTCATCAACGTCAGCCCCTGGATATTCTTTGATTCAATTGATTTTACGCCATTGGCGAAAAGGAGGATATTTACATAGTTTTTTGCGAAGTACGACTCCATCTGGTTAGGTGTATATCCACCAAAAGGGTGTGCAAGGTAAATCACCGGCAGGTTCATCTTCGGCAGGATATCGACTTTTATAGTCCTGATGGCACCGATTCCAAAAAAGAAAAGTCCGGCAACCAGCACGAGGATGGAAATGGGTTTACGAAGGGCAAAACGTATTAAATTCATGGAGCTACAGCATTAAAATTCACTAATAAACAGGTCGAAATCTCCGGAAGCAGCTGCTTTCATCAGCAAAGACTGCCATACATTGGTATAAATGATATCGCTATCAATTTCCGCACGATTCAGTGCATAAAGGGCTTGGGTAACATCAACCAGGTTCGTCAATCCATTTTTATATAAAGTTGTTTTCTGAAGATAAGCCTGACGGGCAGCACGTACCTGTTTGGGTGCTTCATTATAATTGTCTAGCGCAAATTTGATTTTAGCTTCAGCAGCATCCAGTTGTGTCTTCAATTGCTGATCAACCACATCATATTCATCCTGTAAGCCCGACACCGTATACTGCTGCACCGTTACTTTCTTAGCGGTTCTAGCTATGGAGGTTAAATTCCAGGTCAGACCAATGCCAAAAAGGTAATTTTGTCTATCGGGACGGATGCCATCCAAATAATTCTGTGAGAAAGCATGCTGATTGGCTGCATACTCCGAACTAAATCCCGAACCACGTGTCTGGTAAATGCCAATCAGGTTCACCGTGGGATAATAATCCTTTTTATATAATTTGAGTGACTGTTTTCCGGCATCTACACGGCTCTTGTAATATTGAAGTACCGGGTTCAAGGTAACAGCATTGGATAAAATGGCCTTTGGTACACGTCTTACAAAGCTACTGTCCAGCACAAAGTCTTCAATAGCTACGCCCATCAAAGCAACGAGTTTATTGTTTTCGTCCTTTGCACGGTCCTTTAACTGGTTAAGTGCAATAACCGCTCTTGAAACCTCCGCATAAGCCAGGGTAGAATCTACGCCCGCCAACAACCCATTCTTCACCCTTGCAGCTGCAATATTATGGAATACCGTTGCCCGCTCCAGGTTTTTCTCTTGCGAAACAATCAATCGCTGACTAGCCAATAGGTTCAGGTAAGCTGCCGCAATTTTTATCTTTTGCTGAAAGGTCTCCTGATCCAGATCTTTGGCAGAACGTTCCGACTCCGCTTTTGAAAGGTTAATTCTTTCCCTGATCCTGCCAAACGAAAATACTTCCCAGTTCACATTCACCAGGTATAAAGCGCCAAAAGCCGCATTCCAGTTTTGCTGTGGCAGTGGTAATCCAGACGAAGCCACACCATATCCGCCAAAACCATACAATGGGCCATTTTGTCCGTTTACAGTTCCATAATCCTGCTGGGCAGAAAGCGTTACATTAGGAAGATAATCTGTTTTTGTTTGTTTAACCGTTTCTTTTGAAGCTGCCAGGTATTTGTTTTTTGCTTTAATCGTACCGTAATTGGAAACACCCCGCTCAATAGCATCTTTTAAAGTAAGTGTTTGCGAATAACTGTGAAAGGAAAATAATAAAAGGAGAAAAATAGGCCACTTTTTAAACATCTGATTCTTTAGTTTAAACCAAAACTAAGTCGAAAAAGGTGGACAAATATGCTTTAAATGATGAATGAACCTTATAAATGACCAATTGAATTCGTCATTTATATAATTATGTTACATGATTATATCCTTACTTTGTATCCTTTAACATCGAGATGGGTCCAAAAAGTATATTAGAGAGCAAATGGTTACAAGAGATATTCATACTGATCTTCTCCTTCTTGCTATTTACTGTGAACGATTGGATTTTTATCACCGGTTGGAGGAGCTTTTTAACAGGTACGGTCTACTTTTTCATTCTCTACAGTCACGCACAAATCAATCGTTTTTTTGTATTGCCCATACTCCTGAAAGAGCACAAGCCTTACCTCTACTTTCTGTTAACAGCGACATTGCTTTTCGTCTTTTCCATTCTTTTATATGAGGTGTCTACCGAATTGCTTTACAAGAATTGTTTCCTTTATAAATCTTCCTATCAAAAAACCTATCATTTTCAACTGGGCACGCTTTTAGGGACACTGATTTGTATCCTGGGCTCAATCCAGATCCTGGAACATTACCGGGAACAGAAAATGAAAACCAGTAAAGAGCTCTTACACAACCAGGCGCAACTCAATGTATTAAGGGCGCAGCTAAACCCCCATTTCCTTTTCAACACTTTCAATACACTTTACGGCGTTAGCCTACAATATCCCGAACGGGCATCAGAGCTAATTATGCAGGTTTCTAAATTGATGCGTTACCAGGTTGAAAACAGTACTAAGGAGTTTATTCCTATCGACGATGAGATTGATTTCATTTCCAGTTATGTGGAACTGGAGAGGGAAAGGGTTGGTTATCGGTGCAGGATCACTTATTCACATCAAACAGATAATGGGAACTACAAAATTGCCCCCATGCTGCTAATCACCTTTATTGAAAATGCGTTTAAGCATGGTGCTTGTTCAATTGAAGAGTGTTTCGTAAATATTGATATCAAAGTAGAGAAAGGGACATTAAATATGCAAATCCGGAATTCCATCCCGGAGAAAAAGAAAAAAGTCATCTCGACCAAGATCGGATTAAAAAATACTATTGAAAGTTTGAAAATTATCTACCCCAATAAGCATCATTTGGATAGCTTTGCCGATGGAGCTGAATATATCGTAAACCTAAAAATTGAACTGGAACCATGAGTACGCCAAAGAAATGTATCATCGTAGATGATGAACCGGCCGCACATTATGTGTTAGTCAATTACATCGGTCAAAACCCACTGTTGGAACTCAGCCATCAATGTTACAATGCGATTGAAGCACTAAATGTGCTGCGCAGTAATACTGTAGACCTGATGTTTCTCGATATCGATATGCCGGAAATATCGGGATTAGAATTATTACAGACTTTAAAAAATATTCCCAGAACTATTCTGACTACGGCTTATTCTGAATTTGCCCTCGAGAGTTATGAATATGGCGTTATCGACTATCTGTTAAAACCCATTTATTATCCACGGTTTGTTAAATCTATAGAGCGTTTTCTGGCAATGGACCCGGTTGAAAAACCAGGCACAGCCAGTGGTAACATTGCTATAAAAGTTGATAGCGTGGTTATCGAACTACCTGTAGAAGATATCTTATATGCCCAGAGCTATGGAAATTATGTAAAAATCTTTACTCCTGAAAAATCCCACCTTGCCTCTATTACTACCAACCAACTGGAAAGCATGCTGCCCCAGGATCATTTCGTTAGGGTACACAAATCATACATTGTATCTCTTGGAAAAATAGAACAGGTAGAACGGGATAATATCATCTTGAACAACGAGAAAATCCCGATTGGCATTACTTATAGAAGGAACCTGAGCCGGTTTCTAAGTTAGCAAACTAAAGTTCCTTAAGGTGATCAACAGAAAGATCAGTCAGTTCCACGATTTCAGCTAAGGTATAACCTTTGTATTTCAGTTTAGCTGCGATTTCTAAAGCCTTTTTATACTCACCTTTCTCATATACTTTTTTCATTTCAAAATCTTTTACATTTTGGTTATCCCATCTTACTTGTTGTGCTGTTCTGTACATATTTCTTTCCTCCGTTGTTAAATTTGCATATTTAGCCAAATAAAAAAATTGTTCCAATCCTGGTGCTTTCAAAAAATGTGGCTCCTCTTTCATTTTTGATGCATGTTTTAAAGCATAAATCCATTGATCAAGATCTGATTTCAGTTCCGCTTCTTTTTTAACGAATTTCATGACCTCGATATAAATGAAATGTAGCTTTTCATAAAAAATTGCTCCTGTATCCGTATTGCAGAGCGAGACATTATGTAGGTATACATCATCTTTAGTATCAGGCAGGCAGAATTTCTCTAACAGAGAAATAGAATAGATCTCTTTAAGGTTATATTTCCATTTTTTATCTCCTTTCGGTGCCAGATCACTGATCAATCTACTGGTATAAAACAATGAACGCTCCTTAAAATATTCCTGCTCTTGCCTTTGCACCTCCACCAGGAATGTTACGCCGTTAATATCAGTGCAGACGAAATCAAATACAGAACCGCTCTCATTTTTGATTTCCCCGGGATACTCGTTCTTACCGTAAACAATGGTTTCGATCTGTCTTTTTCCTCTTAAAATACCATTTAGAAAAGCTTTTACAACTTCTTTGCTGGTTTCCGAAGCAAAAATCCTTTTAAAAACCCAATCTTCAAACGGATTTATATAAGTTACAGGCAATCCCCTGATATTATTTTCATATATACCTGATGGCTCGCTAATGATATTCTCTTTAAGTTCTTCAGACATCTTTTGTTCGTTTCTAAACAAAGATAATAAATATTAACCAATAGATAACATTAAATTAATTCAAATATCATAAAAATAAATAATAACGATATTATGTAATTAATAACAGAATTATGGATCAAATCAGAATATTCTGGAAAATAATCGAACTATTACCTTTAACACATAGGCTAACCTAAATAGACCATGAATGGAATTCTTGCTTTATGTAACTTTCAGCACGGGAAGGAGTCTTAAATGAAATTAACATTCCCCATGACTATAATAAGAAAAAACCTATTAATCGGAATCTTACTTGGAGCAACAGTATCCCTGATCACCTCCTGCAACAATCCTGAAAAAGAAAGTATTCTTGTACAACATAAAAAAGGTGAAAATAAAGGCGTAAAAAACAAAGCGATGATCTCTGTTTTCGGCGATGCCTTCCCTGTTGACAGCACTACCATTGTAATGTATCCATTGACCTTGAATACTCCAGAGAAAGATGGAGACCGCCTAAAAAAGTACTCCTCCGGCCCCGACAATGCCCCTTACTGGAACATTGCTTTTTATGACACCGAAACCGGGAACTCCAATCTTTTAGTTTCAGATAGGGTAATACTCATCAATTCATTTCAGAAACTGAAAGATTTAATAATCTATAATGCCACTCCAGAAGACTACAATGGTGATGGCAAGCTTGACCATAAAGATCCCAAATATCTGTTCACTTCAGATTTAACAGGAAAAAACTTTAAACAGATCACCCCTAAAAATATGGATATCAACAACTTTCAGGCAATTAACCATTCTGCGATTATCCTTATCCAAGCAGTGACAGACTCCAACAAAGACAAGAAATTCGAAGACAATGACGATATCGTACCGATGATATTTGACGCCCGAAAAATGGATGTGGCAAAAACAGTCTTCTCTCCCTCTTTTAAAGCAGAATTAAATAAAACGTTTGAAAAGCTCTACTAAATTATACAGGCCCACTAGAATTGAGGGGGTAACAGATATTTCCCATCTCATTTCTTATCGATACTATAACGGATCGAGATCAAACCGGTTTCATAAGTTTTGCTTTCAAGGAGCGTTAATTTAGTCCGACTGTCCTGCTTGTGGAATAATTGCTTGCCATCACCAAGAAGTATAGGATGTACCGACATCCATAATTCATCTACAAGGCCTTCTTTCATTAGCGCATCGGTGAGGGAAGCACCGCCATATAGCCATATATCTTTACCAGGCTGTTCTTTAATCCTTCGTGCCTCGGCAATACTGTTATCTGATATCAACACAGTCCCCTCTTTTACCGACTCAAGCGTTTTAGAGAATACGTATTCCGTAACTGGTGGCATACCCGGTACGATTTCTCCATTATTGCTATCGGCATATTGCTGAGCAATCTCGTAACTTTTACGACCGATGAAGATTGCATCTATACGGGCAAAGAATTCATTCAGACCATAATCCTGATCTGTAAAGCACCAGTCATATTCACCGTTAGGGCCTTCAATATATCCGTCTAGTGTTACGGCCAATCCTAATATTAGTTTTCGCATATAGTCAAATTGAGTTATAAAAATTTCATGGTATCACTTCCTCCGCAAATTCCATAGGCAAAAGTGTTATTCATCTAATGCCCTAGATTTTTGAAAGAAAAAAGGTGTGAAGCATGCGTTATTTTTTAGATGATATAAATATAGGAATACAATAGTAATGGTAAAAAATATTTCTGTAACCTTCTCTTCTTGACAATACTTGCTCTTTTCAACCGGTGTGGATTTAATACAAGGAGCAGAGCAGATGTACAAAACTAGTTCCAATCCCATGGAAACATTTAGAACATAATTGTAAATTGCAACATATGAAAATAGCAACATATAATGTTAATGGGGTAAATGGCAGGTTGCCAATCCTGCTTCGCTGGCTGGAAGAAACCTCACCAGATGTAGTGTGTTTACAGGAGCTAAAAGCGCCGCAGGAAAAATTTCCGGAACAAGCGATTAAAGATGCCGGCTACAATGCAATCTGGCATGGTCAAAAGAGTTGGAACGGTGTGGCTATCCTGGCAAGAGGCGAAATAAAAGAACTGAGACGCGGCCTTCCCGGAGACCCCGAAGATATCCATAGCCGATATATTGAAGCATTTGTGAACGGTATTGTTATCGGCTGTTTATATCTACCTAATGGAAACCCGGCCCCAGGTCCAAAACTGGACTATAAGCTAACCTGGTTTGAACGTCTTAACTTACATGCTGCAGAATTACTGAAACGTGACCTTCCCGTGGTACTAACTGGCGACTATAACGTAATGCCTACAGAACTTGACGTCTATAAACCAGAACGCTGGATTGACGATGCACTTTTCTTACCGGAAGTCCGTGCCGCATTCAAAAACATCGTAGATCAGGGATGGACTGATGCGATAAGAAAACTGTACCCTACCGAAAAGATATATACCTTTTACGACTATATGCGCAACGCATATGGCCGCGATGCAGGATTACGCATAGATCATTTCTTGCTTAGCCCCCAGCTGGAAAAGCGACTGGTTAACGCAGCGGTTGACCGCCATGTAAGGGGTTGGGAAAAGACAAGTGACCATTGTCCGGTTTGGATTGAATTGAAAGCATAGAATCAGATATTATTTGGTGGCACCCACGATATTTTGACATTTGGGTTACTGGCGGGCTACTAAGGGGCAACAAAGGGCTGCCCCCTCCAACACGAGGCCTTTAAACCTCCTGTGATACTCCTATAATAGTCCTTAAACTCATAGACCCTACCCGAAGGCTGACCGAACATCGATCGAAGCTGGACGGTTAACTATCCCAATTAAAACATATATACTCACTGTGAATGCGAATTAGTGTTGGGAGACTGCTTTTAACCCGATGATAGAACCAATAAGTGTCATGATAAACAAGATCCGTAAAAAGGTTGCCGGCTCTTTAAACACAAGTATACCTACAAGAACGGTGCCGACAGCACCAATTCCTGTCCATACGGCATAAGCGGTGCCAAGGGGCAATGTCTCAGTTGCCTTCATCAGCAAATACATGCTCATGATCAGGCAAACACCAAACGCACTGTACCACAAGTATTGTGTGTTACCTGCTGATTCCTTTGCCTTACCCAGACAAAATGTAAAACCTACTTCGAATAGCCCTCCAATTATCAATATGATCCAGTTCATAATATGTCGTTTTAATGAAGTGCAAAATTACATCTTTAAACAACACCTGGAATTTACATATGTTAAATAGTGACGGGTTTGTATCTTTGCTAAATATCTACAGATCTGAAATCATGATTAAGAGAACTATATTCATTGTTTTACTCGTATTATCAATCAAAACTTTATTGGCCCAAAAGCCCCCTATTTTGAATCCTGGCAAATGGCATGCCTCCTTGTTACGAACAGATGGGCGCCACATTCCAGTTCAATTTGAAGTTAAGGAAGAAAGCAAGAAGTTAGCTATTTATATCGTCAACGGTACCGAGCGGCTCAAAACAGAACCGATACTTATAGTCAAAGACTCAGCGATTATTAAAATGCCTGTTTTTGAATCTTATTTCAAAGTTAAATTTATTACGAAAGATAGCATCAATGGATTTTGGATTAGAGGAGCAGAAAATAAAGATATCATCTTGCCCTTTGCAGCATCTGCAAAACTTAAGCCTTCAGCAAATCTATCCGCAAAAACAGCGGCAAACATAGCTGGTAAATGGGCTATAGAGTTTACCAGGGCTAATCAAAGTACAAGACCTGCAATTGGACAATTTATTCAGAACGAAAATTCGGTTTCAGGTTCTATTTTAACTCCAGCCGGAGATTACAGGTATTTAAACGGAACTGTTTCAGGTGGCTCCTTTACCCTTTCCACCTTTGATGGGATTCATGCCATGTTGTTTGAAGCTAAAATTGAAGGAGATACGATTAAAGGCTCGCTGCTATCAGGAGCTTCAGGAAAAGAGAGTTGGATAGCTACAAGAAATGAGCAGGCAGCATTACCGGCTACACCCTTAACTACAGTTAAAGAAGGCAGCAACGGCATACCTGATTTTAAATTTAACGATCTAAACGGCAACTCGGTATCCATTAAAGATGAACGTTATAAGAATAAAGTAGTCATTCTACAGATCATGGGGTCATGGTGTCCTAACTGCATGGATGAAACTGCTTTTTTAAGCGAATACTATAAGAAAAACAAACATAAAGGCATAGAAATTATTGCCTTATCTTATGAGCTAAGTACAGATAACGAGCGCTCAAAAAAAAGCCTTAAAAAATTCCAGACCCGATTTGACGTCCAATATCCTATTCTGCTCACCGGCATAACCGTATCGGATCCGAAAAAGACCGAAAAAACCCTACCACAACTGACAGATATAAAGGTTTTTCCGACCACGGTTTTTATAGATAAAACCGGAAAAATAAGCTATGTAGAAACCAGTTTCTATGGGCCAGCTACCGGACAGCATTATTCGAAATACAAGGAAGAATTTGAAAAAACTGTTAATCTTTTGTTAAAGCAATAAATTTAAAAATCCCCTGTCTTATCCTTAAATTCCCCCAAAGCAACATTCAAAGGTAACCCACCCGACATAAGGACAAATCGGGCATGAATTCAATTATGATGCAACGTAAATCCAGGCCTCCCGTCCTGATTCAAATTGCAATTTAACCCTTTTATAAGCATCCGTCTCATACCCATCCGCTGCCAACAATTCTTCGTGTGTGATTTCAAAAATAACACCGTCAATGCGGTCAGTTATTACTTCAGATGGAATCGCCAGGAGATGAATTTCCTGCTCACTTTTAGCAATTACATCTTCATCAACGATCACGATCGTTGAAAGCTTATAGCCATATAAAGTATCTTTTGAGCCTTTCAATAACCTGCCGAAAGTTTCCAACTGTACTTTATCCTTTTGTAACGTGCCGTAAGAGAAAAGATATTCGTTCATGGTATAAATTAATCCCTCCACAAATATGGGAACAGCAATAAAGATACCGCCATCACCAATACATTAATTGCCAGCAATATTCCAACTTCATCCAGACTTACACTTCTGTCCAGTCCGTCAATGGCATTTTTTGTCAGTTTGATCAGTACCACCAATACAGGAATGATAATCGGAAAACTAAGGATAGCCATCAGCATCCCCCCATTACCGGCTTTAGAAGCGATTGCAGATACCATTGTAAATATAGTGGAGAAACTCAGACTACCTAAAACTGTCGCCAAAAAATACATTGGTAGATCCTCAGGCATATAATTAAACACCAGCATGTAAAAGCCCAATGCAATAACTGTAAGCAGCAACATCAGCAACACATTATAGATAGTTTTACTGATGATCAAGGCTGTAGGACTGGCAATTGTATAAATGTATAGCTGCCGGCCTTTACTTTCCTGTAAAAAACTTTTGGAAACGGCATTAATAGAGGCAAAAAGCATAATAATCCAGAACAATGCGTTCAAGGTAATCTTATCCGCACTTACAAAAGATAAGAAACAGACAAACACTGTGGAAACCACATACAAAAGCACACCATTTAAGGTATACTTTGAGCGCCACTCCAGCAGCAATTCTTTTTTAATTAAGTGTTTTACCTGGCTTATTAAATTCATTCAGCCGCAAAGATACTATTTAGCTTTATAACCCACTAACTCGGGTGTCAAAATCCTGGCGACAACAGGGTCTTTCGAAATCTGGTCTGCACCCACCTGCAAAGGTTGTTTGCGCCCCTGTCCATCCATATCAACGTTAATCAAAGGATAAGCTCCTGCAACATTTAAACCTGGGTTAGCACCTTCAAGATGATACGTTCCTGTGGCATTGAGAACCAATTTTGGATCCATAGTTTTATAGCCCCCCTCAGGTATGCTACCTGCTCCTTTAACCTTATAAATAACGTTCCCTTCCCATTTAGGATTAACAAATGGCCCGTTAATCAAGGCGGCTTCATTCCCCCCCTGTATTAGATTATTGGCAATAGTAATATCAATAGCACCCAATCCTATCGGTGTTCTCGGGTTCAATACAATGTTCTTTTTATTGTTCACCAAGGTATTAAAGGCAATCAAAACCCTATCCGGACGATCGTGAGAAGTAAGAGGTGCACCGTCGGCAACCTCAGCCCCCCCATTGCCAATGTTTATCGCGGGGTTACAATTCTCAAAGTAATTACTGTAAATCACATGGTCATCCCCAAAAATTCTTAAGCCGGGCGTATTGATGAAATAATTACCATATACCTTATTAAAATTACCGTGCCGTAAAGTGATATGTGCCTTACAGTCGCGCACCGTATTGTAACGAACAGTTACTGCCGATGATTTAACCGACAATAGTTCAGCTTCACCGTTACAGTTTTCAAATAAATTGTATTCAAAAATGCTATTGCTCGAAGAAAGACTAAAGCCGCTTAAGCCAAATTGTACAGCCTCCGCTCCATTACCTGTTTGCTCAGAAAAGTTATGAAAATAATTATGGTGGATCCACAGCCGCTCAGCGATCTGTTTACCAGTACCCCTCACGCCAATAAATTTTCCTAATGAGTTTTTGTTCTGAAAAGTGTTATAATCTACCTGGTGATCATTGCCAACAATAGATAAATAATTTCCCTCACCTGTACATTCAAAAATATTCCTGGTAAACTGACAAAAGCTGCTTCCGGCACTGATCTCATTTTTATTTGCAGTATTGCTCAGCTTAAATCCTTTTACGATAATATATGTAGCAGGTTTTTGAATTACGATGCCACCAGTGCCTGTAATTTCGGCAGCGCCAATCGTCTGGGCAGCAATAATAATCGGCTTCGCTGCCGTCCCGTTACACTTTACAACAATGTTATCCGTACTGGTATAAACACCATCCTTCAGCAAAATCACATCTCCCGCTACAGCCTTATCAATTGCCTTTTGTAATTCAGGTAAAGAAGCAACCGTAATTGTTGTAGCAAAACCAGCGACTGAACTGATTAGCGATAAAAACAGCGCTAATACACAACCCTTTGTGGTATTTTTTGTTCTTTGTTTTATAATGGTTAAAGTCATAATTTGGTGGTTCCAATAAGATGATCAAGTTAGCCTTTCTCTATTTATATATTGTAAACTAAATATTCATACTATTGTATCATAATGGCAGATAAAACACCATATCTTTAAACAAATGAACGAATATCTTGACATTATACTCAGAAGTCTGGCGGTATACGCATTTATGCTTGTAGCCATCCGTTTAACCGGCAAAAAAGAACTCTCGCAGTTAAATACCACCGATGTAGTTTTAATTCTGCTGATCAGTAATGCGGTACAAAATGCGATGGTGGGCAGTAACACCAGTCTATTGGGTGGATTGGTGGCCGCAGCCGTGTTGTTTGCCCTTAATTTCATCCTTAAAAAAGTAATGTTTAAGAATAAAATGATCCGTAACCTGCTTACCGAGAAACCAGAAATCCTGATTCACAATGGGAACCTGGATTTCGCTATGCTGAGCAAGTTAGGCATCACCAATGAAGAATTAAGGGAAGCCATACGCGAACATGGCATAGAAAAATATAAAGATGTTAAGCTTGCCATTATGGAGGCCGATGGAAACATCAGCATCATCAGTGGCGATGACAAGCTTAAACAAAGTCAATACAAGCGTAAAAGACACCACAAAACGCTTGGAGACCTGAATTAGTAAAGCCTGTTTAAGCCACTGGTTTACTCAACCCTGGATTTTGGGCAACAATAACCACTTTTGGCCTTCTAACGGTAATCATTATAAAGGCCCCGGCAGCGATTACATACCAGCCCCATTTATATTTAACCAGTCCGGCAGCAAAGTTTACCACCTTTTTAAAGTGTAAAAAGCCAAATGAATCATGTGCTTTAAAATACACACCCGCAAGGGTAATGGCTACCAATACGAGCCCCGCCCATCCTGCGAATTTAACCAGGCCGGCCTTTGCGGTAAATGCCCCGATCAGGCCTAGAACTACTAACACATAAAAAGTGATGGCCAGTGTTTGGTCAAGATCAAAATAATTCCAGTTTCCCATAATTGGCACACGCACCAATGGACACAAACCACCAACAGCCATAGTTACGGCACCAATAATTCCTTGTGTTCTCATTACTACTTATCCTTGTGTATTGATACCCATTTTATCGGCGAAGTGTGCACAATAGTCACGCAGATCTTCTACAATCAGGTTTTCGCCGGTAGCCTTTAAAAAGCTATCACCCATTGTTTGCAAAGTTTCATAGAAAAATCTTTTCATCTCATCAACGGGCATATCTTTAGTCCACAGATCTATACGCATAGAGTTTTTATAGTTATGGTCCCAAAGGGCCAGCATCATCGATTTTACTGGTACCTGCTCCTTAGTTTCCGCATCTGTAGATTCCCACATGATATTTTCCGGCACATTATTATCATCCAGTTGAACGGTGATTTTGATTTCTGCTTCTTTCATTTATTTGTTGTTTTCTTTCTATTGTACGATGGGGTATTTAATGGTTAACTATATACTGCCCTTTATTAAAAATATTAAAATGATGATGAAAACGATGAGGACGCTCTCAATGATCCATAGTTTTTTAAGGCTTGGAATAAACTTTCTAAAAATAAGATCGGAGACAAAAGCAATTACTGCGGTAAGCAGACAAAAGCCGCTTAAAAGGCCAGTAAAGTCAACGTGGCTATTATATCTAGGTGGTGTTTTTCTCAGTAGTAACCATACGGCCAGTACCAAACACATGGAGGATACGATATTTAACGGGGTTAACTTTACTTTCAATTCCTTTAACTTATAACTTTTAACTTACAACTCACAACCTAAAGCTCCTAAAATTACTTTTTAAACTTCTTCTTTTTCCAGGCCGGTTGTTTATTCGTCTTATTCCTGGCTGCAGCAGCAATAGCAGCCGCATGTTTTTTCTCGTGGAAAGCTCCTTTAAAATCAGGATCATCCTTACGTTTCTGGTCATCTATTGCACGCGCAATAGCTTGTTTCTCTTCATAAGGTGTTTCTTCTACAAAAACTTCTTCCGGCAAAGGTACAACAGGAATCTGTTGTCTGATCAATTTCTCTATTTTCTGAATGTAATATTTCTCGGCCGGACTGCAGAAAGTTAAAGCATCACCTTTGGCATATGCCCTTCCTGTCCTGCCAATCCTGTGCACATAATCTTCTATAATGATCGGTACATCAAAGTTGATCACATGGCTTACTTCCGTAACATCAATTCCTCTCGAAGCTACATCTGTGGCTACCAACACCCGGATGTTACCTTCTTTAAAGGCGTTGATAGAGTTTATCCTTGTATTTTGTCCTTTATTGGCATGGATTACCCTTACGGCATCTTCACCAAAACGACGTACAATAAAGCTATATATATTATCTGCGACAGTTTTCGTCTTACAAAAAATGATCAGTCGTTTAAACTCCTCATCCTTTTTCAAAAGGGTTTGGAGTAAATTGATCTTGGTCTTAAAGTTCGGCACTTCGTACAAAACCTGTGTAACCGTTGCTGCCGGTGTTGCCTGCTCACCCACCTCAATAATTGTTGGGTTCTTAAGAAAATCTCCTGCAATTTTCTGTACCAGGCTACTCATCGTTGCAGAGAACAATAAGTTTTGTCTTCTGCGTGGAACGATCTCTAAAATTCTATGTATAGAGCCAATAAAGCCCATATCCATCATTTTATCCGCTTCGTCCAGCACCAAAAACTTCAGGTATTGTGTATTGATGTGTCCCGCCAGATAAATATCAAGGAACCTGCCCGGTGTAGCAATGATAATGTCTACCCCAGCTTTGATTTGCTCAATCTGTGTTTTGGGGCCAATACCGCCAAACACCACTACCGAACGTAAGTCGGTATAAGTAGAAAACATTTTTACATGTTCTGCGATTTGCATCGCCAGCTCCCTTGTGGGTGCCAATATCAATGCACGGGCGGCATCTCCCTGTGCATACTTCAACTGCATTAAAATCGGCAAAACATAGGCCGCAGTCTTACCTGTTCCTGTTTCTGCAATCCCAAAAATATCCTGTCCGGATAAAACGGGTGCAATTGCTTTCTCCTGTATTGGGGTAGCAGTAGTAAACCCGGCATCCGCCACAGCGTTTAATATCTGCCTGTTTAAATTAAATTCTTCAAAGCTCTTCGCCATATTTGGCAAAGGTAGCGATTTCCTTTATCTTTGAGACCATGAACACCATTCTGATAAAAGCTGCTTCAATAGTGAATGAGGGGCAAATTATAGTTGCCGACCTACTTATCAAAAACGGATTAATTGAAAAAATCGCACCGAACATTGATGTTCATGCGGATCAGGAGATCAATGCCGAAGGCTTGCACCTCTTTCCGGGAATGATTGATGACCAGGTACATTTCAGGGAACCGGGTTTAACACACAAAGCAGATATATTTTCAGAAAGCATGGCTGCAGTTGCAGGCGGCATCACCTCTTTTATGGAAATGCCCAATACTGTACCCAACACGTTAACACAGGAATTGTTGGCAGATAAATATGAGATAGCCTCAGAAATGTCGCTGGCAAATTATTCCTTTTTCATGGGTGCATCCAACAATAACCTGGAAGAGGTGTTAAAAACAGATCCTAAAAATGTATGCGGCATTAAGGTGTTCATGGGGTCATCTACCGGAAATATGCTGGTGGACAATGAGAAAGTGTTAGAGAACATCTTTAAGGAAGCTCCTATGCTGGTAGCTACACATTGCGAAGATGAACAAACCATACAGCATAACCTGGCCGAATACAAAGCTAAATATGGAGATCACATCTCCATAGATATGCATCCGCTGATCCGCAGTGCAGAGGCTTGTTATAAGTCATCTTCATTGGCTGTAGAACTGGCAAAAAGATACCAGACCAGGTTACATATCCTTCACATTTCAACCGCAAAGGAAGTAGCCTTGTTCGATAATAAAACACCACTTGCAGATAAAAAGATAACTGCTGAAGCCTGCGTACACCACCTTTGGTTTGACGATCGTGACTATGCTACAAAAGGCAACTGGATAAAATGGAACCCTGCGGTAAAGTCGGCCACAGATAAAGATAGTATACTGAAAGGTGTACTGGAAGGTTATATCGACGTCATCGCTACCGATCACGCTCCCCATACTATTGAGGAAAAGGAACAACCTTATTTACAGGCCCCTTCTGGCGGCCCATTGGTGCAACATGCATTACCGGCTTTGTTCGAGATGTACCATCAAAATAGAATCTCCTTAGTACAGATCGCTGAAAAAACAGCGCATAACGTAGCCACCTGCTTTAACATCGACAGAAGAGGTTTTGTGAGAGAAGGTTATTGGGCAGATCTTGTACTGGTAAACCTGAACGATCCTTTTAAAGTAACCCGCACAAACGTATTGTACAAATGTGGCTGGTCGCCTTTTGAAGGACAAACTTTCCAGGCTGAAGTTACCCATACCTTTGTTTCGGGTAACCTGGCTTATCAAAAGGGTAGGTTCACCACTCAGGAAACCGGAAAAAGACTATCATTTAACCGCTAATGAATAGCGCATACCTGCCTAAATTAAAGCTATTCATCCCGCTTTTTGTGCTTTCGGCACTGGTATACGTTATTGGGTTCAACAGCAATTGGGTCGAGCATGTTTATGCACAAGGCCTCTATGGATTTACTTCTGTTGTACAACGGTTGATCAGCGGCCTGGTTCCCTTTGCACTCGGAGATTTTCTTTATTTACTCCTGATCATTTTTATACTCAGGAGCCTATATCTCTTTTATAAAAAGATCCGTCAGAATAGGTTAAATAAAACTGACCGCATCAATATTCCGTTGCAGGTAATCAATTTCTCTTTGATCCTCTATTTAACCTTTAAAATATTGTGGGGGCTTAACTATTCGCGCTTACCGATCGCCGGACAGCTAAATATTAGTGATGAGAAATACACTACCGCAGAACTGGTTTCCCTGGGACAATACTTTATTAACCGGTTAAATCGTCTTCAGGAAACCAAAAAGCAGAACTATAGCATTGAGCAATTGCGTCAAAAAGCGAAGGTTGCATACGATAAGATGCAGCATAAAAATGCTTTTTTTACTTATAATGCACCAGCAGTTAAGCCAGTATTAAATAGCTGGATCGTAACCAAAATAGGTATTGAGGGATATTATAGTCCGCTGTCAGGCGAAGCTAATGTAAATATGCGCTTGCCCAGTACCTCTCTACCGTTTGTCACCTGTCATGAGATTGCCCACCAACTGGGTGTGGCCCGGGAAGATGAAGCGAACCTCGTAGGTTACCTGGTCGCCAGTACTAGTGATGATCCATTTTTTCAATACTCCGCTTCCTACGAAGTTTTTAAGAATATCTTTTTCGAAATCAAGATGAAGTCGCCAGAGGATTATGAAAAACTTTACAAAACCATAAACCCGGTTACGATAAACGACTTAAAAGCAGACAGGGCTTTCTGGCAAAAATACAATAGCGATATGTTTGCCTATATGGATGTAGCCTTTGACCGGTTTTTAAAATTAAATAACCAGTCCAAAGGAACAGACAGTTATCAGGATATAGTACTTTGGCTTTACAATATCCATAAGAAGGAGTTATAGTGCCTCGATTTCTTCGAGAGTAAGTTTAGTTATTCTGACAATAAAGTCAAGAGCTACCCCTTCTTTTTTAAGTTCGAAAGCAATTTCTAAGGCTTTTTTGTGCCCCCTTTTTCAATTCCTATCTTTTCCCGCCTTTCCATCAATATTTCTTTTACTCCCATAGGTGTAGTTGTTCCCCTTTTTGTTTTGCCTTTGATCGTATAACTACACTTGTTTCTTCCGCCATCATTATCGATGAATATTATTTATTCAAACGTAATCAGATCAAGAACAAAGTGTTTGCTTTATTTGAAACTTGGCGGAATCTGCAGTTTTCATTAGTCCAAACGGAATAAAATTCGGCTTTTTCTACTCATCTCTGTAAACCGATTGCTACATCACCAAAAAACATTACAACCTTAAAACAAAAAAGCCCCGAAACATTCCTAAATTTGCCGAACTATGGCAAAGATCTCCATTAACCTGGCAACAGGTTCCCTGCAAAAAGAAGAAATCATCGTTGGAATTGATTTAGGCACCACAAATAGCTTAGTAGCCTTCATCAACCCCGACAAAAACCCGGTTGTAATTAATGACACAGGAAAAGGCCTTCTTGTGCCTTCTATAGTACATTTCAACAAACAGGGCGATACCCTTGTAGGTAATGAAGCTAAAGAATTTTTGACTACAGATCCCGAAAACACTATATTTTCAGTAAAACGTTTGCTGGGCCGTTCTTATAAAGATGTGGCAGGTCACCAGGACACGTTTTCTTATAAAATAATTGACGACAATAGCGACGGGAACGATTCACTGGTAAAAATTAAAGCCGGCGACAAATTCTATACCCCAATTGAACTATCTGCCGAAATATTAAAAGAGCTTAAAGCACGTGCGGAGCATGCACTGAAAACCCCGGTAAACCGCGCTGTAATTACTGTTCCCGCTTATTTTAACGACAGTCAGCGCCAGGCAACAAGAGATGCAGGACGTTTAGCAGGTTTAGATGTTTTAAGAATCGTTAACGAACCTACAGCCGCCAGTCTGGCTTATGGAATTGGCCTCGACCCTACCCAGCAAAAAACTATTGCAGTATACGATTTGGGTGGTGGAACATTTGACGTATCTATTCTTTCCATTCAAAATGGCATCTTCGAAGTGTTATCTACCAACGGAAATACCTTTTTAGGTGGCGATGACTTTGATCGTGCGATTGTACATTACTGGATAGAAAAAAACAATATAAATACAGCTCAACTAGCGAATGATGCTTCTTTGATGCAAACATTGCGACTTAAAGCGGAAACAGCTAAGAAAGCATTGAGCACCCAAAACCTGTTTAACGAACAGTTAGGCAAAATCTGGTGTACACTGGATAAACAAACCTTCGAACAACTCATTGCTCCAAAAGTTCAGGAAACCATCAACTCTTGCAAACAGGCATTAGCAGATGCAAAGTTAACCATTGCAGAAATTGACGAAGTGGTACTGGTTGGGGGATCAACCCGCACGCCATACGTTAAAACACAGGTAGCAGACTTCTTTGGTCGTCAGCCTCATGATCAAATCAATCCAGACGAAGTAGTTGCCCTTGGTGCGGCAATACAAGCTGATATCCTTGCCGGAAACCGCTCCGACATTCTATTACTTGATGTAACTCCACTTTCACTGGGTATAGAAACCATGGGCAGATTAATGGATGTGATTATCCCAAGAAATGCAAAAGTACCTACCAAAGCTGGCAGACAATATACAACTTCCCTTGACGGACAGGTAAACATGAAAATTTCTGTTTTCCAGGGAGAACGAGATCTGGTAAAGGAAAACAGGAAGCTGGCAGAGTTTGACCTTAAAGGAATCCCTGCAATGCCTGCAGGCTTGCCGAAGGTTGACATCAACTTCATCCTCAATGCCGATGGTATCCTTACCGTACAGGCGATTGAATTACGTTCTGGCGTAAAACAGGAGATAGACATCAAACCGAGCTACGGCTTAACAGATGACACTGTTGAAAAGATGTTGGTAGACAGCATTACCCATGCCAAAAGCGATGTAGAACAGCGTATGCTGATTGAAGCCAGAAGTGAGGGTGAACAATTGGTATATACAGCCGAACGCTTTATTGAAAAGCATGCGGTATACCTTACAGCGGTAGAAATCAGCGATACCAAAACATATATCGAGGCCTTGAAAGCTGCTTTGACTACCGCACAGAAAGACGAAATCCTTAAGAAAGCGGATGAATTAAATGAATTTACCCGCCCATTTGCCGAAAGGGTAATGGATGTAGCAGTTTCTTCTGCTATGAAGGGAAAAAGTATCGAATAAATTACCAGGCAATAGTCTAATTGATATAGACTTACAGTAATGAAAAATATTTTTATTACTGTAAGTCTGATGGTCATACTTACGGCCTGTAGCTCCTGGGGCTTTTATGCGCATATGCGGATCAATCACCTTGCCGTTTTCACCCTTCCGGCAGGCATCAATCAATTCTATAAAAAGAACATCAAATACATCTCCGACCATGCGGTAGACCCCGACAAACGGAGATATGCGGATACTGCCGAGGCCGCAAGACATTACCTCGATGTAGAAGTCTACGAAAAGAACATAGACAGCATTCCTTACAAATGGGAGGATGCACTAAAGAAATACGGCTGGGCTAAATTAAACCAGAATGGCATTTTACCCTGGCACATTCAGAAAAGCTATTATAAGCTGGTCAACGCATTTAAAGAGAAAGATTCCTTAAAAATATTAATCTATTCTGCTTACTTGGGTCATTATGTCGCTGATGCCCATGTTCCACTTCATACGACACAAAATCATAACGGACAACTCACTAATCAGCTCGGCATCCATGCCTTTTGGGAAAGCCGTTTACCTGAGCTATTCGCAAAGCGCTATAATTATGTTGTTGGTTCTGCCCGATATATAGAAAACCCATTAACTGAAGCCTGGAAAATTGTAAAGAATACCCATACGATGGTAGATACAGTCCTTCGCTTTGAGGCAAGACTTAGCGTGACATTCCCCTCCTACAGAAAATACAGTTATTCAAAAAGGAACAACCAGGTTAGCCGGCAATATGCTACCGCTTATTCAAAAGCTTATCATGATAGTATGGAAAATATGGTTGAGCGACAAATGCGCTCAGCCATATTAAGTATAGGATCTTATTGGTATACCGCCTGGATTGATGCCGGACAGCCCATTTTAAAAAACATGATTAAACCAGGTGATGCAAATGCAACACAAAAGGAATTAAAAGAGATAGAAAAAGCCTACCGGAAAGGAGGAGCTACAAGTCGTGAGCCTTAGCTTACTTTTTGCTCTTTTTCTTCAGTAAGTGCTTCATCAAGCACCTCAACTACTGGCTTCTTTTGAAACTTCGATTTTAATGCAGCAAATACCGCAGGGAAGAAAGTAACTACAGCGATCACAACAATCACTACATCAAAATTCTTTTTAACAACCGGAATTTGTCCCAGTAAAAAACCTGCAAGGAGTAAACTGGCAATCCATGCTACCCCGCCAATGATATTGAAAAAAGTAAACCTGCCAAAAGGCATCTTGGCCACACCTGCAACAAATGGTGCTATTGTTCTGAAAATAGGTAAAAACCTACTGAAGATAATCGCTTTACCACCATGCTTTTCAAAAAACTCGTGCGACTGGTTGTAGTACTCCAGCTTGAGGATTTTATTGCCGGGTTTAAATACTTTCACCCCAAAAAAGCTACCTAATTTATAATTTAAAGAGTTTCCTAAAATGGCGGCGGCAATCAGCAGCAGCATCATTATCCAAATGCTCAATCCTGTATTTCCTCCGGCAATCAGTGCGCCCATAGCAAAAAGCAAGGAATCGCCTGGCAGGAACGGGGTTACTACGAAGCCGGTTTCAGCAAAAATGATTAAAAAAAGAATGGCGTAAGTCCAGGTACTGTAATCTCTGATGATCTCTTCCAGGTGCTTGTCAATGTGCAGGAGGAAGTCTACTAAAAAACTAAAAAATTCCAAATCTTATAAATTAAGCCCAAAATTAAAAATATCATGGCAATAACCATGATATTTTTAAGAATAGAAATGTCATAATAATTTTATACGCTTGTAAAAGCTTAATTACTTACGATTACGTGTCCAGTTAAATTACTGGTCGAAGTGCCGTCAATCCAAATTGTATATATCTTACCAGCTATTAAAGTACCATCAAAAGCCGCACTTGCTGCACCACCTGCTGGCGTAAATTTGAATTTTGCACCGGGTAATACTTCAAAATAATTAGATGCACCACCAAATGCAATTGTAGGAACAAGCGTTTCAGTACTACCGTCAACGGCTACAGAAATTGTACCACTTGCTGAACTTAAAAAGCTATTCATGTGTACAAACCTTACTTTTGCTTTTCCGGTTGCAGGATTTGCAGTTGCATCATTAAACAAAGTTGCAGTTACAGAACCATCACCCAATTTAAAATAATAAACACTCACCTGAGCGCCGATAGGAAGTTGCTGTGTCTGCCCACCTGCATTCATGGTAGTCGTGGTTCCTGTATCATAGAAGCCTATCGTACTTACTCCAGAAGTTATGGTAACATAACTCGATGCACTGCCATAGGCTATAGCAGAGGCCTTAACAACACCGTTTACCAATACGTCCTGGCTGGTAGATCCGCTTACTGTATTTACAGCCAAAATCTTCAGGTCGCCCACCGGTTCCGGCATTGGATCATATTTTTTACTACAAGAAGCAAATACGCTTAAACAAGCCACCATAAAAGCCATCCGAGCCTTTGATGATGATAAAAATGATGTTTTCATATCTTTAATTTTTAGATCAGTCAAAAACAAAATGGCTCGGTCAAAAACCAAGCCATTTTTTGTTAATTATTTATATCAATTAATTATAATTATTTAACATAACAGGCATTACCAGCATCAATACATCCTCATGCTCATCATTTGTCTGAGGGATCAATAAACCAGCTCTATTAGGGGTTGAAAGCTCTAAAGTCACTTCCTCACCACTTAAATTACTCAACATTTCGATTAAGAATTTAGCATTGAAACCAATCTCAAGATCCTCACCTTCATACTGGCAGCTCAAACGCTCATGCGCTTCATTCGCAAAATCAAGATCTTCGGAAGAGATATTCAGCTCACTACCGTTGATTTTTAACCTTACCTGGTGTGTGGTTTTATTAGCGAAAATAACTACCCTGCGTAATGTATTTAAAAATAAAGCCCTGTCAATAACCAGTTTATTAGGATTGTTTGCAGGGATAACGGCTTCATAATCCGGATAACGCTCATCAATTAAACGACAAACCAGGTTAATATTTTCAAATTTAAAAAATGCGCTTGTTGCATTATAGTCAACAGATACATTGATATCGGTTGATGGTAAAGCAGCTTTCAATAAAGTTAACGCTTTCTTAGGCAGGATAAAAGATGAACTCTTATCTGCTTTGCTATCCATACGTCTGTATCTTACCAATTTATGTGCATCAGTAGCTACAAAAGTAATGTGCTGCTCAGAAAGCTGACAGTAAACACCAGTCATAGCCGGGCGAAGCTCATCGCTACTTACGGCAAAAATAGTTTTTGTAATCGCTTCAGTTAAAACAGAAGCTGGTAAATTCACCGAAGAAGCATTTTCTACAACAGGAATTTTAGGGAAATCATCTCCATTCTCCCCACTTAATTTATACTTACCATCGCCCGCGCTGATCTCGATAGAGAAAGTGCTGTCATCAATGTTAAAAGAGATTGGCTGATCAGGTAGTGTTTTTAAAGTGTCTAATAGTATTTTTGCAGGAACTGCAACTTTACCCCCCTCTTTAGATTCAACAGCCAAAGATGTGGTCATGCTAGTCTGTAAATCCGTAGCAGATATCGTTAAATTTCCGTCTTTAATCTCAAAAAGGAAATTTTCCAGTATAGGCAATACAGTGCTGCTGCTTGACGCACCATTAACTGTTTGCAAATGTTTTAAAAGCGTTGATGTGGATACAATAAATCTCATAGTTATGATCTAGTCAGTTCTCAAAAATATAAAAATTACCTTGTATACTTATGTTTACGGTAATAATGTTGAAAAATTGCGAAGGATATTAACAATAGCAAAGGTACAAGTATATTAATCAGCTGCCAATGTAACTTTTCAGCCCGCAATTTTGCCTTATCCAATAACCTGATCTTAACCTCTTTATTACGCAGCTCGATTAAATTATCATCATTCGCCAGATAATCGGCAATATTTAATAACAATGCCTTATTTCCAAAGTTTCTTTGTGTATATCTGTCAAATCCCAATGGAAATGCGGATCCATCTCTTCCGCTCACCTGATTTTTAAAGACATCACCGTCACCAATCACAATCATTTTTGTGGGTTTACTTACTGTTGGTAGTGGATATTGCTCATCAATGCCGGCAGGTACCGCACGGTTTAAAAATACCGAAGAAAAATTCCCTTCCAACAATACGCCGATAGCCTGAGGTACGCTTGCGTACTCGCGCGGGTCAGGCTGTTCGGCAACCATTTGTAAGGAAAGCATTTTGGGGGTATTAAAAACCTTATTAAAAGACGAACTGTGCAAGATAACTTTCTTACTAACGCCCTTAACACCGATAGTATCCACTGTACTCACAAATTCACTCCTGATGTTGTCAATATTTTTAACCAGATAGCTTGCCGGATCAGGCATCAGTAATGGGTAATATACCCAGGGTGCCATTTGTATTTGCCCTTGTGCACCACCTATTGTTAATGGAATCTCTGCACAATTCGCGTCCGCAATAAGGTTGTAGTTTATCCTTGCGCCATATACAAACAGCATATCATCCAGATTTAAATTCCTGTTGAAAGCCAGCTGACCGCTTCCTTTTAAACTATCAAGATCAGCCCCAACCTGGTCAATACTCCACACCACTCTGCCTCCGTTCATTACAAAATAATTGATTTTGTATTTCTGGGCTTCTGTAAATGTATTTTGTGGTTTAGTGATGAACAATACTTTTAATTTATCCAGGCCTTTTCTATCAATTTTATCCAGGTCTACCCTGCCGGTTTCGTAACTCTCCGACAAACTTCTTATGGCATCATGTAGATGCGAATCCGACAATTCGCCATTACCTTCCGTAAAACCGATACGGGCATGCTCGGCACTTAGTACTTTTTGTATACCTGAAGTAAACAGGTATTCCAGGTTTTGGATAGAGTTATTGATATTTTCTTCATAATTCCCTGTTACGTCCATGTTCTGCAACAGCTTTACCGGAAAACGTTTCCCATCTGCGGCAATCATTGCCATCGGAAAAATAGTCTTCTGCGCGAAACCGTTGTCGTTTTTAATGTTCAGCGTAGTGGCTTCAATTCCTGCCTGCGAAAGGTTATTGATGGCCGTATCCTGCTCTGAGGCAGATAGACCTGCAATCGGGTCTACAAAAACCACTTTAATTTCCGTGCCCGCATAAGCTTTATAATCTGTCAGTAAATCCTTTGTCGAATTTCTAAGGCGTTTAAAAGCAGCGGGTAAATCGCCATCTAAAAAAACAGTGATACTAATCGGGCTCCCCGCTTTTTTTAAAATCTCTTTAGTTTTATTACTAAGCGTAAAACGCTGTTCTTTCGTAAAATCTATCCGGGTATAAATGTATTGTGCTGCTATATTTACAAGCGCAAGCGCCACAACAAAGACACCTGCCTTAAGCCATTTTTTGCTTCTCGTTACCACTTCCTACCTCCTATTACTAATCTAGTAAGCCCAAGAAATACCATTACGAAGCTGATAAAATACACAAGATCGCGGGTATCCAGTACACCACGACTGATAGACTGGTAATGTTCATTAATGCTAAGCGCTATCAATATGGTTTCAAAATATTGTAAACCAAATATCTTACTCATGGCATCAAATCCCTGAAAGGTGATAAAGCAAACAAACACTGCAACCGCAAAAGCAATCACCTGGTTTTTGGTAACTGATGACGCAAAAACACCGATTGCTGTAAATGCGGCACCCAGTAAAAGTAAACCGATGTAACTACCTGTAACCGCTCCGCCATCAATATTTCCTTGCGGTAAACCTAATGCGGATATGGAATAATAGTAGATCAATGTAGGAATCAATGCAAAAAGTACCAATAACAGGCAAGCCAGGTATTTGGCAAGTATAATCTGCCAATCTGTAAGTGGCCTTGTAGCCAGTAGAATATAAGTTCCTTCTCTACGCTCCTCTGCAAAAGAACGCATGGTAATTGCGGGAATTAAAAACATAAATAAAAAAGGTGCTAAGCTAAAAAAGCCTGTTAGCTCCGCATAGCCATAATCCAGAATTGAAGTATCCGGAAAAAACCACAATAACAAACCTAAGGCTAAAAGAAAAATACCGATGGTAATATAAGCCATCAGCGAATTCAGCAGACTAAATAATTCACGTTTAAAAACTGCGTACATGCATTCAGATTAACGACGCCGAAGTTATAAAAATATCCGTTAAAAGTTGTATCCAGCCCTTATTCCGCCGAAAGAACGTGTTCCTCCGCTTCTCGCCCAGTTTTCATACCTGATCCCGATATCTAAAGTCCCGGTCTTGGTCACTTTAAACATAGTACCCAATGACGGTGCATAAATGAAGGCTGTACCTGAACCATATCCATTTGCGGTAGAAATAGCGACGCCTAATTCCGCAGCACCATATAAACCGGGTACAATAAAATACCTTGCTCCTGCTTTTATAGGCACATAACCTTCTTTATATTTTATATCACTAAAAACCGCTGGACCGTGAAACCTCAGATAACCAACATTACCGGTAATACTTAAATTTTCAGTAATGGGTTTTTGATATAGCACTGAAATTCCTAGACCATAGTCCGCGACATTTTTATAATCTCCAACAGGAATTACAATATCAAGGCCAAGCCCTAGCTTTGATTCACCTGCTTTCGATTGTGCATTTACATTGTTAAACATTAAAAATCCGGCGGCAGCTATTAACAAAAGTTTTTTCATTCCTGTCAGTTCTTAAATACTCAGCGATATTATAAAAAATTATGCAAAACTTACACCTGGATTTTTCATCAATACGAAATCCGGTTCATGGGGGTAAATGCTTTCAAGCAATTGGATAGTCAGTATTTAAGTAAAATGCCCCACCGGTATAACAAATATCTGCTAAATAGAAAAAGGGTTGCCAAACTTATTGTCTGACAACCCCTTTTTAAGAATCTTTAAAAGATTTTTTCTTCAATTATAAACCGAAGTTAAATGCAGCTCTTAAACCGATAAAAGAAAAAGTGCCTGTTTTTGACCAACCCTCATAACGGGCACCTAGCTCTAAAGAAGATTTATCAGAAACCTCAAATTCTACACCAGCTCCTGGAGAATACACAAATGCAGTTGAACCACCAGATCCTGACTTAGTTGAAAAAGCAGCACCCAATTCACCATTTACAAAAAAGTTTTCTCCGAAATAGTATCTGGCACCAGCTTTAACCGGAATATATCCCGAATTTTCACCTTTGATAGTTACACCACCGAAGTCAAAATCTTTACCTTTAAAATTTAAATAACCAGCACTACCAGTCACCAATAGATTTTCAGCAACTGGATGTTGATATTGTAATGAACCTCCAAATCCAAAATCAGTTCCATCACCAGAATCACCTACTGGAAATCCAAATTCAGCACCCAAACTTAATTTCGGAGACTTGATAACTTGTGCATTAACGCTTGAAAATGCAAATAAACCTGCAACTGCTGTTAGTAGTAATAATTTTTTCATGTTTTCTTACTCTTTAATTTTTAATTTGATTTACCCTTTTGATGCAAAAAGGTTGCCAATCGTTACAAGAAGTTCTTAACATTTAAACATTTTTTTTTCAAAACATGCTTTTTAGACAGCAAAAAAGCAATAAATCAAGGCGTTGACTTTTCTCCTTAGAAGGTCAGTTTTCTAAAAATATCTTCAAGTGAGGTACCGGAATGTTCCGCTTTTAGTTCAGTTATTGAAGCATTAGCGACAATGGTACCTTTGTTAATAATGATCACATCATCGCAGATCGCTTCCACCTCCTGCATGATGTGTGTAGATAGGATAACCGTTTTGTCCTTACCCAGGTTTTTGATCAGGTCCCGGATCTCAGACAACTGATTTGGATCAAGACCTGATGTAGGTTCGTCAAGAATAAGTACCTGCGGATCATGAATAATGGCCTGAGCTAACCCTACCCTTTGCTTATATCCTTTAGATAACATCGCTATCTTTTTATGCTGTTCCAACGTGAGCCCTACTTTTTTAATCGTTTCTTCAACTTTTAACGCTGCATGCTTCAACTGGTAAGTATTGGCTACAAACAGCAAAAACTCCTTCACATACATATCCATATATAAAGGTGTATTTTCCGGCAGATAGCCCATAATGCTTCTCATTTCAAGATTTTGGGTCTGGGTATCATATCCGCACAAACTGGCAGATCCAGATGTAGGAACAGTATAGCCTGTAAGCATGCGCATGGTGGTGGATTTCCCCGCACCATTTGGCCCTAAAAACCCCAATATGCGGCCAGGTTTAGCTTCAAAACTAATTCCGTCAACTGCTTTTTGTTTATCGAAATGCTTGGCTAATGCGCTTACCTTAATGCTCAATTTCTGCTATTTTTAGATTTACGGGAAAGATCACATCCAAAAGTAGGAAAAACACCGTCTGATTCATGAAAACCATTAAAATATTTTATCTAAGTTTGCATCATTATGGCAAAGAATACTAACGACGAGCAATTTAAAAATGTAATATCACACGCGAAGGAATATGGTTTTGTATTTCAGAGCAGCGAAATTTATGATGGACTAAGTGCCGTGTATGACTACGGACAATTAGGAGCTGAATTAAAAAACAACATTAAAACCTATTGGTGGAAGTCCATGGTGCAAATGCATGAAAATATTGTAGGGATTGACTCTGCTATATTTATGCATCCGAAAGTATGGAAAGCCAGCGGTCACGTAGATGGTTTTAATGATCCGATGATAGACAATAAGGATTCAAAAAAGCGTTATCGTGCCGATCAGTTACTAGAAGATAAAATTACCCGTTACGAAAAAGACGGAAAAACAGATAAAGCAGCTAAACTACAAGCTGATATGGACGATGCGTTAAAAGCAGAGGACTTACAGCGATTAAAAACATTAATAGAGGAGCATGAAATTGCTTGTCCTGTTAGTGGCACAAAAAACTGGACAGAGGTCCGTCAGTTTAACCTGATGTTCAGCACCCAATTTGGTGCAATGGCAGAAGGTTCGGAAGAAGTTTATCTACGTCCGGAAACGGCCCAGGGTATCTTCGTAAATTTCCTGAATGTACAAAAATCAGGACGTATGAAGATTCCTTTCGGAATCGCTCAAATCGGTAAAGCTTTTAGAAATGAAGTGATTGCACGCCAGTTCATCATGCGTATGCGTGAATTCGAACAAATGGAAATGCAATTCTTTGTTCGCCCTGGTGAAGACCAGAAATGGTTCGCTTACTGGAAAGAAGCACGTTTAAAATGGCACAAAGCATTAGGTACGCCGGCTGAAAAATACCGTTACCATGATCATGTTAAATTAGCACATTATGCCAATGCTGCCACTGATATTGAATTCGAATTCCCATTTGGTTTTAAAGAAGTAGAAGGTATTCACAGCCGTACAGATTTCGATTTGTCGCAACACCAGGAATTCTCTGGCAAAAAAATGCAATACTTCGACAATGACCTGAATGAGGAAGGTAAACCTTATGGAAATTACATCCCGTATGTAATTGAAACTTCAATAGGCCTGGACCGTATGTTCCTGCTCACCATGATCAATGCGTTTGAAGAGCAAGACCTGAGTACAGATGAAAAACAAGACAGCAGAACGTTATTACGTTTACACCCTTGCCTTGCTCCTTATAAAGTAGCCATCTTCCCTTTAACTAAAAAAGACGGACTTCCGGAAAAAGCAAGGGCGATAATGGATAGCTTAAAATTGGATTTCAATTGTATTTACGAAGAAAAGGATGCAATTGGTAAACGTTACCGTCGCCAGGATGCAATTGGTACACCTTTCTGTGTAACTATTGATCATCAGACACTGGAAGACAATACAGTAACGATCCGTCACCGTGATACAATGGAGCAACAACGGATTGAGATTAAACACCTGGACGAGCTGATTGCAAGTAAAACCAGCTGGAAAACGTTATTGAGATCTGAATCTCTTTAAACTTATAAATAAGAAACTAAAGTCCTGTTGCGTATAGCAACAGGACTTTTTTCATTGTATAGATCTTCAGCACTAACATCTTGTTTCTTTTTTCATAGATTTACGCCGACGCTGAAAAAACTAAGCCGGGAAAAAACAGCATGACCGATTATTGCAATTTTACTGATCAGGAACTAACTGTTCTATTGAAGAATGGCAACCATAGTGCTTTCACCGAGATTTACCACAGATATAAACGTTTGTTGTATACCCATGCTTACCAAAGACTAAGAAATGAACAGGAAGTAGATGACATCATCCATGAATTATTTACAGCACTTTGGATAAAACGTGACAGCCTAATACTTAAAACCAATTTAGCGGGATACCTTTACACAGCAGTAAGGAACAGGATATTGGATTACGTTGCGCATCAAAAAATAGAATCGGATTACATCACATCTTTTGGGAAATTTTTAAAGCTATCAGAAAATTTTACAGATTTCCTTTTACGGGAAAAACAGCTTTCGGCATTGATTGATAAGGAAATCGCTGCATTGCCACCAAAAATGAGGGAAGTTTTTGAGATGAGCAGAAAAGAAAATTTAAGTCATGACGAAATTGCGACCAAATTAGGCATCACAAAAAAAACCGTTAAAAGCCAGGTAAACAATGCATTAAAAATACTAAGATCAAAACTCAGCTTTACCGCCTGGTTGTTCTTTATATTATTTTATTAATTTTTTAATTTTCTTCTCGGCCCTAAGCTTTAGTTAGCCGTCTTACTTATAATTAGCGCTTATAAGAACAAAATGGAAAACAACGTAGCTAAATCATTATTAGATAAATATATTGCAGGCACCTGTACAGATGAAGAATGCGCCGCTGTTGAGGCCTGGTACGCACAATGGAACCAGGATTTACCTTCTATCTCTGAAGAGAAACTACAAATCGCTTTGGATGGTGTATATAACCGCTTACCTCAGGAAAACAAGAAAGCTTTACACATTAAATGGCGCAACTGGGCAACTGCAGCAGCAATTATTTTAATAAGCAGTTTCGGGATTGTTTTCTATACGCTTCGAAACAAGCCTAACGCTTCAACGTCTATGGTAAGCATCATTAAAAATGATATTAATCCTGGTAGTAACAAGGCTGTTCTGAAGCTTGCAGATGGTAAAACCATCAATTTAAGTAATGCCAAAACCGGAGTTGTTATTGACCTCAACAAACTGAGGTATGATGATGGTACTGCAGTATCTACTGCCCTATCCAATAACAGCGAACAGCAATTATCCCTCAACAACCTATCGGTTAGTACACCTCGTGGCGGCACCTATCAAATTGTACTATCGGATGGCAGTAAAGTCTGGCTTAATGCAGCCTCCGACCTAGAGTTTCCGTCCTCTTTCCAGTCTACTGAAACCAGAACGGTGAAATTGATCGGCGAGGCCTATTTTGAGGTTACAAAAAATAAAAACAAACCTTTTATAGTTGAAACCAATAAACAACAGGTAAAGGTTTTAGGTACACATTTTAATATCAACAGCTATCCGGATCAAACCAATACAAAAACCACACTCCTGGAAGGCGCTGTACAGATTGCTGCCTATACTTCGAAAAAAAACCTACAGGAGGTGATACTTAGCCCAAATCAGCAATCCATATTTACTGGAAATACACTTCAGGTACAAAGTGCCAACGTTAAAGAGGCCATTGCCTGGAAAAACGGCTATTTTATTTTCAATGGAGAAAAGCTGGAAAACATCATGCAGCAGATTTCGAGGTGGTACGATGTTAAGGTCATATTTGAAGACGACGTTAAAAATGTATCTTTTATTGGCATGATCTCCAACACAAAAAACCTTTCAGCTGTCTTACAGGCAATTGCTGAAACAGGAAATGTTCATTTTAGAATAGAAGAAAGGAGCGTTATAGTTATGAAGTAATGTTACTTAATCAGCGGATATCATCCGCAAAAGGTAACCAGATAAAAACCGGAAGAGATCCGACCCTCTTCCGGCATATGCCTGAGTTTACCCGTTAAAATCGCGTGAAACAATTATCAACGAACCAACATGTGCCCATCAGTTTCTATTGAAATTAATAGGTATCGTGATCAATAAACCCAAACAATCAAATATATGATTAATTATAATCTGGAGACCAGGTTTTTGCCTAAAGTCTTTAAATATCCTGTACAGGTGAAAGCATTGATAATGCATTTTTTTCATCGGGCAGATAAAAGAAAATGGATAATGAGGATCAACCTAACTATTATCATAATGACCAGCTTTTTACTTCAGGTAAGCGCAAATAGTTTTGCGCAAAAAATCAGCCTAAACGAAAAGAATACTTCATTTGAAACCATCATAAATAAAATACAGGCACAAAGCGGCTATGATTTTATTGGCAATACCACACTGATCAAAAATGCTAAACCGGTAAGTATAAATGCGAAGAATATCTCCTTAAACGAGGCTTTAGAACTTTGCTTCGCCAACCAAAATTTAACCTATACCTTACAGGATAAAATTGTGATCATTAAAGAGCGCCTACCCTCTATAATGGATAAAGTGGTCGACTTTTTTACCGCAATAGAAATTAAAGGAAGAATTGTTGATGAAAAAGGGAATCCCCTGCCCGGCGCATCTGTAAGGATCAAGAATACCGACAGGCTCACTAGTTCAAATAAAAACGGAGAGTTTAGCCTTAACAGCGTCAATGAGAATGCTATTGTACAAATATATTACATAGGATACAAAACCAGGGAAATAGTTGCCAGCCAGCTGAAAAACAATCCTACCATTAAACTGGATGTAAATACAGGCGAGCTGGACGAGGTTGCTGTGGTGTTTACCGGCTACCAGAAAATTAAAAAGGAGCAGATAACCGGATCGTCTTCAACGATTAATACCAAAGCCTACGAATCGCCGATCATCACCAATAACTTTTTGCAAGGTTTACAAAACAAACTACCAGGTGTTTTAATCAATAACGATTTAAAATTTGAAGGAAATTCACTGTTCCAAATCAGGGGTATTTCTACCATTTCGGCAACCAAACAACCGCTTGTTGTGGTAGACGGTTATCCCACAGAGTTAAGTCTGGATGCGATCAATCCAAATGAAATTGAATCGGTTACCGTTTTAAAGGATGCAGCAGCAGCGGCCATTTACGGCGTAAGGGCTTCTAATGGGGTGATTATTGTAGAAAGGAAAAAGGCAGTGGAAGGTAGTACTCAATTTGTCTTCAGGAGCACGTTGAGTATAACACCTAAAGAGGATTACACGACTTACAGACTTGCCCCTAATACCGCAAGAATGAATTACCGCATAGATTCTTACGACAGGACAGGAAGCCAGACGCGTGATTATTTCACCAATAACCCAGGCAGGTACAACGGAGGTGACGAACCGCTGATTGACCTGGCATCAGGATTAATTACCAGGGCGGAAATGGAAAAGCGGATGAATGAACAGTATGCTTATGACAACACGAAAGACTACAGCAAGTTCTTTGAACAGAATAAAGTAACCCAGCAGTATGACTTCAACTTTTCTGGCGGCACCGAAAAGGCACTTTATTACATTTCATCCAACCTTACCAGGAACCAAAATTCAAAGATTAAATCAAATGATCAACGTTTCCTACTCTCCGGCCGCGGCACATACAACTTCAGCAAAAAGTTATCTTTTATGCTGACCACCGATTTTATGCAAAATAAAACAAATGGGGCACCTGTGTATGGTTATACCGATTTCTATTCATTTGAACACTTTCAGGACAGCAATGGAAATCCTAAAGCGACATTTGCAGGCTCGCCAACCAATCCCTTGTACAACCCGGGAATCATTGCAAAAGGTTATTACGACAATATGAATTATCCTTTAAGGGAACTTAATGAAGTAAGCGACCAGAATAAATCGACTTCCAACAAAGTTGTGGGTGATCTTTTTTATAAAGTGATACCCGGCCTTACTTTAAAACTGGGTGGCGTTTATGAATACAGCAGTAGCAATATTAAGCACTATGCGACAGAGAGTTCATCAGAGATTAAGCAGTTTGTAAACTTATATTCGGAAGTGGGTACCGATGGTGCCATCAAATTCAATTTACCAAAAGGCGGATACAACAAGACTAAGGTAGGCAATACCACGGGCTATACTTTACGTGCCCAGCTGAATTACGATAAAGCGCTGACGAAAGATCATTCGATCAATGTGATTGCTGGTGCCGAGGTTCGTAAGATCACCTCAGAGCTAAATGGCTATGCAAACTTTGGTTATAGTGATCAGACCCTTTTGCAGCAACCGGTAGACTACAACAAAATTCTAACAGGATCCTGGTTCAATACACTTTTCCCTAATAATTCATTGAACTATACTGATCTTTTTCAAAAAACCTTCAGTGATGATCGTTATGTATCCGGTTACTTTAACGGGGTTTATGCCTACAAATCAAGATATATACTTTCAGGAAGTATCCGTATAGACCAGTCTAACCTTTTCGGAACTGATCCAAAATACCGTTACAAACCACTATGGTCTATCGGAGCAGCATGGAACATAGACAGGGAATCTTTTATGGAAAACCTGCCCTGGGTAAATAGCCTGAAATACAGGATATCCAAAGGATTTAATGGAAATGTTTCCAAAGCAAGTCTGCCACAGATTATTGCTTCTTACACCAATAACCTAAGGACGATCCCTACTTCTACCGGATTAACCATTCAAAGTCTGGAAAACAGTGCCTTGCGCTGGGAAGAAACCAATAACTTTAATACAGGTTTAGATTTCACGATATTCAAACGCATCACAGGGAATATTGATTATTACAGCAAACACAGTAATGATTTGCTGGGCAATACCGCAATAGACCCAACAAAAGGGGCTTCATTTACTACTTTAAACTCTGCTAAAATAAATAACAAAGGATTTGAGATTGCGCTAAACAGCGACTGGCTGCAACGTAAAGGCTTTAACTGGAATACCGGCATAGCCTTTTCATACAACACAAGTAAAGTGCTAAACGTATACCAGAATAACCTGAAAATGAATTATCAGTACGTGGACGGCTCCAATGCAAACAATTACATTGTAGGTTACCCGGTGGGTGCGATGTTCAGTTTCAGGTTCGCAGGCCTGAACCAACTGGGACTCCCTACTGTTTACGATACAAAAGGCAATGCCAAACAATTGGATTATATCAGTAACGACGAAGGCATAAAGGATCTGGATTATTCAGGCAACCGTATCCCTCCATATGCCATCGGGATTAGTAACCGTTTTGATATTGGTCCTTTTTATCTGTATGCCATGGTAGACCTGTATACAGGCTTCAAAACCCGTGTTCCCAGACCATCTATATTTAGTAACCGCCCTCAGGAAGGTGCCGAAAACTATTTCAGGGTACCCGGCGATGAAGCAAATACAGATGTAATGGGTTTTTTAGGCACCTATAGTTATGACGCTACCCGTACATATGCAGTGTACGACAACTCTGACAAATATGTGGTAAACGGGTCGTACCTATTACTAAGAGATGTCACAGTTTCCTACAGGTTCAACAATCAAGTTTTCAAACAACTTGGCTTTAAGAATTTTGAGGTCAAGGCACAAGGATCAAATTTGTTCACCAAGGGTTTCAACAAATACAATTATAGCCTGGCTACAGGCAATTACACCCGAAGAAACCTGGTGCCAACGTTTACAATTGGATTATTTACTAACTTTTAATTCCTGACTATGAAGATCTATATATATTATACCTTAGTGGCATTCGGTATGCTAATTTTGTTCAGCTCTTGCGGAAAGTTCCTGGAAATAGAGCCTAAAGGCAAAGTAATTTTAAAGACACTTACCGATTACGACCTGCTGCTAAACAGCCAGAGTCTGACCAGCAGCGGTGAACAACTGCTAAACATGATGTCTGATGATGCAGACAACCCTTCTGTAGACCCTTTGGCCAGAACAACAACCGTACTCAGTTATTTGTGGGCTAATGATCTTAACCCAACCATCAATGAACGGCCGCTGGTATGGGGCTTCCACTATTCGAACATCTACGCATTCAATGCTGTGATTAATGGAGTTGAACGGGCGACGACGGGATCCCTACAGGAAAAGAAAAAACTAAAAGCAGAAGCGCTGGTAGGCAGGGCATTTGAATACCTGTACCTGGTAAATCTATATTCCAAACCTTATAATGCTGCCACTGCAAATACGGATCTGGCCGTGCCTTTCATTACGACAACAGATATTATGAACAAAACGCCGGAAAGGGCAACTGTAAGCTTCATTTATGGAAAGATCGTTGAAGATATTAATGCTGCCATACCGGATCTTGCTATAAACAACAATACCAATAAGTTTCGGGCATCGGTTAATTCGGCCTACAGTATCCTTGCGCGAACTTATTACTATATGAACAATTTCACAGAAGCGGCCAGATATGCCGACCTTGCGCTTAAAGAAACAACGACCGGACTGATGGACTATAATAACGTTGCAACAAAGGCCGACATTCCTTACATGGTTGTCAACAAGCAGGAAATCTATGCCCGCTACGGGACAAACTCCTCGCTTGCGATATTTGCAACAGTAGATTTTCTTAAATCATTTGATAAAGCCGATCTACGCTTAAAACTGTTTTATACCAAGCTGGGTGATTTTACTTTCCCGGTACGTGGTGTAAGCCAGTTTTCTCCAAATGGAAGCGTGGTTAGCTTTGGCACATCAGTATCAGAAATGAAGCTGATCATTGCGGAAGCAGCAGCAAGGGCAGGCAACCTTCAGGTAGCTTTAGACCAGATGAACGACGTCAGGAAATTTCGTACTGCAACTGCAAATTACCAGGCATTTCAATCTACTGACAAAGAGATCGTATTACAACGTGTGTTGTTGGAACGCAGGTTTGAGCTGGCTTTTAAAGGCATCAGGTGGATGGATATGCGCAAACTGGACGCGGAAAACAGAATGCCGGTGGTTACACGCTTAAATGCTAAAGGTGATGTAATTGCAACATTGGAAAAACATAGTCCTAAGTACGTGCTTAAAATACCGGCAAGCGTAATTAGTTTTAACCCAGACATGCCACAAAACTAATCAGGCTTTATGAAAACCATCATATTTGCATTTGCGCTCATGCCCTTAACAGGCATGGCGCAATATGAAAAAGGCAATCCTTTTTCTATTACAGGTAAAATTGCCGATTACAAACGTGCGGTAAACAATACGATTTATTTAAGGTTCAAACAAAATGGCAAAGAGATAAACGATAGTACGAAGCTGATTAATGGAACTTATACCTTTAAAGGACTGATCTCCTACCCTGTTAAGGCAGTGCTACAGCTCAAAGTTGCCGACAGCGTGGAGCAATACCACAGGCAAACCAGAATTTTGAAAGATTATGCGCATGAGTTTTATATGGATAAAGGCAATATGACCGCCAATGCCATTGAAAAGCTAAACAGCGCTACTGTAAAAGGTTCCGCAGCCGATTCCGACCGGCAACAACTAAAAGCTTTTCTTGATCCCTATTACAAAACCAGCGGCAAACTTTATGATGATGAAGGGAGGGGCGCTTATGAACGTAAAGACAGTCTGGCAATTGTCCGGTATACCAAAAAAAGCTATGCGGTACAAAACCAGATTGATTCAGTAAAAAAGGCATTCCTTTTTAGCCACCCACAATCTGGCATGGTGATAGACATGCTCCAGGAGTATACCAGAACGATATTGGAACCATCAGAAATAGAGCCTTTCTTTACCAAAATACAACCGGCTTTAAAAACTTCAGCTGAAGGTAAGGCATATGCCAAACGTATCGAACAGGCAAAAACAACTGCGCTTGGTGTTAAAGCTCCTGATTTTAAATTAAAAGATAGAAATGGCAAAGAGGTAAGCTTGTCTTCTTTAAAAGGTAAACTTGTGCTATTAGACTTTTGGGGCAGCTGGTGCTATCCATGCCGTTCGACCCACCCGCACCTGAGAAAGTTATATGCCGAATATAAAAACAAGGGCTTTGAAATCTTTGGTGTGGCGAGCGAGCGCGGTACGCCGGAAGAAAATTATAAAAAATGGACTACTGCCTTAGATCAGGATCAGATGACCTGGGTAAATGTATTGGCTGAAAAAGGTGAAAAAGATAAACCTTCTATACCCAATCAATATAGTGTAAACGCATATCCTACCAAGATACTCATCAATAAAGATGGCCTTATTGTTAAAAAATTTGTGGGGAGCGGTGAAGCCAATGCCCAGGAACTTGACAGGCTGGTTGAAAAGCTTTTGCTGAATTAATTATTAAACGTTCAAATTCCAACAGGATAGGCAACCGCCTGTCCTGTTTTTTTATTTATAGGCATCGGTGCGTTGTTCTGTTTCAACCAGCTACCCAGTTGATTTAGCAGTGCCTTTACTTTATCAGGATGTTCAGCAGCCAAATTTTTAAGTTCCCCGATATCTGTTTTCAAATTGTAAAGTTCGTTGCTTCCATCACGCACGTTAAAAATCAGTTTCCAATCGCCTTGCCTTACTGCGCTTCTGTAATTGATACCTGGGCCGTCCGTCGTGATCCACTTGTTTGGATTATGCCAGTACAAAAACCTTTGATTATCTACATACCCTGCATTCTTTAAAACGGGCACAAAGCTCTTCCCATCTACAAACTGAACCGTCTTATAATTCTTTAAACTGGCCATTTCTAATATTGTCGGAAAGAAATCTTCAATGATGACATACTGATCGGCGACGCTTGAAGGTTTCGTTACCCCCGGCCATTTCACAATCATCGGTTCACGTATTCCACCTTCATTAACAGATCCCTTACCAGCTTTTAAAGGCAAGTTCTGGGTGTGGGCAATCCCTCCCCTCGGCGGGGTTAAACTCAGGCCACCGTTGTCGCTCATAAAAATGATAATGGTGTTCTTATCCGCCTTTTTAGCTTTAAGATAATCCATTAAATCACCCAGGCTTTTATCCATCCCCTCAATCAGCGAAGCATATTTTGCTTCAGGTACTTCCAGCCCCTGATCAATATACTTTTGATAAAATCGTGGGTCGGCTTGTAACGGGGTATGAACGGCATAATGTGCCATGCTCAGATAAAACGGTTGTTTATTGCGGATAGGTGCATCTAAAGTTTTTATAGCCTCTAATGTTAAGGCTTCCGTAAGAAAAACATCTTTACCATAATATTCTTCCAGGTCCGGAACCGACTGCCAGGTATTTTTCCCAGGTTTATTGCCATAGTATTCCTCGCCATAATAATTTTGCGGATGCCCTGCGGCATGACCAGAAATGTTAACCATGAAGCCCATATTATATGGATTTGCTCCCGGTGTACCTGCCGAGCCCCAATGTGCCTTACCTACATGCCCGGTAAAATACCCCGCATCTTTTAGGATCTGGGGAAATGGGGTAGCATAAGCCGTGTTTTCAATTCCCGGAACAGGACTTAAACCATTAAAATTCCATTTGGCAGCAGCAAATTGTTCATCTTGTGTGTCTGTATTGTTGTCTTTTTGAGGAGAGGTCCAATTGGTAATGCCATGTTTTGCGGCATTCATTCCACTCATCAAACTTGCCCGGCTAGGTGTACAAACAGGTGTAGCATAAGCATTGGTAAACTTCATACCTTCTTTTGCCAACCGTTCCATATTAGGTGTATGGTATCGTTTGTTCAAAGGCGTTTGCTCCGTCCAGAAAGGTAAAGAAGTATCCTGCCAGCCCATATCGTCAACCAGGAAAACTATAATATTATACTTTGCCTGATTATTTTGTGCAAAGGTCGTATTGAAGGCCAGAAGCGCAACAGGCAGTAATATTTTATATAGTTTCATGGATATATCTGTTTTTAAAAGTTATGAAGCGTACAAATTTACTGCTTCATTTTTTCTAGTAATGCAGCAAGCTCTTTAGTTTTTTCGGGATGTTTTTCGGCCAAATTGTTTCTTTCTCCTATGTCCTCATTTAAATTGTACAGCTGAGGATTTACCGAGTTTCCTGTTTCAATTGCTACCGCCTTATTAAAGGCGGGGCCGTTAGAAGGGCTGATATATTTCCAACCATCTTTTAAGATGGAAAGTGGACCGCCCTGTTCAATATATACGGATCGTCCCTGGTCTGATTGTCCGAGAAATGCCTTAGTCAGATCTTCGCTATCCCTTGCCTCTTTTGGAAGCGGCTGTTTTAAAATTCCGGCAAAAGTAGCCAGTAGATCCACCTGTGAAACCAGTGCTCCTGAAACTTTAGGCTTGATCTTCTCCGGCCAGCTTACGATGAAGGGCACTCTTGTTCCACCTTCAAATGCACTGTATTTCCCCCCTCTTAGTTTACCCATTGGCGGATGATCTTTATATTTTTCCTCGGCTTCGTCAACATACCCATCATCCAGTACAGGGCCATTATCGCTGGTAAATACAATTACCGTATTCTGATCCAGGTTTAGGGCCTTTAGTTGTTTCATAATTTCACCTACTGTCCAGTCGAGTTGTAAAATCGCATCTCCCCTTAAACCCAGTCCACTTTTCCCTCTAAAACGTGTCGCCGGCATTCTCGGCACATGTGGTTCTGTTAGTGCAAAATATAGAAAGAACGGCTTTTTTTGGTTTTCTTCGATAAATCCCTGTGCATTACTCAAAAAGGTTGACGACAATTCTTCGTCTACCCATCGCGCAAGTTTACCACCACTCATATAGCCGATCCTGCCGATTCCGTTTACAATGGTCTGGTTATGTCCCTGACCTGGTGAAGACATCATCTTTAATAGTTCAGGATGGTCTTTCCCAGTAGGATCCGTTCCGATTGGTTTCTTATAATCAACTGTAATGGGGTCTTTAATATCATGCGCAACAACCTGATGGTTTTCTAAAAATACGGTCGGTACACGATCGGCAGTTGCCGGAAAAATAAAAGAGTAGTCAAAGCCAACCTCATTAGGCCCGGGCTTAATTTCCCCGTTCCAATTCTTTTCTACCTGTTCTCCCAAACCAAGATGCCATTTACCTACAATCGCTGTTTGATAACCAGCCTGTTTAAAAAGTTTAGGCAGTGTAACTTTGTCTGTCGGCACGATCAATGCTGCATCTCCTGGCAAGATTGCTACACCTGCAGTTCTCCATGGATATTGGCCCGTCATAAAAGCAAACCTTGATGGTGTGCAGGTGGCTGAAGTAGCATGCCCATTGGTAAAACGGATCCCCCCCGCAGCTAGTCGATCCAGATTTGGTGTTTTAATATTAGTTGCCCCATAGCAGCTTAAATCTCCGTAACCAAGGTCATCTGCGTAAATACATATCACGTTGGGTTGGCCTTTTACCGTAGTTTTTTGTTTCTGTGCTACGGCCAGAAAAGTTGTAGAAATTAAAACGAGGAGTATTATTTGTTTCATGCTATCTGTTATTTTGTTCCGGCATTTATTAATTAACGGATTTATGACCGCTTATCCTGAGCAAGAATTGCCTTTGCATCGTCATCCTCAAACTTACTAATTTGCTTGTTTAATTCTTCTTTCAAATCAGCAGTAATTTTCTCATATCCCTTTTGACCGTATTTGTTATCCATTTCATTCGGATCTTTTTGCAGATCGTACAGCTCCCAACCACTAACCCGCTTGTAAAAGCGGATCAATTTGTATCTTTTTGTGCGGACACCAAAATGTGGGGATACGGCGTGTTCGCCATTTTCATAATAATGGTAATACAGTACAGTTCTGCCTTTATCCTTATTTTTAAGTACCGGTAGCATCGATGTGCCTTGTATTGCTTTTGGAATAGAAACACCTGCGGCATCTAATACTGTTGGGGCAATATCAAGGTTCATAACCATGTTATCAGATACAGTACCTGGTTTTATTACGTTCGGATAGCGCATTACCATTGGCGTTCTGAAAGATTCTTCATAGATCCAGCGTTTATCAAACCATCCATGTTCACCCATATAAAAACCCTGGTCGGACAGGTAAATTACAATCGTATTTTTTGCCAGGTCGTGTTTATCGAGGTAATCCAGTGTACGGCCAATGTTACGGTCTAATGAAGCTGCTGTACTCAAATAGTCACGCATATACCGTTGAAACTTCCATTCTGTTAGCGCATTTCCGCTTAGCTTTTGCCGATTAAAGTCTGTTTCGATAGCTTTATAATAGGCATCAACTTTGGTACGTTGCGCGACATTCATCCGGCTGAAGTTAGCGGCACCTTTTTCCTTTCCATCTGCGCCAGGCATTTTTAAATCATAACCCATCAACATAGTTTTGGCAATGGACATATCTTGTATGCTGGCAGCTTTTCTATTTTCATAGGTATCATAAAAATCATGGGGCAAAGGAAAAGTCACCTTGTCAAACCGACCCAGGTCGGTAGTATCGGGCAGCCAGACACGGTGTGTAGCTTTATGTCCGATAACCAGGCAAAAAGGTTTTGTCTGATCTCTTTTATCCAGCCAATCCTCGGCTACATCTTCTACTACGTTAGACACATATCCATCAAACTGTTTCTTTGTGCCATCCATCATATCAAAATCAGGATTGTAATATTGTCCCTGATTGGGTAATATCTGCCAGAAATCAAACCCCTGTGGTTTACTCTCCAAATGCCATTTACCGATCCATGCAGTTTCATAACCTCCAGTTTTCAATTGCTTTACAAATGAATCCTGGCTTCCGTCGAAAACTGAGCTTTCATTATCTCTAAAACCATTTTTATGACTGTATTTTCCGGTCAGAATTACCGCCCTGCTTGGCCCGCAGATAGAATTGGTTACATAAGCCTTATCAAAACGTACACCCTCTTTAGCGATACGATCAATATTGGGTGTTTGCATTAGCTTACTACCATAAGCACTGATCGCCTGATAAGCATGATCATCAGAAATAATGATCACCACATTTGGCTGCGTAGCTGCAGCTTTTCCAGTTTGGGCATTTGCGTTCAGGAATATACCGCCATTGGCAATAACTAGTAACAATAGACTTTTTAATACTTTCATTTCAATTGATTAATCGACAAACAAGTTTAGCTCTATCCAATTTCTGATTCAAATATAAAATATTATAGAGTTAATTTATTTTGCTAATAAACTATCTATTGTTTCTTTAAGCGTTGGGTTATCTGGCATTGCAGCTTTATATACTACTAGTTTTCCTTCCGGGTCATAAATCATATAAGGAGCCATTTTAACGCAGGGTGATCAATGGCCCAAATTACGATTAAATACCAGCCTGTACAAAGGTGAACATCCATTTCTGTGGGTTTTTCCAATCTTTACCCTTAAATGATGCTATCGGCAGCTTAATTAAAACCTTGTTCCATCCTTTGTGAAGTTGGATTTTTAACGGCTCCCTGTATTCGTATCCTTCATCTTTTAACGGCAGCTCCATTTCGCCTTTTGCACCTGCCTGTCGCCATAACGGAGGAGCGACAAGCTGATCGTTTACAAACACCTGACTGCTCCTGTTGTCCCATGTTCCGGTGTCCGGCGAATCTGAAGCATAAGATCGTGAAATATTGTTAAAGCCGACCCAGAAACCCTGGATTTTGTCTTCGCGGCTCCATATGTTTGTGGCAGCATACCAGGTTGTATTTTCCTGTGGATCATCCAGTAAGCCTTTTACCTGCGGTGCCCACCAGTGTCTCAAAATTATTGTTCCACCAGTGGCATTCAGCTTAGCTGGTTCATTTTCCACATTAAAACCCTTGTTTTGCGGAGCAAAGACTTTAGTTAACATCCCTTCATTATTAAACGGACCGTAAAGTTTCCATTCCAGACCTCCTTGTTTTACATACGGGAATGGTACTTTAGCGAAGTAGCGGGCTTTATGGATCATTAAGCGGTGCTCAAATTCAGCGAAAGCTTTTACTCCCGGGGTCCCCGGAGTACCAATAGCGGTTGTCCATCCTATTGTCCCCCCGCCCTTCCAGCTTCTTTCTGCAAAAGCCAACATAGCCGGATAAACGGGATTTTGCAACAATATATCTTCCGGTTTATCCACCCGTCTGTCGGGCCAGGTACAAATAATAGCGCCCAAAGCCGCCTCGTTCCCCTGGTTGAGGTTACAAATCTGCCGGTTAAATATCGTCACGACACTTTCCAGGGGATCCATATGATTTAAATAAAGATGCCTGGAGTCGATATATTTAATGTTTTTGTTCGCACTTACTTTTGTGGCCCCTTCCATCCACAACTGCCTGATGGTACTTTCTGAAAAGTTTCCTCCCGGCTCCCATCCTATCACTTTTTTACCCATGGATTCAATTAAAGTCGTTACCTTTGGCAAAAAATTCTTGTTGGTGATCTTTACTTCATCTGCCCCAATATGTAGATAAGGTACATCATAAGTATTGCAAAACTCCATTAATATATTCTTAACGATGACCAGTCCGCTGTCGCTTTGCATATCCGTTTTCATGGCCCTTTTAAAAGCCGCGCTATGTCCGGGCATATCAATTTCAGGTACAAGGGTAATGTACCTGTCCTTACAGTAGTTAACCAGTTCTTTCAGATCGCTTTCTGTATAAAAACTTCCTTTGTTACGCAACATCGTTTCGGGATCAGTAAGTTGCGGATATCGCTTACTTTGCAGTCGCCAGGCAATATCTTCTGTAATGTGAAAATGAAATACATTCAGTTTATAACTGGCCATTACATCAATTTGCTGTTTTAACATAGACATCGGCATAAAGTTCCTGCCAGCGTCAATCATATACCCCCTCCAGGCAAAAGCAGGCCAGTCGGCAACCTCGCAGGCAGGCACTTGCTTATTTTCTTGTACCAGTTGTTTTAGGGTCTGTAGTCCGTAATAAATACCAGAACTTTCAGGCGCAGTTAACACTATTTTTTGAGGTGTCACCACCAATTGATAACACTCATTTGAAGGAATACCAGGGTTAACTTTACCTTGCACTAACACAATAGCGCCGGAAGCGAGCGTATACTTATTGTCGCTAACCTGAACGTTTAAACCTTTACTTTTCAGGTATTGTTGCAAATACAACGCCTCTTTATACAAGCTTTGCCTGCCGGCAACAATAACCTTACAGCTTTTTAAATCAAAGTGCCCTGTCATAGACACTATTTTTTGCGGCATCGGAATTACATTAAATTGTTGTTTTACCACAGGCTGCGACCTTACTGACGCAAAACAAAACAGCGTTAATATAAAGCAACAGACAAAAATGGGCATTTGTTTTTTAATCATAATCACCTTAAATGATCTGTAACGGCAGTTGATTGTGGTACTGATTTCTCTAAATATTCATTTAGCAAAGTCATGCAATACCATTCTTGTCTGGGTAAATGAAAAGGTCCCTTAAACAGGTTACCTTTTGCAGACTGTGCCAGACTACCATCTTTATGCAAGTATCCGAACCACTCGCCATTCACCGGATCATGAAAATGCTGATAAGAATAATCGTGTACCATTTTGTGCCATTCGGCATATTTTTCTTCACCCGTTATCGTGTAGGCAAGTAGTGTTGCAATGATCACCTCATTATGTGGCCACCAGAATTTCATATCCTGCCAGTATTCCTGAACGGGTTTATTGTAAACATCCCTGAAATACAAGATGCCTCCATGTTCTTTGTCCCATCCCCGTTCCCACATATAGTCGAGCATTTTGCATCCCAGTTTAATTAAACGCGGATCATTATTTCTGTATTTCGCTTCGTGGAGGATAAACCATGCACCCTCAATGGCATGTCCGGGGTTTAAAGTGCGGCCATCAATATGATCGATGATACTTCCATCTGGGGCTACCTGCTCCATCACACATCTGATGTCATCTTTAACGAAATAGGTTTCAATTTCATTGATCCACTTGTCAATCCACTCATCGCAACGTGGGTCGCCAATAGTCTCCCTTAATTGTTGCGCTGTATTCATCATAATCATGGGCACACCAATTCCTTTTGCGGGCCTGGTACCCATAAATTTAGCTGGCAGTATTCCGGGAGTGGTTGAATATTCAATACACTTACCGAACAGATATCTTGCCTGTTTCGCAGCTTCCTCATCTCCACTTGCTTTTGCATAAGCCGCATTGGCAATTACGGCAAAGGTTTCGGAGAAATAATAACGGCGTTTCCGAATGGGCTGCCCCTCACGTGTAACATGAAAGAACATCTGTCCATCGGTATCAAAACAATGTTTATTTAAAAAATCTATTCCAGATTTCGCGCCATCCAGCCATTCCTGCTTTTGCGCTACGGTATTGTATAAAGTAGATAAAAGCCAGGCAGCACGTCCCTGTATCCAAACTGCTTTATCGTCATCAATCAGGCCCCCATCCTGATCGCGCATCAACAAATACCCTCCATACTCCTGATCTATTGACCTCGGAAACCAAAAAGGAACGGTATCATTTAACAACTGGTTACTGTAATAAGCTTTTAGTTCTTCTAAATCCTGTGATGTATAGCTCATTTTTAATGTTTTTAGTTTAGTGAAATTGAAAATGTTGAAGCGGGCAAACCAGCTTCGTTAATTAGATTTGCAGGCGTAAAAGGTTGCCATGCATAAAGTACTTTTTTAATTTGCTGCCCTTTTGGGATGCTCAACAATACCTGGTTATTTACAATTGTAGATTTTAGAGGATTTAAGCGGTTCCCTTTTTCGTTAACCAGTTCAAAACCGGTTAAAGGCAGATTGCCTGCTGTTAAAAGTTTGTGGCTTTCTTTGAAAGAAACCAAGATTCCATTTTTTTGTAGTTTCGCTGTGAATATGATAGGTCCATTGGCCCTAAGGGTTTTACCATAGCTACCTTTTAGGGCCAGCAATGCCAGGCGTTCTCCAATTTCTTTTTTTCGTTTTGGATGAACATCCAATGAATCCCCAAGGTCTGAACTTACCGCCATACCGGTATTTGGAATGCTCAATTGCAGCTTCCGTTGTGCATCTCTAAATGAAGGCCATGAAGGTCTGTCTATGGCAGAAAGCTGGACAAAGTAAAAAGGAAAGTTATACCCCCACTTTTTTCTCCAACTGCTTACAAGTACAGGAAAAGAATGCTCATACTGCAATACATTTTGTGCATTACTTTCACCCTGATACCATATTGCCCCTTTAATCGGGAAATCTGTTAACCGGGAAATACCTGCCTCATAATTGTATGAGGGCTCATAGGGGTGTCTTTGCTTTCTGTTCGTTGCATTTTTAAGGTTTACATCCGCACGTCCCCTAGCCCATTCCTGTATAAAATCTGATTTACGCCAGTCTGTTAAAACATCTACCAGCTGCTCATCATGCTCCATCGTATAACGGTCTATCCATGACTCAATAATAGATCCACCAACTGCAACTTCTATTAAACCTACCGGAACCCCTTGTTCTGCTACGATCTTCTTACCAAAATAATAAGCAATGGCCGAAAAACCTGCAGCAGACGTTACATCGGTATGTTTCCATGCTCCTTCAAAATACTCCAGCTCGTTAACACGTCCAAGCGTCAAAAGGTTCCATTGTTTATTATCCGTTTCCACTAGAGGATTAAACTTAAATAACCTTAAAAGCGGGTTGGTCTTTAAATTACTGAGCTCAGTTTTACCTGTCACAGCATCTTTTAGCGGAAAAGCCATATTAGATTGCCCTGCACATAACCAAACATCACCAATAAGAATATCTTTTAGTTCAATATGCGTATCGTTTGATTTTACGCTCAAACGATATGGGCCACCATGTGTCATGGCAGGAAAAAACAATTTCCACTTACCCGCTGCATTTGATTTGGTACTTAGCTTTTTTCCATTAAAAGTAACCTCAACACTTTGATTGGCATTGGCCGTACCGTACACAGGAACAGGTCTATCACGTTGGATCACCATATGATCGGCAAATACCATCGGAAGCCTTAATCCCCCATAATCACCAGTAATACCTGCATAAATTGTTTGCGCAATTATTGCGGCCCCTTCCTTATCGGGGTGAAGGTTGTCAGCAAAAAGATCGGGCCGGTTATGTAATGGTGTATTTAAATCAATCAATTGTGTATGGTTGGCCTTTGCTATTACAGGAATGACATTTTGTATTTGCCAGTACCAATCCCGTGTGCCTGACTTAAATCTGGGGTGACCACTGAATATTGGCGTAAGTTTACAGATATACAGCTTAATGTTTGGGTTCCGCTTTTTGAGTGTATCGAGTAGCCAGGTGTAATCTGATTCAAAATCATCTTTGTATTCCGGCCAGTTACGCGGATCTGTATCATTTAGCCCCAGATGCACAATGGCAATGTCAGGTCTGAAATCAATGGCATTGGCAAATTCCTTTGTTTTATAATATGGTTTGTGCCCTTTTTTTAAAAGCGTTGCCCCAGTTAGGCCAAAGTTTTTAACGTTATACCCATCCCCCAACAATTTTTGTAATACCGATGGGTAAGATTCTATTTCCGGTTTTTTTAATCCATAGCCGAAAGTAACGGAATTTCCAATGCAAGCAATTTTTACAGATTGAGCGGTTGCCACCATCTGCATCAACAACACCAGGAAAACTGTTAAAAGCTTTTTTAACATGGCCAATAGCTCTATTTTTTATTTAACGATGTCTTTAACCGGAATTTTAACAAAGAGCAAACTTCTTGTCCCTTCATACAGCAATCCCAAAGTCTGATCGTCTATTTTAGTAAGTGCCGAATACCCGTAAGATTTGCGCTCATCAAGATATAAAAGGTTTGATGGCTGCCATGTCTCGCCTAAATCCAGACTGGCTTTGATGGTCGTATGTGCCCTTGGATTTTTTGAAGTATTCAGATTACTAAAAAACAATACATCTTTTTTTGCTCCTTTAACATTAACATTGGCCTTGATTAAACTGGCCATACAAACCGGATCGGCTAAAGCACTGTAAGAAGTAGCATGTTCTTTCCAGCTTTGGCCCATATCTTTTGTAACGGCCACACTTCTAAACTTGCCCCTGTTATCTCTCATGTTTAACATCAATGTACCAGGTGTAGTTTCTACCAGCTGACTTTCTGTAGTATTAGATTTTGCCCCTATACCTGATTTCCATGTTTTACCATGATCGTTACTATAGATAAGGGTTGAATGCGGCATTTTCTGCGCATCCCAATATTGTGCTGGGAAAACAATCTTACCATCGAGCATCGCAATCCCGTTACCTGGCCCAGGGAAAAACAGGCGCCATTCCCGATTTTTAACTTGTTCGGTTATACTATAAGATTTAGACCAGGTTAAACCATCATCAGTACTGCTGGTAATAATGAACTGACCGGTTTCATCAGGGGTTAAACCCGGGCCTGAACCCGCAATAGATTTATTCCCCTTACTCCACAATGCAGAAACCCATATTGTTTTGGTTACAGGATCAAAAAGTACAGAAGGATCGCCAGCACCACTATTATCGGTAGAGCCGCCCATATCCATAATATTTCTCATCGTATCCCAGGTCTGCCCCCCATCGGTACTTCTGCTCATGCCCACGTCAATATTACCAGGAAGGTCCCTGTCATTGTCATACCGAATATCATAAACAGAGATTAACGTACCTTTATCTGTGGTAATAATCCCTGGAATCCGGTAGGTATGTACGTTTTCGTCATTTGGTTTACGAAGTGCTGTCCCAAGATATCTTGGGTTTACTTCATTTTGTGAAACCGGGTAAATGAGGCCGGAAGCAGCTAGGAGCTGATCGACTTTTATAGTCAGTTTATGGGCGATATCGGCATCATCTTTTAAAGTAACGCTAAGCCATAAGCTGTGTTTTCCGGCAGCTAGTGTAGCTGTAAATGGAATTGTGAAGCTATTTTTTGTTGGCACTACTGTCCCCAGCAATGTACTTAAGGAGTGGTCTTGCTGATCATCTCCTTTGTAAAGCTCCAGCTTCGCAACATCTTTCCAACCCTGGGCCAAGATGGTACCTTTTAATCCCCGAGATGCGATCTGTTTACCCTCTGGAATATTAATATCCAACCGTAAATACGGATTCGTTTCCATTCTTTTAAAAATGGGATTGACAGTGGGGCTTGCGCCAATTGTAATTGCAGCAGCTCCTTTTTCCTTGTAAATTTTGTTAGAACAGGCAGCAATACCCAATAATGCAAGGAATATAAAGCCGTTAAATATGTTATGTTTATTCATTTTGTGTCTTGATTTAATTTTATGAACCGGCATCAGCAAAGTCGTTGGCCTTAGGCCTTAAAAAATAGAGTTGGATAATCAGTGCGACCAAAACAATGCCGGCAAGCATGGCGAAATCCTTCCCAAGGTGTCCTGCATCAGATGATTTACCCAGTAAATTGGTAATATAAGCGCCAGAAAATACGCCTGTCATATTCATTAACCCGTATGCAGTTGCCCTGTATTTTGCGGAAACGAACTGGCATAAGATGGGCATGTTATTGGCATCGAACATCCCAAAGCCAACACCAAAACATACCGCGGCCCCTACAACATGAAAGAGCGTATGCCCGAAACCTAATAGCAATAAAGATGGGATGGTTAGGCCCAGGCCGATGGCACTTGTATATATTCTGCCCCGAAGGTTCTTCTGCACCCAGCGATCAGACAAGATACCTCCAACTATTACGCCGAGAAATGAGGAAGCTGCAATGGTTATGGTAGACAATGGCCCTGCAGTAACCATTGGAATATTCAAATTTTGAGCGAAAAGCGTTGGCAACCAGTTTTTCGCTGCCCAGCCAGGTAAGCTAGGTACAGCAAAATAAAACAGGATAATCCAAAAGGAGATATTGGTAAATAACAAGCCTAAACCTTTAAATATGGATGGTTTTATTTGCAGTTGATCGGTTATTGTCCCTACTTCCGAGCCCTTTTTTTCTCTTAGAAAAAAAATCAGCACAACGGCATAAAAAATACCGGCAATTCCAAAGGAATGAAAAGTAGCCTGCCAGGAGAATTTATCGGCTATAGTTGCTCCAAAACCACCTAGGGCCTGTCCCATATATAAACCAGTCATGTGTATGCCAATGGCGAGCGATCTTGTTTTGGGGGAATGGAAATCTGCGATCAATGACAATGCAGCAGGAATATAGAGTGCTTCACTTACGCCCATTATTGCCCTTAGCCAATAAATCTGGTTGAAAGTTTCTGCGTAGCCCATCAGATAGGTTACTGCCGACCACACGAACAAGCTCCCAACGATTAACCATTTCCGGTTAAATTTATCAGCTATGATTCCTGAAACAGGGCTCATTAAACCATAGATCCAAAGAAAGATAGCCATGAGGTAGCCGAAATTAGTTGCCGACTGCAATTCGGCAATATCAAGTTGCATTGCCGGTTTCATGGTCGACAGCATTTGCCTGTCCATGTAATTTAGCAGGGCAACTACCCAAAGTAATCCTACTACAACCCAGGCATATTTATTTGTGTCTTTCATGTCTTTTTGCGCTAGTGGCATTATTTAATTACATCCAACTTAATTGTTCCTAACATTACATTTGGTGTACGAACACCGGGTTTTATTTCTCCGTTCGAAAGCACAATCTTTCCAGCCCACATTGCAGCTGTTGTGGTAACAGGAGCGGAAAAAGGTAATTCCCCAATTTTACGCCAGGTATCGGTAATCGTATTGTACAGTAACATCCCCCTATAAAAGCCTTTATGATTGATATTAAGTTCATTTTTTTCATTGATTAACCTTGTTTTTTCTTCTAAACCCTGGGTTTTCGCAATTTTTGCGAGATAGCTTTCTATTTTATGAAAGGTCTTACCATCGTCTCCACCTATGATCAGAATCATATGATTGCCAATAGCAACACCAGGTCCGGCTGAAAAGTTGGTTATGTTTTTACCATCGCTGACAGCAGCTAATTGCTTCCAGATTTGATTTTTTACATCAAAGGCAAAAGTAGTATGTTGCAGCCCACTAATTCCTGAGGGTGTTTTTGTCCGCCCCCCAATTACATAAATTTGATTGGCATGTTTATTTTTCTGGACTACAAGCACAGCATTCGCTAAGGCAACCGGAAGATCAGGGAGCTTTTTCCATTCTGGTGTTTGCTGACCAAGATCAATGCTTAGAAAGGTATTAGAAGATTTATTTTTCAAGTCCCCACCTGCTGCGTAAACCGTATGCCCTATACTTGTTAATGCGATGTTTGTTAGGGCTACAGGCAAATTGGGCAGTTGTTTGATAATGACATCATTTTCAATACCGTCCCATTTCAGCAGATGAACTTTATCCGATAAACCTTTATTATTTTCTCCTCCGGCATAAACAATTCCGTTCGGAGTAGAGGTATAACCGCAATACCCTATTGGTTCGGGCAATTTAGCTTCAACACTTGCGTTCCAGACAAATGCACCAGCTTGTTTTTGCAATACCTGAATTGTATTTGAATAATATTTCTTACCGCCGTCCCAAGGCATTTTATCAGGAAAATTCGCCCCTCCGGCCACAATAAATACTTCATTATCGACAGCATTAATAGCTCCGGCAAAACCTAAAGCATTATTTCCGTCAATATCTTTTAACTGAGCTGCAAGTGTCCATTCCACACATGGTACTTTTGTTTTTTGAGCAAAAATAGGGTTAGTTGTTAGCATGATACAAAAGAATGGGAAGATGAGCTTATTCATTTTATTTATTATAGAGAATTAACTTTTGCAACAACCGACTGAAAACCTGAAAAATGAAGGTCTTCTACATCTTTTTTAAACAGTTCAAATTGGGATAAGTTCATATTTTTCACCGGCAGCCTAAATTCTCCACAATCCATGTTCACCAATTTCATATAGGCCTTACCAACCGATATTCCTCCATATTTACCCAAAAGTCTGATCATATCAATAGATTTTTGCTGAAGCGCGCGGGCCTTTACCAGGTCGTTTGTATTAAATGCATCAATAAGATCATAGTAAAGCGGTGCTGCATAATTGAAAGTGCTACCTACTGCTCCTTTTGCGCCCAATACCAATGCAGAAAGCATATTCTCATCGCGCCCCCACAGCATATCATATTTTCCATCTTTAAAGCTCATACAGCTTTGAAAATCCATAAAATCTTCATGGGTATATTTAATACCTGCAAAATTGATTATTTTATCATCAACGGCTTTTAACAGGTCAAACATAGCGTAATTCCCGCCAGTTAGTACCGGGATATGGTAGTAATAAAATGGCATGTCCGGCACTACAGCAGCTATTTCTGCGCAAATATGTGCCAGCACTTCTGCATTTGCCGGCTTAAAATAAAAGGGAGAAGTAAAAGATACTGCATACAAACCTATTTCTGCGGCATAGGCGGCAAGCTCTTTGCAATCAGCAATGCTTGTACCTCCAAGTAGCATCATTACTTTAAAGTCATTGTCGCCCTTTGTACAGGCTGCCCATTCTGCTGCTACCTGTTTTTTCTCTGTACTTGTCATAGACACACCTTCGCCGGTAGAGCCACAAATAAATGCGCCTGTAATGCGGTTCGATTTCAGGAACCGGTAATAGGCAGGTATCATGGATAATTTTAATTCACCATTTTCGTCCATTGGTGTGAATGGGGCGGCAATTAAGCCTTCTAATTTGTCGAAATTCATAATCTGGTCTTTAGTACTGCCGGAAGCTTTAGTCAGTCCGGCAGTACGGGTAATCTTTAATTTATTATGGTTTTGTAGTTGGGTATCCCGGCGTTTGATTCACTGTCGGATCATTTGTCCAGACTGAAGTATCTATCGGCCAAAGAATTTTATATCCCTGGGTTCCTTTATCCAAAACACCATATCTGTGATTAGGGTTTTTAAATACCAAAGGGTCTGCGCCATATTTCATGCGCCTCAAGTCATACCATCTTTTTCCCTCAAAAACAAATTCCTTACTTCGTTCAGCAAAAATAGCGAGCTCATTTGCATCCTTACTACTATTCGCAAAAGGTGTAGGATCTGCTGCTGGAGCAAATGCCCTATCTCTTATGGTTTTGATATATTGAGCAGGATTACCTCCCTCAGCATTTACAATTTCTGCCAGCATTAGCTGCCTGTCTGCTTCACGATAGATCGGATAATCATCTGTAAAATACTTTTTATTGGTTGTAGTTGCCGGATCAGGGCCAATAAATTTAACCAATGCGGTGTTTCTGATCGTCACAAGCTTAGGTGTGACTGCGGTATTAACCTTATAATAATCATAAAAGGTTGCATTTCTCCTGGTATCGGCTATATTGTAAGATTGGAATAGCTCAAATGTATAGCCGTAACGCTGGATCACCTGCTGGGAATTTACCGCAGCTAGTTTTAAGGGATCTACCAAAAGTGGACCAGTAGCTAAGGAATCTTTATAATGCTGCGAGTCAAAATTAAAGGTTGAATAAGTAAATGAAGCCACACCGGCCATCTCTGCTTCTCCCACATTAAAGCGAATGGCAAATATTATTTCTGCGTTGTTTTTTTGCTTAAACACATTTGCAAAATTGGCTAAGATACTTGCTCCTGCCACGCCATTTAGTGCATTTTTTGCATCAGTTAAATCCGCCATCGTACCATATACTTTTGCAGACCATAAGTACACCTCTCCTTTTAACATCAGACTTGCATTTGGCGACCACTGACTTTTATCAGCACCGCTACCAGCAGTTCCGAATAAGGAAATGGACTTATTTACATCCGCTTTTACCTGTGCTAAAACCTCAGCTTCTGAAGCCCTTGGTTTACGCAAAGCAAGCGGATCAGTTTCACCATTCGAAACATCAGGGACCAAAGAGAGTGGAACCCCACCATATGTACGCAGCAAATGGAAATAATAATAAGAACGGATTCCATAAGCCTGTCCCAGTAAATAGCTTTTTCTGGCATCAGACAAAAAAGAAAGTGCTTCAACTTTTTGTATGAACAGGTTCAATTGTAGAATGGGGCCATAAAAACCTGCCCAACTGGCGATTCCTGTAGAATTTTCAGAAATATCCTGCTGAATGATCGGCAACTCATTTAAAGAAGTATTTTGCCTGTCTACATTACTTAAACTTCCACCTCTCATTTCTCCCAGTCTGAAGAACATGAATTGGTTTGACCTGAACTGGCTATGCACCCCGGCCATAAAATTTACAACCTGGGCTTCGTTTTGCCAGAAATTTGAATTCCCGAAATAATCCTCCGGGGCCAGATCTAAAGTCTTGCGACATGAAGGCGCAACAATAGCAATTATTGCAACCAATATTATATATTTTAGCTTATTCATGATTGATAATTTAAAAAGTTAGGTTCATCCCAAAAATCAACTGTGTTGGAATTGTGTAAGCACTACTTTGCTGACCTGTACGTTCGGGTAGATTAAGCTGCTTGTTTGTAATATATCCAAGATTTTGTCCGGTTGCGGAAAATGTTAAACCCGATATTTTCGCCTTTTGCAACAATTTGGAGGGGATTGCATAACTTAAAGATACCTCCCTGAATGCCAGATAGCCTGAATTTACAATAAACATCCCGCTAGGCCGGTCAAAATTTTTAGAATTTAACTGATCTGCCCAGGTATACCTTGGAAATTCTGCACCGGGGTTCTCCGGGGTCCAGGTATTTTTCACAACTTCGGTAGGATTAAATTCTCCCTGCATGCTACCCAGTGTCCACATTTGCTGGAAATCCATTTGTTTATACCCTAACGCAAAATCAATCCGCGTATAAAGACTTAAACCCTTCCATGATACCGTAGTACTAAATCCTCCCTGCCAGCGCGGTAAAGTACGTCCAAGAGATACCATATCTTTGGTATCTATGGTATCATTTCCATCAATATCTTTCCACTTCATATCGCCCAATTGTGTAGGAATAAAAGTAGATGAGCCCACATTCAGGCCTTTAGAAGTAATCAATGCCTGACTTGCAACCTTTTTACCAGCCGAACCACCATACCATACCTGCCCGGCGGCAAGGTCAATTTTGTTATAAGCTGCAAGGTCACTTGCATTTCTAATTATACCATCACTTACAAATCCATAGATCTCTCCAGGCTCTCTTCCTTCCTGCAGGCCTTCCACCCATATTAATTTATTCGTTTTTGGATCATAAACCTGTCTTCCACCCTGTCTGTTGTTCTCGTTTCCATTAAAAGGAAGTTTGACCACCGTATTTTTATTCCATGCAGCATTTGCCCCGACCTGCCATTTAAAATCTCCGTTTCTAAGAATCTTGTAAGTTGCTTCCATCTCTACCCCCTTATTGCGCATACTTCCATTATTTGTACGGATGCTGCCTACGCCAGAAGAAACCGGGACATTGATAAAGGCCAGTTTATCGGTTGTTAGCCTGTTGTATACCGCAACAGTGGAAGTAACCCTATTGTCAAAGAGCCCGATCTCAACGCCCGCTTCAACAGTTTTCGTTTTCTCCCATTTCAAGGATGGGTTGGCAGGGGTATTTAAAAAGCCAATCACCCCGTTATAGGCAACCTGCGAACCATAAGCGCCCTGAACTTCATATAGTCCAACTGCGTTTGAAGTTCCGATACCAATATTTCCATTTTTACCCCAGCTTGCCCTTACTTTCAAATAAGAAAGCCAATTTTTAGTTGAAGCCAGAAAATCTTCTTTATGTGCTAACCATCCAACAGAAGCGGTAGGAAAAATACCATATTGATTGTCGCCTACCAGTCTTGAAAAGCCATCTCTCCTAACTGTAAAAGATGCCAGGTATTTTTCGTCATAGTCATAATTTAAACGACCGAAAGTAGAAAGTATACGCTCACGGGTATGATACGAGTCAATATCCCTCGCCCCTACACCTGCTACATCTTTCACTGTTAACCCTAAATCCTGAAAATCATCTGTAGGTGCTAGTTTTCCGCCCGCAAAGAAACCTTTGTTATAGGCATCATAATATTCGAAAGCTGCCATCGCCTCTACATGGTGCTTATCGAGGAAACTAAAACTATAATTAGCTACGGCATTATAAGTTTGCCTGATAGACCTATCGAAAGACGCTGCTGAAGCCCTATCCCTGTTCCAACCTGTGGCAGGATTGGTCAAACTCATTAGGCCTGTTCTGAAATCCTGATTGAAACTTTCGTCAAACTCTTCTTCATAGTACAAAATCCCACTTACCCTGATATTTAGATTTTTAGCCAAATCCAGTCTGAACGCTTGATTGAGCGTAAACTTGTCGTTTTGATTGCTGATTTTATATTTATCTATGTTAACAATAGGGTTTCCATCTGAATTATCCCTTCCTAAAAGTAAATCTCCGTTTGCATTGGTTCCCCGCATGGTAGGAGGGGCGGAAAGCATACGTCCCCAATAATTACCTTCTCCGTTTTTTAATGTCTGATCTCTCCAGTTCGCTTTTACAAATTGCAGGCTACTTTCTGATTTCAGCCACTCTTTTACTTTATAATCGCCATTAAAAGTAAAGTTCAAACGGCGGTAAAAAGTTTTAAGGGATAAACCATCTTCATTATAATAACCTAAATTAGAGTAATAGGTTCCCTTATCATTCCCTCCGCTCATGCCCACATTATAGTCCTGTGCAAGGGCAGTTTTATTAAAGGCATAATCACCATAGTTGAAATCTTTATAAATCAAATCCGCATAAGTTCCGTTCGCATCATAGTTCCCCGCCGCATTTGTAGGTACTGCATCCTTCATGGTCTTCCAACCCGACTGCGATAATAATTCCCTATTGTCATTACTTAACCGCATTGTACTCCAGATAGCCCTATTGTCATAATTACCATCTAAAATATTTCCAGAAGCATCTTTGTAAAGATTACCGGTACCCCTCGGACCCACTGCAGAAAGTGCAGTATTTGAAGCGAGTGTTCCCAACGTTCCGTTTCGCATGGCTTCAACTACCCCCAGACGTGTCCATTTAATGTAATCTTCGGCATTTAGATATTTATAGGGTGTATTTAGATAATTCACGCTGGCTTTACCTTTTACCGTAATAGTCGAAATACCTGCCTTCCCCTTTTTTGAGGTGATCAATATTACACCATTACTTGCCCTGGCGCCATAAATACCAGTCGCCGAAGCATCCTTCAGCACTTCCATACTTTCGATATCTTCTGGGTTAATATCGCTCAATGAACTGCGTACCTGCCCATCTAAAAGAATCAGCGGACTCCCGCTACCATCGAAATTTGTACCTCCCCTTAAGGTAATAGTTGCAACAGAACCTGGTCTGCCGGTACTAGTCGTTACTCTTAACCCTGGTATCGTACCTGCCAAAGCCTGCGCAGGGTTAGACCGCATACCCGTTTCGAGCACAGCATTATCAAGCTTGGAAACAGAAGCGGTAAGCTTTGATCTTTTCTGTGTACCATAGCCCACTACCACTATTTCATTCAGTCCCTGTGTATCTTCACTAAGCTTAACACTTATGGACGACTGATTTCCGACAGTCACTTCCTGTGTAACATAACCAGTATAACTGATTACTAGAACATCTCCGCTTTTCGCTGAAATAGAAAAATTACCTGCATCATTAGTTGCTGTCCCTTTTTTAGTTTCCTTTACAAAAACACTGGCACTTGGTATTCCAACACCCCTAAGATCTGTAACCTTTCCTGATATAGTAATGTTTTGCCCCATTGCGGTAAGCATCATGATGCTTATCATAAATGTTAACAGGACTTTGCTAACATAATTTTGGTAAAGTCTTTTCATTTTTTATTGGTTAGGTTGAGCATTATGTATAACATAATGAATCTAAGGTAATGACTTTTATTTTTATAAACCAAGAAATATTTTAACTTTTTTTATTCAAATACAATTCAATACCAGTATATTTGAGTCTAAACACACAACAGCGGCATAAAAATATCATCATACATAATAATGGAAAGCATAACCGAATCATTTCAGCCATTGGATACCAGCTCTCTGGTTGATAAAGTAGAAGCCAGCTTGGTACAACTCCTTCAGGATAGGAAACTTAAAGTAGGAGACGCAATCCCTACTGAATTGGATTTATCAAAATCATTAGGCGTAAGCAGAACCGTCACCCGTGAGGCGATATTGCGTTTAAGAATGATGGGGCTGATAGAAACCAAGAAAAAAAAGGGCTCTGTAATCACCAGTCCCGATATTTTCGGTATCATGAGTAAAACAATGAACCCCCATGTCCTTGACCAGGAAACCTTAAAAGGAATATTTGAAATCAGGCTTGCACTGGAAATAGGAATGGCCGACTTCTTGTTCCAGCGTATTACCCCTAAAGATATTGAGGAGCTGAAAGAGATTGTGGAAAATGAGCCTGATACGGCGCAGAATTATATCTTCCACATTGATCATGAAATCATATTCCATGGAAAACTATATGAAATTACCGGAAATGAAACGTTAAAAACCTTTCAGAAAATGTTATTACCGGTATTCGACTATGTTCACAATAGTGGTTTACTTAAAAAACAGCCCCAGATACAAAAGTTTGTTTCGCATAAGGGCCTGGTGAATATCCTGGAAAACGGGTCTCCAGAATTATTCAGGAATGCCATGCGTAACCACCTGGAAAATCATTTTGCAAGGTTATTTGAATAACCTTGCTTATTTCTTCAATAGGCTGCTCAATGAATATTCCCAGTTCATCCTGGCAATATTGAGCACTGAAATACCTTGCGGGCACTCTACTTCGCAGGCTTCGGTATTGGTACAGTGACCAAACTGTTCCTCGTCCATACGGGCAACCATGGTAAGCACGCGTTTTCGGGATTCCATTTTACCTTGGGGCAACTTGGCTAAATGAGAAATTTTGGCAGATGTAAATAATGCCGCACTGGAGTTTTTGCAAGTTGCAACACAAGCTCCGCAGCCAATACAAGCAGCGGAATCAAAGGATGACTCCACTTCCTCAGAAGTAATAGGAATACTGTTCGCTTCCGGTGCCTGCCCGGTATTTACAGACACAAAGCCCCCCGCCATGATGATTCGGTCAAATGCAGACCGGTCTACTTTGAGGTCCCGTTTTATTGGAAAGGCCTGCGCCCTGAAAGGTTCAACGTAAATGGTATCCCCATCCTTGAACTCCCGCATATGAAGCTGGCAGGTAGTAATGTGTTCAACCGGGCCATGCGCCCTACCATTGATCATCATTCCACATTGTCCGCAAATACCTTCTCTGCAATCATGGTCAAACTCGACCGGCCTGTCCCCGGAAAGGACCAACTGTTCGTTCAGGGTATCCATCATTTCCAGAAAAGACATGTGCCCGATCAAATTATCCAGTGTATAATCGACCAATTTACCAGGACTTCCCGGATCATTTTGTCTCCATATTTTTAAATAGATCTTCATAACCACATTTATAACTTATCACCTACAACTTATAACACTCTATTTATAACTCCTAACTGCCAGCTCTACATTTTCAAAATGTAAGGGTTCAGGAATCAAAACTTCATCCTTACCATCAGCCTGCCACTGCCAGGCAGAAACAAAACAAAACTTTTCATCATTTCTTAAAGCTTCGCCTTCAGCAGTCTGATACTCTTCCCTAAAATGGGCACCACAAGATTCTTCTCTTGTCAATGCATCCAGGCACATCAATTCAGCAACCTCCAGGTAATCACTAATACGACCAGCTTTTTCCAATTCTCCGTTCATTTCATCCTCACCACCGGGCACTTTTACATTTTCGTAAAAATCTTCCCGCAGTTTTTTGATTTCGCTAATCGCATGTGTTAAACCTTCCTTACTTCTGGATAAGCCACAATAATCATACAGCAGCTTACCCAATATTTTATGATAATGATCAACTGTTTTTGTCCCATTAATGGCCAACAGTTTCCCAATATGCGCCCGAACGTTTATTTCTGCATCGATAAATGCCTGATGATCGAGTGGTACAAGTTCAGACCTGATCTCGCCGGCGAGGTAATTGGAAACCGTATAAGGAGCTATAAAATATCCATCCACACAGGCCTGCAAAAGAGAATTTGCACCAAGCCTGTTAGCGCCATGATCAGCGAAATTAGCTTCTCCCAAAGCAAACAAGCCAGGCACGGTAGTCATTAATTCATAATCTATCCATAAACCGCCCATTGAAAAATGCGCTGCCGGAGAGATCATCATCGGCTCCGCATAAGCATCAATACTGGTAATTTTACGGTACATACTAAACAAGTTGCCGTATTTCTGTGCAATTTTCTCCTGTCCCTGCTCTCTAATTGCTTTAGAAAAATCCAGATAAACAGCATTTTTTTGTGCTCCGATACCGTAACCAGCGTCGATTCTTTCTTTAGCTGCCCTTGATGAAATATCGCGTGGGGCCAGGTTTCCAAATGCAGGGTACCTCCTTTCGAGGTAGTAATCTCTTTCCGCCTCGGGTATCTCATTTGGAATTCTTTGATCATCTTTTTTCAAAGGAACCCAGATGCGTCCATCGTTGCGTAAAGACTCAGACATCAGCGTCAATTTTGATTGATAAGCTCCGGATTGAGGCAAAGAAGTCGGATGGATCTGCGTCCAGCTTGGACAGGCCATTAATGCTCCTTTCTTGTGTGCACGCCAAATAGCTGATGCATTGCAACCCATAGCCAACGTAGAAAGGTAATAGATCTTTCCAAACCCTCCAGTTGCGAGAATAACCACATGGGCACTGTGTCGTTCCACTTCCCCTGTATCCAGATTTCTTGCGATGATCCCTCTCGCTTTCCCATCCACCACTACCAAATCCATCATTTCATGCCGGGTAAATAACTGTACGCTACCGGTCGCCACTTGTCTCATTAATGCCTGATAGGCGCCCAATAACAATTGTTGCCCGGTTTGTCCCCTTGCATAAAATGTACGGCTTACCTGCACCCCACCGAAAGAACGGTTGTTCAGATACCCACCATATTCTCTTCCAAAAGGCACCCCCTGTGCAACTGCCTGGTCAATCAGTTGTGCCGAACATTCTGCTAAACGATATACATTGGCCTCCCTCGACCGGAAATCCCCTCCTTTTAAGGTATCATAAAACATCCTGTATACACTGTCGCCATCATTCTTATAATTTTTTGCCGCATTCACGCCACCTTGGGCAGCAACAGAATGTGCCCTGCGCGCAGAATCCTGGAAACAGAACGATTTAACATTATAGCCCATTTCGGCCAGTGATGCCGCTGCGGAGCTACCGGCAAGTCCGGTACCAACTACAATCACATTGATCTTTTTCCGGTTTGCAGGGTTCACTAGCTTTGCATGGTCCTTATAAAAATTCCACTTATCCTTTAAAGGTCCTGGAGGTATTTTAGCATTCAGTTCCATAATCCTATCTGTTTAAGTAAATATAAATGGGTATAATGGCAAAGCCTATGGCAATGACATAACTATAGCCTGTACCGAACACCCTGATCCAGGAGACGTACTTAGGATGATAAACCCCTAAAGAACGGGCCGCACTAAAGAAGCCATGCAAAAGGTGATAACCTAACGCAAACATAGAAAGTACGTAAAACAACACATACCACCAATCCTGATAGGCCGCAATAACGATGGTATAAAGATCCTTATTCCCTTGTTCATCCGTTGGCAATGTCCCAAACTTATATTGATACCAAAAATCCTTGAAATGAAATACCAGGAAGATCAGGATTATAGTTCCCAAAACACCCATGTTACGTGAGTACCATTTGCTTACTTTAGCACGGTTATCAATAGCATATTTGCCTGCTGTTTTCTTATTTTTCAAAGTAATCACAAGCGCATCAATACAGTGCACGATGATAGAAGTATATAGCACATAAGAAATAATCTTAATGAAGATATTACCAGATAACAAATGCGAATAACTGTTAAAACTCTCTTTGGCCCGCTCGGCAGGGAGCAAAAGCTGCAAATTACCCAATAAGTGGATCACCAGAAAAAAACAGAGAAACAATCCCGTTAACGCCATCAGCGTTTTTCGGGTTATAGTAGACAATCTTATATTTTTCTCCATAACAGCCAATTAATAAATTCCAATTACTTTCCACCACAAACCTCCAATGCCCATCCAGATAATCAGAAATACAATACTTAATATAAAACCGCGGGACCACCATTCTTTAACTTCGACATAAGTACTTCCAAAAAATACCGGGGCAGGCCCATGTCCGTAATGCGTTAATGTACCGTAAATACCACCACAAAAACCTAAAGACAAGGCGAGCAATAATGGAGGAATGCCTACAGATATCCCTACCCCAAGCAATGCCGCATACATAGAGGCTACATGTGCTGTAGCGCTCGCAAACATATAGTGACTGTAAAAATAAACCAGGATAATAATTGGGAAAGCCATCGTCCAGCTCATACTACCAATTTCAGATTTTACCAATTCACTAAACCAGGGAATTAAACCAAGCTGGTTCAATTGACTTCCCATCATAACCAATGCCGAAAACCAAACAATCGTATCCCAGGCCCCCTTCTCACTTTTCACATCATCCCAGGTAAGCACCTGCGATAACAGTAAAAATACAAGTCCAATAAATGCGGTAGTTGTTGCATCAATTTTAAAGATATCTCCGGTAATCCACAAAAACAAAAGGACAAAAAAGGCAACCAGCATCAACCACTCGTTACGGGTTACCGCACCCATTTCCTTTAATTTTTCAGAGGCCATTTTTGTAGCTCCCTGTGTTTTTTTAAGTTCCGGCGGATAAATTTTATATAAAATATAAGGGACGGCGATTAAGGAGATGAGTCCAGGTATAAGTGCCGCCCACATCCACGACATCCAGGTAATGTTTATCCCCAGATCAGCAGCAAACTTCTGGCACATGGGGTTACTTGCCGTACCAGTTAAAAACATCGACGAAGTAATCAGGTTGACATTATAACAGTTTAAACTCAGATAAGCCCCTAGTTTGCGGTGGGTTTCCGGTTTTTCAGGAACAGACCCAAAGTTTAATGCCATAGACTTCATAATGGGATAAATTATCCCCCCGCCCCTGGCGGTATTGCTTGGAATTGCAGGAGCGAGAACCAGATCGGCAAGTCCAAGTCCGTAACCTAACCCCAATGAACTTCTGCCAAATACCTTGATAAAAAGATAAGCAATACGGCTTCCTAAACCTGTTTTTATAAATCCCCGGGCGATAAAAAAAGAAATGCCGATAAGCCATATCACCTTATCACCGAAACTACCAAGTGCTAAAGAGATCGACTTACCAGGATTACCAGGAGCCAGCACCCCGGTTAAAGCCACCAATGCAATTGCGATCATTGACATGGTACCCATCGATGCTGCTTTAAGGATAATACCCAATATGGTAGCTAAAAAAATAGCCAGCAGATGCCACGCTTCTGGTTTAACACCTTGCGGAACCGGAATAAACCAGATCAGCAAACCGAAAGCAAGCGTAACCAAGATCATTTTGTAATTAATTTCCTTCATAGTATCAGCGTTTAGAATAAGTAGTATTAAATTTCTTATTAGAACCGGGCTTGTACCTGGCAAATAATTCTGTTGGTATTGTATTGAGTAGTATTAGGAATATTTCTTTCATACCTGTCTATTAAATAACCAAGCTGTACCCTGATGGCGTAAGCTTCGGCAAATGAAGCACTAACCATAGGAATATAACTTTGCCTTGCATTACCCTCCTGCTTAAAATCAGCATCAAGATACTCGTAGCGGAAAGCAAACTCCATTTTTTTAAGGCGTACATTTTTAAAACTATAGCCTAAATTCGGCTGTAAATAAATACCCCGCATCGCGTACCTGTTTATAGGCACCACAGGATTTTCCTGGGCAAAATAAGCTACACTATTTATTCCTTGTTTATATTCGGATACAAATTCAACATCCCATTTCTCATTGATCTTTTTCTTATAATCTATGTCGGCACCGTAAGCCCAAATTTTCTGGCCCAAATTTTTGCCTGCTCCTCCACTCACACCAAACTGTGTATTTTTACCCAGTCCGAATACCAGTCTGGCCGGCACAATTTTACCATCATCATTGTCACCAATCTGGTTACGATTATTACCGTTATAAACCCCAATAGCATATTTGATGGGGATGCTGCTATTTTTTATCTCCCCAAAATAACTCACACCAATCTGAAAACTTTGCCAGCTGTTAGATCCAAAAAGATAATACTGATTGGAATAATCTATCGATCTCACAAAATCAACAGGATAATTATCCTCCTGTCCGAACTGGGGCCTGAACTGCCCGAACTGAAAGTTCACATAATCGTTTATGCTATATTTGATGTAAGCATTCTCTAAAACTTTATTTTGAGGGTTCCCTGTAAAATCGCCAAAATTAACCAGCATTACGGCATTAATGCGATCACTTATCACTGCATTTAACTGTAAACGTGCCCGTTTTACAGAAAAAGAATTACGGGAGAATTGTTCTGTGCCGCTATGGTGTTTACCTGTGATATCGATATCATCATCCAGCGAATAGTTAAACTGCGTTTGGATCATACCCGAAAAGTTTATTTTCGCTTTCTCGGATACAGCAATATTAATGCCCTGGGCATTTGCAAGGATTGGAAAAAACAAGAAAATTAAAAAGGAAAGCGGAGAACTAGATTTCATAAGCAGGGATGTTGTAAGCAATTGTTTACCTATAACAAATTAGCACAAAAAAAGGATTAATAAAAATGCGTTAGAAGGTTATTTTTTGTGATGTTCGTCAATAAAAATAATTACGGAACGTTTTTTACGTTTAAACAAACAACAAGAAAGAGCCCTAAATTTAAATTGGTCTGCATTTTGTAAACACCATCTCATGAAATCCATTTTAATTACTACCTGCTTTTTTCTGTTCCTTAGTGTTTCTTATTCAAGCGCCCAAAACACCAGCGCCTGGACTAAAGAAGAGCTAAAGATGGCAAATACTGCAGGAAATGCATCCTATTTAACCGGGGAAGAAAAAGACATTGTTATCTATATGAACCTTGCGCGCATGGATGGTGAACGATTTTTTAATACCTTTTTACAGGACTTTATTGATGACTACAATGAAAAAATGCAGCAATACAGCAATTATAACAGGCTAAAAATAAGCAGGACCGATAGCTATTACCTCAGCTTGCAGCGAGATATTAAAAACATAAGGCTTCTTCCCGTTTTTTGGCCGGATGAAGCTTTAAGCTGGGTTGCCAAACAACATGCAAAGGACTTAAACAAAAATAATTTTGCCGCTCACAATTCCAGCGATGGAAGAACTGTAAAAGACAGAATTGGTAAAATGTATCCTAAAAAATCAAGTGGCGAAAACCTTGCTTTCGGATTTTCGTCGGGCTTAGGCAATGTATGTTTGCTTTTATTGGATAAAGGAGTGCCAGATCTTGGACATAGAAAAATGATTTTAAACACACCTTATCAGCTAAATACAGTTGGCGTTAGCATCCAACCTCATAAAACTTACCGCTACTGTGCGGTAATAGATTTCGTCGCATTGGAACATTCGCAACAAAATCCTTAAATTGGCGCCCTCAACTAACATCGATTGAAAAGAAAAAACCCCATTGCAGTAAATCTGTACCTGGCCCTGGCTTTGCGTTTCCTGGCAGTACTAGAATTATATACCCTATGTAGGCTGGCATTTTACGCCTTTAACCATAATCTATTCCAGAATATTAGTCTTCCAAAATACCTGTACATGTTATGGGGAGGGTTAAAGTTTGATGTCTCAGCGCTGATTTATATCAATGCTATTTTCATCCTCCTACATGTGGCCCCTATTCCTTATAAATACAATGACGGCTACCAACGCTTTTGTAAATGGCTGTTTATTATCAGTAACAGCATAGGGATCCTGGCGAATTTCGCAGACTTCGCCTATTACAAATACACGCTTAAAAGAACCACAGCTACTGTTTTCAGTCAGTTTAGTCACGAACAGAATAAGTTTAAGCTTTTTACAGATTTTTTAATTGATTACTGGTACCTGCTCATTCTCTATGCTGCATTCATCTGGTTTTTTATACGCCTTTATGATATGTTTACCGTGAAAAAAGTAAGCCGGTTAAAGTGGCCGGATTATGCTTTACAAACCGTATTCATGTTAGCCATAGCTCTGGCCTGTGTTACCGGGGTACGCGGGGGATGGGGTTTTGGAACAAGACCGATCACGTTGAGCAACGCCGGCGAATATGTGGATACACCTGATCAAATGAGCCTGGTACTCAACACACCGTTTTGCATATTCAGGACATTAAAAGCGTCAAAACTTACCCCTATAAACTATTATGATGAACAAAGTTTAAATGCTATTTACAATCCTATTCATCAACCTGCCGGCACTGCGGCATTTAAAAAGCTGAATGTGGTCTTCCTGATTATCGAAAGTCTGGGAAAAGAACATGTAGGCAGTTTAAACAAGGACTTAATGAATGGAAACTATAAAGGTTATACTCCTTTTATAGACTCTCTTGTTTCACAAAGTTTTACTTTTACAAATACCTATGCAAACGGGCGCAAATCAATAGACGCGTTGCCATCGGTCATATCCGGAATACCATCTATAAGGGAACCCTATGTCCTTTCTATTTATTCAAGTAATAAAACGACCAGTATTGCAAAACTATTGGGCGACAAAGGTTATGAGACAGCTTTCTTTCATGGCGCACCAAATGGATCAATGGGCTTCTCCTCCTACACGCATCTTGCGGGGATCAAACATTACTTCGGACAAAACGAATACAAAAAATCAGGTGATTCTGATGGCACCTGGGGCATTTGGGATGATCCTTTTATGCAATACATGGCACAGACCATGAACACCCTGAAGCAGCCGTTCTTCTCAGCATTTTTCTCCTTATCCTCTCACCATCCGTTCCGACTGCCGGATGAATATGTCGGAAAGTTCCCTAAAGGCCCTCTGCCTGTACAAGAGGTTTTGGGTTATACAGACATGGCGCTGCGCAACTTCTTTAATACAGCATCAAAAATGCCGTGGTACAAAAACACATTATTTGTTTTATGTGCAGATCATGCAACCGTATCCCATTTCCCTGAATACCAAACTATACAGGGCTATTACTCTATTCCAATCCTATTTTATTACCCTGGTGGCGATTTAAAAGGAAAAACAGATAAAATTGTACAACAAATAGATATCATGCCAACTGTACTGAATTACTTAAACTACGACAAGCCTTATTTTGCACTGGGTTTTGATGCGTTTAGTAATAAAAAGGATAACTTCGCTATAACGAACAATGATAACGCCTTTAGCTTTTATCAGGGAGATTATTTATTAGTTAGCGATGGAAAAGTCAATAGCGCACTTTATAATTTAAAAACAGACCGGCTTACAGCCCGCAATATTTTAGATAAAGAGCCACCGGTTGCAGAAAACATGGAAAAGTACCTGAGAGCATTTATACAACAATATAACAACAGAATGATTGAGAATAAACTAACAGTGAAGTAATCGCATGCGTAAATTCCTGTTAAAAATTATCGACTTTTTTTACCCCCCTTTCTCCAGCTGGCTACCTTTACATACTTTCAGGTATCTTATATCTGGTGGGACTACCGCTGCATCCGGAATTGTAAGCTACTATATTGCCTACAACTGGATACTGCACCAAAAAAATATTCATGTTGACTTTCCATTTTTGCCAAAGCTGATTACGGCACACTCTACCGCCTTAATCATCAGTACATTCATCAGTTTTCTGATTGGTTTTACACTAAATAAATACCTGATTTTTACTAAATCCAACTTAAAGGGAAGAATACAAATGTTCAGGTACGCTATAGTGTTGGCTATAAATTTCGGGCTTAACCTGGCGATGCTAAAGTACATGGTCGAGGGGCTACATTTCTATCCCTCTTTATCGCAGGCCTTCATTACCATTACCTTATCCCTATGCAGTTATTTTCTGCAAAAACATTTTACTTTCAGCGTAAAAAAACATCCTTAATTAAATTTCATTTTAAGGTCACTATATCGTTTCTTTTGGTGAATAGGTTAAGTATTGAGTATATTAGCCACCTAAAAAACAAAGGTTAAAATGAGTGATTTTAATGACTTCAACAATACGCAAGTAGCTAAACTACCACAGCATTTAAGGCAATTTATTGTTGAGCAGCACTATGAAAAATACACCCCTGTTGATCAGGCGGTTTGGCGCTATGTGATGCGTCAGAATTATAGTTATTTAAAACATGTAGCATTCTATCCTTACATCAAAGGCCTTCAACGTGCAGGCTTAAGCATTGAGTATATTCCTCATCTGCAAACCATGAATGACAACCTTGGTAAAATAGGCTGGGGTGCGGTTACCGTTGATGGCTTTATCCCTCCTGCCGCTTTCATGGAGTACCAGGCTTATCGTGTGCTCGTTATAGCAGCTGATATACGTCAGATAAACCATATCGAATATACTCCAGCTCCTGATATTATTCATGAGTCTGCAGGACATGCGCCTATCATTGCTGATGCAGATTATAACAATTACCTCAGCTACTTCGGCTCCATCGGCGCCAAAGCCATGTTCTCTTCAAAAGATTTTGAATTGTATGAAGCGATCCGCAGCCTGTCTATTTTAAAAGAAGCAGTTGATGCTCCAGCAGAAGATATTGCGAGAGCGGAAAAACAACTACAACAAATCTCTGAAAACATGGGGGAGCCATCAGAAATGGCATTGTTAAGTCGCCTGCATTGGTGGACAGTGGAGTACGGTTTAATAGGAACCTTGGATGACCCTAAAATATATGGTGCCGGCTTGCTCTCTTCTATCGGAGAAAGCTCAACCTGTATGCGTGACGATGTAAAAAAGCTATGGTACAACATAGATACCATCAACTACAGTTACGACATTACAAAACCTCAGCCACAGCTATTTGTAACCGAAACTTTCCAAAATCTGATTGATGTGCTGGAATCTTTTGCCGATACAATGGCTTTTAGAAAAGGTGGAACCGAAAGTATTATAAAAGCAATAGAATGTAAAAATCCCGCAACAGCTGTTTACAGCTCAGGCTTACAAGTTACCGGAATATTTACGGATATGGGCGTAGATGGTAATGATGAACTTACTTTTATAAAAACCACAGGCCCTTCGGCACTGGCGGCCGGTAATAAACAATTAAAAGATCACGGCAAGTTTTACCATAAAGACGGGTTCTCCTCTCCTGTTGGCAAACTAAAAGGCCAGGCAGAAGCACTGGAAAATTTAAGTCTACAGCAGCTGGAAGAAATCGGGATCGTTAAAAACAAACGTACCGACCTTACATTTGAAAGTGAAATCCATGTAAACGGACTTGTTAAGGATCTTGTTCAGCATGAAGGCAAACTCATATTGATCAGCCTTGAAGATTGTACAGTTAAAGAGTTGAACGGAAATATACTTTTCCAACCGGAATGGGGCATGTACGATATGGCAATCGGAGAAAAAATCATCTCTGTATTTAACGGAGCTGCCGATAAAGATGCTTACGAAGAAATTACCCACATTAGTGATAAGCAAACGCATAAAGTGGTGTATGATGATAAAACAACAAAGCTGCATGACATTTATAAAACCGTACGCCAGATCAGGGAAACCGGAACCGGTTACGAACAATTACCACAGTTATTTGAAGTATTAAAAGCAACACATCGTCACGATTGGCTCTGTAACCTGGAAATATTGGAAATTCTATATCATAAACAGCTATACCCTGAACTTGAAAAAGAGGTCCGTATTTATCTGGAGCTTAAAGCAGCAAACGAAGCTGACCATGCCAAATTGATTAATGACGGTTTACATGTTATCGAAAACCCCGTTACACAATTGATCAACGAAGAAGATTAGGCATTTCGAAACATATATTTAAGAATTAAAAAGAATACTAATGAATATTGTATTAACCGGCGCCAGTAGTGGAATTGGCTTTGAAACCGCACTGGAGTTTACACTGAATAAAGAAAATAAAGTAGTTTGTATTGCCAGGTCGGCAGACAAGCTGCGTAAGTTGCTGGAAATAGCAAAAGGAATTAATCCCGACTGTACTTTATTACCTGTAGAATTTGACATTGTAAATGACGATTATGCTGCCCTCGTACCTTTTCTTAGGGAAAAACTGGGTAACATAGATATTCTCATCAACAATGCAGGTGCCCTCATCAATAAACCTTTTTCTGAAACGACGGGGGCCGACCTGGCCAGTATGTTCGAGAGTAATGTGCTTGGCCATTTCAATATGATCCAAAACCTACTCCCTTTGATGGGTGATGGTAGCCATATTGTAAATATTGGCAGCATGGGCGGTTTTCAGGGAAGCGTAAAATTCCCCGGACTTTCAGCCTATTCCGCCAGTAAAGCCGCACTACATACGCTAACGGAATGCCTGGCCTTTGAACTTATTGAAACTGGCATTAAGGTCAATTGCCTGGCCTTGGGCTCAGCTCAAACAGAAATGCTAGAACAAGCCTTTCCGGGGTATCAATCGCCGGTACTGGCCTTCGAAATGGGTAAATATGTCGCGGATTTCGCAAGAACAGGCCATAAGTTCTTCAATGGAAAAATCCTTCCTGTAGCAGTAACCACACCCTAATCAATAAGTTATCAACATTTATAGGCCTAAAGTATTATTTTAATATCTTTAGGCCAGTTAATATGAAGAGATTCCCTATCGCCTTTTGTTTTCTAATTCTGAGTGTGTTTGCAGCTAAGGCGCAAACAACTGTTCCACTTCAATATCAGCAGCTGGTTAGTAAACTAACAGAACAAAACCAGGTCAATAAACCCCGGCAAATTGAATCACCCAACCGATTGTTGGAATTTGCAAAATCCATGCTTGGCATAAGGTACAGATCGGCTTCCAGTAACCCTAACAGGGGTTTCGATTGCTCCGGGTTTGTAAACTATGTATTTAGTAATTTCGGATTTAAAGTACCCCGTTCCTCCAGGGAATTTGCCACCAGCGGAGAAGCGAAGAGACTCGAAGACGCAAAGATTGGTGATGTAATATTATTTACAGGAACCAATAGCAGATCAAGAACCCCAGGCCATGTAGGCATTATTTACTCTATAAATGGAGACGAAGTAAAGTTTATCCATTCGTCATCGGGAAATGCCAAAGGTGTTACCATATCAAGTTTAGACGAAGGTTTTTATAAAAAACGTTTTCTAAAAGTGGTTAGCATTTTATAGCAGTACCACTTTTAAAGCATCATTTACATTTCCTATACTTAGCCATTGTCTGGCTAATTCATGCAATTCCCTTTCACGGTTATGGCTATCCCCTATAGTCGCGTCAAATATCTCTTTCACTTCAGGATGGTTCTGGATGGCGTCAATTTCATCATCTGTTGGCAGGTGTTCTATATTGCCGAGCATCCCAAGATCATTACCGGTAAGCACTTTAGAATTCCGAACGCCTTTTGGTAGCGCATCCACTCCTATACCAAGTGTTGTTAACGGCTTAGCTACTTTAAATAGGTTATCAGCAGTAACTCGGCAGTACCAATCGCCGCCTAAGCGCGCCACCAAATCAATCTTGGCCTGGTCAATTCTACCGTCTTCATCCAAAATTTCTTCCTTAATATGAATCAGCTTTACTTCTGCGAGGATCAGGTTACCTGCACCCGGATTATCACCAAGATGGATCACCTCTTTTACTATGCACTCCATCTGTACTGGCGCTTCGGCTACCCTTGGCGGCTTTACAAGGTCAGATGGTAACATGGTAAAACCAGACTTATCAAATTCATTAACACCTTTGGCATACTCCGTACTGGCAAGGCTCATCTGCTGTACCATCGGATAATTCACAATATTGATTACGCATTCCTTAACCTCCAATACATTTTCCAAAGTATGTTTTGTAGTATTGTCACGTACCCTCCTTGCCGGTGAAAAAATACACAGGGGTGGATTAGTACTAAACATATTAAAGAAACTGAAAGGGCTCAGATTAATATTTCCTTCCTGATCTATCGTTGTAGCGAAACAGATTGGCCTCGGCGCAATAGCATATTGCATATAATTTTGCAATTGCGCCGGGCTTAGTTCAGCAGCATTTACTGTTAACATCCGTTATTTTTTTAAGGCAAGAATTGAGAAGTCTGAATCTACTTTTTTAATCGTGTTGCTTAAGTGACCAAGACCTGTGATTTCCATTTCCACTACATCTCCGTCCTGCAACCACTGCGGCTTAAAGTTGGCATCATTTAACAAACCAGTTCCATTCAACTCAAGGAAACAACCTGTACCTACAGTACCCGAACCAATTACATCTCCAGGTAAAATATCAGCACCGTAAGCACAGCGCTCAATAATCTCCGCAAATGTCCAGTCCATATCAGCGGTACTACCTGCCGATACTTGTACACCATTAACGATACAGCTCATCTTTAAATCATATACATTTCCGGTATGCCCTGGTTTTGCACTTGTTTTATATTTTTCAAGTTCATCAGGAGTAACCAGCCAGGGACCGATTACAGTAGAAAAATCTTTTCCTTTTGCAGGCCCCAGGTTTAACAACATTTCCTCCATTTGAAGTGTCCTGGCACTCATATCGTTCATCACCATATAGCCGGCAATGTAATCATCAGCTTCAGCAGCTGTAATATTACGCCCTTTTTTACCAATCACTACCGCAACTTCAAGTTCAAAATCAAGCTTTTGAAAATGATCAGGCATACATTCAATTTCACCTGGCCCCTGAATAGCGTTATGATTGGTAAAGTAGAAGATAGGATATTGATCAAACTCGGAAATCATTTCAACCTTCCGGTTTCTGCGCGCAGCAGCTACATGCTGGCGGAAAGCATACCCGTCCCTGCATGATGTAGGGTGTGGAACTGGTGCCATCAATTCATAAAAAGCTTCCTGTTTTGGTTCAATTTCACCCGCTTTGATTTGCGCATCTATTTTTTTAGCACGCTCCATCAATTCTTCGCCCCCCTGCAAAAAGGCATTCATCTCATCCGGCAATTGTTTATCACAAGAGTTTAGGTTATAAATGTGTCCGTCTACAAAAACACCAAGGTGCTCTCTGTCTTCTGTTTTATAGGATACCAGCTTCATATGTTAGTTTTTTTTATTTTAAAGTAGTTGCCCAAAGCTATATAAAAATAAACAAAAGGTCTATAACAATGGCAGAAGTTACAGCAAAATGGTAGCGATAAGGAAGCCTACAGCAATTGTAACGGTTACTGTTGTTAAACCTGGTGGAGTAAACGAATGGTTAACCAGAAACCGGCCGATCCTGGTCGTGCCCGTCCTGTCAAAACCCATAGCTGCCACTAAAGTCGGATAACTTGGGATAACAAAATCACCGTTAACTGCCGGGAACATCGCAATAAGCGCTGGCCCCGGAATTCCCAAAGCAATACCTAAAGGCATCAGTGCCCGTACGGTGGCGGCCTGACTGAACAATAAAATAGACATTACAAACAAGGCAATGGCGAATGTCCAGGGATGATCGGTAACAAATGCGCTTAAATGTGTTTCAAAGAAAGGCATATGTGCCTGCAAATAGGTATCGCTCATCCATGCTACTCCAAATATACAGACAACAGCCTCTCCTCCCGATCTGAAAATAGAGGTTTGGGAAACCTTTGTAGCAGGAATTTTAGCTACAAAAACAATCGCCGCCGCTGCCGACAACATTAATAGCTCAATCATTTCAACCATCCTTATCGGCTGCATTTTGCCATCAGTAAGGAACGATGGTCTAAGCGATGGAATTGCGGCAAATATTACAACGCTCAATACCGCAAGAAGAAATACATATACAGATCGTTTAGACTCAGCACTAAATACTTTCTCCACGTGTTCACCAGAAGGTTCACCATCCAGTAACTTTACAAATTCAGGATCCTTTAACCGTTCCAGAAACTCAGGATCACTCATCAAATCCTTTCCTTGCCTGCCGGCCACAAAAGCCCCGGCAAGGACACCTATAATGGTTGCCGGAATTGCGACAATAAGTATATCGGTAAGCTCAAAACCTTTGGGTGCCAGTAGAGCTGTTAAAGCTACTGTAGCAGCAGAAATCGGACTCGCCGTAATCGCCATATGTGCTGCAATTACCGATATACTAAGCGGGCGCTCTGGTCTTACCCTTTTCTTGGTAGCAACCTCGGCAATAATTGGAAGCAATGAATAAATAATATGTGCAGTACCTGCAACCAATGTAAAGGAATAGGTGACAAGAGGTCCAAGCCAGGTAATATGATTCGGGTTTTTACGCAAAATTTTCTCGGCAATGCTGACCATGTAATCCATTCCACCGGCAGCCTGTAACGCGGCCGCAGCTGTTACAACTGACAAGATGATCAGCATAACATCAATTGGCGGACTAGTAGGCTTAAGGCCAAAGCCTAAAGCAAATATAAGTAAGCCTACAGCGCCCATTACACCTAAGCCAACGCCTTTCATGCGTGCGCCAACAAGTATAAGCAAAATTAAAATTGCCAGTTGTATCCAGATCATCATTTAAACTATTTTGGTTTGGTTTGGTTTGTTTTGCTACTAACAAAGTCTAAATATATAAAATTAATTACAACGAACAATACAACCTTTCGCTTCAACTGACGATACAATTGTTCAACGTAACATTTATAGTTAAAAACGATACTCCAAATAATATGTGGCTTATTATTTTGGTTATTACTGTATTAAATACTTAATTTAGCCGACGTAAACAAAAATGATAAACAGCAGTTTCATATATCAAAATCAAATCGCCACGCAAGCCCTGGCAGCGTTTAGATATGCTATGCTTTCTAAAATCATTTTTGCGCAATATTCCATATAGCATTCCATCTATTAGTGCCTTTGATTAAAACGTTTTTCATCGTTTTAATGTTATTATCTCATTATTCTAACCAATTAACTGACATATTGCTATGCCTATTTATCATACATTAGGATCCATCCCTGCAAAACGCCATACGGTTTTCCGTAAACCTGATGGGAAGCTTTACGCCGAAGAACTTGTTTCCACTGAAGGTTTTTCAAGTTTGTATTCTCTTGTTTACCATTGTCATCCGCCAACCATTGTAAAATCTTTGGGCGAACCCTATTCTGTTGAGCCTAAAATTGCCCGCGAAAAACATTTAAGGCATACCAGTCTGATTGGCTTTAACATCAAACCTGAGGATGACTATTTAAAAAGCAGAAAACCAGTATTGGTAAACAGTGACCTGCACATTTCGCTGGCTGCACCGAGAAAATCCATGACGGATTATTTTTATAAAAATAGTCAGGCCGATGAAGTGATATTCATCCATGAAGGTACAGGCACCTTGAAAACCGGATTCGGAAAGATTCCTTTTAAATATGGTGACTATCTGGTAATTCCACGTGGTACGATATACCAAATGGAATTTAATGACGAGAAAAACAGGCTATTTATCGTAGAGAGCTTTAGCCCCATACGTACACCAAAACGTTATAGGAATACTTTTGGACAGTTGGAAGAACATTCGCCATTCTGTGAAAGGGACATCAGACGTCCGCAAGACCTGGAAACGATTGATGAATACGGTGATTTTAAAGTTCTAATTAAGAAACAAGGAATCATGTATCCCTATACTTATGGCACCCATCCATTTGATTTTGTAGGCTGGGACGGTTTTCATTACCCATGGGCATTTTCTATCCATGATTTTGAACCAATAACCGGCAGGTTACATCAACCACCTCCGGTACATCAAACTTTTGAGGGGCACAACTTTGTGATCTGCTCATTTGTTCCCCGCAAATATGATTATCACCCCCTTTCTATCCCTGCGCCATATAACCACAGTAATGTAGACAGTGATGAAGTACTCTATTATGTAGATGGAGACTTTATGAGTAGGAAAAGTGTAGTGAAGGGACAAATCACCCTGCACCCGGGAGGAATACCACATGGACCACACCCAGGAACAGTTGAAAAATCGATTGGGAAAGAAAGTACGGAGGAACTGGCTGTAATGATTGACCCTTTCCGCCCTTTAATGTTAACAGAAGATGCGGTAAATATTGAGGACGAAAGTTATCATAGGAGCTGGCAGGAAAATATCGAGTAAAAAATACAGCTGCTACTCGCTTCCTCAAATCTTTTGCTGAAGGGCAAAATCTTTGCAAGTCAGCTCGTAGCATTGAATTTTTTAGTAAGTAGGGTGCAGATAGCGAGGTGGAGATAGCAGGATGCATAAAACAGGGAACAGATGGCGAAGGATATAATTGTAGAGGACATAATTGCAAGGTAGCTAACTTAGCTAATGGCCCACAGAAAATTAAGCGTAAAAGAGAAAACTAACTTATTATCATAAAAAAAACTAAAATGTCAACACAAACATTTGCTGAAAAGATTGCCAAAGCGCAGGATTTTCTTCCGATAAATGGAACGGATTATATAGAATTTTATGTGGGTAATGCCAAGCAGGCCGCCCATTATTACAAAACAGCGTTTGGCTTCCAATCGCTGGCCTATGCAGGTCCTGAAACCGGTGTGCGCGACCGTGCTTCGTATGTATTAAAACAGGGAAAGATCAGATTGGTACTGACTACAGCGCTAAAATCTGAAAGTCCGATTGCGGAACATGTAAAATTACACGGTGATGGGGTTAAAATCCTTGCCCTGTGGGTTGATGACGCATATAGCGCTTTTGAAGAGACTACAAAACGTGGGGGCAAACCTTACATGGAGCCTGTTACCCTTACAGATGAGCATGGAGAAGTACGCATGTCGGGCATTTATACCTATGGCGAAACCGTACATATGTTTATAGAGCGTAAAAATTATACAGGCTCATTTTTACCTGGTTATGTGGATTGGAAAAGTGATTACAATCCTTCGGATGCGGGCTTGCTATATATAGACCATTGTGTGGGCAATGTAGGCTGGAACAGGATGAACGAAACGGTAAAATGGTACGAAGAAGTAATGGGCTTTGTAAACATCCTTTCTTTTGATGACAAGCAGATCAATACAGAATATTCTGCCCTGATGAGTAAGGTAATGAGTAATGGAAATGGTTTCTCTAAATTCCCGATCAATGAGCCGGCAGAGGGAAAGAAGAAATCACAAATTGAAGAATATTTAGAATTTTACGAAGGCGAAGGGGTGCAACACATTGCGGTAGCTACAAAAGATATTTTGACTACGGTAAAGGAATTAAAAGCTCGAGGGGTTGAGTTTTTAAGTGCACCCCCTGAAGCCTATTACAATATGATGCCAGATCGAGTAGGAACAATTGACGAAGAGATTGCACAGCTTAAGGAACTGGGTATACTTGTTGATTGTGATGAAGAAGGATATTTACTACAGATTTTCACAAAACCGGTAGAAGATCGTCCGACTTTATTTTTCGAAATTATACAACGCAAAGGCGCCCAATCTTTTGGTGCCGGAAATTTTAAAGCCTTATTTGAGTCTTTAGAACGTGAACAAGAGCTAAGAGGGAATTTATAAACCCGCTTATTCATTTAAAAACGGAGAGGGCACCCCAGCAAGGGTGTCCTCTTTTTATTTATTAGCGAAGTCACGATTTAAAAAAAATACTTACTTTCGGCCTAGGTAAGTGTTGCATGGAAATCAACTTAATTAACAGAACAAAGCTTTTCTTTATCCGGTTTGGTGCCGCATTTAAGCTATTCCAAAAAAACGACCCCTTACGTTTGGCCGGCGCTACCGCCTTTTTTGCAAACTTTGCCCTTCCTCCCATTCTCTTAATACTAATCCGGTTGTTTGGCTTTTTTATCGACAGAAAAATTCTTGCCACACGTATGTTTGAGCGGCTGGCCTACATCTTAGATGATGACAGTACAGGGCAGATCAGACAAACACTTAGAAATATCAGGGGTATCGATCACCAATGGTATGCCACACTGATCAGTTTCGTTTTCTTCCTGTTTGTAGCGACAACACTATTTAATGTCATTAAAAATTCAATGGATCAAATTTGGTCTATAGGCAAAAAAGATCATGTAGGTTTTATGTTCACGATGAAATTGAGGGGCAGGTCAATGATCATCATACTATTGGCAGGGATCCTATTTCTGGTAGGTTTCTTAACAGATAGTATACAGGCCTTTATCGGTGTGTACATCAATACCGCAGCCCCTACCTTTGGTAAGTTTTTCCTATCTCTGTTAAATCAATTGCTTTTCGTAATTATTGTAATGGCCTGGTTTACGGTCTTGTTCCGATTTTTAACGAATGGCAGGCCAACCTGGAAAGCAGCGCTTAGAGGAGGTTTGCTTACAGCTGTGTTGTTTACCATCGGCAAGTACATTCTGCGCATACTACTTCCTCTAAGCGGCATAGGAGATGTTTATGGAACTTCCGGTTCAATAGTCCTCATTATGCTCTTTGTTTTTTACTCGTCTTTCATATTTTACTTCGGCGCATGCTATGTAAAAATCCTGAGTGACGACAAAAAGACGCCAATACGTCCTATAAAAGGCGCATTTAACTATGAAATAAAAGAAGTGATCAAAACACCCAAGGTATTACCTTAAGGCAACCTGTTCATACCCTTGCATTTCAAATACAGCAAGTTTATTCAGTAAATTGAAGTGCAGGGTCCCAAAGAAATTAACAATTCCGTCTTTGTTTTTGCCCTCAATACAAATACTCTCCTGCACCACCTCCTGGTGTTTTGAATACTGATCAGTGAGGATCATATCTTCGTCCTGAATTCTGACATCTGCAGCATCAATAGAGAACTGTTTCAGGAGCTCCACAAAGCTCTTTCCTTTTAAAAGCAACTCTTTAATATTCATAGCCATATTGAATTAAGTTAGGGAGAAATCTAAGATCAATTATAACGCCAAAAAGAAAGGGTAAATCGTTAAGACCTACCCTTTTGCACAAAATGTGGAAAACTTTCGTTTGTTAGAATAATCTGTAAGCCAGTCCGAATGTAAACAGGCTTAATTTTGTATCATCATAACCGTCTTTTCCAATTTTAGAAAGTCCGAGTTCATACCTTAAGTCAAGTCCAAGTTTACCGATATCTAAACCAGCACCAAACTGCCATGCAAAATTCTGTCCTTTAAAGTTTCCTTTAAATATGTTACCTGCAGCATTACCGAAAGACTGGTCATCACTTAAAACAAAAGATGCAACCGGACCAGTATTTAAACGGATTCCAACACCGGCAGCTCCAATTTTAGTTCCAACCAATACCGGAACATCAAGACTGGTAAAATTTACTTTATTCTCTTCACCAGTACCTGCTTTAAGCGTGGTATTTTTTCCACTCAAATACAACTCAGGTTGTAAATGAATACCAGCAGCGCCAATACGTGCCCATACACCAGCGTAGTAGCCAGCTCTGTTATCACTGCTAAACGTATTTTCTGTACTTAATTTAGAAAGGTTTGCCCCTCCTTTAAGTCCAAATTGAAAACTTGGCAACACCTGACTAAATGCAGCCAGATTAAGAGAGATAAACAATGCGGATAAGATTATTTTTTTCATACAGGGATTAGTTTATTATTAAATTATCAATGTAAAACTAAGAATATTTTCAATTGAAAACTAAATTACGTAGTTTTATATTTACATCTTTAAGAATGCTCCATATACTTTCTGCGCCGTTATTTATTATGATCAATCTGAATGGATTTTACTTTTAATTCGTACGCCATTATCTTAATTTTTTGCGGCATTGTTACTCTTTTCTTTTCCTATCAACTGTTTGGAAAAAAGGGTGAATCTGTACGCTTATTTGGATTTATGTTGCTTTCGAACGCCCTCTGGTCATTAGGCTATGGACTTGAACTTGCCAGCAATACTCTTGGGCAAATGCGTTTTTTTATCAACATCGAGTATCTAGGCATTACCACATTGCCCGTAACCTGGTTCTTATTCTGCTTACACCTCAGGGGGAAAGATAGCTGGTATAAAAACCCTTTAAATCTATCGGTCTTACTTGGCACTTCCCTGCTTACTGTGATATTGGTCTGGACAAATGATTATCATCACCTGCATTACCGTAGTATTAAAGTCGACAATACGGGGACCTTTCCAATGCTCATATTGGAGCCAGGCATCTGGTACAGGTTCTTTATTGTATATTTTTATTTATTATTAGGTCTGGGAAGCTACCTGATCTTAAGAACTTTCAGCAAAGCAGATCCTATTTACAGAAGACAGAATTATACCATCTTTTTTGCAGCTTTAATTCCCTGGATAGTTAACCTGGCATATCTTCTTGGACTACGTCCGCTTAATAACCTTGACCTCACTCCTTTCGCATTCATTGTTGCCATATCACTTATTGCAGTTGCTGTTTATCGGTTTAAACTGTTTGATATCCTTCCGATTGCAAGAGAGAAGGTCCTTGACCTCATACAAGACGGTTACCTGGTGTTAGATGGGCAAAATCGCGCTATAGACTGCAATATTGCCTTCAAACAGTATCTCCCCGAAGCAAAAAAAAACAAAATCATTGGAACACCATTAGCTTCCCTGTTTCCAAAACAAGAAGCTTTTTTAGAATTCTTAAAAAATCATAGCTCAGGGAAAATTGAAATAACCGTACAAGTCCGGGGTTCATCATTTGATCTTGAAGCCGATGTCATGTACCTAAACGAAATCCAACTGAATAATGAGGCCACGGTTATAAAATTTCAGGATTTAACGGCAATAAGAAAAGAAGCCTTAAAATCTAAACAGCAAACCGAAGAGCTGAAAAAATTAAACCACTTAAAGGATAAAATATTCTCAATTATTGCCCATGACCTCAGAGGTCCGTTAGTAAATCTATCAGAAGTTTTAAAAATGATCAATACTGATATGATTACCATCGAAGAATTTAAAACCCTGTCCCCTAAGCTAAGCAGGGATATTCTTTACACAACTGATCTTTTAGAGAATATTTTACACTGGTCGAGAAGTCAGCTCAAAGGATATGGCATTAACAAAGTGCATTTCGACTTGAGGAGCATGATTATTAATGAAGTTAACTATCACTTACCATCAGCTTCGATAAAAAATATTCAAATCCTGGACGATGTATTCCCCGGGCTTATTGTTTATGCCGATATGCTCATGATACAAATAGTGGTAAGGAACATACTGAACAACGCCATTAAGTTTTGCAATGACGGCTGTACCATAAATATCAATGCCGTATATGTTAATCATCAAATGATGATGAGCATTGAGGATAATGGGCGGGGTATGTCAAAAGATGCGCTCGATATGCTTTTTGCCGGCAACAGCGTTTCTACAAGGGGAACATTAAATGAAAAAGGAACCGGTCTGGGGCTTATGATTTGTAAAGACTTTATGGAACGAAACAACGGAAAAATGGACATTAGCAGTGAGCCAGACAAGGGCACCACATTTAAGCTCTATTTACCTATTGAAGAATAAACCTTCAATCCTAAAAAAAGATTGAAGGTTTATCTCGTTTTACTGACCTGAAATACCATTTATAGCCTGCTGCTCTTTGAGCGCATCTACATTATTTTTATTTCCAAAATTCTGGGTTTTATCAGCAAAATATTCCAGTATACCTACAATAGTATCCAGGTTATCGGCAACACGCTGATGCATATCAGACAAATCTTTATCCAATCTTTTATCACCAAGTTCTATATTGTCGACCTCAATCTTTCCGATCTTCTGAATAATCGCCTGCTGGGAATGCTGTAAATCTCCTAGTTCCCTTACTATTTTTTCCATTAACTCAAACTTCTTCAAAGTATCCATATCACTATTATTAAAATTAATGTTCAATTTATTATAGAATAGTAACCAATTACCAGGCCAATATGTTTTATTTTTTGGTTATGTATCTGGTTTTTGCTATTTTCCCCGGGTATGAAGAAGCTTTTCCTTTTAATATTAACCTGCGTATTATATCAGTCGGCCCGGTCGCAGGGTACAGATAATTTAGATTACGAAAGACTTTTACAATATTATCAGTCGCAACAATATAATGAAGCCTTACAGTACCTACAGGGTATTTACAAAGATAGTAGTGATGTAAAAAAGTTAAGTCAAATCGCCTATTCAAACCTGATGGCAGGTAAATATGCCGAAGCAGAAAAAGATTACCTTCGGTTAAATACTCAACTTCCCGGCAACGCGCTAATACTTACAGGCCTTGCCAATATCAGTACACACCTAAACCAAAATGACAAAGCTATTGCCCTATACACTGAGGTCATAAAAGTAGACAGTAGTAATTTTAATGCATATAAACAATTGACAAGGCTAATTGCCGATCCTCAAAATGCCCTTAAAAAAGACTACCTTATAAAAGCCAGTCTGCTGAATCCGTTAGATGCGGAAATAGCGGCCCAAATGTCAGACAGCTATTTCAAAGAAACACAATTCACAAAAGCTGAAGCAACATTAAAAACTGCTTTACAAGCCGACACCAACAATTTAATATTATTAAATGCCAGGATACCGGTTTCTATGGCACTAAAAAACCATGATGAAGCTTTAAAAACCGGCAAAAAACTATTAGCAATATATAAAACACCTCCAGAAAACCTCCTTTTCCAGATGGCACTATGTTACAGGGAAACGAAAGATTATAAAACTGCGATCACATACTTTCAAAATGCGATCAAGGAAGGTATTTCACCTAAAATCGCTTCTTATTATGGCCTGCTAGGCGAATCATACGAAAGTATGAAACAGAATAAAGAAGCTATTGACATTTATAAAAGAGGGCTTCTATTTGAAAACAATGGTAGTCTATATTACAACATCGCCCTGTTGTACGAAGATAAACTGAATGATAAAAAGAATGCAATAAGTTATTACACCCAGTACTTAAACAGTATCAAAGACCCTGAAAAACAAAAGCGTCATATTGCCTTCATCAAAAACAAAATTGAAGAATTAAAACGCTGATTAACGGTTTACCAGGCGGGCAACATACTTACCAATGATATCAAATTCAATGTTTATCACATCCCCAACATTTACTTCATGTAAATTGGTATGCTCAAACGTATAAGGAATAATAAACACCGAGAATTCATCTTTGTCCGAACCAACAACCGTTAAGCTGATTCCATTAACACATACAGAGCCCTTTTCCACAGTAACATTTCCATTTCCGGCATCATATTTAAACCGGTATTCCCAGCTTCCATCAAGTTCAGCCCTTTTTACGCAAACAGCAGTCTGGTCTACATGTCCTTGAACAATATGCCCGTCAAGCCTTCCGTTCATCTGCATACAACGCTCAAGATTCACCTTACTACCCACTTTCAGGTGTTTCATACTGCTCTTCTCCAATGTTTCCTCTATAGCAGTAACCGTATGCGTATTTTCAGTTAATGACACCACCGTTAAACACACCCCATTATGGGCCACACTCTGGTCTATTTTAAGGTCATGACTGATATCAGACTGAATTGTAAAATGCAGATTTGTTCCCTCCGCAACTATATTTTTAACTTCTCCAAGTGTTTCTATGATCCCCGTAAACATATTCGTTACATTATTTATTTACCCTATTTTTTCTCCAGTTACTCTCCGTTTGCTGACTTACCTGGTTAAGTACCGATGCATTTTGTTTTTTGAACGACAAAGCGCCAAACAATGCAGCCATTAGTGCTTCTTCTTTATTTTCGCTTTTCAAGCTATCCGCATTAAAGTATTTACCCACAAAATGTGTATCAAATTTACCCGAACGGAAAGCTTCATGCTGCATTACAAATTTACCAAAACCCAACGTTGTTTGTATGCCTGTTATCTCATACTCATCAATTGCCCTGATCATCCGCTCAAGGGCTTCTTCCCTATCCTTACCATAGGTAATCAACTTCGCAATCATCGGATCGTAATATATAGGAATTTCCATTCCCTGCTCAAACCCGTCATCAACACGCACCCCGTTCCCTTTTGGCGTTTTGTAAGTTTGCAATGTACCAATATCGGGCAGGAAATTATTTTCAGGATCTTCGGCATACACCCGTAATTCAATAGAATGCCCACTAATCTTAAGATCTTCCTGCTGGTAAGAAAGCTTTTCTCCTCTCGCAATTTTAATCTGCTCCTTTACCAGATCCAATCCTGTAATCATTTCCGTTACCGGATGCTCTACCTGTAAACGTGTGTTCATCTCCAGAAAGAAAAATTCCAGGTTCTCATCGAGGATAAACTCAACTGTTCCGGCGCCGACATAATTTACAGACCGGGCCACATCAACAGCACATTTACCCATCCTATTTCTTATTTCTTCGGTCAGAATACTCGAAGGAGCCTCTTCAATTACCTTTTGGTGCCTCCTTTGAACAGAACACTCCCGTTCAAAAAGGTGGACTATATTACCATGTGTATCACCAAGAACTTGTATTTCAATATGCCTTGGCGAAGAAACATAACGTTCAATAAATACCGAACCATCACCAAAAGCAGATACAGCCTCGCTTACAGCCAGTTGCATTTGCTCTTCAAAATCTTCGGCCTGTTCCACTACTCTCATTCCTTTCCCACCACCACCAGCGGCAGCTTTAATCAAAATTGGGAACCCAACAGCAATCGCCCTTAATTTAGCCTCTTCCACGTCAGTAATTGCCTCCTCAGTACCAGGAACCATAGGGATCTTATATTTTAATGCGGCAGCTTTGGCCGACAGCTTATTTCCCATAATCTCCATCGCCTCCGGCGTTGGGCCGATTAAAATTAACCCGGACGCCTTAACCAGTCTGGCAAAAGCCGCATTTTCAGACAAGAATCCGTAACCAGGATGAATAGCTTCCGCACCTGTAAGCTTACAAGCCTCAATAATTTTTTCCCCGACAAGATAAGATTGATTAGATGCGGCAGGACCGATACACACTGCTTCATCAGCATATAATACATGTAACGATGTTCTGTCTGCCTCTGAATATACTGCAACTGTTTTGATTCCCATTTCTCTGGCTGAACGCATAATACGTAATGCGATCTCGCCCCGGTTGGCTATAAGAATTTTCTTCATTAATGGATGAAAGTTTATTTATGAGCTGATAAATGCAAATGTATTATGTTTTCGACAGTCCGATCTATCATTTCTTCAGAAATATTTAAATGTGTGACCATTCTTACAGTTCGCGGCCCCGTTGTATTACATAATATGCCTTTCTCCGCCAAATGATGGACAACAGCTGAAGCTTTTATTCCTTCAGCCACCTCAAAAACAACGATATTGGTTTCAACAGGCAAAACAGAAGCCACGTAATCCACGCTATTTAAGGCATCGGCCAAAGCCTTAGCATGTTTATGGTCTATTGCCAGTCTCGCTATATTATGATCCAGGGCATAAATACCTGCCGCCGCCAGGAAACCGGCCTGGTGCATTCCTCCGCCAAAAGCCTTCCTAATCTTATTTGCATTTTTAATAGTTTCCTTCGAACCCAATAACACTGACCCCACAGGAGCGCCAAGACCTTTGGAAAGACAAACAGAAATTCCATCAAAATACCTGCCGTATGATGCTGCATGGTCACCCGTAGCAATCAACGCATTAAATATTCTTGCCCCATCTAAATGCAGTTTTAAGCCTTTTATATTACAAAGCGTGTGAATCGGCTCTATCTGGCTTAGTTTATAACAAGCCCCTCCCCCTTTATTAACCGTATTTTCCAATACCACTAAACTCGTATTTGGGTAGTGAATATTCTCTTCATTAATTTCCGCTTCAATAAGTTCAGGCGTAAGTATTCCCCTAGATCCGTTCAACAACCTTACCGAAGCCATTGAATGATAAGCAATGCCACCACCTTCATAACGGTACACATGTGAACTTTGATCACAAATAACCTCATCCATTGGCTTGGTGAAACATTTAATGGCAATCTGATTGGTCATTGTCCCAGAAGGACAAAACAAACCGGCCTCCATATTAAACATAGCAGCTAGTTTGTGTTCCAGCTTACTGACAGTTTCGTCTTCACCAAATACATCATCACCAACTTTAGCACACATCATGGCATCAAGCATTCCCTGATCTGGAACCGTAACCGTATCACTTCTGAGGTCTATTTTCATGTGCATCTGTTCTGGGTTATAAGTTAAAAGTTGTGAGTTTTGGGTTGTGAGTTCTGGATCCTGAGTTGTGGGTTAAAAGAACTGGCTGCACCTAGCCCCATCACCTGCAACACACACCATAACTAATTCTTATACAATAATACTGAAGCCCGCCCAAATTACCATCAATATAAGGAGAAAAACTTAGCACAGAAGCCCTTCTTTCCAGCCCTTTTCTTAAGCCGGAATTTTAAATTTGGATTTTAAAATAACAAGTGTAATTTAGCTTAGTGTTTATTTAACAATATCTTAACCTAAAAAGACAGATAAAAAAGCACAAAAACCTACATATTTAGTATTTAAACGCAGAAAAACAATTAAACAACCAAAACCAAAAAAATTAAATTTATGAGTAAAACGCGTACAAAAACGGCAGGATCATTTACTTTTATCCAGAAAAAAACGAACTAAGATGATAGTTATTGCAGACGGTGGTTCAACCAAAACCAATTGGTGTTTAATTAATGAAGCTGGTAGAAAAATTCTTTTCAATACTGAAGGCTATAATCCATATTTTTCCAAAACTGATTACATTGTTGAGTCCCTCACAAAGTCGCTTCCTGATCATTTAGAAACGGAGAAGCTAACCGAGGTGAATTATTATGGTGCGGGTTGCTCTACAGAGACCAACAAAAAAATTGTAGCTGATGCAATGCAACAGGTATTTCCAAACGCAAAAATCAACATTGGCCATGATCTTTTAGCATCTTGCAGGGCTTTACTTGGCGATCAGCCTGGTTTTGCTGCAATATTAGGTACGGGTACCAACTCCTGCCTTTATGACGGTAAAGATATCACACTTAACATAGACTCATTAGGTTATTTCTTAGGTGATGAAGGAAGCGGATGTTACATAGGTAAGAAAATACTGAGTGACTATATGAAAGGTTATATGCCTAAAGGACTTAGAGAAAGTTTTTATGACAATTACGCATTAACCAATGAAGATATCTTTGATCATATCTACAACAAACCATTGCCTAACCGTTTTTGTGCAGGGTTCAGCAAGTTTTTGTATGACTTTAAAGACAATTACGAAGACTATACTTTCAGTACTATTGATAATGCATTTACCGCATTTTTTGAAAATCTCGTAACACACTACCCTAATTACAAAGATTACAAACTAAATTGTGTTGGGTCTGTGGGTTATAGTTTCAGGGATATACTGAGTGTAGTGGCAGACAGATACGAAATGGGCATCGGAAAAATCATCCGTTCACCTATAGATGATCTTGTTGATTATCACCTGCATATTGCTAAAAAATAATTAAAGTAGTTGAAAGTTGTGGGTTATGAGTAGAAAGTGCGTTATGCCATACCTCACAACCCACAACTTTCAACTCATAACTCCAAATTAACCTCCTTCTAAAAAGAGATCTCTTTACCAAATAGCTTGGCGTATTTCCTTTTATCAAATTTGTAAAGTGTGGCTGCCCTAAACGAAACACCATACTGCTTTTCATTTAAATCCCTAAGCACACCAAAGCTCAACATCTTTTTTCTAAAATTCCGTTTATCCAATTTCTTATTCAGGATTACCTCATACACATTTTGAAGCTGGGTTAAAGTAAATTTCTCTGGCAATAGTTCAAACGCAATAGGTTGATGTTTGATACGCCTTTTGATCTTTTCCATTCCCTTTTCAAAAATCTGCTGATGGTCAAAAGCCAGTTTCGGCAAATCTTTTACATTTCTCCAGTAAGCTTGTTTAGCATAGTTACTTATTGGCTTTACAACCTTATCCCCTCCTAACCTCAGAAGCGCATAATAAGCTATACTTACCACACGACCTTGGGGGTGACGGTTCACATCACCGAAGGTATAATACTGTTCCATATAAATATCACTCAAACCGGTAAGCTCATGCAGGATCCTGGTAGCAGACTGATCTAAACTTTCATCCTCCTCAACCAGGTTGCCGGGCAATGCCCACCAATCCTTAAAAGGCTCCTCATTTCTTTCTATCAAAAGGATTTTCAATTCTCCTTCATCAAATCCGAATAACACACAATCAATCGAGAAAGTGGAATTAAATTTTGGTAAAATTTCTTTCAAAACATTAATTTTTACAAATCACATATTTAATTTCAAAACCACCTTTAAACATATTTAAAGCGATATCATTTGTTTGATTTTCCTTACTCTCCCTCCACTTTTCAAAGCTTCAATATTTCAAAAAAATAACATTTGACACCAAAATGCAAATAACTTTTGATACTGCAAAAAAACAAATCTTATTGTGTGTATTTAATACACCTATACTGTCTGCAATTTGTCAATTCTTCTTCCCTATCCTCTTAAAAAAACAGGTGAGTGTATATGCCTGTTTTTTTAATGCGTATTTTTATATAATAGCGCATTCGGAAGGAACTTTCATTTATTCAAAAGCCCTTAACTACGACCAATTAATCAGATACAAAAATGTCCAGGAGCGAGAACATTCAATAACGGAAGCAGAATAGCTTCGTAATACAAAGATTGATTGTCCCATCAAGTAAGATAAAGAATTTTACAAAATTTAATAACAATGTAAAATAACTCGTGGTAAACATGCTTCTTTCCTATTAACTTAGGAAAATAAAAAATAAATTACTTAGTGTAAAAAATACACGCTATATTCGTAAATATAAATCATGAAACCAAATATCAAAAATATCGCAGTATTAACATCTGGAGGAGATGCTCCCGGAATGAATGCCTGCATCAGAGCAGTTGTCAGAACCGGAATATACAATGGTATCAATATGTTTGGAGTTTTGCAAGGATACCAGGGCTTGATCAATAATACGATTAACCCAATGGATGCAAGATCGGTTAGTAACATCATTCATTTAGGGGGAACTATTCTAAAAACAGCACGTTGCCTTGAATTTAAAACACCTGAAGGAATGGAACTGGCCTACAAAAACCTGCAGGCTCATGACATAGATGGACTTGTTGTTATTGGAGGAGACGGAACCTTTACCGGTGCAAAAATCTTTGGGGAAAAATTCGGGATCAGGGTGATGGGTATTCCCGGAACCATTGATAATGATCTTTATGGTTCAGACTTCACCTTAGGTTATGACACGGCCATAAACACTGTTATTGAAGCCATTGACAAGATCAGGGATACCGCCGACTCACACGACAGGCTGTTCTTTATTGAAGTAATGGGTCGCGATTCAGGCTGTATTGCTTTAAGAAGTGCCATTTCAAGTGGAGCGGAAGCAGTGCTTTTACCAGAAAAAGAAACCAGTTTAAACGAACTTATCGCATTGCTGGAAACAGGTGCATCTACAAAAAAATCTTCCAGTATTGTGATCGTATCAGAAGGTCATAAAGATGGTGGTGCTTACGATGTTGCAAAAAAAGTTAAAGAAAGATTTAACCATTATGACACCAAAGTAACTATATTAGGCCATCTCCAACGTGGAGGTAGTCCAAGCAGCTTTGATAGAATACTGGGAAGCAGGCTTGGCTTTGCTGCAGTTAACGAATTGCTTAAAGGAAATACCATGCAGATGGTTGGCCTTAGGGGTAATGAGATCAGGACCACCAGCATAGAAGAAGCCTTAACCAGGCATACTTTTAAACTGGAGAGCGATTTATTGGAAATGACTAAAGTTTTGTCAATATAACTATGATAGCAATAGTATACAGCGGATCGAAAACAGCTTTCTGGAAAATAGCCAGAGATGGAAAAACTATTGCTGAATGTACCATGCCGGGAATAAACCCCTGCTTTAACGATCAGAAAACAATTCTTCAATATCTGAATAAAAAGACAACCCTGATCAATCATGCCGAAAGCATAAAAAAGATTTATGTTTTCGCTGCAGGTGCTTCTTCCGATGAAAGAAAAGACGAGCTGGCAAAAACCCTGGGTATGTTTTTCAGATATAGTAAAATAACGGTTAGAGATGATCTTTATGGTGCAGCCATTTCTGCCTGTTACAACAATAGTGGTATTGTAGCCATATTGGGTAGCGGTGCGAACTGTGCCTACTTCGATGGTAAAAAGCCAGAAAAAAACAATTATGGCTTAGGCTATGTCTTTGGCGACGAAGGCTCTGCAAATTATCTCGGCAAAACAATCTTAAAACGTTTTGTTCAAAATAAATTACCTGCAGATTTGCACAAAGATTTTGAGCTGAGGTACAATCTTGACAGGCCGCAAATTCTGGAAAGAATATATAAAAAGCCGATGGCACAGCAGTTTTTAAGCTCCTTCTTTGATTTTTTCCTTGACCACAGAAGCAATAAATATATTCTGGCAATCATTGAAAATGCTTTTGAACTTTACTTTGAAACTTACTTACTACCTACAGTCAAACTTCACCCCGGAAAAGAAATACATTTTGTAGGTCTTGTTGCAGGTAACTTCCAGGATGAATTGCGGGCGATAGCAAAAAAATACGGTCTCGAAATTACAACAGTTACCAAGGAACCTATATATAATTTACTAAACTACTATTCAAATTAATAATTTAAGATGAGCAAAATTGGAATTAACGGCTTTGGCCGTATCGGCAGACTGGTTTTCAGGGCCGCTTTAAAAAGAGGATTAGATATCGTTGCAATCAATGACCTTGTTGAGCCGGATTATATGGCTTATATGTTAAAATACGATTCTACTCATGGCCGTTTTGACGGTACAATCGCCGTTGAAAACGGACACCTTGTTGTTAACGGAAAAACTATCCGCATCACTGCTGAAAGAGATCCGGCTAACTTAAAATGGAATGAAGTAGGTGTTGAAACTGTTATTGAATCAACAGGTTTGTTCTTAACACGTGCTGATGCTGAAAAACACATCGCTGCAGGTGCAAAAAGAGTTGTATTCTCTGCTCCGGCAAAAGACGCTGACATCCCTACTTATGTAATGGGTGTAAACCACCATAAATTAACAGCAGATCAAACTATCGTTTCAAATGCTTCTTGTACTACAAACTGTCTTGCGCCAATCGCGAAAGTATTAAACGATAACTTCGGTATCGTTGAAGGTTTGATGAGTACAATACACGCTGTAACTGCAACTCAAAAAACAGTTGATGGTCCTTCGGCTAAAGACTGGAGAGGTGGACGTGGTGGTTTCTCTAACATCATCCCTTCATCTACAGGTGCTGCTAAAGCAGTAGGTATGGTGTTACCAGAATTGAAAGGTAAATTAACTGGTATGTCGTTCCGCGTTCCTGTGGCTGACGTATCTGTAGTAGATTTAACTGCACGCCTTGAAAAACCAGCTACATATGAGCAAATTAAAGCTGCTATGAAAGCTGCGTCTGAAGGCGAATTAAAAGGTGTACTTGCTTACACTGATGAAGAAGTGGTTTCTTCTGATTTCATCGGAGATGATCACGCTTCAATCTTTGATGCAAAAGCAGGTATTTCATTAAATGACAACTTCGTAAAAGTAGTTTCATGGTATGATAACGAATGGGGCTATTCTTCTGCATTAGCTAAATTCGTAGAATACTACGGAAATTTAAAGTAAAACCCGTTCATACAGGTTTATATTTGGTTAGAAAAAGGACGCCTCTGGATGGAGCGTCCTTTTCTTTTGTCCAAGATATTTTAAACTCTCCTAAGAGCTCGATCTTCCCAATTGACCAATAGCAATAAAAACTTCATAAGCTTGCTTAGAAATGCTTATCCGTGGTCGTTCAGATGGTTTGTACTTTGACTTGCAGGTTAGTTCAACCTCTGCCACTTTGAATAATATGTTATCTACCATATGTTTATTAATTATGGTAACCAACCAGGCTACTTAATTTATTCCTTCGAATTTAGAATTAAATAAATCAAGATTGTGGCTCCTATTCCTCCCATTAAAAAACCTCCAATAAAAAAGAAGTTACCATCTCCATTGGTAGACGTGAAGCCGTAACCTAAACTATACCATCCTATACCAATAAGTAATAAACCAATAACCGCTTGAGGGCATTAAATAAACCTTTCATGTATATTAATTTAGTTAAATGTAATTATTAATACATTCACTTCAGCTATATCCACGTTTTTTACCTATTTGTACTTTTATAGGGAAGGCTCAGATTGTGGATACAAAAATAGGATGATATCTTTATATGATGGAAGTATATTTACTATGGCATACTCATGTTGATGACAAACTTGAAAGTGGTGAAGATGTAAAACTAATTGGAGTTTACAGCACAATTTACGAAGCCAACTCTGCCATCGAAAGGAAAAGAAGCTGTCAGGGATTCATGGATCACATGGATGGATTCGAGATATCTACTTACACACTGGATAAAGACTGTTGGTCTGAAGGATTCGTAATACAATAAGGGGAAGGTTTACATTGTGGATATTTTATGCCTATTGGAAGATTGTAAACATATAGTCCAGAATTGGATTTCTTAATAGGTATAGCATTATCAATACTATTGTTACCAGTAAGTACGATTTCAGTTTGGCCACATTATGCCCCTTCAAATTTAGATAGAAACCAAATCCTAATAATGTTAAGCCTATAATTAAAGACAACCATTCACCAAGGAAAATCACTATTGGAAGACTCCCGATTCTGTCTGATGTAGCACCCTCGCCATAGATACTCCAAAAGACAAATGGAATTAAAAAGATGTATATGAAGGCGGTAACAGACACCATAGTTATCAACAAGAACAATAGATGCCACCATTTAGTAGCACTCGAGAGAATACTTCTGATTGTTATTTTCATTGTTACATCCACAAATCTATTAAAAATGACTATTATTTTAATGGCCATTAAGATAATGACCATTACAAAAATTATATCTTATAAAATTCTACATTGTCATATCCTGCAGCAAAACACAAAGGTATATGGCGTAAGTTTTTACCGCAAATGAGTATATACCATCTTATGAATGTTATAACTGATACCTTTATGAACCATTGTTTTACATTTTTCAGGTAAAAATTTAAAGCCAACAGACTCGTAACACCTTATTGCAGCATAATTCTTTTCCCATGTAAAGAGCTCAACCGTATCTGTATGATAACGTTGTATAGATTCTTCCAATAACGACGCAATGAATTTTCTACCTAATCCCTGACCTCGAAGGGTTGGTTTTCCTACCAGAATCCTGGCCAACCTCGGATAGCCACTTTCCTGAGGAATAATCTCACCAAATGCAAATGGCATATCATCATGAGTATAGCCGATATAAAAACGACGATCCGGATGTTTAACCTGGTAATCGTTAATTTGTTGTTCGGTAAGCGGAAAAGTAAAATCCGTTCCCGAAAACTGCAACAATAGTTCTTCATCAGTTACCCAGGACGCTAATAATTTGAAATCCGAATTACTGTATAGTTTTATCATATTAAGGCCTCTCGTATCAAATTTATAGTTATAGTACCGCACTTCCAACCTAAGTAAGAATTAAGTAAAGGATATTTTTTAAACCCGTCTCAACAGAGATCTGCACTTCATTATTTAACCCTCTGTAAAACAATTGTTATATAGCCAAAAACCAGTGCTTCTTCTACCTCCTCCTATTGGATATGTCTCAACAAAGTTTAATTTTGCAAAAATTAAAATCTATCCCATTTATTATTATGAAAAACATATTATTCGCTCTTATTTTATCAGTTGTTTTATTCAGCTGCAAACAGAATGAACCAACAACTGCTACTTATACGCCACGAGTATTAACAGCATATGAAAAATTTAACAGTGATCACGGAAGTACGGACAGTGTTTTCACTATACTTCTCAATAAAAATGAAGCCAGTACCAGCGAGGTAAAAGAAGAATTTAACGTAAAATTCAAGGATACAGTTGTTAAAATTCAAATCAACAAAGCCGATCCTAATTCCGCTACTGATAAGTTCTCGTTCGCGCAATTCATTAACACACAAAAAACTACCCTGCTTGTACAGATCGCAGATAACTCTGGCTTAGCTGCGCCATGTTATTTACTGGCTTTTAAAGACGGCAAATTAGACGTGGTAAGTTTATACAGAGCTTCAACAGGAAAAGACGATGCTAAATTCACTGCTGGATTAAATAAACTTGGAAGAGCTGGCTATATCGTTAATAATGATTTCTACATTACCAATGTTAACGCCCAGGTATACCCGATCAAAAGACAGAACCCTGAAGAACGCATACAAGGAGAGTTTATCCTGAACTCACCAGACAAATTTACACTTGTATTTCTTACACAGAAGTCGCTATATCAGGTACATTACCCAAGTGATGAAGTATTTAATGAACAACTATCCAAACCAGCTCCACAATCTGCAGCTGATATAAACGATTGGATTAAAAATAATTTCCGCTGGGAAAAGAACAAAAAAGGCATCTATTTCTTAAAGTTCAGCGATAGCGACCGAATTGTTGACATCAAAGAATTTCAATAAGATTCCGGAAAATCCGGACAACAAGATCTATACGAGATAAGTTTTGAGTAGCCTAATCGATACAAAATTTTGTACATTAGACTACCAAAACTTATTTCATCATGAAAAAATCCTTAAAGCTGCCACTGGTGGCCATGCTGGCAATTTTTGCTTCCTGCGACAACAGCAACAAAAAAGCTGAATCCACCCAGGCAGGTCTTTCACCGTCAAACCCCTTTCTTAAAGAAAGTACCCTTCCCTATCAGGTAGCTGATTTTGACAAAATAAAAGATGAAGATTTTAAACCTGCCATTGAGGAAGGTATGAAGATTCATTTAAATGAGATCAGCAGGATCGCAGACAATACCGAAGCACCAACATTTGAGAATACGCTTATCGAAATGGAAAAAAGCGGTCAAATGCTGCGCCGTGTAAATAACGTTTTTGGTCTTTTAACAAGTGCGAATACCAACGACCTTTTGCAAAAGGTACAGGAAGAATTAGCCCCAAAACAAGCTGCCCATCAAGACGCCATTTACCTGAACGCAAAACTGTTCAAAAGAATTGAAACCATTTATAACGATAGGGCAAAACTTAAGTTAGACCCCGAGTCGGAAAAATTAGTTGAATACTATTACCAGGAATTTGTATTGGCTGGGGCAAAACTGTCCGACAAAGCAAAAACGGATCTTAAAAAATTAAATGAAGAAGAAGCTTCATTGAGCGCCAAGTTCTCAAACCAGTTACTTGCAGCTGCTAAATCCGGGGCTTTAGTTGTGGATATGGTCGCCGAATTAGCTGGTTTACCCGAAGCCGAAATTACTGCTGCCGCACAAGCAGCTAAATCAGCTAAGCAGGAAGGAAAATGGCTACTTTCTCTCCAAAACACAACACAACAGCCAAAATTGCAAGACTTATCCGACAGAGATGCCCGCAAAAAATTATTTGAAGCCTCATGGAACCGTGCAGAGAAAAGTGATACCAACGATACCCGTAAAACCATTGTTCAGATCGCAAAAATACGCGCCGAAAAAGCTGGCTTAATGGGCTTCCCTAATTATGCCACATGGAAATTACAAGACCAGATGGCTAAAACACCTGCCGCAGTAGAATCATTTTTTGCAAAATTGGTACCTTCAGCTACAGCGAGGGCCAATGCCGAAGCTGCGGAAATCCAAGCATTGATAGACAAACAAAACGGAGGCTTTAAACTGGAGCCTTATGATTGGAATTTTTACGCCGAGCAAGTGCGTAAAGCAAAATATGATTTGAACGAGAATGAAATCAAGCCCTATTTTGAATTAAACAATGTACTTAAAAACGGGGTCTTTTATGCTGCTACCCAACTTTACGGCATTACTTTTAAAGAGCGTACCGACTTGCCAGTTTACCATAAAGACGTTAAGGTTTTTGAACTTTTTAATGAAGACAAAACGGCGATCGGTTTGTTTTACTGTGACTTCTTTAAACGCGATAACAAATCTGGTGGTGCCTGGATGGACAACATGGTAGGTCAGTCAAAACTATTAGGCACAAAACCTGTTATTTTTAACGTCTGCAATTTTACCAAACCTGCAGACGGGCAGCCAGCATTAATCAGCTTCGATGACGTAACAACCATGTTCCATGAATTTGGACATGCCCTACATGGCTTTTTCGCGAACCAACAATACCCAAGTTTATCTGGAACAAGCGTTGCGCGGGATTTTGTAGAATTCCCGTCCCAGTTTAATGAACACTGGGCAACAGACCCAATGATATTTAAAAACTATGCCATTCATCACAGCAGCAAACAACCTATGCCACAGCTATTGGTGGATAAATTAAAGAAAGCGGCCAACTTTAATCAGGGTTATGCACTAACCGAGGTACTCGCCGCAGCTGCGCTGGATATGCAGTGGCATAAACTTTCGGCAACAGCCCCTTTGCAAGATGCAGACAAGTTTGAAACAGAAGCGCTGCAAAAAACTGGTTTAGGCTTATCTTATGTACCGCCCCGTTATCGTTCAAGCTATTTTCTACACATCTGGGGCAATGGCTATGCTGCCGGTTATTACGCTTACCTGTGGACAGAAATGCTTGACCATGATGCATTTTCATGGTTCGAAGAAAACGGTGGCTTAACAAGGGCAAACGGACAACGTTTCCGGGATATGATCTTATCGCGTGGCAACACCGAAGATTATGGCAAAATGTTCCGTGACTTCCGCGGTCACGATCCAAATATTAAAGCCATGCAAAAATATCGTGGATTACCACAAAAATAACCTCTAAAACCTTTAAAAAGGGCGGTATCAATTGATGTGGTACCGCCCTTTTTGTTGCTGAACTAGCTACAGTATAAGACACAATTAAGACGCTTAACAATAAAAATTAATTAACTAGTACTAGGCAATTGTAGCCGTTAACTTGGTTCCGCTGATCGCTGTACTATAAATTTTCAATGTTCTTGTCGCGCCAGTTGTATTTTGTGGCCCCTGCAAAACAGCACCATTGGTGCCATACTCAGAAAAATGCAACTGACATTGAATTTTGCTGATGGCATTTTTCCAGACCAGGTTTCCTCCCTGGTGCGGACAAATCGATTCAGTTGCCACAAATGAAGCAGTACTGTTTCCCGTAGCAATTCTAAAAAAGAGTACACCATTTGCCGTTGCCTGGTCACCAATAGCCATCAGTTGAGTAGCCAGATCAATTGTTGCGGTATTACCACCGCCCCCACCACCGCCGCCCGGAGGATTTGTACCGGGATCTGGGGTACCAGTATCACCTTTTCCTCCGCAACCTGATATACAAGATCCAGTGCATAGCAATGCCAGGCCAAGTCCTAAGGACTTGATGAATTCTTCACGTTCCATAATTTTAAGTTTTAGTTTTTAGTAAATTTTAGATGTTTTATCCGGGTCTTTATTTTTTGATTTAAACAAAGTAAAGTTTCTTGAAATGGTAAAACCGAACCTGACACCGCCATCTCTCCATGACTTTTTGGTGCTGGCAATAAAATTGTTTTCGACGATATATTCGGAGTTCATAAAATTAAGTGAGAAGATGTGCCCGCCAGTCTCAATCTCCAAACCTACACCCAATGGATTATAATAAGCCTGGGTAAGGTCTTTTGGCCGGGACAACCCATTAACCAAAGTATAATCCGCTATAAATGACAGCCTTTTAGTCAATTTCATCCTTCCTGCAAAACCAAGGGAAACCAGGTTTTCAGGATCCCTGCTTTCAGTAGTATTTTTCCGCATCAGCAAACCCGGCATTACTTCCAGTGATAACCTTGAAGAAAACTTCCTGGAAAATATCGGCTGTAAAAAATAGGAGAACCTATTGCTGTAAGTACTAAATTCTGATGCTGAAAAAGGCTCCCTCGCTATCCAGCCCATCTGCGCAAATAGCGTCAGGTTTACCGGCATTCCGCCGTCCCGCTTTTGTTTTAACAGCTTATATTTCCCTGAAAAGTTATAAAGCTCATCCTGCTTGCTCCGTCCTATGCTTACCGTAAAATCATCAGTAATCCCGTAATCAAAACCAATAAACAAATCAGAAGCTACATCTAACCCATATAAAGTATGTGCGCTGCCAAATCTACCCCCTATATCTCCAAAATGGTGCCGTATACGCATATCCAGATCATGCTTCTTCTGTGTTTCACTAGACTGCGACAACACTACCCTGGTCGACTTAAATACGGACTCAACATTGCGGTCCACATTTCCATTGTCCAGCATATTCAACAAGGAATCTGCTTTCTGGGCATAAGCACCCATTAGATTAAACAATACAACAATTGCCAATAAACTAATCTTCTTCATATGCGTAATTATTTTACAAGACTAAGCTGTCCATCCAGTTTGATATTGATTACTTCTGCCACCTTAGTGATGATCAGAGTGGGAATTTTTATACGATGATCTGCACAGGCTACTTTAAAATCAGTAAGAATCTGTACTGCCCCCGCACTGACAATTACTTTTCCCGGAATACTGCGGGCCTGATCTACGCCATGCACGGTAAGTACACCTGTCACTTTTACATCATATACCCCGTCCTTACTAAAATCGATCTGCTGGTCAATAGTTCCCTTAAATTTTGCAAGCGGGTATTTATCACTTTCCATATAATTCTCATTGAAGTGTTCCTGCATTAATTTACGGTCAAATTCAAAGCCTTTTATCGGAACCTGCACCACAATCTCACGTGTTTTACCAACCAGTACCGCAGCGGCATTTACATTAACAGCCCTGATATCTTCTACCGGAGTGGAAGAAAACAAACGCACCTTAACACTTTTAGCCATGTAATTCTGAGCGCTTGCACTCAGCTGTACCAGCATAAACAAGCTGCCTAAAAGAATTCTATTTATTTTTTTTGCCCAGATCATAACGTACTTTTAATGCAATACCACTTGATTTCAAATTAACATTCCCCTCACCAACACCAGTTACAGGTATCTTAACATAAGGCTCAACCCCCAGGCTGAATTTTTCTTTTTTAAGTTTGATGTAATAAGTAGCCGAAAGATCTATTACCCCGAAATAGTGCTGGTTTTTATTGTTAAACTCCTGAAGCCTGTCTTTATAACCCGACGCCTCAGTATATTTAAAAGTATAATCTTCTTTAAGCATAAAATAACTCGACATCCCCGCATTAAAATCTATACTCCTATAGCGGTCCTCCAATACGGTCAATGAAGCCTGTAAAGGAATTTCCAATACCTCACAGGAAGCCTCAACACGGGAAATCAGTGGCTTTATCTTTTCGTTTCTAAAAGAATAGACATAGCCGTCTGTTCCGTAATCTTTAGTGCTATACTTTACCCCGGTATGCAGTCTAACCCGTTTTGCAATACCAATACTCAGTCCTATCCCTGTACTGAAACCTCTTCTACCACCAATTAATGAGGCCGAAGAGTTAAACTCTGGCCCAACGCTCAACGACAGGCTTACAGGCAATGGATTATGTCTCTTACGCTGTTGCTTTTTTACAATTGATGATACAGTAGCCGGAACAACATCAGGTCCTGTCGAAGCCACAAGCGTTGAATCTTGCGATAAAACCTCATCAGACTGTACCCCAACATTTGTAGCCAATGTTTTAACAGACAAGCTATCCCTTACCACTAATGGCAAACCAGTAACCGGCGCAATTGTAGTTTCAGGTTTGTCATTTCCAGTATAAATCACTCTTTCCTGTTTAACAACCACACCTGAATTGTAAAAAGGTTTAATCCCTGCCACGGGGGTTCCTGCCAGACCTGTATCAGGAACAAGCTGCCCCTGCTCAATTACCTGCGGTACAGCGTTAAGTTTGTCTTGTTTAAGTTTACTTTGTTTTGCAATTGAGGGTATAGATTTTATGCGTCCTTCATTAACACTTATAAAATAGCCTCCAAAAGCAAGTAACAGCAATAAGCATAACGCGGCTGCTTTTCTAAAAAACACCACCCGGTCCCTCCTTCTCAGTTTCTGCTCCATCTTATTCCATGCCGCTTCCTCAAACTGAGGCTCAGCATCAAATACCTTTTCCCTAAAGGCGGCATCAAACTCGTTATCGTTCAATTCCATAATGGTGTTTTATATTAAATTCATGCGTTTGTTTTCAACATTTTTTTAAGCTGTTCCCTTGCCTTAAATAAATTAGATTTAGATGCCCCGACTGAAATGGACAACATTGACGAAATTTCCTCATGCGAATAACCATCAATCGCAAACAGGTTAAAAACAGTTCTGTAAGCCACAGATAGCTTCTGTACCAGCTTAATCAAGTCATCATAGTGGATATGCGAAAGAATACTTTCCTTATCTTCCATTTCATGCCTTGCATTTAATTCTTCCATTTCAATACGCTTTATGTGCTTCCTGTAATGATCTATTGAAGTATTGATCATAATGGTGCTTAACCATGATTTAAATGACCTTGCATCATCGTACCGGTGAATATTGATAAAGACGCGCATAAAACCATCATTTACAAGCTCTACAGCTTCTTCTTTATCTTTCGCATAACGAATACACATTCGCATAGCATAGCTATAAAAGATCTGGTAAAGTCCTTTCTGACATTTCCTGTCTTTTTTCTTACAACCGGCTATTAATTCCTGAATGGCTAATTCGTTCACGCAAATTTTTTAATTCATCAATACTTACAGGTACGCAGATTTGCGTACAGAGGTTGCCTGTAGTATGAAATTAATATAAAAAAATTATATCTGTGTTACTGAAGCTTTTTGGTAAGCTCCTGTGCTTTATCGTAATTACTTGTCCCCTGTGGGATTTTTGCCAACCAGGCTAAAGCTTCCTGGTTATTTTTTTCTTTAATATAACTTAAGGCAATGTAATAAGCAGCATCATATTTAAATACCGATTCGCCGTTATATATTTTTGTTAAAATCGTCCTTGCTCCTTCTACGCTACCGGTCTCAATAAGCGATACAGCATAATAGTAAGCTACCAGCGAATTATCTGGTTTAAGTTCATATTCTTTTTGTAAAATCCCTGCTGCGGCTGCAAATTTTCCTGCGTTATAAAGATCAGCGGCCATCTCCAGGTTGTTTTTATTTCCTTCACCGCGCTCCACTACCGACATTTCTTTACTGATAGCGTATTTTTCATATAAATTGGCCGACCAAGGTGCCCAAACCAGCAAACTGATAATTAAAACTGCGGCAACACTCATCCACTTTAAATAAGGTTTTAAGGAAACAACAAGCGGAGTATGTTTTACTTCGGTCGTAATAGGATTTTCCCCTGCAAAATATTGTTTGTTCAGCGAAGATAAGGTTGCATTAACCTGCTGATCCACTTCCGAAGGTGCAATCTTCATCTTTAACGTCTGATGAACATTTTTATATTCAGCAAGCAGTCCCTGCAATTCAGGGTCTGTCCCAACCAAAGTTTCAAACTTCTCTTTCTCCTGAAGCTCCATATCACCCTCAAGGTAACGGGCAACAGTTAACAATTTCTCTTCGTTCATCATTATTCTTCCGTTTTAGTGGATTGAACCATTTTTATCAGAGATGCCATGCATTCAGATTTCTTTTTTCTCAGGTAACCATATGTTACACCTAGTGCTTCGGCCACTTTTTCCTGTGCCTCGCCCTTCATGCTCCACGAAATGATTTCTTTGCAGCGTTCACCTAATTTTTCAAATGCACTGAAAAACAATTTCGACTGCGCCTCCTGGTTTTCAAGATAATCCGCATTTGCAAAAGTATCCTCTCCGATATGTAATAAATCTTCCTCGTTATTTGTTACCGGTAGAATTGATCTTTTTTTTATTTCATTTAACCACTTGCGCTTGCATATCAATAAAATATAAGGTTCTAAAGGGCAGGTAAGCTCCAGTGACTTATATTTCGCCTGTCGGTAAATATCCATCAGCGCCTCCTGAAATATATCGCCCGCATCATCTTCACTACCATTATTAAAGGTAATCCAGGATTTTACCTTGCCTGCACAACGTTTATAGATCTCGTTAATCAGCGTGGTATCATTGTTTACCAGGCCAACAATATAACGCTGATCTGTATGTATGTTTTTAGCCATTGGCGAATTGATATAGAAGCATGTGGCTACTAATTTAAAACTTCTTTTGATACCCCAATAAAAAAAAATATGGGAAGGGGGGTAACAATTTTCTGGTCGCGTTGATATCTATTCGAATCACCCAATGGCGGACGCTGAAAAGCCTGAAAAGAGTAAGCAATTTTTTAAAACTATGAACATGAAAACTTTAAACTTAACATCAGCATTATTTATCGTATTGATCGCTTTAGGCGTAGCGTGTAAAAAAGAAAACCCGGATAATGGTAATACCGCAAATTCAACCAAAGAGTTTACCGCAAAATTTGGTGCACAGAAACAAACTAAAGAAATCAACGCCTCTGCACTTCCTCAAACCGTAACATTTTTAGACGGTACAAAAGTAACTTTCCCAGTTGGCTCATTAACTAAAGGAGGTATACCTGTAACCGGAAGTGTAAGTGTAGAAGTTTTAGAAGTATTAAAAAGAAGTGCGGTTATCTTTTCAGGTGCCAATACCAATCACGTTTCAGGTGCGCCATTAGCGTCAGATGGTTTTATCTTCATTGACGTAAAATCTAACGGTCAGAGTATTGATCAGAACCTTGCCGTACCTGTTCAGATCGCCATCCCCGCAAAAAGAGATGGTGCTACCCAACTTTGGGTTGGTGTAGACCAGAACGAAAAACCACTTGTAGCAGCCGCAGACAATCAAATGGCATGGGCAGCACCGAGAAAAGCTAACGGACAAGTGCCAAATGACGTAAGTGCAGTTCAGAATACCTTTACTTTCAATTTCGGAAGCTTGGGATGGATTAACTGTGATGTATTCTACAACTATGCAAATCCTAAAACCACGGTAAGGGTACAAGTATTAAACAACCCTGGATCTATGGCTAGCTTTTACTCCTACACTGGCGAAACTTATGTATACTTCTGTGCAAAAGGTAGCAATGTGGTAGCGCAACTGTATACACCTGATGGGCCTAGCAAAGTAAAAAGCTATGACAATATGATGCCTATTGGTTCAGAAGGACGTATGTTCTCCTTCTCTATTAAAGATGGTAAATACTATTATGCCGCTCAGGAAATCACCATTAGCGCCAATCAAAATATCACATTGAGCCTGGCTGAAACTACTGAGGCTGCTGTACAAACAGCCATTAACGGTCTTAACAATTATTAAGCTCCCTATTGAAACACACAGTGATGGTAAGGTCCCCCAGGGGACTTTACCTTTTTCCATTTTATTTTAATACCAAATGCGTATTGATTCATAAATTTATTGTTAAATTCATTTTCAATTATGAAAAGACTGCTACAATTGCTTTTACTATTTTTCGGAACTATTTTAGCCCACTTTTTTATAGTGCCTAAAGTGTATGGCCAAACAAAGCAGCCTGCGGTAAGCAAAGCAATTCAAGCTTTGTCGATGCCGGAAGATACCGTTCCGGCCATCATCAACCATACCATAGAAAATGGAACCGTAAAGTTCAGTTCGGTTTTACGGCCGTTGCGACAGATTGCCGGGGCCCCGGAGCCATTTTATACTTATTTCTGGGAGTTTGGTGATGGACAATTTTCTTTCGAAAAAGAACCCCAACATATTTATCCTGACACCTTAAAATACGATGTGCGCTTGTTTGCTACCAATAGTTATGACGATGGTAAGCGCCCGCCGACACGACCTAAACCCCTGAAACCAGGAAGCAGCAGACCGATATTAGCGGCAAATAAACCTGCTGCCGAGGCCTTATTTTTTAAATCCGGGGGCTCAGTTGAAATGAAGACCAACTGTATGCCTAAACCGGGAGACGATATGATGTTGGTTTTAGGCTACCGCAATAAGCCTGAAAATGGGCTTGCTAACCTCAATGGTACACTTTCTATTTTATACAACGACAAAGAATTTAACAAGGACAATTTTGACCTGGCAGAAATACGGACCTACAACAAAGAAACAAAAACCACACTTGATAAGTTCGGAACCATTGCCGCACTTAAAATCAGTAAAGATCCTTTATTTTATGCTTCCTTAAATGGCCCTAACGCCAATGAAACCGATCATGTTGTTTTTGATCCTGAAGGTACCGCATTGATCAAAGAAAAAATGGCCGCTTACCGGAAAAATGAAAGCTGGAAGTTTGAAAACCTTAAACCTGGCGAAGAAAAATTCATTTTTCTGAATTTTAAAACTACGCCAGAGATGATTAAAGATACCAATGCAGTAGTAAAGCTCACAGGTATGTTTATTCCGGATAACCCATTGGCAACTACGGAGTTTTTCACCATTGAACTTCAGATTGTGGCTTCTCACGACCCCAATAAAATGATGCTGAAAAACAGCAGGATGAACTTCCGTTTTACAGGCAAAAATAAAAAGCTGACCTACAAAGTAAGGTTCCAGAATACAGGAAAAGGCCCTGCTAAAAAAGTAGATGTGGGGGTTGCCATCGCTGAAATACTGGATAAGGGATCAATAGAGATCATGGATTCAAAACCAAAGCTTGTACCGGGCAAAGCCACTTATGCTAACCAAAGTTACCTGGATACAGTTAGTATTGCTGATAGCGTACACTTCGTCTTCAATAACATTTATCTGCCTGGCATGCAGCAAAAGGGTGTAAAAGATGCAGATTCAACAATGGGTTTTATTGAATATAAAATTGGTTTTAAAGCAAAGCCGAAAAAACTACCCTTTAAAAGTGGTGCAGCAATTGTTTTTGATAAAAATGAACCGATCTATACCAATAGGGCAACGGGTAGATATAAAATGGGACTGTCGCCAGGTATTATCGCAGGTTATGGTTTTCCCTTTGGCAATGGGAATACTCCATTTTCCGGACAAAAGAACATCACCTTCGGTGCAAGTCTAGCACCTTACGCGCCACATAGGTATTACTGGCAGGTAGAACTGTATGCAAGTTCTTTCGCTGAAAAAGAATACCTGATTAAACAAATCCCGGGTAACGACAGGCTTGTTCCGGTAGTTATTGATGGAAAACAGCAGGAAGCAAGGTTAAAATATGCAGACAGTACCGTTCGCACTAAAGTGATCACCATTAATGTTGTTCCGCTACAAATGCGTTATAATTTTAACAAATACATTGGAGCGGGTGTTGGTACCCTGGTTTCTTTCAACATAGATAAACAGTCTACACCATCCAAACAAGCACTTTATGAATTGGTAAATGCATCAGGCACAACACAACAGGCAACGGTAAAAAAGGCATTCGATAAGGTTAGCAGTAGTTTCAGCGATTTTCAGAATACTTTATTTACAGATATACAGGTTGGGAAAGTACATGTTGGCCCTTCAATTGGGTTCAGGTACCTGTATACTTTTCAAGGTTCAAACAATAGGTTAATTACTTATTTAACCTGGAAGTTTTAGCTAAAAAAGCTTATTTTAGCTGAAATGGCTTTTAATGAAGATCGCTAAATTCTGTTTTTGTATTCTTCTGGTTTACCTTTCTCTTGCCGGCCCTACCTACGCCCGACAATCAGGAACCGTTCCATATTCCCTGGTTAAAACCCTAGATTCCCTGAAAGCACAAAATAATTTGGCAGACTGGCTTTACGCAAGGATAGATTATAGTTACACCAATCCAAGACAAAGCCTTCCTTTTTTAATGAACACAGAAAAGGAAAGCTGGCGTAAACCAACATCTGTTGCCGAAAAAGAAGCCTGGCTGATGCTCCTGAGCAACGAGGGTTACAACCAGATGTATACAGGCAATATATTGAATTCTATCAATTGTTATGAGCAGGCCTATAACTATGCTGTTCAGTATAAGCTGAATGTTGAAGGCATAGCCGACTATGTTTTAAAGCCCTGGGCCAATAATTATACCCGCTTAGGAGATTATGAGAAGGCGCTGTTTATACAGCAAAAAACGCTTGACTATGCAAAAAAAGAACATAACGATGCCCTGACCGTCTCAGTTTACAACAACATGGCCATCTCCTACCGTTCATTAGGTGATTTTAAAAAGGCCGAAGAATGCATTCGCCTGGGAACAGAAAAAACCACAGCAGGTACCGCAGCGCTTATTTTGCTCGACAATACCCTGGCCGATATCTATAATGACAAAGAAGAACTTGATCTGGCGGAAAAGGTAATTAAAAGAAATATTAATCGTCAGCATGCCCTTAAGCCCAATTTTGAAACAGCTTACTGGCTATTGAGCAGTTACATCACTGCCGGGGATATTCAAAGAAAAAAGCAACGCTTTAGCGATGCACAAAACAATTACAAACTTGCTTTAAACATTAATGAACAGTATTACAAAGGGAACAGGCTTCGGGAAAAAGCTTATATCCTTATTCAGCTGGGCAAGATTAAACTTGCTCAACAGCAGCCCGGTCTATCCCTCGCTTATTTTAATCAGGTACTCAGCACCTTCGGTGTAACCGGCCCAAGCTCAGGGATTAATCAGGAAAGGATATTCGGGGACAACCGCCTGGTCGAAGTTTTTTATCAAAAGTCGATAGCCTATACCCAATTGGGCCAGCCTAAAGAAGCGCTTCAGAACATTCGTTTTTCATTACTTTCCGCAGATAAAATCCGCTTTGAACTTGCAGATGTAAAAACGAAACAACGGTTCCAGGCAGAAACAAAAAACATGGCAGAGCGTGCGATAAACATCGCCTTTAATCTGCTCGAAAAAACAAAGCAACACCAATATGCGTCGGTTATCATAGATATCATCGAGCAAACCAGGGCAAGGACTTTGCTGGACGATATACGCAGAAATCAACAGCAGCTGACGCTTTCAACCAAAGATCCTTTGTTCGGACAAAAAGTAAAGCTTGAACAGGCGATTGCCTTCAATGAAAAAGAGCTTTTGCAGGGTAACGAAACCGCTGAGGAGATAGGAAAACGCAACGCTGAGCTTAAATTTAAACTGGAATCACTTGAGAAAAGTATTGTTCAGCGCTACCCTTCACTGGCTATGGATAAAGAAACACCGGGTGCCATAGGCCTTTTGAAGCAAATACCTCAAAATACCCATTTTATCGAGTTCTTTTCGGGCATTGAACACATTTATGCAGCTGAGATTTATAACAGACAAGTAACGCACATCAAAAGGATCCAAAATGCGGAAAAAGTAAAAAAAAGTATCCTTGATTTTGTAACTACCTATTACCATCATGGGCCTGCTGCGATGATGGATCGGCCAAAGTCTTTTTTCACATCATCGAATCAGATTTACAATACCCTGCTGGCCGGTTTTAATTTTCATAAAAACAAAAAGCTAATCATTATTCCTGATGAGGCCATTGGCTATTTATCCTTCGATGGTTTAATTACCGATAACAATTATCAACCGAACATAGCCAACTGGCCTTATCTGATCAAACAGATATCACTCTCCTATGCCTTTTCTATTCAAACCTGGATCAAACAGTCTGCGAAAAAGGATATTCCCCAGAAAAGCTTCGCAGGTCTGTTCATTACCCATGAAAACAAAAACAAACAGTTTATTCCTGCTGTAGCGAAAGAGGCCGAATCTATAGAAAAAATTATTGACGGTGACTTCATGAGGGATAAAGACGCGGGTGTTAAAGACTTTTTCGATGCGTTCGATAAGGCCGGGGTATTACACATCAGCACGCATTCTTACCTATCAGGAGCGCAAAAAGAACCAACACTGGCCTTTGATGACAGTCAGGTTTTTTTATTCGAATTATCGGCCAGAAAAGCGCCCCCCGACCTTGTGGTATTGAGCGCATGCAGAACTGCCGATGGCATGATGAATGCTGGTGAAGGCATTATCAGTCTGAGCAGGGGATTTGCGGCAATAGGTACAGGTGGCACAATCGCCGGTTTATGGAATGTAAATGATAAGGCCGCTTCAGAAATTACTGCCAGTTGCTACAACAATATGTTGCAGGGGCAGGAAATAAGCACTGCATTACACCAGGCAAAATTAAAATGGCTGGAAGACAAACAACGCCCTGTACAGGAATGTCTTCCTTATTACTGGGATGCGTTGATTTATATGGGCTATGACAAGAAAGTAAATTTAAAACCAGCGCACAATAGTTTAGCCACTTATGGCAAACTTGGGGCACTGGCTTTAACAGCATTTCTTGGTATTTACTACCTGATGAAAAAGAAAACTATTGTCCCTGTTTAAGTATAGTAACCGCCAATGGGGGAACATTCAATACAATAGAATAATCCCTGTTATGACAAGCTACTTTTTCGGGAAGCAACAATTTGTTGTTTAGCTTACCACTACCAAAAAACTCTTTCGCATCAGTATTAAAGATCTCTTTCCATTTGGCTTTGAAAGGAAGACCAACCCTATAATTTTCCCTGTAAACCGGTGTAAGGTTTAAAATTACAATTAGGGTATCTTTTGCCTTCTTCCCTTTTCTGATATAGATATAAATCGAATGCCTTGCATCATCCGCATTGATCCACTCAAATCCTTCGTGTGAAAAACTATGCTCATACAAAGCAGGTTCTGAAATATAGAGCTTATTTATGGCCCGCACAGTTTTTTGCATGGCCAAATGTGGTGCGTGTTCAAGCAGGTGCCAGTCAAGCGAGCTTTTAAAATCCCACTCATGTGTTTGGGCAAATTCATTGCCCATAAACAACAACTTAGAACCGGGCTGTGTAAACATGTATGCATAGAGCACACGCAAATTCGCAAACTTCTGCCATTCATCACCCGGCATTTTGTAAATCATGGACGATTTACCATGCACCACCTCATCGTGTGAGAATGGAAGCATAAAATTCTCACTAAAAGCGTAAGTTATGCTAAAGGTAAGCTGGTAATGATGGTACCTGCGGTTAATAGGATCGTTTTTAAAGTACTTCAAAGTATCGTTCATCCAGCCCATCATCCACTTCATTCCGAATCCTAAGCCACCATCATGTACAGGGTGTGTAACACCCGGATAAGTGCTGCTTTCTTCGGCAATGGTATGCACGCCATCATAATTTCCGTAAACAGCTATATTCAGATCTTTTAAAAACTCTATAGCACCCAGGTTCTCACTTCCCCCATATTCATTTTTAGCGGCCTCTTCGGCCTTTCTCGAGAAATCGAAATAAAGCATTGAAGCTACGGCATCAACCCGCAAACCATCAATGTGAAACTTATCTAGCCAATACAGGGCATTACTGATTAAAAATGAGCGGACTTCATTCCTGTCGTAGTTAAAAATATAGGATTTCCAGTCGGGATGAAACCCTTTGCGCATATCCGAATGCTCGTATAAATGCGTACCATCGAAATGATAAAGCCCATGCGCATCGCCAGGGAAATGTGAAGGTACCCAGTCTAAAATAACCGCGATATTATTCTTATGCAGCTCATTGATCAGGTACATCAGCTCCTGCGGGGTACCGTGCCTGGAACTTGCGGCGAAATAACCAGTGATCTGATATCCCCAGGATGGAAAATACGGATACTCCATTACCGGCATCAGCTCCACATGCGTAAAGCCCATATCCAATACGTAAGGTACCAGGCTATTGGCGATTTCAACATAGGTCAATACCCTGTCTGGCTCGCTTGGATCACGCTGCCATGAACCCAGGTGCACTTCGTAAACCGACATTGGCTTGTTCAGCGCATTCAACTTTGGTCGTTTACTTAACCAGGCTTTATCTTTCCATTTGTAATCATTATCCCAAACAATAGAAGCTGTTTTTGGCGGATGCTCCCATCTTTTCGCATAAGGGTCCCCTTTTTCAACCTCTACCCCATCAAAACCCCTAACCAGGAATTTATAGATTTCACCTTTGGCTACACCTGGGATAAAACCTTCCCAGATGCCGGAAGCATCCAGGCGCTTGTTTAATGGGTGACTGGTCCGGTTCCAATCGTTAAAATCAGCGATAACATGTAATGCCTGGGCATTAGGTGCCCAAACGGAAAAATAAGTCCCTGCAACATCATCAACGGTAATGAGATGTGCACCAAACTTTTCGTAAAGGCGAAAGTGCTTGCCGGATACAAATAAAGAAATGTCAAATTCAGTAAATAAACTATGGGCAAGCACTTTTGTCATTAGTTATATATTTTTATGCTGGTGAAATTTTTATTTGATTTAAAACGCAGGCAGTTATTTTCATCGACATGATAATCGGTCACGTCCTTTTCATCGACAGTAATCTTATTAACGTTAAATGGCAGCCCAATAACCCTATAATCGTACAACTCGTAATTAGGTGTATACAACCCATCTACAGTTTGCTCAATAGTAAGCAGATATTGTGTTCCGTTCACGCTAAACTTTTTCTCTGAGTAGATATCCTGCTCATAAGCAAAAGTATCCCCATGGTCTTCAAACAAGAAAGAGTTCACCTCATAGTCTGTGTAATATACATTTAATAATACTTCTTCTATGTTCTTTTCGCCAACATACTGCATTACCGGATACTCAGGAATTACTGAACCCGCCCTTACAAACAGCGGCATATGGTCCAAAGGGGCCTTTACATTGTGTTCGCTCTCTCCGATTAATATCTCATGGGTCCAGAAATTGTACCATTTACCTTTAGGAAGGTAAACCGTACGGGATACAGCACCTTGTTCAAGAACAGGGCATACCAGGATTTTATCGCCAAATGTAAATTCGTCCTGGCGGAAACTGGTACTTGCGTTTTCCTGCTCCAGCATAACCAATGGTCTGAGGATCGGGAAACCATAACGGTGATGCTCCCAGAACACCGAGTATAAATACGGCATTAACCTGTAGCGTAACTCAATATAAGTTCTGTTGATACTGGTATAAGGTTCCCCAAAGCTCCAGGGCTCACGTTCAGCGGTATCACCGGCGGAATGTGCGCGCATAAATGGTGAAAATGTACCTAACTGGATCCAACGGGTGAACAATTCTCCGTCAGGCTCTCCACTAAACCCGCCTATATCCGTTCCGCAAAATGGCACACCAGAGATAGACATCCGCTGACACTGGATATTGCCGATTTTTAAATGCTCCCAGGTGGCAACATTGTCACCTGTCCACACACAACCATAACGCTGCATACCGGAATACCCCGCGCGGGTAATGGTAAACGGACGCTTGTTGCGCATTAATTTTTTAAGTCCATCGTAGGTAGAGCGCACCATCTGCATCCCATAAACATTGTGTGCTTTACGATGTGAACCACGGTAACCATCATAATTATGTCTTACATCGTTCGGGAAAGTGCCTGAACCAAATACTGCTGGCTCATTCATGTCGTTCCACACTCCGGCAACCCCCATATCAACGAGTTCTTTGTATAATTTACCCCACCATTCCCTCACAGCCGGATTGGTAAAGTCAGGAAACTGACACCTGCCAGGCCATACATGGCCTTCCATAAAGTAATCATCACTTCTGCGACAGAAGTAGTTATTTTCTTTACCTTCTTTAAAAACCCAGTAATTGTCGTCCACTTTAATCCCCGGATCGATCATCACAACTGTTTTAAAGCCATCGTTCGCCAATTCCTTGATCATTCGTTTAGGATCAGGAAAATGGCTCTTGTTCCAGGTAAAACAACGGTAACCGTCCATGTAATCGATATCCAGGTATATAGCATCACAAGGTATATTCCTTGATCTGAAACCCTCTGCGATTTCCTTTACCTTCTTTTCAGGGTAATAGCTCCACCTACATTGGTGATAACCCAGTGCCCATTTCGGAGGCATCGGGTGGGTACCTGTCAGACTTTGGTATCTTTTTACCACATCCATTAAATGCGGACCGTGGATGTAATAATACTGTAGTTCTCCTCCATCTGCCCAAAAGCTGGTTTTAGTATGGTCTTCTTTTCCAAAGTCAAAATAAGAACGGAAAGTATTGTCAAAAAATATTCCGTATGCCGCCTGATGATGTACCCCGGTATAAAACGGGATAGTACGGTACAAGGGATCCTGGTCCCAACCAAATGAATAAGCATCAGTATTCCAGTTTTGGAAATGACGCCCTCTTAAATTCATATTACCAGATTTATCGCCCAGTCCAAAGAAATTCTCATCCGGAAGACATTTCTTAGTCGCGTATACATAATAACCGCCGAACTCAATGTTCTCTTCCCAGTGCATAGGTGAATCATCTTCACTCATTACCATCTGGGTAATGTTCTCGGTAAATGACACATTGAAGTCGCTTTTTCTGATTTTGCAGGTAACGGTATTGGTCGAAATCGCATAATGTGTTTCCTGGTCTTCCATTTTAAAGGTGGTTACCTTCTGATCGACCACGGGAACAGCATAGGAAAAATCATCCAGAAAAACACCGTGAGGTGCTAGTCTTACCCTAATGATTTCATCACTTACAACCCTGATTTCAACCCGGGCATCACCATCAGAAAAATAGAATTTATTGCCTTCTGCATGAACCTGCTGTACAGCGCTAAGATATTTTTTAACAATAGGCTTGGGTCCTGAAACCGGGTTGTTTAAATGTTGTACTATTTCTTCAGTTTCAGCCGCTGTTATTATATTTTCTTTTACTTCTTTGTCTTGTTTGTTTAATTCTTCCATGAAAACCCCCTTGTGTAGAAAACACGAACCAATTTACTTCGTGTACTTTATACAACTAAGGTGTTAAAATTTCTATTAAAACCAAAGGATTATTATGAGATAAAATTAAGGCAATAAAAAGGCCCTGACGTGAGCGTCAAGGCCTTAAACCTTTAAAAAGAATATTTTTATGGGTTAAATGTATAAGATATATAGTAAAGCGCACCTACTGCAGGGTTACCATATGAAGTGAAATAATACTTATTTAAAATATTTGAACCACCTATTTTAATCATTGAATTCACAGAAGGTACCTTTAAGTTAACCTGCGCATCGATAGTCGTGAATGCAGGAACAGTTCCCGATGCAAATGAGGAATTCCAGAAGAACTCGCCTTGCCAGCGGTAATTTACATTAAACCCAAGGTTCCTGATAATTTCCCTGTTCCCCAATCCAAGGTTATAACGAACCTCCGGGGTGTTGAAATCATTGATATAATCAGTAGGAAGATCATCAATCTTATTGTAAGACACGTTTCCACTTAAATTATAATTTTTTCCCAACACATAATCAATACCTAACGCAGCCCCATGAGTGGTTACCTCTCCTTTAGCATTTACAGGAACGCCGAATTTCGGGAAATCTGTTCCTTTTTGCTGATAAACGTCAATTCCTGTAATAAAATCTTTGTATTGGCTGTAATAAACATACGCGTCAATTAAAAATTTGGGACTGAGCAACCCCTTATAGCCGACTTCGTACGATCTTACGCTTTCAGGGCGGATACCGCGGGGATCAAATTCGTACGTTTTCAACAATGCCGGATTTGGAGTGCCAGCTGCTGCTGAAGCCAGAAATGCCCTATAGCTAACGTCTGTATAAGCTTTGTTAGTGGTCAGTAACCCGTATTTATTTAACATTTCAGGAAGTCCGCCGATTAAACGTTGTCTACCACCTGCAACCGAAAGATCAATATATTGATTCTGTGTGGTAGGATTGCGGTACCCGGTTTGATAAGATACGCGGATATTGTTGTTTGGGGCTACAGTGAGTACACCCGATACCCTTGGCGTAAAACGCCCTTCAAAGTTTGTACTCTTATCATATCTTCCCGAAAAAGAGAGTTTAAATTTTTCATTAAACAACTTTTTCGCAACCTGTGCGAACGCACCATATTCATTGATATCAATTTTATTGTTCAGATCGTCAAAAATTGTTCCGCCCGATCTCAATTGATAAATTCTATATGACCCACCTACTTGTAAATCAATCACATTACTCAGTGCGTCAGATAAATTATACATTCCTTCGTAATGATAGAGGTTGGTTTTATCATTGAACTTTGCACCGTAAATCTTTTTATCAAGATCGGTACTCACAATTGGGGTCTCCATAATCCGGTTTTTCACCGCATCATATTGAGGCGTACCTGGAACCAATCTTCCCTGATCGGCTGCTGCCCTGGCAGCAGCATGCGCCTGAGCATCGGTAACAGCAGGATTAGATGCCTTGGCTCCAATATAATTCCCTACGTACTGAGGATACCACTCTCTTGAGTCTTTGGAAGCTTCATTGATAAATGATCCTAAAATGGATGAAATATAAGAATCACCCGAACGCTCTTGTGTCGTATACCCTCTTAAGAAAAAATCTTTGCCCTTTAATTCCAGCTTAAACTGCCCGATACTGAAATTCCGTAATGAGTAACGGTCGGCTCCCGTGTATACCGAAGTTCCTGTTCCCCAGTTTGCCTGGGCAATAGCTTCTATGGTAGGTGTAAAACGATAATGTAGGGAACCCGAGGCTTTTAAAGATTTCGTGTTGTAATCCACCAGGTTCACTTCATTATACCCTGTTCTGGAAACTTCCTGACTTGGTAGTAATGCAGGATTAGCGAGTCCCAGGGTAAATGGCCTGAACCGTGGGTCTGTAGCTAAAAAAGTGGCCAGCATACCAGGACCTGGACCAGGACTAGCTTTAAAAGCAGCGATTTGAGCAGCTGTAGGAGGGGTTGGCAATCCCAATGCTTGTTGTACAAACCCTGAAGTCCCCGCATTAATTGCTGCCTGCGCTACATTCCGCATATTCTGACTACCCTCGTCACCATATACATTAATCCCGTCATAACTAGGATCCGAAGCTCTATCGCCCGATTTAAATTGACGTCCCGCACGATCAAAGTTACTGTAGTTATCTGCCTGCCAATCTTTAGCCTGCAGGAAAGAGAAAGTTCCTTTTACCGCGAACTTATTGTTCCAGGCTTTAGCCATACGCACATCCAGCTGATTAAACTGCTGATTACCTGTATTGTCGTCATTTAAATGATTGATACCTGTTTTAAAAGCAAAGCTGGCACCCTGATAATCATAAGGATTTCTTGATGTCATTAACATCGTTCCACTGATACCTCCCGCACCATACAATGCCGAAGATGCACCTGGTAATAGCTCCACATTATCCACATCAAGGTCTGAAAGCCCGATGATATTACCTACAGAAAAGTTTAATCCCGGGGCCTGATTATCCATTCCATCTACCAACTGATTGAAACGGGTATTACCGTTGGAGTTAAAACCCCTGGTATTGATAGATTTAAAAGTTAAACTCTGGGTACTTACCTCTACCCCCTTCATGTTGGTTAAGGCATCATAAAAAGAAGGGGCAGAAAGCTCTTTAACTGCGCTTTGCCCCATGCGCTCAACCGATACCGGAGATTCCAGAATCCGCTCCGGCGTTCTGGATGCGGAAATAACAACCTCCTGACCTAGAATGGCAGTTGGCTCAAGCTCTGTAGTTATCCCCGAGGTATTTCCGGTAATATCCCGTTCAACTGAAGTATACCCGAGAAAAGAAATAACGAGGGTAAAAGGGGCTTTTTGATTTGTACTAAATGAATACCTGCCATTCGCATCTGTTGCCGTTCCGCTTGTAGTGCCTTTTACAGTGATCCCAACACCTGGTATTGGTTGTTTAGTGAGCTTATCTGTAACCAAGCCACTAATTACAACACTTTGGGCATGTACGGTTAAATAACCAACACATAACAAAAGTGCAAAAATCGCTTTTGTAAAAATTTTCCTCATACTTTAATTAAATTAGGTTTAATTTTAACATAAACTTAATAAAATTTTTGAGATTAACAAATGTTATTTCGCAAAATGTTTCCCACATAAATTCCAATTATCATTACGTTTCAATCAAGTTTTATGTTAAATTGCCATAGCAAAATTTTCAGAATAATACATTTATAGCATAGTTATACTTTTGAACAGATTATGATGAATAAAGTACGGGCTTCCATTTGCGTTATAATACCTATAATACTGGTTTACACGCTCAATACAAAATTTGGCAATATCCCTCCCATCTTAAAATTCCTAAACCCCTTTACAGGTTTCTGGCAAAATGCCGAACCTAGCACCATCAGTCAAAAAAACAAAATTGTTCTAAAAGGAACCCAGAAAGATGTTGATATCGCATTTGATGATCGTATGGTCCCTCATATTTTTGCACAAAACAATCATGATGTATATTATGCACAAGGATATATTACTGCCATGCACCGTTTGTTACAAATGGATTTTCAAACCCGGTTTGCAGCAGGCAGAATTTCAGAGATAGTAGGAAAAAAAGCCATTGAGCTGGATAAATATCAACGTAGGATGGGTATGGTCTTCGGCGCAGAGCGATCTCTGGAAGGCATGATGGAAGATCCCGAATCCAGGGAAATGATCCTTGCCTATACCGAAGGTATCAATGCCTATATCCGTTCCTTATCAGCGGCACAATTACCTATAGAATACAAAATACTGGACTTTAAACCTGAAGAATGGACACCCATTAAATGTGCGTTGCTCCTGAAACAGATGTCGGCAGTTTTAGCAATGGGTTCAGATGAATTTTACATGACCAATATTAGAAACAAATTTGGTGCTGACGTGGTTAAAGATCTTTTCCCGGATTATCCTTTTAAAGAAGACCCTATTATTCCGGTAGGGACAAAGTGGAATTTCGACCCCCTCCCTATTCCAAAAGCCCCGGCTTCCCTTAATGAAACGCTTAGCTCAACCATAAAAACAACACAGAAAGAAGAAGGTATCGGCAGTAACAACTGGGCGCTGTCCGGTTCAAAAACAGCATCCGGATTACCAATACTTGCCAATGACCCCCACCTCGATCTTAGCCTGCCATCTATTTGGTACCAGGTTCAGCTACATGCCCCCGGCTTAAATGCTTACGGGGTATCTTTACCCGGTGCACCAGGTATTATTATCGGCTTCAACCAGGACATCGCATGGGGTGTAACCAATGTTGCGGCCGATGTACTAGACTTCTACCAGGTGAAATTTAAAGACGACACCCATAAAAGCTATTGGTACAATAACCAATGGAAAAACACCAGCAGCAGATTGGAAAAAATTGTTGTAAGGGGAGAGAAAAACATTACAGATACTGTTATTTATACCCATCAGGGACCAGTAGTATACCTGCAGAAAGTTAAAGACTTCTCTAAAGCAAAGAATATCCCTGTAGGTAGTGCCTTAAGGTGGATTGCCCATGAAAGATCAAACGAGCTAAAAACATTCTACCTCTTAAACAGGGGAAAAAACTACGATGACTATCGCAAAGCACTTACCTTCTACACTGCGCCGGCGCAAAACTTCATCTTTGCATCTGCGCAAAATGATATCGCCATTACGGCAAATGGTAAATTCCCGTTAAAATGGAAAGATCAGGGTAAATTTATCCTGGACGGAAGTGATCCGCAAAATGACTGGCAGGGATGGATCCCTGCTTCACAAAACCCTACCGTGAAAAACCCGGCCAGAGGATTTGTAAGCTCGGCCAACCAGTCCTCTACAGATCAGACCTATCCTTATTACATCAACTGGGAATTCAGTCCGTATGAACGCGGTAAACGCATAAACGACAGGCTCACGGCAATGGGCAAAGCTACGGCCGACAGTATAATTAACATGCAAACCGACAGTTACAGCATTCATGCGCAAAATATACTTCCAACAATACTTACGATGGTAGACAGGGGCCAGCTCAACGCCACCCAACAGGAATCATTACGCTTTGTTACAGAATGGGATAAGTATTACGATGCCAAATCAATTGCTGCAAGTGTATTTGATTTATGGACAAAAAGACTCCAGTTTGATATATGGGACGATGAATTTAGCATTGCCGACATCCCTATGCGCTATCCTTCAAGAGACAGGACAGTACAGCTTATTCTTCATGAGCCAAATTCTAAATGGATAGACAACATCAATACCCCTGCCAAGGAAACACTTACTGATTTGGTAAACGAAGCTTTTAAATATAGCTGCGATAGCCTGGAAAGAAAATATGGATCCATTGGTAAATCCTGGGAATGGGCCAACGTAAAACATACTAATATCCAGCACCTCGCAAAAATACCTGGCTTTGGATCAAAAGTCCTTTTGACCGGTGGTGGAAAAATGACCATCAATGCACAAAACGAAGGCAATGGTCCTTCCTGGAGAATGGTGGTTGAACTGGGTAAAACACCAAAGGGCCACGGTGTATTCCCGGGCGGACAATCGGGTAATCCAGGGAGCCCCTTTTACGACAATATGATTGACAAATGGGCAAGCGGAAAATTGTACGACCTCTTCTTCATGCAATCTGCCGATGATTCTTCAGCTAAAATAATTTCAAGGTTAAAAATATCCAAAAAGTAGTATTATGGTGTTTATTATTATCATTATCATCTCTTTTTTATTACAAATGGTGCTACCCTGGTGGATCATTGTAATCATCTCCTTTGTTACCTGTGGTCTAATAGGAAAAACAGGCAAAATAGCATTGTGGGCGCCATTTTTTGCAATCCTACTATTATGGACAAGCATGGCCCTTTTTAAAAGCCTGCCAAATAACAATCTGCTGGCTTTACGGGTTGCCGAAATGTTTGGTGTACAGGCATGGTGGTTAATATTAGCCCTTACGGCTTTATTAGGCGCTTTTACGGCCGCAGTTAGCGGGTATTGTGGTTACCATTTCAGAAAAGCCGTATTGGTCGCAAAAATCAAGTCTTAATTAAAAATTCTTCCGTATTTTTGCCGCGTGACCAGTCTTACAAAGCAAATCTTTTCTATCAGCAATGCACATGAGTTTGAACAAACCAGCCTTGCTATTTTTAATCATCAGGCCAGGAATTGCCAGGTTTATAAAGAATACATCAGTCATCTGCGTATAGCTCCAAAAGAAGTACACAGCTTAACACAGATTCCTTATTTGCCCATCAGCTTTTTTAAAACACATGAGGTACTCAGTGCTAATGATGCCCCGGAAATAGTGTTCAGCAGCTCAGGCACTACGGGTATGGTACAAAGCAAACACCTGGTAACATCAGTCAGCGTATACGAGCAAAGTTTTAACATGGCCTTTGAACAGTTTTATGGGAGCATAGAAAGCACCTGCCTGCTGGCACTGTTGCCCTCCTATCTGGAAAGAGACGGTTCCTCCTTAATTTACATGGTAGACGCGCTATTAAAACAAAGTAAACATCCCGACAGCGGTTACTTTCTGCATAACCATGATGATTTGTATGATAAACTTGAGAAACTGCGGGCAACAAACCAAAAAACTATCCTAATCGGTGTGACCTATGCGCTGCTTGATTTTGTTGAAAAATATAAGGTAGACTTCCCCAATCTGATTGTAATGGAAACCGGGGGGATGAAAGGCAAAAGAAAAGAAATGGTACGTGAGGAACTCCACGAATTGTTACAGGCCGGTTTTGGTGTAAATGCTATTCATAGTGAATATGGCATGACCGAACTTTTATCGCAGGCATATTCTTCGGGAAACGGCATATTCAATTGTCCTCCATGGATGAAGATATACCTGCGCGACACCAATGATCCTTTAAGTTTGTCCCCAAACGATAGGACCGGGGGTATAAATATCATAGACCTGGCGAACATCAACTCCTGTTCTTTTATCGCCACTCAGGACCTGGGGAAACTATTTCCTGATGGTTCTTTTGAAGTATTGGGACGATTTGACAATGCAGATATCAGAGGCTGCAATTTATTGGTCAATTAGTGCAGCCTTTTGTCGAATAAAAAGGGCTTGCTATCGATGATCTTAACCTTTGACAAAAGCGGATGGTTAACATTCATTACATAATTGTATTCATCTTCTACAATAACTGATGGAACTTTCAACAAGAGTGCTTTATTGCTTCTGGCGAAGGTATCGCCCATTTTCTTTAACGAAGAAGGTGAAGGATAGCTGTTCCAGTCTTTAGGCAACAGGTATTTTTCTACTTCCTCTATACTATCTTCAGGAACATCAAAAACAGTAATGCAAAAGCTCTCCGGATCCTGAATATTGGTTAAATGGGCCAAAACTTCAAGTGCGGCCAGCGCCCTGCTGCTTGCCATATACAGCATCGGCACCCCCACACTATTCCATCGCCCGCCAAACAATTTCGCACCCGTACCACTCATATCAGTCGCCCTTTTACAAAGCGAGATCCTGTAAAGCAACATTAGCTAAAAACCCCGTATTCAATGCGGCCCAAAGTTTGGAGGATGAGCTCAAAGCCTATTGAGGTATCAAGGAGGCTCAATGGGGCTTCCCCGTTTAAGGTATAGTTAGGCGTTTTCATCCAATCATTAAAATTATCCATGGTACCGAAAACCTCAGTACCCCGCTGGTACAACCGGGCTAGTTCTATTGCCTTTTCAGCATGCTCGGTTTTGATCAGTGTAGTAGGCGTATAACGTTGTAATGTTCTTTCTGAAATATGCATAATACCTGCCAACTCCTGAATGGTAAGGGAAATTTGCTTTGCCAAACTTACAAGGGCCTTTTTCGATACGCCCTTACGCGCAAGGTTTAATAAATCAAAATCTGTTGAAACAGCATAATTGCTACCTAACAAACCTACCAGAGAAGTTTGGTTTAACATGCCATAAGCTACTGCGGGCTCGGATAATTCAGCGTTTGTTACGGGTTTCTTTTTCATACCTATCAGACATTATACACAAATATACGCATTTTTGTCCGATCACCCAACAGCTTTACATTTTTTAAATCAGTTAATACATAAATTGCATCAGGCTATTAGCCCTCAGCAATCAGCAGGTAGTAGTTTTTCTTGCCTTTTTGTACAATGATAAATTTATCATTCAGCAAATCAGCCGAATTTAAACGGTCGGCCGGATCTTTTAGCTTCTCTTTATTAACTGAGACCCCACCGCCTTGTATTAACTTCTTAGCTTCACCTTTTGAGGTAAAGACGGTTGATTTTTCCGCTAACAATGAAGCTGCATCTATACCTTCCTGTAATTCCGTTTTCGAAATGGTGAACTGTGGTATTCCTTCAAATATTTCCAAAACCTGGGTTTCGGATAAGGTCTTGAAAAATTCAAGTGAACCATTTCCGAATAAAAACCCGGAAGTGTTAATTGCAGTTTCCAATGCTTCGGCAGAATGGGTCCTGGTGGTAATATCCTCTGCTAACGACTTTTGAAGAATACGCAAATGAGGCGCAGCATTATGTTCATTTTCAAGTGATTCTATCTCTTCCTGCGATTTAAGTGTAAAAATCCTGATCCACTTTTTCGTATCATCATCTGAAGCATTCAGCCAAAACTGGTAAAATTTATAGGGCGAAGTTTTCTCCGGATCAAGCCATACCGCACCACTTTCTGTTTTACCGAATTTAGTCCCGTCTGCCTTTTTGATCAGGTTTGTAGTTACGGCAAATGCTGTTCCAGCATCTTTTCTTCTGATCAACTCAGTACCGGTAACAATATTTCCCCATTGGTCTGAACCGCCCATCTGAACCAGACAGTTGTGGTGCTTCCACAAGTAGTAAAAATCATATCCTTGGATCAGCTGGTAGCAAAACTCGGTAAATGACAAGCCAGAATCACCTTCCAGGCGTCTCTTAACGCTGTCTTTTGCCATCATATAGTTTACCGTTATGTGTTTACCGATATCTCTTATGAAGGTGAATAAGCTCATATCCTTAAACCAATCGGCATTGTTAACCATTACAGCACCATTACCTTTGTCTTCAAATTTCAGGAATTTTGAAAGCTGACGTTTCATTCCGGCAAGGTTATGCGCCACCATATCTTCTGTTTGAAGGTTACGCTCATCAGATTTACCTGATGGGTCACCAACCATTCCTGTAGCCCCACCTACCAAAGCATAAGGTTTATGTCCGGCCCTTTGAAAATGAATAAGTGTCATGATCTGGGTTAAATGCCCCACATGCAATGAATCTGCAGTCGGATCAAAACCGATATAACCAGCAGTCATTCCTTCATTTAATTTTTCTTCAGTGCCAGGCATAATATCCTGTAACATGCCTCTCCAGCGTAGCTCTTCAACAAAATTGGTCATTATTATCTACTTTTGTGGGCAAATATAGGAAAAGCTAGCCTATACTTAAATTTGCCTGGTGCTTAAAAACCGCATATTGAACAATATTCGCTATTTTTAGCCCTATGAACTTCTTGTCCCATTTTTATTTTGAAAGGAATAATCCAGATGAAAATATGGTGTTGGGAGTTGTATTGCCTGATTTCATCAAAAATGCGCATAAGGATTATAATTTATATCCCCTTAAAATCAAACATCTTTTTGAATCAGATCCCCTCCAGGCTTCAATTTTAGCAGGTTGGAAAAGACATATTGCCGTAGACCAGATTTTCCATTCTTCCGGGTTCTTTCAACTACATACCAATGCATTAAAACAGCTGATCCTTCCCGCTTGCGAGAACAGCCCCGTAAAACCTTTCTTTCTTGCCCATATAGGTCTTGAACTGATTTTAGATCATTTGTTAGTTTCAGACGGGCTTGTAAACATCAATACCTTTTACGAACAGCTCGGCCATGCAAATAAAAAAGCCTTAAACAGCTTTCTCCATACTTCATCGCTGGAAGATACCGATGTGTTCTTCAAATTTCTGAGCAGCTTTATCTCCAGCAGATACCTTTTCAGTTATCAGAAAATGGAGAATATCGCTTATGCGCTGAACCGGATATGTATGCGCTTATGGAACAATCCTTTTACGGAGGCACAGCTTGAAGCGCTAACAACACAGCTGGAACAGTTTAAAAATAACATCAAAAATGATTACCTGTCAATTTTTAATGATATAGAAAAATCAATCAGCAATTCTCGCTAATTTGTATCTTCGCAACATGTCACTATTCGAGGTAAAAGACAAAATGGATGCATTGGTTAAGGAGCTTAACCAGCACAGCTACAATTACTATGTGTTGGCCATGCCGACCATTGCTGATTATACATTTGATAAAAAACTAGAGGAGCTGCACCAGCTTGAACTTGCACATCCTGAATTTGCTGATCCAAACTCACCCACGCAGAAAGTCGGTGGCGAGATCACTAAATCCTTTATTACGGTAAAGCATAAATGGCCTATGCTATCATTAGGCAACACTTACAATGAGCAGGATTTAAGGGATTTTGATGAGCGGATCAAGAAATCAATAGGCGAAGACTTTGAATACGTTTGCGAACTGAAATTTGACGGACTTTCTATTAGCCTAACCTACGATGGATCAAGCCTGGTAAGGGCCGTAACACGTGGTGATGGGACCAAGGGTGATGATGTAACTACAAATGTTAAAACAATACACACCATTCCTCATCAGCTAAAGGCACAAGACGTACCCCCTTTATTTGAAATCAGGGGTGAAATATTTATGCACCGTGCCGCTTTTGAACGGCTAAACAAGGAGCGCGAAGAACTTGGCGAAGTACAATATGCCAATCCACGAAACTTTGCGGCCGGAACGGTTAAAATGCAGGATTCAAAAGAAGTTGCGAAAAGACCGTTGGATTGTTTTCTATATTCTTTAAATACGGATAAAAATTACTTTAAAACGCATTGGGAGAGCCTTCAAACGTTAAAAACCTGGGGGTTCAATGTTTGCGAACATACAAAACTAACCAGCAGCATAGAAGACGTATTATTGTTTATCAAGCATTGGGAAGATGAGCGCTTCAAATTATCGTACGATATTGATGGAATAGTGATCAAGGTAAACAGCTATGCCCAGCAACAGGAGCTCGGCTTTACCGCAAAATCCCCAAGATGGGCAATTTCTTATAAATACAAAGCCCAGGAGGTAGAAACAATCCTTGAAAAAGTAACCTACCAGGTAGGTCGCACCGGAGCGGTAACACCAGTGGCCAATCTGAAACCTGTACAACTTGCGGGAACCACTGTAAAAAGGGCAACCTTACACAATGCAAATGAGATCGAAAGGCTGGACCTCCACGAAGGCGATAGTGTTTTTGTTGAAAAAGGTGGGGAGATCATACCAAAGATCATCAATGTAAACCTGGATAAGCGTAAAGCAGGTACAGTACCGGTTATTTACCCAACTACCTGCCCTGAATGTAATACGCCTTTAATCAGAAAAGAAGGTGAAGTTGCCTTTTATTGCCCTAATGACGAAGCTTGTCCACCACAAATAGTTGGTAAAATTCAACATTTTATCAGCAGAAAGGCTATGAATATTGATGGCTTAGGTGATGAAACGATTGAAGCTTTCTATCAGCGTGGCCTGGTTGCGCACATTAGTGACCTGTACACCCTTCATGAAAAAGCAGATGAACTAAAAACTTTAGAGCGGTTCGGAGAAAAATCAATCGAAAACATGCTAAAGGGGATAGAACTTTCCAAACAAATGCCTTTCGAAAAGGTGTTGTTCGGACTGGGGATCAGGTATGTTGGCGAAACTGTAGCAAGAAAACTTGCCTTCGGCACAAAAAATATTGATAACCTGATCGCGTTCAGCCTGGAAGAGTTGACAACCATAGATGAGATAGGTCAGCGAATCGCAGAAAGCATTATCGAATACTTTGCGAAGCCGGAACATTTGCATCAAATAACGCTCTTAAAATCATATGGTTTACAATTTGAAGCCATAGAAAATGAAATTACCTTACAAAGTGATAAGTTAACTGGAAAAACATTCGTAATTTCAGGCGTTTTTGAGAACTACAGCAGAGAAGAGCTCAAAAACATAATTGAAAGTAATGGTGGCAAGATTTTAAGTGGCATCTCTGCAAAACTTAATTATCTTGTTGCCGGAGATAATATGGGACCATCGAAACTGGAAAAAGCGAAAAAACTAAATGTTCCGCTGATTTCACAGGATGATTTATTAGAGCTATTGAAGTAAAGAATAAAAAATGAACAAATTTCACGGAACAGGTGTAGCATTGGTTACGCCTTTTAATGCAGATGGAACGGTAGACTATGATGGGTTAAGAAAACTCATCAACCATTTAATTGACGGAAAGGTTGAATACCTGGTATCATTGGGTACTACAGGTGAAGCCTCAACATTGAATAAAGCAGATAAGCAGAAGATATGGGAATTTACAGCAGAAGTTAACAATGGTCGTTTGCCATTGGTTGCCGGTATAGGTGGCAACGATACTGCTGAAGTTACAAACAGCATTAAAACTTTTGAGGTAAATGGCTATGATGCGATATTATCAGCCAGTCCTTATTATAATAAACCTACCCAGGAAGGAATATACCAACATTATAAAGCCATCAGTGAAAGTAGCAAGCTACCTGTTTTCCTATACAATGTTCCGGGACGTACGGCAAGTAATATAAGTCCGGAAACGACCTGCAGGTTAGCCAACGACTTTAAAAACATCATTGGTACCAAAGAAGCTTCGGGCAACTTTGATCAGTTTAACCAGATCATGCGTGATAAACCCGCTGATTTTATGCTGATTTCAGGAGATGATCCAGTGGCGATGCCAATGATCTCGATAGGTGCCGTGGGTGTGATCTCTGTAATTGGAAATGCATTGCCCCAACAATTGTCTGATATGATCAGGTTATGCCTTAAAGGTGACTACGCAGCTGCTTTACCGAAACATTTGAACCTGATAGAGTTTACCAGAATGATGTTTACTGAAGGAAATCCGGCCGGTGTAAAAGCAGCCTTGAAACATCTGGGCATTTGTGATGACCATGTTCTCTTACCATTGGTAAAGGTCTCAGATGAATTAAGAAAGGCGATTATCGCTGAAACAAACAGAATTACCGCCTAAAAAAGATATACCGTTAATGCGGTAGTACGAAAAAGAGGGTATCATAAATTATGATACCCTCTTTTTTTCAAAACAATAAAGTTGGTTAACCTTTATTTTTTGCGTCTTGAATCTCTAGTCTGATAGACTGAGCTAGGTTTTTAAGGTCCTGCATACCTTTACGTACACGGGTTCCTGCGGCGCTGTTTGCTTTGTTGTAGAATTTGTCAGCATCAGCTTCTAAAGCGGCAACAAGCTCCTTTACTTCATTAAATTTTTTCATCGTTAATTTTACTCCTTTAAGTTTTTAAGGTTTTGATTAATACTCTATTACTAAAGTAAGATGTTTATTTTAATAAATGAATTTTTACAATAACAAATAAATAGGCGAAAACCCTCTTTTTTTCCACATTATGAGGGTTTATAAACAATTAACACGCTTTTTATTTATTTATCTGATTGATTTTTAGATAATTACAAACAAAAGAAAACAAAAAAGGGGCTTTATACATCTATAAAGCCCCTTTTTTTATATTTTAAATATTATGCTATCGAGAATTGGTTCTCTTTATAATATCCGCTTTTCAATTTATCGGACACTTCACTAAAAGCATCTAAAGTGCGCTGTACATCCTCCATTGTATGAACGGCTGTAGGAATCAACCTCAGCTCAATTAAGCCCTTAGGAATAACTGGATAAACTACAATAGAACAGAATATACCGTAGTTCTCACGAAGGTCCATAGTCAATGCAGTAGCTTCCAATAATTCGCCTTTAAGGAAAACCGGGGTAACCATTGTATTGGTAACGCCAAGATCAAAACCGCGGTCCCTTAACCCCTTCTGCAATGTGGTCGCCACATGCCATAATTTTTCTCTTAACCCAGTATTGTTTTTAAGCAATTCTAAACGCTTTAACAAACCAATAACCATTGGCATCGGCAAAGCCTTCGCGAAGGTCTGAGAACGCATATTATACCTGAAAAAGTTAGTCATTTCTTCAGTAGAGGCAACAAAGGCCCCTATGCCGGCCATCGACTTAGCGAAGGTCCCAAAATAAACGTCCACACCATCAATACAGCCTTGTGCTTCATGGGTACCGGCGCCTGTAGGGCCCATTGTACCAAAACCATGTGCATCATCAATTAACAAACGGAAGTTGAACTCCTTTTTTAAATCAACCAGCTCTTTTAATTTTCCTTGTGCACCTGACATTCCAAAAACACCTTCGGTAATCACCAGGATACCTCCACCACTCTGCTCAACCAACTTCGTAGCTCTTTCAAGCTGTTTACGGGCACTGTCAATATCATTGTGTTTATAAACAAAACGTTTACCCATATGCAGACGTAAACCATCTATAATACAAGCATGGGATTCAGCATCATATACAATTACATCGTTTCTATCTACCAAACTATCGATAATAGAAACCATGCCCTGGTAACCGAAATTCAAAAGAAAAGCGTCTGGTTTTCCTACAAATGCAGCAAGTTCCTGCTCTAACTGTTCGTGATATTTAGAGTTACCAGACATCATTCTGGCACCCATAGGGTAAGCCATACCAAAATCTGCAGCACCTTGTCTGTCAGCTTCCCTTACTTCAGGGTGATTGGCCAAACCTAAATAATTATTTAAACTCCATACCAGATGCTCTTTACCACGAAAATTCATGTGAGGAGCAATATCGCCTTCTAATTTAGGAAATGAGAAATATCCATGAGACCATTTGTGGTGTTGCCCGATTGGCCCCATGTGTTTCGCTATCTTTTCAAAAATATCCAATGTTATATGTTTTTTATGTTATTATTATTTTTTTGCAAAGTTATGTTTAATATGGCTTATATCAAAGAATTAGCCAGCGATGACGCATTGCTTACATAAGTATATATTGACACCAAAAAGCCTTAACAATATTTGTTAAGGCTTTTTGCAATCCGTTACGAGGTTAAATTAATCAACATTATCGTGAAGGAATGAATTATTTGGTCTGATCTCAGTAGATCCGTCTTCATCATTACTTAAAGTGAACCTTGAAACCTGTGATTCAGAAGAATGCTGAACCTGTTGCAACTGCATTTGCTTACGTTTATAAGCAGGCTCGTTTTCCAGTTCCTGCAAACCATTACTGGTGCGCAGCTTCATGCTCAGGTCTTTTAATCTCAGAATTCTTTCTTTAGATTTCTTTAACTGATCTTCGATCGACTCATCACTTTTATCGTCATCCGCACCTGTTTCAATGATCTCTTCTCTTTGTGGAACGGTATCATTATTAAACACTACTGCAGGTGTTTCAAATACGAAGTCGGTTTCCGCAACTTTGATCTCAAATTCAAATCCTGAATCCTGAGGGGTTTCAGAAAAAGGAGCTTCTTCTTCCAGTAAGGTATGTCTTACGACAGTATTCGCAGGTTCTTCAGCATTACGGTTTTTATTCCCATTAAATAGATCACCGAAAAGATCCGATTGCTTGATCTCATCTTTAGCCTTCATTACCGGCTCATTAGAATAAACAGGCGCTTTAGGTTCAATAAATGAATTTACAGGCTCAACCGGCCTAACCAACGGTGCCTCTTCAGGCGTAAGCATAGAGATCTTTTTTACATTCTTTTTCTCTTCGTCACGTTGCTCAGTAGTCTGGAAACCAGTAGCAATAATCGTTACCGACAGCTTGTCTTCCAGGTTTTCATCGATACAGTTACCCCAGATCAGATCAGCAGAAAGACCTGCCTTTTCCTGAATGTAATCTGTAATGATCGTTACCTCGTCCATCGTTACTTCACGTAAACCAGAACTAATATTTAAAAGGATATATCTGGCACCCTCAATTTCATTATCTTTCAACAATGGTGAAGCCAATGCGCCTTCAACAGCATTCAATGCCCTGTTCTCACCATCGCATGCAAAACTACCCATGATTGATACACCACTGTCTTTCATCACAGTACGCACATCTTTAAAATCCACGTTGATGTATCCCGGAACAGTAATGATCTCCGCAATACCTTTCGCCGCCGTAGTTAAAATATCATCAGCTTGTGAAAATGCAGAACCCAAAGTCAGGTTACCAAAAATTTCACGCAACCTGTCGTTAGATATCACCAAATAAGAATCAACGTACTTTTTCAGTTCGTCCAATCCGTCATTTGCCTGCATCTTACGTCTTTTACCTTCAAAGGCAAATGGCGTAGTTACAATAGCAACAGTTAAAATGTCAAGTTCTTTAGCTGCTTTAGCGATAATAGGACTGGCACCCGTTCCGGTTCCACCACCCATACCAGCAGTTATAAACAACATTTTTGTTGTGCTGCCAAGCATCTGCTTGATATCGTCTATATTCTCTATAGCCGAGTTCTTTCCAACTTCAGGAATTGAGCCTGCACCCATACCTTCGGTAAGACTGGCACCCAACTGGACCTTGTTAGGAATAGGACTAAACTCCAAAGCCTGGGCATCTGTATTACAAATAATAAAGTCTACACCAGTAATTCCTTGACGGTACATATGGTTTACCGCATTACCACCACCGCCACCAACACCAATTACCTTGATGATTGATGACTTATCTTTTAACATTTCGAACTGCATATCTTTATGAATCAGTTATTTAAAAATTCGTTTTACCTGTTCATCTCTCTATGTAATATTAACACTTTTTTAACAGGCGTTTTCCACAAATGTTGACAATGTGGAAAAATCACTCATTGTGGATAAATATTACGGTTTTATATAATCTTCATCGCTTACATTCATGTCATCTTTGATGAAGTCCTTGGTCTTCGCAAGGAGCTTATCAAACAATCCACCACCTGAACGTTTCGTTTTCTCTTTAACATCTTTTGGTTTTTCAACAAAAACACCCGGCTGTTTCATCTCTTCCAACAATTCTTCAGCTTTCTGTATTCCTTTAATCAACAAACCAACACTGGTTGCATACATCGGGCTTTTCAAATCGTCGTATACCGTTTTCGCCATATCCTCATATTTAGATAAATGCTCATTAGGGTAACCTACGCGGCAATCTAAACCAGTTACATATTCCACCAGTTGTGATAAATGTTTCAGCAAGGCACCACCACCGGTAATCACTACGCCACCAATCAGCTTTTTCTCATAACCTGAAGATTTGATTTCGTAATATACATGCTCAATGATTTCTTCCATACGGGCCTGGATCACAAAGGCAAGGTTTTTAACTGAAATTTCTTTGGGCTCCCTTCCTCTCAGTCCGGGAACACAAATGATTTCATTTTCTTTATTTTCTTCTGCCAGGGCCGATCCAAAACGGGTCTTTAATAGCTCAGCCTGGTTTCTCATTACAGAACAGCCTTCACGGATATCTTCTGTAACACTGTTTCCTCCAAAAGGAATTACAGCAGTATGACGGATAATACCTTCATGGAAAATGGCAATATCTGTAGTACCACCACCAATATCAACAAGGGCAATACCAGCTTCTTTTTCTTCGTCGCTCAACACCGATTCTGAAGAAGCCAATGGTTCTAATATCAATTCCTGCGTTTGTAACCCGGCATTGGTTACGCACCTCATGATATTTTTCACCGCAGTAACCTGACCTGAAATGATATGGAAGTTGGCCTCAAGACGTACCCCCGCCATACCAATAGGATCTTTTACCCCTGGCTCGTTATCGATAGTGAATTCCTGCGGCAAAACATGAATAATCTCCTCTCCTGGCGGCATAACCAGTTTAAACATATCGTCGATCAACTTATCGATATCCTTTTTCCCGATTTCGCTGTTCAGCTCACGCCGGGTTAAAATACCTCTGTGTTGCAGACTCTTGATATGCTGTCCGGCAATACCTACATTCACAACCCTGATTTCCACATTTGATTGTCCGCTTGCCAGTTCAACCGCTTGTGAAATTCCCTGAACTGTTTTTTGAATATTAGAAACCACACCACGGGTAACCCCTGCCGACTCTGCTTTTCCTATTCCTAATACTTCTATTTTTCCATGCTGTGTTCTGCGACCAACGATCACACAGATCTTAGTAGTACCGATGTCTAATCCGACTACTATTGGAGATTGAATGGTAGATTTTTCTTTGCCCATAACTATATCGATTTGTTGAGTTTATTAATTGTTTTTCCTGGTATCTGTTTTAACTTTTTGTTTCTTATTGTTCGCGGCACCCGTACTCCCCGCCGTTTGCTGCTCAGCGGCTATATCCATTTCAATTTCCCTGCGAACAACAGAATCAACTGTTTTATTCTCTTGTTTTACCTTGTTGCCCGGTACACTTTCCTTGATCACTTCACCCGTTAAGGAGTCTATCTTATTCTTTTCACAAACAATCTGGTTTGTATATTTTACATTAATGGTTTTATAGGTATTCCATCCCACCTTTGGCATCGCTTTCTTATAAAAAGCACGCAAATTCCTCATCTTCGTTTCCAGGGAGTCTGCACTGCCCAAAATAATACGCTGATTGCCCAACCTTGGGATCATCTCAATGTCCTTTGCATTGTCGACAAACAATTGTTCAATCTGGGCATCCCACAGCGTATCTTTTTTAACATATAGCGCCACCTTGTATAAATCTACCGCCAGCTTAGTAATCAGTGTATCCACCTTACCACTAAAATGCTCCATAATACTACCATTTGCAGCCAGTACATTCGCAGTGAAGTTTGGCGAAACAGGCATTTTTAATCCGTTACTATCAATATAGTAATCCTGACCTGCGGAATTGATCACCCGCAAAACTGGTTGCCGTTGTTTAACTTCAATCTGTATCACACCGTTCATATCCGCAAATACCGTAGCAGATGCGATGTAAGGATTTTCAATCAAGCTCTTTTCAATATGCTGCAAATTAATAGCAGCCAAATTCCTACCCACCAACGATCCCTGGCTATGTTTTAAAATCGCATCAACCTCTTCACGCTCTATAAAATTATCCGCACCCGGAATAAGGATTTTAACTTTGGTACAAACCACAGTTTTTTTCTTTGCGTCAACGAAACTCATCAACACAACAATACCTGCCAGACAAACAATCCAGGCAAAACATTTAAAAACAGGTCTCCAGTTAATCCTTTTAAGCATAAGTCAAAATGGCTTTAAGGGGTTGTATCAATGTATCTATATCTCCGGCGCCTACAGTTAAAAGCAACTCAGGCTGTTTGTTTTTTACGTATTCAAGCGCTAAATCTTTCCCAACGATCTCCTTGTCCTTCAATGAAATCTTATCCAATAAAAACTGTGAATTTATACCCGGTAAAGGCAATTCACGTGCCGGATAAATCTCCAGCAACAATAAACTATCCGCAGTACTCAAAACTTTCGCAAATTCATCGGCGAAGTCGCGGGTACGTGTAAATAGGTGAGGTTGAAAAATTACCGTCAGCTTCTTCTCGGGATACAATTGGCGTACCGCATCAAAACATGCACGCAGCTCTTCAGGGTGATGCGCATAATCATCAATATAGATGTGCCCCGGAGATTTTACGATGTATTCAAATCTTCTTTTCACGCCTGTAAACGCTGCAATCGCCTTTTTAATAAGTTTAGGGTTAATACCTAAACTCAGTGCCACACCTATCGCTGCAACGGCATTTTCTACATTATGTTTTCCAGGTAATGAAAGACTTAAATCTTTAATCTTAGTATAACCATCCTCAAAATCGAAAACAAAATTCCCATTTTCGACGTGGATATTGGTAGCCTTTAATGAAGAATCTAAATTTGCGCTGTAAGTAATCCCATCTAATGGCAGTCCCTCTTTTACAAACAATTTTCCACCATCTTTTAGCTGTCCTGCAAACAATTCAAATGATTCATTTAACTGGGCCGCATCTCCATAAATATCCAGGTGATCGGCATCCATAGAAGTAATCACCGAAATATCCGGATGAAGTGTTAAAAAAGAACGATCATATTCATCGGCTTCAACTACAACAACATCATTCTTGCCTATTAAAAAATTACTGTTATAATTTGTGCTGATACCTCCTAAAAAGGCTGTACAACCGTAACCAGTATGTGTTAATACATGCGCAATAATTGATGAGGTAGTCGTTTTACCATGCGTACCCGCAACAGCAATGCAAAACTGACCTTTACTAATAATCCCTAAAACCTCCGACCGTTTCTTTAAAACAAAGCCATTGTCCTTAAAATAATTTAGTATTTGGGCATCCTTAGGAATCGCAGGCGTATAAACAATCAGTGTATCTTCATTTTTTTCATGAAATGAAACAGGCAATACAGCCTCATCATCCATATAGGACACTAAAATTCCTTCCTGCTCCAAAGCTGTAGTAAGATTGGTACGTGTTTTATCATACCCACAAACCACACAGCCCCGTTTTGCAAAATAACGGGCAATGGCACTCATACCTATTCCACCGATACCTACAAAATAAACCCGTTTTATGTTACTCAGTTCCATCAGCTAACACCCCCCTTTCCCGCAAGCAACATTACTTCCCTGGCAATCACATTATCAGCATCCGGTAAAGCCATCTTACCGATATTTTCCGCGTACATTTTACTTTTGTCTTTATCGTTTAGCAAAGCCAATGCAGCAGCTACCAATGTATCTTCCGCAGAGCGGTCTGTAATCATCAGTGCAGCATTGTTTTGCACCAGTGCCATTGCATTTTTTGTTTGATGGTCTTCAGCTACATTAGGTGAAGGCACCAATATAACCGGCTTTTTTACCAGGCACAGCTCAGCAATAGTACCGGCACCAGCCCTTGAAATGATCAGGTCTGCGGCCGCATAAGCCAAATCCATTTTATTTAAAAATTCAAGAATCCTCACATTCGGATTAAAGTCCAGCCCCAAACGTTCAACAATTCCTTTATAGTAGAACTTACCCGTTTGCCAGATCAGTTGTACATCAGCATCTAAAAATTCAAGAATATGTTTCTCAATACTCTTATTTAAAGTACCGGCACCCAAACTACCACCTGTTACTAAAATCGTTTTCTTCAAAGGATCGAGCTTCAATAATTCCGAGCCTGCATGGTGTTTATTCAAAACATCAACCACATCCTTACGTACAGGGTTACCAGTTTTCAACAAACGCTCGGCAGGGAAAAACTGCTCCATCCCATCAAATGCAACACAAACCTTAGACGCTTTTTTCCCTAACCACTTATTGGTAATGCCTGCGTACGAGTTTTGTTCTTGTATCAGGTAAGGGATTTTCTTTAATGATGCCGCGAAAAGGATTGGGCCAGATGCATATCCGCCTACGCCTACCACCACATCAGGTTTAAAATCAACAATCAGCTGCAAGGCTTTACGCACACTTCCAACTAGTTTAAATGGCAGACTTAAATTCTTGGCAATCGAGCCCCGTTGTATACCACTGATGTTTAAACCGACAATCTTATAGCCTGCCGCCGGAACCTTTTCCATTTCCATACGACCGGTTGCGCCAACAAATAAAATCTCACAGCCGGGCTCCATGCGCCTCAACGCATTAGCTATCGATATCGCCGGAAATATATGTCCGCCAGTACCGCCCCCTGAAATAATTATCCTTGTTGGTCTCATTATTATATCTTTTATCCTTACTACTTAATCCTCATAACCCGCAACTCACAACCCATACCCCACAACTCCCCTACGCCATTGCCGGTATCTCTCCAACAACAACCTTTTTACCTTTGCTATTTTCTTCCACGTCTTTGCTCACACTCAAAATAATACCAAAAGCGATACTGGTAAACAAAATTGAAGTTCCGCCCATACTTACCAATGGCAAGGGAACTCCGGTAACCGGGCCTAAGCCTACGGCAACAGCCATATTCGCAAAAGCCTGTATCGTTAAGCTAAAGCTCAGTCCTGCTGCCAGCAATGCACCGAAGGCCTTTGGACTTCGCGTTACAATCCTGACGCATCGATAAAGCAGCACCAGGTACAAAACAATCATCGTTATCGCGCCAAACGAACCATATTCTTCAACAATAATTGCGAAAATAAAATCCGAGTATGGGTGTGGTAAAAAGTTCTTCTGTGTACTGTTACCAGGACCTTTCCCGAAAACACCACCCGTTGCCAAAGCAATCTTAGACTGGTCTGCCTGGTAAGATTTGTCAGAATCAACCTTCTCAGGATGTAAAAACGTCTTGATCCTTGATCTATAAGTTTCTCCCCTGGGACCGACCATCATCACCGTACCCAACAAAACCCCACCTGCAACACTGACAATAGCGATTTGCTTGATACTAATACGGCCAATAATCAGCAATAAAATACTTACACCAAATAACATTAATGCGGTCGACATATTTGCAATTGCGATTAATAAAGTCACCGCACATACAGAACTAATAATCGGGATAAATGAGTTCTTTACATCTTTAATATTCTCTTGCTTTTTAGTCAGCATGCGGGCCAAAAATGTAATTAAGGCCAGCTTGGCCAAATCGGAAGTCTGGAAGGTAAGCCCAATTACAGGGATCTTTACCCAACGCGAAGCATCATTAATATGCGATCCAAAAATCAGCGTATAAAACAACAATGGTATCGTCACGATCATTAATATCTTGGATATACCGGCATAGTATTTATAGTCCAGCAAATGGGCGATATAAATCATGCCTATACCCAGCACCACAAAAATCACGTGTTTATACAACAAATATCTTTCAACAGCTATCCCTTTATTATAAGCAATAGTACCCGTAGCACTATATACTGTTAATATAGAGATCATCGACAAAAGGATGATGATCAGCCAAATCCAGCGGTCACCTTTTGTTCTATCCAGAAGATTATTTATTGTAGTCATAATCTATAATTCTTTAACGGCAGCCTTAAACTGGTTACCGCGGTCTTCATAATTTTTAAACAGGTCAAAACTTGCACAGGCGGGCGACAACAATACCGTATTCCCTTTTTTTGCCAGGTGATAAGCAACCTGAACAGCCTCATGTGCGGAAAAAGTGTTTACAATAATTTCCACATCATCTTCAAAAGCCTCATGTATCCGCTTATTGTCTTTCCCTAAACATACAATAGCCTTAACCTTCTGGCGGACCATATCCTTTAGCATATCGTAATCATTCCCTTTATCAACACCACCCATAATCAATATCACATCCGCGCTAACACTTTCCAGTGCATACCAGGTAGAATTTACATTCGTAGCCTTAGAGTCATTGATGTAATCTACACCAGAGATTTTCGCAACATGCTCCAACCTATGCTCAATATTTTTAAAATCGCCCATACTCTCACGTATAGTCGAATTTCTTATATCTAATACCTTAGCTACTATGCCAGATGCCATAGAGTTATAAATATTGTGCTTTCCCTGCAGGGCTAATTCTGTAATAGACATGGTTAATTGATCGTTTAGGTTTATATTGATGTGTATGTTGTTGCTTTCCAGGTATGCTCCGCTTTCAATCTTCTTTCTGATCGAAAAGGGGTACATAACCGATTTCACTTTAGCATTTTTCAATGCTTTTAAAGTTTCATCATCATCAGCACAGTAGATAAAAACATCATCACTGTCCTGGTTCTGGGTAATCCGCATTTTTGATGCAGCGTAGTTCCCCAATTTATAATCATACCGGTCTAAGTGATCGGGTGTTATATTTAATAAAACGGCTACATCCGCTTTAAAACTGTACATATCATCCAGCATAAAGCTCGATATTTCCAATACATACCAGTCAAAATTTTCAGTCGCAACCTGTGCCGCAAAACTGTGTCCTATATTTCCGGCCAGACCAACATTTAGCCCCGCTTTCTTTAAAATATGGTAGATCAGCATCGTTGTAGTGGTCTTGCCGTTTGAGCCTGTAATACAGACAGTTTTCGCATTTGTATAACGTTTGGCAAACTCAATCTCAGACACCACCGGAATATTCTTTTCTTTAATAGCCACAATAATACCTGCGGTATCCGGTATGCCCGGACTCTTAATCACTTCAACAGCTTTAAGGATTTCTTCCTGGGTATGCTTTTGCTCTTCAAAAACGATGTTCAGCTCCTGCAATTTCTCTTTATACTGCGAAGGGATCACACCAAAATCAGACAAAAAAACGTCAAAGCCCTGCTTCTGCGCCAATATTGCCGCGCCAACACCACTTTCTCCACCACCTAAAATTGCGATTCTCTGCTTTTCCATTATCTAAGTTTTAAAGTGATGATGGTAATGATCGCCAGCAAAATGCTGATGATCCAGAATCTGGTCACAATCTTGGCCTCGTGATAGCCTTTTTTCTGGTAATGGTGATGTAATGGGGCCATCAAAAAAATCCTTCTACCTTCACCAAAACGCTTTTTAGTATACTTGAAATAACTTACCTGTATAATTACCGACAAGTTTTCAATCAGGAAAACGCCACACAACACAGGGATCAGAAGTTCTTTCCTGATCATAATCGCAAATGCTGCAATGATCCCACCAATAGCTAAGCTTCCGGTATCACCCATGAACACCTGTGCGGGGTATGAATTGTACCACAAAAAGCCAACACAAGCACCTACAAAGGCCCCTGCAAATATCATCAGCTCACCAGAATTCGGGATGTACATGATATTCAGATAATCCGCTATGACGGTATTACCCGAAACATAGGCAAGCAAACCAAGTGTAATTCCAATAATGGCCGATGTTCCCGTTGCCAGGCCATCAATACCATCAGTAATATTGGCCCCGTTTGATACCGCAGTAACAATAATCACCACAAAAATCAGGAAAACAAATACAGCATACTTCTCATATCCAGGACCTAAAAACTTAAGTACCTTAGCATAGTCAAACTCATTATTTTTGTAAAAAGGCACATTTGTTAAAGTCGATTTTACATCTTGTGTATAATAGAAGCTCTCGCCTTTCTGTCTTAAAACCATAGGTGCGGTAGCCGCTTTGGAAACACTTGATTCATCCACTGTTTGTCTAACCACAATATTTGGGTTAAAATACATTGTCCAGCCAATGATCAAGGCCAGGCCCACCTGCCCTACTATTTTAAACCTACCCGCTAAACCTTCTTTATTTTTCCTGAATACCTTGATATAATCATCTACGAAACCAATAATCCCCATCCAAACCGTGGTTACAATCATCAGGATCACATAAATATTCGTAAGGTTAGCCAATAACAGCGTAGGTATCAGAATTCCAAGTAATATCATTATACCGCCCATAGTCGGGGTACCTTGTTTCTGCATCTGCCCTTCAAGCCCCAGGTTTCTTACCGTTTCCCCTACCTGCATTCTGTGCAGGTAATTAATGATCCTCCTGCCATAAACAGTAGTAATGATCAAAGAGATAATGATCGCTAATGACGTACGGAAAGTGATGTATTGAAACAATCTCAATCCGGGGAAATCGTAATGCTGGTTCAGATATTCGAATAAATAATATAACATTAGCCGATCAAGTTTAATTGTTCCATTAATACTTCCTTATCATCAAAATGATACCTCACCCCATTTATCTCCTGGTACTTTTCATGTCCCTTACCTGCAAGCAAAATAATGTCGCCCGGCTTAGCCAGATGGCATGCCGTTTTAATTGCCTCTCTTCTATCTACTATACTCAAAGTCTTACGTCTGTTTGTCGGAGAAACCCCCTTTTCCATTTCCTCTACTATCGTTTGCGGGTTTTCCGTCCTCGGATTATCTGAAGTGAGGATAACCTTATCACTCCAATCACAGGCCACCTGTGCCATAATCGGACGCTTGGTTTTATCACGGTCACCGCCACACCCAATAATCGTAATCACCTGTTCCGTTCCTTTTCTAATATCCTGTACTGTATTCAACACATTCTGAACAGCATCTGGTGTATGCGCATAATCAACAATTCCTATCACACCATTTGAAACGATGTAATCAAACCTGCCTTCTGCACCCGTCAAATTGCTCAGGGTAGTCAATACCGTAAGCTGGTCCTGGCCCAGCAACATCGCCGTTCCGTAAACCGCCAATAGATTATAAGCGTTAAATGATCCGATCAGTTTAAAAAATACATCAGCATGATCAATATCAAGGTGTAGACCATTGAAACTGTTTTCAAGAATCTTTGCCTTAAAATCAGCAAGCTGTTTCAACGCATAAGTCTTCTTCGTAGCCTTTGTATTTTGCAGCATCACCATTCCGTTCTTATCATCAAGATTGGTCAGCGCAAAAGCTGAAGCCGGCAATACATCAAAAAATGCCTTCTTAGCTTTAATATAATTATCAAATGTTTTATGAAAATCAAGGTGGTCGTGCGTGATATTCGAAAACACCCCACCAGCAAAATTCAATCCTTCTATTCTGTGCTGAACTACTGCGTGAGAACTCACTTCCATAAAACAGTAGTCACAACCCGCATCTACCATATCCTGCAAAAGCGCATTTAGCGCTACCGGATTAGGTGTTGTATGTGTTGCCGGAACAATACGGTCATTGATATGGTTCTCAACAGTTGAGATCAGACCAACTTTATAACCCAGCTCCCTGAACAGTTTAAAAAGTAGTGTGGCAATGGTCGTTTTACCATTTGTTCCGGTAATTCCAACCAGCTGTAGCTTAGCAGAAGGGTTGCCGTAAAAGTTAGCAGCCATTTTACCCAGGGCAACAGAACTATTTGCCACTTGTATATAGGTTACCCCCTCCACAACATCATCAGGAACCTGCTCACAAACCACCACGGGTACACCGGCAGCTACCACACTATTGATATAAGTATGGCCGTCAGACAAAGTACCTTTAATTGCAAAAAACACAGCATCATTACTTACCTGCCTCGAATCAAAAGTCAAAACGCCAACCTCCCTGTTGGTTTGTCCAACCAGGTTAGTTATTGTTATTCCATATAATATATCCTGCAGCTGCATCTTATTGTAAATCTATTTGTACCGACAATCCTTTTCCAATTTTACTTCCTGCAGCGATAGACTGGCTTACCACTCTTCCGCTACCTTTTACCTTTGCTTTTAAGCCCGAATTACCTAACAGGTACAAAGCATCTTTCAGCCCCATCCCACTTACATCAGGCATTACACCTTTTACAGCATTATATTCTTCATATACAATACCATTGCTGGTATCTACACTATTGAAGTAATCAGATTTGGCCGCATACAGTGCTTTAATACCTAAAGCATTGTATACCCGTTTCACCGCTTTACTTTGCCCGGCTTTTGCTTCCGGCTTAATGGTATTGCCCACCAAATGTTCCGGAATGTTATTATACATCTCCATATCACTGGCATAAATACGATCTGCAATTTCTTTAAATACCGGCCCTGCTACCGCAGCTCCGTAATAGCCATTTTTGGGGCCGTTAATAGACACCATAATAGAATACTTCGGTTTGTCAGCAGGAAAATATCCGCAAAACGAAGCCTGATAACTACGTTTGCCTTTATACCCTCTATTGTCATCAGCTACCTGTGCCGTACCTGTTTTGCCTGCAACCCTATACAAAGGAGAGCCCATCTGCTTACCCGTACCCTGTGTTACCACATTTTCAAGCATCGCCTGCAACTTTTTAAGCGTTTTTGGCGAACAGATCTCGTCTTTAATTACCCTGGCATGGAATTGCTCTATCGGATTACCCAGGCGCCTGATCTCCTTTACAAAAATTGGCGCTATATATTTCCCGTTGTTGGCAACGGCATTGTAAAATGTCAGCATCTGCAAAGGCGTAATCTGCATTTCATAACCATAAGCCATCTGTGGCAAGGTCATCTTCGTCCAGCTTTTAAACTTCGGATTTTTTATGACAGGCCTGGTTTCTCCCGGAATTTGCAGATCCAACCGCTTATCCATATGAATATCATATAAATGATCTGTAAACTGGGAAGGATTATCCTGGTAGTGCATATTTACCAGTTTAGCAACCGCCGTATTCGCCGATTGCTCAAATGCTTTCATTACCGTAACTGTCCCTATTCCGCCATGCGAATCTTTAATGGTATGTCCCGGAATCCGGTAAGTACCATCACCTGTTGCCACCAAAGTATTCGTATCCACTTTTTTATCTTCCAGCAAAGCCATATATGAGGCCAGTTTAAATGTGGAACCCGGATCCTGACTACCACCTATCGCATAGTTGAACTTCTCTTCATAAACACCCTCACTTACCCGGGTATAATTGGCTACAGCCCTAACCTCTCCGGTATTTACTTCCATCAAAATCACTGTACCATGATCCGCATCACTAATTTTCAATTGCTTTTCCAATGCACTTTGCGCAAGGTCCTGCATATTGATATCGATAGTTGAAATAATATCAGCCCCTTCTTTAGGCGCAACCTCCGCTTCATCGTTAACCGGCATCCAAACACCACCAGAAATACGCTGCACTAACCTTTTACCACTCTCTCCGTTGATATAATCCCCGTAAGCACCTTCCAGACCAACACCGTTCGCTACATTTTCATTTTTATAGCCAATAGTCCTTGCCGCCAAAAATTTAAATGGCCTGATTCTTTTGTTTTGCTGAACAGCAATTAATCCACCTGTATATTTTCCAATGTTATACAAAGGGAAAGTCCTGATCGTTTTCAGTTCCTGATAACCGACTTTACGTTTGATCAATAAATAACGCACACTGTCCCTACGTGCAGCACGCAGGTAACGCGAATATTCTTTAGGTGTTTTATCCTTAAAGAACTGCGACAACTTGAACGCCAATGAATCTACTTTTTCATTAAAAACATCTTTGTCCTGTATGCCACCGGCAAACATATCCATCCTTAATTCATACTCAGGGATAGAGGTAGCCAGCAGACTTCCATCTACAGAATAGATATTCCCTCTTGCGGCGTCAATATTGATATACTTTGTAGAGAGACTATCGGCCATGGCACGCCATTTATGTCCCTCCACAAACTGTACATCGCATAGTCTGACCAATACTGCCACGGCAAGCAGTACAATCAGTCCGAAAGACAGATAAACACGTAATAATATGTTATCTCTAATATTCATTGCTGTTTATTACAATTTTTTTAGGTGGCTCAGTTAATTCTTTAATTCCTAACGTATCTACTTTCTTGGCTACTTCTGTCAGCTTACTCTTAAACATCAGATCAGCTTTCAGCGACTTATACTCCCAACTCAGCTCTTTTACTTCTTTATTTAGCTTATCAATATTCCTGATATTCTTAATCGCCATATGGCTATTGGCTATGTACAGCATACATAAAACCGAAAGAAATATCAAAAACGGCAACATCTCCGTCGCCGACTCTTTACTCACCCCACCTTCAGTAAATAGCTTTTTAAAAAAAGCATTACTACTTTCAGGTGCTACACTTTTAGGTTTGGATTTAACCTTAACATCAATCTCTTCTTCTAATTCCGGCTCTTCATCAAGATGCTCCCTAAACTTGTTGTTCATATCCTTTCCCCCACTCTTAATTTCGCACTCCTTGAACGACTATTCTCCTGCAATTCCTGCTCATCCGCTACAATTGCTTTTCTTGTTATTGCTTTAAAAGGCTTTTGCTCATTACCAAAAAAGTCCTTATCCACTTCTCCCCTGATTTTTCCCTTTGCAATGAAGTTCTTAACCGGTCTATCCTCCAATGAATGATAAGACATCACCACCAAACGTCCGCCCACTTTTAAAACGTCGGCCGTCTGCACCAGAAAATCTTCCAGGACTTTCATTTCGGCATTCACTTCAATACGCAAAGCCTGAAAAACCTGCGCCATATATTTATGCTCTTTACCTTTAGGGATATGCGCAGCCGCCACAGCCTTAAAATCGGCAAGTGTCAAAACCGGCCTGTCAACACGCCCCGTTACAACAACCCGGGCTAAAGACTTCGCATTTTTAACCTCCCCATAAATACCAAAAATTTTATGCAACTGATCTTCTGTATACGTATTCAAAACATCGGCAGCAGTCAGCTTCCCTTGCTTATCCATACGCATATCCAGTGCCGCATCAAAGCGGGTAGAAAAACCTCTTTCCGGTTCATTAAACTGATGCGAAGAAACACCAAGATCAGCCAAAATACCATCAACAGCTTTAAACCCTAACAAACGAAGGTTATTTTTAAGAAAGGCAAAATTCTGGTCAACAAAATGAAAACGGGGATCGTCAATTTTATTTCTTTGTGCATCAGGGTCCTGATCAAAAGCAATCAGTACACCATCTTTACCCAAATTTTTAAGTATCTCACGGGAATGTCCGCCACCACCAAAAGTCACGTCCACATACACACCATCAGGCTTGATATTCAAACCATCAATACATTCTTTTAACAAAACCGGAACATGATAATTATTTTCCATCTTCCCCCCTGTTTTTATTTCCCATTACTTCCTGAGCAAGGAAAGCGAAATTCTCCGGCTCACTATCAAACAAAGCTTCATAAGCTTTTTTAGACCAAACTTCAATCTTGTCAAACTGACAAGCTAAAACAAGGTCATCACTAATTTCAATACCTACAGACTCCAATAAAGACTTCGGTAAATTCACCCTTCCGGCAGCATCCAACGTCAAAGCCGTCGCGCCACGGGTAAAATATCTAATAAATTCTCTGGTTTTTGGTTCGTACTGGTTCAACTTGCTCATCTCTTCTACCATGCCTTCCCATACTTTTTTGGGATAAAGAACCAAATGCTTCTCAAAACCACGGTTAATTACAAGTCCCTCATCCTCAACATTAGGCAATTGTTTTTTTAGGCTCGAAGGGACCATCAAGCGGCCTTTCGCGTCTAATTTACAATCAAATTCTCCTAACAGTTGAACCATTTTTATATGTGCACTTTTTATGTAGTGTAAAAATAGATATTTCTACCACTTTTTACCACATTCTACCACAAAAAATTATCAACATAATTCATACCAACATTTTTCCGCCTTTAAAGCACTAAAAACGCAGAAAATATGGTGGGAAATAAAAACAGGCGTTCCGTAAAAACGAAACGCCTGTCCTAAAAATAAGTCTTAACGTTAATCGTTAATCGCCTTAACACCAGGCAACTCTTTACCTTCCATATATTCAAGCAATGCTCCACCACCGGTAGAAACATAACTTACTTTATCTTCCAGATTGAATTTAGCGATGGCCGCAGCCGAATCTCCACCTCCAATTAAGGAGAACGCACCATTTTCTTGTGTTGCAGTTACTACCGCATCAGCAATGGCACGTGTACCCTGCTCAAAATTAGCCATTTCAAAAACACCCATCGGTCCGTTCCACAACAAGGTTTTAGAACCAGCAATCACTTTTGAAAACAACTCAATAGTTTTAGGGCCAATATCCAGTCCCATCCAGTCTGCAGGGATCTTACCCGTATCAACAGTACCTTTACTTGCCTCATTGTCAAACTTATCTGCAATAACAGTATCTAATGGCAAATACAAGTTTACTCCTTTGGCTTTGGCTTTCTCTACCAATTCCAAACACAAAGCCATCCTGTCTTCTTCCAATAAAGAAGTACCGATCTCACCACCAGCAGCTTTAGCAAAAGTATAAGCCATACCACCACCAATAATCAGGTTATCAACTTTATCCAGCAAACTCTCAATCAGCAGAATTTTATCAGACACCTTAGCCCCCCCCATAATAGCGGTAAAAGGTTTCTCGGCACCATGATTTACCTTTTCAGCATTTTTCAACTCCTCTGCCATCAGGTAACCGAAGTATTTTTCCGTAGGAAAAAACTCAGCCACAATAGCAGTTGATGCATGCGCACGGTGTGCAGTACCAAAGGCATCGTTTACATATACATTACCTAACTTCGAAAGTTTTTCAGCGAAGTCACGGTCACCTTTCTCTTCTTCTTTGTAAAAACGAAGGTTCTCTAAAAGTAAAACCTGGCCTGGTTCAAGATTTCTTGCTTTCTCGGTAGCTTCAGCACCAACACAGTCATCAGCAAACTTCACCTCCAGATCAAGCATTCTCGAAAGATCACCCAAAATATGTTTCAATGAATATTTATCTTCTGGTCCACCTTTTGGGCGTCCCAAATGAGACATCAGGATCACAGCACCACCATCATTCAATATTTTATTGATTGTAGGCAATGCAGCACGCATTCTTTTATCATCAGTAATGTTAAAATCTTTATCCAAAGGGACGTTAAAATCCACCCTGATTAAAGCTTTTTTATCTTTGAAATTGCATTGATCGATTGTTCTCATTTTAAATCTTTTGTTTTATTATTAAGGTTTGGTTTGCGTCTATTTATGAAATCGCTTTGATCATATTAAAGTGCGGCCCTATCTCCGGCACTTCAAATTCATCAGAAATCACCTCAAAGCCCAGCTTTTTATAAAAACCAACTGCAGAACTCCGCGCATGACACCAAATATAAGAAGCATTAGCAGATCTTAACTCATTAATTGCAAATTTTATAAGATCAGAGCCCAATCCCCTTCCCGAAAACGCAGGATCGGTCGCCATTCCCCTCAACCTAAAGCCACCACGGCCTTTTTCAGCATAATCCTCAGGATAAAAAGTAGCTATAGATACTATTTTATCACCAACAAACTTACCCAAATGAAAATTACCCTCGATTTCATCCGTTGGAAAAACACATTTATCTATTCCGGCATTATTTCTTAAAACCCGGTTTCTCAGGTCGAGCGTTTCTTCTGTTGCTACGTAATCAATCATTATTTTTCTCAATTTTTTGTACCACATCCACCAACCTGGCAGAATAGCCAGATTCGTTGTCATACCAACCAACCACCTTTACAAGGTCGCCAACAATAGAGGTCAACTGTGCATCAAAAATACACGAATGCGGATTGTCTAGAATATCAACGGAAACAATAGGGTCTTCAGTATACTCTACGATAGTACTCATTTGATTTTCAGCAGCTTTTTTAAAGGCAGCATTGATTTCTTCCTTAGTGGTAGGTGATTTTAAGATACAGGTAAAATCGGTTAGTGAGCCGTTCAACACTGGCACTCTGATACCTGCCCCACCTAACTTACCTTCAAGATGAGGAAAAATATTTGTAATGGCCTTGGCAGCTCCCGTACTGGTCGGAATGATCGATGCCGATGCTGCCCTTGCCCTTCTTAGATCTTTGTGTGGAGAATCATGCAGGTTTTGATCACCGGTCATAGAATGTACCGTGGTAATATAACCGTCCAGGATGCCCCAGTTGTCGTCCAGGATTTTCACCATAGGCGCCACATTATTGGTTGTACAGGATGCATTTGAAAGTATTGGCGAAGTCAGATCAACCTCCTCATCGTTTACCCCGAGCACTACCATCGGCACATCCCTATCTGCGGATGGCGCAGAGATCAGCACTTGTTTTGCCCCGGCTTTTAAATGAAGTGCCGCAGCAGCACGACTGGTAAATTTCCCTGTTGATTCCAGCACCAGGTCAATCCCTAAACTACCCCAGGGCAATTCTTCAGGTTTGGCCTCACTGTATACATAAATTTTCTTGCCATTAATTATTAATGCGCCTTCCTCATAACTTACCGTTCCTTTAAATCCCCGGTGTACGGTATCGTATTTAAAAAGATGTGCCAGGGTAGCTGGATCACCAAGGTCATTTATGGCAACAACATCGATGTTTCGTTCAATTGCAGTACGTAAAAAAACACGCCCAATCCTTCCAAAACCATTAATCGCTAATTTCATTTTGCTCGTATAAATATGCGCGCAAAAGTACCCATATTCTTTAAACTGACGGTAGTATTATCCGTCATAAAATTATCTTCCCAGTATCATATTAAGGCTATGCGTCTTTTTTAACCTTCGCCAGCTTTTTCTTCTGCTCCTTTAACCGGTTTTCCAGTCGTTCTTGTTTTTCTAAATCCTGCGCTGGCGCTGTTTTTTTATTAATCCAGGCTTCATACTGTTTAACCTGGTAATCTGTATCAAAAACCTTATCATTTACTTCAAAGCGGACAACTTCTAAGGCAATTGGCTTCAAGACTGTATCAACAGGAGTCTCCCAATCCTCCCAAACATGCGCAACCAGTAAAGACTTCCCTGCAGGGATATTTGCAGAAACAACATCGAGATAATCTGACCTGTCTTCTGCCCGTAGCGTCTCACCAGCGGAACCGGCAATCATTCCTCCGGCAACCCCGACAATAAAACCCAGGGGACCGGCCAAAAGACCTATCAGTCCCCCAACCAAAGCGCCTCCCACTACACCAGAACCTTCGGCTTTATCTTTTGCCGACCGGATTGAAGTTTCGCCAGCTTCATTTTTGCTTAATAAATAGGATTCCCCCAACGACAGATCGTTTACCTGGTCCAATTGCTGTAAAGCCTGTAACCCTTTAAAAGCTTCAACTTCATTATCAAAAAGGGCGTGAATTATCTTTTCCATATCTATACTATATGTTATAAGACAAACGAAAAGAGGCTTTGTTTTGGAATTACCGGAAAAATCCATACACCACCATCAACAAACATATTTATGATCAAAGCATTAGAATAATAAAAACATTCAGTATATTTGAATTTAACGTTTTTAACCTCAACACCACATAATTAATCCGAAGTTAATTCAAGTAATATTTGACTTGGTAAGAGGTAAGGTCTGGGCAATAGTCAGTCCACGGTGAGAGCACAGTGAGTCCACGGTGAGTCCACGTTTTCTATAAAAAAGGTGGACTCACCCTAGATTTAAGGTTTAATTAATGTTCAGTCACTATTTCTTAAATCAGCTTCGTTACCAAACATGGTCTTAACATCTAGACTACCCCCCGGCTAAAACCAGTCAATGGAGAACAACTTTCTGTTACCTAATAACTAAGATACACCAAAAGTTAACAATTCTAATTACCTTCCGTTGAAGCATTAATACTTTAAATATATGTCGGATGGTATTCGTTTCTTAATCAGCTTCCCGTTACTCTTTTTCATCTTTTATGGTTTCAACATTGGTTATATTGCGATAACAAGCCCAGGCGGGCTATATCTCTCATTTTTAGACGAGCATTGTAATTATATAGAATTATGGCGTAACTTGTACATAGCTACAGCAGCCAAAACACTAGAATTAATGGGCTACACTGTGTATACTACAGATATCAATTTAAAAGTTCAAGGACATTCTGGATTCAGGTTGGTTTATTCTTGCCTCGGTTATGGTATCATGAGTTGCTTTTCAGCTTTTGTACTTTCCTTTCCAAAGCCACTCCATTCACGCCTTGTTTTCCTATTAACCGGACTAACAACAATAATCAGTTTAAACCTGTGCAGGTTCATACTTCTACCTATATTTTACAATCCGAAAATAAGCATATTATCAGCCAACCACCATGATATTTTCAATGGAGTATTATATATAATATTATTATTGTTGATATACAAATGGGTAAATAGCAAAACAGCTTAAAAAAATAGCATTCGGCCTGAGTAGTATCTGAATTTGATACGTGACCGCATTGACTTAGCTATTTAAAGGCCATGAGTCCGCCTATTTTCAGCAAAAAGGCGGACTCATGGCGGACTCATTGCGGATTCACGGCACTCAGATACTAAACTCAAACAGAACTCAGATCGCACGCTGCCTTATCCTTTCTGGGCTTTACTGAAACTTTCCCTCTTTGTTCAACAACTGGAAATATTTATCCAGATTAACACCCAGCGACTGCTCAAAAGCAGCTTTTAAATCTTCCGGCTGAGGATGTTTGCCTTTCCAAAGATTAAAATACAATTTAAAAGCATTATCCATCTTCTCTCTACCTACCCCATCCTCCAGAATATACAACCATAATGCCGTTTTAAGATAAGAAGCACTGCTGTATTCGTCCGAACTTGCGAACTTATCAGAAGGGATATCAATGGCCGACTTCATAGGAATACCACTCAAAGCACCATAAATCGCCGCTAAAAATTCTTTTACCGGCAGCGCCTGAACTTCAATGGGGATCGCATCGCCGAATATAGAATTCGACCTGTACTTTTCGGCCTCATACCTAAACTGGAAATAAGTATTTAACCCCTCATCCTGCCAGGCATGTTGACGCTCGTTACTGCCCAGCATACTCATAAACCAGTTATGTCCTACCTCGTGTGCAATTACCGCATCAAGGGATTCTTTCTTCGCATCCGGACTGGTGATGAGGGTAATTGTAGGATACTCCATTCCTCCGCTTGAATTGTTCTTAGGGCCTTCCACCACCTGAACAACAGGGTATTCATACTCTCCTATCCATTTGCTGTAACGCTTAACCGCATCCTTGGCGTAATCCACACTGTAATTCCATAGTGTACTGTCCTTATTGTGATAATAAGTAAATGCATCTATAATCCTTCCCGACTCCAGCTTTAAGGTATCATACTGGATCACAAAATCTTTATCAGCAAACCAGGCGAAGTCCGGTACATTATTGATCTTATAATTCAGTTTCTTAACCCCAGTTTTATTTTTTGCTGCATAAAGTGTAGGCTTAGCCTCCCTATTGGCAACATTCTTTGCTCCTACAAGTTTATAAGCCGCCAGCTCATCGGCATTTTGCAAAACACCCGTTGCGCCTACAACATAACTGGAAGGAACAGTAATATTCACATTAAATGAAGCGTAATCACTGTAAAATTCGCCCATATCCAGATACGGGAACTCATGCCAGCCATTTTTATCAAAAACAGCAGGTTTTGGATACCACTGGCACACCATAAATTCCCCGTCAGCAAAACCAGACCTCGAGAAATAGGAAGGTAATTTCACCTTAAAATCAGTGGTAATGGTTACAGAATCGCCAGACTTCAATGGAGACGCTAGTTTTACCTTGATGACATCTATATATTGAGGGTTTGGATGTGCTTCTGTAGCAGCAATCTTCCCGTTCACTTTGAAATTCAAACCTTCTATACTTCCGTAAGTATATTTATCCAGCTTCCCAGCTCTGGCAGTATCATTTTTCAACTGATGAAAGAGCGCTGTATTTTCATTTTTATAGGCATTGGGCCAGATGTGGAACCAGATAAAGTTAAGTGTTGATGGGGAATTGTTCTTATACACAATCGTTTCAAATCCTTTTAAGGACTTTTCCTGATCATTCAGGGCAACATCGATATTATATCGCACATGTTGCTGCCAATATTTCTCCTGCGCAAAAACAACGGAACTAAAAAAAACAAGGATGAGGATTAAAGACTTCTTCATTAATAATATTTTTAAAATGGGTGCTGGGAACATCTGTTTCCAGCAGTTTTGGAAAGATAATAATTTTTATAGCAGATCGAATTCATCTAATGAGTAAATTTAAAAATGTTTATCATCAAAAATAGGCAAAGCCTTCTTTACGGACTTTCATTAGCAGGGCTATTGTTCCTGTTAAAATGGATTGAGCTTCGATATGTAATAATTGACCATGCATTTCAAATATACACCGGTCTCATTGCAGTCATTTTTACTGTATTGGGCATCTGGCTCGCACTAAATTTCAGCCAAAGAAAAACAGCAGCAACTATAATCAAAGAAGGAAATGCCGATGATGGCAAAACTGATCTTTCACCATTAACAAGTGCATCCAACAAACCCTGTCTTAGCAAAAGGGAATTAGAAGTATTAAAGCTTATGGCCCAGGGCTTAAGTAATGATGAAATTGCGAAAAGCCTTTTCATTTCTTTAAATACCGTAAAAACCCATTCCTCAAAGCTTTTCGAAAAGATGGAGGTGAAGCGCAGGACCCAAGCTATAGACCTGGCAAAAAAAACAGGCATCATTCCCTGATCTTTTTTCAAAATCACCCTAAAGTATGACCTCATAAAAGATTTAAACAGGCAACTTTGAAAAAAAACCTTTAGAAGTATGAAAAGAATAGTAAGAATTTACGGATTAATTATCAGCGCATTCCTGGTAGCTAATTTAATTTACATGACAGTCATGTGTTATACCGACCCCAACTTTATGGGCAACACCGCGCTTGGCTATGCGGCCATGATCATCGTATTCTCTATCATCTTTATTGCCGTTAAAAATTATAGGGATAAACATTGTAATGGAACCATCACCTTTGGCAAGGCATTTAAAACTGGTGTTATGATTACCTTGATTGCTTCAAGTGTATATGTTGTAGTCTGGCTGTTCGAATATTACTTGTTTATTCCTGATTTTATCGACAAATACACCCTACATGTATTGAATGCCGCTAAATCCGATGGTGCAACAGCGGCTGAGATCAGTAAAAAAACTACGGAAATGGCAGAATTTAAAACACTATACAAAAACCCTGTTTTTGTAATACTCATCACTTACGCAGAAGTATTACCTGTTGGATTGGTCATCTCGGTCATTAGTGCGCTTTTATTAAAGAGAAAACCTAAAGTTTAAGCAATTTTCAAAACCAATCACCGAGGGAGTTGTTTAAATAGAAGCGAGTATTAAAAAGATCGTTAATATATGCTTATGAAACCATCATAAGCATACAGCTTACAAACCGCAATGAACCGAGCTTGCGAGCTCATGAATGCCAATTAAAATAATAGAAGCTAATGAATAATATGCATATGATAGCTTCATAACCGATAAAAACAAATATATACTGATGAAAACTCCGAAATCAAAAACAGAAAAAGCTGAAGTAGCAGATCAGAAAAAACCTAAAGGTGCCGAACCTGAAAATGCAACATCAGCAAAGGATGCGAAAAAAGTAAACGTTAACCTTACAAAAAAACATACGCACCCGGATGCACAGGATAAGTGGAACGATCGTTTAGACCGCAATTTTGAAAGTGAAAGGGAAGGAAATGCTGAAGCAGATGAAAATGCAAGGGATTACTCCTCAAAATATGGTAGTGGTGATCAATCTGATGAAGATTAATCACCACGATCTTAATCTACCTGTTGATATTAATCAATATCCGCAAACTCCCAGGCGCTTTGATAAGCATCAGATTTTTCAGCGTAAGTAATAAAATCAGCATAAAAAGGCAACCGCGACAGTGTTGCGCTATCTCCGATCACCACCAGTTTCTTTCTGGCACGGGTCATCGCCACATTCATCCGTCTGATATCAGATAAGAACCCGATTACACCTTCAGCGTTACTTCTGGTCATCCCGATATAAACAATATCCCTCTCTTGCCCCTGGAAACTATCTATTGTATTAACCGAAATTTTCGCTGAATAAGGTTGCAAAACCGGATGGTTCAGCAGTAAATCCTTTAACACGTGAATTTGATGTTTATAAGGGGAGATTACAGCGATAGTAGGAAAATCCCCAACATTATAAACGGGACTTAATTTGATGACCAGCTGAGCTAAATGCTTTAATAAAAATGCTGCTTCTTCCTTATTGTAAGTACTTGTTCCTTCTGTTTGCTCTTCAAAACCACAACCCGCAGTATCAATAAAATTAAGTGCACGATCTTCCGGAAACAGCAAGTGTTCAGCTACAGATTCATGGGCTTTCAGCTTCCCGCCATAAAACACATTGGAAGAATAGCTCATAATTTGTGCATTCATTCTGTATTGCTCTTCCAGCAAAATAACTGCATTTGGATGCAAAGCGACGCACTTTTCCAGTAATGTAGTACTTAATCCCCCTCTTGCCGCTTCGTGGGATTTTATTGTTGGTGACAATTGGCAATGGTCGCCTGCCAAAATCACCTTTTGCGCTTTCAATATTGGTATCCAGCATGCAGGTTCTAATGCCTGTCCTGCCTCATCAATTACTACAGTATCAAATTTCCGGTCTTTAATCGTATAATGGCTTGCTCCAACTAAGGTTGCAGTAACAATCTGTGCTTTCTCTATCAGGTCCTCAACAATATACTGCTCAGTATTGGCAACGGATTTCATAATCTTGTGCGCTTCATCAAAAAGTGCCTTACGCTGTTCTTTTTCCGCCCTACCAAAATTTCTTTTGTATTTGTGGGCCATGTTTTTATACTCCGCAGCCTGCTTCTTCAGGTCTTTAACTTCTTTTATACTTGCATGGGCTGCCATTTTGCTATCCAAAGTTAAAGAAAACAGCTTTTCGGATACCCTTGCAGGGTTACCAATGCGTAAAACATTCAATCCTTCATCGGCTAACTTTTCGCTCAATAAGTCAACCGCAGTATTACTTGGCGCAACCACCAAAATCTGTTTTCCATGTTGCTTAATCAACGCCTTAATAGCCTGCACCAGGGTAGTTGTTTTTCCCGTTCCTGGCGGACCATGAACAATAGCGAGTTGCTGCGCAGCGACAATCCGGTTTACTGCAAATTGCTGTACTTCATTTAATTTAGCAATTGGGTAGTGAAAAATATCGGCTGCAAATGAAGGCGTGTCCGTCCCCATTAACACTTTTATCAAATGATGGTCATCAGCCTGCTCATTCCGCAACGAAGCACGTTTAACTGCACCCTGCATTTCGTCATAGCTGTGGTCATCGAAGAGCACATCAATTCCTAATTTACCATCTCTGGCCCAATCCGGCAATTCATCTGTACGTAAAGTAATTTTTAGCCGGTTACCACCTTGATAGGCAATGGTTCCTTCGACCCTATCATTTTTAGGATCATGATTAGAAAACAATACGGCCGGCATGCCAAACCTTAGCTGGTGTGGCAAATCCTGATGGGTAGTTCGCTCCGCCTCAACAGTTAAGTAATCCCCCCTACTCATTTCCGATCCGCGGATGGCAATAGGGTACCAGGTTAAACCATTTGCCCTGCGTTCCGCAACAGAAAGCGTTTCCTTCTGTTTGATATATGTTTGTAAATCTTCTTCACGCTCCGTTTTAAGCAGATCAAGCAGTTTTTTAAAATAAGGCATTTGCAAAGATAATCAACCAGTTCATAAACACCTGTTAACATGGCAAAATAAGCCTTGTCTTTACTTTTACATGAAAAATAAGAAAGAGATAAAATTTACAGTGCGAAATTATAAGAAAGGCGAATACCAACAAATGTGAGACTTTCATCAGAATCTTTAACATCAGAACTTTGGTATTTAACACCTAGCTCAAGATTATTAAAGCTATACCCTACACTTGTAGCCCAGCCAAAATTTGTTTTTGAATCGCTCGCCGACATTGAACCTGCAGATCCGGCTACCCTATTGATTGAAATACCAGCTTGTGGCTCCAGATTGAAATTCCCCAGTGTGTACCTGTAACCAGTATAAATCGGAATAGCCGAATAATGCGCATCAATACCACTTGGCAAGTTCTTAACACTAAACCTATTGTAACCAGCTTCTAGTGTAACTTGTTGTTTCTTTAGTCCAAAGCCATACATGCCTTTTGCCGAGGCACCGAAACCAAGTTTCACAACGTCTGCCAGGTCTGAAGTTGGAATAGCCAATTGCCCTGAAACCTGTAACATATTGTTACCTTTCTGTGCTTTTGCACTAAGTGTTAGTCCTAAGACTACTGTAGAGATTAATAAAATTTTGCGCATATAGTTTATTAATTTGAAATTACACTAACTACAAATTTAATTACAATAACAGTTAAGTGTGAAATTTATTTTTTGCATTAGAACAGCCCATGTAGATTACACAACAATTTATTATAAAATCGCTATCTTTGATATAAAAAATCTTGTTATGAAAAGATATTATATTCTTATCCTCGCAACCCTGTTATCATTAAACATTTTCGCTCAAAATCGCTCCAATGCGAAGCTTGATGTGATACAAAAGATTAATGGAGAAGAGATGAAAGGTCGGCTAACTAAGGTAACCGATAACGATGTTTCTTTTATTTATTCAGGAGAAACCCTGGAATACACCATCAAAAAATCGGATATTTTAAAAATCATTCACTCAAGCGGCAGAGTAGAAGTTTTCGGACAGGCGCCTCTGCCAGCCGAAAGCCGTCAAAAGGATCAGGTAGCAATGACTGCCAGCCCTGTAGATCATCACAATAAGATTGCGATTTTACCATTCACTTATCTGATCGATAACCAACCAGGAGCAGATGCGGTAGGCTATAAAGCACAGGAAGATGCGTACAGCTTTTTATCTCAACATTCAGCAGGTTATACCATTCTTGATCCAAGAACAACCAATGCAAAATTGATTCAGGCCGGTGTTACAAAAGATAAAATGATGGGTTTTACCATGAAGGACATCTGCGACATCCTTGGTGTTGAATACGTTGTTGACGGATCTGTAATACAAGCCAAAGGTTATCAAACCTCTTCTACTAGTGGAAGTTCCAATACTAAAGTAAAAAGAGATGGCGATGAAAAGGTGAAAGGTGTTTCAAACGCTAACTCCAGCTACTCAAATAGTGCTCAACGATACGATGTTAGTGTAAGCCTACATATCTATATGGATAACAATGCCAGTATATACAATCAAAGTCATAAGGCATTTTTCACCAATACAGACGGTTCATATAATAGTCCTTTGGAATATTTGTTAAAAAGATCACCACTGTACAGAAAGTAAATAATAGCTGTGCAGAAAGTAAATAATAAAGGCAACCCCAAAAGTTGCCTTTATTATTTTAATGATCTTTTATTTAAGTAACTTATCCAACTGTTTTCTCAATTCAGGATCTGATGGGCGCTTAGCATTACCATCAACAATCTTCCCCTCGGGATCTATCAAAATAAACCTGGGAATAGAATTTATATTGAATTTCCTGATAAAATCAGAATCGAAATCCTTATCTGCCATTAACTGGATCCCTGTCATTTGATGTTCTTTAACATAAGCCAGCCACTTAGGCTTATCTTTCATCGCATCCACCGAAATACTAACAAAACTAATTCCCTTTCCTTCGTAATCATGCTCAACCTTTCTAAGTGAAGGAATTTGGGCAATACAGGGTTTACACCAGGTAGCCCAGATATCAATATACAGGTATTTACCTTGAAAATCTTTAAGTGACACCTGTTTGTTATTTACATCAGCATAGGAAAAATCAGGAGACTGGGCATTCACCAATACCTTTTTCGAATTTTCATAAATAGTTTCAAGCTCTTTTCTATATGCAGGGTTAATGGCAAAGGCCATAAAATCCTTATAAAGTTTATCCTCTTCTGGTCCCGGCTTTGAACCGAGTATCATTCTTAAAGACTGATAATTCAGATATTCCCTGATAAAAGGGTCTTTTATTTCCTGAAGTACAACGTTTATCTTTTGAACACTAATCCCATAAATGCCTAACTTTTGACCTGTTTTAGACTTACCGGGCCTGCGTTCATTAATTGCTTTATCCAGCCACTGTCTATAAGCTGATGAACGTCTGAACAAAATGCCATCATTTAAATCAGGTTTGAAAAGTAGTATACCTGATAAAATTTCTTTTTCAGCATCACTTAACTTTTTCAGATAAATTTGTCGGGCTGCAGAATCTATGCTCTTTTTACCGTTAGGACTATTCTTTAATTTTTCACTGATTTCGCGAAAACGGACCACAGCCATTGAATCTCTTCCGTAAGAAGACTGGTAATCCGCAACCACATTACGGATAAAATAATCTGCATCCCTTGGTCTCAATGCACTTACTTCGGGATCTCCATCTTTACCTCCCTGCTTCAGCAGGGAGGTCCGGAATTCACTTAATTTTGAGCGCAGTTCAACAGGTGACATGTTAAAAAAACGGATCGAGTATTTTTTTTTAATCATCGGAACATAGGTGGAAAGCAGACTATCCTTATGCTTTAGCAGGTCATCCTTAATCTTATCTGTATTTTTTTGCGCAAAACTGTTCCATCCTGTTAAGAGAACAAGTATTGCCATTAATTTTATTTTCATTGGAATATAATTTGTTTTTAATGGCTATGGACTATTTAATGATTGCGTTGCATTCCCGGGTTAAAATTCAGGACCCGGATAGGAATTTCAAAAGTGTAATTCGGACTATGCGGAGGAAGGCTTGCTTCTACTTCAGCTGTTGTCGCATTGATCCTTTTTACCTCTGGTATACGCCCTTCTCTATCCAGCCGCTTCATATCAAACCACCTAATGCCACTAAATGCCAATTCGCGCCTGCGCTCGGCCAGTACTTTAAGTAGTGCTTCTTCGGGCGTTGCCGCTGTCTGATCTGTGTATGAGGCAGGCTTGATGCGTTTCTTACGCAGCATATTTACCAACACCATCGCATCGCTGGTTTTACCATCTCTGGCCAATAATTCGGCCTTGGTCAGGTACATTTCCGGAAAACCAATTCCATAAGTATACCGTCCAGGTAAACTACTGCGTAACACACCTCTGGGAACGCTTGTAACTAAAAAAGAATAACGTATATCAGTACTATTGAAATAGCCTTTCAAATCGTCTGAATAGAGCATATTCACCGCAGATCCACCTCCTGAACCTCGCTGCCAGAGGACTTCGGGGTTCAGGTCATAAACAGGTATCTGATTTTTATTGGTGTAGGTAGTGTAATCCAATAAGCTATGTGGTCCCTTCAGGACAAGTTCTGTATATTTCAGGGCATTCGGGAAATCACCCATATACAGATAAATACGGCTCAACAAGGCATAGGCCACATAGCTGGTCACCCGATAGCGATTTACATTAGTAGCCGGCAGAGAGGGGATTGCCGTGAGTACATCATTCAGAATATAATCAAAAGTTTCTTTTAAAGTGGACCGGCCCGGCACCTGATCTGTTACATCCAGATTGTTAACAAGCGGAAGTCCCGGATCGGTGGCAGCTGTTGCAGGGTTGTATACTTTAGCAAATACAGCAAGCATTTCCAGGTAACAGTGGGCTCTTACTACCAGCGCCTCTCCTTTTATACTCAACTTTTGTGCCTCGGTACCCCCCTGCGATTCCATCACCCTGTTAATGATCACGTTTGCATCGTAAATGGCCCTGTATCCTGGCCCCCAAATTTCAGGATTTGAGGTTTCACTGATGGTGATAACCGGTCTCCAGTAATAACAATTGGCCGCTGCAGTTTGGTTCAGCTGATCAAAAGGATTATAAACATCATCAGCGAAACTCAATTGACTGATAGAAAATGTATTGTTCATAGTAGGCGAATTTAGCAAGCCTTCATAATCTCCAGTTTTTTCAGGAATAAGTACGCCTTTTGGTTGTACTTCCAGGAACTTTTTGCAGGCACCCAGCGTCAGACTGAAGATGGCCAGTGCAATGATATAAGTGTATCTCATCATTCTTTGCTTTTAAAAGTTAGTAGAAAAAGTGATACTATAGAATGGCTGGGTTTGCAATGTCCGGACACCGAACACCTTACTGATAGCCTCGGGATCAATATCGTTACCACTAAAGGTATAACGGAATGCATTCTGGGCCTGCAGCCTCAACTGGGTATTACTGATGCCCAATTCTTTAAAGAACTGTCCTTTTAAATTATAGGTCAGTACCACATCCCTTAACCGAATGTAATCTGCTTTGCGGACAAACCCCGCACCATAATTGTATGCGTAAATGGACAGGGGTGGATAATAACCAACCTGGCTAGTGGAAGCCGGAGAAAAACCGGGAATGCCTGTATTGTTTTCATCCCCCGGCTGGCGCCAGTAATTACTTGACCCTGCAAGTGGTGTTCCCTCTACTATATTTAGAGGGCTAGGTTGCTGCACACGCATCACATGTCCGCCGTAATACATAAAGAGGAAAGAAAGCTCAAAATCCCCGACATTAAACTGGTTATTAAAACCAAACACATACTTAGGGGTTACTGTTCCACTATAGACGAGGTCATCACTGGTTATATCTCCGGAACCTGCAAGGAATAAAACCCTTTGGTTCCCCAACCTGTCGATTACAGTGGGTTGACCACCTGCATTCAAGCCTCCGTAGTTATAACTATATAGGGCACCAATCGGCTGCCCTTTTATTGCCCTTGTCCCCCTTACAATATCATAAGAATTTGACTGGGTTGAAGTTTTTACAGCCAGCACTTTATTGTGATTAAATGATGCCGTAAGCTGACTGCGCCACCCTAGTTTTGATCCGCGTAAATTGACCGTGTTAATCAGTAATTCCAGTCCCTGATTCTGAATAGATGCCGTATTGGCATTGTATTGGTTAAAACCACTCGTAGGATCTGAATCAAATAATCCAAAGACATCGGTTGTTCTCTTTTGGTACCAGTCTATCGATCCCGAAATACGGTTATCAAACAAACCATAGTCGAGTCCAAAGTTATAATTCCTGGTGGTCTCCCAGCGCAAGGATAAATTCTCTGGATTCATTACATCATTGTAAGGCAAAGCTGTATTAAAATTTGTATTCAATCCAGAGTTCAGGATGAGGTATGAACCGCTATTGCTGGTCGGCACATTCCCATTGAACCCTGTTGCCGTCCTAAACTGCAGGGTATTAATCCATTTCACATCTTTTATAAACTCTTCATCCGCCAGTCTCCAGTTAAACCCGACAGACCACAAAGGTTTATTTCTGTATTTGGGAGCTACTCCGAATAAGTTAGTCTTATCAATTCTGAAGCTCCCGGTAGCTACATACTTTCTATTGAAAATATAAGTACCCTGGCCATAGTAAGATAGAAACCTGCGATCGTCTTCTGCTTCATTAAAATAATCAATGCTTCTAAAAGTTAGATCTGGTGTGGGAATTGGAATTTCCGTAAATGCAGGACTGGAGTTGCCGTTTAATACATTCATATCAATAGGCTGGCTGATCAATGTTTGCCCGTTGTAGCCGAAATAAGAACTCCGGTAATTATTTCTAAGAGTTCTCCTCTGCTCTGCGCCTAACATACCCGATACATCATGTTTAGATTCAGCAAAACGTTTATTGAAGTTTAACTGCGCTCTCCATGTATAATTGCTAACCTTATTGTTATTTTTAGAAAGTATATTCCCCTTTGGCATATTAGGGAAGGTAGCTTTACCGGTAATAGGATCTTTACCAGCATAATAGTCGATCATAAAACGTGTACTGTAAGCACTTTCTGTTTCCAGCTGATCAGTCAACAATTGCTGGCCCTCAAAATTACCTCCTAAGTCCAGGTTTAACCAGTCGTTAACTTTCGCATTCAACCGTCCTTGAAAACGTACTGAAGATCCTTTAAATGTAGTAGGGTTTGCTGTAAGTTCATTATATGGAGAATACGACAAGTCATAAAGGCCTGCGGCCAGGAGGGCCTTGTTCCTTGCCGGGTTTACCCCTTTTAAATAATTTCTGCCCGGGCCTAAACTTACCGGTAGTGCATTGCCCTGCTCATCACTAAGCTTTTCATAAGGGAAGAAGTCGCTGTAGGGTACTGTCTTTCCTATTTTATCATTAGAATTGGTATAAGTTCCTTTGAAGTCAAGGTTAAAACGCTTAGAAAATTTAAAGGTATTGGCCAGGTTCAGAATAATCTGCCGGTTTTCAGCCCCCCGGGTTACTGGTAGCTCGTTAATGTAGTTCAGGCCTAGCATATACGTGTTGTTTTCACTACCCCCACTTACATCAAAATTAATATTCTGAGCCTGTTTATCCTGATAAAACAAATTACCATAATCTTTAAGATTATCATAGGACCCTAAAGCTTTGAGTTGTTCGTCAACCTGTTGAGGTGTCAGCAAAGGATTTGAAACATCAGTCTGACTAGCTCCAAACAGAATACGCTCTGCCGGGTTCATCGTATTAATACCATTCTGGTACTGAACGTAACTAGGTTTAGCGATATTAAACCAGTCTTTCTGCAACTGTACAAATTCATCTGCGGGTGCATATTTCAAGTAATTGAAATCCGGCTTACTTTGTACAGCATAGGTTGCCCTGAGGTTAAAAACAGGTTTTCCAACTTTTCCTCTCCTGGTTTCTATAACAATCACTCCATTAGAGGCCCTCACACCGTAGATCGAAGCAGCTGCCGCATCCCTCAGAACACTCACAGAAACAATGTCGTTTGGGTTGATGGTACGCAAGTCTATTTCGGTCGGGAAACCGTCTAAAACAATCAAGGGCTGCTTTACCGCATCAAAAGTGGAAACACCCCTAATGCTGAGTTCACCGGATTGCGAATTGTAAACCAGGCCCGGTACTTTACCCTCCAGGCTCTCCAGGAAATTGCCTGTCACAGCTACACGCTGTTGGTATGCTTTCTCATTTATGGTAGAAGCAGCTCCGGTAAGCTGATCTTTTTTTATCTTTTGATAACCTGTACTAATAATCCCCACCTCATCTAGGTCGGCATTTGCGGGCTCAAGGCGAATGTTCATGACGCTCTTAACAGGCAATTCCCTGGTTTTATATCCCATATAAGAGACAATTATTATAGCCGACTCCTCTACTCCCTTTAAGTTAAATCTCCCGTTAGCATCAGTCACTACCAGCCTTGGTTTATTTTTCATCATGATATTAGCGCCGGGCATAGGTTTCCCCTTTTCATCTGTAACCTGTCCAGAAACATCTATAACAGTCAAAAAACTACTCAATTTATCCAGAAAGGATTCTTCTTTTCTTTTAATCGTTACAGCCTTATTTTTTAAGGTATATACCAGCTTCTGATCGGCGAAAATTTTGTCCAGGACTTCCTTTAAAGGCTTGTCTTTTACATTTATACTGATTGGACTGACCATTTTCAGATCTTCTTCTGAATACACAAAATCATAGCCTGTCTGTGTACTGATCTGGTTAAATATTTTGAGCAGGGGTGCCTGTTGTACAGAAAGGGTTACCTTCTGCGCAAGACTATTGGCACTTACCTGCATGATGATACTTGTTAATATGATGATGATTAATCTCATAATACGCAATATTTGCCTCGTTACAGGGGCAAAAAAAGGCCTGTGACGGGTTAGGTCATAAAAATTCATAACTTTGTTTATGGTTTAGTTGTTAATTATTGTTCCTCAATTGTTCTCGGCCAGACCACACTACAAAACCGGAGGTATCTCACACCTCTGGTTTTTTTATGCGTCCTAGTTTACATATCTGGTAAATCTATTTCACGATAATCTTCCTCCCTTCTATTTTAAAACTTATGCGTTTAGTTGAAGTGAGCATTTCCAATACTTCAGCGATATTCTTGTCCCTACTGATCTTACCCCCGAAACGTGCATTATTGCCGTTACCATCGTAAACAATGTCGACATTGTACCAGCGTGATAACCTGCGCATAATAGCAGGAACAGGCTCATCAGTAAATTTAAAATATCCATCCTTCCAGGCCACAGCCATATCCGGATCAACATTTTTCACTGTAATATACGGGCTACCGCTCACCGTAGCCTGCTCATTAGGGCTTAGCACCACACCACCCGGGCGCAGAATGGTGCCGGCCACTGAACTTACCTTTACCTGTCCCTCTAAAAGCGTAGTCTTTGTAACACCCTCATCTGCATAGGCGTTTATATTAAAATGGGTACCCAACACTTCAACTTTCTGTTTGTCAGTTAAAACAACAAAAGGCATCCTGCCCTCTTTGCCCTTCGCTCCCTTATCCTTAATCATAACCTTCGCCACTTCAAAATAAGCCTCCCCGATTAACTCAACATTACGTTTAGTAAACGATTTAAAGGTTGATGGGAATTTAAGGGATGATGCCGCGTTAAGCCATACCCGGGTCCCATCAGGCAGTGTAACCTGGTAGGTTCCACCAGGAGGTGTTGCCAGCGTAAGCATAGTGGGCTTATTAGTACCGGCTCCTGAACTTAGGCCGGCTAAATCGGTGCTGTCGTTGTATATCAATTTACCGGCATCAATAATTACCCCGGTTTTGGTATCACTGAGCTTAACCACTTTACCATCCGCAAGTGTTATTGTGGCTATATTTTTACCGGGAACGATGTCACGTGCCGCTAAAACAAGTTCGGATTGCCCGGATCTTCCGGCATAAAACCATATCCCGGCACCTAAAGTAACCAACACAGTGGCCGCTACAGCGACCCATCGCCAAAGTCTATAGTCTTTGGCAAGCTTTTGTTGTAGTTTTTCGGCTGCTATTCTATTTTTCACCAAATCCTTCGCGACATTAACATTAAAGGAGTTCATCTCATCGATGTCCGCCATACGTAAGTCCTCATTCTCCATTCTCGCATACACCTCTCTATTGGCCTCGCTTTCGTTAAGCCAGGCATCAAGCTCACGTTGCTCATGGGCTTCAAGCTCCACAGTACGCTTTAACGCAATGAGCGAACTGATCTTAAAAGAATCATATATATATTGATTTGACATCCCTGTTATTGTTATAATAACATAGAAACAGAATGAACATCCTGAATCTCTAAACAATTGAAAAATATTTTTTTTAACTGCCGATAAACTAATTAAAAAGGCGATCAGTTAAAGTTGCCAGGAGCAATATTCCGAATCCGCCAGTGGATAGTTTTTGCCTTAGCATTCCTATTCCCCGCATTTTCTGGTTATAAACGGTACTTACTGTAATACCCAATGCATCTGCGATTTCCTGCGGTTTTAATCCTTCCTGGTAAATCATTTTCATAATCTTACTACATTGTTCCGGCAAGCTATCTAAAGCCATTGCAATCTCTCGTAAACCCTCCGCATAAATGATCTCATTCAAAACCGGCATATCAGTTTCTTCGGGTGAGCTCATTAATAACTCATGATGTTTATCCTTACGTTTTTCCTTATCAAGATAATTAAGGCTTGCATTGCGGGTACTGATATATAGAAAAGCTTTTATTGCATTTAGATTTTCAAAATCAGCATGTTTATGCCATAGCTTATATAAAACTTCCTGAACAATATCCTCAGCAGCCATTTTATCTATAATGAGCCTGGCCGAGAAAAAACAAAGCGCCTGATAGTAATGATCAAAGATCTGTTCAAAGGCACGTTCATCACCTTGCTGAAGTAAAGCTGTAAGTTCCTGATCAGTATATGTACTATAAGCAGCCATGTCGGTTATCCCAAAATCACTTTATAAACACTCATCAACAAGGTATAAGATCGACTCATAATTTTTGCTTACTGCATCAGACATCGCCATTTCGCAAGTTTTTGCGGTTGAGTAATATCCATCGTATTCCTTTCTTTTCACTTCGCCGGCTTCAGGGGCTGTTGCAGCAGCAGTCAACTCAGGAAATAGAAATCCCCGATCTCCCGCCATACCACAACATCCGGCATTTAGGGGTACATCAACTTTATGCGCAAAACGGTCTGCAATCTGGAACAATTTACTTTCCAGTCCCATCTTTTTCAACGTACAAACCGGATGTAGCACGATGTTATCTTTTTTGCGAACATCTTTCAATAGCGGCAATACATGATCGTACAGATAATCAATACTATCGATGATATTCATCTGATCAAAATAGGCTTTGTTTTCATTGGTAAGCACACTACGACAATGCTGCAAAGTATGTGTACAAGAACTTACATCCAATACCACGGGTAATTTTCCGCCGGCTGTCCAGTTCCATAGTTTCTTTACTGTTTCATTGGAAGTATAGATATAAGCATCCTGGTACCCCTTAGAGGAAAACAGCTGACCACAGCAGGTACTGTTGATGTCGTCAGGTACCACAACCTCGATTCCAGCCTTAGCTGAAACACTCATAAAGGTTTGCGGCATACTTTTCTTACTATCTTTCGCACCGCCCATCATCCTGTTGATACAGGTAGGAAAATATACGATAGAACCATTGCTGCTCCCCTCGATTTTTCCTTTAGTAGCCTGCAACTGGTTACTCCATAACGGCATTGCAGGGATCACTTTCTTCAGTCCGCCGGTAATATTCCTCATGGCCGACCCACCGAATACTTTGTTGATCCCATCCCCGACCTTAACTGCAGAACCTACCACAAAAGCAGTAGCCCCAAAGTTTTTAGCAACCATAACTGCCAGACTATTGGCTGTTTTACTATGACTTTCCCTTCGCAAGCGTTTCACCAGGTCTCCAGTATTGATGTCTACCGGGCAGGCTGTGGCACATAAACCATCTACCGCGCAAGTATCCAGTCCGTCATATTGGTACTCGTTAACCAGCTGATCAAAATCACGTTTGTTACCACTCGCTTTTAATCCTGCCAGCTCCCTTCTCACCACAATCCTCTGTCTTGGCGTAAGGGTGATGTTACGACTCGGACACTTATGTTCACAGTAGCCACATTCAATACATTTATCAACCTCCTGTTCAACCGATGGCAGGGGTTTTAAATTGGCGATGTGCGCCTTTTTATTTTCGTTGATAATTACACCGGGGTTGAGCAGATTTTGCGGATCAATGGCTGCCTTTAAGGTTTTCATGATCTGGTAGGCTTCACCGCCCCATTCTGTTTCAATAAACGGGGCCATGTTACGACCTGTTCCATGTTCAGCCTTTAAGGTGCCGTCATAAGTTTCAACCACCAGCTTCACCACATCCTGCATAAACAAATCATATCGTTCAATTTCAGCTGCTGTATGAAAAGCCTGGGTAACCACAAAATGGATGTTCCCATCTTTGGCATGACCAAAGATGATCGCTTCATGATATGCATATTTCCTAAATAGCTGCTGCAGGTCCAGGATGGCATCTCCCAGCTTTGCTACAGGAAAAGCAATATCTTCCAATATCACCGTGGTGCCGCTGGCCCTTACCGCACCAACCGCAGGGAACATACCCTTTCTTAGTTTCCAGAAAAAAGCTTGTTCTTTAACATCCTCTGTAAACACAGGGGCTTCCAGCATTGACAAATCACCGGCTGAAGAAAGAAACACATTCGTTTTGGCATGTAATTCAGCTAAGCTGTTGGCCTGAAACTCAACCAGCAAAGCCGCAGCTGTTTCCGGCAGTGTTTTTAGCCTGTCGGGAACTCCTTTTAAACTATCAATAGATCTTAATGAAGCCCTATCCATCAACTCAACGGCCTCCGCACCAGAAACGGTTAAGGGTATGATGGCCTGACAAGCGGCATAAATATCCGGGAAATATAAAAAGGCCGTAGTCTTAAAAGGATAATCCGGAACGGTTTCCATTACCGCTTCCGCGATGAAGCCAAGCGTTCCTTCAGCACCAATTAAAAGGTGCGCCAACACATCCAGTGGATGTTCATGGTCAATAAAGGAATTTAATGAATAACCTACGGTATTTTTAGTCTCATATTTTCTGCGGACCAGCTCATACAATTCGGCATTATTTTTAAGCTGTTCCTGCATGCTTGTTATCGCCGTAAAAATCTGTCCGCATTCCAGTTCAAACCTGGCATAATCCGCGGTATTTTCGGTGGTAAACGTTTTGCCATCAGGCAAAATAAAACGGATATGCTTAGTGGTATGGTAAGAGTTAAGTTTTACGCCGCAACACATTCCACTCGAATTATTGGATAAAATCCCACCCATCATCGCCGCATCAATACTCGATGGATCCGGACCGATCTTTCTCTTATAACGCTTTAGATAGGCATTCACCATGCTTCCGGTAATTCCCGGTTGTACCCTCACCTGCCCACCATCATTTTCAATCTGCATCTTGTTCCAGTACTGGCTTAAATCAACCAGAATACCATCGGTAATAGCTTGTCCGGATAAACTCGTACCACCGGTCCTGAAAGTCAAGGGAATTTTGTGTTCATGGGAAAAACTGAACAAAGCGATAATTTCCGGTTCCGTAATTGGCTGAACAACGGCCTTGGGCCTCAAATAATAAAACCCTGCATCCGATGCATATGCAACCAAATCAATCAGTCGTGATTTAATACGTGCTTTTGGTAAAATACCTTCTAAAAGTTCTCCAATTTCCATTTAAAGACAAAAATATTGATGCAGGCAAACAAACCTGCTGCGAAATACCTAACTATAAACAAAGAAACCATTTAAAACTTAGAAATCTAAGTATTCCCATATGATTTTATCAGAACTCCTTATTTCGTTCACTATTATCCTTGGGAATGAACAAATTGAATGAAGTGATCCAACCAGGCTTTTATTAATTTCGTTTCCATGTTGGCCAACATAGGCGTATCCTGAAAAGCCTTTGATGAGTAAGGAAAAGAAATTTACAATCATTCCCTATTATGAAAAGATTAGATTTAAACAACCTTGGTGTTCAAGAAATGAACACAGCAGAAATGACTAGAGTTGAAGGTGGCGGACTGCTAAGCGGTCTGAACATTCTTGGCGGACTTGGACTAGGTAACCTAACTGGAGCTTTAGCCCCGGTAACAGGAGCTGTAAAAAGCGTACTTACTGACACTTTTGCTTTCCTTAACAAGCAATTGACTACTGTTTTAGGCGCATTAGGCGGTCTGTAAAAAATCTATAAATAGCCGTTATCCTTTGAGGATAACGGCTATTTTAATATACCAGCTACATGTCCTTATCCCTCTATTCTACCGAAAACATTTCCGGCACTTCTCTTGTTTACCGTTCGCAAATCAACAGGCCAACACAAATCATTTACCTGGTTACCATTGTCACAATCCTTATAACGCTGATCGCACTACCATTTATTAAAACGCCCATCAGTGTAAAAAGCACTGGGCTCCTTCAATCTTCTATCGAAAAAACAGAACTTATCGTACCTGTTAACGGCAGGTTAATAAAACTCCGGCTCAGTGACAACAAAAAGGTTAAACAGGGCGAAACCTTAGTCATAATAGATGCCTCAATGGCTAAACAACAAGGGAGTATTGTGCAAAACAGACAAGGGCAAACCGCAGCTTTCCTGCAGGACATCCGTACTTTACTGGTTTACATCAATAGAAATGGGTTTAGCTATCCTCCCTTACAAACCGGACAGTATACCGCATCCTGGCAGCAGTTTGCACAGGAACTTGAAAATGCACGTATCGCTAAAAATCAGGCCGAAAACACCTACAACCGCTACAATAAGCTTTTTCAAAACAAAGCACTTACAGAATCAGAATACGAACGCTACAAATTTGAATATGAGCAGGCCGGATCGGCCTACAAAATGATTATCAACAAATATAAAACCCAATGGCAAACTGAAGCAAATACCTTGCGTACGGAGTTGCAGCAATTGAGCGGGCAACAGATTGAACTAAATGAACAAAAAAAACAATATACCTTAAAAGCCCCTATTGACGGTTCTATTCAAAACTTAACCGGGATGCAGGAGGGCGCTTACGTATTTGCCAATCAAAAGATCGCTGAAATATCACCAGATGCAGCCTTAACGGCTTTTTGCTACGTTAAGCCCGCAGACATTGGGCTGATTAAAAAAGGGCAGGAAGTACGCCTGCAGGTTGATGCGTTTAACTACAATCAGTGGGGACTGGCAACAGGCAAAGTACTTGACATTTCGGATGACATTATAATTGTAGACAATCAACCTGTATTCAAAGTAAGATGCGGCTTAACAAAAGATCATTTGCTGTTAAAAAATGGGTACAAAGGTTATTTAAAAAAAGGGATGACTTTTACCGCGCGTTTTACCGTTACCGAACGTAGTATGTACCAGTTACTATACGACAAGGTAGACGACTGGGTAAATCCAAATGTAAGGGGGAAGATATAAGCGGGATATGAGTATTAAAGTAAAACAACGTGACATTACCGACTGTGGGGCAGCATGTCTGTCCTCCATCGCAACACACTATAAACTAGACCTGCCGGTTGCACGCATCAGGCAACTTGCCGGTACAGATAAAAAAGGCACCACCGTACTCGGCCTGGTAGAAGCCGCCCAGAAACTTGGCTTTGAAGCCAAAGGAGTTAAGAGCCCCTTCGAAAGTCTGTTTAAAATACCTACACCGGCCATAGCGCATATCTTAGTAGAGAACATATTGCAACACTATGTGGTCATTTACAAAGTAACCAAACAGTTCATTCAGGTTATGGATCCCATTGATGGGCAGATTCAGCGCAAAAGTCATGATGAATTTAAAAAAGAGTGGACCGGTGCCCTGGTCCTGCTCCTTCCTACCGAAGAGTTTAAGCCCGGAAATGAAAAAATATCTGTACAGGGCCGTTTCTGGAGTTTGATAAAGCCGCATAGGAGCATCTTAATCCAGGCACTTATTGGTGCTATAATTTATACTATCCTAGGCCTTTCCACCTCTATTTTTGTGCAGAAGCTCGTGGATTTTGTGCTGGTCGACGGTAACCGCAACCTGTTGAACCTGATGGGTATCGCTATGGTCATCCTGTTGCTTGTCCAGCTTTTCATTGGCACCGCAAAAACCATATTTACCTTAAAAACCGGACAGATGATAGATGCCCAGCTGATCCTGGGCTATTACAAACACCTGCTTAAGCTGCCGCAACAGTTTTTTGATACCATGCGTGTGGGTGAGATCATTTCAAGGATTGGTGACGCCGTAAAAATCAGAACATTTCTGAACGACGTAAGCATCAATTTCCTGGTCAACATTTTCATTGTTTTCTTCTCGTTTATAGTCATGTTTACCTATTACTGGAAACTGGCATTGCTGATGTTAACCGTAATCCCTGTATATCTGCTTATCTACCTGGTCGCCAACAAGCTCAACAAAAAAGCACAGCGAAAACTAATGGAAGATTCTGCGGAGCTGGAATCACAATTCGTAGAAAGTTTAAATGCTGTAGGAACCATCAAGCGCTTCGGATTAGAAAGTCATGCTAATGAAAAAACAGAGCTTCGCTTTGTAAAGCTATTGAAAACAGGCTATGCTTCAAATATCAATGCGGTATTCGCTACCACATCAGCAGAGCTGATTTCCCGTTTGTTAACCATCGCCTTACTATGGATTGGCGCCGGTTTTGTCCTCGATAACAACATCACTCCCGGAGAGTTACTCTCATTCTATACGCTAATCGGCTATTTTACAGGACCTGTTTCCTCCCTAATAGGCATGAATAAAGTTGTACAGGATGCTGTGATTGCTGCCGACAGGCTCTTTGAGATTATGGACCTGGAACGCGAAGGCATGGAGACCAATGAAACACAGATTGAACTTAGTGCGGATAAAATAGGCGATATTCATTTCGAACATGTCTCCTTCCGCTACGGCACAAGGATCCCTGTATTTGAGGAGCTCAACTTAACCATTCCAAAGGGCAAATTTACAGCTATTGTCGGCGAAAGTGGTTCAGGAAAATCTACCTTGATGTCTATCCTTCAAAACATTTACCCCATACAAAAGGGTAATATCAGCATCGGGAAATACGACCTGAAGTATATCCGAACCGCCTCCCTGCGTAGTGCCATAGCTGTTGTGCCACAAAAAATTGATCTCTTTGCCGGCAATGTGATCGATAACATTGCGATTGGCGATTATGAACCCGATATGCAGCGCATACTTGACATTTCCGAACAGCTGGGCATTATTGATTTTATAGAAAGTTTACCCAGGGGATTTCAAACTTACCTCGGCGAAAATGGCACCACCTTATCGGGCGGACAAAGGCAGCGTATCGCTATTGCCAGGGCACTGTACCGCAATCCTGAAATCCTGATCCTTGATGAAGCAACCTCTTCCCTGGATTCGGCATCAGAGCAATACGTTCAAAGGACAATTGATCTTTTAAAAGCCAGGCAGAAGACAGTTATTGTGATTGCACATCGCTTAAGCACACTGAACCATTCCGACAAAATCATTGTACTGGATAAAGGTGTAGTAGCGGAGCAGGGTACACACAAGGAGTTATTATGTGATCCGAACTCCGCATACAGCAGACTATGGAACCTTCAAATGCCTCAATTGATTAAAATTTAAGAGGCGCTACTGATTCTACATTTTTATCCATCTCTAAAACGATCACCGTATCATTAAGGTCGGGTAATTGTTTTGGCAATGAGATCTTAAGCTTCTCCGTTTCCGTTTTAAAGGTTAAGGGGGTTGCACCATCAAGTAAATAGGCTTTACTGAGCTTAACACCAGGTATTGCCGCAATTGAGATTTCAGTTCCCTGATTTTTAAATATGTGCAGATAGATTTTATTTCCCTTTCTCGTTGCCGCCAACACACTGTCTGGCTTATACGGGCCACCCTTGGTATTGTAAATAGCAGCTCCATTTTTATTTAACCAGGCCCCCATTTCTTTTAAGCGGTTAACCTGTCTTTCTTCTATCCTTCCATCCAGCATAGGTCCAACGTTGAATAATAAATTACCATTCCCACCGGCTGTACTTGCCAGTGTCTGAAGGCATTCTTTTAATGATTTCATTTGATCATTGGGTTTCCATGCCCATTGTTTACAGATCGTAATACAACTCTCCCATGGATAGTCCATATTCATTGCCCCAACTTCTTGTTCAGGGGTGGCAAAGTCTGCCAATGTTGTAGGTAACATCACCTTATGTGATCCGCCGCTGGCTTCTTTAGTATCCAGCCTGTTGTTGATGAGCACATTTGGATCCAGCTTTTTAATGGCATTATAAACATCCGCTGAATATGCATGTGTCCATCCCTCTTCCCAGTTTCCATCAAACCAAAGCATATATGGCTTATAATTCGTGATCAACTCCTTCAGCTCGTTTTTCATCCTCAATACAAACCGGTCCATATCCTTCGATTTATTGGGTGTTTTTGAAGGATGTGAAAATGTGTAGTCAGGATCATGCCAATCAGCAACCGTAAAGTAAATACAGAACTTCAGGTCGTATTTTTTGCAGGCCTTTGCGAGTTCTCCTACAATGTCTTTTTTATAAGGAGAATTCATGATGTTATAGTCGGAATATGCTGTTGGCCATAAACAAAACCCATCATGGTGTTTAGCGGTAATTGTTAAATACTTCATTCCCGCATCTTTAGCCGTTTTAGCCCATTTATCCGCATCAAATAAAACCGGATTAAATTCTTTATAGAGGTTATCGTACTCAATGACCGGCACATTTGTACCTCTCGACCAGCCGATTTCGGTTCCACGGAGACTCACCGGCCCCCAGTGGATAAACATGCCGAACCTTTTATCCATAAAACCTTCCACTATCTTTTTATCAGTGCGGATGATGGGTGCCTGCGCAAAAGTAAAGCAAGACAGGCATAGGAAAACAAGCGTCAAAACTGTGGTGTATCTTTTCATTCGGTTCTAATTTGGTTTATTTGTGTAAGCCTAAATTAATACTACCGCAACGAATAAAGAATAGAGAATTGAATGAATATACTGGACTATACGATGAAAACATCCAGATCATAATTTCAGCTTATTTTATAAAAGCAGTCCTAAACCTCCAGTACGAAACCAATGCCAGGGCAAAAACAATACTGACGGTAATGTATACCCAGGATGGTATTGGGACCGGATCGCCCTGCGCATAAGAGTGCAGACCGGTCAGGTAATAATTTACCCCAAAATAAGTCATGATGATGGTCGAAAAACCAAGTAAGGACAATAGGTTAAACAGGTACTTGCTTCTCATTTTCGGGATCAGGCGTACATGGAGTATAAAAGCATAAACAATTACCGAAATAAAAGCCCATGTTTCTTTAGGGTCCCAGCTCCAGTAACGGCCCCAGCTTTCATTTGCCCAAATTCCACCTAAAAAGGTTCCTACTGTAAGTAAAAACAAACCAACTGTTAACGACAACTCATTTACAATGCTGAGCTCGGTTACAGAGTCCCTGACTTTTGCACTGATCTTTTTACCATTTATAATGTAAAGTACCAATACCACCGTCCCTAATAAGGCGCTGAGCCCAAAAAAGCCGTAGCTGGAAGTAATAATCGCTACATGGATCATCAGCCAGTATGATTTTAATACAGGTACCAATGGGGTAATCTGAGGGTTCATCTGTGATCCACCATGTGCGAACCCCATTAAAATAACAGCAATCAGACAGCCTGCCGCAGGAATAAAGGCATTGCTGTTCCGGTACATCAGTAAACCAGACAAAACGCCGATCCAGCTAATGAACAATACAGCTTCATAGCCATTACTCCAGGGTTCATGTCCCGAAATGTACCACCTCACCCCCAATCCTACTGCTTGCAACAGCACAGCTAATCCAATAAGTATTAACGTAAAGTTGACCAGTCTGTCCAGACTTTTGGAGCTTTTAAACAATTTAAAAAAGGCGAGTGCAAGGATCACCGTACCCAAAAGCGCATAGGTAATCATTAGATTTAGGAATATATTCCAGGAGTTATAACTTACTTCCCAGTCAATTTTTGCCGTCGAAGGCACTACACCTGCACTGTATTTAAGTTGCTGTTCTTTCAATGCGTTTAATTCGGTATCCGCTGCTGACCAGTTTCCGGCCAGTACACTTTTAAAATAACGTTCTATAGCTGTAGGTTGGGCAGCATTGGCGTTTACCTGGTCCAAAGACTGTGCAGTCCAGGTATTGTTGGCATCACCAGGTATGGGTACAACCCTAAGGTACTGCCCGTTCACCAGTTGCAACATCGCTTGAAGCTTATCGTTTAAGTCGATGATATCTTTATCATAACTGCTTTGTTCCGCAGGCTTTTTTGCAAAAGCTTTCAGGTACTCATCGCCCATAATAAACTGTAGTGATCCCTCTGTAGTTAAGGTCATCAGGTTAATCATGGAGGTATAGCCCTGATCATTGGCTTTAACCGCTTTAAGTAGTTCCGAGCCACCTTTCGCACCCACACTGATCAAAGGAACATTTACCCAGTTGAAAGGGTTCGTGGAAACAGATAGAAAGAATTGATTCGCGTTGAGGTTATAAAAATGGTCTTTACGGTGTAGCTTACGTAAAATTTCGAGCGCCATTGTATTTACGGGTTCAATTCTTCCGTCAATATTCTGAACAGGCAGACGGCCGAAATTATCTGCATGTTTCAAATCAATTTTTACCGAACCTGCAAATTTTTCAGGATCTACACTTTTAGCCGATAAAAGCATACTGAGCTCTGCCTGTGAGGGCTGAGCATGCTGGTGATCATGAGACCCCAGGTCATGACTATGATCGTGCTCCGCAGGACCATTTTTGCCATGCATGTCAATTTCCTGACTAAAGGCAGCGCCCAAAGGGAGCATTACAAATAACAGTACCAGTGTCTTCGATTTGGATATCGCTTTCAGTTGTTCGTTCAATTTTGAAAAGTGGGTACCTTTCCAGAACAGGGTAACAAACATGCCCAGGAATAATAAGGTGTAACCGATATAAGTGATATTTGTGCCCCAGTAATCGTGGTTTACAGAAAGTATAGTACCTTTTTCATCCGGATCAAAACTGGCCTGAAAAAAACGGTAGCCGTCGTAGTCCAGCACATGGTTCATAAAAATTTTATAAGGCATATCTGAACCGGGGCCTTTTACGATAACGTCTGAAGAGTAAGCTGCAGGGCTGTTGCTTCCCGGATATTTTTCCATTTTAAAGTCAACCAATTGTAAAGCAAAGGGAGCAGGGTATATTTTAGAACCGTAGGCGAGTGAGATGGGCAGGCCACCAATTTCTGTCTGGTGCTGGAAGTTTGTCATTCCCTTTCCACCATAAAAAGAAACCGTATCCTTCGCTGTTGGTGTAGTGACTTCTACTTTTACAAGATCAGGGTCATGCTCATTCGTTTTCTTATCTCCCTCAAAATAGGTAATATAGCCGTTAACAGGGCCTTCGGGTATTACAAAAGCCAATCCGGCAATCGTATAAAGGCTCCTCAGATTAAATACCTGGGCCTGGTTTTTGCCATCTACCGCTTTTCTTTCCTGCGTGGCCATCACCATATAATTACCTTCATAAGGAGAGGAAATTTGCAAACTGCCGTTTGCATCTTCAATATTGATGGCTCCGGGTGTTGGTTTATTATAACTCAGTAACAGGTTCTGCATCAGTTGGACGGTTCCTGAGGGAATGTATTTATTTGTTCTTTTCCCGTTTTCCAAAACAACAAGATGCAGGATAGCTTTGCCGTTAGGTTCGCGGATTAAAGAATCCTGCGCCCTTGCATAAAAATCAACGACTTTCATTTTTACGCGCTGTCCATAATAGTCATATTCGGAAACAAAAGTCTTTTTGAAAGGCCTGAGGTAGCCAGGAATGCGATTGGATATTAAAATTGCGGGTACATCATCATAAGCCAGGGCCTGATCATCTTTTCCGATCTGTACCTTAAAAAAAGTAGCATCAGATACAATCTCCTTACTGGATTCCCCCTCCCGGATATGCATAGATCCTTCAAAGCTAACGTAACGCGTAATATAACCACCTATAAAAATGATGATAAAAGCCAGGTGGAAAACCAGCAAAGGCAATTTCTTACGCGACATCAACTGGTATCTTTTGATGTTGCCAATAAAGTTCAGGATCAGGATAACCATAATGAGCTCAAACCACCAGCAGTTGTATATCAAAGCTTTGGCTACAGCCGTGCCATAATCGTTTTCCACAAAAGTGGCCATTGCCATAGAAAAAGCATATAACAATAACATAACCCCCATAATCCGGGTGGAGAAGAGCATTTTTCCTAAACTTTTAATCATTCTTTTTTCTTATTCGTTTTGAGCAGGGCCCATTTTATACTGAGCTGGAACTTCATCTCTTTTAAACGCCGTAAAGATGGCACTGAGAAGGCAAAAAAATAAACTGAATTGAATTTATGGCAAAAATAAGACTAAATTGGAACGGGAAAAATGTGCGGGGCCTAACGCTATTTTTTTCTATAAAAACAATAATTTTACCAGCCAAATAAGTCAACATGAAGGTTAATAAGAAAAAACGGGACGGTTTTAACGGAGAGAAACTGATCAGTCTTCCTGAATTTCTGTTTAGCCGAAAACCCAAAGATGATTTTTTCTTAAATTCACTGTACATAAGCCATATCGGCTACTTCCCCAAAGCAGCAGGACATTACCGGAACAGACCAAAAGGCTGTACAGACAACATCCTGATTTATTGTGTAAGCGGTAAAGGCTGGTTTAGTATAGCAGGAGAAAGGTATGAAGTTTCTGCCAATCAGTTTTTTATTATTCCGGCAACAGATCAGCATTTACGTTATGCATCTGATGTTGATGATCCATGGACGATATACTGGATACACTTTACAGGGAGCAAACTTTCGAGTCTGAATGATTCCTTATCCATTAAAAGCCTGATCAATCCGAAAACCATACCATTTGACGAACATCGGATCAGACTTTGGGAAATGATATACAACTGCCTTGAAAAAGGATATAGTGATGAAAATTTAAACTATGCCAACCTCAGTCTTTATTATTTAATCGCCAACTTCCTGTTTCCGCAGAAAAACATCGAACTTACACAAACGCCGGGCGGGGACATCTCAGATAAAGTGATCGAATATATGAAGGCCAACATTTCAGCGAGGTTAACCATTACCGATATTGCCGCTGAATTCGCTTATTCTACTTCACATTTCCAGAACATATTCAGGACAAAAACCGGAATATCACCTATTGATTATTTCATTCATCTAAAGATACAACGTGCCTGCCAGCTGCTAGCCTTATCAGATTTGCGGATAAAAGAAGTTGCCGCAGCTGTTGGCTATTCCGATCCGTTTTATTTCTCACGTTTGTTTCATAAAATCATGGGAAGTTCGCCGGTAGACTATAAGAACAAAAACAGAGTATAGCTAGCTATTTTATAGCCCTGTACCCCAATTCTGCCCCCCCACTTACAGGCAACAGTGTTCCTGTGATGAAACGTGCTTTATCAGATAAGAGAAAAACGCAGGCATCGGCAATTACGTCGCCTTCCGGACAATAGCCAAGTGCATGTATATTATCCAGGTACTGCTCGATAGAGGCGGGATCAGGTTGCTCCTTGCTCCATTGACGGAGCATCGGTGTCCAAACCCCCGCTGGTAATACCGCATTTACGCGAATCTTATGTACCGCATAATCCAGTGCCATAGATTTCGTCAACGCGTTCATCGCCCCTTTTGTTGCGGAATAGGCCGCATGGTTTTCCTGTCCGATCTCCCCTACAAGGCTGCTTGTATTCAGAATACAGCCTTCAGATTTTTTCAATGCTTCAAAACCAAACCTGGTAGTGTACAATACACTTTTCAGGTTTACATCCATCAGCTGCCCCCATTCTTCATCACCCGTTTCATGTAAAGGTTTAGAGGGCGAGGCAATTCCAGCATTGTTATGTACCGCATCTAAGCGCCCATATTTTGAAAGGGTTAATGCAATTGCCTGTTCCACTTCGGCCGGCTTAGACACATCGCAAACAAGCCCGAAATGTTCTGTCCCCAGTTGTCTTGCAATATCCCCGGTATTAGCGTCCAATGCAGCAATCATAACCTTTGCTCCGGCCTCGGCGTATGCTTTTGCACAAGCCAAACCAATTCCTGTTGAACCACCTGTGAGGAAAATAACTTTATCGGATAATAACTGCATATTCTTGCCCATATTTTAGCTGAGATTTGGTCAATGCAAATTAGCAATGTGTTCCAACCAAAACCAATAGACTAAAATTCTATTTAGCTGGATTATTCGATGCATTAAAATACGTTATTCATCAGGATTATCTTTCGTGTGGGACCTAATGAGTGATTAAGGCTTAGTCCTTATAAGTATTGATGGCTTCCCAAAGCATATCCTTCAGCTGAACAATGTTTTTTTGTGCCACAGAAGAGATAAATATAGATGGAATGTTCTTTGGTAATTCTTTCTTCATTTCCGCCATCAGTTCATCGTCCAGCATATCCGACTTTGTAACCGCCAGCAAATGCGGCTTCTGCATCAGTTCAGAATTGTAGTCTTTAAGTTCTGATTTTAAGATCTCGTATTCTTCCGCTATACTTCTGTGCGTATCCGCAGGCACCATAAACAGCAATACAGAGTTCCGTTCAATATGACGTAAAAAGCGGTAACCAAGCCCCTTACCTTTAGAAGCACCTTCAATAATACCAGGAATATCGGCCATTACAAATGACTTGCTATCGCGATATGATACGATACCCAGATTTGGTACGAGTGTAGTAAAAGGATAATCAGCAATTTCGGGTTTAGCGGCAGAAACTACCGACAATAAGGTTGATTTCCCAGCATTCGGGAATCCTACCAAACCCACATCGGCAAGCACCTTAAGTTCAAGTACTATCCACTCTTCCTTTCCTGCCTCACCTGGCTGAGCAAAACGCGGGGTTTGTAAAGTAGGTGTTTTAAAATGCCAGTTACCAAGACCGCCACGGCCACCAGAGGTAAGAATTTTTGTTTCGCCTTCTTCTGTGATTTCAAAGAGCACTTCACCTGTCTCAGCGTCTTTGGCAATGGTACCCAGGGGTACATCAAGAATCTCATCTTTACCGGATTTACCCGTTGATGTTCCGCTTGAACCTGGTAAACCATCAGGTGCAATGATGTGCTTACGGTATTTTAAATGGAGCAGCGTCCAGAACTGAGAATTACCTCTCAGGATGATATGACCACCACGACCACCATCGCCACCGTCGGGACCGCCAGTAGCAGTCCTGATGTCGCGGTGCAAATGTGCAGAACCTGCCCCCCCTTTACCAGAACGGCAGCATATTTTAACATAATCTACAAAATTTGAACCCTGCGACATAATCTTCTCTGTTTTTTTATAAAATAACAATAGCGGGCAGCATTAAGTTCTGTCCCGCTATCAGTAATGTTTTTGTACTAGTACTTATCTACAACGGCACACAAGTCGGCAAAGATATCATCGATTTTACCGATGCCATTAACTTTACTTAATTTCTGTTGTCCTTCGTAATATGGCAAAACGTGTATCGTTTTGTTAAAATATTCTTCAATGCGTTTTTGTAGTTTATCGGCCTGATCGTCAACACGACCGGTTTCAAGCTGACGTTGTGCAATACGTTTGGTCAGTTCTTCCTGATCTACGTCTAAAGCAATTACTCCATCAATAGCACTACCTTTACTTACTAAGAACTCATCCAGTGCCTGTGCCTGAGGTACAGTACGTGGAAAACCATCAAATATAAATCCTTTGGCCTGTGGGTTTTTATCCACTTCTTCTTCCAGCATAGCGATGGTAATTTCATCAGGAACCAATTGCCCTTCAGCAATTAAAGCACTCACACGCTGTCCTAGCGGTGATTGATTTTTAATATGCGCCCTGAAAAGATCGCCTGTTGAGATGTGGATCAATTGATATTTCTCAATCAATTTTTCAGATTGGGTGCCTTTGCCTGCACCCGGGGGGCCAAAGAGAACAAAATTCAGCATTTGGGTTGTCTTTAAAGTTAAAAAGCCTTCTGCCCGCAGGCTTAAGGCTTCTGTTTCATTATTTAAGCTTTCAGTGTTAAGGATACGATGCAATCTATCGAAGTTGGAATAAAAGAAGCTTCTATAAATTGTGTCTTAACCATTGAAAATATTTTATTTCTACCTATTAAACATTCATTGTAACACTCCGTTTTTCAATTCATTAAATCGCCGAATAAGAAAAATATAGAGGCTAGTTTTGAGGTTGCAAATATATAATTATTAATTTACTATATTCATTTTTTTACAAATAAGCCCCCTAAAGTAAAGCAGACAGTTATTGATCCTCAATAGTTACTGGTAAGCCCCCTTACTGATCAAATTATTTACGATACGTGCCTGCCCATCTTTATCTGTTGTACCGTTTACTGTTGCTGAAGTAACAATCCCCGTATTTTTTGCCACAGATGCCTGCTTCAAATGCAGGTCGTAAGTAATCACATTTACAAACTGCGGACCTGTACCTGCGGTAGATCCCGCATCACCACCACATGCTGCTTTCCACAGGTTAAAATCGGTATAAGGAATATTATTCCAACGCCAGATAATCAGGCCTTCAGAATAGTATAAATTATTAGAAACTGTATTATTTGCCCCCCCGGTTACCTGCTTATTGATGAACACACCTCTGTCCGATCTCGGATAAATGATATTGTTGTTGATAACGTTGTTATTGCAGTTCTCTGTAAGCCTGATCTCACCTTCAACCTCATTTGAATACCCCAGGTCTTTGCTGTTGTGAAAAATGGTATTGTTGACCACATAACAATTATTGGTGCCACCGCCTGTATATCCGATGTAACCACCCAGGTAAATTCCTGCAAGTGAACAATTGTAAACCAGGTTATTCCTAACGGTACATTCCTGGGTAGGGAAATTATTGGTTTCGCTAACGATACCGATCCCTCGGCCACAATCTTTCACCAGGTTTCTTTCGACAATGATGTTCCTGGCACCATCAACATAAATCCCAATGGCACCATTGTGCTCTTTAAAAGCCGGTATAGGGCCTGTTCTACCATCAAGATTAAAGACTTCGTTATCAGCAATTACGCCATTACGTACATAATTATAGGCCGGGTTCGTATTGGCAGCATAACCACCCGCAGCTACAATTCCAATATTTTCGCCATTGTACACCTTATTTTTCCTGACTTCAAAACCATCTACATAACCATTTATGGTTAAGTTCTCACTATAACCAGTATTACAGTCGAAGATTTCATTTTCCTCCACCAGGATTTTGGTCATAGCCACATCCGTATTTCCAATCACATGTATGCCATGTCCGCTTCTGCCCATTTCAGCGGTTGCATTATTTTCAATATTGTAGACCCTGTTCTTTTTTAGGGTAATATTATTTGAACCTGCCTTTACCACTATTCCATCCACATTTGCCCAGGCTGTACCCGTTTTAAAATTACAGACATCAAGTCCTTCCATAACGATAAAACTTACCCCGCTTAGCGTAACCAGCGCTTCGTTCCCGGATACTGAAAGTCCCTCTCCACTGATAATCGCTTTCTCGGCCTGGTAGGGTTTTATGGTGATTGGTTTATCCTTTCTTCCCGATTTCGGAAATGATACTTTCTCTTTATAAGTACCACCTCTTACAAAAACAGTAAAGCCAGGCGTAACCAATTCCAATCCCTTTTGAATGGTATTTACAGGGGCGTCTATCGTTCCGGCATTTGAATCGTTACCATTGACCGCGACATATACATCCTTTGCTGCAGATTGCCCGGCTTGATTATCCGGTCCAGCTAAACCCTTCTTGCTACAGGCGGGCGAAACACTAAAGCACAACAGTACGGTCATTAAAAGAAAGCCGCTCTTAAAACAGTTTAATTTTGATGTGTTCATGATTAAAATCTATTAAGCAGCAGATTAAAGACAAAAGGTCCTTAACCTGCTGCAGCATTTGTGTGTGGGTGTATTAAAATTTTATTCGGATACTATTTTACGGATGGTATTGTTATTTCTGTCCAGTACATAAACGGTTCCGTTCTTATCTACAGTAACACCTGCAGGAGAACTGAAAGCGGCAGCTTTTCCGATACCATTTACATTTCCGGCAGTGCCCGACCCGGCAAAAGTGCCCACTTCGAAACTTAGCCCATCAATATAACGAACACTCTGATCCGCATTTGAAAGGCCACCACCACCTGCACCATTTCCGGCTATGTATAGATTATTCGCAGCATCGATAGACATCCCCCAGGGCAAGGAGAATTTTGCGGTCTTAGCTGGCCCATCCAGATAGCCCGCTACCCCTGAACCTGCAACCACGCTACCAGTCCAAGTACCAGCAGTAAACTTTTTAACCACATTATCACCATGTACATTCACCAGCATATTGCCGGCATTATCAAAAGCAAGTGCTGAAGGATAATTAAGACCGCTAATAACCTGAGTGGTTACCCCTGCAGGAGTAACCTGGTAAACATTTCCCGGCGAATTACAACTGGTGTAAAATACATTTCCGCTTTTCTTATCAAAAGCAACACTCCAGGGTTCCTGATTGCCCCAGGCCAAAGTGGTTGCTGTTCCATCCGGAGTAATTTTTCTGATGTCCCAGTTACCGGGATCAACGCTATACAGGTTCCCCTTGTCATCAATAGTTAAACCGTAAAGAAGGCTAAATTTAGCGGCAGTTCCCTTGCCATCCTGATGCCCCCCATTACCCGGACTCCCAACAAAAGTGGTTACATTTCCATCTTTATCGATTTTGCGGATGCATTGGTTGCCTACATCTGTAACATATACATTCAGGTTGTCGTCTACCACAATGCCGCTACAGCGGTACCAGGATTCGCTACTAAAATTAAATTTAGCATCTGCGCCCTGTCCGTTTGCAAACCCTGCAACACCCGAACCAGCAAGTGTAGTTACCGTCCTTGTATATTCGTAAGTAAAAGCTGTTTTACTTGTCGCACTTTTACCACCAATAGTTACTGTGATTGTACCAGAACCTGCTTTTTTAGGCACCACTACCATCATTTGTTTCCCATTAACGCCAATAACTTTTAAAGGTTTTCCGTTAAGGGTAACTTTAACCTGTGCCGTATCTGAGGTAAAATTGCTACCGCTGATGAGTATTTCTGTACCACCACTACCTTTTTCAGGAAGCAGCTGATCAATTGTTATAGGCGCGGATGCGTCATGAGTGAACCCTTCTTCATCCTTTTTGCAACCTGTAATCACCACCGCCAGAACAGCGACAATCATCAAGCATGCATTTATATATCTTTTCATAATCTTATGCTTTTAATAAAAATGAATTTCATTACCAACCCGGGTTTTGCACCAGTGAAGTATTTTTATCTCTATCGCTCTGTGCGATTGGAAAAAGGTACATTTTATCTGCCCAAACCCTGTTTTGCAACAATGTACGTTTGTTAAAATCGGCAAAGGCAAACCCCTGTCCACCATCACTGGTGATGGTATTCATCCTGTAAATGGTCTGCACCTTCGGATCGTTCATCATCAGTCTTCTGATAAGGGTAAAATAACGATCACCTTCAAATGCCAGCTCCACCTGCCGTTCCTGCAGAATACGTTTTCTCATTTCATTCTGATCTCCTACTGCTGCAGGATAAACAGTCTGTATATCAGGTACGCCTGCTCTTTGTCTAACCAGATTCACATATTTCAGAATATCCGGATGATTGGGTTCGATTTCATTTAAAGCTTCGGCATAATTCAGGTACATTTCAGCAAGACGCAGGTGTATAAAAGGTCGGTAAACTACAGTGTTGGTTCTGATATTTGATGCAGGGCTTACGTTTTTCAGCACATCATACCCCGTAATGTCACTGTTATTATTCACACCAACACCTGATTTTCCGGAATAATAGAATTCAGCCCTTCCCGTCCCGTCTTTATTGGCATCAGAAGAGAAGAAGTTCCTGTCATCCTGGGTAGGGGCCGGTAAAACAGGTTTACCATTATATTGAATACTTACGTAAAACCGTGCTTCGCGATTTGCATACATATTGGCATTCCCTTTAATATACCCTCTGTTGATACCATCTTTCGCCTTGCCCCAATTCGCAGGATCATCGGATTGTACAAACCCCGTTTCCACATATTGTGATAGCGGATCATCAATGGTCCTGCCATTGCGCATATAAAATGCATCCACAATGTTCTGGGTAGCATTCTGCATATCATATCCACCTGGTTTTGGTGCACAACGTACCTCGTGTCCCCATTGCCATGAATCCCTCATATTGGTAGAAAATAGGATCTCAGTATTCCAACTGGTTAGAAATAGGTTACGGAAGGATAGGTAGGGATCAAACTGACTATCCCCCTCATCCAGGTTTGTAAAAAGTCTGTAGCCCGTAAGGTCTATGGCTGCCTTGGCTGCATTGGCCGCAACCCTCCATTTATTCACATCATACTGCGTCGGAGCTAAAGCTAGTCCATCATTATTCTTCAAGCCCGCAAATTTTGAATTGCCGTTCCACAATGGGCTCGCGGCAAATAAGGTCAATTGAGACTTAACAGCAAGACAAGAAGCTTTGTTAGCCCTTCCATAATTTGAAGAAGAAGACCAGGTAGCTGGTAAATCGGCAGCCGCCCTATCTAACAAATCATTGATGTGTTCCACACACTCATTAAATGGTGCACGCGGATATTTGTTATAATCTTCATTAAGACTAAGCTGCGCTGTAATTTTAACAAATGGACCATATTGTCTCAACAATTTCCAATAAAACCAACCTCTTAAAAACAAGGCTTCGGCCTTATATTGTTTTTTCAGGTCTGCACCAATTATGGCATCCGACATCTTATCTATGTTCTGTTCAAACACAATACTTTGTCTGATACCTGCATAATTCTGCCCCCAGTAATACCAATAGTCACTTTGCGCATTCCAGTTGCCGGAAGTCATTTGTCTGACATTCACGCCCGTGATGCTACAGGAAGTTTCGTCGCTTCCCCCAAGCATAGTATAATCATCAGCAGGAATACCAATCAGTCCGTAAACCTGGTTCAGATAGCCTTCTGCATTTGCCCTGGTCTCCCAAAGCATATCTGAGGTCAACAAATTATCTGGTGCTACATCTAAATATTTACAACCAGGACCAGACAACAATAAGCACAATGCTATGCTGCCTGAAAGAATATTTTTAAATATGTTATTCATCGTAATCATGATTAAATAGTTATTAAAACTGGGCCCTTATCCCAAAAGTCGCCATCCTCGTAATCGGATACTTTGCCCCATTGGATCCAAGCTCTGGGTCCCATATTTTGAATTTACTGAAGGTCAAAAGGTTTTGTCCGGACACATAGAAATACAAAACCGGGAGACCAGCTTTTTTCAGTTTTTCCGAACTGAGCGTATAACCAAGAGATGCTTGTTTTAAACGGATATAAGAACCGTCCTTAAGCCAGCGTGTGCTGTTCAGATAATTGTTATCTGAAAGAGATCCTACTGATAAACGGGGATAGTAAGCATCCTGACGTGGATTATCTATAGTCCATCTATCCAACACCTGTGCCATAGTATTGTTGGGGTATTGCCCCAACCCTGAAAAAGGTACAACACCTACCCCGTTTACACCAGCGCCATTCCCGGGAATAAACGATCCATTTGCCATGATACCTACATCTCCAACGCCCTGAAAGAACAAGGACAGGTCGAATTTTTTATAAGCCACTGAGAAGCCGGCGCCATATAACCAGGAAGGAAATGGTGATTTACCTAATCTTCTTGCATCATAAGCATCAATAACATTATCGCCATTCTGATCTAAATAACGAATGTCCCCTGGTCTCACTACACCAAATTTCTGCTCCGGCCGTGAATCAATATCGTTCTGATCCGTATAATAGCCATCTGCTATATATCCAAAAAATTCATTGTGCACAAAGCCAGCTTGATTTTGATAAGCGTACTTTCTTACCGGTTCATCAGCGAAAATGATTTTATTCTTACTGTAGGTTACGTTCCCAAATATTCTAATCCCTACCTGACCAATCTGATCATTATATTCAATACTGGCATCCATACCACGGTTGCTCATCTCTCCTAAATTGGCATAAACCGGTGTTCCACCTAGTCCGACAATAGAAGAAATTGATTCGCGTCTGATTAATATATTCTTACGTCGCTCATCAAATCCATCAATAATAAGATTTAACTTATTAAACAAGCCAATTTCAAATCCGATACCTCCTTTATATGATTTTTCCCAGGTCAGGTTTTCCACACCAATCAGATTTTCCGTTAAACCTTGGTACCAGTTACCATTTAAGCCGAAACCCGTACTTGTACCGTTCCCAATTTGAGTTAAATAAGGAAACCTGTTTCCTCCACCAATATTATCATTACCCACAACGCCGTAAGAACCACGAAGCTTTAGTAAACTGAACGTATTGGTAAATGGTTTAAAGAAATTTTCATTAGAAATTACCCAACCTCCGGAAACAGAGGGGAAAAATCCGAACTTACTACCTTTTTGAAAGTTCTCAGAGCCTGTATAACCAGCATTCACTTCCAGCAGGTATTTATCCATGTAACCATAGGTGATCCTTCCGGCCAGACTTTGGTTACGGAATGGTATGGCATCGATCACATTACCTGCAGTACTTTTAAGCCTGTTCCGCATGTTATATAAAAACATCGCACCCACACGGTGGTTGCTGAAAGTACGGTCATAATTAATGTTCCCTTCCAGATACATGACCCTTTCACCATCGGAACCTCTCTCATAGCCTAAAAACTGCTGTCCGATCCTGTTTTGGGTAAATATCAATTCTCCATTGCCATCACGGCCCACAGCCAGCCAGTTGTCGTTAAGACCAGTTCTTCTATTATTGAAATCCCCATAACTATCAAAGGAGAACCTGGCATATGATGACAGCCCTTTTGTCAATGCATCTAACTTTTGGGTCACTGTAAATACGGATTGTACGGCCGGTCTGAACTCGTCAGAATAACCATTGTTTTGTACCGCATTTAATGGATTAACACCACCATTTGGTGTAGGCCCGGCCCATTTCCCATCCGGATACCTTGTAGGATAAGCAACCGGAGTTGTCGCATAAGACTGATACCATAAACTACCCGCACTTATACCCGGATAACGTGCGTTTACCAGCATTGCGCCAATATTTAATTGCAAGAGTGTGCTGCTGGTCACATTGACATCAATGTTACTTCTGAAATCATAACGTTTAAAATTCAGGTTAGGATTGTAACCATTTAATTTTTCAACTTTATATGGCCCTGTCTGATTATAGAATGAACTCGAAATATAATAACGCACGGTTTCTGTCCCACCATTTATATTTAAGTTCGCATTGGTTAAAGTGGAATGGTCTTTATAAACCTCATCAATCCAGTTCACATTCGGATATAAATAAGGATCCAGGCCACTGGCGGTTTTCTGAATTTGCTCATTAGAGAAATTAGGCAGCAGTCCCATGTTGGTCCTGGCTTCATTTAACAATTCCATGTATTGAATTCCGTTCAGCATTTTCGGTCTTTCTGTAAATCCGGTTATTCCGCTTTCTGCTTTTAAGGATATTTTCGGTTTCCCTGCAACCCCTCTTTTTGTGGTGATGATCAATACTCCATTAGCACCTTTTGCACCGTACATAGCGGTTGAAGAAGCATCTTTAAGCAATGAAATACTAGCTACATCTTCGGGATCGATATTGTTAAATGAGCCGCCAAAGGCACTGTTTACGTCATCTCGCTGTACGCCATCCACAATAATAAGGGGTGAAGTATTTCCGGTAAAAGTCCCAAGTCCGCGAATAGTGAATTGCGAATTGTCATACCCCGGCTCACCGCTCGATTGCATGGAAATGATCCCCGCAACTTTACCTGCCAATGCGTTGGAAAGGCTGGCTACCGGCGTTCTCATATCTGCCATATTCACCGAACTGATAGAACCTGTTACGGTAATCTTTTTCTGGGTTCCATAGCCTACTACCACAACTTCAGACAACTCGTCTACAGCTTCTGTAAGCGTTACATTCAATGCAGACTGTCCGTTCACCGCAACTTCCTTTGACATAAAACCAGTATATGAGAAAATAAGTACCGCATTGGCAGAGGTAACCGCGATACTGAAATCACCATTGCTATTGGTGGTACCACCACCAGTTTCACCTTTTATACGTACCGTTACACCCGGAATTCCTTGCCCTTTAGTATCCACAACGCGGCCCCGCACATCAATAGCGCGGGCAATCAGTCGTCCTCTTAGCGGAAGTTCCGTTTTTTCCTTTAATACAATTGTACGGTCTTCTATAGTATAAGACAGCGGCTGACCCAGAAATAGCTTATCCAGTACATCATCCAAAAAGGCATCTTTTACATTTATATCTACAGTCTTCGCATTTTGCAATAAGCCATCGGTATAAATAAAATCATAATTACTTTGTTTTCGTATTTCCTTAAAAATACTTTTCAGGGTCGCCTTCTTTTTAGAAAGGGTAATCCTCTGGGCGAAACCTGCTGCACTCACCTGCATTATGGTTGCTATTAATATCACGGTGGTTAATCGCATAATCAGCAGTAGTTTATTGATATACTTTTTGGGCACACCAAGTTCATTAGCATAATTTTTATACATTTGTTAGTCTGGTTATTCGCAGGTTTACCTTGATCCTTAAAGATCTACAGTTGTCTGCGGGTTAAAGTTGATTGAATCGCATTTTTGTTGACTTAGTAATCAAGACATTGGCCAGTTGTGTTGCAAGCACTTCTGGCTTTTTGTTTTTTTAAGATTACTTTATTTGTTTTAAGTAGTTATTTGGTAACTATAATCCTCCTTTCCTCTATTTTAAAGTGAACCTTATTTGTTAATTCCAGTATTCTCAATACTTTAGATACATTGCTAAAACGACTTACAGTACCTCCAAATCCATCCTTAGGCTTTTCCCCTTCAAATACGACTTCGACATCGTACCAACGTGAAATTTTTCTCATTACGGATTCTATCCCCTCGCTTTCAAACATAAAATATCCGTTTCTCCAGGCTAAAACCTCATCAATATTTGCCTCTACAACTGTCGGCCCCTTAGATCCGACCAAAGCCTGGTTCCCAGGTGTAAGCACCTCGGCCGCCCCTCCTGCGGTAACCAATACGGATCCTTCTATCAGGGTTGTTTTAGTGACCGGCTCATCGGCATAACTATTTATATTAAAATGTGTACCCAGTACCTTTATTTCCTGTTTATCCGTTACCACTATAAAAGGCATTTTTACACCGTTAACTTTGTGCTTTGGTCCTTCCTCTTTCCACATTACTTTTGCGACCTCAAAGTAGGCTTCCCCTTTTAATTGTACACGTCTCTCTTTGAGGTTCGCAAAGGAAGCAGGATAAGTCAGCACTGAAGCTGCATTCAGTAACACCTTACTTCCATCAGGTAATACAATCTGATATTGTCCGCCTTTCGGTGTCTCAATGCTGTTGAGTGTTGTATTTTCAACGTTACCTGGTTTTACGGTATAAACAATTTTTCCATCCGCTAGTTTCGTCACTACAACCCCTCCCCGTGCAGACAGCTCTCCATTTTTAGCGTCTGTAAGAATTATTTTTTCGCCATTTGCCAAAGTAAGTATCGCTTTGTTTCCACCAGGAGCGATGTCCTGAGCTAAATCCCCTGAATTCTTTTCTCTGGACAAGTAATAGAAAGTTCCGGCGCTCAAGGTAATCAGGATAATTGCGGCAGCAGCAATTTTCCTCCAGTATGTAGGCCTTATAGTGATATGGTTAGTCTTTTTACTTTCTTCGGAAATGGTTTGTTGTATTTTATCATGAAGTTCGGAAACGGCATGTGAGGACATCTTTGACTGATGATTGCTGCTGACCAACCCTGAGGCATCCTCTGTAAGTACAAACCCCCATTCATTTTTATAACTTCCTTCCTCAATCAGTAGAAGCACCTTTTCAAGTTCCTTTTTACTGCATTGATTGTTTAGATATTTTATAAATAGTTGTATGATTTCGTTGTTCAATTTTCCCTCCTTTTGTAACTAATACAAATGGCGACAACGATACATCTATCCTGATGGAAAAAAAATATAATTATTTTGTAACAGCTGCCATTAAGATCAATACAGCGGTTCGCATGGTGATAAAGGCACGGATAGTTTTAAGTGCTTTAACCATTTGATTATTGACTGTGCTTTCAGAAATACCCAATTCTATTGCCGCTTGTTTATAAGTCAGCCCCTGGATCCGACAGCGAATGAAAACTTCCTTTCTTTGTTCCGGCAAACTATTGATAGCTTCACTAAAGATCGAACTGCTTTCCGTATAGTCTATTAAAAGTTCAGTGGCATTCTCTTCACTAACGGCATTTTTTTTGATTTCCTCCATGATGTTCACTTCATGTTGGGCACGCTTTAACAGGTTAAGCAGGTGCCTGCGGGCAACGGTATATAAATATGGCTTAAATGGCTGTCCGCAGTCAATTTTCTCACGATTTTCCCAAATCTTTATAAACGTATCATGCACAACATCTTCGGCTAGTGACGATGACTTGGCTGTTCTTAATACAAAATAGTTCAATTGTTTAACATGCAAATAATACAGACCGCTTAAGGCATTGGCATCCCCCTCCGCAAGAAGACTAAGCAGTTTTTTCTCACTGTAGTTACTATAAATGTTCATTTGGCATGGTTGACAGTCCTAAACTACAAAAATTAACACAAATTGTACTTTTTAAACAGTAAATACCTGCTCCTTGTCGGTAATTATTAATTTACTATATTTATTTCCTGAGCATACCGGATAGTTAGCTGACATAAAAACAAGTCATTTCGGTTTCATTTTAACACTTAGATTTTAAATTAATATTAAAATATCTACCTTCGCCATAGACAATATATACTAAAAATGTCAACATACAGTAAGTTAAGCGATTACGATTTAACCACCTTATTGAGGGATGGTGACCGTATGGCTTTTACAGAAATATACGACAGATATTTTTTGTTGCTTCATGCCCATGCCTATAAGTGGATGCGCAACAGGGAGGAGACCCGGGACATTATTCATGAACTTTTCCTTGCATTATGGGAAAAACGGGAAACCTTATCTTTTGAACCCAGTCTGCCCAGCTACCTTTCGGCGGCAGTAAGAAACAGGATATTTAATCTTTTATCCCACAAACGCATCGAATCACAGTACCTGACCTCGCTGGACAACCTGGATACCGAAGGCAGCTGTATTACCGATCACCTGGTTAGGGAAAAACAACTGACATCACTTATAGAAACTGAAATCGCTGGTATGCCGGGAAAAATGCGTGAAGTGTTTGAACTGAGCAGAAAGGAAAATTTAAGTCACAAGGCCATTGCTGTCCAGCTTAACATTTCAGAACTAACCGTCAGAAAACATGTGCAGCATGCCTTAAAGCTATTGCGCTTCAAACTCGGCATTTACCTGATCTTTTCCTTTCTTAGTATATTTTAAATTTTTCATTTTTATTTACCCCCTCCCTGCCTTTTAACTGTACCTCTTTATATAGGGCATTAAATGCCTGAAAGATATGGAAGAAAAAAAGGCGCAGGAACTGTTTAAAAAATATGTGGCAGGCAATTGTACTGAGGACGAGAAGATGTTACTCGAATCCTGGTATCTATTACATAGCCAGGATACCCCTCCGTCAACTATCAGTACAGAAGAGCGCCTGGAAGACAAACAGCTAATCTTTGCAGCACTTGAACAGGCAACGGCCCCGGCAAAACATACTATCCGCTGGTTAAAATACGCTGGTATGGCTGCTGCCTCAATTGCATTGGTCCTGATCGGGTTTGGCATATACACTTATAAATTTAAAGCCCCCGCTGTACCACGGCAAATGGTAACAGCTAAAGCAGATGTATCTCCGGGAGGAAATAAAGCTGTACTTAGGCTGGCAAACGGACAGACAATTAATTTAAGTAACGATAAAAACGGCATTGTCATTAAAGCTGGCGACTTGGCGTACAACGATGGGACCCATATCGATACTGAAGGAACAAATGCGGGTGCAACAGCACAAAATACCATTACCACACCTGCAGGTGGTCAATACCAGGTTATTTTACAAGATGGTACCAAAGTATGGCTAAACGCCGAATCATCATTAAGTTACCCGGGTAGTTTTACCGGACAGGAACGGAGAGTGGAGATAACCGGTGAGGCGTATTTTGAAGTAGCACACAACAAGGCCATGCCGTTTAAAGTAGTCAGTAAAGGGCAAACCGTAGAAGTACTGGGCACACATTTTAATGTGATGGCCTACAAGAACGAAGGATCTGTGAAAACAACTTTACTGGAAGGATCTGTAAAAGTAACAGGTAAAACTACTTCTAAATACCTTACACCTGGGCAACAGGCACAGGTTACCGATCAACATATTGCAGTTACCAGTCATATCGACTTGGAGGAGGTTGTTTCCTGGAAGAACGGCTACTTCAAATTTAATGAAGACATTAAAAGTATCATGAATAAAATCGCCCGCTGGTACGACATTGATGTCGTATATAAACCAGGGGTAGACTTAAACCAAACCTTTTCAGGGGAGGTTTCAAAATCAAGAAATGTTTCTGTACTGTTAAAAGTAATGGAACTGACAGGGAATGTAAACTTTAAAATTGAAGGAAGGAGGATCATCGTTATGCCATAAGTATTACCCATAAAGATGAACCTTTAAAAAGAAACCGGGAATGATTGGACCCATCCCCGGTAACATAGTAAGGGTTCTAAAAAATCCGCGGCTTAAGCGGAATTCATATCGATATAGACAATTATCTAAACCCTAACAATCAAATGTATGATTTTTTACCTAAACGTTAAACGTGGTGGGAGCCACAGTATTAAACGAAAACTCATCATGCGGATCAACTTATCCATATTTTTCATCTTACTGGCTATGATACAGGTATCTGCCAAAGGTGTATTCGCACAAAAAATTACGCTGGACAGAACCAATAGCAAGCTTAACCAGGTGATAAAAGACATCCGCACACAAAGTGGATATGACTTTTTTTATAACAACGCATTGATCGCAAAAGCAAAACCCGTTTCCATTCACGTAAAGAATGTATCGCTGGAAATGGCTTTACAAAAGTGTTTTGCTAACCAGAGCTTTACTTACCGTATTACCGACAAAATGGTCATCATTATGGAGAAAGACACGGATGCGCCCACGCAAAATGCAGTTGTACAAGAACCCGTTACAGGAAAGGTGGTAGACACATTGGGCATGCCTTTACCGGGTGCGACAGTTAGAATAAAAGGGACGACAAAAGTGACCATAACCGATGGTAATGGCGTATTTGTGTTTAAAGATGTAAGTGACAATGCCATTCTGGAGTTCTCTTACCTTGGCTTTATCGGCCGCGAAGTAAAAGCTAGTGCTAATATGGGTAAAGTTGTTTTACAGGCTTCCCAGTCGGGGCTTAGCGAAGTAGTTGTGACTGCAATGGGTATCTCAAGAGAGAAGAAAGCTTTGGGCTATGCTGTACAGGATGTTAAATCTGAAGAATTAACTACCCGGCCTACCAACGCACTGAGTGCCATTTCAGGTAAAGTATCAGGTTTGCAGGTCATCTCATCTGGCGGTAATATGGGTGGTTCAACCCGTGTACTGTTAAGGGGCATCAACTCTATCATGGGAAACAACCAGCCCTTGTACGTGATTGACGGAACACCCATCGACAATTCTGACATCAACACAAATTCAACCATAGAAGGAAGCGCCGGTAAAGATATGGGCAACCTGATCCAGGACTTAAACCCGGATGATATAGAAAACATTTCCGTACTTAAAGGTCCTTCAGCTGCCGCGATATACGGATCAAGGGCGGCCAATGGTGTGATTTTAATCACCACTAAAAAAGGAAGCAGGAAAGAGAAATTCGATGTTACCTTAAATGCCGGTATTGACTTTGAAAACATTGTACGTTTGCCTGAAAGACAGCATCTGTATGGACAGGGTTATTCTACAGCTTTTGCCAAAGCCACGATTGCAGGCAAAGAATACAACATTGTTGACTATGCTTCGGATGAAAGCTGGGGACCAAAGCTTGACGGAACGCCTGTGTTGCATTGGTACAATCTAGATCCTGAATATCCTGCCGACTACCTGAACCCACAACCATGGGTATATCCTAAAGATGATGTGAATTACTTTTTCCGCACCGGTATCGCCAACACCAATAACATTGCGATCAGCGGATCAAGTGAAAAAACTACCTACCGTTTATCATATACTAATAAAAATGTACGCGGTACAGTGCCAAACTCAAGTTTAGGCCGTAATGCAGTTAATTTTTCAGGTTCTACACAATTGGGCAAGTTCAATGTATTCAGCAACCTGAACTACCTGAAAAACACTTCATTAGGAAGACCATGGACAGGAGCATCCAACCGCAATATTATGCTGGAGGCATTCCAATGGGGTGGCGTACAGGTTGATTATAAAAAGCTGAGTGAATATAAACGACCAGACGGTACGCCCCGTGCATGGAACAGATCAAGTTACCAGAATACACCGGCCGGTAAACTTACCCGCTTTATAGATAACCCATACTGGTCCGCTTATGAAAGTTACCTGGAAGAAAACCGTGACCGCCTTTATGGTAACATCGGGTTTAATGTAGATGCAACCAACTGGCTGACACTAACTGGTAAAGTACATGCCGATATTTATACTTTTGAGTACCAGGATAGAATAGCGATGTATTCGCGTTCTCAATCACAGTACCAGGAATACAACAATCATTTTAATGAGTTCAACTACGAATTTTTAGCTACCGCTAAAAAAAACTGGGGTGATTTATCATTATCCGGAAACATTGGTGGAAACATCAGGGACCAAAAACGCCGCGTTATTGATGGGCTGACCCAGGGTGGCTTAATTGTTCCGCTATATTACAACCTTAAAAATGCCCCCACTGTACTAAACAACAACAACCTTTATCAGAGACAAACGTATTCTTTATACGGTAGTTTCTCTGCCGGATGGAAAGGAATGCTTTATCTGGACGGTACATTACGTAACGACTGGTCATCCACCCTGCCTGTTAACAACAACTCTTTCATCTACCCGTCTTTAACAGGAAGTTTTGTATTCAGTGAACTCCCGGCGATAAAAAGACAGGAATGGCTGGATTTCGCAAAAGTGAGATTGGGTTGGGCACAAGTTGGTAACGATACCGATCCTTATCAGCTATACAGTGTTTTCGAGGCACAGCAATCTCTAAATGCGCTTCCGTCTTACCGCTTACCCGGAACATTAAATAACCCAGATCTGAAACCCGAAATCACCTCTTCAGTTGAGGCAGGATTAAATGTGCAGTTATTTAAGAACCGCTTTGGTTTTGATATTACCTATTACAACAATAACAGCCGTAACCAGATCCTACCTGTACCCGTATCCGCAGCATTCGGATACGATAAAAAAGTACTTAATGCAGGTAAAATAAACAATAAAGGTTTGGAACTTACTTTAAACGGAACCCCGGTTAAAAGTGACAGCTTTGAATGGAACAGTACATTAAACTGGTCGACCAACAAAAATAAAGTTGTCTCATTGGAGAGAGGTGTAAATACACTTGAGCTGGCTAATTTACTAGTTACCCTGGTAGCACAGGAAGGCAAACCTTACGGACAGATTATGGGTTATGACTTTGTATATGCACCGGACGGCCAACGTGTGGTACAGGCAGATGGCACCTACCTTAAAACTTCACAGCTGGTACCACTGGGCAGTGTATTGCCTGATTATCTTTTCGGGTTCCAAAATACCTTCCGCTATAAAAAACTACGGATGAGCTTCCTGATTGATGGCAGAATGGGCGGAAGTTTCTTCTCCCAAACTTATAAAGTAGGGATGTATGCAGGTGTACTAGACCGCACCGCAGCAAATGGCATCAGGGAAAATGGGACCATCGTAGACGGAGTGAAGGCCAATGTCGCCTTCCATCCTGATGGTACCTATACAGTAAGTAACCCTGTTAAAAATGACACCCGCATTTCGGCTTTAAACTGGGCAAGAAACGAGTACAACGGACCAACAACGTTTAGCGTATTTGATGCTTCTTACATTAAATTAAGAGAAGTTACCCTGGGCTATAATTTCGACCTGAAAAAGACCAGTGCAATCCGCTCTGTGGGATTAACCCTGTATGGCAGGAACCTCTGGAACATTTATACCAAAAGCAAGTACATCGATCCGGAGTTTACCAACAGTAGTGGTAATGTGCAAGGCATAGAGGGTGGCAACATCCCCGTTCCGGTTACCTATGGTTTAAATGTAAGTGTTAAGTTTTAACCTAAATTTTACTCAGATGAATCTTTATAATAAAATAGCCGCCTTTGCATTGTTGTCCCTTACTGCATTCACATCCTGCAGTGACGATAAACTGGCAGAAATGAACATAGATCCGAACAGGCCGGCCAATGTACCTACCCCTACGCTTATTTTATCCGCCGAAAAACAGGTCATGGATAACTTAAGGCACAATGAATTTTCTTTAAGTGGTGCGATGCTGTTCGCCCAATATTACAGTCAGAATATTTATACGGACCAGAGCAGGTACGATGTGCCCAGAAATTATTCAGACCGTTATTGGGCCGATGGATTTAAGGCACTAAACAACCTGAACGAAATCATAAAGCTGAATACCAATCCGGCAACTAAAGCCATTGCTTCTGCTGGATCTGTTGCCGGTACAAATGCGAACCAAATTGCGGTATGCCGGGTGTTAAAAGCCTTTACCTTCCATTCGCTTAGCGATGTATTTGGCGACATTCCTTACCAGTCTTACGCCAATGCAGATCCATCGTTTGAGGCTTTACAACAGAACCCCGATAACTATACCCCTAAGTATGCCAGTCAGGAGAAAATCTACACTGATATGCTTCATGAACTGGACCAGGCAGCTGATACTTTATGGAAATATTCAACAGCCAATACTTTTGGTGTGTCGGACATTATCTATAAAGGGAATAATGAGAACTGGGCAAGGTTTGCCAATTCATTACGCCTGCGGTTAGCGACAAGGATCCGCACAAAACTACCTGCACTTTCACAGCAGCATTTCGCGGATGCACTGGCACAAGGTGTATTTACTTCAAATGCACATACTGCAGCATTTAAATACAGTATAGCAGCACCTAACGAAGCTCCATTGTACAGGGCAACGGTTACCGCCAATCGTCAGGATTTTGCGGTATCACATATTCTCATCAACTCCCTGAAGGGTGAACTGGGACCTTTTAATACCTTAGATCCCCGTTTACCAATCTACGCAAGACCTAATAAGAACAATCAGTATGTTGGCCAGCCTTATGGTTTACCTTTGGAAGCGGCCGGGATTAATAAGCCTGAAGACATCAGCCTACCAGGTACTTTGGTGAATGCCGCTGATTTTAGTGAGGTGCTTCAAGAATATGCAGAAGTTGCTTTCCTGATCTCCGAGTACAATAACTGGAGTGACAGCGATTACAGAAATGGAGTAGTAGCGTCTTTGACACGTTGGGGAATTGCAGGACCGGCTGCGCAAACTTATGCGAATAGCCTCCCCGCAGCGACCAAGGAAAGGGTACTTACACAAAAGTATTTTGCATTATACACACAGGGTTTAGAAGGATGGACTGAAATCCGACGTACCGGCTTCCCTAATTTCCTGGTGAAACCGAATGATATCGTATGGACGAGAGTGCTGCCTACCGGAACAGTCAGCTACCAGTTTAAGCCTATTTTCGGAGATGGCATTCCTAAGCGGCTGTACTACCCTGTAAAAGAACAAAGTGTAAACAAAACCAATTACCAGCAGGCATTAGCTGCCCAGGGAGATGATGTAATTACTACTCCCCTATGGTGGAATAAATAAAATGACTATGAAAACATTATTAATTTACCTGTTCTGTTTGCTGCCAACGCTTTTGTTGGCCCAGACTACCAAACCTGACGACCGTGGTTACATCGTGAAGGTAGGTGACAAAGCACCGGATGATTTTAAGCTGGTATTGACCAACGGACAAACAACTACACTTGCCAAACTAAAAGGCAAGGTTGTTGTGTTACAATTTACAGCGAGCTGGTGCGTGGTTTGTCGTGAAGAAATGCCACATCTGGAGAAAGATGTATGGCAGGCCTATAAGGATAAAGGCTTAATGCTAATCGGTGTTGACCGTGACGAACCTCTACCCGTGGTACAGAAATTTGCGAAGGACATGAAAATCACCTACCCACTTGCACTGGATCCGGGAGCTGATATCTTTGGCAGGTTTGCAGATAAAAAGAGTGGTGTAACACGGAATATCGTGATAGATCAGCAAGGCAAAATTGCCTACCTGACCCGACTTTATGATGAAAAGGAGTTCAAAGGGATGCTGGCCGCAATTGACAAACTGATTAAGTAGGACAACATTACCATAAAACAGGCTGTATCACAAATCAGGATGGATACAGCCTGTTTTCAATTATCTTTTACTTCAGTTTCTGGCGCAGCTTTGCTGCTTGTTTTTCAGAAAGTATAACAGGATTAAAAACTACAGCTGTCAGGGGTACATCGTTTTTATCAGTAGCCACTGCATTGATGGCATCCGCAACCTCTATTCCTTCTACTATTTCACCAAAGATGGTATAATCCTGATCCAGGTGAGGCGTACCCCCTATTGTTTTATATACTGCCCTTTGGGTTTCTGGTATTTTTCTATTCTTTTTCTGCTCTATCGCATCCAGCTGTTCATCAGTTTGCTTTTTACCGACTACAAAGTAAATCTGGGTAAAGTATGATGCCTTATCGGGATTGTCGTCCCTCCCAGCCCCTAAAGCTCCTTTTTTATGAAACAATGTGGGTTTGATCTCCGCGGGCAAACGTTTCGCCCCTAATTGTGGAAATCTCTTCTCCCTGTTCAAAATGGTATCATCCAGTTCACCTCCCTGACTTACAAAAGATTTAATAACCCTGTTGAATTCAGCATCTTTATAGGAGCCAGTTTTAATCATTTTTAAAAACATATTCTTGTGAGCAGGGGCCTCATCGTACAACATTACAGTAATATTGCCTTTATTGGTAACAAAACGTACAAAAACAGACTGTGCTTTTATCAGCGTCACAAACACAACAAATAACAATGAAAGTATGAGTTTTTTCATTTAGATAAAATTAGTTAAGCCAATCCCCGCCTATTCTGACGGGGATTTTTTATTAATGTGTATGTCCTTTATGAGCATCCGCAGTATCCACCTTGGCAGAATCCGTTGGGGCTGCTTTTAAGGTCGTATCCGCAGCATGTTCACCTGCAGTGTGAACTGTTCCGTCTTCATGTGTGTGAGTGCCTTCAGCTGGTTTTTCACTATTGCATGATGCAGTAAATAAGCCTACTGCAATAGCCATTGCAAGCATAGTTTTTTTCATGTTTATAATATTAAGTTAAGAGTTCATATCAACTGTCCATGATCCTTATGGGCAATTGTATCAGCAAATATATTATAAAAAGCTACTGTTGTCAGCGCTGACACATGATTCCTCCCGTATCTTTTTTGTAACATTTGATACCTGATTTATTGTTTAGCAACTATACGTTCCTGAGCGATGTAAAGGTCTTTAAGATGTGTTATCATTTTGCTGGCTAAAGTTTCCTGCCCACAGATACACCAATACTATCGAGCTGCTCCCGGACTAATTCCTTTGTATTTTTTGTACATTTTATTGAAATGGCTGGCATCTGTAAAACCTAATTTGGTAGCGATTTCATTAATATTATTACGGCTATTCTTAAGTAATTGGTCTGCGGCTTTCAGTTTTGTCTGAACAATATGCTGTTGTATCGACACGTCACTATGTTTTTTCACATATATACTGATGTAGTTAGGCGACATAGAAAAATACTCCGCAATATTTTCGATATGCATTTTTTCTGCTTCCAGCGCATATAATCTAATGTAACTAAGGATATTGTTTAGTTTATCCAGCTCGGTGTTACCCGGACATTGCTCACCATGCTGAACGGTCGAGTAACTTCTTGCCACCATCATCATCACTGCTCCAAATAGTTCCAATACTAACTCGCGGCTATAGACGCATGTCTTTGAAAACTCAATTAACAATATCTGCAACAAATGCTGTATGTGTTTTTTATCATCGGCATCGGTTACCAAACTCCCGTTTATCGATGATGGATTTAGCAATAAGCTCTTTATTACATCCATCCATTTGGCTGTTTTTTTCCCTTCCAGTTTTTCTATAAAAAGTTGTTCGGTAAATTTTATAAAAATGAACTGGGTATTTTCAGCGATCTCAAAATAATGAGCGTCTTCTGGCCTTAACAAAAAGACATCTCCCTCATTGTAAGGGAATAGGCTCTCGTTCAAGATGTGATTACCAGTGCCCTTTTCCACAAAAATAAATTCATAAAAATTATGCTTGTGAGTAGGGAATTGCCATTCATCTAATGTTAATCTAAACACATTTAAAGAATGATAACTATTGAAACGTTTCATGACCGAGATAATTGATATTTACAAAAATACAATGAAAATATACAATTACAACCATTAATACGACGATATCTTTGTACTATGAAAAAGACACCAGCACAGATAATAGCCTTGATCACAGCAGTCGTTATCCTGACTTCCTGTAATTCTTCAACTAAAAAAAATATGAATACAGCAAGCGACGTCCATACCAAATCTCATTGGCCTAACGGGGCACAGCTGGTCATATCGGTTTCTATGCAATTTGAAACCGGAGGCCAGCCTGAAGGTGCTGAAAGTCCATTTTCCGGTAATCCACTACCAAAAGGACAGCCAGACCTTGCTGCTGAAAGCTGGTACCGATACGGTGCGGTAGAAGGTATTTACCGCATGCTGGACCTTTGGAAAAAATACGATATAAAGGTTACCTCACACGTGGTAGGTACCGCAGCTGCTAAATATCCAGAGGTGGCAAAAGCCATCGCAAATGGAGGACATGAAATAGCAGCTCACGGTATGGCCTGGGACAATCAATGGAATAAAAATTATGCTGATGAATTAAATTTTGTAAAACAGGGCGTAGATACAGTGGAGGCTATAACCGGACAAAAAGCAGTAGGTTACAATTGCAACTGGTTGCGCAGAAGTCCGAACACCCTCAAAGTATTGCAACAGTTAGGTTTTTTATATCATATTGATGATCTTAGTCATGACGAACCTTTTATAACCAAGGTGAACGGGAAGAACTTTGTGGTGATGCCTTATACACTACGTAACAACGACATTGTAAACATTGCAGGTAATCACTGGACACCTGAAATGTTTCTCTCGCAACTAAAAATGGAATTTGATCAGTTGTATGAAGAAGGCAGTACCAAAAGACGTATGATGAGTATTAGTTTTCACGACCGTATTGGTGGAACGCCCGCAGTAGTGAAAGCTATGGAAGAATTTATTAAATATACCAAAGAGAAAAAAGGCGTTGTTTTTATGCGGAAAGACGATATCGCAAAAATGGTAATGAATGACCCGGCTACTCCGCTAGATCATGCGGAAGCAAGATACAACAACTAAAAAAAATAACACAATACCGGCCATAACGAGTTTATAATTAAATGGTAAACAAAAAAATTAAAAAATGAAAGCAATAGGATTTAAAACCTCATTACCAATTAGTCATCCAGATAGTTTTATTGAATTTGAAACAGAAAAGCCTAGCCCTAGGGGCAAAGATCTTTTAGTAAAAGTAGCGGCTATATCCGTAAATCCTGTCGATTTTAAAATACGCCAGAATAGTGCGAAAGACATTAGTTTAGATACACCTAAAATTATTGGCTGGGATGCCGCAGGAATAGTAGAGGCCGTCGGAGATGAAGTAAGTTTATTTAATGTTGGTGATGAAGTATATTATGCCGGCGACATTGGTAAGTCCGGAAGTAATTCGGAATATCAGCTGATAGATGAACGTATCGTTGGGAAAAAGCCAAAATCGCTCAATATGGAAGAAGCGGCAGCGATACCCCTTACGGCACTAACAGCCTGGGAAATCTTGTTCGACCGCATCCGTATTCTTGACAAAGACAAGAACAAAACTATTTTAATTATTGGTGGCGCAGGTGGCGTTGGTTCTATAGCGATACAAATCGCAAAAAAAGTGGCAGGGCTTACTGTAATTGCAACAGCATCCAGACCTGAAACGGTTGAGTGGTGTAAAAATCAGGGAGCAGATTACGTGGTAAATCATAAAAACCTGTTGGATGAAGTACGTAACCTGGGCTTTCAATATGTAGACTTTATCGCAGACTTTGTCGACACCAATTTTTATTGGGATATCATGGCCGAGCTGATCAAGCCACAGGGACATATCGCGTCTATCACTGGCTCGGCAGCTCCTATAGCACTTAACAAACTAAAAAACAAGAGCGCAAGCTTCTCCTGGGAGTTGATGTATACAAGATCTATCTTTCAAACTGAAGATATGATTGAGCAACATCACATCCTCAATAAAGTAGCAGATCTGCTGGATGAAGGCATCTTAAAAACTACATTGAGACAAACACTGACAGGCCTTAACGCTGAGAATTTCAAAAAAGCACATCAGCAGTTAGAGAACAATACGACCATCGGCAAAATTGCCATTAAATTTTAATGCGTTACCTTTCCGCCTGAATACTAAACCCATGTTAAAATGCTAATCTTCTTTAGAGTCTCGATTTATACTGCTATAACAATTCTATTTTTGTTAAGCCTCATTACACTCAGCGATGTTTTTATCCACAGCAATGAAACAAGATTTTATGTGATGACGATAATAGTTGCATTATTTTTTTTCTCGATGAGTGTATTGGGGCTTTTCATTTATAAAAATTTCAGGAACATCTACGATTATATTATTGCAGAAAAACAAGCGGGAACTGTACAAATATCCTTGCGAAAGCTGATGTTATTTTTTGGCATCATTGCGATACTGATTAGCCTGATTACGGGTTCGCTTTGCTTAGCATTGATACAGAGAATGGAGGATGGAATGCCTTTGTTTGGATAAAATTATTGCTGCCCCCATTATCAAAAAAGAAATGGTTAATTTTGTTGCATCAAAAACCAATTTTATGAAAACATCCATCTCATTGCTGAGCCTGTTCAGTAGCCTGGTATTATTTAGCTGCACTTCGTCAGAAAACAAGGTTAATAGTACTGTCAAAAAAACAGATACGGTACCTACTGAACAAGTATCTGGGAATAATGTAAAAGATACTGTTGCCAGTCCGCAAAATATAAATAACGAAGCCACAGTCAATCTGGTAAAGCAAACACTGGCAGCAATGTTTAAAGATGACCTGTCTAAAAACCTGATTGAAGAACCAAGCAAAAAGTTTAAACTATTTGAATATGATCTCAATGATGACCAGAAAAAAGAAATCTTTGTTGGTTTAACTGGCCCCTATTTTTGTGGATCTGGCGGATGTACACTTTTACTACTTAATTCCCAAGGCGAATTGATTACTAAATTTACCGTTACAGCAGCTCCAATCTTAATTGCAGATACCAACTCAAACGGTTGGAAAGATTTAATACTACATAGTAACGGCAAAGATCATCTGGTTAAATTTAATGGCAAAAAATACCCTTCTAACCCGAGTGTTCAGCCTGTTTATACTTCTACACCAAACCAAAACTTAGTGAGCGGCCTGAATGTAGAAGATCAACCCTATTCCTGGTAGTATCTTGCTGCTAAGACTTATGCAGCCACGCGACCTTTTGTTCACCTTTATGAGCTTCACCGATGATCTGAGCATATAGCTCAGGTCTTCTGGCCATAATGTATCTTGAGCCACCGGCATCGGTAAGTTTTTCCGGATCTAATTCAGCAATGGCGATCTCATTGTCCAGTAATCTGCATTCCGCTATGATGTCCCCGAACGGATCCAAAATCATGGAACAACCGTTTTTTAACTGATCGTCATCCATACCAATAGGGTTTGAAAACACAGCATAAACTGCATTGTCATATGCTCTTGCCGGCAACCACTTCATCAGCCATTTTCTGCCTTTATCACCATCAAATTCTTCCCTCAGTAACCCTGCATTTGCATTTTTATCCTTCCATAAGCCAGCATCAACAAAACCTGCCCCAGGTCTGCTCGAAGGCGTACACATCGTAACATGTGGCATAAAAATCACCTGGGCACCTAAAAGTCTTGTAGCCCGCACATTTTCAATGACGTTGTTATCATAACAAATTAAAATCCCACATTTCCAGCCAAACAATTCAAACACAGTATAGGCTGATCCTGGCTTGATATGGGGGTTAATAAAGGGATGTAATTTGCGGTGGCTAGCGATTACCCCCTCCCCATTTACACATACATAAGCTTTATATATGTCGTTCCTGTCATCTTTCTCGAACAGACCGGCCAGAATAACAATTCCATACTTCTTTGCAAACCCAATCAGCGCAGATACACTAGGTCCATCTGATATGCTTTCACTGAGCGCCAGCATCTGCTCATGGCTTAGGTTCCTTGCAAACGTATAACCTGTAACTGAACATTCATGGAAACTGATCACATCAGCACCATCCCTGGCAGCCTGTTCGGCAAGCTTTTCGATCATGTTAAGGTTATATTCTTTGTCGCCACTTTTATTTTCAAACTGCGCGGTAGCTATTTTTATCTTTTTCATCCTACAAAACTATCCTTCGATATTCATTAAAGATTGGAAAAATCCGACAAGCGCACAAATATGACACTTGACTCAATGCTGTATTAACAGTATTATATTCAGGCACTAAAACCTCAGAAAATTAATAGCAAGCTTGTTTACTTTTGACTTATATTCAATTGGTGTAATACCGGTCATTGCTTTGAAATAATTATTGAGATGAGCTTGATCATAATAACCAGCCTGATAAACCGCAGTTGTCAATTTACTATCTGCAGAAAGCGATCTGAAGATCTTTAGAAAGTGCTGAAAGCGGATGATGTTCATAAACTTTTTGGGTGTAATACCAATCTGCCTGTGATAAAGTCTTTCCAGCTGTCGCTCATTTACCTTTAGTTTTTTCAACAAGTCGTCCATTCTAATGAGCCCGTCATGCCTGTTGATCAGTTCAAGACTGGAAAGTAAACCGGGGTTCAAACCACTTCCTTTTTGAAAATGTTCAAAGAGAAAACTTTCGATTGTATCAATTACCGCGCGAAGACTTTTACTTTTAGCCATTTTACGTTCAAATGGAATTGCCTCAGCTCCGACAAGATCAGATGGAAGAAATATACCGTCATTTAGCTCAGCGGCAGGTATTCCAAATAACGAGTTAAGTGCAAATGGTTTCAGTACCACAACCAACAGCGCCATCTTTCCCTCAATTTTAAGGTCCCGGTAACCAGACATCTGGCCATAAATAAACATAGATGGCAACTGCGTTCCAAATGGACAATCACTGGTACTGATCAGCATATTTTCAGTGAGCGGAATGACTATCCCAGGCTGCCCATCAGAAAACAAGCGATATGTCATCTCCGCAGCCTGATCAGCACGCAACAATAAATAATGCCTGATAAATGGCGCTAGCTTTTTACTGGGTTCAAACTGCATTTAACTAAATCTAGACAAGTAGGTTTATTCCACATCTTTTGTAAAGATAACGATGAATAAAGCATATTATTTATAATTTGCAGTATGAAATTCATCCGGATTGCCCCTCATTCCAGCTTAACACAATTCATCGAATGTTATTGGATGATGCAAAGTGATGATCCGGCACCGAGAATAGAGAAGATCATTCCGGATGGTTTTACGGAGTTGATCTTTAATTACGGAAGCGTTTATAAAGCAAAAGTCAATAAAGACTGGGAGCTACAAAGTCCTAATTTACTGGCAGGACAGATCAGCAGTTATTTTTACCTTGAAAACACCGGCATTACAGGATCTTTTGCCATCAAACTGAAACCGGCGGCACTAACCCAGCTGTTTGACCTGCGCATGGACCTGTATCTGGATAAAATCGTAAACCTGGACACAGTCGTTAATCCAACGCTCTCTAACTTGAAAGAAAAAGTATTGCCGTTTGAAAACGAACAATGCCTTAAACTGGTATTAGACAATTACTTTATGAAGTTGAGCAAAAATGCGACTAAAAACCCCATCGAATCCACCTTAGACCTCATCTTTAATTCAAAGGGGATGGCCACAGTTACAGAAATGACTACCATTGCAGGTGTAGGCGAGCGACAGCTGGAACGCCTGTTTAAGAAATACGTTGGCCTCTCGCCAAAATATTATGCCCGCATTATTCGGTTCAATTATATTTTTCAACTGATCAAATCAAAAAACAGTAGCTGGACAGAAATCGTTTACCAATCTGGTTATTATGACCAGTCGCATTTTATCCGCAACTTCAAAGCTTTCACGGGCGAAGACCCTTCCTCCTACTTCTTTGAGGAGAACAATATGGCTAATTTTTTCTTAAACAAATAAGTTAATCAGGTCGGCTTTGTACAATACAACTGAAAAGATCCTACTTATTTTTGACTAAAAAAACATGATGAAAGCGAAGAAACTACTTCTTATTATTCCGATCTTATTATTGGTATCAACTGCCTATGGACAGGAAACCAATAAACAGAAATTTAAAAAACTGGAATGGTTGGTAGGCAAATGGACGAGAACAAATGCCGATGCCGGACAGTCTGGATATGAAACCTGGGCAAAAGTATCAGACTTAAAGCTTAGTGGAAAAGGTGTCACACTCAAAGGGAAGAAAACCATTTTCGTAGAAAACCTTGAATTTATAGCAAAAGGAAATGATATATTTTATACTGTGGTGGTTACCGGCGAAAAGCAGCCGACCTATTTCAAGCTAACCGCATTAAGTATGGATGGTTTCACCTGTGAAAACCCGCAGCATGACTTCCCGAAAAAGATTACCTACAAACGCGATGGCAAACGTGTAAAGGCCGTCATTTCGGGCAATGGCCAAAGCGTAGATTATAATTTCGTAGCAGCAAAATAGCTTTACGAGGTTGTATCATTAATAGGTTCGTTATGTTCAAACAATTATGATACAACCTCTCATCGATAATTAACTCAATTGAGCTTTAAAATGTGCTTTCCGCTACTAACTTCCAGCGAACCATAACCATCTTTAAAGCCTTTAATTTTCAGGTAACCACTTTCTTTGATATAATTTTTAACATCATTTTCCGCCAACCGGATCGTTGCGCTACAGTTCGGCGGAACCGTTATCTCCAGATTTAAACTGGTTCCTTTATGCTCCCAGGAGGTTTTGATTAAACCTGCGGGCGAATCAAAAGAAGTTTTAGCCCAGGATAAAGAAGAAGCTTTCAAAGCTGGCAACTTAATCAAGAATTTTTGAAAGCCTGGTGATTCCGGGTCTCTTTGTATACCTGCTATGCCTTCCACATACCAAGCTCCAGGATAAAGATAGGAACTATGTAGTAGAGAATGTCCGGGAAGATCTTTCTCCCACATTTCCCAAATCGTGGTTGCACCATTAGCCTTCATATACCCCCATCCAGGATAGTCTTTCTGTGAAGTCATTGCGTAGATCAGATCATCCCTTCCTTCCTGACGCAACAGTTTAAACAGCATTGCCCCTCCGGTAATCCCCACATTAATGTGTCCTTTATGTAACACCAGAATGTCTTTTTCCAGTCTTTCCATAACCCTGCCCCTTAAATCCGCCGGAGGTATGTCTGCCAGCAATGCAGCCGCAAGGTTAGCCATAGAACCATCCGCATAACTTTGGTCTGCAGCACGGTAAAACCTGGAATGGATGGCCGCCCTGCACCGCTCCGCTTGTTTTTCCCAGCGCCCGGCCTCTTCATGTTTACCGATTACCCGGGCAATTTTTGCCGCTGTACGTAAATTAAATACCCTGTAACTGTTATTTAAACATAAAGTTTCCTCTTTATCATTGTTCATGCCTTCAGCTGTTGCATTTGGCCATAACCAATCCCCTAAAAAATCCCAGTTACCGCCAAATCGCTGTAGCATATCATCCTTAGTGTGTAAATCCAGGAAAGCCAACCAGCCTTTAATCAACTCAAAATTCCTCTCCAGAATACGCCGGTCTCCCTCATGCTGGTAAACAAACCAAGGTAAAGAAACGACTATGCCTCCCCAGGCGGGTCCGCCGCCCCCGGAATAAGTAGGGGCAGTATGTGGCAAAATTCCATTGTTAAATATTCTACCGCTCATAACCTCAGTTCTTGCGAACTTAGGATCATACATATTGCCTACAATAGATTCCGTTCCCTGTACATCGCGCCAGTCTTGCATCCATTTGGTATAAAATGCGCCCAATTTGTAATTGTACATTCCTGTTTCACAGGTAGCGTGGGCATCGCCCCCATAACCTAGTCTTTCACGTTGTGGACAGTCGACTACAAAACCGCCAATAGCAAGGTTTTCAAATGTCCAGCGTACTTTGTTATAAATCCAGTTTTGCAGGGTATCCGAACATTCAAAGCTGGTGGCCGCCTGAAAATTCGTTCTTACCATCCAGCCTCTCACATCACTTAAACGAGGTTTATATTTCAATCCGCGGATGGTGATCCACCTACCGGAACTATAATTAAAGCGGTTACGAAAAATCCCTTTCCCACTTTTGCCAATAATATAGGCACTATGCAGGTTAAAAGTCTGATCCGCTTGTTCCCTTTCAGAATACTCAAATTCTATTTTATCACCCTTACTACCTAACAGGTCAACTTCTGTCCAGCCAGCAAAATTAACGCCCATATCAACCCTATACGAACCGTCGGGCCTGGCCTCAATACCAACACTTTTAATCTCATCAAATAGCCGGTTCGGTTCAACATTCTGTGCAGACAAGATCAAATCAGGCTGATAAACTACTGCTTTATTCCAACTTGTTTCATCACAGGTTATCGCATTCCAATCCGGAACCTCCTTATTCGCATCCCAGAGTTCACCACCCATTTTAGCGAAATCCCAGGTTCCCAATAATTTATTCGGACTTTCATGTGTTTTCCAGCTTTCGTCGGTTTGGACAATCATGACAGGTTTGGTTTCTGCACTGGCATTTTTTTTATTATAAATAGCTAATTGCGCTATCACTATTGGAGTGTTCGGCCTCCCAGGTTTTATATATGGCCCAAATATCGACCAGGAAGTTCCTAACCAAATGCCAATTACATTTTTTCCTGGTTTCAGGGCAGCGGCAATATCATAAGCCACATAACGTGCACGTTTGGTATGATCTGTTACCGCAGGGGCCAAAACATCATTACTAATTTTCTTTCCGTTCACATACAACTCATGATATCCTACCGAAGCAAGGAATATTATGGCCTTTTCGGGTTTCAGTTTTAAACTAAAAGTTTTTCTCAACCAGGGATCGGAAATATTACAGTTCTTTTGTGAAGGGTCATAAAGTTGATCTGTTCCGATCCACCTAGCTTTCCAATCTTTCTGTTGAAGTAACCCGGTTACCCAAAACGCAGTTTTACTCCATCCGGAAATTATCCCTTTTTCGTCTTTAACAGCTACCTTCCAATAATAATAACGGTCCGACCGAAGCGCCTTCCCTTTATATTCAATTTGTTGCATCTGATCAGAGTTCAGCCATCCAGAATCCCATTCATCGCCTCTATTTTGATTAAGCCCCTGCATATCAGAAGCGACAATAATACGATATGCCGTTTGTTTTTGTCCATAGGCAGCTGTATTTATCGCCTTATGTGTCCAGTTTAAACGTGGGGCCAATTCATCCAGCCCAATGGGATTATTCAAATACTCACAGCGTAAATTCTCGGGCCGAATGCTACTTTCCGCAAATGCAGGATATGCACTGTGCATACCACAAACTAACATCAATAATAATATAAGCAGATATCTTTTCATCGTTACCTACCTGCTTCCCAGGCTGCCCTTGCAAGCTCAGCAATAATCCTGTCATTTTCTTTTTCACTTTCCCGCGACATCGATACAAAAACAGAAATGATCATTTTCTTCCCATTTTTCAGTGTAACAATGCCGACATCATTTGTTGCGGTAGTGATCCCTTCATTATTGATTCCTGAATTACCTGTTTTATGTGCAACAACAGTCCCGAAAGGCAATAAGCCTTTAATCTTATTTGGTCCGGTGGTAGTTTCTTCCATTATCTTCATCAAAAAATTACCCGTTTTCTTTTTTAGTACTTGTCCACGACAAAATTTCTCAAGCAGGGCATTCACCGATTTTGGGGTACTCCAGTTTTTAAACTGCACTTTATCGTCTTTATGCATATCTTCCTCCGTACCAACTATTGCACAATCCTCAATACCCAAACCAGCAATATACTGATGAACACTATTTGGTCCTCCAAGTAATCGAAAAAGGATGTCACAACCATTGTTATCACTCTGCGAAACTGTAGATTTAATAATTTCAGACAAGGGTATACTTACATTTCCGTCAGGGTATTTATCTCTTAAAGGGCTCCAGGTATCTGGTAGCAAATCGCTCTTTTTTATAAAAATGTCTTCGTTCAAACGGAACTTACCTTTATCAACCTGACTAAGTACCGCCAAAGCGAGATGGAATTTATATACGCTCTGCATTGGGAAATGCTTGTCGCCATTTACAGAAAAATGTCTCTTTTTTTCCAGGTATAATACAGAAACCCCAATATTAGCTTCTTTACTATGGATGATCGCCTCCATTTTTTCTTGAAGGGGATGAACTTGTCCATAAAGTCCGATTGAAAAAAATGAGAGAAAGCAGATTAATGGAACCGCACAAATTTGTTTCATGGTAAAAGGATGATGATGATACCCTAAGTTAAAACAAAAAATTAAAAATATAGATTATCTACCGACCTGCCCCATTACTATTGAATGGGATTGCGTTACTAATAGTTTACCCAGGCCTTCCATCGGCCCTGGCCCCGGCAACGCCCCAGCGACACCTCACCAATACCCCAGCAAGGCCCCCTCAACAGCGTTTTATTTCTATCTCTTTCTGCAACACCGAAAAATTGCCTATTTTCGGTTGAATACAAAGAAAAGCAATTAATATTTATCCCGCCAGTCCCGGGCCTTATTACTTTATCTCATTTTTAAACGAAGTTGTTTTTCCTTATCGCCGTTCCAGTAAGCACAATCCAACTGTAAAAAGACAGATGTGTAAGGAATAATTTCATTTGTTTTGATTACAAGTACCTTAAACAATTTGGATTCTGTATCTAATTTCTTAAATACAGAATCATGAAGCATTGTTTGAACGTTTTGGGCACCAAATATTGCTTTCGAATCTTTTACAAATTGCTCCACACCTTTTGCCTGGTCCTCCGTAATAAAACCTAGCTCCTTGTCCTGGTATATAATCGGTTTAACATGCCCCGACTGCTCAATTTGCGCCAATACATGTTTTAGTACAGGCAGCAAATTTTCATCCGCATAAACGTATTCTATCCCAGCTGCATTTTGTTCAGGGAAAGCCTTATCTACAACGAGAATCCAGTTCCTATGACCGAGCAAAGGTAATTTTTGGTCAAACTGCACTTTCCAGTTCTGATCTGTTTTTACAACCTCTCCAGTGGTATTTTTTACGGGTGCCGTGCAGCCGGATATAATTATCGAAATGCTGAACACAAATAGCGACAGCAAGATTTTTATATTATTAAATGATTTTTTCATGTACGCTTTGATGATCAGGAAAAGGTAATACTTAAATTTTCGTTCGTTTTAACAGTAATCTTTTTGTTCATCACAACCAACAAAGCGTTACCATTTTGTTTCAAATGTACCGGGATATTTTGCCCTCCCAACATTACAGATACCGATTTCACATGGCCATTCCCTATTTTCTCAAAGGCCATTTCCTGCAACTGCAGCTCACCATATTTTAAACTGATGTTGTGCAATTGTTTAGTGCCAGTTTTTTTCTGACTGTAGCTGCCCCAACCACTAGCCGATGTAAACGGAGCTTTAAAATTAACCGCATTCCATGCCGGGGCAAATTTAATATAGCCGTTCGGACCATGATATTCAAATCCGCAAGCGGTAATGAAAGTACCATAACTGGCCATTGCCCTGGCATAATGATCACTACATTCTATTTCATTAAAAGGGTTTCTTTTGGCGGCATGATACCTATCGTGGATTACCCTGGTAAGGACCAGGCTTTCTTCCACCATCCCCTCGGCCATTAAATGCGCCGCTACCTGATGTTCAAATCCGCTCATACATTCGTGGAAATAGCCCAATTGCCAGGTTACATTATCCCCAAAGGGCTTTAATTCGTTATGCGGATTGGTATTCATGACCATCCCGCCTTCACCAGCTAATGCGTAAGGCCTTCCGCCTGTATGTGTTTTTATATACGGGCCAACATCCATCGTGAAGTTATATTTCCATAAGGCTTTCAGTGCGGCTATGGCCTTATCCTTACTTAAAACCCTTGGCAATCCTACCTGGAATGCCCAACTCTGTCCGTACACCTGATCAATGTGACAGGTGTTATACGATCCCAATTTTGTACGTCCCTGAATTTTATCTGGCCGATGGATAAAGTACTCTCCGTTAAACAATTCTTTTTCCATGTTTTTACGGCCATTGTATACGTAGTTCTCACAAACCTTGGCGAACAACATATCTCCCATCTCTTCGGCCATGGCCTGCCCCGCCCTTGCCGCAGCAATGCAAAGCCCTACGATCCAGGCGATCTCTCCTTCCCACACTGCGTCCAGTGTATTTTCCATTGGCGTATCCGTCATTCCATCACCGTTCTTATCCTGTTCTAGCATGAACTGAGTAGCTTTTTTTATTCTTTGCCAGTTGGTTTTCAGAAAAATATTGTCTCTGCTCATTTGGTGTTCACGATAGAACCGGAGTACCGTACCTGCCTGCCCGTCAATTGCTGGCCTATTTTCATTTTCGGCACGGAAAATAATCGCACCAGTATCTTCTTTAAACCCTACTCCCAGATCTACGCGCTGTCGGAGGTCACGTTCTAGTTCTGGAAATATTCTCGCCACAGCATGGGCATATTGCCATACATGTGTACAGGTTCCTGCACAAGCTCCAACTCCTTCCCAACTCCAGAACCTTCCGTCAGCAAAGCGATAGGTGTTGGCAGTAGCTAGAGTCCCTATGTTTACGAAGGTGCGTTCCAGAAACCAATGGGGTAGCGTGGCATCGTTCCAGGTATTGCTCCACAGTTCGGTAGTTTTTGTTAATTTTTCAAAGTTGGTATGCAGATATTCACTTACCGCACCGGCATCCTTAAATCTAGTGGCATAGTGAAACCCCTGCTCTGCATCTTTAACTATTTTCTTCAGGTTAACATTGGCGTTATTGAAATGCCAGCTGATAGAATAATCTGCGCTAAAAGACTTTCCAGGTGCCAGGTCAGGACCAGCAACGGAAATTCCGCTTACCAGTTTTTCCGGAGCTTCTGCAACAGCCATTTTGGTACTTTCAGCATTAAAAATTGTAGGTGTAACCGGCCAGGGGCTTAGAGAGGCATATGCTTTTCCTTTTGCCTTATGAAGCGTGAAACACATTGTGCCAGCATCTTGCGCCTTATTCACCTCTGCGTTTGCAGAATCAAATGATGCATGTATACTACTCGAGTTTTCAGCAACCGAAATGGTGTTCTTTCTGTTCCCTGTTTTCTCCTTACCGCTTAATTTATTAACCCCATTTTCCATCCAGCCAAGCAAAGAAACATCAATATTACTGGTTGATGTATTTTTCACTTCCACTCTTAGAACGGTAGCAGGCAATGCTGAATTTTCGGCATCTAATGGGATAAATGGGGAATATACCTTAAGATTTACCAACACAGGGAAGTCTTTACTGCTATAGGTGATGGTAGCCACAGGATAAGCGGGTTTAAAGACGATCTCATCCCAATGTGCTTCACTTAGTTCTTTTATAAAGGTTTTTCCATTAATGACAACTTTTACAGCAAATCCCTGTTCCAGAACGCGTCTGTTATCGGCAATGGTTGGTTCTATGTATGCGGCACCATCCCTGACGCGAATTTTCCTTACTGATGTTCCATCGTTCCAGTTCACTATTTTCGGATCTATTCCTTCCTGTGCGCCTTCAAATGTTTCGTTATAAATCTGCCAGAGCCAAAGCCTCCCATCACCTCCTACATACACCGTTCCGGCATGGAGACCACCCACCGGCATCCCGATATATTTTAACTCATTTTTACTTTTATAATAGGCTGTGGCTTCGCCCCTATTGTACAGCGATTTCGCCCATTGGGGATCTATGCCCTTATTTTCAGGTATGTTATGAAGTGGGTAATCCAGTGCAAATACACTGCTACTCCAAACGGGAAATTGTATAGCTGCAAGGCTTGCTGTGAGCAGTCCCGCCCTTTTTATAAAATCCCGTCTACTTGATGAATGGTTAGTCATGGTCAATTTTCTTAATTCAGGTTTGTGTGTAAAATCAATATAAATACTTTATGTGATATAATTCCCCGTTAAGCCAAAATCGCTGAATATTATAACGAAATCGCAAAATTAAATGCCTGATTAAGTCAACTGTGTGGCTTAGCCTTTTTTAATCTTACCGGATTTTGAAAAATGCAATTAACTTTAGGAATTAATCTACCTATGGAAATTAGTCAAATATTAACTGAAATTTATCCGCTTCCTTCAGCATCTATATCTAAGATATGCGCGTACATCAAAGAAGTCAGCTATGAAAAAGGGCATATCCTTTTAAGAGCAGATAAAGTAGAAAAAAAGACCTTCTTCATCAAAAAAGGAGTGGTAAGGGCCTTTGCTACGCCTGAAGGAAATGACATCACCTTTTGGTTCGGCGAGGAAGGTGAAACCATCCTTTCTATGAAGAGTTATGTGGAAAATGAGAAAAGTTACGAGAATATTGAGCTGTTGGAAAACTGTGATCTTTATGAGGTAGATATTGAACATCTGCAGGAGCTTTTTAATCAGGATATACATATCGCCAATTGGGGAAGAAAACTGGCGGAGAAGGAATTGGTAAAGATTGAAAAGAGAATTATTTCGAGAGCGTTGCAATCGGCGAAACAGCGTTATGACGAGTTGCTAAATAACCGGTCCAGTCTTTTACAAAGGGTACCACTAAAATTTATAGCTTCCTATCTTGGAATTACACAGGTGAGCTTAAGCCGGATCAGGAAAGAAAAGTAGGGTAGCATTATTTATCATAGGATAAATTTGTTCAGACTTACAAAACCTAATTTTGCAGCATCATTATTAATAGATCGTAAAGCATATGTCTGCAAATAAATCAACAGGATTAAATCTCATTTTTCCTACTTCTACAAAGATCCGTTTAGCCATTATATGGCTGGTTGTAGGTGTGTTCTATTTTTTTGGTGATTCATTCTTCGGCGAAAGTATGTCTGCCACCGCTGCAATTTTCATTTTTATTACATTGCTGGCTACCATTATTACCGCATCATTCGGCGTAGTAAAAGAAGCGGATGAACTCGCTCATAAATTAGGAGAACCCTACGGGACATTGATCCTCACCCTCTCCATCGTGTCTATTGAAGTTATATTGATCGCGGCGGTAATGTTAGGACCGGGAGAATTTCCGACAATCGGTAAAGATTCTATCTTTTCTGTGATGATGATTATCATGAACCTGGTGGTTGGTTTGTGTGTATTGCTGGGCAGCTTAAAACATGGCGAACAGGAATACAACGCACAGGGAACACTCACCTACATTTCAATGATTATTTTATTGGGCGGAATGTCTTTGATGCTCCCAAACACGATTATAGGAATCGGCAACGGCGCATTCTCTGCTACCCAGGCGATAGTTTTATCAACCCTGATTGTGGTCCTTTACGGATCTTTCCTTCTTTTACAAATGAAGGGTTACAGGCACCTTTATGTACAACCGAAAAAAGGGGACATGGAAATCCTTTTTGCTCATCGTAATCACTCAAATGAGGTAACTGACGAAGGTTCAAAGGCAGAAACCCCGGGGAATAAACGTGAGATCTTTATCCGTTCAGTGGTGCTAATTGCCATGATCCTACCTATAGTTCTGCTATCTCACAACATGGCGGTTGTTGTTGACTTCGGGATAAAGGCTGCCGAACTTCCTACAGTTTTGGGTGGGGTGCTGATCGCCGTTATTGTTTTTACACCTGAATCTATTACGGCAGTAAAAGCAGCACTGAACAATGAAACACAAAGGGCCATCAACCTGTGTCACGGGGCATTTGTCTCTACTGTCGGATTAACTGTTCCCGCAGTGCTGATCATAGGTCTGATTACAGGTAAGACCGTACTTTTCGGAATTTCATCTACGGAAACTATATTGTTTTTGATTACCGTTTGCCTGAGCTTTCTGACGTTCTCCGGAAGAAGGACAAACCCTATTCTGGGGATTATGCACCTTGTATTGTTCGCTGTATTTATGATGTTGATTTTTAATCCTTAGTTATCTGTGGCAATGCTTTTCGGTATACGCTCGGCCTGCAATACATGCCGTTCTATATGATACACCATAAACCTCAGGGTATCACCCAGCCGAAGTCTGATGAACTTCGAAATAGAGATTGGTGTTTTTGTATTGGTCAGATCAATGCTACGTGCCTGGTTGAGCAAAGCAATTAACAGCTGTTGCTGTTTTAGAAAACGGTCAATCGTGATGACAGACAAGGTTTGATTGAAAGGATCTTTATCTTTTGTGGTTGACATTTTTTTGATTTCCCCAGGCTTCACCTGTATTAACCGGGCAAAGTAATTCCCTATTAAACCACTTTTAAAAAGTCCTCTTCCTTTATTTATTTCCTGAGATAAAATTGCCTTTTCAATTGCGGGAAGATAAAAGTCTCCATATCTGTTTAAATGTTCAAAACATTCGAGGATATTCCAGGCATCTTTTGCTGGCCTCACATATAACTGACCAGATTCCATTATTTTCAGTTTTTCGGCAGATGTGGTACATTTCAGCACTATCGCCATTAGCTCATCAATCAGTTGTTCATTCTTTATCTTCATTGTTTTTATGAATTTACACAAAGGTGAACAGAAAGTATTTCGCGGCAATTGATTGAAATCAAGAATTTCGAATTCTGCTTAGCGTTTCGGGCGTCATTCTCAGATAAGAGGCAATGTATTTTAAAGGAACGTGTTGAAATAAGTTAGGGCTTCTTTTTAAAACACGCTCCAATCTTTCAGTTGGTGAAACCGTAAGCAGATCAACTTCTCTCTCGATTTGCTGGGCAATTACTGTTTCCAGCAGACATCTGTATGCAGTCATGCTTTCCATATCTTTATTAACAATCTCCAGTACCATTTCCCTGGGGATAACCCTTAACCTTGTTTTCCTGAGGGCTTCGACATAAAATTCTGAAGGACTACCTGTAAAATACGAAGACAATGAGTTGATTATAGATCCTTCAAATCCGAAACGGATGCAATGTTCTTCATACTCGTTTAACAGAAATACCCTTATAGCCCCTGTCTCTATGAGGTAAAGATTTTTCTCAATCTCCCCTTCCCGGAGTATAAATTCTCCTTTTGAAAAGGTACGTTCCTGTCCAGCCCTTTTAAGCGATTGGATTAAATTTAATGTAAATGTTTGTTCACTTGCCATTGCTATAAAAACGCTACCTGCCCGGTTTCCATGATGTACAAGGCACCGACAATTTTAATCGCCCCTGAGGTTTCCATTTCTTTTAAGATCGGACTTTTTTCTCTAATATTTTTGATACCAAGTTTTATATTCTCAACGCATACATGATGAACGTAGGCTTTGTTTGAAGAAACCTTTTCACCTTTGAAACCATCATGATCAGCTTCTACCGCGGGACGGATTTTAGAAAGTAAGGTGGTAATATTGCCCAGTTTTACATTATCAATAGCTGATTTTATCGCACCACAATGTTCATGTCCCAAAACTACAACAACTTTAGCTCCAGACACTTTACAAGCATACTCCAGGCTACCTAAAATATCGTCGTTCACAATGTTTCCGGCAACCCTGGCGACAAAAAGATCGCCGATCCCACGATGAAACACATCTTCTACAGGAACCCGGGAATCCAGACAGGAAAGGATTACAGCTTTAGGATATTGCCCAAGTGCGGCTTTTCGAATCCGACTGGAAGTATTACGGATCGTTAAAGCATCCGCTATGAATTCCTCGTTCCCCTTTTTCAATATGCTTAAAACAGTATCCGGTGTAAGTTTAGCCTGCTGCGCAGCCGTTAAAACTTCTTCAGTTAATACCTCGCTGCTATCCACTTTTATAATTTCACCAATATGATCCTGATCTTTGAGGGATTTAATCTCTCTACAAGCCCAGCAAAGGGGAAGTACCAACAATAGGGCAATCATCGAAATTTGTGACTTTTTCATAAAATGGTGGGATAATTTAGATTAACGCTACAAGTTAAGGATATTATGACAAACAAAAAATGGCCGTGCTCAAATGAAGGCCACGACCATTTTCTTTATTTAACGCTTAATATTATACCAATCCGTCATTTTGACGTACGGGATTTTATTTGACCTTGCTTGTGTCAACTTCCCAGTTATCGGTTCTAAAAGGTGCAACAGGTAAACCCGTTTTGCTAAAAAGATTACCAATACCTGCATTGCTAAACTGATAGCGTACGGCTGCCGGAACTTTTACCTGTTTACTCGAAACAAAGATCTTATTCTCTTTGATTTTGACGGTCGCGGGATAAAACACCTTATCGGCACCAGCAATAAAGATTTCCTTTGATAGCTTTCCTTTAACCATTAACCCGGCCTCAGCATGATCAAAATCAATCACTGCATTATCCCCACTTATGGTGAAAGATTTAAAAAGCGGACTCATATAGGCTTCTTTTTTTATGCCATATGTTTCTACCAGAGCTAAATTAGCGAGGCGCAAACCTACATCTTTCTTATTTGTAGGATGAATATTTAAAGTATCGCTAACCAAATCAGAAATCACTACCATTCCCGTATTTTTTGTAGAAAGGGTTTTGGTCTGCGCTTCTCTTACCAATGCCCCGGTATTATATTTATCATACTTATAAGGAGCGATCTGTACATAATAAAATGGGAAGTCTTTATTCCAGGCCTTGCGCCATGCGCCTATCATCGTATTCATTAATTCTGTATAACTTAACGGGGCCTCTCTGTTACTTTCACCCTGATACCATATTGTTCCTGCAATACTGTAATTCACAAGAGGGGCAATCATCGCATTGTAAGCATAGCCCGGAGCTACAGGCCACCAAACTGTAGGGTTATTTTTTGTCGCCGCCTCCTTTAATGTTGTGTTATTTTCTACCAAATCCGCAGGTGTCCAAACTTCGGCAGGTGTACCACCCCAATTGCTGTTAATTAGTCCAATAGGCACATTTAAATCTCTATTCAGGTTTTTGCCGAAATAATAACCCACAGCACTGAAAGCTTTTATGGTATTGCTATCACAAGCCGCCCAACTTCCTTCGACATTATCCTGTGGTGTTTTTGACGTTGTTTTAGGGATGTTAAAGAACCTGATGTTCAACTTACTGAGTTCCGCAAACTCGTCCTTAATGCTCTTAATGCCACTATTGTAATTCCACTCCATATTCGATTGTCCGCTGCATACCCAAACTTCGCCGATCAGGATATTTTCGAGTACAATTTTATTTTGTCCCTGGAAGGTAATGGTATACGGGCCACCTGCTTTTGGTGTTTGAATATTAACCTGCCAGCCCGCATTTCCATCTGCGGATGTTTCGATAGTTTTGCCATCCCAGGAGGTTGTAATTTTTATCTTTTCGGAAGGTCCGGCCCAGCCCCATAGTTTAGTAGTTGATTGCTGCTGCAGCACCATATTACTACCAAGCACACCAGGCAAACGGATAGCAGCCTGTAATGATAGCGCAAAAAGAGAAAGAATAAGAGAAAAAAGATACTGTTTCATCTGTTTATTTTTAGTGTTTTTTGTTGTTCTTTATAAAATTTACAGGCCTATAATATACCCATTACTTTGTACACTTTAGTGTAATTAAACTTATGATCCACGTCTATAGAGATCACCAGCTTATCTTTCAACTGTTCAAATTCTGTTTTTTCGGTACCTCCGAGTAGCTTAACAGCAGTTATTTTTTTAGTGTTCTGTTCAGATTGCCAGCCTAAAGCTGGTATTTCAATTTTTCCATTTACCGGGTTTAGGACAAAAACGTATAGTGCGTTTCCTTTAGTTGTAAAGCGTACTTCGTTATGCGGATAAGCAGGACTGGCGGTTGTCCGTTCATTAAAATCTTCACTTTCATGCTTCTTGTTTGCATCGAGGTCAGCCTCGCTGATATTTTTTGTTCCTTTGCCCCCATGCAGGTTATCTCCATAAATCGTCCATGGCTTACTAGCATAAATGGCTTCGCTGTTTGCATTTATCCATCTGCCAATCGTATCCAGAATTAGCTTATGGTCCTGCGGGATGGTTCCGTCGGGCAACAACTCTACATTTAGCAAGAGGTTCCCGTTCTTGCTCATCATATCCGTCAGTGATTCAATAACTGTTCTGGAATTGTGCCTGATGGGCCTGTCTTTTTTATAAAACCAGCTGCCAAAAGTTAGAGTACCCTGCCATGGATAAGGGAGTATTTTATTCGCACCTCCACGTTCAATGTCTTTTACTGTAGAAGGTTCATTGTTAAATTTGCCAGCGACAACAGCAGTAACTTTACCATGTTCCTTCAAGCTCCGGTTAAAATAATAGGTGCAGACTTCCTTTCCGTAGTCGCCATAAGGGAAACCGTATCCGTCAAACCATAGCAGGTCTACATCATATTTACTAACTAACTCCTCGGTTCGTTTTACATAATTTTCCTTCACGCTTTTTATCCATTCCGGTGTACGTTTTTCAGGGGGCAATCCGTACAGGTCCGCAGGATCAAGACCT